>Ga0315298_1000063_pt1 | contig 194112 bp, 176 predicted proteins | sample WHS_1_MG_FD_203077 | JGI IMG/M metagenome (GOLD analysis project Ga0315298, IMG submission 203077) | Extremophilic microbial mat communities from Washburn Hot Springs, YNP, Wyoming, USA - WHS_1_MG | ecosystem: Environmental > Aquatic > Thermal springs > Hot (42-90C) | place: USA: Wyoming... | reverse complement strand
TGCGCCATGCGGGCTCTGTCCAGGAGGAACGACAAGCCCGAAGCAGCCTCTCGTCCTTTCGACAAGGACCGGGACGGCTTTGTCATTGCCGAAGGAGCCGGCATCCTAATTCTCGAGAACAGAGACCTTGCCCTTGCCCGGGGCGCCCGGATCCGGGGTGAAATCGTCGGATACGGTGAAAACGGAGACGCCCATCACATGACCGCTCCTTCGCCTGAGGGGAAGGGAGCGGCCGAGTGCATCCGGCTGGCCCTCGAGGATGCCGGAATCGAGCCGGAGCGTGTCGGATACATCAACGCCCACGGCACTTCAACCCCTTACAACGACCTCGCCGAGACCCTGGCCGTTAAGAGCGTTTTCGGCCGCCATGCGCAGCGGCTCGCCATCAGTTCCACAAAGTCCATGACCGGCCACCTGCTGGGAGCGGCAGGAGCGGTCGAAGCCATCTATTGCCTGCTGGCTCTCGAACGGGAGACCCTGCCTCCCACGATCAACTACGAACATCCCGACCCAGAGTGCGACCTGGACTATGTGCCCAACCAAGCCAGGCGGCAGGCCGTGGAGTTCGCCCTGTCGAACTCTTTCGGCTTCGGCGGAACCAACGCTGTCCTCGTGTTTCGCAGACACGCAGGAGAAACCTGACCCGCGACTTCGAGGTTCGATCCAATGCCCGGCAGGACGAAATACGTCGTCGCAGTGCCCGACGGGATGGCAGACGAGCCCATCGAAAAGCTTGGAGGGCGAACCCCCCTCGCCGCGGCCCGAAAACCTCGCATGGACACCCTTGCGCGCCAAGGGGTCGTCGGCAGGGTAAGAACCGTGCCTGAGGGTATGCCCCCGGGCAGCGACGTGGCGAACCTAAGCCTTTTCGGGTACGCGCCCGAACGGTGTTACACCGGCAGGGCCCCTCTGGAGGCGGCCAGCCTGGGTGTCGGACTGGGTCCCGAAGACCTGGCCTTCCGCTGTAATCTGGTCCGGCTGGCCGAGAGGGACGGCCGACGGGTGATGGCCGATTACAGCGGCGGAGGAATCGCCTCGGAGTGGGCCGCCCGTTGTGTGCAGGTGCTCCAGGAAGCCCTCGGGGATTCCGAGGTCTCCTTTCACGCCGGTGTCTCTTACCGACACGTGGTTCGATGGAAAGGCGCGCGCCGCGCCTTCGAAGGGCTTCAGACAACGCCTCCCCACGACATCACCGACCAAGAAATCCTGCCTCACCTTCCCAAGGGGCCGGGGAACGAAAAGGTTACTGCCCTCATGGAACGGGCCCGCGATGTCCTTGCCACGAAGCTGCCCCGGACGGTGGCCTCGGAACTCGAAGGAAAGGTAAACGCCGTCTGGCTCTGGGGCCAGGGCCCCGCACCCGCGATGATTCCGCTCACGGAGCGTTTTGGCATCCGCGGTGTCACGGTCTGCGCGGTGGATCTTGTGAAAGGTCTCGGCCACTATGCGGGTCTAAGGCCAGTTCGGGTTCCCGGAGCCACAGGAGACCTCGACACGGATTACAGAGCCAAGGCCCGCGCCGCCCTGGAGGCTCTGGAGGTCGAAGATTTTGTCTTCCTTCACGTAGAGGCGCCCGACGAAGCGAGCCATAGGGGAAATCTCGATGCCAAGATCGAGGCCATCGAGCGGTTCGACTCCGAATTGCTTGATCCCCTGTACGAGGGACTCGTCAGCATGAGAACCCCCTTTCGGCTTCTCCTGTGCCCCGACCATCCAACCCCCTTAAGAATTCGCACCCACACAGGCGGGCCGGTCCCTTTCCTCCTTTACTGCGACCCAAGGGCCGGCTATCCGGCCACCATGAAACCCGGCGGCTGGCCTTCTGTCAGCACCTTCGATGAAGGATCCGCGGCCGCCACAGGGCTGTTTCTCGAAAAAGGCCACGAACTGCTCGCCTTCCTGCTGGGAAAATCTTGAGTTTTAGCTCCCTTGAGGCCAGCGATCCTGTTTTGGAGTTGAAATTTTTCCCCGAAAAGGGAAACGCTTTTCCCAGGTCGAGAAATCCGTTCCGGCGTGGCCTGACGTCTTGCTTCGGGCGCGGAGTTTGGACAACAGCTCAAACCCGCAAAACTTTCCAGAGTCAGAACTCCATTATTCCCGCTCAAGGGTTCTGGCCTTCCTGTGGTACAGAAATTGCTGGCCTTAACGAAAGCATAACGCTTCCCTCTTCAATCCGATTCCCGAGGGCATCGGCTGGCGAACATCCTCCAAGGACCGTGCTTGTGATCACGATCTGCGCCCACTGCAAGAAGGTCATTTCAGAGACCGCCCGGCACGACAACCGGATCAGCCACGGAATCTGCAGCAAATGTCTCGCCCGGCTTGAGAAAGAACTCCCAACGAATTCCAATTCCTCGGTCCACCCGCACCCGTCCAGGTCTCACCTCAAGAAGGCCAGAGAAGGATCCCGGTAGACGAGCCGGGGACCGAGCCCCCAACCAGGCAAGCTCCGATTCCGAGGAAGCCCACCCAGCCCGGATCCGGAAAGGCGCGGCCCCGGAGACCATTGACAAGCCTGCGATTGCGGGCCATCTTGGTCTCGGCTTTCCGAATCTCCATGACAAGAAAGCGCGGCCATGAAAGAAGCCTTGTTCTATCAATCCCTTGAGAGCGGGACCGTCCAGTGCTTCCTCTGCCCCCATCGGTGCAGGATCCGGCCGGGCAAGCTGGGGGCCTGCGGCGTGAGGCAGAACCAGGACGGCCGGCTGTATACGCTCGTTTACAGCAAGGCCGTGGCAGCGAATGTGGACCCTATCGAAAAAAAACCCCTCTTTCACTTCCATCCTGGAACCCTGTCTTTCTCCATCGCAACGGCAGGCTGCAACTTCCAATGCCTCCACTGCCAGAACGCGGAGATCTCCCAAATGCCCCGCGACCGTGGCCGGATCGACGGCGCGGATCTGCCTCCGGAGAAGGTGGTCGATCTGGCTGTGGGCCGGAACTGCCGCACGATTTCTTACACGTACACCGAGCCCACGGTCTACTTCGAGTACGCCTATGACACGGCCCGTCTTGCTCAAGCCCAAGGCCTTCAGAACGTGTTCGTGACCAACGGATTCACGAGCCTCGAGGCCTTGGACACGATCCATCCTTACCTTCAGGCCGCAAACGTGGATCTCAAATCCTTCCGGGACAGCTTTTACAGGAGGGTGTGCAAAGCGCGCCTAGGTCCGGTCCTCGACTGCATTCGCGAGATGGTCCGCAGAAACATTTGGGTCGAGGTCACCACCCTTGTGATTCCGGGCTGGAACGACTCGGAGCAGGAACTGCGCGAGATCGCCCGGTTCCTGTGCGGTCTCAGTCCAGACCTGCCTTGGCACGTAAGCGCTTTTCATCCCACCTACCGGATGCTCGACCGGCCCAGAACCCCTGCCAGAACGCTGCGTCGCGGCCGGGAGATCGGAATGGAAGAAGGACTCCGCTACGTCTACACCGGCAACCTGCCCGGGGATGACGGAGAGAACACCTATTGCCCCGGGTGCGGAAGAGCCGTCATCCGCCGGCACGGATTCCGCGTGCTTTCGATCGACCTGGAACGCGGGGCCTGCCGGAGCTGCGGAAAGACCGTGCCCGTGCGGATGGACTCGTGAGCAGAGGGCTAGGGTCCGAGTAGGGGAGAAGAAGGACGATGGAAGGAATCGAGAGTCTCTCTCGGGAGGAACTCCTCCAGAGACTTCGGCTCGCCGCCGACCTCGCCTCGGCCATCGACGGCCTCTGGTTTCTGGCGGCCGAACGGTCCGAGGGGTTCGAAAAAGCCCTTCGGATGGACGTGGAGGTTTGGGAACGGTACGCTTCGGTCTTCCTCAAGAGAGTGCGCAAGTACTTCCCCCTTCCGTCCGGAGGGCTCGAAGGACTCCGCCAGATCATGCTCCTCGATCCTCTCTGGCTCCCCGTGGAGTACGAACTCATCCGCGACCGAGCCGACCAGCTGATCCTTGAGGTGAAGCGCTGCCCCTTCCTAGAAGCCATGGAACGGATGGGCCGCACTACGCTGACCTGCGAACCTGTTGAGACCGCGTACCTCACAGCCCTGGCTCGGGCCGTTGACTCCGGCATCCGGGTCCGCCCCCTCCTGCTTCCCCCCCGACAAGAGCCGGCCCAGGTGTGCTGCCGGTGGCAGTTCACCGCGGAGGCTGACTGAGCAGGACGCGCGACTTGGCGCCCGCGGCCCGGCAAGGGCCTCCCTTCTTTCCCTCTACTGGCGGATTTGCCCAGAACCGTACACGATGTACTTGGTGGTCGTCAGTTCCTCCAGGCCCATGGGGCCGAAGGCGTGGATCTTGGTGGTGCTGATCCCGATCTCGGCGCCCAGCCCGAATTCGTAGCCGTCGCTGAACCGGGTCGACGCGTTGACCAGGACCGTGGAAGAGTTCACTTCCCGCAGGAACCGCTGAGCCCGCGCGTAGTCGCGCGTCACGATCGCTTCTGTGTGCAGGGACCCGTAGCGCCTGATGTGCTCGATGGCCTCGTCGAGTCCGGACACGATCTTGACGGCGAGAATCAGGTCCAGATATTCCGCGCCCCAGTCCTCCTCAGCGGCAGGCTTCGCGTCCGGAACCCTGGCAAGCGTCTCCGGGCAGCCCCGGATCTCCACCCCCTGGTCCCGAAGGGCGGAAACGATCCTCGGCAGCAGGGAGTCGGCCTCTGCCCGATGAACGAGAAGCGTCTCGAGGGCGTTGCACACCCCGGGCCTCTGGGTCTTGGCGTTCAGACAGATGCGAACAGCCATCTCGGGGTCCGCCCCCTCGTCCACGAAGACGTGGCAAACTCCTTTGTAGTGCTTGATCACCGGGATCCGGGAGTTCTCGGCCACGAACCGGATCAGTCCTTCACCCCCTCTTGGAATGATCAGATCGATGTACGCTTCCTGCCGGAGCATTTCCAAGACCGCTGCGCGATCGGGCGTGTCCACGAGTTGGACGGCCTTGGGCGGAAGGCCCGCCTCCCGGAGAGACGCCTCCAGAAGCTCCACGAGAGCCCGGTTGGAATGGAGCGCCTCGGAGCCTCCCCTGAGCAGAACGGCATTACCCGATTTCACGCACAGAGCCGCGGCCTCGACGGTCACATTGGGCCGGGCCTCGTAAATCATGCCGATCACCCCCAAGGGGATCCGCATCTTGCCGACCCAAAGCCCGTTGGGCCGTCTCCACATTCGCACGACTTCGCCCACGGGGTCAGGCAGCGCAGCCACTTCCTCCAGACTGCGGCACATCTGGGTGATCACCTTGTCCGAAAGGGTCAGCCGGTCCAGAAAGGCGGAAGGCAGACCTTGGGCGCGGGCCGAGCGCAGATCCTGTTCGTTCGCCTCCTGCAAGGCCAACCGGTTCTGTCCGATCTTGTCGGCCGCCGCGAGAAGGGCACGATTCTTCTGTTCAGAGCCGCACGGCGCGATCTGCTCCGAAGCCCGCCTGGCCTCGAGGGCCATTGCTTCTATCGAATGGACGGAATTCATGGCCGGAGTCTCCTCCCCAAGTCTCTGCTGGCGCTCCTCTGGGCGTTTTCAGGCAAGGTCGCGCAAAAGGACGAGCTCGTCTCGGTGAATCACCTCGTCCTGGATCTTGTACCCCAAGAGCGCTTCGATCTGTGAACTCTTCTTGCCCATGATCTTGCGGATTTCCTGGGCCGAATAGTGGGTGATGCCTCTGGCGATCTCCCGGCCCTCGGGATCCAGGCACGAGACCATGTCCCCGGTTTCGAAGTTGCCCTGCACCGCGACCACGCCCGAGGGAAGAAGGCTCTTGCCGCGCTCGACGATCGCCTCCACGGCTCCTTCGTCGAGGACGATCGCGCCCTTCCTCTTGAGAGTGTAGGCGATCCAATGCTTCTTGTGGGTGAGAAGGTCGCGGGTCGGCGGGAAAAACGTCCCGACCGGCTCGGCCTGGACAATGTCCCTGAGCACGCCTTCCCGACGGCCCTCGGCGATCACCACCGGAATACCGGCCTGGGTGGCCAGTAGAGCCGCTTCGAGCTTGGTGGTCATGCCGCCCGTTCCGAGGGGCCCGGACGGCCCCCTCGCCATGTCCAGGATCTCCCGGGTGATCCGTTCAACGTAAGGGATGGGATCTCCGGCCCGGGCTGTCTCCTCCCCGCCCGGATACAGGCCCGCGACACTCGTGAGAAGAACAAGGAGATCCGCCTCGGCCAGGATCGCCACCATGGCCGAAAGATTGTCGTTGTCCCCGAACTTGATTTCCTCCACGAGAACCGTGTCGTTCTCGTTGATGACCGGCACGACCCCGAAAGCGAGCAACTTGAAAAGAGCGTTGCGGGCGTTGAGGTACCGCTTCCGGTCTGCAAGATCCTCTCGCGTGAGCAGCACCTGGCCCGCTCGGATTCCGTGGAACTCCAGGGCCTGCTGGTAGAAGCCCATCAAGCGGGTCTGGCCCACCGCGGCCAGAGCCTGTTTTTCCGGGATGCTCGCCCGGCCGGGACGAAAACCCAGGATAGAGCGGCCTCCGGCGATCGCGCCTGAGGAGACGACGATGACTTGCTTCTGTTCTTCCATGAGCTCCGCGATCTGGCCGCCCAGAAGGAAAAAGACCGGAGGCCAGAGCCGCCCCCTGCCGTCGGTGAGCACCTGGCTGCCCACCTTGACGACGATTCTGCGAACTTTCCTGAGGAAGGGTTTGCGCTGCAAGGGGCAGTTCTTTCCAAACGCGGGAGCAGGGACAGCAGAGTATAGCTAGCTTATGTTACGGAAAAGAGAGAAGGCGGGTCAACCAGGCCTGAACGACCTATGGCGGCCTGCTTGGTTCGAGGGAGCGTTTGCCCGTGATCTGGCCCTGTGGTAAACAAGAATGACCCTTTCGGTTTCCCGCGCCCGAAGCGGCGCGGGATCCGTTTCCTGGGGACCCTACGAGGCTAGGAACAGCAAAGTCGGAAGGATACGGCATGACGACCTTTTCGGGGCAGGGAAACATCCCGGTCCTCATGGTCTCGGCCCGGACACTGCCCGAGGCCTGGGAGAGGAGCATCCTCGAAGTTTGGAAAAAAGGCGTCGCCCTCCGGACTGAGTACGACCACCCGGACGATCCTCCGAGCCGCGACGCCACGATGATCCTGGTCGTGGAGGAGCCCTTTGGAGAGCCCCGGATCCACCGGGCCTTCCCGGGCGGCATCGAGGACCTGGAAAAATACAGGCTGGAAGTCGTAGAAGGGGTTCGGGACCACTGGATCCGGCCAGCGGAAGGAAAATGGACCTACACATACCACGACAGGCTCTTCCATTATGTGGTGCGCGAGGACCCGAGGAAGTTCGATGAACAGAGCCCCTTTAAGGCCGTGGACCAAATCGAGGCGCTCGTTGCCAAGCTCTCCCAGGTCCCGTACTCGAGACGCGCCCAGGCCATCACCTGGATGCCCACGCTGGACCCCCGCACCGAGGATCCCCCGTGCCTCCAGCGGATTTGGTGCCGGCTCCTTCCTGACGACGAGGGGCTCCTGCGCCTCAACATGAACACCCACTGGAGAAGTCGGGACGCTTACAAGGCGGCCTTCATGAACGTCTACGCCCTGACCGAACTCCAAAAGGTCCTGGCCGAGCGAATCTCCCGTCGCATGGGCCGTCCGGTCGCCGTGGGACGGTACGTGGACGTCTCGGACTCGTATCACTTGTACGGTTCCTACCTGGGCGAGATCGAAGAGCGGTTTCTCCGCAGCCTCGAGCGCCGCTCTTTCGAGGACAGGACGTGGCGCAGCGACGACCCCCGCGTGCAGGCGGCGCTCCGGTTTGGCCGCGAACAAATCGAGCGGGAACGAGCAGAGGCCGAGACCGCCGGAGAGTGACCCCAGCGCCGGCCCTGGGCGCTCAGGCTCGTTTTGCCGCTGCCGGGATTCTGCTATCCTGACTCTGGAAATCTTGACCTCCCATGAAGAGGGCCCCCCTGGTGAGGATTCGGATTCTGCCCAAGGAACTCATCGATCGCATTGCGGCCGGCGAGGTCGTCGAAAGACCCGCCTCGGTCCTGAAAGAACTCGTGGAGAATGCTCTCGACGCCGAGGCCACGGCCGTCACGGTCACCGTGGAGGCCGATCCCATTGACGGCATCGAAGTGCTGGACAATGGAATCGGCATGACCCGGGAAGAGCTTTCCCTGGCTCTCCAAAGGCACGCCACGAGCAAACTCACAAACGAGCAGGATCTGTTCATGATCCGTACCCTCGGGTTCCGCGGCGAAGCCTTGCCGAGCATCGCGGCGGTTTCGGATCTTGTAGTGGAAACCAGGGCCAGGCATGCGCCCCTCGGGGTCCGGGTCACTTACGAGGCGGGCGTCGAAACCGACTGCCGGGAGTGCGGGATGGCCGCAGGCACCCGCGTCTTGGTGAAAAACCTGTTCCGATATACCCCGGCGCGACGCAAGTTCCTGCGAAGCCGCCAGACCGAGACCGGACACGTTCTGGACCTGTTCGTGCGGCTCGCTTTGTCGCGTCCAGACGTCTCCTTTCAACTGAGAAAGAAGGCCGGAGCGATGTGGCTGAACGCGCCGGCGACCGAGGCCCTCCGGGAGCGGGTCGCCCAGGTCCTCGGATGGGAGACCGCTGAGGCGCTTTGTCCGATCGAGGCCGAACAGGGAGACTGGCGGATCGAAGGACTCGCCGCGCCGCCCGGAATCCACAGAGCCACGGCCGCAGGGATTCATTTGTTCGTCAACTGCAGGCCGATCCGGGATCAGGCGATGGTGCGGGCCTTGCGGGACGCGTACCCGTCGGCCCTGTCCAAAGACAGATACCCGGTGGCTTTCCTGTACCTGTCCGTGCCTTACGGTCAGGTCGACGTGAATGTCCATCCGACCAAGCAGGAAGTTCGTTTTTCCGATCCCCTGCGCGCCCGCAAGCTCGTCCTGAAGGCTTTCGAGGACCTTGGCCGCAGGGCGCCATGGCAGGGGACGCGGCCTGGGGTCTTGCGCTCCGGGCTGGCAGAAAGCTCCAGCTCCAGCCCCTTGGAGCACGGTCCTTCGCCGGAACCGCAACGGGCTGCGGCCTCTCCCGCGGCAGAAGATGTTCCCCACTCAGCTCAAAGACCCACCCCCGGCCAGCCCTACCGGCCGCCGCGGCCGGACCCATCCCGTCCAGCCGCTGTCGTAAGAGAGACCGGGCCTGCCGCGGATCAGACGGCCTCGGCCTCCCAAGAGCCTCTCTGGGAGCCTACCGCCCGGACCGGACCGCCTCTCAGGCTCATCGGGCAGTTCCGGGGAACATACCTGGTGTGCGAAAGTTCCGAGGGACTCGTCCTGATCGACCAGCATGCGGCCCACGAACGGCTGGCCTTTGAGAAGCTCGAACAGACGCTTCACGGATCCGTCCCGGAGCGCCAGCCTCTGGTGACTCCAGCCCTCGTGGAGCTTCCTCCTCAACAGGCCGTGGTGTTTCAGGCCTACCTCGATGTCCTCGCCGCGTTTGGATTCGAAATCGACCTTTACGGGGGCGCCACCTTTGCGGTCAAGGCTGTTCCGGCCTTGGTCGCGCAGGCAGACCCTGTCAGCCTCTGCAGGGACCTCGCCGAGGAGATTCTGACCGCCGAAAGGACAAACAAACTGGAAGACCTCCGCAGGCGCGTCCTTTCCCGAATGGCCTGCCACGCGGTCGTGCGAGCCGGCCAAGCCCTGGAGCCCGATGAAATGGAGGCCCTTCTGGCCGCGCTGAAGGACAACCCCGACGTGACCACGTGCCCTCACGGAAGGCCCGTGCGGATTCTGCTGACGCTGCGCGAAATCGAAAAGCGATTTCAACGCACCTGATGGTTCCAACCCCGATGGCCCCACCGAGCATCGTTGTCCTCGTTGGTCCGACCGCGGCAGGCAAGTCCGGTCTGGCCGTCCGACTTGCGGAGCCCCTAGGCGCCGAGATCGTCAGCGCGGACTCTATGCAAGTCTATCGCGGCATGGACGTCGGAACGGCCAAGCCTTCCCTCGAGGAGCGCAGGGGCATTCCTCACCACCTCATCGACATCGCCGACCCGGACGAGAGCTTCCACGCGGCCCGGTACCAGAGAGAGGCGGACCGGGCCATTTCCGACATTGTGGGCCGGGGCAGGGTTCCTCTTGTCGTGGGTGGAACCGGCCTATACGTGAAGGCGCTCCTCCACGGCCTTTTTCCGGAATCGCACCCCATCCGGGAAGAAACCTGGATGGAGAGACTAAGCCGATACGCTCCGTTCGGCGACGATCCCCACGCCCTTCTCCAGCAAATCGATCCTCAAGGGGCCAGCCGCATCCATTGCCGGGATCGGGCCCGGGCTCAGAGAGCCCTGGACGTGTATCTGCGCACGGGCCGCAGCATTTCGGAATTGCAGAAAGAGCACGGGTTCAGGGAGAACCGATACCGGGCTCTGGTGGTCGGGCTCTGTCCAGAGCGGATAACCCTGTACAGACGAATCGAGGAGCGCGTCGACCGCATGATGAAAGACGGCCTTCTCGAAGAGGTCGCGGCGCTCCTTGCCGCAGGATACGGCCCGGAGCTTCCTTCGATGAAAGCCCTTGGCTACCGCCACATGGTTTCGGTTCTCAAGGGAAAGATGCCGCTCGAATCAGCCGTCGAGGCGTTGAAGCGGGACACCAGACGGTATGCCAAGCGGCAGATCACCTGGTTCCGGAATCAGGAGGAGGTCTTTTGGACACAGGCCGGACAAGAGCGGGAGATTCTAGATCGAATTCAGAACTTTCTGGCACGATCTTGAAAGGAGTGCCTTGAAAACGGAAATCTTGTTGAGATCTTCCTTTAAGGTTGGACGCATTTCAAGAAACGCCTTGATTTTCCTGGCTCTATCTCTATAATTCTTTTTGCAAAATTTCCGACCCTCCCGAACCCGGGGGCCCGTATCCAGTCCCTCTGCTTGCGCGGTTCAGAATGATGAAAACCAAAGCCGGTTTTCCGGCCAAAAGCAAAGCGGGCAGATCCCAAAAGGGCAGGGGCTCCAGCCCAGCGGAAAACGACGAGATCTGTTCCCTTCGAGCGAGAATCGACGAGATCGACACTTCCCTTCTCAAGCTTCTGAACGAGCGGGCCCGGGTCGCCATGGCGATCGGAAAAGCCAAGGCGGACCGAAACCTGGATTTCCATTCTCCGGCCAGAGAGCGGCAGATCTACGAACGTCTTTGCGCGATCAATCCGGGACCGTTCCCCAACGAAGCGATCCGTTCGGTCTTCCGGGAGATTCTCTCCGCCTCTCTGTCGCTCGAGAAACCTTTGAAGATCTCCTTCCCCGGGCCTTGGGGCACCTTCACGCACCTGGCTTGCCTCGAACACTTCGGCCAGGCCGGCCTGCTCGTCCCGGAAAGGACTCTGCGGGACGTTCTGGAAGCCGTTGAACGACAGCGCGTGAATTACGGCATCATCCCCATCGAGAATTCCACCGAGGGCCTGATCGCGCACGCCCTGGACTTATTCTTCGATTTCGACGTGCGGATCTCGGCCGAGATCTTTCTCGAGATCACCTTGGATCTGCTTTCGTCTTCGAGCACCTTGCAAGACGTCCGCCGGGTCTACTCCCATCCCCAGGCCCTCGCCCAGTGTCGCTCCTGGCTCCAGAACCATCTCCCGGGGGCAGAGCTCGTGGAAGTGGAAAGCACGGCCAAGGCGGCCGAGATCGCCTCCTCGGAAGCGCACAGCGCTGCCGTGGCAAGCCCGTTGGCCGCCAAGCTCCACGAGCTTACGGTCTTGGAAAGGAGCATCCAGGACGGCCCATTTCAGTACACGAGATTCCTCGTTCTCGGCACCCGGGACGCAGACAGGACCGGCCGCGACAAGACGTCCCTGGTTTTCTACACCCGGGACCGGGTAGGTGCCCTGCATGCCGCCTTGAGGCCTTTTGTCGATCACAAGGTCAACGTGACCCGGATCGAGAGCAGGCCCCACCGAAAGAGACCTTGGGAGTCGGTCTTCTTCCTGGACATCCGGGGCCACCGAACCGATCCGAATGTCCGCAAGGCCATGGCGGCCCTGTCTGCCGTCTGCAGCGAGGTGAAACTACTCGGCTCTTACCCGGAAGGCCGGGGGCCGAGCGGCGAAAGATGAGCACACGGGCGAAGAGGATCCGTGAGACCCGTGCCGGATCGTCTTCGCAAAGGAGACACGATCCTTTGCCTTCGCAGCCTCTGTTCGAGACCGTCTCGATCGTGGGCGTCGGACTGATCGGCGGGTCCCTTGCTCGAGCGGCAAAGCAGAAGAACCTGTTCGGGACCGTCCTCGGCCTGGGAAGAGGGATGTCGAACCTCCGCAGGGCGCTCGAACTCGGCGTCATCGACACGATAGAAGATCGGATCGAAGATGCGGCTCCCCGGTCGGATCTCGTGGTTCTCGCCACGCCGGTCTGTGCGCTCCCGGACCTGCTGGCCCGGGTCGCCCGGTGCCGCAAGCCTGGCAGCGTCGTCACGGACGTTGGCAGCGTCAAAGGTTCACTCGTTGCCGCGGCGAAGACGCTTTTCGAGAGGCCGAGCTCCTTCGTGGGAGGTCACCCTGTGGCGGGCACGGAGCATTCCGGCGTCGAGGCTTCTTTCGCCTCCCTTTTCGAGGGCCGGACGTGCATTCTGACGCCAACCGAGGACACGGACCCCGCCGCTGTCGACGCGGTCCGGAAACTCTGGGAGTCGGTCGGCTCGAGGGTCGTCTTCATGGAACCAGACCGTCACGACCTCGTCATGGGCTATGTGAGCCACCTTCCTCACATGGTCGCCTACGGCCTGGTCCACACCATTCAAAAGGCCGAGCGGGACGGAAGCCAGCTCAGCGCCTTCTCCGCAGGCGGATTCAGGGACTTCACCCGGATCGCCTCGAGCGATCCAGAAATGTGGCGGGACATCTGCCTGCTCAACCGGGAACCGATCCTGGAATCCCTCGAAGCCTTTCAGGATTCCCTGCGGGAAATCGCGGAGCTCATCGCCCGGGGAGACGGACAGGGCCTGGCAGAGCTTTTCCTGCAATCCCGCCTGACCCGGGCCAAGATCCTGAACCTCGAAAGGCGGGAAGGAAACCGAAACACTCCGGGCCTCCGAAGGCACGACCCGGAGGACTGAGGCAAGAGGTTTTGCCGACATCGGGGCCCCGACCCACGAGGCCCTCTTCGAATTCGCGGAGAAAGATACTCGTCCATGAGCACGCCCAAAGAAACCGCGCCGCGGCCGAACGGGACTGAGCCTCTCATCGTCAGGCCGGTGCGGGGGCTGCGGGGCGACCTCTGGTTGCCCGGAGACAAATCGATCTCCCACCGCGCCTTGATCCTCGGCTCCCTGTGCCAGGGCACCTTGCGGATCGAAAACTGCTCGACCGGCCAGGACGTGCTGAGCACAGCCCGCTGCCTGTCGCAGCTTGGCGTCTCCCTGCGCAGGCAGGGTGACGTGGTCGAGGTGCAAGGCACGGGCGGCACCCTGCGGGAGCCCTCAGACATCCTGGACGCCGGCAACTCCGGAACCACGATGCGCTTGCTCACCGGCCTTCTTTCCGCACAGCCTTTTTTCTCGGTTCTCACTGGCGACGCTTCCCTCCGAAGGAGACCCATGGCGCGGGTCGTCACGCCCCTGCGCCGGATGGGCGCAGAGATCCGGGGCAGGGAAGGGGGCCGATTCGCTCCGCTGGCCATCCAGGGAGGCCCCCTGTCGCCGATCCAATACGAGTCGCCCGTGGCGAGTGCTCAGGTCAAAACGGCCCTTCTGCTCGCAGGCCTCTTCCTCCAGGGAGAGACTTCCATCCGCGAACCTCTCGCCTCGCGGGATCACACCGAGCGGATGCTCAAGCACCTCGGAGCGGACATATCCTGGCAGGAGCGGTCCGTGCGCCTGCTGGGAGGCCGGCCCCTCAAGGCGCGAGATCTCGCGGTGCCGGGCGATCCCTCTTCGGCGGCTTTCTTTGTGGTGGCTGCTCTCATCACGGCCGATTCAGACATCCGAATTCGCTCGATCTGCGCCAACCCGTCCCGCACTGGCTACTTGAGGGTCCTGGAGCGAATGGGCGCGTTCATCGAATGGACGGACCAGCGGGAGTGCTCAGGCGAGCCCGTGGCGGACCTAAGGGTCAGGACAAGCTCGCTCACGGCCACGGAAATCCCCCCCGAGGAGGTTCCGGCCACCGTGGACGAGATCCCGGTGCTTTGCGTTGCCGCGGCGTTCGCCCGAGGCCGAACCCGGATTTGGGGCGCGGCGGAGCTGCGCGTCAAGGAGTCGGACCGGATCGCAGCCATGGCCTCGAACCTTGCGGCCATGGGCGTTCGGGTGCGGGAGTTCGAGGACGGCCTGGAGATCGAGGGACAAGGGGCGGTGGAAGGATTCCAGGCCGCGAGCTGGGACGATCACCGGATCGCCATGTCCATGGTCGTAGCTGCCTTGGCGGCGCGCTCGCCCAGCAGGATCTCGGGCGCTTCCTGCATGGGAATCTCCTTCCCGGAATTCCTGGACCGGCTGGCTCTTTTGGCCCGAGCCGAATCGTCCTCCCTTGAGGCGCACGGAGTCTGAAATGCCTCGGAACCGTTCGGAATGGGTCATCGCCATCGACGGACCTTCCGGCGTCGGCAAAAGCACCATCTCGAGAATGCTCGCCAAGCGGCTCGGATTCCGGTACATCGACACAGGCGCCATGTACAGAGCCTTGGCCTTCTGGGCCCGGCACCAGGGGATCTCCCTCGAAGACCCCATTGCGTTGTCGCGTCTTGGAAAGGAACTCGACATTGTCTATACTGAGACGCCAGAGGGCCTCCGGGTTCTTGCCAACGGCAAAGACGTCACGGAGGAACTGAGAAAGCCCGGCGTGGGCGAGGACGCCTCACTGATTTCCCGGTTCCCCGAGGTCCGTCAGGTCCTCGTGGAAAAGCAGCGCCTCCTGGGGCAGCGAGGCGGGGTCGTCATGGAAGGCCGGGACATCGGTTCGGTGGTGTTCCCGGACGCGGACCTGAAAATCTTTCTGGACGCAGACCTGGAGGAGCGGGTCCGAAGAAGGGTTCTGCAATGGAAGACCAAGGGGATCGAGGTGCCCCGGGAACGGCTGAAGGACGAAATCCAAGACCGGGACGCCCGGGACAGCGCAAGGGAGACGGCTCCCCTTAAGGTCGCCGAAGGTGCGGTGCGCATCGACACGACCCACCTGACCAAGGAAGAGGTTCTCGACGAAATCGAGGCCTGCCTGGCGAGAATACGCGAGTCCAGCCCAGGCGCGCCATGACCCGCAACATGCCGGATTGAGAACGCGGCCCTGAGGCCCGGCCCCGTGGGCCTCCCTCCCGAGAGCCCTCGAGAGATCGATGCCGGGCGGCGTCTTGCGGTTTTGCGAAAGGCCTTCTATAATTCAGGCGTTATCTCCAACAGGCCCCTGTGTTTTTCGACTGCTCCCGGAGCCGAACATCACAGGAGAAACTTTTTCAGGCAGATTTCAGCCAACACACGCAAAAGGAACAACGAATGGATTCGACGACTTCAACCAAGACCGGCGCCGACCAACCCCAACCCCCTGAAGGGGATGCCGCCCGCACCCAGCCTTCCCAGGATGCCGAGGAGGACTTCGGCGCCCTGTTGCAACAGTCGATTGAAAAGAAAAAGGTCGAAGTCGGCGAGGTCGTCACCGGAACGGTGATCGCCATCGGCCAGACCTCGGTCACGGTCGACATCGGATACAAGTCCGAAGGGGAAGTTCCCCTGGAGGAATTCCGCCAGCCCGACGGCACGTACAACGTGAAAGTCGGGGACACCATTAAGGTGTACTTCGACGGTGCCGAGGACGAAGAAGGCCTGGTCCTCCTGTCCAAGGAGAAGGCGGACCAGTTGAAAATTTGGGACGATCTCCAGGAAGCCTACAACAAGGAAGCGGTCGTGGAAGGCAGGATCGTCCAGCGCGTCAAGGGCGGGCTGTCCGTGGATATCGGCGTGCCCGCCTTTCTGCCCGGCTCCCAGGTGGACCTGCGGCCGGTCAAGAACCTCGACGATCTTTTGGGCCAGCGGTTCCGCTTCAAGATTCTCAAGTTCAACAAGAAGCGAGGCAACATCGTCCTGTCCCGCAGGGTCCTCCTGGAAAAGGAAAGGGAAATTCAACGCCAGGAAACCCTGAAGCACCTGGAGGAGGGCGCCATCCTGCCGGGCGTGGTGAAGAACATTACGGACTACGGAGCCTTCATTGATCTCGGAGGGGTCGACGGCCTGCTCCACATCACGGACATGTCCTGGGGACGGGTCGGGCATCCCTCGGAGATCCTCTCCATCGGCGATCGAATCAACGTCAAGGTGCTCCGATATGACCGCGAACGGGAACGCGTCTCCCTCGGGCTGAAGCAGACCCTGCCCGATCCCTGGACCACGGTCGCCTCCAAGTATCCCGTGGGCACCCGCATCCGCGGGCGGGTCGTGAGCCTGACCGACTACGGCGCCTTCGTGGAGCTCGAGCGAGGCATCGAGGGCCTCATCCACATCAGCGAGATGTCCTGGGTGAAAAAGATCCGCCATCCTTCCCAGATTCTGTCCGTGGGCGACACGGTCGAGGCGGTGGTGCTCAACCTCGACGTCGAGAACCAGCGGATCTCTCTTGGGCTCAAACAGACCGAGCCCAACCCCTGGAAGCTTCTCAAGGAGAAATATCAGAAAGGCTCCAGGGTTCGGGGCGTCGTGCGCAACATCACGGACTTCGGGATCTTCGTGGGAATCGAGGAGGGCATCGACGGCCTCGTGCACATCTCGGACATTTCCTGGACCCAGAAGATCAAGCACCCCTCTGAGCTCTTCAACAAGGGAGACGAAATCGAGGCGGTGGTGCTCAACATCGACGAAGAGAACAACAAGTTCTCCCTCGGGATCAAGCAACTCGAGAACGACCCCTGGGACGACATCCCCCACCGGTACCACGTGGGGGACACGGTAAAAGGCCGCGTGACGAACATCACAGACTTCGGCATCTTTCTGGAGATTGAGCAAGGGATCGAGGGTCTCATCCACATCTCGGAGCTGAGCGACGAGAAAGTCCAGAACATCCGCACCTTCGCGGCCATAGGTGATACGCTGGAGACGGAGATCATCCATCTCGACCCGCGGGAACGCAAGATCGGCCTCTCGATCAAGGCGCTGAAGAAAGCTCAGGAAAAAGCGGCCATGGATGCGTACCTCTCCAAGAAGGAGGAGGACCGACCCAAGGCCGAAGAGGACTGGAAACAGGGGCTGCGCGATCTTTCGAAAACCCTGGAGCTGCGCAGTCTCGAGCAGAAAAAGGAGCCGGACCAGAGCCGCCCCGAAAGCGACGAGTCCTCGGAAGAAAAAAGCTGAACCGGAACCCCGCCATCGCGAAGGCGGTCACGTTGACGACCTGAGGCTTGACGGAAAGCGAGGCCCATGCGAGCCCGCAAGAAGGGAAAAGGAATCGCCCTCTTCCTTCTGCTTCTCGTCCTGTTGCTCATAGCGAGTTTCGCCGCAGGCCGGTTCCAGGTTTTTCGCAAGAGCGGCCTGCGCCTATCGGAGCCCAAGATCGCAGTCATTCCCATCGAGGGCGTGCTGGCCGACGCTCGGAACGTGCTCGAACAAATCGATCGATACAGTGACCGCGACGACGTCAAGGCCTTCGTATTCCGCATCGACTCTCCGGGCGGGACCGTGGTGGCGGCCCAGGAGCTGTATGCGGCGATTCGCAAGCTCAAAGGCCGCAAGATCACCCTTTCGTCCTTGGGCAACGTCGCGGCGTCGGGCGGATACTATGTGGCCAGTGCCACCGACGAGATTCTGGCCAACCCGGGGACGATCACCGGAAGCATCGGCGTGCTTTCCCAGTACGCCAATTTCGAGGACTTGCTCAAGAAGATCGGTCTCCGGAGCACGGTCTTGAAGAGCGGCCGGTTCAAAGACGTGGGAAGCCCGCTCCGCCAGATGACCGCCGAGGAGGCCGAGTACCTTCAGGGCCTGCTCGACAACATTCATAAGCAGTTCATCCGGGACGTGGCTCAGGGTCGGGACAAACCCATCGAACAGATCGAGGCCCTGTCCGACGGCAGGGTCTTCACGGGCGAACAGGCCCGCGAGAACGGCCTTGTCGACAGGCTGGGGACCTTTCAGGACGCCCTGGACCGGGCCGCCGAGCTTGCCGGCATCAAGGGCAAGCCCGTCATCCTGTATCCGGAAAAACCGAAGATTGGGATCTTGGACTTCCTCCTGCAGGGCCTTGCGTCATGGCTTCAGGACTTCCTGGCCGCGAAGATTGAGTTGCCAGACCTCGGTGGGTCTCGGCTCTGAGGACACCTGTTCACGGGGAGGGGATGACATGACCAAATCGGAACTCATCAATCGGATCGCCGAACGGCTGCCCTACCTCACCCGCAAGGACGCGGAAATCATCGTGAACACCATCTTTGACAGCATGGTGCAGGCTCTAAAGGATGGCAACCGCATCGAGATCCGCGGCTTCGGCAGCTTTAAGGTCAAACACCGCGGCGACCGGGAGGGAAGGAATCCCAAGACCGGCGAGACGGTGAGGATTCCCGCCAAACGCATGCCGTTTTTCAAGATTGGCAAAGAGCTCTTCGAGCGGATCAACCAGGGAGCGGGGGAACAAGCCGGTCCCTCTGCCTGAACGCAGCCCAGGGCTCGGCCGTTTCGTGGGGGAGGGAGAACGTTGGAGCAGCTCTGGGCGCCTTGGAGAAGGGAGTACGTCTTGGGGCCGAAACCTGAAGGGTGCGTGTTCTGCGCCGCCCTCAGAGGGGAACCGAAGGAGTCCCTTGTCCTCGCACGGTCCGGTCTCACGTTTGTCATGCTCAACAAGTACCCCTATATCAACGGCCACCTGCTGATCAGCCCTTGTCGCCACGTGGCGGACCTCGAGGCTCTCCAAGACGACGAGGCTGCCGAGCTCGCCTACCGACTGCGCCAGGCCGTTCGCATCCTGAAGGAAGTCTACCGTCCGGATGGATTCAATCTGGGCATGAACCTCGGCAGGGTCGCTGGCGCCGGCGTGGAGGAGCACCTTCATTACCACCTGCTGCCGCGCTGGAATGGGGACACGAACTTCATGTCGGTCCTGGCCGACACGCGCGTCATCTCCGAACCGCTCTCTCTCACCTGGGAGACCCTGGCGCCTCACTTCGAGGGAGCGCGTTTTCCCGGCGCGAGCGGTTTCACTTGAACAGAGAAAGGTCCAACGGCTTCGACCCCAGTCCAACCCAAGGGAGAGACACGACATGCGATTCCTGAAATTCCTGCTGTCCTTCTTGGTGCTCCTGCTCATTTTTATCGCCGCTTGGCAGAACATCCCGCCCATCCTGGAAAAGGACATCACGTTTCAGCTCGACCTCTACTGGTGGAGATGGGAATCGAGGCCTATCCCGATCTACCTGATCATCCCCCTGTGTTTTCTCGCCGGCGTCGTCCTCATGGGTCTCATCGACCTCGGCAACATCCTCCGGCTCCGGCACAAGGTGAGATCCCTGGAAAAGGAGCTTCGGATGTACGGACCGCCGGCCCCTTCGCCTTACACGCCAAGTACTCCAGAAGCCGAGGCCCCGGCCCCCAACCAGGAGTGATCCGGAAGCAGCGGCCTCAACCTGTCGACAGGAACCCGGAGACGGAGGAAGGGAAATCGTGACGTCCACGGATCGGATTTTTCTCCGGGGAATCGAGGTCGCCTGCGTGATCGGCGTGAACGACTGGGAAAGGACGATCGAGCAGATCGTCCGGATCGACGTGGACCTGGAAACGGACCTGTCCGGTGCTTGTGGGCGCGACGATATCCGAGAGACGGTGGATTACAAAGCAATCCGGGATCGGATCGTCTCCACGGTCAAAGAGGCCCGGTGCTTCCTGATCGAGGCTCTGGCCGGCCGCGTGGCCGAAGCGTGCCTTTCCGATCCGAGGGTGCAGGCGGTTCGGGTCCGCCTGGAGAAGCCCGGTGCTTTGCGCATGACGAAGACCGTGGGCGTGGAGCTTTTCCGGGCCAGGCCCGGGAAAGCCCGAGGAACCCCAGAGCTTTAGCATGAAGCGAGCAGGAAAGGCTTCGTCCGCCGATTGCACGCTCGCTCTCGCCCATGTGGGTCTTGGCAGCAATCTGGCTCCGGATCTCCACCTCGTGCGGGCCGTTCTGGAAATTCGGGTCCACGCGAAGGCGCTGGCCGCTTCCCGCTTCTATCGAAACCCAGCCTATGCCCCGCCGTCGCGCCAACAGCAGCCCGAATATGTAAACGGTGTGCTCCGCGTGCAGGTCTGTTCGTCCTTGGACGAGTTCAGGTACGGAACCCTTCGAAGGATCGAGTCGAGGCTGGGCAGAATCCGGACAAGCGACCCTTTCGCCCCCCGGGTGATCGACCTGGATTTGTTGACCTTCCAGAGCGATCCAGAGGAAGGCGGCCAGGGTCTATGGGCGGATCCCGAGATCTTTCTGCGCCCGTATTGGGCGATTCCTCTTGCCGAACTGGCTCCGGACCTGCGGATCCCGGGAACGGACCGCTCCCTCGGCGAGCATGCGGCCGCGATGGAGCGGAGCGAACTCGTCTACCTCGAATCCTTGACTTGCGAAATCAGGAGGCTTCTGGACCTCTCCTCCCATGACTAGGCAAGCGGAGCGCAGCAGACTTGTGGATGCGAACCGGAGGCCATCCGGGTTTGGCCGGTTCAGGCGAACCGTTCTTGTCGTTCTCCTTTGCGGGTTCCTTCTCTGGCTGGACGGAACTTCCGGACCGGGGCGGGCGGAGGCGGATACCGAGCCCGGACAGGACAAGAGTCCGGCCAAGACCGCTCCTTCTGTCTCTGCCCCTCTCAACAGCCACATGGGGCCTTTTGTCCTTCAGAGCCACGCCTTTTTCCAGTTGCTCAGACTCGGCATGAACCCCTGGATGACTCCCTCTCTCGAACCGGGTCAGTTGGAACTTCACGCCTCGGTCACGTGGGTGAATCTCTGGGGCTGGAAGCCAGCCCGATACCTTGTGGACGGCGAGGTGGCCCGCGTTTCCTGGACCCTTTCTTCCGGTCTTACCCGGTGGCTCGAAGTTCGGCTGGAAGTCCCCTTTACCCTTCGAACAGGCGGCATCCTCGACAAACCCATCGAGGGATTCCACGACGCCTTCGGATACGTGCAAGCTGGCCGGGACGCCTTTCCGAGAAACCGGTTCCGGGTCGTCTTCTATCAGCCCGGCGGCGGCGAGGTGCGCCTGGATGAGGGCGATACAGGTCTTGCTGCAGGCGACCTGACCCTGTCGGCCAGGTGGGCGTTGTACGAGGGCACGAAGTGGCTTCCGGCCGTCGGCTTGTCCCAGACCCTGAAAATCCCCACGGGCCAGAACGAGGGCGGCGGGGTGGACGGTGCGATCGCCTTGTACCTCAGCAAGAAGATCTGGAAAGGATACGGATACTTCGGCCTCCAGTACACCCGGTACGGACAGAGTGAAATCCTGGGGATTTCCATGCGGCCCGATCAGTGGAGCTTTCTCTCTTGTCTGGAAATCCCTGTGAGCGATCGCATCTCCCTGCTCGTGCAAGACCTCATCCAGACCGCCGCAGCCCGCGACTTCTACGCCTTTTCCGAGCCGACCCACGAGCTGGCCGCCGGTCTCAAGTTTCAATTCCACCCCGAAGCCCTCCTGGAATTCGGCCTGATCGAAAACCTCTTCAACTACGACAACAGCCCGGATATCGGCGTCCACTTCGGGCTCTCCTGGCGATTCGGCTGACAAAGGCGACCGAGCAAAAATCGATTGCCTTGGCTCGGTCCTTGTGGTAGAAGCCCTCTTGCAAGCCGAGGCCGGCAGTCCGGCCCCAGCCAGGTCTGCCAACCGATCCGGCTGCAGAAGCAAGCACGGGAGGTAAAGGACATGCCCCGCATCTACTGCAACGAATTCCCCTGGTTTTCCCCGCCGGACCAGAGCCGACGAGAGAACGGCGTGCTCGCGGCGCGGCTCATGCTCAATGCTGCCCTGACGGCTCCGGTCACCGGAGGAGTCGATCACGTGGAGGGCGAGATTGTCTGGGGGTACGACGAACAAGAGGCCCTGGCCCGCAAGATGGAAGAGCTGGCCCATACGCTGGGCAACAAGCGGCTGGAGGAAATTTTTCTCTACGAGGCTGTCATGGCCCGGGATGCCGACTGCATCCTCTTTCTGGGAGATTACAGATCCAAAGACACGCCCTTCGACGTAGACTGCGGGTATTGCAACGGGATGGGCGGCTGCGCCTTCGTCTACCAGAGGCACAGGACCGCCATGGGCCAGATCGACCCCACGGACCGCGGATTGCAGGCGACCCCGCTGGACGGTCCCTTCTGCATGATCCGGGTGGGCGATCTCGGCTTTTCGATCGGCTCGGCCCTTTGGATGGCCAAAACCCTCATGGTGGATTGCCGCCCCTTCTTCAGCATGGGCCTTGCCGCGCAAAAGCTGGGATACTGCCGCAACTCAGACATCGTGGTCGGACTCCCGGTCGCGACGCTTTCCAAAAATCCTTTCGTCGATATCCACTACAATTACCACGTCGTCAACATGCGCCGGATGGTGGACTCGGTTCGCAAGCATTACATCATCACGAGGCAGGCCGGACCCGATTACAGGCTGGTATCGAAAGAGCGATTCCAGAAGAGGCCGCCCGCCGGCGACTCCGATCAAGGGGAGGAGTGAGAGATGGCCATGCTGGAAGGGAAAAACCACGCCCACGAGGGCTTGCTCCAAGCTGCTTCCCTGGTTCTGAACGCTTACTACAAGGCCCCCATGGTGACGAGCCGCGTCAAGCTCCGCAGCCTCGTCCTGACCCGCGAGGACTTTCAGCCCATGATCGAGCTCGTGGGCCGGATGGAGGAATCCCTGGGCCGGGAAGGGGCCTCGTCGGTTTTCTTCCCCCTCTACATGGATTACCTGTGCTACCGGGAAGCCTTCCAGAGGCCCGACCCGCCCGTGGTCCTGGTCCTGGGGGCCAACCTCATGACAAGCGAACTCGGATGGAACTGCGGCGCGTGCGGCTTTGCCTCGTGCGCGGAGTTCAACCGGTTTTCCAAGGAGTCGGGCGGCATGGGAATGTTCGGAGGCGGACCGAGCTGCGCCTGGAAGGTCATCGACTATTGCATCGCGGTGGACTACGCCTGCTCGGCGGCCCACCAGCTCAGCCTGGAAAACCGCATCCAGGCCACGTTCGGCGCGGTTGCTTACCTGCTCGGATACCTGGAAGACTGCAGCATGGTTCTGACGCTTCCTCTGGGGCCTGTGACGGAACTGTGGTACTACAACCGCCCGTCCCTGGCCAAATTGTCCACGTACTCGGAATGGGTCCAGCTCATGCGCCAGAACTACACCTGGATGTTCCAGATGTTCTCTTCGAACATGCATCCCTGGGTCAAGGACGACGGACCCTGGTGGGAAAAGGAGCATACCGGCAGAGACACCGTCAAGGTCGCCCACGACCCGGAGCTCGAACAGAAGATCCTCGCCGCCCGAGGCAAGCTGCTGGAATACACGATCGAGCTTCGGCAGAAGGTGCAGGAGATGAAACAGCGAAAGGGCATCGAAGCCTAGGCGGGAAGGGCGGACCGCGGCTCAGACCCTCTGCCACGACTTGTACCGCCTTTCGACGAGCTTGGCGATCTCCTGGGCCGCCCGCTCTCTGCAGGGGGCGAAGCTCGGCCAGCTGTTGATGTCGACGAGATAGTAGCGGTCCTCGGTGACGATGAGGTCTCCCCCGTAAATTTCCAAACCGAGCCTTTCGGCGGTCTCCTCGCAGGTTCTGCGGATCTTCCTTTTCCAGTCTGCGTGGTTCGCCAGACTGCGCGCTCCTCCGCGCGGAAACAGGACGAACCATTTGGTGGCACGGACCCCGTAAAACTTGAGAGGCGTTCCGGGAATGTGTTCCTGCAAGATCGCTTTCTTGATCCCTCGGGTCCAGAGTTCGGCCAAGACCTTTTCCAGGGATTCACCGTCGTAAAGGAATCGCACGTCCCGGGTGCCGGTGCTCTGAACGTCCCACCGTTTGATCCAGACGCCCTTGTCGAGGTCGAATTCCTTCCGGATCTGAGTCGTGGGATCGACGAAAAGGAACTTCGGAATCGGAATCTCCGTGCCCTCCAGGAGCGAGAGCATCTTCCAGCGGTGGCAGTTGGCCACGGCCCGAGGGCTGTTGAGAACCGGGTAGCCCGCTTGTTCCCACTGCTCGAGAATCTTGAGGCACCGGGGTCCCTCGCACATGGCAAAGGCCATGGAGGGCTCAACGGCCTGCGTGAGATCCTGGGGCTTGAGAATCCGAACCGGAAGTCCCTTTTGACGGACTCGGCGTGCAGCAAGCCGCAGGATGGCGGCATCGTCCTGGACCCGAGAAGGGGAAAAGATTTTTTCCCGAAGGATTCCCAGCAGCGTTTTGGCCGTTTTCATGGGATCTTCCCGTTTCGTCCGCCGGGCTGATCCCGGAGCACGGCAGAGTTCTTTTCCCCAAGCTCCTCATTCGCCTTTTGCCTCAACAGGTACTTTTGAACCTTTCCCGTAACGGTCCGCGGAAGTGCGTCGACAAAGACGAAGGTCCGTGGAATCTTGTAGCGCCCGATCCTTCCTTCGGCAAAGGCGCGCAATTCGGCCTCGGAGAGGCTTGCGCCAGGCTCGGCCACCACGAAGGCAAGGCCGGTCTCCCCCAAGTCCGGGTCCGGGACGCCGATCACCGCGATGTCCTGGATGCAAGGATGAGTCCGGTAAAGACGTTCGATTTCCTCCGGATGAATGTTTTCCCCGCCGCTGATGTACAGATCTCCCTTTCGGCCCACCAGGGTGACGAAGCCTTCCTCGTCGACCGTGGCCAGGTCCTGCGTGTGGAGCCATCCGGCCCGCAAAACACGGGCCGTTTCTTCGGGCCGGTTCCAATACCCCAGCATGACGATCGGTCCCTGCGCCACGATCTCTCCCACCCGGCCTGGCTCGACGTCGCGGCCCTGTTCGTCCACAACCCGGACCTTGCCATACCGGACAGGCTTTCCAACCGAGCCGGCCTTTCGAAGAGCATCCCGGGCGTCCAGGCAACAGAGAATCGAAGTTTCGGTCTGCCCGTACCCCTGCTTGAGAAGCAGCCCTCGGCGATGATAGGCCTCAATCACCGGCACGGCAATGGGTGCACCCGCCGTGAAACAAAACTTGAGGCTCGACAAATCCCTCTTGTCCAGCCCCACCCGCAGCAGCCGCTGGTAGATGGTCGGCACCGCGCCCAGAAAGGTCGCTTTCCATTCTTCGGCGAGACGAAGGGTCGTTTCCTCGTCGAATCGTTCCTGCAGGATCACCGTGCCGCCCGTGAGCAGGACCGGAACGGTCAAAATGTTGAGTCCCAGCGAATGAAACAGGGGAACCGGAACAAGCACGCGGTCCTCGCCGGTCAATTCGAAGAACCCCTCGGCGTTCAAGCTGTTGTAAAGAGTCTTCCGGTACGGGAGCAAGGCCCCTTTGGGCAGGCCAGCCGTCCCGGAGGTGAAAAGGATCATTTGAGGATCCTCGGGACTCGATGGCCTCAGGCAACCCTTCTCCTCCGGCAGGACTCCATGGCCGAAGAGGCTCTCGTACGAATGGGTTCGCCCTGCCGGGCCTCGGTCCAGGCAGAACACGGCCGCCTCGCCGTTCCAGCCGCAGGACCGCAGGCCTGCCTCCAGACCCGCAAGCCCGGGACCCAGGAACAGCAGGATGGGTCTCGTGTCCTCAAGCTGAAACAAGAGTTCCGGCGGGGCAAGCCTGGCGTTCAGAGGCACGAAGATCGAGCCGATCATCGAGCAGGCAAAGTACAGTTCGACAAAGGCGGGATGGTTCCCGCAAATGCACGCGATTCGATCGCCCGCAGATGCGCCCCGCCGGACGAGACCCGCCGCGAGAGTTTCGACTCGTTCCCAGAGAAGCCTGTACGAGAGGCTTTCGCCCCGAAAGATCAGAGCGATCCGGTCCGGCTGGGTTCGAGCCAGATCTCGGAGGCGCAAATCGGGCCGAAAGCAGGCGGCCGTGGCCGGATGGAAGGACCGATCGCAATCCCTTTGCTCAAACATGGGGGCGGCGCCAACTCGGCGGGGCTGCACCGGCTCAAGGTGCTTCAGCCCCGGCGTTTTTCAAGGTCCAGGACGCCCTTGTAGATGAGGTCGAACAACTCCGGGATATCCTCCTCCTCAATGCAGGAGAAAGCGATCCGGATGTCCCGCTCAGATGCGGCGATCACGCCCACGCCGTACCGCTCGAGGAGATGAACGCGCAGGGCCTCTGCGTCCACCGTCTTGAGAGCCAGGCACATGAAGTAGCCCGAATTGAACGGGTAGGGCGACCATACCGCGGAATAGTCCGGATTCTGGAGAACCTCTTTCACCCGGAGGGCCCGTGCCTTGAGAAGTTCGAACTTCTGGCGCTTCTCCTCCCGGTACCGCGGCGACTCAAGGGCTTTCAGGACCAGGGTCTGGGACAGATGGGGGCCGTTCGAGAGGCAGCCCCGGATGGCGCCCATGGACTTTTTCTCCAAAGCTCCATACAGAGCCTCCAGGTCCCCTCCGGGACCCAGCCCGTATGTGAGGAACCCGACTCGGAATCCCCACACAAACTGCTCCTTGGTGGCCCCGTCTAGCTTGATCGCCAGGAGGCGGTCGTCCCGGTTCAGCAGGAACCCGAACAGGGACTCCCGGAGGACGCCGTCCATATACGTCAGGCCGAAGTAGGCGTCGTCCAAAACCGCCACGATCCTCGCGCCCCTCTGAGCGGTGCGAACGAGCAAATCGGCAATGGCCTGCCCCTCGGCGGGCGTCACGGAATACCCGCATGGGTTGTTGGGAAAATTCAAAACGACCAGAATCTTCTCCGAACGGGCCGATTCCCGTGCGAGAGCTTCTTCGAAGGCCTTCACATGAAACCCGCCGTTTTGGGCAAAAAGCGGGTAGGTCACGATGCGCGCTTTCTTGCGGACTTCGAAAATGAGCCGGTAGTTCCCCCAGAACTTGTCGGGCAGGAGGATGGGATCTCCCGGGTCCACAAACAGATCGGCTACGATGCTCAGTCCGTGGGTCAGCGCGCTGGTCACGATGGGTTTTGCCGGCTTCTTGCCAGCCAGCGAAGGGTTCTCCTCGAACTGCTTCTCCTGCCACTTGGCCCGAAGGGCCGGCAATCCCGCCGCGGGCGCGTAAGGAAAAACCTCGTTGGGCTCAAGGCCGTTCAACCGTTCGTGTATGCAGCGAAGGTGCATGGCCCGGCCTTTTTCCAAGGCGATGCCGATCGTCGCGTTGAACCGGTACGCTTTTTCCTTGGCTTCTGCACTCTGGGAGAGGATGCCCTTGGGGAAAAAAAGCTCTTTTCCCATCTCCGAGAGCATGGCATGCAGATGGGGATTGCCCTCAAGGATCGTCCGGTTGAGTTCCTCGGCCAGAGGGTGCATGGGAAACTCCTTTCTTTCGGTTCGGCCGAACCGGCGAACAAGGCTGGCGGACCGGATACCAGAGAGATCCGGACCTGTCAAACCGGGCGCCTTCCGGCAGGATGATTCGTCGCCCCGGTGCAAATCCAGTCATTCGCCGTCGAGGATCCGCCAGCCGTGGGTGTAGACATTCATGGCGCCGCCGCGGACATAGGCTACCAGTGTGATGGAGAGCTGGTCCCCCAAACGAAGAGCCAGAGAAGTCGGAGCCGACCTGGACACAAGGATCGGAACGCCGAGGCGGGCTGCCTTGATCACGACTTCGGAGCTGAGCCTTCCGGTCAAAAGAAGAGCACACCGTCCGGCGCTCCTGTCTTCGAGCAGACATCTGCCCACCACGCGGTCCAGTCCGTTGTGCCGCCCGATATCCTCCTCGAGGTAGACTCTTCCCTGCTCCCCGTAGAGAGCCACGCTGTGGGTGCAGCGCGTCCTACGGTACAAGACCGCGCTCCGCAGCATCTCTTCCATCCATATCAGAATCCGCGCCCAGGGCAGGCGAAAGTCCGAGACCACGGGACGGCAATGAATGGAATCCACCACGTTGTAAAAAGAGGTGGCCCGCCCGCACGAGGAGGATACAAGCCGCTTGCCGACGAATCTCTCGGCCAGGATGGGAGCCTCCCGAAGCTCGACCCGGACGGCGCCCGCATCGACATCAACCCGGACATCGTCGATCACCGAGCGATCCCGGATCCACCCCTCGCAGTATAGGAAGCCCAAAGCCAGAACATCGAAATCCTTTTGCACCGTCAGCAGGGTGACGATTTCTCTTCCGTTCACGAAGATCGTAAGCGGGACTTCTCGAACGATTTCCCTTTCCTCTTGCCGGCGGCCTTGGCGCGAAATTCTCGTCACGGAAAACCGCTCGCACAGCTCCTCTCCGAGGCCTGCGCCCACAGGGTCCGGCTGAATTCCGACCGGCTTCACTCGGCACCCCCTCCGGTGATCTTGCACTCCTGGCGGAACGTATCCGACGCGCTTCCCGCGCCGCCCGGCCTGCGATCCGAACCGTACGTGCCTACGGCGAAAAGGCCCCCCCGCACCTCGTACACATACGGGCTTCCCCAGGGGTCCAGGGGAATCCTGTCCAGGTACGGCTTGTCCCGCCCGGCCTCGCCTGAAGACGCCTCCCCCTTGAGGCCTTTGCCGGTCAAGACTTCCAAGCCTGGTCCGGCCGGAGGGATCGTGCCTTGTTCCTGTCGATAAACCGCAAGAGCGGCGCAGATCGTATCGAGATCCTCCCGAATTTTTTCCGCCCGCAGAGCTGCCAATTGTCTTTCGTGGCTCCTGTAAAGGAACAGGTAAAAAAGGCCCAGGAGGCAGAGCCCTACCAAGAGATACAGGGCAAACGCCGGGATGCGCGATGAGGCCTTGGTACGGGCCGGCCGCGGCCGGATCTTGCGGTTCTTCTTGTCCATTCGCATGGGCGCGCCTCCCTCTCCGTCCTCCTTTGCGCGGGGAATGAAGGCGATGGGTTTTCCCGAGAGGCCCTCCGAGAACACCTCGGTCCGTCCTCGGGCCTTCAGGGAAGGGATCCCGTAAGATACAAGTATAAAGCCAGAAGGCCGGCGGCCAGGAGCCCGCCGACCAAGAGGCCTCCCAGGCCGATCAGAACGATCTGGAGGGTTCCCAGCTTGACGGGGTCCTCCCCGCCCCTCTTTTCTAGGCCTCGGGAAGAACGACCACGACCCGCGCTGCCCGTGCCGCCCACTGAGAGCTTCGGTTCCGAAGCAGTCTCGGAACGGATCGAGTCAAGAAATTCAGGTTCCTCTTGATGGCCAGACCCGTGTGCCATGCGAGCGCCACCTCCTGATCGACAAGGCGTACCTTTGTGACAATAGCATGTTTGACGGCAACAACCAAGGCAACCGCGCTCCCCATGGATGCAACCTGAAGGTCAGAAAAACGACCTCTGGCTCTCCCTGGAAACGTTTCCTTTGGGAAACCCTCTTGAGGGCCTCGTGTTTCCGGCTGTGCACGTGTCGGGCCTGAAGAGACCCTTCCACGCTTCGTCTTTATTCCCTTTGCAGGCAGAGGACGGCCTGGCATGCGACTTGCTCGTTAGCCTTGGCCGCAGCCGGTCTGGCGGCCCTCGGCAGGGCTTCGTTCCCGTGAATCGACAATCGATCCGGGAGGACGCATTCCCATGGGACCCAAGGGATACCGCATCTGCTGGCTCGGAGCCAGCCGCTACCGAATGGACGAAGTGATACGGGAACCCATTCCGGGTCAGGACTCCTGTACGTTTCTCGAATTCCCAGGGTCCGACCCGTCCCAACTCAGGCAACTGCACCCCTGCTTTTTTGTCATGGACCTCCACGGCGCTCCTTTCCAACGCAGGGACATCGGTCGGTGGATCTCGGCCTGCAGAGAAGCGTCCGGCTGGGCTCGCGTTCTCATCCTGACGAGCGGCGATTCATCCCGCCATACGTACGACGCTCTGCTCGGCGGTGCAGACTGGGTTCTGCCTCTTGAGGATCTCGGCCACGTTCGTTCCTGCGTCCAGAGCTTGATCAGCCAGCACAAGGCCGAGAGGGAACTCTTTCATCTGGCTCCGGAGAGCAGGCGAGGGACCCTGTTCGAGGGCATGGTCGGCAGTTCGGCCGCGATGAAGGACCTGTTCAGGCTGATCCAGAAGTGCGCTCCCTCCCAGGCCAATATCCTTATCCAGGGAGAGAGCGGCACCGGAAAAGAACTCGTGGCAAGAGCCATTCACCGGCTCAGCCGCCGGTGCCGGGGAAACCTCGTCTGCGTCAACTGCGCGGCCCTCAACGAGGGGATCCATCAAAGCGAACTTTTCGGCCACGAAAAGGGCGCCTTCACGGACGCCAAAGCGCGCCGGATTGGCTATTTCGAGGCTGCTCATGGAGGGACGCTGTTTCTGGACGAAATCGGCGACGTGTCGGCCCGGACTCAGGTGGTCCTGCTTCGCGTCATCGAGGGCAGGGAATTTTTCCGTGTGGGCGGAGAAGAACCGATCCGGGTCGACGTCCGCGTCGTGGCCGCCACGAACCAGAACCTCCAAGAGCTCGTACGCCAGGGCCGGTTTCGGGAAGACCTCTTCTTCCGGCTGAACGGGTTCGGGCTGACCCTTCCGCCTCTGCGGGACCGCAAGGAAGACATCCCGCTTCTGGCGCAGTATTTCCTGGAGCGGTGCGCGGAGCAAGAGCAGAAAACCGTCGTGGGCTTCACTCCGGAAGCCTTGGATCTGCTCTGCTGCTATCACTGGCCGGGCAACGTGCGGGAGCTCGAAAACGAAATTCAGAGAGTGCTCATCCAGTGCGACGGACAACGGCTGATCAGCTCAGAGATGCTCTCGGCGCCGATCAGCGAGGTTCGCAACCTTCGCCCTTACGACGGCAATGGGCGGGATTCCCTTCGGGCGCGCATGCAGCAGGTCGAGGCGTACTTCATCCGGGAGGCTCTGAAAAGCCACGGCGGCAACCGCACCCGGACGGCAGAACATCTGCGGATCAGCCGGGAAGGCCTGCACAAGAAGATGGCCCGCTACCAGATCCGGTGACCCCTGTGCCGCCCGGCAAACGGGAAAAGCGGTGGACTCAGGGCTCCCCTGGGGCTGTGGCGGAGCATGGGGCGCTGGCCGGAAGGCCGACCCGTCAAAAGTGAAGGGAAAACAAGAACTGACTGGAGATGTTCTGCTCCAAGCTGTCCTTGTGGTTCTCCAGGACTCCGGCCGAGGGATCATCCCAGAATCTCAGCCTGTAGGCCATGGAAAACCGTCTCTCTTTCTGGTAGACCGCGCCGCCAAAGCTGAACCCAACAGAAACTCTTGAATCCAGCGGGTCGTCCGCCATGTTCGTGGAATAGAAAAAGCCAGCCTGCACCGGGACCACCTGTCCGGGGTCTTGATCGTATACGTACTCAAGGCCGAAGAAGAAGCTGTGGAACGAGTTGTTCTTTTCCGGCCGGATTCGGGAGTAATCGGCCACCAGGCTGGATTCCCAGCTTCCCCGGTACTCGATGAAGGAGTCGTTGAGAAACTCATGGGTGTAATCAAACAGGAAATGGACCTCCGGCAAAAGGCGCACGTTCAGTCCGATACCGAAGGACCTGGGATAGCCCGACTCGATCCTACCCGCCGGAGAGGGGGGCGCAAATCCGGCTTCCCGCTGGAGCAGGGCGAAGGCATGAACCGAGCGGATTCCGAAGTCCTGCAAGTCCGGATCCGTTTCGCCCACGGGGCTTGCATCCACCACCCCTTCGAGGGCCAAGACCTTGTGAAGCCGAAACATCATCCCTTTTGCCCGCCATGCCTCCAAGGGCTCGATCCTGCGAAGCCATAGCGGAGGCACCTCGGACGCCGGAACGACGCCGGCCGCGCTGGCCGAAACCGGCTTTTCGAGCAAAGGACTGACGCCTTCGGATGGGAGGGAAGGCTTGGGACCCTTGTGCTTCAAATTCAAGTCTGAAACTCCGGCTTGCGATCCAGCCGCAAGGGCGGCATCGAGCCTTGTCCCGCCCCTTTCCCGGCCCAGCGGCTCCGCACTATCGACCGCGGCCTGCAACGAAGAGACTCCGGCATCCTCTTTCCCGGATTCGGCTCGTTTCGGAGTCGTACGAAGGGAAGGGTCCGACCTGCCGCTTTCGGGCAGAAGGTAGGCCTGAAGGGATTTGAAAAGCTGATCCAGCCGGGAGAAGAGCCGGTTTTCCCTGCCGGCCCTGGCTTTCGCGCTCTGGTCGATGTCTTCGTTCAGGGTGCGAAGAATCTCGGCCTTCTTTCGGGTGTCGTTGTCTGCGACGACCCCATCGTTCCGAAGCAGACCCTCCCTTCCGAAAACGTTTATGAGATCCCGCGCGTTCCGAGCGGCTTCGTAGAAAAAGCATGAAACAAGAATCAGCCCGAGCGCAGCTGAAATGCTCAGAAACACTTTCTTGCGGCCACGAGATCGGATGGAACCCGTCCGAGGCCGGCAGTTCCTCAGTTCAAGCACCGATCCCGCTCCTTGGAATCCCGGGGGGAGAGGTCAATAGCCTGTAAAGAACTCTCTTTGAATCCTATTGAATCCTATTGCAACCGCAACCCATTGTCAAGCAAGAAGTTCATCGGTCAAACTCTTTTCTAGAATCCACGGGACGCTTCTTTCTCCTGCGCCTCCGTCTGGGCGCTCCCGGGGGTCTCGCAGCCGGGGGCCGACCCGCGCTCAAGATCGCAGAGACCTTTTGATCGATCTCGCCTTCCGGAACGCCCAGCCCAGCCTGGTAAAACCTGAAGAACTGAAGAACTTCCTGAAAATGAGGCCTTTTGACGAAACGCAAGGGCACTGGCTTGCCGGACTCCAGGAAGGCCATGAGACGCACGAAGCTTGTCCAGGTTCTCGACAACCTTTCCTGGTCCCTTCTGCGAACCCCCAAGGGCTGGGCGAGCCTCCTCAAGGATTCGTGAACCTCTGGGCCGTGGCCCAGGGAGGCCGACAGGGAAGGATGGGTCTCGAGCAGATCCGCCTCAAGCAAGGGAAAGATCAGGGACATGGTGCAAAGAACAGGGGCCAGCCCAGGGTCTTCGACGCTTGCATCGAGCCTGGAAAGGGCTTCCCAGACCCAGGAGGGTCGAAAAAGGGATTGCGGTTTCGGCGCCCGGTCGAGGTAAGAGGCAAGCTCCGGAAAGTACGCCCCCATGAGACCGGTCTCCTTGTGCAATCTGAAGACGCTCTTCAGGGCTCCGCCGGCCAGATCCTTCTGAAGCTCGTCCTGCAGCCGGGAGGGGTTCGCCGTCTTGATCAGCGGAGCATGGCGAAGGAGCGCTTCGTAGGTGGACGGCTCCAAAAAAAAACCGGTTCTTGCCGCGTGTCGAACCGCCCGCAGCATCCGCACCGGATCCTCGCGGAAGCGCTCGTCCGGGTCGCCGATCGTGCGGATCACCCCGATTCGTAGGTCGTCGATCCCCCCGACATAATCGAGAATGGAGAACGTACTGATGTCGTAAAAAAGCCCGTTAATGGTGAAATCTCTTCGGAAGGCGTCCTCGTGGGGCTCCCCAAAGGCGTTGTCCCCTTTCCTGGCCAGATCTTCGGTTTCTCCGTCTTGCTGGCCCCCGTCCTCGGGGTTCCTGCGGAAGGTCGAAACCTCAATAATCTTGTTGCCCCGAAAAAAGACGTGCACGATCCGAAAGCGCCTCCCGATCACCCGGCAGTTTCGAAAAAGCCGCCGGATCTCGGCCGGACGGGCATCGGTGGCCACATCAAAGTCCTTGGGGATCCTGCCCAGAAGAAGATCCCGCACGCTGCCCCCGACGAGGTACGCCTTGTATCCGTGACGGACCAGGCGATACATCACCTTCACGGCGTCCGGATCGATGAGAGAACGAGACAGGTTGTGCTGGGACCTCGGCAAGATCCTTGGAACCGGAGGCGTGCCGGTATGGGAGCCGGCGTCCGGCATGGCCTTCTTCTCCTTTTTCCGGCTCAGCCCACGCCCGGCCTGCCGGCGGCTGCGGTAGGGACCTTCTGCCGGAAAACCACCCTTCGGAAAAAGTCCACCCGGCTCTGCAGACGGCTTCTCTCCATGGAAGGTTTCGGGATGAGCTCGGTCATCTTCCATTGCAGCAGGGACATTTCGTAGTCCACGACCCCTCCATAGCGGTTGTCGAGATACCAGGCGTAGAGGAGCCCGAACAGAAGGCCCGGCGGCATGAAGGCGTCGTTACCGTTTACGAGCATGCGAAACCGCATCGGGTCCCCTCGACCCGGCTCAAGCTGGGCCAGTCGCAGGTATTCTCTGAGCTCAGAATCGGACAAGAAGGTCCTCCTCTGTTCGAGAGGCCTGAGCTCGACCTCGAAGATCTTTCCGAGGAGGCCCCCTTCCCAGCGCAGCTCCCGAACCGATTTTCTGGCGGCGTAATTTCCGAGCAGGGACTCCCCCAGAGCGATCAGGAGGTCTTCGGTTACGCGTCTTTCGCCGGCGTCAAGAAGGTCCTCTCGGACCTTGATGTAACCATCCTCGGGGTCGTAATAGCCTAGGATGTTGTCCCACTCCGTGCTCCTCTCCCAGTTCGGTTTTGCGATCTTGCGAATGCCCGCGGCAAAAAAGAGGTGGTCCAGGAGGATTTCCCGGTTGTTCCAGATGGTTTCGAGAAAAATGTCTCGAAGGGCCCGATCGGAGATGTCCATGGATGCGACCCGCTCCCGAACGGCGCGCCAGTAGGCGCAAAGGGTCCCTTTGCGGGGAAAGCCCGGCAGCGGCATCGCCCTCGAGCGTCCGAGCCTGCACCGTCTGGTCTCCTTGGCAACCAGGCCCCGCAAGAAATAGAGGGCCTTGACCGTCTGGGCGAACTTCTCCGGGTCGTGCTGGATGACCTTGTGGGATCTCAGCCTCTCCTCGGAAAAAACCGCCGCCTCCACCGGAAGGAATCCCATTCGCTTGACTCGGTCCTTGTCCAGATAGATAGGGGTCTTTCCCTCCAAAGCGTAATTGCGCAAGATGTCGGCCGGCACGCTCTGCAGGTCGGTCACGACCACAGGGCCGAAGAGCCCCGCGGCGCCGCCCGGGATGTTGTTGTGGTAGGCTTCGATGAGCTCCGAAACATAATACTCTCTGCCCTTGCGACGCAGGGAGATGTCGGTCTCCCCCCTCTGAACCCAGAAGTTCGCCCCGAGGATTTTCAGCGCTTTGTGGTTCTTGCGCACCGCGTCCGCAATGCCCGGCACTTGAAAGATGGGGATGATGCTCGTGTAAAGGCTGCCCGGCGCAATCAGGATGAGATCCGCTTGGGCGATCCGGTCCAGGAGAGACTCGTCGGGTTTCGGGGTTTCCACGAAATGCACCCAAACCCGGTTCACCGGAAACGAGCTGTGTCTTCTGGCCGCCTTGTCCTCTCCGGAGCTCAGCACGCCGTGCTGATACAGGACTTGCAGTTCCCCCTGGACGGTCGAGGCCGGGAAGATCGTGCGCCTGCCCGAGCCGAGCGCCTCGGCAAAGGACTGAATCCCTCTGACGATCTGGGCAGGAGACGGGCTGCGAAGCGGATCCTCCCGGCAGGCTTTCCCGAAGCCAGGCTGCCCGTAAATGGAGGCGACCAGCAGCAGGTTCCCCAGGCATTGGCCCTCCAGGGAAAGGTTTCGCAGGGCCGGGATCCTTCCGACCGCCTTGCCGAGACTGGACAGGTAGCGGGCGAGTTCGTCCGGCAAAACGTTCCTCTCCTCGTCCTCCAGCAGCCTGGCCGGGTCCTCAAGCAAAGACCGGTCAGAACCAGGGCCGAATCGGTATTCGAGAATCTTGCCGATCGAGCGGGCCAGGACCTCGAGTTGCTGCGGATACAAGGAAGGGAACCGCAACAGGAGATTGCGGGGCAGGATCGAAGCGAGGATCGCTCGGCGAAGATCGCCCGGAGCAATGCACGGGATCTCCCGCAGGAGCCGGCCCGAAGAGCCCCCGTCGTCCGTGACGCAGACCACAACCGTGAGATTCTGGAAGTACCGCTTGAGCCCGCCAAAAGGGGAGAGGCCCCACCTGCCCAGGTTCGCCTCGCCTCCGAGAATACTCGAAAGGCCGGTTCCTCCGCCGAACACGACCAGCCGCACCGCCTCGGTGGGGTATCGGTGAAACTCGTCCAGGATCCGGCCAAAGACAGGAGCGGCCGTGCGCCAAGGGCCGTACCCCTCCAAGACCAGATGCACGATCTTCTCCAGGACCGACTCTCTCGGGATGAGATCCAGATACCGGAGATTCTTGGAAAGAAGGCGCAGAGCACCGGCGGCTGGAGACACGGCACCGGCCGGGGTCTCCGAACTTGGCCCGCCTTTAGCTGATTCGCCTCTGCCTGAAGGAGCCATGGATCTCGCTCAAGAGCGGAACGGGTTTTGCCGGCTCGACACAACCACCACGCAGGAGACCTGAGGAGGTCCGCCCAAGGTATGGGCGAGTCCGACCCGGGCGTCCGGGACCTGGCGGCTTTCGGCCTTGCCCTGCAACTGCTTATACAGTTCGTAAACCATCCGGAGACCCGAAGCCCCGACCGGATGGCCGAAGCACTTGAGCCCGCCGTCCGGATTGACCGGCAGGAGTCCCCCCTGTGCGAACGTTCCTTCCAACACGTCCCGCCAGCCACGGCCCCGCTCGCTGAATCCGAGGTCCTCGTAATCAACGAGCTCCGTGATGGTGAAGCAGTCGTGGACCTCGGCGACCTGGATTTCCTTCCTGGGGTTCCGAATGCCGGCCTGCCTGTAAGCCTGCCTTGCCGCCTCGCGGCTCGCCTCAAACCCGAGGTAGTCGAAGCCAGTGCGAAAGAAAGGCATCACGGGCTCCACGGACAGGCCGATGCCCGCCAGGTACACCGGGTCTTTTCGAATCTCTTGTGCCCGATCGGACCGCACCAGGACGGCCGCAGAGGCGCCATCCGAGGTGCCGCAGCAATCGAATAGGCCCAGAGGCCAGGCGATCACCGGAGCGCGCAGAACCTGTTCCATGGTCACCGCGTTCCGCAGATGCGCCTTGGGCGCCCGCGTGCCGTTGTCGTGGTTCTTCACGGCGATTCGAGCCAGGATTTCCCGGCCCTGGTCCACGCTCAGGCCGCAAGCGGCGAAATAACGGCTCGCAATGAACCCGAATCCTGTCGGCGCGGTCCAGAACTCCATCCACGTCGGATGGGGGGGGCGGCCCACGCCCATGCCCGGAAACCCGCTGTCCTTGAGTTTTTCGTACCCGATCGCCATGACGCAGTCGTACATACCCGAGGCAACGCCGAAAGCCGCGTTCCGCAGAGCCTCATGGCCTGAAGCGCAGTGGTTTTCGACCCGGGTGACCGGGATGTTGCGCAGCTTGAGAGCGTCGGCCACGACCGTGCCGGAAAGGCCTGAGCGAAGGGTTCCTGCCCAGACCGCCTCGATGTCGGCCACGTCCATCCCAGCGTCCTCGAGAGCCTCCTGGGCCGCCTCGATGATGAGGTCGCTCACGCTCTTGGACCAGAGTTCGCCGAAGCGCGTGCACCCCATTCCCACGATGGCCACGCCGCGGCTCAGCTCTCCCATGGGAGTTCTCCGTGGTAGGGAAACAAGGGAGCCTCCCTCAGTTCAAGGGCCTGCACTTCCAGAAATAATTGTAAAACCCTTCGGCCTTGCGGGTCCTCCGGAAGGTCATTTCGACCTCCAACTCCGGCTTGACCTCGCCCGCGTCCGCGTCGGTCATCGAGGTGTAGATGCGGCAGCCGGGCTCCAGGTCCACAACGGTCTGAATGAGAGGCGGGTCCACCTGCGCGGCCAGATAGTCTAGGGTGAAGGTAAAGACCCGTCCTTTGCTCTCCGACAAGGCAATCTCTTCGAAAGCGTCCGCTGCCCCGCAACCGTTGCACACCCGCTGGATCGGGAAGGCGGCCTCGCCGCACGCGCGGCAGCGGGAGCCGTGGAGTTTCAGCACCGAGTTGCGATCCCTCCAGAGGACGGTGGCCGAAGAGCCAACGAGCAGAGCCGGCGGGGGCTGGACCTCGACGAGTTTTCGGTACCAGAGGAAGCGCTCATAATTGTTAAGCTCCTTTCCTCTCGCCAGCCAGCCCGAGACCCCGCGGCCCGGCATCCTTCGACGGATCTCCTCCGTGGTCTCCAGGATGAGAACGTCCGCGCCGTCCCCGTAGCCAGCCACGAGAATCCGCTCGCCCGGAGATGCTTCCTCCAAGATTCGGGCGAGCATCATGGGCGCCAGGGCCGCGCCGGTCGAACCGCAGCGGTCCAGCAGGTCTTCCGCGGTTCTCGCCCCTTTCTCCAGCCCGAGGGAGCGGGCGAGTTCCCGGAGGCTTCTTGCATCCGGCGCGTAGAGGGCGGCCCAGGCGATGCCGTCTCCGGTCACCCCGGCCTTGTCCAGGGCATCGCGGACCGCGCGAGCCGTCACTTCGAGCAGCCCGTGCTTCTTGACCCACCGGTCTTCCCATGTCCGGACGAACCGGTCTTGGTCCGTTCTCCAGCAGTCGAGCATCTCGTTGGCCAGCGAGGCGAAGCTGTTCCAGCGGGCCACTCCGGGTTCCGGTCCCACCAGAAAAGCCGCCGCTCCGTCTCCCATCCAGGGTTCGAGGGCCGACCCCGGATGGGCCAGACGCATGTCCGCAACGGCAACGAGCACGTTCCGGGCTCTGCCGGTATCCACAAGCGATCCGGCGAGCTCCAGGGCCGTGGTACCGGACCGGAGGGAGTTGCACAAATCTGCGGTGAGGATGCCGGAGGGCAGGTCCAGAACCGTGGCCAGCAGAGCCGCGCCCTGTTTCTCGAGGTATGGGCTTGTGGTCGTCGCAAACAGGACTCCGTCCACCGCCGACCTGTCCGCGCCGCGCAGGCAGTCGCGGGCGGCTTCCACGGCCAGGGTAAGGCTGTCTTCGTCGTGGTTGGCAACGGCTTTGTGCCCGGCCTGGCGTCCCCCTCCCCAAGCGCCCGCCACTACGGAGCGCGGAAGCCGAAGGCAGGGCACATAGGCACCGTATCGAACGATGGCGGCCATCCTCAAAGCTCCTCCTAGGAGCGCTTCTATAGCACAGGGGAAAAGGGTCTGACAATGCGCACGCTCCCGAAGCGCCCTTCCAAGAGCAGCGTCTTGAAGAATTTTCGCTGCCGTGCTAACAAAGGCTCGTCGGCACCCCCCCTGAAAAGATCCCCTGTTTCGAAAACGCCCTTTACGGGCGCACGGCGAAAGATCCTTTTCAAGCTCTCACCGGTAACGGAGGCGTGTCATGGCCGGTCCCCTGCAAGGTATCCGCATTCTGGACTTCTCTACCCTCATGCCCGGCCCGTTCGCCACCATGATGCTGGCGGACCTGGGCGCGGACGTTCTGCGCGTCGAGGCGCCCAACCGGCCCGACCTCATGAGGTTCGGGCCTCCTTTCGACAACGGCGTGTCTGCGGGCCACATGGCGATCAACCGAAACAAGAGGTCCATTGCCCTGGACCTCAAAATCCCGGAAGCCGTTGCCGTGGTCAAAAGACTCGTCAGCACCTATGACGTGGTCTTGGAACAATTCCGGCCTGGCGTGATGAAGCGCCTCGGCCTGGACTACGAGACCCTCAAGAAAGAAAACGAGCGGCTGATCTACTGTTCGATCACCGGATACGGTCAGGACGGCCCCTACCGAGATCGGGCCGGCCACGATCTCAATTATTTGGCCATGTCCGGAATCCTTTCCTACTCGGGCAGGAAGGACCAGGGACCGGTGCCCCAGGGTTTTCTTTTGGCCGACGTGGGCGCTGGATCCTACAATGCGGTGGTGGGCATCCTGGCTGCGCTCCTGCACCGAGACCGCACCGGCGAGGGCCAGTACATCGACGTCTCCATGACCGACGGCTCGATCGCCTGGACGACATACATGGCCACGCGGTATTTCGTGGGCGGCAAGGACCCGGATTACGAAAGCGACTTCCTCAACGGCGGAAGCTACTACGACTGCTACAGGACGCTCGACGGCCGGTACATGAGCGTGGGAAGCCTCGAGCCGCAATTCTACGAGGAAATGTGCAGGGGCATTGGCAGGGAAGACCTCATTCCCAAGAGGGGCTGGGGAATGGAAGCCGACGAAACCATGAAGGAGGTCAAGAAGGAGATCGCCGCGGTCTTCGCCACCAAGACCCAGGCCGAGTGGGTGGAGAGGTTTCGCAACTTCGACGCCTGCGTGGAGCCTGTGTTGACCTTGTCCGAAATGGTCGATCACCCGCAAACCCGGGCACGCAACATGGTCACAGAGGTCCCCAAGCCGGACGGAACGGTTCAAAGACAGATCAATTCGCCCTTCAAGTTTTCCCGGACTCCCCCTGAGATGCGCCGCACCGGCCCTGCGCTCGGCGAGCACACCGAAGAAGTCCTTCGGGAAGCAGGCTACGGGGAGGCCGAAATCGAGGCGCTCCGGCAGAAGCAGGTATTCGGCCGACCTCCTGGGTGATCGACGCGCAAAGAACTTTTCACCGGGCGAGACGGACCCTTTGAAACAGCCCGGCCCCGCGGTCATACAGAGCGCATTCCCCTTCCGCGACAGAGCCGACGACGAAAATGTACCGCTCGTCCGGATTGAGACGGACCGGCTCGTCCTCGGGCACGGCTTCCCTCTTCACGCGACCGCGGTTCCAGCGGAAGGCAACCGGGCTGTGGGAATGACCACAGAAGAGGATCCGGTGGGAGGTGGCCTGAAACACCTCGCGCGCTCGGTCGGGAGAGCCGACGTCAATCGGCTCGTAGAAGGCCCTAAGGGAATCGAAGGGCAGGGAATGGGCGAAGCAGACATCGCCCCAGACCAGCGTGACCGGGAGGTCGTGCAGAAACAGCGCCAGTCCGGCATTGCGGGCCCGTTCGGCCGGGGGCTGGTGCCGGAGCAGATTCTCGACGAGAAAGTCGTTGTTGCCCTTGACCGAGAAAATCCCGTTCTCCCGGAGAAACCGGATGCAGGCTTCCAACACGCCGGTCTGCAGGGAGTCGCAGATGTCCCCCAGGTGCACGAGCCTTTCAGCGCCCCTCTGTCCAAGGGCGAGGCAGGCTGTCCTGAGCGCCTCAAGATCGCTGTGGCTGTCAGCCACAAGGCCGATCCTTCGCCACAAATCGACTGGAGCCGGTGAACGATTCGGAACCATCCGGACTTGTCTTTCTTTGACGCAGCGAATCCCGGGCTCAGGCAACCATGCCCCCAGGCCACAGCCGCAGGGGACGCCAGAAAGTGAGTATAGGGAATTTCCGAACCCCTGGGAAGAAGTGAAAATAATTTGATCCTGTCTTGATTTTCGAGGTCCTAGGACTATGATGGTGGACGTCTCTTTCGGATCATGGCCTCTGGGCACGCTCCTCACTCTCCAGAAGAGGCGGAATCAGCATGAAGGATTGGAAATGCCTGCGGCTTGAAGTCAGGGATCATGTGGCCCACCTCGTTTTGTGCCGGCCCGAAAAGCGGAACACCATGACCATAGGCTTTTTCGGCGAACTCCGGGAAGCGGCAGAAGGGATCGACAGCGACGAGTCGGCCCGCGTCGTGGTTCTGTCGGCTGAAGGCAAAACCTTCACGGCCGGACTGGACCTCGTGGAGGCTTCGGGCCTTTGGCATGAGCAGTCCGCAAGAAGCCGGCACGCCTTCCGGCAGATGGTCATGGGCCTTCAGGATTCCTTCACCGCGGTCGAGAGGTGCCGAAAGCCCTTTTTGGCCGCCATCCACGGCCACTGCATCGGAGGCGGCGTGGACCTCGCCTGTGTCTGCGATATCCGCCTGGCTTCGCAGGACGCGATCTTCAGCATCCGCGAGACCCGCATGGCCATGGTCGCAGACCTAGGCACGCTCCAGCGGATCGCCTCCATTGTGGGCCAGGGCTGGGCCCGGGAACTCGCACTGACCGGAAGGGACTTCGACGCGGCTTTTGCCGAGCGGATCGGTTTCGTGACCCGGGTTCTTCCTGACCGGGAAAAACTGCTTGAGGAGGCGACAAAACTTGCAGGCGAGATCGCTTCTCTTTCTCCGATCACGGTCCAGGGCGTCAAGGAGACCCTGAACTTCAGCCGGGACCACGGCATCCGGGCCGGCCTCGAGTATGTGGCCCAGAAGAACGCGGCCCTCTTGCCTTCCGAGGATCTCATGGAGGCCTTCCAGGCCTTCATGGAAAAACGAAAGCCGAACTTCAAAGGCAGGTGAGAACGAGAGGTCCCAAGGAGGACATCGGGAAGAATTTTTCGTCGATAAGCTTTTCCCCTTCAACCTCCTCTACGGAGCGCCCCATGGACAAGGACGCGGAAAAATTCCTTAAGGAACTCATGGACACGCCGAGCCCCTCGGGCTTTGAGGCCCAAATCCAGGAGCTTGTGCGCAGGCGGATGCTCGCCTTCACCGACGACGTGGAGACCGACGTCCACGGCAACGTGATCGGCCGGCTCAACCGGGGCGCGCCCCTAAGGGTCATGCTCGCGGGCCACTGCGATGAAATCGGCTTCCTCGTGCAGCACATAACGGACAAGGGGTTCCTCCATATCGTTCCGATCGGAGGCGTGGACATCCCCCTGATGCCGGGCCGCAGGGTGTACGTGCACACGGAAAAGAAGAAGGTCCTGGGCGTGATCGGGAAAAAGCCCATCCACCTCATGACCGACGAAGACCGCAAGAAGGTGCCCAAGGCCCACGAGCTTTGGGTGGACATCGGAGCCAAGGACAAGAAGGACGCCGAAAAAAAGGTGGCGATCGGCGACATCGTGACCGTGGCAGAGGGCTTCAGCCTCATGGAGAACGGCCTGGCCGTAAGCCGGGCCTTTGACGATAAAATCGGGGCCTTCGTGGTGACTGAGACTCTTTGCCGCCTCAGCCGCGTCAAGGGCCTGGCCGTGGAAGTGGCTGCGGTTTCGACCACCCAGGAAGAGATCGGCCTCCGGGGTGCCAAGACCAGCGCTTTCGGGATCGACCCGCACGTGGGCGTGGCCGTGGACGTGGGGTTCGCTTCCGACCACCCGGGGGTGGAAAAGGAAATCGTGGGCGACGTGCGCCTTGGAGGAGGTCCGATCCTGCACAAAGGTGCCAATATCAATCCGGTCGTGGGCCGCCTGCTCGTCGAGACGGCGAAGAAGAAAAAGATCCCTTTCCAGATGACCGCCGAGCCCCGTGCGACCGGAACCGACGCCAATGTGATCCAGATCACCCGGTCCGGCGTTGCCGCGGCCCTCGTGAGCATTCCGAACCGGTACATGCATACGCCCGTGGAGATGATTTCCCTGGACGACGTCGAGAACGCCGTGCGGCTCCTGGAGGCTTTCGTTCGAGCCCTTAAACCTGGGATGGACTTTACACCCAGGGTCGATCTTTGAAAAAAGCTTAAAGTGCCGATCGAATCCGGCCGATAGGCTCCTGCATCTGCTTTGTGAAAGCGTGAAAAAGTTAAGTCCTCTATTGCAGGCGGGGTTTCGGAGCTTGTTTTTACCCTTGCCATCCGGGTTTTAGGATTTCCAGGGCCAAGAAATTTTTATCTTTCTTCTTGACTTTGGTCCGAAAATTCAATATGAAAGCAGAAAATTCTTCAGGTGATTCTTGATGATTGGTTGGAGGGGCTCCCTCAAAAGAAGGGCGCCTTGAGTGGACAACGGCAGAAGGTGACACGCAACATTTTTTCGATAACAATCCTAGCAGCGAGAAAGGAGGTGAGCCGGCAAGGAGAGAAAAAGAGGGATGTGTGGCTTTCAGGAAAAGGCGTGCAGTCGTACAGCATGCGAGAGCGAGCCTGACACGCAACAGATCGTTTCCAGAGAAACCCGAAGGAGGAGGAAGCAAGATGAAGAGATCGAGGAGTTGGAATCTGCTTTTCGCAATGGTCGCGATCGTTGCGATGGGCGGATTCATCTTCGGCTGTAACGACGAGGAGACCAAGAACTATTCGGACAGCAGCAATCCGGCCCTCACCCTGAAGGGTTCGATTGCTGGGCAGGTGGTAGACGTGAACAACCAGCCCGTCGCGGGTGCCACGGTTTCCTGCACGTATCCGGGCGGGACGGCCACGGTTACGACGGATTCCGCCGGCCAGTACCTTTTGCAGAAGGTCCCAGTGGCGGGGCAGCTCAACGTTTCGGATTCCGGATCGCCCTATCTTATCGTGGTCCAAAAAGAGGGATTCGAGACAGCCTTCACGGCGGCTCTCTTGAATTACGCTGTCCTGGAGTCCACCGAGCAGATCGAGGTCATCGGCGGCGAACTTCAGGTCGTCGGCGATTTGCAGGTTTCGGCTGTGACGGCCGTCATGCGCAGGCCGAATGCCGTGGTGAAAGGCAACGTCGTCCGCTATGACAATGCCGCGGGCATCGAGGGCGCCCTGGTCACGATCACCCGCGACGCCGCTCCGGACGCATACTCGATCTGGTGGTCTTCAACGAGCGAGTGGTCTATTACCAACAACGTGGACGTGACAGATTCGACGGGGCTCTTCGAGCTGACTGCGGTTCCCGAGGGAACGGACGCGGCTCCTGTGAGCTATGTTCTTACGATCAGTGCCGAAGGATTCAGCACGACTTCCGGCTCCACGGTCAGCGTGGGCTACGGCGGCCATGAATACCAGGCAGGTGTTTTCTATATGACTCCCGTTACGCCGCCTTCGGACACGGTCGCCCCGTTTGTCGTGGCCACGAACGTGCCCCCGGTGAGGATCTCTCTCGCCAATCTGGGCGGGCCTTTCACGTTCACCTTCAACGAGGCCATGAGGACCGACATCCCCCAGGTCATCGTGAGCCTGGTGGGCGGCGCCCCGATTCCGACGAGCCTTTCCTGGAGCGAGGACTCGATGACCGTGACCGTGACCCTCGAACGACCTCTTCCGGAGGGCGCCACGATCTCGATCGAACTCAGGTATTTCCGGGACCTCAGCAACAACGCGTACGCCGGCCTTGACCCTGCGGGCAACCCCGACGCTTTCAAGAGCCTGGGCACCAGTTTGGGGGCCACCAAGGTTGCTCTCACCACCCAGGGTGATCCCACGCTCATGCAGGCGAGCAATCTCCTTCAGGTCGCTGCTGTTGCCGACGAGAATCAGCCGATCGGCGGCAAATCCGGCAACGCCGGCCAGGCAAACAACCTGAACCTCTTCGACAGCGCAGGAAACGCCGGAGTCGGTATTCTCGGAGACGCGGACGGCGAGGCGAACGTTGTTTCGCTGAGCTGGGATGCTGCTGTTGCTGCCGACGGAACGACGGGCGTGGTCCGTTATTACAAGGTCTACGCTGAGCTCGCCACCGGCGGCTTTGCCAGCGGCTTCCCGGTGTTCGTGAAGGCGACACCCACCCGGCTCGACGGGAATCCTCCCACCACAATCGACGTGACCCTGACCGAGGTGGACACGGCCATCGCGACCTACAACGCTTCCAACCCTGCTTCTGACCCGGATCTGCCTCGGGTGGGCGACGAGAACGGCACGGCCACGACCTTCTTCTTCGATGACGGCTTCTCGGTCAACATGGCGGTCACCGCGGTCAACTCCGACGGCCTCGAAGGAGATTATACGAACGTCGTAGCCGTTCACGACAATGTGCCTCCCACTGTTGCGGACCGCGGTGCGGGCTTCAACGCCGACACGAACTGGGCAATCTACCCGGTCAACGTGACAGCCCTGGCGGTTGCAAGTTTGGGCGTCGAATACAACTCTGACGACTATGCCGCTTTCGCCGCGCTCCCCGGAGACGTAACAATCAACATGAGTGAAGATCTCCAGGCCGGCCAGACCGTGACAGGAGAACTCGTGGCAGACGGCGGCGGCGGCGAGACCTTGGGCACCTGTCAGGTCAGTCAGGCCGAGGTCACGCCTGGCACGCCCAAGATCACCTGCACCCTGAACGGCATCGCCCAGGTCCAGCAGAACGACCACATCATTCTGGCCGGCGTGCTTGACGAAGCAGGCAACGCTTCTGAAGCGGCCGATTCCGTGGCGCACCTCTACGACCTCATCCCGCCGTTCATCGTGTCCGGTGTGGTTCAGGACAACGGCACGGACCCTGATCAGATCGTCCTCACCATGAGCGAGCCTGTCACCAAGGCCTCTGCCGAGACACTCGCCAACTACGCTGGCGTCACGCTCACCGGCTCCACAGCGGTTCTGGGCGACGACGGCGTGACGGTGACCATCACGGCGGCCGCTGACGGAGCGTTCCGCAACGTCAGGCCGGGCTTTGGTGACGGCGCATCGGGACCGGCACTGGACATCGCGGCGACCAACCTGATCAACATCAAGGGCACCACGCCTGGCACAACCGGTGTGCGCGACCTAAGGCTCAATGTCCAGCCGCTCATTGATCTTAACCATGACGACGTCGACGACGTGCCGTTCAACTTCCAGCTCGTGGACGAGATCGCGCCCAGGATCCTTGCCGCTGCGACCGCTGCCGGTGCCATCAACACGGCAGCCGCTGTGGATGATGACGGCATCCTGGCCGTCGGCGACACCTCGGACACCTACGCTCTGATTCTCGTCTTCAGCGAACCTGTTGTCTGGGACGTCAATGCAGACGGCGCCCTCAATGCGGACGACATGGACGCTCTCGGGATCGCCTTGACAGCGGCCCCCACCGGCAGGTTCACAGCTCCCGCCAACGCGGCCGCTCCAGCCGCGAACATTCTGGTCTTCGGCCTGGCAGTAGCGACTCCCCCTGTGGCATCTCTCGACTCCTTCACGGTGACCTGTACGGACATCGCCGGCAACGCCGTGAACCCGGAATTCGACACGGTCGTGCTCAAGGGCGCCACCGAGGGCTACGTCATCCAGTAACCTGATTCCGGGGCGAGGGTCGACTTTGACCCTCGCTCCGATCTTTTCGTTGGAAAACGCAACCGACAACAATGGCCCTGTGTTCGGTTTCGGGCACAGGGCCATTGTTTCAAGAGAAACCAGGCCTCCGGCCGGACAGGACCATGTGCAGAACCTCACGCGCATCCTTCATTCGTCTCTTCGCATTTCTCCTCTTTTTTTCGCGTCTCTTTCTGGCTTCGCTAGAGTCTGAAGCGGCAGAGGAGTCGGTTTCAACGCTTCTCGAAAAAGGCCTTTCTCTGATCGGGGCCGCAAAGTACGCCTCCGCCCGTGAGGTTTATGAACAAGTCCTAAAGCAGGAACCCGAAAACCCAGAAGCCCTCTACCGGATGGGGATTCTCTCTTTTCTAGACCGAGATTTCTCGAAGGCCGCTTCTTATTTCGAAGGCGCCCTGAAAGCGGACCCAGAAAGACAGGACGCCTGGAAGCGCCTGGGCGACGCCTACACAAAACTCGAAAAGTTCAGGGAGGCGGCCCGAGCTTACGGCCGGGCCTGCCAGATCGAATACAAGAGAAGCATCCGGGAAAGGGAAGGGCTCGCGTGGCTGTCGTCCCGGGACCTCGAACGGGCAAGGAAGATCTTCGAATCCCTGCTTCTTGAAGATCCAGGTGATTCCCACGCCGCCTATTACCTCGGCAACGTTCTGCTCGCCATGGGGGATCCGGCCCATGCCGAGCGCTGTTACCAGGCCGCCATCCGTCTCAAGCCCGAGCTGGTCGAGGCGTACGTGAACCTCGCCTCCATCCGTTTCAACGAGGGCAAATTCAACGAGGCGGCTGAACTGCTCGAGAAGACCTTCGAGGTTTCTCCCCACAGTGCTCCGTACGATCCCAAGGTGCTTCTGAACCTAGGACTGTCCCTTTGGAAAGCCGGCGAGACGGAAAAGGCCCAGACCCATTTCAGGAAATATCTCGACCTATGCCCTCAGTGTCCCAAGGCTGCAGAAGTAAAATCTCTGCTCGACGCTCCGCATCCAAAGACCAACGAAAAAGGGAAGGGGAGAGAATAGCATGCGGGTCCTTCGCCCAGGTTCAGCCTTTCTGCTCGGTTTTCTGCTCTTTGCAGGGGCATGCACCAAAGCAGAGTCGCCTGTCGCGATGTTCAGGGGAGACCCCGGGCATAGAGCCTTTGCCAAAGGGCCGGCCATTCAAGGAGAGCTTGCGTGGAAGGAGCGACTCAAGGGCTGGGTTTTTAGCTCGCCCGTTGTGGATGCGGCGCGGGGGATGGTGTTTGTTGGGGACTCCCTTGGCAAGTCGGTCAACGCTCTGGACCTCAGGACCGGCAAGAAACTCTGGACCTCCGCGACCGAGGGGGCCATCCTGGCCTCCCCGCTCGTGACGAGGACGAAAGTCCTGGTGGGCTCCGAAGACGGTCTCTTTTACTGCCTGGACCGCAAAACCGGCAGGCCCCTGTGGAGCTTTGAGGCCAAGGCCATCATCAACAGTTCTGCAGTCTGCGACTCCCAGCGGGTGTATTTCGGCGACTGGAACGGCCTGCTGCACGCCTTGGATCTCACCAAGGGAGCCGAAGTCTGGTCGTTCAAGGCGGGAAGCCGGATCACCTCGTCTCCAGCGCTTGTGGCCGGAAGGCTCTACTTCGGATCCTGGGATGGCAATTTCTTTTGCCTGGACGCCGCAAAGGGAAGCGAGATCTGGCGGGCCTCCGTAACGCCCGAGAAAAAGATCGGGTCTTCCCCGGCTGTCGAGGAGGGCAGGGTGTATTTCGGTGCCACGGACGGAAAGGTCTACTGCCTCGAAACCTCGACCGGAAAGCAACTCTGGGTCTTTGAAGCCGCCAAGTGGGTAGATGCCTCACCCGCCTTAGGGTCGGACTGCGTGGTGGCAGCTTCGACAGACCAGAATCTTTATTGCTTGGACAAGAAGAGCGGCGCCCTTAGATGGAAGCAGACCGGCCTGGGCCCGATGATCGCCTCACCTTGGATTTACAACGATGCGGTCTACGCGGCAGGCGAGAGGGGGATCATCGCGGCCTTCCGGCTTTCCGACGGCCAGAAGGTGTGGGAATATCAGACGACCCACCCGATCAAATCCTCGCCGGTCGCCGTGGCCGGTATGCTCATCTTCGGCTCCTACGACACCCACGTGTACGCGTTCCGATAATGCTCGCGGCAAGAACGACGCCGCCTCCGCCCGATCAGGGCGCCTCCTCGATCACGGCCACGGCCCGGATCCAGCCGGCGCTCGCGCCCCGAATCTTCACGGGAAAACAGAAAAACGTGAACCCCTTGGGCGGAAGCCTGTCCAGGCCGGTGAGCTTCTCGATGTGGCAATAGCCTCTCTCGATTCCGGCGAAGTGGGCCTCCCAGATGAGAGACGTTCGGCCGGTCCGCCGGAATTCCTCTGCGATGATGGGAAGGGGCCTGTCCCAGCTCCAGGCGTCTGTTCCAACGACCCGAACGCCCCGTTCGAGAAGCCACAGCGTGGCCTCCCGGCTCATGCCGCACCCTTTGACCAGATATTCCGGCTTGCCCCAGTACCGGTCGGCCCCGGTCATGACCAGCACGATGTCCAGCGGCTGGAGCTCGTGCGGAATTGCGCCGAGAGCCTTCTCGACTTCTTCGGGCCCGACCCGGTACCCGTCCGGCAAATGCCGAAAGTCGAGAACCACGCCGTCGCCCATGCACCATTCCAAGGGGATCTCGTCGATCGTCCAGGCCCTGACTCCTCCATCCATGGTCGGGTGATAATGCCAGGGAGCGTCCAGATGGGTGCCCGAATGGGTGCTCAGCTCGACAAACTCCACGGCCCATCCGAGGCCGCCTGGAAGATCTTCCTTCCGCAAACCTGGAAAGAATGCCTGCATGGACTCCGCACCCTCCTCGTGTCCCATGTACCGGATCTTGGGAACCATCATGGGAGGATCCGAAGGCAGGCCGGCTTCGATGGCGATGCTCAAGTCGACGAATCTTCTGCGCTTCCTGTCCATGCGATCGCCCTCCTTGGAGCGTGAGCCCTGTTCCAGCGGACCGGGACGGATCATCGTAAAGGGAACATGGGCAGGGATCAACCTTGCCCTAGCCGACGGCCATCTTCTGTCGCCGCCGCAACAGAGGATTCCCGCAATTCGGACGCGACGGAGCGCGTCCCTCCGAGGGCATTGCCTGACCGCATGGCGGACCCGGCAGCGGCCTCTCCTCCGGTTGACTTGGCTTCGCTTGTCTGTTACGGTTCACAGATCTTTCAGGTGCCCATCCACTCATTGCCGGGCCAGCCAAGGACATGCCCGAAACGCCTTTGGGAGGGGAAAGGATGAAGCCCAAGAAAGTGCTGCTCGAGGAACACGAGATCCCCCGCCAGTGGTACAACATCCTGGCAGATATCCGCATGAATCCGCCTTTGAGGCCGGACGGCACGCCGCTCCAGCCCCAGGACCTCGCGCCCGTGTTTCCCATGAACCTGATCGAACAGGAAGCCAGCACGCAGCGCTGGATCGACATTCCGGAAGAGGTTCTCGAGAAGTACCGAATCTGGCGGCCCACGCCCCTCGTCCGCGCAGAAGCCTTCGAAAAGGCTCTGGGCACCCCTGCGCGGATCTATTACAAACACGAAGGCGTGAGCCCTCCGGGCAGCCACAAGCCGAACACCGCCGTGCCCCAGGCCTATTACAACAAAGTCTTCGGCATCAAAAGGATCGCCACCGAGACCGGGGCAGGGCAGTGGGGAAGCGCCCTGGCCTTCGCTTGCTCCCTTTTCGGTCTTCAGTGCAAGGTGTACATGGTCCGCATCAGTTACGACCAGAAGCCCTACCGCCGCTCCCTCATGGAAGTCTGGGGCGCCCAGTGCGTTCCCAGTCCGAGCCCGACCACGGAATCGGGCCGCAAGATCCTCGCTCAGGACCCGGATTCCCCAGGCTCCCTCGGGATCGCCATCAGCGAGGCCATCGAGGACGCCGTGCACACTCCCGACACGCGATACTCCCTGGGAAGCGTGCTCAACCATGTGCTCCTTCACCAAACCGTGATCGGCCTCGAGGCCAAGAAGCAGCTCGAAAAGATCGGCGAGTACCCGGACGTTGTCATCGGCTGCGCAGGAGGCGGGAGCAATTTCGCCGGCCTGAGCTTTCCTTTTGTCTGCGACAAGATTCACGGCAAGCAGATCGCCATCTATCCGGTCGAGCCAAGGGCTTGCCCCACCATGACCAGAGGCCCCTTCGTGTACGACCACGGCGACACGGCCCGCTATACGCCCCTTATCCCCATGTACAGCCTCGGCCACGCCTTTGTGCCCCCTCCCATCCACGCCGGAGGTCTCCGCTACCACGGCATGGCGCCCACCGTGAGCCAGCTCATCGTGGAAGGCCTTATCGAGCCCAGGGCCTACTACCAGGTCGAAAGCTTCGAGGCGGGACTCCTTTGGGCAAGAACAGAGGGCTTTGTCCCGGCCCCGGAAACCAACCAGGCCCTGGCCTGCGTCGTGGACGAGGCAAAGCGCGCCAAAGAGGAAGGCAAGGAGAAAGTCATCCTCGTCAACTGGAGCGGCCACGGCCTGATCGACCTCGGCTCCTATGACCGTTACTTCTCCAAGCAGCTCGTAGATTACGATCTCCCCGACGAGGTCCTCAAAAAGGCAGAAGAAGTCTTCGCGAATTTCCCGAAGCCAGCCATACTGAAAAGCAGGTAGGGAAGGGGAGGCGCCGCGCCTCCCCCAACCGCTGAGAAAACCATCCCATGGGCATTCCACCTGGCAAAGGCCAGCCCGGACAAAACCCCAACCCGCCGGGCCCAGGAACCCTGGACCCCAACCTTATCCACATCCACTGTCCGAGGCTCGGCGGCGAGGTTCCGCTCAAATACTGCCTCAAGCCAGCCCAGGACACGCCCTGCTTCCGCATCATGGACTGCTGGTGGCAGACGATCCACATCCAAGCCTTGCTCGAGACTCACCTTCAGCCCGACGAACTCCAATCTTTTCTCAAGACCGCCCAACCCAAAACCCGGCTCGACCAGATCCTGGATATACTCGACCGGCTCAAGGACAAACCTCCAACCTAAGCCCCACCCACGAGGCCTGCGAACCCAACCGGCATGACACCTGGCCTGGGCTCTCCTAGAGACCTTCTGGCCCGGCTTGGGCCGGAAGAGGGGCGGCAGCGGCAGTCGTGGCTTTGTCCGCATGCGGCTCGACTTTAGTTTACATAATATATCTTATCAGACGATCGGTCCAGGCCAAAAAGTCCATGCAAAAGATTCATCCAACTTCTAGAAATATACCTGCAACAGCCTACCAAACAAAATGAAATGCAGCTCTACTTTTCTTGAGTTTGTTACAATGGCTCGACCAAGCGAGTTTTCTGCAAATCGGCTGTTGCGACCCAAGTGACTCCGAGCAACTGCGCCAAGATCTAAAGGACGCGTTCGCACCCTTGGAACGCTTCTGATAGACTTGGTAAATTAGCAGGGGGCCTTCACAGATCAATGGCTCGACCGAGTTTTCGACGGATTCATTCAATGGTCTCCTTCACATGAGCACCGTCCAGGAGCACGCTCCAAGTTCGTTCGGATACGAGCTCGAACAAATCCCTCATCAGGGCACCCTCGTCGTGCATCTCTCGGGTTGGGTTTCGATTAGCGGCCCGCTCGGTTCTTCCATCCGCGAGCGTTTGCTGGAGGCGGCGGCTCACTCCCGGATTCGCTCCCTTGTGGTGGACCTTTCCAGGGCCGACCGCATTGACACCTCTGGAGCGGTCCTCATCGCCCTTCTCAGAAAGACAGCTCACCTGAGAGAAGTTCGTTTCGACCTGACAGGGGCGCATGATTCTGTCAAGGACTTCTTGTCTTGGGTCGATCTGGACTCCCTGGTCTTGCAGGCGCAAACTGCTGCAACGGCCCAGGCTCATGGCCCTTTGGTCGCAGTGGGCGAAGCGGCCCTTGCGTTCCTCGAAAACCTGAGATTCTTTTTCTCCTTTGTCGGCGCTCTGTTTCTTGCCGCTCTTCGGGCGTTCCTTCATCCTCGCTCCTTCAGAGTTCGCCATATGCTCGTCTGCCTCGAGCAAGGCGGTGTCGACGCCCTTCCGATCATTACGCTGATTCACTTTCTCGTGGGCCTTGTCCTTGCTTTCCAGGCCTCGATCCAACTGCGCCAGTTCGGCGCCAATATCTTTGTTGCCGACCTCGTGGGGCTTGCACAGGTGCGGGAATTCGGCCCCCTCGTGACCGCGGTTCTTCTGGCGGGCCGGTCTGGATCCGCTTTTGCCGCCGAGCTCGGCACCATGCAAGTCAATGAGGAGATCGACGCCTTAAAAACCCTCGGCATCGATCCGGTTCGATTTCTCGTCCTGCCCAAGACCGTTGCCCTTTTCCTGGCCATGCCCCTGTTGACCCTGTACGCAGACGTTCTGGGCATACTCGGAGGCCTTACCGTGGGCGTCCTGGGCCTTGATCTCACCGTCCAGGGATACCTTCTGGAGACTCAAAAGGCCTTGGACCTTTTTGACGTATTCTCAGGGGTCATCAAGTCCTTGGCCTTTGCGCTGATCGTGGCCGGCGTGGGCTGTCTCAGAGGCCTCCAAACCAAAGGAGGAGCGGAAAGCGTCGGCAAGGCGGCGACTTCTGCCGTGGTTGCTGGAATCTTTCTCATCATTGTGGCAGACGCGATTTTTACGGTGATTTTTCAGTACGTGTAGGATCGTCCGCAGTGAACACGCAAAGTCGCGACTCAACCCAGTCCCCTTTGATCCAGGTCCAAGGCCTCACGGCAGGCTACAATGGCCAAAACATCCTTGAGAACATTCACTTCTGCGTCTATCCTGGCGAGATTCTAGTCATTCTCGGAGGGAGCGGATGCGGGAAAAGCACCCTCCTCAAGCATATGATCGGCCTTTACAAGCCCGTGGCTGGACGGGTGCTTTTGTGGGGCACGGACTTGAACGAGGCCGATGACAGAGTCAGGGAACAGATCCTGAAGCGCGTGGGCGTGCTCTTTCAATCAGGAGCCTTGTTCAGCTCCATGACCCTGGCCGAGAACATCGCCCTCCCCCTTCACGAGTATTCCTCCCTCAGCCGTGAAGAAATCGACCTTGTCGTTCGCATCAAGCTCCAGATGGTTGAGCTTGCCGGATACGAGAACCGCTACCCTGCGGAACTCAGCGGCGGCATGCGAAAGAGAGCCGCCCTGGCCAGGGCCATGGCCCTGGACCCGGAAATTCTTTTTGTCGACGAGCCGAGCGCCGGGCTTGATCCTGTCACCTCGGCTGACCTGGACGCCCTCCTGCTGCAGTTGAATGGAGCCTTTGGAACGACTCTGATCGTCGTGACCCACGAACTCGCAAGCATTCAGACCATCGGGAGAAGGGCCATCATGCTCGACCGGTCCAGCCGCGGCATCATCGCAGAGGGGGATCCCAAATTCCTCAAGGATCACCACCCGGATCCAAGGGTAAGGGCTTTCTTTCACAGAAAACCCACCCTGAGGAGGCAATAGATGGCCACGGAAGCCAGCAAGTTCAAGATCGGATTGTTCGTAACCCTGGGCGCAGCCATCGCGGTGTCTGCCCTGCTGGCGCTGGGCGCCGTCCGATTCTTTCAGGATACGAAAACCTACGTGACCTACTTCGAGGAGTCTGTTCAGGGGCTCGAGCCGGACTCCCTCGTCCGATACAGGGGCGTCCCCATTGGCAGGGTTCACAAAATCCGGATCGCCCCGGACGGCAAACTGGTCGAAGTCGTCCTCAAGATCGATGCGGGTGTCAAGATCGAGCCCGACATGAGAATCCGCATGCGCATGGCGGGAATCACAGGCATGAAGTACCTCGAGATCGACCGCAGGAAAGACATCGACAAGCCCGACGTAACGCCCGCGATCGACTTTCGGCCGTCCGCGACCGTAATCCCCTCGAACCCCTCGGACGTCCAGGAGATCCTCAGCGCCTTCGAGCGCGTTTTCGCCCAAATCCAACAGCTTGACGTCAAAGGGATCTCAGACCGCCTCAACGCCTCCCTGGATACCCTGAACAACCTGATCGGCAGGAAAGAATGGGAACAGACTTTAAAAAACATCGAGAAGGCCACGAATTCCCTTCGGGATGTCTCTGCCCAGATCCAGGGGATGCTCGACAAACCCGGCGTGGAGGATTCACTCGCTCATGCGGCTGACACCCTCAAGGCACTCAGCGAAATCTCCTCTCGCCTCAACGCCGAACTGGCCAATCTCGACCTGGCCGAGCAGGTGAGGCGGTCCTCGGCCAAGTTCGACCAGTTCATGGAAGAAGGGGCCGGCACGGCCCGTGACATCCGCCTTCTCGCCCTTGAGGAGGAGGACAGCCTCTCCTCGCTCGTGGAAAACCTCCGACGGACGACCGAGGCCCTGAACAACCTGATCCTGTCTCTACGGGACAATCCGTCCCAGCTTCTTTTCGCCCAGCCGCCCCAATCGACCCAAGAGGAATGAAATGGATCCGAAACGCCTTGCCGGTTTCTTCAAACGCGCCCGAACCCTCGGTGCGGTCCTCACACTTTGTTGGAGCTTTTTTCTCTGGGGCTGTCTGGACCTCGACTCGCTTCGGCATCCCTCCAAACCCATCGAGTATTACAGCATCGATTCCCCCTGCCCTGCCCGTCTGGTCGAGGAGCCCCTGTCTGGCGTGCTGCGCATCAAGCCTTTGGCCGTGATCGACCCCTTTGCCACAGACCGGATCCTGTACGAAGATTCTCGCCATTCCCTCCGTCCGTCCTATTACGATCGCTGGATCGCCAACCCCGCGTCCCTCGTGACAGCCGTCCTGGCCAGAGACCTTTCCGAAAGCGGGATCTTTCCGGCCGTTCTCAGAACCAGAGGCATTCTCGAACCTGACTGGGAAATGACCGGAACGCTTGAATCCATCAAAGCAGCAAAACGCGACGGTCGGTGGGAAACCGAGGTCACCCTTCATGTGCTTCTCTACCCATGGCCGGCCGGAGGCGCAGAGGCCGTCGATCCGGGAAGAATCTTCCAGAAGCGCTACACTGTGAGGACGCCCTGCAAGGACGACAGGGCCCTGTCGGTGGTGGAGTCCATAAGCGCAGGCGTCCAGAGGCTTTCCGAAGAAATGCTCAGGGATATTGCCAAACATGTGAAGACCGCCGCTTCCGATCCAGAGCCTCCTTGATGCCTTGAAGAAAGGTTCTAGAAAACCTACGCGGCTCCGCCTTCGTCCGCCAGCCTGGCCAGGCTCTCCCGCGCGAACTCGATCCCTGGATCCAGGGAGAGGGCCTTCCGGTACATCGCAATCGCGCCTTGCCGATCTCCTTTGTCCCGCAGGCAGCTTCCAATATTGGCCCAGTCAATCGCGGACCTCGGATCCACTTCCAGGCAGGTGCGAAAACACTCGATGGCCTCGTCGTATCTCGCCAACTTGAAAAGACAAAAACCGGAAAGGTTCATAACTTCCTTTCGGGCCTGCCCCATGGATTCAGCCCTCTTGAGATATTCGAGGGCGTCCTCGTACCTCCCAAGTTCTTTCAGCGCATGGGCCACATAGAAAAGCACGTGAAAAAGGTCCTCGGCCGACGGTGTTGACGACAGGGCCTCCAGAAGGAAAGCGAGCGCTTTTTCCGGATTTCCTCTGCCCAACCAGGCCAGGCCGAGGTAAAAGTAAACAGGGGTGTCCCTCTTCCCGCCGGCCAAGGCTTTTTCCAGTGCCTCTATGGCCTCCTCGTACTCCTCGATGTGATAGTGGCTGAGGCCTCTCATGTATTCCGCTTCTGTTTTCAGGCCGCCCGAAAGCCCAAGCCGGACGGCTTCCTCGAACCGATCGGCAGCTTCGATGTAATCCCTCCACCCATACTCGCAAAGACCCATCTGATAGCGAATCTCCGCTGAATCCGGATCCCGGCTCAAGGCAGTCTTTAGGCACTCCATCGCAGACTCAAGTTCCTGCTTTTCATAGTGGCAGAGGGCCCTTTTGACAAGAACTTCATTGGATGTCTCATGATCCGGGCATTCTGCAACGGCCTTGCTCCATGCTTCCAGGGCTCCTTCACGGTTTCCGGTCTCGAAGAGCCACGCCCCGATTCGCTCGCAAAGATAGCCGAACTCATGAATCCTGCCATTCTTCTTGAAGGCAACCGAAGCTGAAGCAAGACATGAAAGCACGCACCGTGAGCAAGCCTCAGGCGCCATGGTCGAGGGCAGCCCCAAAAGACAAGGCTTATTCGAGCCGTCTTCCAAGAAGTAAATCATGTTATTACAAGGGATTAAGACATCACCTCTAACAATATTTACTAACTCATACGACAGAAACCTTTCTGTTAAGCATGTTAAGAACAGCTCCTCAAGTATTTTATCAGGTTCCAGCGCAGCCCCTGTGCCAACATACACGCGTTCAAACGGGCCTGCTTCCCCGTCCTTGCCCAGGAGAAAGTCCCATTCTCCAATTTGGGCCTGAGCAACATAGAGGGACGGAAGGAAGAAATTCTCCTGCAGGTACTTGAGAACCGGACCTGCACCACGGAAAAGGCGAGGTTCTGGGAACCACAGAATCGGAAAGATCCTTAGCCGCGACACGATCTGGTTTCGGAACCCTTCTTCCTCGAAGGGCCGGACAATTCCCCGCAAGGTGGAATAGAACTCCACGAATCCGTCGATGCCCTCGGAATCAGAAGGGACGCAATGGACTGGCCTGAGGTTGATCTGGCAGAAAGGGTATTGGATGAGGTGTTCGCGAACCGGCTCGATATACTCCATGAGCCCGGGCTCCGGGACCCTGCCCCCTAAAGGGGCAAGGAAGCATGACGCGGTCAAACTCAGCTTGTCGAGTACCTGTTCGAAAGAAAAGCCAGGCTGGCTCCAGGCAAGTCCATGGCTCTCCCGATCCTTGGGACTGCCTGCCACGACGAAGAGGTCCGATATGGCCTCGGGCAGAGAGGCCCTGATCGCGTCCTTTACCGTCTTCATGGCTCTCCCCTACCCGGTCAAAAGAGCCTGCTTCTACTCCAAAGAACCTCTCGCCCCATTCAAGAGACAATGTGCTTACCGCCGTCCAGCGAAGCCGCCTTCCACAGTCGGCCCACAGCCTGGATTTGATCCGCCGACATCCAATCCGTCTCGTAGCGGGAACCGATCGAAAGGTAGGGCGGAATTGACTCCGCCAGGGGCCGGATGCCGAAAGCGGCCAGATCGGCCTGGATATCGGTCCCGAAATAAACCTGCATCTGTTGGGCGTTCGTGTTCCCCCGAACGGCAACACGATTGTTCTGGACAAAGCGAAGCGTTTCCTTTGAATCCTCGAAGGTCTCGCCGGGCAGGCCGTATTGCGAAAACAGTTCCACCTCGATGCCGGCCTCCTGGGTGAGCCGGATGGCCCGCTCCATCACGGCCAGGTCCAGGGGCTTTCGGATCCTTTCGAGAACTCTCCGGCATGCCGACTCGAGCCCGAAAGCGACTGTGTGAACGCCAGCCCGTTTCATCAACCCCAGAAGATCGGCTTCCACCAGATCCGCCCTCGTTTCCAGCCAGATGCCAAGCCTAAGCCCCCTTGAGAGAACGGCTTCCAAAAGCCGCCTGACCCGCCCCTCGTGAAAAGTAAAGCTCGGGTCCGCGAACCAGAACCGGGTCACCCCATGCTTGGAGATCCACTCCATCTCTTCGAGCACGCGTTCCGGGGAGTGAAACCGGATCCTCTTGCCGAAGGCCTTTGGGGTGTAGCAAAAGGCGCACTGGTAGGGGCAACCTCTGGAGGCCAACAGAATCGCCTCATCGGCGCCCTTGGGGTCCAGAATCCCTTCGAGGTAGGGCGATGGATACGCATCCAGATCGGCCGGCGCAGGATCCGGGACCCCACCGTCCCACAAGGACCCGTCCGGTCCTTTACCGCTCCAACCGGGCAAGTTCAGAACTTCGCCCCCGTCCCTGACCGTCTGGGCCAGACAGAGCAGGGCCGGTTCTCCCTCGGACCGGCAAACGAGATCGACCGAGGGGAGGTCCGGCAAGGCTTGCGTGGGCAGAAACGTGGCCTGGGGGCCGCCCAGTGCCACGAGGCATTCGGGCACCAGAATCTTGCACCACTCGGCCAGCCCCCGAATGAAGAAAAGGTTTCTCTGGTACGCTGAAAACCCGACGACCCTGGGCCGCATCCTCGCCAGGCGCTCCGCCAGTTCGCGCGTCGAAACCAGGGTGTCGCTCCCGATGTTCAGCACCTCGGTCTCGAATTGGTGTTTTTTCAGAAACGCGGCCAGGTAGCCCAACGAAATGGGCGTATGGGCCGGCTGGAACGGATTGAACTCGACGAGAAGAATCCGAGGGGAATCACGAGAGATCACGGCCGCCACCACATCCAAGATTGCCATAAGCCGCCAGGACTCGCCTTTCCCTCTCGATTGTTTCCGGGGAGGGCTTTGGGGGATTCCTCCATGCATCGAATCCTTTGTCCAAAACCGAGGTCAGCCCATCCACCCCAAAAGCGATCTCCTTGCCCCTTTCCACCTCGACCACCACGGCATCCGCCTCATTCGCCACCATGACGAGGGGCACCGGCCCTCCTGGCAACAGCCGCGCCTTGGACAGGGCGGCTCTCTCTCGGACCGCAAGATGCCCGGCCACGCACTCCACGAGCAGAACCGGGCGGCCGCCATCAAAAACCAAAAGATCCACGGGCAGCACGAGCTCTTCCCCGCCGATTTCCAGGCTGAACAGGAGATTTTTCGAAACTTGCAGACTTCGCTCTCCCAGGCGTTCCAGTTGCTCGATGATCCTGCGGCGGACTCTGTCGCACCCGTCGCACTCGCATGCTCGGGATCCGGCCCTGTCTTCCATGTCGAGACTATCCTCCCGCATCGCTGCCTGTAGACCCAAAGGGCGGCCTTGGCTTCCACGGCCCAAGGAAACCCTATGAGCCGCTTTCTATGATCCCCGCGCGAACGGCCCGAGCCACTGCCTGAGATCTCGACGACACGCCGAGCTTCCTGTAGAGGCTTTTGACGTGAGAACGAACCGTATGTTCCGAAATATGCAGCACATTCGCAATGTCACGGTCTTTCAGCCCCTCGACGATTCCCTTGAGAACCTCGAGCTCTCTTTCGGATAGAGGTTCCTTTCCCCCGGGGCTCTGATTCGCGCCGGTATCGGTGCGCTGCTTGAGAATGCGGAACACCGCAGGCACCACGCTGGGATCCAGGAAGGCTCGGTCCTGAACAACATCCCGCACAACCCGGACAAGCTCTTCCCTCTTGGCCTTCTTGAGCACATAGGCCTTTGCGCCAGCCCGGATCGCCTCCTTGACGTACGCGTCGTCCTCGTAGATCGTCAGCACGATCACCCGCGTCTCCGGGAACTTCTCGCACACGAGCCGGGTGGCCTCGATTCCGCTCACGCCGGGCATTCGCAGATCCATGAAGACCAGGTCCGGCCGGGAGGCCTCTATCACTTTCAGGCAATCCAGCCCGTTTTCCGCTTCGCCGACCACGGCGATGTCCGGCTCGAGTTCCAAGATCTGCTTGAGCCCTTGCCGCACGATCAGATGGTCGTCCACGATCACCACACGAATTTTACGCATGGCCATCCGCGCTTTCAGAGCATGGCAGGCTTACGTCGATCCGGCATCCCCGCCCACGAGAAGCCTCGACCCTCAGGATCCCCCCAGCCGATTCCACCCGTTCCCGCATGGAAAGCAGACCCAGCCGGTTGGTTTCGCCAGCAGCCCGGCTCGCCCAGGCTGGGTCGAACCCCTTCCCTTCGTCCGCAACGACGAGTCTCACCCTGCCGTTCTTCTTGCTCAGAAAAACCTCTGCCCTCTTGGTCCCCGCGTGTTTATACACGTTCATGAGCGCCTCTTGGGCAACCCGGAACAGGCACAGATTCACCCCAACGGGGAGATGCGTGCGCCGGGGCAGAGAGGTTTGAACCCGGATCCCCGTCTCCTTGGAGAACTTTTCGATATGGCGCCTGAGAGCTGGGACCAGACCCATGGTATCGATGAGGGCCGGCCTCAGGCTGGATATGAGCTCCCGGGACTGGTCCACGGCCTGGTTCACTGTGCCGAGCAGACCGTCCAATTGCTCCACCAGAAGGTCCTGCCTCCGGTGCGCGATTTCCCTGCAGAACTGGAGCTTGTACCCGATGCCGATCAGAGCCTGGGTCAGCGTATCGTGGATTTCCGCGGCCAGGCGCCTCCTCTCTTCTTCCTGAATGGTGATCATCCTGCCCGTGAGGAAGTGCAGTTGTTCGCGCGCTTCCCGGTTTTCCCTCAGGACGAACACGTTTTCCAGGGCGACGGCCATGATCTGGAGGAACTGATTGAGCAGCCCCAGGTCCCGTTCCAGGAACGGAGAGCCTTTTCTGCTTCTCTGCAGGCACACAACCCCATAACGTCTCCCGTGCGCCTCCATGGGAACAGCCAAAATCTGCCCGTCCGCGGTCCGGTGCACGCACCGGAGGATGTCCTCTTTCCCCCCGGCCAGGCGGAGATCTCCCTGCCGCAGCGTCCGTTCTACAAGCCGTTTGAGTCCTGAACGAATGAGACCCGGAGGATACCGGAAAATCTGCTCCACATCCCCTCCCCCCCGGGAGAGGGCCATTGCAGCCACGTCCACGTGGAAGACGGACACCATGCGCTTCAAAAAGAAATCAATCAGCTCCCCCAAGTCGAACAACGTGATCAGTTCCCGGGTGAACCGGTTCAGATCCTCCAGTTGGTTCACCTTCTCCACAATTCGATTCTCGCGGCTTTTGAAATAGGAAGTGGCAATCGTGCCATAGCCGCGAAACAGGACATCGTTCAGTCGTTTCACCTCCACGGCCAGAGCTGGAAGCTTGATGCCCCTTTTCGCGCACTCTTCCACGACCATCCGCCACAGGATGCGAGGGACGACCGAGTAAAACTCCGTGAGCACCTCGAGACCGAACCCCTCAGCTTCCGACCGCCGGTATCCGATCTGTTCCTGGTCCCGCACAAAAGGTTCGGGGTCACCCTCCAGGCCCCGGATGTACAGTTCGAGCCATTTCCGCAGCCGGCTCCGGCCCTCACGGGTCTTGAGGAGAAATTCTTGATAAGGGGAATACGGGAATTTCGTGATCTCCGCCATCACGTCCAGGAGGATTTTCTCTCTTCTGGCTCGCAAGATCTTTGCAAAGGGAGGAAAAGTCATGGAAGAGTACCCGCAAGTGGGTATCGAAAAAACCCCGTTTCCGGGGATACCTGGGAAGAGATTTTCGTCCTAGACTGAACACGGAGGTTGACAGGCAGTGAAGCCAGAGCCAACGATCTGGCAAACATGGAACCTCCGGCGCGAAACCTCGCTCTCTACACCCATTTTCACGCGGTCCGGCGGGATGTCAAGGCACGAGAAGCGGGCAGGAGAAAGCTGCCTTTCTGACCTGCGTCTCCTCGTATATCCGCAGGCCAGCAAGGCACGAGAAGCGGGCAGGAGAAAGCTGCCTTTCCCCTGGCCGGCCTCAGGCATGGCCCGATGCGGCGGTAGGAGCGCTTCGGGTGTCGCAGACGATGTCCGTCTTTTCTCGTTTTGTCAGAGACTTCACAAAGGCTGCGCAAGGCGCTCGAAGCTCGATCACGCGACAAGAACCAGCGAGCCGAACTCATGAAAAGGAGGCGAGACCATGTCTTACTTCGACCTCAACCTCGATTTGACCGACGAGGACCGGGCCATCCGCGATGCGGCGCACCGGTTCGCAAGCGAAGTCATGCGACCCATCGGCAAGCAGATGGACCGCATGACGGCCGAGGAAGCGATCTCTCCAAGTTCCCCCTTCTGGCTCTTCCTGCGCCGGGCGTACGAACTCGGCTATCACAAGGCACCCTTCCCCGAGATCGTGGGCGGCCTTGGATTCACTCCTCTCCAGAGCCACCTCCTCTGGGAAGAACTCTTTTGGGGGAGCCCCGGCCTGGCAGGCGCTTTGCTTCTTGCTGCGTGGCCTTATGTCAAGGTGCTGGCCACAGGCAACGAGACCCTGATCGGTGAATTCGTCCTTCCCTTCTGCCAGTGCACGGATGCGAGCATCACGGGATGCTGGGCCATCACGGAGCCGGACCACGGATCGGACACCCTTGCCGTGGGAGAGCCCTTTTTCTCGGATCCCTCCATTCGCATGCAGTGCAACGCCAGGCTGGAAGGGGATCACTGGATCCTCAACGGTCAGAAATCCGCCTGGGTTTCCTGCGGTCCCACGGCCACGCACGCCATGTTGAACGTGCAGATCGACCCGTCCCGAGGTCTCTCCGGAGGAGGCGTCTGTATGGTCCCTCTCAACCTGCCCGGTGTCAGCCGCGGCAAGCCTCTCGAAAAGGTAGGCGTTCGCGATCTTCCCCAGGGCGAGCTTTTCTTCGACAACGTCAAAATCCCCAAGCGCTGGATGTTCGTCGGCCCGGACGAATACGGCGAGTGGGTCGCGGGAAACCTGGGCTTCGGGAATACGGGCGTGGCCGTGATCGCCCTGGCGCTGGCCCGAGCGGCCTTCGAGGAAGCTCTGGCCTACACCCGACAGCGCGTGCAGGGCGGAAAGCCCCTCATCGAGCATTACAGCGTCAAGGTCAGGCTCCACAGGATGTTCGCCCAAGTCGAAGCGCTCCGGGCCTTCAGCCGGGCGGTCTGGACCCTCAACATGCGCGTCTATCCGCCCCTGCCTGAGTATGCCCTGGCCGCCAAGACCTTCTGCACCGAAACGGCCAAGGAGGTGGTTGAGGAGAGCCTCCAGCTTCACGGCGCCAACGGCCTCACCAAGGAGTACTACATCGAGAAGCTCTGGCGGGACGCCAGGAGCCTCACCATTGCAGACGGAGAAAACCTTGTGCTCAATCGTCTCGGCGGAGACATCCTGAAAGACACATACCCCCGTACAACCGTAAACAGGATCATGTAAACCCGGATTTGACCTGTTCCCGTGTTGGCAGGTCTCCACAGCCACGGAGGAAAAGACCATGAAGAGAACAAAGGTCCTAACGGTGGGAATTTTTCTCTTACTGTGTACAAGCTTCCCTTTCCCCGCGTTTCCCGATGTTTCCCCCGGAGACGTGATCGACCGATCGAACTGGGAAAAGGCCCGAGACCTTCTGCCCGAATCGGTCTTGGAATGGGTGAAGAACGGAGACGTGCTCCACGTGGCCCAACTGAACTTCAACCCGGATGAGTTCTGGCCTCCGGCCGCACTCAAAGCGCTGGAGACGAACACCGGCAAGTACGACGTGGACGCGGACGGCATGATCGTCGATCCGGCTTCCGGGCAGCTGCCTCCTTTCATCGAGGGAATGCCCTTCCCCAGGATCGAGCCCGGAGACCCGCATGCTGGCACCAAGATCATGCACAACAAAACCTATTATACGTACTGCCTTGGAAATTGCCGTTTTCCCTTTTTCGCGATTTGGGTGGGACGCGAGTCCGGTTTTGAGAGAGAGGTCCGATGCGAGTGGCTTCAATACCCGCTGGACGGGTTTCCGGAGGCCAAGGAACAAAAGAATCCAGACGGAGTCGAGCGGTACTCAATCATCCGCGTTATTGAGCCCTTTGATATAGCGGGCACGAATATCCTTACCTGGAGGTATCGCGACAAGCGGGCAGACAGCACCTTCGGCTATATTCCGGCCATCCGCAGGGTGAGAAGGATGAGCCCAGCCAACCGGTCCGACGCCTTTATCGGGTCCGACGCCTGCGTGGACGACGCTTGGACCTTTGACGGAAAGGTCGCAACCGTCGACTGGAAGGTTCTGCGCGAACAGGAAGCTCTGCTTCCCTTCGTAGACTCGAATCCCCAGACCCTGGAGAAAAACGCCCGCGGGGAGTGGCAGACGCCGAAGTCCATCAAGCCGATCGTGTTCGGCTATCAAAAGCCGGGATACACGGGCGCGCCTTGGTTTCCCACGAACGTGATCTGGGTAAAGCGGAACGTCTACGTGATCGAAATGACCCCAAAAGATCCTTATTACAACTACGGAACGCAGTACATGTGGGTGGACAAAGGAAACTTCTGGTGCAATTTCAAGGTCATTCACGACCGGGCCGGCAAGTACTGGAAAACCTTCTGGACGTCCCAGGCACACTTCCAAAGCCCGGATCAGAAACTGCGCATCGTTACTATCGGCACACAGATGTCCGTTGACGATCGCACCCGCCATTGCACGATTATCGAGGACTGTTCTCCGAGGAACCAGTGGGTCTGGTTCGCCCTGCAGGACGTGAACGACTATACCTTGGCGGGATTTCAAAAGTTGTGCAAATAAAACGATCTGTTCGCTGGAAGTCCATTCACCAGAAAAGGGCAACAGACGCTTTAGAAGCCAACAAAGTCCTGCTTGCCGGTACGGCGGCCAGGACTCTACCAGCAGCCAAGGCTTGACGTTTCAGATGACCCAAAGGAATTTCTTTCCCAGACCCAGGAGAAGCGAGATGCAGGAGGTAGCAGTCGTTGGAGTCGGTATGACCCCCTTCGGGAAGTTCCCGGAGAAGGGGATCAAAGATCTTGTTCGGGAGGCAGTGCAGGGGGCCCTTCGGGACGCGGGGATCGACGGCAAGCTTGTTCAAGCGGCTTACGTGGGCAACGCCGTGGCAGGCCTCATGACCGGCCAGGAGATGATCCGGGGACAGGTTACTCTGAGTGCCATGGGAATCCAGGGCATTCCGATCTTTAACGTCGAGAGTGCCTGCGCAAGCTCTTCATCGGCCTTTCATCTAGCCTACACGGCCGTTGCAGGCGGATTGTTCGACTGCGTTCTCGTTGTGGGATTCGAAAAGTTGTATGACCCCAACAAGCGGAAGTCCTTTCAGGCTTTGGGCACCGCGGTAGACTTGGAGCGGTTCCTGGACTATTTTTCCGGGGTTGAAAAAGCAATCGGTACCGCGGACCGGATCCTCCGCGAAGGGAGCGGCGAGAAGCGCAGCGTGTTCATGGACATGTACGCTTTCCTTGCAAGGCGGTATATGCAGCGCTACGGGCTTACACAAGAACATTTCGCCCGCCTTTCCGTCAAGGCTCACAAGAATGGATCTTTGAACCCTCATGCGCAGTATCAAAAACCCGTAACCCTCGACGAGGTGCTTCAATCAGGAGATGTCTCCTTCCCGCTCACCCGAATGATGTGCGCCCCTATAGGCGACGGAGCTGCTGCAGCCGTCCTCTGCTCGAAGTCCTGGACCTCGCGATTGCAAGCGAACCCGGTCTGGGTTGCGGCTTCGGTTGTGGGCTCCGGCGTCATCGGAACGGACCCGGACGACACGCTCACCAGAAGGCTTGCGCCAAAAGCCTACGAGACGGCAGGAATCGCTCCGCAGGACATCGATGTGATCGAGGTTCACGACGCAACCTCTCCGGCCGAAATCATGGACCTGATCGACCTCGACATTTGCCCAGGACCGGATGCACCCAAATGGATCGAGGAAGGGTGGTTGGAAATCGACGGCAAGATGCCCTCAAATCCCTCCGGAGGTCTCGTGACCAAAGGCCATCCCATTGGCGCAACCGGCTGCGCGCAGATCTACGAGGTCGTACGGCAGCTCAGAGGAGAGGCAGGCCCGCGGCAGGTGCAGGGAGCCCGCGTCGGCATGACGCACAACGGCGGCGGGATTCTGGGCATCGACGCGGCCGCTATGGCCCTGCATGTGTTCAAACGTTGAAAAGGAGAGCCCCCAAATCAGGGCCCCTTCGGCTAGAGAAAGGAGTCGACCGATGGAAGCGGCCGAACGCACGTACTGGGACATGGAAATCGAGCCCCTTTTCAACACCGAACGAATGCGCGAAATCCAGTGGGCAAAGCTCAAGGAAGCCATTTCCTACTTTTATGAAAAGGTTCCCTTCGACCGCAGAAGGATGGAGAAGGCGGGGGTCACGCCCGAGGACATCCGATCTTTCGACGATTTCCATCGGGCGATCCCGATCGCAAGCCAGGCCGAGTTCAGGGAGCTCATCGAGCAGACCGGGATGGACATGGACCGGTTTTTCCTCGACCTTTTCGGGGAAGAGCGTTTCCGGGACCTCTACCTTCTTACGACCACGTCCGGCACGACCGGAATCCCGACCCCTTACCCGATGTTCAAGAAGGCCCTTGACCGACAGGCCGACATCTTTGCCCGGATCGGCTGGCGCATCGGGATCCGGCCGGGCGACCGCCTCGGTCTGTGCTTCGGCCTGAGCATGCATGCAGCCGGAACTCCTGCCCTGTTCTGGTACCAGAAACTGCCAGGCGTCACCCTGCTCCCGATCGGAGCAGAGGCGGGCACCGAGCGGATCCTCAAGTTTCTCAAGCTATTCAAAGCGACCGTTTTTTGCGGAACCCCCTCTCTCGCCCTTCACCTGATCGAGAGGGCCCCTGAAGTTCTTGGAGAGCCTGTTGCCCGTCTGGGTCTCCGCATTCTCCTGTGCGGGGCCGAACCCGGCGCCGGCATTCCAGAAGTCAGGAGCCGGCTCGAAGAAGCTTACGGCGCCAGACTCTTCGATGTGGGCGCAGGTTACGGCTGCTCCTGCGAACATCCGGTCTATCAGGGCATGCACTGGATCGCCGACGACTATTGCTATTACGAACTCGTCGACCCCGAGACCCAAAAGCCGGTTCCCCTGGAGCACGGGGCGACCGGGCTTGCGGTGTTCACCCCCCTCGAGCCAGACCGCACCCTGTTCTTTTTCAATTTGCGCTTCACCCTAAACGACATTCACCAAGTCTTCACCGAGCCATGCCCCTGCGGGAAGAGCGGCTTTCGGTACAAGATCGTGGGCAGAGCCGACGACATGCTGAAGGTCAAAGGCGTTCCAGTCTATCCGGCGGCCATTGAAGGCGTGATCCATTCCTTTGCCCCCAGGCTCACCGGCGCCTTCCGCATCGTCCTGGACGAGCCGCCTCCGCGGGTGGTTCCCCCTCTCAAGCTCAAGATCGAATACGGCGAGGGAATCCGTCCTGAAGATCTGCCCAATCTCGAAAAAGAAGTCCTCGATCGGATGCACCATGAAATCAAAATCCGGCCGGCCATTACCTGGCTCAAACCCTTCACCCTGGAGCGGGCGACGAAAAAGACCCAGTTACTGGAAAAAGCGTACGAGTCCAAGTGAAACCGACTCCGTCCACCCCTTCCGGGACCTCAGGGGAACTTGTCCTTTTGTCGGCGAACGCCGGCCCCGGGCCACGGCAGGCCCCCCGTCCTGTTTTATGCCAAGGAGCCCCCCTGATCGCCTCCCTGCCGATGGGAACAATCCTAGCGAAAAAAAGTGTTGATTTCCCGAGAGCGGGGATGCTATAGAGAGGAAAATTTTCCGGTCCGGATTCATCAAGCATGGGAGGGAGAGATGACCGAGAGGGTAAACCGACTGGCCTGGGCAGCAGGGTTTCTCGTGCTCCTGGCCGGACTATTGGGTGGGTCTCCGTCAGGCGCACAAGAGCCCGGTCAGGTGCTTCAGGCGGCCGAGATCCGGGAAAACATCTTCTGTTCCGCCATTCTTTCCGACACTGTCTATCTTCTGGCCGGCGACCGGGGCAAAATTTTCCGCTCGGAAGACGCCGGAAAAACGTGGCAGGAAATCAAGAGTGGGGTAAGAGTCCCACTCTTTTCCGTCCGCTTTGTGGATGACCGGAACGGGTGGTTGTGCGGCAAGAGCGGACTCATCCTGGCAAGCTCAGACGGCGGCCTGACCTGGCAAAAGCAGGAAACGCCGACCAAGAAGCACCTTCTTGGAATCGACTTCGTTGATGCCAAGAGGGGTTGCGCTGTGGGCGACTGGGGCCAGGCCCTGGTGACCGGCGACGGCGGCGCGACCTGGCAGGAGGCGTCGATACCTGAAGACGTCATCCTGTACGCCGTTGCAATGGCAGAGGGAGACAAGGGGATTGCGGTTGGGGAGTTCGGCAAGATTTTCCGCACTTCCGACGGAGGCCATTCCTGGGACGTGGCTGAGTCCCCGGTAGAGAGCTCCTTGTTCGCTGTCTCCAGGGACGGGGACCGGTACTTCGCTGGCGGCCTGGACGGGGTCCTGATCGTGAGCAGGGACGCGGGCCTGACTTGGCAGACGGTGGACACGGGAGTCACTGAGTCCATTTACGGCATCGCGGTTCGGGGAGACCAGGGATACGCGGTTGGGGACGTGGGCACTGTGCTGCGGACCACGGACGGCGGGGCGACCTGGCAGCCCATGGACGTTCCGGCCAAGAAACGTCTTTTCTGGATCGGAACGATCGCTCTGGCCAAGGGAAGCCCCCTCGTGGGCTTCGGAGCCGGCGCAAACGGCCTGTACGTTGGAATCCGAGAAGGTGAGCTTCTCTGGTAACCGTTTCAAAGGGGGGCGAGGCATCCATGACGGAACGACCGAGCATTGTGGAGCGTTACGTATCGTTTCTGCTGCGCTATCGAACCATCCTTTTGGTCGTGATCGCCGCGATCACGGCCTTTTTCTGCTTCCGGGTCTACCAGCTCAAAATCGCCACGGACTTCTTTTCCTTGTATCCGCCTCGGCACGAGTACATCAAGCTTTACAAGCAGTATCGGAAGATGTTCGGCTCGGCCAACGTGCTCGTTTGCGCCGTGGAGGTCAAGGAAGGCGATATCTATACAATCGAGACGATCAACAAGATCAACCGGATCACCCAGGAGCTTCTGGCCACGGAAGGGTGCAACGCCCTGCAGGTGATTTCCCTCACCCACCCAAAGCTCAAGAATGTTCAGGTCACGAGCTGGGGGATCCAGATCCGCCCGGTCATGTGGCCTCAACTTCCCCAGGACGAGGCGGACCTCCACCGGATCCGCATGGCCGTTTACTCGAACGAGGGCATCCGGGGGTTCTTTGTTTCGCCCGATGACAAGGCAGCCTCCATTTTTGCCGGTTTCTGGGAGGAAGGGGTCGATCCGGTCAAGCTCTACGCGAAGCTCAAGCAGATCCAGGAAACCGAGACGGACGCCAATACGAACATCTATTTCACGGGCTACCCAGCTCTCTATGCCAACATTTATCATTACGCGCCCCAGGTCTACCGGGTGTTCGCAGCCACCGTGATCGTGATGCTCGGGCTCCTGTACTTCTATTTCCGGACCTGGCAAGGGGTGTTCCTGCCCGTGCTTTCCGTCGTGGTGAGCGCGATCTGGGGCTTGGGCTTCGCCTCCCTCTTCGGCTTCGCCCTGGACCCCCTCGTCATGGTCGTCCCGATTCTCATGAGCGCCACGGCCCTGAGCCATTCGGTCCAGTCCATGAACTGGTTCCATCAGGAATACGAGCGCCTGGGGGACAAAATCGGCGCGGTCCGCAGCGCTTACCGTTCCTTCTTCGCTCCAGCCACAGCATCGATCTTCACGGACGGCATGGGGATTCTCACGATCGCCGTGGCCACGATCCCGCTCATGCGCAAGCTCGCCATTTTCTGCTCCTTCTGGCTCGTTACGGTGTTCGTGAGCGTGGTCACGCTGAACCCGATCGTTCTGTCCTTCCTGAGGCCGCCGAAAAAAGGCCAGATCGAGCATGAGTACAAGGGCAAGGTTTACAACCTTCTTGCCCAGTTCTTGGTCAAGCCCTCTCTCGGTAGGGGACGGTACGTCATCCTGGCCCTGATCATCGTGATCTTCGTCGCGGGCGGATACGCCTCCTTGCAGCTAAAGGTCGGCGACACCGAGGCCGGAGCCGCCCTGCTCTTTCACAATCATCCTTACAACCAGGCGTTCCGCTTCTTCAACCAGAAGTTCGTGGGCGCAACGCAGCTCGTCATCATCGCCGAGGGAAAGGAAGAGGGGGCCATCAAGGATTTCCACACTCTGGAAGCCATGGAGGACTTCCAGCGGTACATGGAGACTGAGGCTGGAGCCGGAGGGACACTGACCTTCACCAACATGATCAAGCGGATCTTCCGCATGTTCCACGAGGGAAATCCCAAGTGGGAGATGATTCCCGAGGACCCGAAGCATCTGGGACAGATCGGCTTCCTCATCGCCTCCAACACCTCGCCGGGCGAGATGGACCGTTGGGTGGATTATTCTTGGACGAACGCGACAATTACGTGCTTTTACAAAGATTATAACAACGAGCTCATTAAGCAATCCATCGCAAAGGCAAAAGAGTTCATCGACGCTCACCCGGTGGAGAAGGTCCGGTTCCGTTTGGCCGGCGGCCTCCTGGGAATCCTCGCCGCTGTCAACGAGGAAGTGGAGTACTCCTACTGGCTTGCCATGGGAATCGCCTTCGCCGTGGTGTTCGTTACCCTTCTTGTGACCTTCCGGAATCTGGCCGCTTCCTTTATCCTGCTCATTCCGCTGATGATTTCCCAAATCCTTTCCTCGGTCTTCATGCTCGTCTACGGCATCGACATGAACATCAATTCCCTGCCCGTGGCCACCACGGCGATCGGAATCGGGATCGACTACGGCATTTACCTTCTCTCCCGCATCAAGGAGGAGTACGAAAAAAGCGGCGATTTCAACGCGGCCAACCGGCGGGCCGTGGAGACCACAGGCAAGGCCATCATCTTCACGGCCACCACGCTCATCGTGGGCGTGATTTTCTGGTTCTTTGTGGATCTCAAGTTCCAGTCCGAGATGGGTCTCCTGCTGGGCTTGCTCATGTTCCTCAATATGGCGGCAGCCCTGGTTCTCATTCCGTCCCTGGTCACGCTGATCCGGCCCAGGTTCGTGGCTGGAATGGCCAAAGGGTGAGAATAAAAGGCAAGAGCGTCTAAGGCGTCTCGGTAAGACAGGAAGGGCGGAATTACATTTTTCAGTTCAGGTAAAAGGGGGGAAGGCATGATGAGCAAACGGGCATGGTTGGTCGGGTTTCTCTTCACTGTCTGCTTGTCCCTGGCTTTCTCCGGTTCGAGCCAGGCCTTTTACATCGACGAGGCCAAGACCTTCGAGGTCTCGGCCAAGGCTCAGACCCGGGCCTCGCTGAGAACCCAGGACACGGACTCCGAAGTGAACGGCAGAGGCTGGTGCTATCCGGACATCAAGGCGGGCGACTTCGTCCAGCACCGCAATCTCGCTCTTGTGGAAATCAACCACGATTTGCAGAACCTCACCAAAAGCCTCGACGTCCTCTACCCCTTCCGGGCTCTGGGGATCAACGCCAAGTACCACATCGTGGGCCGGTTCGTTTACGACGGCATTTACGACTATGGCCCTGAAATTCTCCGGGATGTTCGAGACGCGGACCGGGAGAACGTGGACCACTTCAAGCAGAGCTACGATCTCTGGGAGTGCTATTTGGACATGTCCAGAGGGCCGGTGTTTTTCCGGATCGGGAGACAGAACCTCGCCTGGGGAGAAACCGACATTTTCCGACTCCTGGACGGCATCAACCCTCTCGACAACAGCTTCGGGGGAATTTTCGAGGACCTCGACGACCGCAGGATTCCTCTCTGGATGCTCCGCTCGAGCGTGAACCTGGGTTACGTGGGCCCTGTATCCTCGTTCACCCTGGAAGGCTTTCTCGTGCCCGGCAAGATCGATTCCAGGGTATCGCCTTCACCCTGGCTTCCTGACGGAAGCCCTTACGGAGGACCTGTGCCCAGGCAGGAGTATCCTTCTTACCGCAACATCACGCCGGACCGGACCTGGGCAGAGAGCCGCTGGGGCGTGAGAGCTCAGGGACTCATCGGCTCCAACTTGAATGTCGCGGTCGCCCATTACCAGTCTTACCTGGACACGCCCGTACCGCGCACCGTGGTCCAGGGGAATCCCCCGATTTTGGCGGACTTGAACGCCTTGAACGTGTACTGGGAATACCCGGAAGTTCGGATCACGGGAGGAAGCCTCAACTACTGGGAACCCATGCTGGACTTCGTGCTTCGAGCAGAAGTGGCCTGCTTCTGGAACCATCCTCTTTTCATTCCTGACATCAACATGGCCACCTTGCGCGGCGAGATTCTTCCCCTTCCAGACTTCATCCTCGACGCACTGCCGGACCTGATCGGAACCGACATCCGCGACATAGGCCTGTACGGCCTTCCCCTCAACCCCAAGAGCGGGACCATTCCCCGCAAGGACGTGCTCAAGTACATGATCGGCTTCGACAAGCAGATCTGGATCCGGCCTCTGAACAGAACCAACATGTTCTTTTTCACAGGCCAGTATTTTGGCCAGTACGTGCCGGACTACGACAGCAGGTTGCGCTACCAGGTCCATCCGCAGGACAGCCTCAAGGAATTCCTCACGATGAGGAGGTTCGAGCATACATTCACCGCCATGGTGAATACCCTTTACATGAACGGGAACCTCCAACCCCAGATCGCCGCTGCCTATGACGTGCGGGGGGCGGTGCTTCTGCAGCCTTCCATCAATTACATCCGTGAGCCTTTCCGGTTCATGATCCAGTACAGCACGATCTTCGGTAACTTCATCAATTTCGGCGTCTTGCGCGACAGAGACCAGGTTACGTTCATCCTGACGTACCTGCTCAGCTAACCCCCGCAGTCACTCGTTTTGTCATTACGCCCTTGGGTTCAGCTGGTCGGAGCCCAAGGGCGTTTTTGCGTCCTTGGCTGTCTGCCAAAGAGGGGGACTGGCACAACCCATCCTCACGGGATCAAACATGGCCTGTGAAGACCGCTGAGCCGGGCTCCCCGTAACCGGCGAGCGGAAAATCGCCTATTTCGGGGATTTTCTCTGAAAGCAACCCCGCAGTATGCTGGAGGCAGAATCGGGTACTTAGCGCTTGCCTCTTTCCGGGGGCAGGATCGGCTTTTACCAAAAGGAGTAAAAGGATGCCCAGGATTCACAGCAAGGAGTTCCCCTGGTTTTCGCCCTCGGATCTCGCCCGCAGGCAGCACGCCATCCAAGCCGCCAAGCTCATGATGAACGCGGCCCATACCGCTCCCTGTACAGGAGGGGTGGACCACATGGAGGCCGAGCTCGTCTGGGGGGAAAAGGAGCAGGAAGAGATCGCCCAAAAGATGGAGGAGCTTTCCCACCTCCCTGAAAACAAACGCACTGCCGAAATGTACCGGACCGAGGCCGTTATGGCCCGGGAGGCGGATTGCATCCTGCTTCTGGGAGACACCCGAGGCCGGAACACGCCCTTTGACGCGGATTGCGGGTACTGCGGCGGACCGGCTGGCTGCGCTTTCGTTTACAGCCGCCGGCGCACGGCATCGGGACAAATCGACCACACGGACAGGAGCTTCGCAAAGACCTTGATCGACGGTCCTCTCTGCCAGGTGCACGTGCAGAACCTGGGCTATTCTGCGGCCTCGGCTCTCTGGATCGCCCGAAGTCTTCTCGTGGACGCCCGCCCCTTCATGACGGTCGGCGTGGCGGCCAAGAAACTCGGGTACTGCCGGGCTTCGGAATTCGTGGTGGGGATTCTTGTGGCGGCCACATCAAAGAATCCATTTGTCGACGTTCATTACGACTATCACGTGGTCAACATGGGGCGGATCATCGATTCCGTGCGAAAGAACTACATCATCACAAGGCAGTTCGCACCGGACTACCGCCTGATACCCCCTGAAAAAGCCGGAAAAGCTCAGGCGGTTCGCAGCGGCGACCCGAAAAAGGAGGAATGAGGAGATGGCATTGCTGGAAGGCGGGGCGTTTGCCCAGGAAAGGCTCCTCGATGCGGCCGGCCACATCCTCCACGCCTATTACAAGTGCCCTCAGGTCACGAGTCGACTCAGGCAAAAGGCCGTGGTGGTCACGGGCGAGGAGCTTTTGCCCATGCTGGAGTTCATCGAGACCCTGCAAGGCAAGCTCGGCAAGGAGGCGACCCAAAACGTGTTCTTTCCTCTTTACGTGGACTACATGTGCTTTCGAACGGCCTTCGATCAGGGGCACCCTCCTCTGGTTCTCGTACTGGGCGCGGATCTCGGGAAAGCGGATCTTGGCTGGGATTGCGGCGCCTGCGGGTTCGCCACGTGCGCTGAGTTCAACCGATACCGCAAAGAGCACGGAGGTCTGGGCAAGATCGGCGCAGGCCCCTGCTGCGCCTGGAAGAATTTCGACTACGGCATGGCCTGCGATTACGCCTGCGCGGCTGCCTCCGAAATGAACGTGGAGAATCGAATCCTGGGCACCTTCGGCCTGGTCAGCTTCGCCCTTGGCTACCTGGACGGCGTCACGGCCGCGCTGGCTCTGGCTGTAGGCCCGGCTGTTGAACTCTGGTGGTACAACCGGCCCTCCCTGGCCCGCTGGCGCACGGCCGAACACATACAGACTTTGTTTCGCAGCAATTACACTGTCCACTATCAGATGTTCAGTTCGGACCTCCGACCGGCTGTCAAAGGAGACGGTCTTTGGTGGGAGCGGCCGCGGGAGTTCGGCCAGGTCGCGCCTGACCCGCAGTACGAAGCGTACAAGAACGAAATTCAAGGCGCTGTTTTCGAAGCCGTTCTGGCCGTGCGCCCCAAAGTGGAAGCATTGAAGGCCCGCATGGAGCAGCGCTCCAAAGAACTTGCTTCCGTTCCTCAGTCTGATTCAGACAAGGAGAAAGCCTCATGACCGAGCTCGCTTACCTGTTTTCCCCTATCCAGTTGGGCGCCTGCACGATTCGAAACCGGATCCTCCAGTCAGGCCACGTGACCGGCTTTGGCGAAAACGGCCTGCCCTCCGAGCGGCACCTGCGCTATTACGAGGCCCGCGCCAGGGGAGGCATCGGCCTCATCGTCATGGAGGCAGTCGCGATCTCTCCGCACGGCCACATCATCCCGCACGTGGTCCAGGGCTGGCGCGACGAAGTCGTCCCGTGGTTCCGGCGCTTGAGCGACGCCGTTCATGCCCACGGCGCCAAAATGTTCTGCCAGGCCTGGCACAACGGCAACAAGAACAACTCTTACTACAGCTGGACCCACTGCCAGTCCTCGTCCGATGTCCCCTGCCCGGCGATCGGAGAAGTTCCGGAGCCTTTGAACGAGGAAGACATCCAGAAGGTCATCCGCCAGTACGTGGATTTCTGCCTCAGGCTCCAGGCCGGCGGGTTCGACGGCGTGGAACTGCACTTCGGTCACGGCTATCTCCCCCAGCAGTTTCTCTCCCCCCTCACAAACATCCGCACGGACCGGTACGGCGGAAGCCTCGAAAACCGCCTGCGCTTCGGTCTTGAGGTCATCGATGCCGTGCGGGCGGCCGTGGGAAAGGACTTCGTGGTGGGTCTTCGAACGAGCGCGGACGAAATGGTCTCCAAGGGGCTGACCCTCGAGGACATGAAGAAAATCGCGCCTCTTTGGGCGAACACGGGCAAGATCGACTACCTGAACGTGACGATCGGCACGTACAAGTCCCTGGCCCCGGTGATCGCTCCCATGATGGTTCCGCCCCGGGCCTTCGTCTTCTACGCCGCAGAGATCAAACAGGTTGTAGACATTCCGGTCTTCGCGGCCATCCGGATCAACGACCCTGTGACGGCAAACGATATCATCAAAAACAATGAGGCGGACATGGTCGTCATGACCCGCGCCACCATCTGCGACCCCGAAATGCCCAACAAGGCCCGGGAGGGACGTCTGGACGATATTCGGCTTTGCGTGGCCTGCAACGAAGGCTGCTGGGAACGGATCACCCAGCGCGCGCCGATCACCTGCATGCAGAACCCCGAAGCCGGCCGGGAAGGAATCTTCCGCATCGTGCCGGCTCCGAAAAAGAAAAAAGTCCTCGTCGCAGGCGGCGGAGTGGCAGGCATGGAGGCGGCCATTGTGGCCCGCCAAAGGGGCCATGAGGTCATCTTGTGCGAAAAGGCGGCGGAACTTGGCGGAGCCGTCCTCATCTGGATCCGGGCTCCGGCCCGGCAAGAAGCCGCTCAGACGGTTCGATTTCTCAAGCACGAACTCGAACGGCTTGGCGTCCAAATCCGACTCCGGACAGAGGTCACGGCCAGACTCGTCGAGCAGGAACGGCCCGACGTGGTCATTGTGGCGACAGGAGCCCGCACCATCGACAACCCGGTTCCGGAGGTTGTGGGCCCCGACGCAGCCATCGAGATCGAACCCGGAGCCCACGTCGTTACGGCCGAAGACGTGCTCGAAGGCAAGGCCGAAACCGGGCAAAGGGTGGTGATCGCCGACCTCCAGAACTACATGAAGGGCCTTGTCACGGCCGAGGTGTTGGCAGACCGGGGCAAAGAGGTTACGGTGGTCATGCCCCTTCCCTTCCGCCTGCTGGGGAACAACCCGTACGACATGGACGGGCCAACCCATGTCATCCAGATCGTCAACCTGACCGCCAAGAAAGTCGTGCGCGTAAGCGACCACGAGGTGAAGCGGGCCGGCCCGGGCAAGGTCACGGTCAGAAACGTTTTCACGGACGAGGAAAGACACCTCGAAGCCGACACCCTTGTCCTCTCGTTCTGGCGCAAGTCGGACCGAAGGCTTTACGAGGACCTCAAGGGGAAAGTCCCTGAACTCTACAAGATCGGCGACTGCGTCGCCCCCCGAAGGCTGATCAACGCCGTCTACGAGGCTTACCAGGTGGCGATGCAGATTTAGAACCGCCTCGGACCCAACCTTTCGCTTGTGCGCTTCTTTTCCCCTGTGCCCGCAGGGGCTCAACGCAAAGGCGAGATTGCCTCACATGGGGATCGACATTTGGGCTCTGGTGGAGGTCTCGGGCGGAAGGGTTCTCAGAGTCTCGGCAGAGGCCCTTTCAGAGGCTGTCCGCCAGGCGACGCAGGCAAGGGGTTTGAGCTCCGCTCTGGTCGTGGGCTGCGACCCCGACGAGAGGCTCCTCAAAGACATCCTGTCCCACGGACCGGACCGGGTCTTCGTGTTACAAAACGAGGCTGCCCCTGGCGCTGAACTCCCTCCTTCGGTGGAGGATCTCGAGCGTCTGATCCGGTCCCGACAGCCGAGCGCGCTCCTTCTCGGAAACACCGCGGCCGCAAGGGATTTCGCACCCCGGCTCGCCGCCCGCCTTCGATGCCCTCTGGCGACCGAGGTCTCGTACATCAACCCCCAAGGCGGCCCTCCCCTGTTCACCCGGCCCGCCTTCAGGCCCCACGCCTCCATGATCCTCAGACCCAGGCTTACAGGGTTCCATCTCGTGCTGCTCGCTTCCGGAGCCATGGACATCGAGAAGCCGGGCCCCAAACCGTCCGCCGCCGTTGAGCGGATCTCTTCAACATTTCCTTTCGAGCGGAATCCGGTCCGAGTTCTGGAAAGCGTGCGGGAAATCACTTCTGCGCTCGATCTGGCCGACGCCGAGGTCATCGTGGCCGGAGGCAGGGGGATGCAGAGCCCAGAGCATTTTCTGCTTCTCTCCGAGCTCGCAGAAGTTCTTGGGGGCACGGTTGGAGCCTCCCGCATGGCCGTGGACGCGAAGTGGTGCGGCCGGGACCGCATGGTGGGCGTGACCGGAAAGATCGTGGCTCCGGAACTCTACATTGCCTGCGGCATTTCAGGAGCTGTCCAGCACGTAATGGGCATGAAGGGGGCCCGATCGGTCATCGCGATCAACACGGACCCCGCGGCCCCGATTTTCAAGATCGCCACGCTCGGGATCCTGGGCGACGTGAGAGAGGTTCTCCCCGCCATGATCGCGGCCTTGCGCAAGGCCCGAGCCCGCAGAGAATCCGTGGAGGCCAGCCCATGAACCGAGCCGGCCTCGACATCCTGGTCCTCGTCTGCCCGATCCACGACTGTTTGAATCCGGTGAAGATCGCCCAGAGCGGAAAGTCCGTACTGGCTTCTTCCCTCCGGTGGGTCCTGAACCCGTTCGACGCCTTCGCCTTGGAGGCGGCTCTGGCCGTCCGAGATCGAGCGGCCGGCACCCGGATCCTCGCTCTGTCCATGAGCCCGCCGGAAGGGGAAAGGGTGCTGCGGGAGTGTTTGGCGGCCGGAGCGGACGAGGCGGTCCGACTCTGGGACGATGCCCTGGAAGGATCGGATCCCTACGCAACGGCCAAAGGACTGGCCGCAGCGATCCGCCTCTTTCCCGCAGACCTCGTGCTCGCAGGCGCGAGACGAGGCGACCTCGAAGAGGGCCAGGTGGGGCCCATGGTGGCCGAAATGCTCGGGATCCCTCACGTCTGCGCGGCCCGAGAGATCCACTGGCAGCCCGGCGAACAGGACCTTCAGGCCGTCAAAAGGGCGGCAGGCCACAGGATCAGACTCTCCTGCCCGCTGCCGGCCCTTGTCACGATGGAAAGGGGCCTTCCCCTCCGGTACCCGAGACTGCGCGACCGGAAAAGAGCGAATCGCGCATCGATCCGGGTTCTGGGCCTGCCGCAGCTCGGCCTTGACCCGGAAGGGGCGGGTATCGCCGGATCCCTTGTCGAGATCGAACGGATCACGCCTCCGAAACCCTCGAGAAGGAGCGCATTGGCCGCTTCCGTCAGTACGATGTCCACGGCCGCGAGGCTTCAGCGCATCCTCTCCGGAGGAGTCCAGGGCCCGAAGGAGAGCAAGATCCACTCCTGCCCAGACGCGGGATCGGTGGAAAAGGTCGTGAACCATATGATAAAGGAAAAGATCGTGATCCTCTGAAGCCTTCGGGCGCAACAGGCCGGAGGCAGCGGATCCGAGCCCGGGCCTCGGGGGATCCTCAGAAGGCGCAGTTTCAGGACCGGAACCCGTGCAGAGGAGTGAGGAGATGAAGAAAGAGGACTACATCTGGGAGTATCGGAATCCGTATGTGTGGATGGAAAAGATCCGAACCGGCCTTCCGCCCCTGATCGTCTCGTGCGCGATCACCGGAGGAGTCCACGGCAAGGAAACCAGCGAGTTCCTTCCCGAAACGCCTGAGGAGCAGGCCGAGCAGACCCGCGAGGCCTACGAGGCCGGAGCCTCGATCGTCCACGTCCACGCCCGCAATCCCGAATGCTGGTGGATGACTTCCAGCAATCCCGAAGACTACCGGAAGATCAACGCCTTGATCCGCCAAAAGTGCCCGGACATCATCATCAACAACACGACAGGCGGCGGGCCCGAGCTGACCACCGAGCAGCGCATGGCGAGCATTTACGCCAACCCCGAGCTTTGCTCCCTCAACCTGGGACCTTTCATGCTGAAGATGCCCATGCGCGAACGCAAGGCGCCCCTGCCCCACCCCAGACCCGAAGTCGTCTTCGACCGCTGCATTCCGGTCAGCTACGGCGATATCGCTCTTTACGCGCGCACGATGAAGGAGAAGGGAATCAAGCCCGAAATGGAGCTTTACCATCCCGGCATGTTCTGGGCGGTCCAAGACTTGATTCTGCAAGGTCTCGTGGATCCGCCTTACGACATCCAGTTCGTCATGGGATTTCAGACCGGATCGTTCCCCACGCCTGCAAACCTTTTGTCTCTCATCAACGAGCTGCCCGACAACTCCATCTTTTCCGTCATCGGGGTCGGACTCTATCAAATTCCCATGACCGTCATGTCCATCCTTTTGGGAGGACACGTGCGCGTGGGCATGGAAGACAACGTGTATCATTCGAGAGGCCGCAAATACAAAAGCAACGCAGAGGCCGTGGCGCGGATCGTCCGAATCGCCCGGGAAATGGGCCGGGAGATCGCCACGCCCGCCCAGGCTCGGCAGATGCTCGGCATCTCCCAGACGCCTTCGAAATACTAGTCCAACGGGCCATCTCCGCCCCGCAGCCAGGATGCCCCTCTTACGGGGCGTCCCGGCGTGCCTGCGTACGGTTCGCCGTGACAAAATCGCGCCCTGTCTTGGGCTCTGCCTCTGAAAGGACTGCACCCATGAACCGCCGCTTCCAGCTCTGCTATACGGACACGGGCGGCACCTTCACGGATACCTTCATCGTGGACGACCGGGGCGATTTCATCCTCGGGAAAGCGCCCACGACTCCCGAGGACGTCTCCCTAGGGTATTTCGAGTCCATCCGAAGCGCGATCCGGCCCGAAGGTCTCGAACTTGAGGATCTCCTCCCCCAGCTCGAAGTCGTCGGCTACGGCGCCACGACCGTGATCAACACAGTGGTCACCCGAACGGGCCTCAGGCTCGGTCTGCTGTTGACCCGCGGATTCGAAGACTGCCTCCTCATGGAGCGGGGCCTTCAGACTTTCGAAGGCTACAGCCTCCCGGACCGGCTCCACGCGGTCACCCATGTCCACAACGAGCCCCTCATCCCCCGGCGCCTGGTCCGGGGCGTGACGGAAAGAATGGACCTCTTCGGCGTGCCGGTCATTCCGATCTACGAGCACGAGGTGCGACAAGCGGTCCAGGAGCTGCTCGACGAGCAGGTCCAAGGGATCGTGATCTGTTTCCTGTTCTCGTTCCAGAACCGCTCCCACGAAGACCGAGCCGCTGCGATTGCCCGCGAGGTCTTCCGGGAGCGCAACGTGGATCTTCCTCTGTTCCTGAGCGTCGACGTCAACCCTGTCATGCGGGAGTACTCCCGACTGAACAGCACGGTCATCGAGGCTTACGCGGGCCCTCCTGCCCGGAAGCCGCTCCTGGAGATCAACCGCAGGATCCAAGAGCTGGGCTATCGAAAGGGCGATCTCCAGATTCTGCTCAGCCACGGCGGCCTCGCCAGCGTGAGGCACACCCGAATGGTGGAAACCGTGGAAAGCGGTCCTGTGGGCGGCATCCTGGGCGCCCGCTACATCGGAGAGATCTACGGGTTCCGAAACGTTCTGGCCACGGACGTGGGCGGCACGACCTTCGACGTGGGCATGATCCGGGACGGGGAAGTCACCATCAACCGCGAGCCGACCTGCGCGCGTTTTCGGCTCGGCATCCCGATGGTCGAAGTCGATTCGATCGGTGCCGGCGGCGGTACCTTCGTCCGCCTGGATCCGATCTCGGGAAGGATCGAAATCGGCCCAGACAGCGCCGGCGCAAACCCTGGGCCGGTCTGCTACGATCTCGGCAACGAGACACCCACCATCACGGACGTGGACCTCCTGTTGGGCTATCTCAATCCAGAAAACTTCCTCGGAGGCTCCATGCGGGTCAATCCCGAAAAGGCTCGAAAGGTCTTTCAGGACAAGATCGCAAACCCGCTGGGCCTGGACCTGCTTCGGGCGGCTGAGGGCGTCAAAGAGATCTTCGACACCCGCGTCCGGGGCGCCATCAACGCCATGCTCATGGGAAAAGGATACAACAGCAACGAATACCACCTGCTCTGCTACGGCGGCGCAGGGCCCACCCACGTAAGCGGCTACACCCGCGGGCTTCCTTTTCGGGGCATTCTGGTCTTTCCCTTTTCCGCCGTGTTTTCCGCCTTTGGAGCGTCCTCGTGTCCCTACGAGCACTCCTATCACAAGGCCGTGACCCTGATGATCCCTCCTGGCGCTCCGGACGAGTGGAAACAAGTCGTGGCGGATCAACTCAACCGGTTTTGGCAAGAACTGGAAGAACGGGGCGTCCGGGAGATGACGCGCGAGGGCTACCGGGAGGATCAGATCCAGCGCAAACAGCTCGCCATGGTCCGTTACGGCAATCAGCTTGACGACATTCCCATCGTTTCTCCCGTGCCGCGCCTCAGCACCATCACGGACCTGGACAGCCTGCTTCGGCGCTTTGAGGAAACCTACGGCCGTATCTATACTCTAGCGGCCCGATTCCCCCAGGCCGGCTACCTTATTCTCGAGGTGGCTGTGGTCTGCTCGGTCGAAAAGCCCAAGCCCCTCTTGAAGAAGTGGCCTTTGGGACCGGAAAAGCCGGCCTCCGAAAGCATGAAAGGCTCTCGAAGCGCCTTCTTTGAGGGCGAAAGCCGGCACGTGCCCGTTTACGAAATGGACCTTCTTGCGCCGGGCAACCGCATCGAAGGGCCAGCGATCGTCGAACACCCGACCACGACGCTTGTCGTCCCGCCCGGCAGGTCTGTGACCATGGACGCTTACCGGGCCCTTTGGATGGACAACGGCTGACGCACCCTGTGGGCATGCTCCTTTCGCCAGCCCGGATCCGCACCCGCTGCAGAACCGAAAGGACAGAAATGGGAACCCTCAAACAGAGACTCCGCGAGAAAGAAGCCTATTGGAGAGAGCGCGGCTGCTACGTCGAGCACCTCGAGTGCCGCGAAACCGACCCCATTCGATACGAGATTTTTCATTCCCGTCTCTTGTCCACCCTTCAGGCTTCGAGAGAGACGGCGAAATCCATTTCGGCCTCGCCCATGGTGAAAGAGGTCGGCGAACTCTGCTTCGCCCTGTATACGCCCGAGGGAGATTCCGTCTGCCTCTCCACCGGGATCATGGTGCACGTGCACACCATGAGCCGGTGCATCAAGTGGATGATCGAAAACGACTACGAGGACGACCCCACGATTGGAATCCGCGAGGGCGATTTCTTCGCGAACAACGACTGCTTCATCGGCGGGGTGCATGTGGCGGACATCATGGACATCACGCCCATCTTCTGGGAGGGCGAGCTCGTGGGCTGGGTCGGCGGCGTGACCCATGTGCTCGAAGTGGGCGGCGTGGATCCGGGCTCCATGCCCTCCTCGGCGATCACCCGGTTTCACGAAGGGATCACCCTCTGCGCCCAGAAGGTCGCCGAAAAAGACGTCCTGCGCCGGGATTACGAGATCATGATCGAGCGGTGCACCCGGGCTCCGCACTTCTGGCTCCTCGACGAAAGGGCCCGGATGGCGGGCTGCTGTCTCATCCGCGAAAGCGTCAAGGACATCATCTGCGAGTTCGGCATAGACTACTACCGGAAGGCCACCTGCGAACTCATCGAAGAATCCAGGCGGACCTTCCTCGAGAACGTCAAGCAGCGCCTGTTTCCGGGCACGTACCGGACGGCCTGGTTCATTGACTTGAACTACAAGAACAAGAACATGCCCGCCATCGCCGACAAAGACAATTTCGTCTTCTCTCCGCTGACGATGACGGTCGACCGAAACGGCAAGATCACCTTGGACTATGAGGGCGCGACGCCCTGGGGCTATCATTTTGGCAACTGCAGCCCCGCGGCCATGGACGGCGGCCTGTTCGTCACGCTGACCCAGTTCCTGGCATACGACGGCAAGGTGAACGACGGCGCCTGGATGGCCTGCGAAATGAAGCTGCCCTTTGGGAGCGCGCTGAACCCGGACACGATCTTCGCGGGCGTGTCCGCGGCCTGGGCCTTGCTGCAGCCGGCGATGGGAGCCGTCTTCAGGCTTCTGTCCCGAGGACTTTACGCGAAAGGGTACCGGGAGGAAATCCTATGCGGTGCGCCGGTGACGCCCGCGGTGGAGACCGGCGGCGTGAACCAATACGGCAAGCCCTTCGGCACGCTTATCTCGGAGCTTGTGGCGTGCGGGTCCGGAGCCAGGGGGATCCTGGACGGAATCGACACCGCCTATGCCCTCTGGAACCCCGAGGCGGACATGGGCAACGCGGAGTTCTGGGAACTCATCATCCCGCAGGTGTTTATCGGCCGCCGCATCACGCCTGACTCCGGCGGATTCGGCAAGTACAGGGGAGGGAGCGGATTTGAGTCCACTTGGCTCGTCTTCCACTCGGACAACGTGCTCATGGCCAACCTCGGCTTCTCATCGGTCTATCCATGCCCGGGCATCATGGGCGGCTATCCTTCTCCGTCGAGCTACGTCCATTTCGCCCGGGGCACCGACGTCGAACAGCGCATTGCGGACCGGGAGCCCCTTCCCCACTGGGAAGGGCCTGATCCGGAAAACCCGCTCATGGCCCGCCTCATCCGGGCCCGAGAGCTGAAGACCGGCGCCGATGCACTCCTTTTCGCAACTCCCTTCTCCTCGTTCGACCTCTTCAGCCATTTCTACACGGGCGCCGGAGGCTATGGGGATCCTCTGAATCGGGACCCTGGCCGCGTTCTTCGGGATCTCGAGAACGGTCACACCACGGCGCGCGCAGCCCGCGAGGTGTACGGCGTGGTCGTAGATCCGGCGGGCAGATCGTGCCTCGAGGACGAGACCCGCGCGCTTCGCGAAGAAAAAAGGCGGGAGAGGCTCCGTAAGGCCATACCGGTTTCCGAGTTCAAGACGCGGGAACGGCAACGCATTCTCGAGGGCCGTCTGGACGAGGCCGTCAAAGAGGCGTACAAGGCAAGTTTCCGCCTTTCGCCAAGTTTTCGATCCGAATTCTTGCGTTTCTGGAATCTTCCGGACCATTTTTCCTTCTGAGGGAGGGCAGAGGCATGGCCGAGGGGTACCCGAAGGAGACCATCCGGGACCTGATCGAAGGAAAACTCCCGTGGGCCACGGTCAAGGAGATCATGAGCTCTCGCAAGGACCCGGACAGGTTCGCCACGGTTGTGCAAATCGAGCAGGAACGGGTCCCCTGGAGCGAGAAGATTCTTCTTCCCTTGGCCGAACATCTTTACGTTGTGGAAAAGCATGGCGCAAAGATCGTCAAGGCCTTCTGCGGCCATGAGTTCGGCGATTACCGAGAGAACTGGAAGGAGAAGGCCCTTGTCTATGTCCGGGACACGCGGGAGAAGATGAACGAGATTTTTCCAGGCCCCAGGGCCTGCGATCCTGGAAAAATGCACCTCAGGGAATTCATTTGCCCGGGATGCGGGGAACTCTTGGAGGTGGAGGCCGTGCCTCCGGGATTTCCTTTGATCTTCGACTTTGTCCCGGACCTGGACTAAGAGGTTTTCGGCCTCTCGGCCCCGCGAACTCAGATCGCGCGGCCCGCCCGGGCTCCCTCGTGGATCGCGTCCAAGAGCTTGCGGGGCTTGACGCAGTCGCCGATTCTGTACAGTTCCGGCACTCTTCCCTCAAGGGCCTCGGCAAGACCTTTTTCGGGCTTGAGCCCTACGGCCACGACGATCGAATCCGCCTCCAGGAGTTCTCCTCCGGCCTGGACCCCTCTTTCCGTGATTGCGTCGACTTTGCGGTTCGTGAGCGTCACGACGCCCGACCGTGCCAGCCTTCCCAAGAGAAAGAGCTTTGTGATGAGCTCCATGTCCGCGCCGACCTCGGGAAGCATCTCGACCACGGTGACCCTCTTGCCCTTTTCGGCCAGAAATTCCGCGGTCTCGAGACCTGTCTGGCCTCCTCCCACGATCACCACGCGATCGCCCGTCTCCACGTTTCCGGTGAGCACGTCTGCCGCAAACACCACGTGAGCCCTTTGTGCTCCAGGAACGTCGATCGGGCTGGCCGAGGACCCCGTGGCGATCACAACCGCATCCGGCTTTCTGTCCAGCACCTCCTGTGCCGAGAATTCCCTGCCAAGCTCCAGGCGCACGCCGAGCTTGGCGAGTTGAGCTTCGTAGTACCGCAAAAGTCCCCGGATCTCCTCCTTGTGCGGGGGCAGGCATCCGATCGCCGCCCAACCCCCGAGACGCCCCTGCTTCTCCGCAAGGACGACCTCATGACCCCTCAAGGCTGCGGTTCGGGCCGCCTCCATTCCGCCCACTCCCCCGCCCACGACCATCACCTTCTTCCGCCTCGGGGCCGGTTCGATCCCAAACTCTTTCTCCTTTCCGACAGCGGGGTTCACAGTGCACGTGGCGGGCGAACCCAAAATGATCCGGCCCACGCATCCGATGTTGCATGCGATGCAGGGCCGGATTTCGTCGAGCCTCCCTTCTGCCGCCTTCTTCGGCAGTTCGGGATCCGCGATAAGCGCGCGGCCCATGAGCACCACATCGGCGCAGCCGTCCTCGATGAGCCTTTCCGCCAGCAGGGGGTCATTGACCCTGTGGCCGACCATGACCTTGGCCTGCCGGACCGCCTCCTTGATCTGCCGGCCCAGCCCGGCATGGACCGCCCGGGGCACACACGCGGGCGGCACCACATACTGGTAGGTTTCGTACAAGGCCACATGGATCCGGAAAGCGCTCACGCCTGCTTCTTCGAGCATCCGAGCCATCACGCAGGCCTCGGATGGCCGGATACCGCCATCGATCAGCTCGTCAGCCGGCAGATCGAACAGGAGCGGAAAGTCCGATCCCACCCTGGCACGGGTCTTTTCCAGAATCCGCAGAGGGAACCGCATCCGCCCTTCCAGACTTCCTCCGTATGCGTCAGTCCGCCGGTTCACGAAAGGCGACATGAACTGGGCGATGAGGTACCCAGCCCCTCCGTCGATGAGAACCGCGTCGAAACCCGCCTGTTTGGCCCTGCGAGCCGCTTCGGCAAAGGCGTCTTCAATCGCTTCAATCTCGGCAACGCTGAGCGCGCGGGCCCGCGGCATCGGCAGAACGCCCATGAACAGCGTGTCCGTCTCGGAAGCGCTCACCGGCTGTTCGCCGCCGGTCTTGTCTAAAGACGTCTGTCTGCCCGCATGGTAGAGCTGCACAGCGACCCGAGCCCCGTGGGCATGCACGGCCTCCGCAAGCCGTGAAAATCCCTCGATCTGCTCGTCCCGGTCCAAGCAATGGAGGGGCCCAGGCACGAGGAGCTTACCCAACCTCCCTTCCACGCAAACTCCCCCCACCAGGATCAGGCCGGCTCCTCCCCGGGCTCTTTCCGCAAAATAGGCGATGTCGGTCTCGCTTACGCCGTCTGTCTCGCTGGCATACGCCATGGTCATGGGCGGCATGGCGATCCGGTTCCGAAGTTGCATCGGGCCGATGGTCGTGGGCTCGAGGAGTCTGGTAGGAATCATCGATCCTTCTCCTCTCGTAGCGTCCAGCATGCTCCGAATCGTGCAGAAATGCGGCCCGTGGAGGGACAGGCGCGGTCGCGTCCGTCTTAACTGCCCATCCGGCGATCTGGCAGCCTTTTTCTGAAAGGCGAGGCCCATGGGCTCATGGGGCGAACCCCTCGAACGAAAGCTGGGCGCAAACGCTTTTCAGCAGCCCCCTTAGATCCTGCGCTTGACGACTTCCCGCTTGAGCGCGCCGATGGCCCGGGTCGGGTTCAGGCCTTTGGGACAAGCTTCGGCACAGTTGAAGATCGTGTGACATCGCCAGAGCCCGTGAGGATCGTTTACGATCTTCAGACGCTCGCCCATGTCCTGATCGCGGCTGTCGAACACGTACCGATACGCCTTGAGCAAAGCCGCAGGCCCGAGGAATTTCCGGTCGGCCCAGAAGGAGGGACAAGACGACGTGCAGCAGCCACACAGGATGCACTCGTAGGCGCCGTCGAGCTTCCGTCTGTCTTCCGGGGATTGCAGCCTCTCCCGGTCCGTGGGCGGAGCCCCCCGGGGCATCAGGAAGGGCTTGACAGCCTCGTAGCGGTCGTAGAATTCGCCCATGTCGACCACGAGGTCCCTGATGACCCGGAACGACCGGAGGGGTTCCAACTCAATCCGGTCGCCTTTCAAATCCTTCACCTGGGTCTCGCAGGCCAGGCGATTGTGGCCGTTGATCGTCATGGCGCAGGAGCCGCAAATCCCGTGCCGGCAGCTCCTGCGGTAGGTCAGCGTCCCGTCCAGCTCGCCCTTGATATACCCGAGAGCGTCCAAAACCGTCCAGCTTGTCCCCACTTCCACTCGGTATTCCTGATATCGTCCCCGCTCCTCCTGTCCGGGCTGATACCGATAGACGCGAAAGATCCGCTCCATCTCTTTCCTTCCTCTTCTCCCGGTGGAAAAACGCTGCCCACGACGCGGCCGCGGCCTGAAACGGTTTCAGTATTTTCTCTCCTCAGGCTGGAACCGTGTGATCGCGACCGGCTTGTATCCCAGCCGGACAGAGCCGTCCTCGCTCCGCCAGGCCAACGTATGTTTCAGCCACTTCGCATCGTCCCGCTTGGGAAAATCCTTGCGGGCGTGGGCGCCGCGGCTCTCCTCTCGAGCCAGGCCTCCTGCCACGATGACATCGCAGAAAGCCAGAGCGTGTCCCAATTCCAGCGCCTCTTCGAGTTCGGTGTTGAAAACCTTCTGGTGATCCGTGATCCCGATGCGGCCGTACCGCTCCCGAAGCTCCCGCAACTTCTCGACTTGCTCGCGCATTCCCTCTCCCGTGCGGAAGACGCCCATGTTTTTGGTCATGGACTCCTTGAGCTCGGCCCTCAGACGGCTCACCCGCTCGGGCCCTCTCGCCTCGAGAATGTCCGCTACTTTCTTTTGGGCCCGTTCGGGCTCTTCTTCCGGAACGCCCCGGTATTCGACCCCGGCCTCCATGTACCTGCGGATGCGCCGTCCCGTCCTCCGGCCGAAGACCGCGCATTCCAGCGTCGAATTCGTGCCGAGCCGGTTGGCGCCGTGAACGCTCACGCACGCGCATTCCCCGGCCGCAAAAAAGCCTTCCACAACCGTACCCTTTTCGTCCGCCAGCACCTCTCCGTCCACGTTTGTCGGGATGCCGCCCATGGCGTAATGCGCTGTGGGCAGAATGGGCAGCGGCGCCTCTGTGCAGTCCACGCCGGCGAACTTCACCCCCATCTCGTGAATCTGGGGCAATTTCTCCAAAATCAATTTCTTGCCCAGGTGCCGAAGGTCCAGGTGCACATAGCCTTTGCCTCCGATCCCTCTTCCCTCATCGATCTCGGTCTGCTCTGCCCGCGAAACGATATCGCGGGGCGCCACCTCCATCTTGCTCGGCGCATACCGCTCCATGAATCGCTCCCCGCGGTCGTTCAAGAGATAGCCTCCTTCGCCGCGCGCCCCCTCGGTAACGAGAATCCCGCTGGGATGGATTCCCGTGGGATGGAACTGGACAAATTCCATGTCCTCGAGGGGCAGTCCCACCTCCAGCACCAAGGCAAGGCCGTCACCTGTGTTCGCCAGACAGTTGGTGTTCACCTGCCAGGCGCTCGCGTATCCCCCTGTCCCAAACATCACGGCCTTGGCCTCGAACACGTGAAGGCCGCCCCGGGCCACGTCCCAGGCCACCACGCCGTGGCAGCGGCCTTCCCGCACCATGAGCGTCACCACGAGAAACTCCGAGTAGAAGCGAACGCCCCGCTTCAAGCACTGTTCGTACAGACAATGGAGAATCGCGTGCCCGTTCCGGTCTGCGACCATGCAGGCCCTCCTCACCGGAGATCCCTTGCCGAACTGACTGAAATGACCCCCGAAAGGACGCTGCATGATCCGGCCGCTTTCGGTGCGGCTCCAGGGAACGCCCAGGTGCTCCAGCGCGAAAATCACCTCAGGCGCTTCCCGGCACAACACTTCCTGCGCATCCTGGTCTCCCAGGAAGTCGCTTCCCTTGACCGTGTCGTACCAGTGCCATTCCCAATGATCCTCCTCCATGTTTCCCAGGGCGGCCGCCGTCCCTCCCTGGGCTGCGGTCGAGTGGGACCGCGTCGGGAAGATCTTGCTCAAGACCGCCACGTCGGCGCTGCCCTGGACCTCCAAGGCCGCGGAAAGCCCGGCGATCCCGGCGCCCACGATCACCACCTCATGCCTGTGATACTCCATCCGTCCTCTCCCTTCCTTACACGCGATCTGTCGCGCTCTGCCGACCTGGCCAGATGACTGTCCTTGTTTGGCGTCCTTCCTCGACCCGCTCGGCTTCTCTATCCTGCAAGAGGCAAAAGCGTCACCAGGCCCAGAAGAAGACTCACGAAGCCCACGATCCACAGAGCCAGATAGGCCCCGACCCGCAGAACAGGGGCGTGCAGGTAATCCGCCGCCACCATCCACACGCCGTTCAATCCATGCCAGAGAGCCACCACCAAGAACACGAGTTCGAAGACCATCCACCACGGGTTCCGAAGCTGGGCCACCACCAGGGCATGGGTGATCCCCTCCCCCTCTGAGCCGCCCATGCCGAAGTGCTTCAGGAGAAAATGCCCCACAAGGAGTACCACGAGGGTCACTCCGGTGACCCTTTGCCAAAGCCAGCCCTGCGCGCCGCTCCCGCTCGAACCAGGAAACCGTTCCATCGCTGCTACCCTCCTGTCACCAGGGAGCCCACCAGGCCCACACTCCCCCACACCCAGAAAACCGCCGCCAGGACCATGGCCGCCCAGAAAAGAACCTTCTGGCCTCGCAAGGTCACGCCGATCCCCAGGTCGATGAGAACCACTCGCACTCCATTGAGCGCGTGATACAGGATCACCCCCCAGAGGCCGCACTCCAGGACCCGGAACAGGGGCGTGTGCAGAAATCTCATGACTTCGTCGTAGCGCTCAGGCCCCACGCTCAGATGATGGTTCACCCAGACGTGGAGCGGCAGGTAGGCGGCCAGCGCCAAGCCGCTCAACCTATGCAACAGCCACGCGACTCCACCCGTTCGCCACCGGTACATCATCTCCCTCAGCCCTCCTCTTGTGCTCCTTCTTCACCTGGAAAGAGCAGACCTCCGTCCCGAATTCACCGTTCCCGCCTCCAATCCTCAAGAGGCCTGCTCAACCCGGTATCTTGCCTGGCCTTCCTCGTAGAGATCTCTGCCGTGGGCGTCATTGATCACCACGGCCGGGAAGTCCCGGACCCGAAGCCGCCGAATCGCTTCCGGTCCCAAGTCCTCAAAGGCGATCACCTCCGCGCTTTCAACCGCCCGCGCAAGGAGCGCGCCAGCACCGCCGGTGGCCCCAAGATAGACAGCCCCAAACCGCTGAAGGGCCTCCCGCACCTGCCGGGACCGGCTTCCTTTGCCGATCATGCCCCGAAGCCCTTTCTCCAGAAGTCTTGGCGAGTACGGGTCCATGCGGTAACTCGTCGTGGGACCGATCGAACCTGTGACCTGGCCCGGCCGGGCCGGTGACGGCCCCGCAAAGTAGATGACCTGCCCCTCGATCTCCATGGGCAGGCCCAGACCCCGGTCGAGCAGTTCTACGAGCCGTCTGTGGGCCACGTCGCGGGCCGTGTACACCACGCCGGTGAGCAGAACCCGGTCCCCGGCCTGCAGGGCCAAGACCTCTTCCTTCTTGAGCGGCGTGGAAAGGCGGATCGGCGCTTTGTCTGTCATGCTTCGGACTCCGTGAGAGAACCTGTCCGTCCAACCGCTTCGGCCCTGCGAAGCGGCTTAAGCTCAGAGAGTGACCTCTTTGTGGCGTGCGGCATGGCAATTGATGTTCACGGCCACCGGAAGGCTCGCGATATGGCACGGGAAGACCTCCAGATGGACTCCGAGGGTCGTAAACCGGCCCCCATAGCCCGCTGCCCCGATCCCGGTCGCCTGGATTTCCCTGTACAGTTCCTCCTCACGGGCCGCCACGTCCGGATCCGCGTGCCGGGAGCCCAAAGGCCGCAAGAGCGCCTTTTTGGCCAGCAGGGCTGCTTTCTCGAACGTGCCGCCCACGCCCACTCCGACGACGATCGGAGGACAGGGATTCGGCCCGGCTTCCCGAACCCTTTGGACAACGAACCGCTTGACGCCTTCCCACCCCTCGGCAGGCGTCAGCATGGTGACCCTGCTCATGTTCTCGCTGCCTCCGCCCTTGGGGGCCATTCGAATCTTCAGACGGTCGCCCGGCACGATTTCCACGTGGACAACAGCCGGCGTGTTGTCTCCGGTATTTTTCCGGGTGAAAGGGTCGCAGATGCTCTTTCGCAGGTACCCCTCCCGGTACCCTTGTCGGACCCCCTCCTGCAGGGCCTCCTCCAGCCCGCCTCCCACCACAGACACTTCCTGCCCCAGCTCCAGAAACAAAACCGCAAAGCCCGTGTCCTGGCACAGGGGGAACACGCCTTGGGCCGCAATGGCGGCGTTCTCCTCGAGCTCGGCCAGAACAGCTCTGGCCGGCGCGGATTCCTCGTCCCGCCGGGCCCTCCGGATCGCCGCCAGCACATCCTCCCCGAGCCGGTAGTTCGCTTCGATGCAGAGTTCCTTCACCGCCCGGGTGATCTCCTCGGCTTGGATCTGCCGCATCCCGGCTCCCTCCCTTTCTTCACTTGCGTTCGCTCAGCTCGAGAAGCACGCCGTTGGTGCTCTTGGGATGCAGGAAAGCGATCCGCGCGCCGCCCGCTCCATAGCGAGGCTTCTGGTCAATGAGCTGAAACCCCCGGCCCTTGAGTTCCTCCAGGGCAGCCTCGATGTTGTCCACCCTCAGCGCAATGTGCTGAATGCCTTCTCCGCGCTTTTCGATGAATTTTCCGATCGGCCCTTCCGGATCAGTGGTCTCGAGGAGCTCGATCTCGCTTCCCTCGAGGGGGAGAAATGCGACCCGGACCTTCTGTTCCGCCACTTCCTCGATGTCCGTGACTTTGAGCCCCAAGGCCTCGTAAAGCTTCCTCGCCTCGTCCAGGCTCTTTACGGCGATCCCGACGTGGTCGATCCTGAGAATTTTCATGCTGCTGCCTCCCAAGGGCTGCGAAGCCGGCTCCGCAAGGGCCAGAACGGATTCTCCCTTGCTGCCGGGCCGCACCCGGTTTCAGACTTTGACCCTCTCCTGGATGAACTTGACGATCTCGCCCGTATCGGTCCCGGGGCCGAAGACAGCCGCCACCCCGATCCTCTTCAACTCCGGAATGTCCTCCTCCGGGATGATTCCTCCGGCCACGACCAGGACGTCGTCGAGCCCGTTCTCCTTCAGGAGAGACATGATCTTCGGGAACAGCGTATCGTGGGCGCCCGAAAGGATGCTCAGACCGATCACGTCCGCGTTTTCCTGCAAAGCGGCGCTCACGATCTGCTTCGGCGTCTGCCGGAGTCCGAGATAGATCACTTCCATGCCCGCGTCCATCAGCGCCCGGGCCACAACCTTGGCTCCCCGGTCGTGCCCGTCCAAACCCGGCTTGGCAACGAGGACGCGAATCTTCCTTTCTGCCGTCATGTGCCTGGCCTCCTCCCTTTTCCCTCAGATCGTCTGATGGGCCTGGTACTCCCCGAACACGCCCCGCAGGGTGTCGCAGATTTCGCCCAGAGTCGCCTTGGCTTCCACGGCCGAAAGGATGGGTGGCAGAAGGTTCTCGGTTCCTTCAGCGGCCTTGCGAAGCCTGTCCAGACAGGATCGAACGGCTCCGTTGTCTCTTTCGGCCTTGAGCTTGCGCAGCTTGGCGATTTGGACCTCCCGCACCTTCGGGTCCACCCGGAGCAGACCCTTGGGTTTTTCCTCCTCGATCTGAAATTGGTTGACCCCCACGATGATCCGTTCCTTGCGCTCGACTTCTTTCTGGTATCGGTAGGCGCTCTCCTGGATCTCTCTCTGGATGAATCCCTGCTCGATCGCGGCTGGAGAACCGCCCATCTCGTCGATTCTGGCAATGTAGTCCATGGCCCGCCGCTCGATCTCGTTCGTCAGCCGTTCCACATAGTAGGAGCCTCCAAGAGGGTCCACGGTGTCGCAAATTCCGGACTCGTAAGCCACGATCTGCTGGGTCCGCAAGGCGATCTGGACCGATTTCTCCGAAGGCAGAGCCAGGGCCTCATCGAACGAATTCGTATGGAGGGAGTTCGTGCCCCCGAGCACCGCGGCCATGCACTCCATGGCCGTGCGCACGATGTTGTTCTCGGGCTGCTGCGCGGTCAGAGAACATCCGGCCGTCTGGGTGTGGAAACGCAGGGTCCAGCTCGAAGGCTTCTTGGCTCCGAACCGCTCCCGCATGATCCGGGCCCACATGCGCCGGGCGGCACGGAATTTGGCGACCTCCTCGAGGAAATCCAGGTGGGAATTGAAAAAGAAAGACAGGCGGCCCGCGAAGTCGTCCACGTCGAGGCCTGCCTCCACGGCGGCCTTGACGTAGGCAATGGCGTTGGCAAGGGTGAAAGCCACTTCCTGCACGGCGGTGCATCCGGCCTCGCGCATGTGATAGCCGCTGATGGAAATCGTGTTCCACTTGGGCATTTCCTTGGTGCAGAAGGCGAAGATGTCCGTAATGATGCGCATGGAGGGCTTGGGCGGAAAGATGTACGTGCCCCGGGACGAGTATTCCTTGAGGATGTCGTTTTGGATCGTTCCTCCAAGTTGATTCGGCTTGACGCCTTGGCGCTCGGCCACCTTGCAGTACATGGCCAGCAGGATCGCAGCCGGAGCGTTGATCGTCATCGAGGTCGTCACCTTGTCCAGCGGGATCCCGTCGAAAAGGGCCGCCATGTCCTCGATGGAGTCGATCGCCACGCCCACCTTTCCCACTTCGCCCTCGGCCATCTCGTGGTCCGAGTCGTAGCCGATCTGGGTCGGCAGGTCAAAGGCCACGGAAAGACCGGTCTGGCCCTGTTCCAGAAGATAGCGGTACCTGCGGTTGGTTTCCTCGGCGGTCGCAAACCCTGCGTACTGGCGCATGGTCCAGTAGCGGCCCCGGTACATGGTGGCCTGCACGCCCCGCGTGTACGGGTATTCGCCCGGGAATCCCAGGTCCCGGTCGTACCGGAAATCTTCCAGGTCCAGCGGCGTGTAGACCCGCTCGACCGGAATGCCCGAGGTGTTCACGAAAGATTGTTTTCTCTCCGGATGCTTGGCGATCTGGCTCTGGGTTTTCTTCTGCCATTCGGCCAGCCTCTCTCGAAGGCTTCTGATTTCCTCTGGATCGAACATGGCTCCGCTCCTGAAATCGTGCGAGATGGAGGGACGACGGCCCTCGTCGCTTTGAGGTAGGCCTTCCGGCCTGACAGGATCCTACTCAGGCTCGATCAGGCACAAAAGGGCGTCCTTGGCGACCGAGGCGCCCACCGGATTGGGCAGACTCTTCACCTTTCCGCCGGCCGGCGCATAGAGAATGTTCTGCATTTTCATGGCTTCCAGGACGACGACAGGGTCTCCCTTTTTCACGATGTCCCCCTCCTTGACCGAGTAACTGATCACCAGGCCCGGCATGGGAGCCAGCAGCGCGCCCGGCCCGGCGGCCTTTGCTGCCGCCGCGCCGGCCGGAGCCGGTGCCGCAGGAGGAGCAGCAGGCCGCGGAGCCGGAGCGGCCGCGGGCCGAACCGGTGCCGGCGGAGGAGGCGGCGCCGGAGCGGCCGGCCTTGCAACCGGCCTTTGCGGTCTGGACGCTGTCGGCTGCGTTCCTCCCGCTTCCTCCACCTCGACCCGGAAATACTCGCCGTCCACAAAAACATTGAAGGTACGCGTCCCAGGCCCTTTGGCCGGCGCTTCCTTTGCCGGCGGTTTCTCCACGAGTAGGCCGGCCTTGGCCTTGCGGACAAGCTCCCGCTCTCTCTGAACGTCCTCCAGGGTTTTCGGCTTGACGGATTCGGGCGGCTTCTCCAGCCCGTATTTCCACTTCAGGAACCGCAGGCCGGTGGTGGGATACAAGGCGTAAGTCAAGACATCCTCCTCCCGAGTGGAGATATCCTTGATCGCCTCCCGGGCCTTGTCCAATTCGGGCTCCAAGATGTCCGCGGGCCTGCAGTCAATGGGCTTCTCGCCCCGCTCGTACCCTTTCAGACACAAGGCCCTCACTTCCGGGTCCATCTCGGCCGGCGGCCTGCCATAGAGACCGTAGGCATAATCCTTCACCTGGCTCGAGATCATCTTGTACCGCCCGAAAAGCACGTTCTGCACAGCCTGGATGCCTACGATCTGGCTCGTGGGCGTGACAAGCGGCGGATAGCCCAGTTCCTTTCTCGTCCGGGGCAGCTCCCGGTAGACTTCCTCGATCCTGTCGAGAGCGTCAGCCTCCTTGAGCTGGCTCACCAAGTTCGAGAGCATGCCGCCCGGCACCTGGTGTCGGAGCACTTCGGTGTCGATGACGGCCATCTTGGTTTCGTTGAGAAAATCGCTGTAGAGAGGCGCGATGCTTTCGACGTACTCTCCGAGCTTGAGCAGGAGGTCCAAGTCAAGCCCCGTCTCCCAGCCGGTCCCTTCCAGAGCCACCACGATCGGTTCGATCGCGGGCTGGGAGGATCGCAGGGCGAACGGTGCCAGGGCCGTATCCACCACGTCCGCGCCGGCTTCGATGGCCTTGAGATAGGCCATGGAGGCCATGCCGCTCGTGTAGTGGCTGTGGAGGTGGACCGGTATGGACACGGTTTCCTTGAGGGCCTTGATCAGCTCGTAGGCGTCGTAGGGCGAAATGATGCCCGCCATGTCCTTGATGACGATGGAATGCGAGCCCATGTCCTCCAGCCGCTTGGCCATCTTCACATAGTACTCGAGATTATAGATCGGACCGCCCATGCGACGTTCCGTGAGAGAATAGCAGATCGCGCCCTGGGCGTGCTTGCCTGCCTTGTGGATCGCCCGGTAGGAACTCTCGAAGTTTCTGAGATCATTCAGAGCGTCAAAGACCCGGAATACGTCCACGCCCGTCTCGGCCGCTTTCATGACGAAAGCTTCCACCACGTCGTCTGGGTAGTGCCTGTATCCGACCAGGTTCTGGCCTCGGAGAAGCATCTGCAAGGGAGTCTTCTTCACCAGGCTCTTCAGCCGCCTCAGCCGGTCCCAGGGATCCTCGTTCAGAAACCGGGTCGGCACATCGAAGGTGGCTCCTCCCCAAACTTCGAGAGACCAGAATCCCACGCGGTCCAGCTCCTCGGCGATCGGAAAGATGTGGTCTCCTCTGAGCCTCGTCGCAAGAGTCGATTGGTGGCCGTCCCGGAACGTCGTGTCGGTGAAACGAACCTTCCGGGCGCCCTTGGCTGCTTCCTCCCGGGTTTTCTCCCGCTTTGCCGACGACCTCCCCGGCTCCCTTGTCTTCTTCTTCGCCATGGACTCCTCCTCCTTCTTGCCTCCGTCCCTTGGAACGTCGGGCGGGTCAATCCTTTCGAAACATCCTGAGCTGCATGAGATTGCGGATCTGCATCGCGGAAAGCCGGCCGCTGGCGGCCCAGAAGGCCCCAGCCTGAGCCCGAGCGGCAGATCCCTCCATAGCGGGCCCGGCGGCGCGCCCAGCCGGCGACGCCTCGGCCTGCTCCCGCTCGGCCTCCAGGCAGCGAACCACGGCCATCGCAGCGGCCGCGATTTTCTTTTGATCCCTGTCCATCCGGAACCCCCTTTCGGTCCTGGGCCATCGTTACATGGGAATGTTGCCGTGCTTCTTGGGCGGCCGCATCTCCCGTTTGGTCCGGAGCGCATCCAAAGCTTCCACGATCCGCCGCCTCGTCTCGCGAGGCACGATCACCTGGTCGATATAGCCCCGCGATGCCGCGATGTAGGGGTTGTAAAACAAGTTCCGGTACTCCTCGATCTTCGCCTGGCGCACGGCCTTGGGATCCGCCGCTTCCTGGATGGCCCTGCGATGGATGATGTTCGCGGCACCCTCGGCCCCCATGACCGCGATTTCCGCGGTAGGCCAGGCCAGGACCATGTCCGCCCCCAGATGCCGAGAGCACATGGCAAGATAGGCTCCGCCGTAGGCCTTGCGGGTAATCAGCGTGATTTTCGGCACCGTGGCCTCCGAATAACACCAGAGGAGCTTGGCCCCGTGACGGATGATGCCGGTCCACTCCTGGTCCTTGCCCGGCAGATAGCCCGGCACGTCGGCGATCGTGACCAGGGGAATGTTGAAGGCGTCGCAGAACCGGATGAACCGAGTCGCCTTGTCCGATGCGTGCACGTCCAGGCAACCGGCGAGCACTTTGGGCTGATTGGCGATGATCCCCACCGTGTGGCCATCCATCCGGGCAAAGGCGACGATAATGTTCGGCGCGTACAGGGAATGGGGCTCGATAAAGTGCCCGCCGTCGACGATCGCCCGGACAAGATCCCGCATGTCGTACGTCTCAGAGGGATTGTCCGGCACGAGCGCGTCGAGTTCCGGGATTTCCCGCTCCGGCGGGTCGCCGGTCAAAACCCGAGGGGGATCCTCCAGGTTGTTCGACGGCAGGTAGGAGAGCAACTCCCGGATTCGCTCAATGGCCTCTCCGTCGCTTGAGCAAGAGAAATGGGCCACGCCGCTCCTCTCGTTGTGGGCCCGCGCTCCTCCGAGTTCCTCTTGGGTGATCTCCTCGCCGGTCACGGCCCGGATCACGTCCGGACCGGTGATGAACATGTAGCTCGTTCCTTCCACCATGAAGACCCAGTCGGTCATGGCCGGCGAGTATACGGCGCCTCCTGCCGTGGGCCCCATGATGGCGGTGATCTGAGGAATGGTGCCCGACGCAAGGGAATTGCGGAAAAAGATCTCCCCGTAGCCGGCCAGGGCGTCGACCCCTTCCTGAATCCTCGCCCCTCCGGAATCGCAGAAACCGATCACCGGCGCTCCGCTGCGCATCGCAAGATCCATGACCTTGCAGATCTTCTTGGCGTGCATCTCTCCCAACGTGCCGGCCCGGGCCGTGAAATCCTGCGCGAAGGCGTAAACGGTCCGATCTGAAACCTTTCCGAACCCCGTGATCACGCCATCGGCCGGAATCTCGGTCTCCGGCATGTCGAAATACGTGCACCGGTGTCGCACGAAAAGATCAATCTCCCGGAAAGTCCCGGCGTCAAAAAGCGCTTCCAACCGTTCCCGCGCCGACAGCTTTCCCGCCTTCTTCTGTTTGCGGACCGCCTCGGCCCCTCCCATCTCGAGAAGCGCGGCCGTGCGCTGCTCAAGTTCGAGGATTTTCTCCCTGACCGTCTTCCCCATGATCCCTTCTCCTTTCCCCAAGCCTTCCTTGCTCGGGCCTCCCGCTCCTACCAACCGCCCGTCACCTCCAGGCACTGGCCCGAAACATAGTCCGACAGGGAAGAAGCAAAGAAAAGCAGCGGGCCTGCGGCCTCCTCCACAGTGCCCGGCCTCCCGGCCGGAATCATCTGCTGCATGATGTTCCGCATGACCGCTGGAACTCCGATGGCCACGGGTTTCCCATCCCGCTCCAAAGTCTGCCCTGCCTCTTTCTCCTTGGTCAGGCGCGTGTCGATCCATCCGTACGCCACGGCATTGACCTGCACATTGAATCCTCCCCACTCCTTGGCCAGGGTCTTGGTCAGGCCCACGATCCCAGCCTTGGCAGAGGAGTAGTTGGCCTGACCCGCATTCCCCCGGGTCCCTGCCATGGAGGAGATGTTGATGATCTTGCGGTTGACGACCTTCCCCGCCTCCTTTTCAGCTTTGGCCGCATCCCGAAAATACGGCGCCGCCGCTCGAATCAGGCGGAAGGGCGCGGTCAGGTGAACCGCCAGCATGGCCTCCCACTGCTCGTCGGTCATTTTGTGCACCACGGCGTCCCAGGTGTAGCCGGCGTTGTTCACGAGGACATGCAGCGCCCCCCAAGCCTCGACCGCCTTCTTCACGATCCGGTCTGCGAAGGCCCGGTCGGTGACATCTCCCGTCACCACAATACACTGGCCCCCGGCTGACTTGATTTCCTGCGCCGTTTCCTCGGCCGGAGCAGGGTCCAGGTCGCTCACGACCACCCGAGCACCCTCGCGGGCGAACAGGAGGGCCGCAGCCCTGCCGATGCCTCGGCCCGACCCTGTGATGATGGCCACTCGATCCTGAAGCATCTTTTCCATCTCTGTCCCCCTCCTTGCTCAGTTTCAACCGTCTTCGGTCCGGTGTACCTGCGGCGCCGGAACCGGGCCGGTTCTCCGGAACAAGCGCTCGCTTATGCCTGGATCGCCCGGAAGATGAGATCGCAGAGACCGCGCGTCCCACTATCGACGTCGAACGGCTCTTCCCGGGCCGCCCAAGGCAGGGAGATCTGTTCGATCCCCCCCAGAATAAGCTTCTGAACCATTTCAGGGTCAACATTTTTTCGTATGGTGCCTTCCTCCATGCCTTGACGAATGAGGCTGAGTAAAAGCTGGTTGTACCGGACGCCCACCTGATAGGCCGCACTTTCGTAAAAGGCGGGATCCTGTCTCACCTCAAGGGTCAGGAACCGGGCCACGAATCTTCTTTTTCTCCAGGTGTAAAGATGGGACCAGATGAACTTGCGAATCCGGTTGAGGGCGCCTTCGATCCCCCGGAGCTGCAGCTCCAGAAAATCCACGTAGGACTCCATGTCCCTTTCCAGAAGGGCGAAAACCAGGTCTTTCTTGGTGCGGAAATATTCGAAAAGAGTTCCTTCCGGAACCTGGGCCTCTCGGGCGATTTGGGCCGTCGTGGTCCCCTGGTACCCGTGCTCCTCGAAGAGGATCCGGGCCACGTCAAGGATCCTTTCCCGACGCTCCTGAGCCGGGCTCCTGGCTGTCGCCTTCCGGGCCCCTATGGCGGGACTCCTTCGCTCGAGACAAAAACGATTGCGAGTACCACTCGGAAAATGAGGAAAAGGAAGCTAGAAAAAGATTCAAAGTCTCGAGAAATTTGACTCACTATACATCGAGTTCCGTTTGGTTGTCAACAAAAAAGCAATGAGCATGCTTCACCCGAGCTTTACTCGGAAAATGGGCATCCAGGGAATCCCCTTTCGGAACAGAAAGAATCACTGCAATCTCACGTCGACCAAATAGATATCGTCCCCTTTGAGCGCAAGGTGATGAAAACGGTCCTGCCTGTCGAAAACGATCGTTCCCCCTCCCATGCTCACCACATCGTCGTAATGGGTCCCTTCCACGCCGTCCAGCACAATCCAGTACTCCCGTCCCTCCTTGACCCCGTAAGCCAAATGCCGGCCGTCCGGACTGAACACGGGCGGAGTCACGATCCCCTCGTACCCCTTTCCGTTCAAACCGTCGAGGACCACGAACCAGTTCTTGCCGCTCCTGGCCCGAAAGGCCGCGCGCCTGCTGTCAGGGCTGAACACGGGCGGTCCGTCGACCTCGTCGTAAGGCCCGAACTCGGCGCCGTCGACCACGACCACCCAGCGTCCCTTCCGGCGAGCCCCGTAAGCCACCCGTTGACTGTCCGGACTGAACACAGGAGCTGTGCAGACTGCGTCGTATTCCCGGCCCTCGGTCCCGTCTACGACAACGAACTGCCGGCCTGCCCTGCCCGCACCATAGGCGACGTGCCGGCTGTCCGGGCTGAATACCGGCGCACAGGTCATGCCCTCGTATCCTTTGCCTTCCCGGCCGTCCACCACAGCCACCCAGACCCCACCCGACCGAGCCAGGAAGGCCACCCGGTTACCGTCCGGACTGAAGACAGGCGATGAGCCGACGGCCTCATAGGGCTTCCCCTCCTTGCCGTTCACGACCATGAACCATTTGCCGCCAGCCTCTGCCGCATAAGCGATCCTCATGCTGTCCGGGCTGAACACCGGGGCCGTTCCGATCCCGTCGTAAGCCTTCCCCTCCTTGCCGTCCAACACAACGAACCACTTCCCACCCGCCTCGGCGGCATAAGCGATCCTCATGCTGTTCGGACTGAACACGGGCGACTCTCCAATCCCGTCGTATCCTTTCTCCATCCTTCCGTTGACCAACACGAACTGTTTTCCCTCTTCTTGGGCCACGCACGCAAGGTGCTGGCTGTCCGGGCTGAAGGTCAGTGCCGGCCCCAGGGCCTCGTAAGGCCCTTGGCTCCGCCCGTCCAAGACGAGGAACCATCCCTCCCGGGTTCTGCAGAGGTGGGCCGCCCTTCGGCCATCCGGGCTCACACGAAAAGATTCTTTCACGAACGTGTTGAAGTCGATGTGGAGCACGAGGATTTCAGTGGAAACCGTCTCGGCCCTGACCATCCCCGGAAGGGCCATCCGGCACGCCCAAAGGACCGCCAAGATCCAACAAACAAAGGGAAACACCTTCCGGTTCATGGGCCCGAATCCCCTCCAAATCTTTGCGTCCCACCGGACCCCTGGAGACCCAGGGGGGACCCTAAAAGGATGCGTGGTTCATTCTACGGATTTTGTGCCCGCAACGCGAGCCGAACAGACAAAAAGGGAAGAAGGCCCAACTCGGAGGCGGGAAAAGGGTAGCGGGCAAGAAGGGTCGCTTCCCTGCCCGCCCCCTGCCCGGCGGGGGGGCGGGCGGGGGCGAGGGGGAAACAGGAGAGCAGAACAGACCCAGCCCTTTATCTCACATCGTATTCGTTCACAATTTTCTCGGCGGCTGTCTGGCCGAGGATCTCATTGCACCCGTCTTCGATGAGGGAAGCGCGGGTGTCGCGGAACAGTTTCTCCATCACGTATTCCTTGCTCAAGCCGTTGCCGCCCAGGATCTGGATGCCTTCGAAAGCGCACCGGTGCGCGGTCTCGGTGCAGAAAACCTTGCTGGCGATGGAATGGTGAACCTCAGGAGGCGTGTTGGAGAAATTGTAGACCATGGCGTTTCGCGCCAGGCCCCGAGCGGCCTCGATGTTCATGAACATGTCGAAAATCTTGGCCCGAATGACCTGGTGCTCGGCAATGGGCTTGCCTCCCTGGATCCGTTCCCTCGCATAAGCCAGGGCCTCCTCGAAGGCGGCTCGGGCTGCGCCGACGTGGATAGCCCCCATGGACGCGTTGGCCGTGGCCAAGGTCAGGTCGGTCATGGCCTCGTACGTTTCGGGGTCGCTGATCATGAACTCTGCGGGCACCCGGACGTCCTCGAAGAAAATCTCGCCCTGGTTGAGATCCCTCTGGCCGAGCTTGTTCAGAGGCTTTCCCTTGGACACGCCGGGCAAGTCCAGCGGAACGAGGCAGATTCCTCCGCCGGCCATACCCTTGCTGGCATCGATCGTGAGGAACGTCACCGACTGCGTTGCGATGGTCCCGTTCGACACCCAGGCGGCTTTCTGTCCGTTGAGCACGTAGTGGTCTCCGTCCCGCACGGCCCGGACCTGGCAACTGATCCTCGGATCCCGGAACTGACGGGTCCCTGCCATGAGGGTGTCCGAGCCGTGGTCCGGTTCGGTGATGCCCCAGCACCCGATGATCCGGGCCTCCTTGTCCGAGGTGAAGGGAAGAACAAACGTGTTCTGGATCCTTTCGTCCTCGAACATGGTGCCGAAAAAGGCCGGGAAACAGGCCACGCCGAGCCCGATTGTCAGGCCGATGCTTCCCCAACCCATCTCCTCGAAGGCGATCGCCACGTCAAGAGGCGAAAGCCCCATGCCGCCGCACGAGTCGGGCAGGAGAATCGAATTGTAGCCGAGCTCATACCCCTTGCGCAGCACGTCCCAGAGCGGTGACCCCTTCCGAATCACGTCCTGAGGATCCGCAAGAGCATCGAGTTGAAGCGATACCGGCCGCATCACCTCCTTGGCAAACTTGTGGACCGCCTCCTTGAGGTCCGCCTGCTCCTCGGTCAGATCCATGTTGAGTTCCAGATACATCCAATGTCCTCCTTCTGAAATCGGTTGATCGGAATTCCCCTGGATTCGGACGAACTAGGACTCGAACCGGTAGACCCCGGGCCCGTCAGGCGAAAAAGCATCCCGCAACAGTCGGTCCAAGGCCTTTTCCGACGCGGTCTTCGGAATCTCGTCGACCACTTGGAGGTAAGAGGGAACGGCGTTCCGTTCAAGCTTCTTCACGCACAGATCGAAAATCTCGCGCGCCTCTGCAGGCCCGATCGTATGGCCCTCGAAGGGCACCACGGCAGCGACCAGATCGCTTTCGCCGGGCGCGCCAGAGGCCGCGGGAATGCCGTAGACGCAGACTTCCGAGATGTGCTCGTACTCTCCGATGATCTTTTCCACGTAGTCGGGCTGGATGAAATCGCCGGCCCTGCGGAGACCTCCTCCCTTGCGGTAGTCGAAATAGAACCACCCCTGCTCGTCAGTGTGGCAGATATCCCCGCTGCGGAGCCAGCCGCCCCGCGTCTTCTTGCGGGACGCTTCCTCCTGCCCCACATATTCCACCTCGGTCGGCTGGCCGACCATCCGGCTGACGAGTTCCCCTGGGACGAAAGGAGGGCATTCCTGGTCGTTCTCGTCGACCACCTTCATCTCCATCAGCCCTTCCAGGGGCTTGCCGAAGGAGCCCACCGGCCCGACGCCCGGCGGATTGTGGGCGAAGCCTCCTTCTACCGCACCGTACCACTCGTGAATCCGAACGTTGAACCGTTTCTCGAACTCTTCCCATATGGCCCTAGGCGTTCCCGCGCTGATCACCACCCGCACCGGATTGTCTCCGTCGTCCGGCCGGCGCGGCTCGTTGAAAATGCCCGACATCATGCCCCCGAGCAGGCTGAAAGTCGTGCACCCATACTTGCGGCAGATGTCCCAGATGCGGCTTTTGGTGAACTTCATGCTGATCACGCAGGGGATGGAAAGGCTCAGGGAAGGGACCAGAGTGACCGCCTGGGCGTTGCCGTGGGTCAGGGAAAGGCCTGTGTAGAGGACATCGTCCGGGCCGTACCGCCATACCGTCTGGGCCAGGAAGGCGAAGATCGGCATCCGTTTGGACTTCACGACCACGCCTTTGGGATCGCCGGTGGTGCCCGAGGTGTGGATGATCTCCAGGGCCCATTCCGGATCCGGCTCCACGTCCCTGGGAGGCCCCGGGTCCGGCCTTTCCAGAATTTCCCGAAAATCCCGGTGCCGGGAGGCATTCGGGACGTCGAACCATGGCTTGTTCACAACGGCCAGGATTCGCGCGCCGGCCATCTCGGGAAGAAGGCGTTCGACCTGATCGAGGAACTCGGCGCTCACGAAGATCCCCTTGCACTTCGTGTTTGCGACCTGAAAAGAGAGCTTGGCGCCCTTGGAGCGCGGATCGATCGGCACCACGACCGAGCCCGTGGCAGAGGCCGCCCCGAAAGCATAGAGGAATTCAGGATGATTTCGCATGACAAGGGCGAAGGTATCACCCCGGCCGATTCCCTGTTCCTTGAGAAAAGCGCACAGCCGGTTGATGTTCCGGTGGATCGCGCCGTAGGTGAGCGGCTCGTCAGGCTGGTCCGGACCGTTCTCGAAGGTCACGATGGTCTTGTCCGGCATCTCCGATGCCTTCTGCTCCAACATATGGGCGAGAATCATGGGATTCAGAGTGAAGGCCATCTGCGACACCTCCTTGGCAAGGAATCCGATTCGCCGCCCGGCGTTCTCTGCCTCCGGGCGGTCTGGGGCAGGGACCGATCCGACTCGGCCTACTTGGGCAGTCCCTTCTCGTCACAGATCTTCGGATACAACTCGTAGGCCGGCTTGAGGATGGGCAGGAGTTTCAGCACCTTGTTGACAGGGCCCTTGGCTTTTATGGTCCGCTTGGCCAGGGCCATGGGCAGATTCACCTTCTTCAGCCAGAAGGCGTGGCATGTGTCGCCGGAAAGCGTCATAACCACGTCGGCCTTCAGGTCCGGAGCCTCGCCGCAGATCACCTCGTCGGGCTTCACGTTGATGATCCCCTCAGGATCGTTGATCACGAACTTGATCACCACGTTGGCAGCACGGAACCCGGGTCCGGACTCAGGGTCGGCCAGAAGCCTCTTGAACAATCCCCCGAGCACCTCGTACATGGTCTCTGTGTCTTTGAAGATCGCCATCTTCCCCCTCCCTCTGCTCAGGTTGACACAGGGCTAGTTTCCACTCACCTCACGGTCCAGATCATCCAGCACACCCTATCCGAAAATAGCCAATGGGAAAATCGGGAGGCCTTGTGGAAGCAAAGCCTCTTTGTGGTGTTTTCTCGCCTGATTACCTGATGGAAGTCGCCCGGTCGGGTCGCGGCCCAGTCTAGCAGAAGCCGGATGGATCTCTCAAGCGAGGGAAAGACAAAAAAGGGCCCGCCCAGGGGCCCTCGGAAAAGGATCCCGGCCGCCGGTCCCGCTTGTCATGGTCGGGACTGGCGGCCACAGGAGACAGGAAAAGGAAACGCCTGTCCTAAGCTGACAGGAGGAGTGCGATCTTGGCCATGCCGATCAGCGGCAAAAGGAGCAGACGCACCAAAGACTTGGCCCACCCGTGCTCTTCGAGCCAGCCGGCCACTTGGGGCCCGCAGGAATAGTAGGCGTCCACGAACTTGCGGCCCCAGTCGTGCTGCAGGAGGATGCGGTCCCGGAAGCTCCTCAGGACGCCGACCTTCTCGTTGAGGGGCGACCCGTGCGCCACAGAGGCCACGATGCAGGCTTTGTAAATTCGGCCTTCAGGACCGCTGTACCTGGGTTGCATGTCAGGAATGCCGTCACTGTCTCCGTCCGGAAAGGACGCGAGATAGTCGAGAAATCCCTCCCACTGAAGCAGGGGCTCCCCTGGAGCCTTGTACACGATGGCTTCATCGAGAGAACTCAGAGGGAGTCCGGTAGCGCAGTCCTTGGGCACGACCTTGAGGAGCCCGTACGAAATCTCTTCCAGCCTCTCAATGTTCGAAGCCACATAGTAGTTCAACGCGACTCGGTAGAGGGTGCCGGTACCGTTGACAATGGGGACCCGGGCATGGCAGCTCGGATCTTCCGCGTTCAGGCACCGCCACATGATCAGAGGGGGCAGATAATCCGTGTAGGCGAATCCCACTCCGGACCAACTGATCCAGAGGTCGCTGTCCTGCAGAAACGCGGCAAGCGCGTCGACCCAAGCGGCTTGATACAGTTCGCTCCCGTACATGCAGAACGAAACCAAGGGATACCCGGTCTTGCCGGACACAGGATCCACGCCCAAAGGCACGACCTCAAAGGCATCCGAGGTCTGAACGATTCCGGTCGTCCCGGCCAGGATGTTCGAACGAATGACCCCGTCGGACTCGACGGCTGCCACCACTGGATCGTTGGGATCTCCCAGGGCGCGGTCGACGCTCCAACGGATGGCGTCCGTCACCAGGTTGCCCAATGCGTGCTCGACCGCGTACGTCCCCTTCAGGTCGAAGGTCGTCTCAACAGCCGGATCCGCAAAGAGGGGGTGTCCCAAGGGCTCCAAAATGTCATCGTTGATCTTCTCGATATACTCCTCCACCTCGGCGATCGTGTCCGGATCTCCCGGAATCGAGTCGTCGATCACGACCGATTGATAGCCGAGCACGTCCCATTTTTGGGCGACTTCGTTGTACTCCAAATCGAGAACTCCGAGCCTGGCGGTGTAAGACTTGGCCTGAACGATCGCGGTCTTGCCCACGATCACAGGGGTCGGGATCAGGGTGTGCGTGTGCCCGCTCACGATCACGTCGATTCCCGGAACCTGGGTCGCCAGATCCACGTCCTCTCCGGTCCAGTAGGCAGGCTCATTCACGCCCGAGTGGGAAAGGCAAATGACGATGTCGACGCCCTCCACGTTTCGGAGATGATCCACGGCTTCGGCCGCAGCTTGGAACCGGTCTCTCTTCCCGAGGGGGAACAGAGCGCTGCCATAGGGCTTGTTCACGTCCTTCCAGGCCGACTCGCCCAGGATGCCGAAATAACCCACCTTGACCCCGTTGGAAAGGGTCTGGGTGGTCCAGGGAAGAATATCCTCCGAGTCGAAAAGGGCCTGGATGGCCGCTCCCCAGGGGTGCGTGGGATCCAGAACTTCCAAGTTCGTCGCCACCACGCGGATGTTTCCATGATGGCTCACGATTTCGGCTGTGGCCGTGGGCAGCAGGTCGAACTCGTGATTCCCCAGGGTGACAGCGTCATAGCCGAGAAAATTCATGATCCCCATCTCGGCCTCTCCGCGCAGCAGGTGAAACAGGGTGCCCATGGTGAAGTCGCCGCCGTCGAGCAGGAGGACCGGGGTCCCCTCCAAACTGCGCGCCTGCCTGACTTCCTTTACTTTGGTCGCGATCCGCGCGATGCCCCCGATTGTGGCGTCGTCCCCCGTCGAACCCGGGCTGTAATCGGCGTTGGGGGAAGCCAGAAAATGGGAGTGCATGTCGTTCGTGTGGAGAATCGTGACTCGCTTTTGCTCCTGAGCCTTGGAGACTCCGCAAGCCCCGAAGAGCACGAAGCCCAACACAGCAAGCGAGACGAGGATCAGGCCGGCCCAAGATTTCACGCGTTTGTCGTTGGATCGATGAAGCTTCATGGGGTCGCCTCCTCTGGAAGGGAAGGTTTTCTCGTGGATTTCACCTTCACGACTCCTAAAGGCAAAGCATATAGGAAACAAGCCTCCCATGTCAATAAAAAATTTTTGTATTCTAAGTGATTCCTCCTTTTGCAATCAGCCGCCCCACGAGGTCCAAGGCCTGCTCTCGGTTCTCGATCTCGCCGGCAGCCCGAGCTTCGTGGACCTTCTCCAGGAGCCGGCCGATTGCGGGCCCGGGCGAAAGGCCAAAACGCTCCATGATGTCACGGCCTCGAATCAATGGAGGCAGACGGACTCCAGCCGCATCTCGCTCGACAGAAAACAAAATCATGGATTTGATAAACTGTATGAAATTTTCATTGTATTCGCTTGTATTTATACTCTTTTTCGCATTGTGATCTGCGGCGGCCAGGATCAGACAACCAAAGGCGTCAGCGCCAAACCGCCTGAAAAAGCGGACTCTGGCCCGGTCGCCCAGCCTGTTGGAGCAGGCGGCGCGGTACAAGTGAAACAGCCACATATGGGATTGCACCCAGGTCACAAGGCAAGTGCCGGCCCTGCGGCTCAACTTCAGTCTGGCCGCGATCCGGCCGCAGAGTCTCGCGCCCTCCCGGTCATGGCCGAAAAAGCGCACTCTTCCACCCTCCCCCGAACGGGCGGTCGCGGGCTTGCCGATATCGTGCAGAAGGGCTGCGAGCTTCAAAAGGCTGGCTCTTTCCTCGTCCTCGGCTGTCCATTCTGAAAGAACCTCGCCCCAAGGCTCGAGCAAGGCGAAGCCATCCTCCATCATCTTTTCGACCTGCCGGAAGGTTTCCATTGAATGTGCCCATGCTTCATGGGCATGTTCCGGCCCCTGCTCCAGTCCCCTGAGCGCCTCGGTCTCAGGGAACAGGACGACCAAAAGCCCGGTCTGATCCATGGCATCCAGGTAGGGCCGGCTCCCCGGGCTCCCCAGGAGTTTGAACAGCTCGTCTCGAAGGCGCTCCGGCGCAGGCAGAGAAAGGCGATGCGACGTCTTCCGGATTGCCTCCAGCGTGCCGGGCTCGACGGCGAACCCCAAGCCGGAAGCAATTCGAAACGCCCGGAGCAGACGCACAGGATCCTCAGCGAGACGGTCCGGATGCACCACTCGGATCATGCCTGACGCGAGATCCCGCAGGCCGCATGCGGGATCCACCAGGGGTCCGAGGAGCCTTTGAGGATCCGGAGGGATCCCCACGGCCATGGCATCGACCGTGAAGTCCCTTTGAAGGAGATCTTCCTCGATTGCGCAGCCTCTAGCCGGCGCGAGATCCACCACGACCTTTCTCAGCCCTTCCAAGGAAACAGGCACCAGCCGGACCATGCCCCATCGTTCGTTCAGCTGGACAAGCCTGCAAGGCCATGCTTCGGCAAGGAAGGCGCTAAGCTCTTGCACCTCGCCAGGAGGGCAGACGATGTCCAGATCAGGCGCGTCCCGGCCCAGGAGCGCGTCCCGCACCACGCCTCCAACCAGGTAGAGCCCTTCGATCGGCCTGCCGACAAGAAGACTCCTGAGCCTCCTGACCGCGGCGTTTCGGCCCAGGCGGGCCAGGGCCTCTTCTGTCGACAGCACCCTCATCCTCTATCCGCCTCGGCTGGACCGGCCTCGACGCAGACCCTTATGCCTCAGGCTCGCATCGCACGCGCACATGGGGCCCGGCTTCCTCGATCCGGAAACGAACGTTGAGAAACCGTTCGAGGACCCACATGTTCGATTGCATGTGCCGGGTGAGATTCGGCACGCTGACGGTCGAAGGCCCGTCGCTCAGAGCCAGGTAGGGAAGAATCTGGTCTCCCATCCAGGGATCGAGTGAAGCCTGGCTGTGGTAGGTTCTGAAAAGCCTCTCTGCCGCTTCCTCTGCCACCTCTTCTGCCGACTTGCCCGTCTCGCCGAGGGCAGAGGCTCCCAGAATCGACTCCTGCGTTTCAATCCACACGACGATGCCTGACCCGGGCGAGTTGCTGGATCCGTATTCCTCCACGATCTTCGCCGGAACATGGAGAAAATCGGTGAGTTTTCTCTGGGCCCGTTTCCGCTGTCGCTCCGCCACCTTTCGTTCGGAAAGGACCCGCGCTGCGTGGGAGACCCCGTAGCAGCAGGATGCCTCGGTCGACGCCGGGATCTCCAGGGGTTTGAGCAGCGGGGTCTCGGGCGGGCGGATGTGCACGTCCACCACGCCACCGCCTTTCGGGTAATACCCCCTTCGCAGGACCGAGACATCCACGCGGTAGCCCATGCGTCCCAGGAGGGGGGCGAGAACCGACCGAACGTAGTCGGCCGGAGGCGCGAACGGAACATCCGTGCCTCCCCTGAGCAGGATCCGCACCGGCCTGTCCAAACCCACGCCGGCGATCAGGAGCCCCTGCAAGACCAATCCGACAGAGCCGGCCGTTCCCGTGTCGAGAGAAAGATCCTTTGCGCACAGCCGCCCGGGAGAAAAGGAAAGCTCCTCAAGGCCGGGCTTAAGAGGCGAGCAAGACGCGCCGCAGAGTTTGGCGAGGCCCCGAACGGCCGCGCAATGCTGGGGCCTCAGCCCCGGCTTGCTGCGGCCGGCCCTGATGCGGGTGAGCTCGCAAGCGATCCCGGTGAGGGCCGACAGGGCGCAGGCGGTCCGCACGATCTGCCCGCCCCCTTCTCCATAGGAAGCGTCGATCCGAATCACCCCTTGCTCGATGCGGAGTCGGTGGGATGGGACCCCCATGCAGGACCTCGCGAGGCCGAAACACCGGAAAGAACCCAAAAAAAAAGATCGCAACGCGATCTTTCTCGTCGGCCGACGTGGTGGCGGTGCAGGGATTTGAACCCCGGACACTGCGGATATGAGCCGCATGCTCTGACCAACTGAGCTACACCGCCGCAACTTCGAGGCGCGGCCTTGCAGCCGGTCTATTTTTTATACATACCAGAAGTCTTTGGAAATGGCAACGAGAAGTCTTCGGGCGGTGCACGCCCCCCGATCAATACCCGAGGGGTTCCCCGATCAAAACCACCGTGGTATCCGTGAGCATCGGCCGCTTGTGCAAAATGAGCGTGGCCCTGCAGATCCGACCCGGGCTGCTGCAATCCGCGCACTCTCCTGCCTTGGTGCAGGGCAGGTCGAGGTTCAGGCTCTTGGCCCGCATCGGCGCAGCCACGAGGCGGATCCTGCGGAACGCTTCGTGAAGGTCCGCCACGATCTTCTGGACGCCTACGAGGAGGATCACCTTCGAGGGCCCGAACGTCGTGGCGCTCGTGCGGTTGCCGATTCCGTCCCGGCTGACCAGTTCCCCTTTCTCGGTGACTGCGTTCACGCTGCTCAGGAAGATGTCGCAAAGAAGCTGTCCCTTGCGCACGTCGAGCAGCTCTTGGGGCCCCAGCGAATCATCCCAGTGGTCGAGCAAGATGGCCCCCCGCGCGCGGAGCGCCTGGGGCAGGCCCAGATCCCGCAGGGTCTTCGACCCTCCCAATCCCACGCGGGCGCCCTTGGGAAGGTCCTGCAGCACGAACGCCGCGGCCTCTTTGCCCGTGGGAAAGTAAAAAGCCACGAACTCGTTTCTTTTGAGCGCCTGCAGCGTCTTGGCGATACGCTTTTCGTCCGGCAGGGGAATCTCGTTCACCATGGCGTCTTTTGCCTCCGGTTCTTTCGAGCGCGAAAGGCAATCCGAGTCTGCCCGCAGGTCATGCCGTGCCCTGGACCTTTCGAATGAGCCTCTCGTCTTGGAGAATCTTCTTGGCCAACTCGTACGGGTTGGCTTTCTCCTGGCCGACCCCCGACAGCATGCGCCGAAACGCCGGGTCCTCCGCCTCGATCTCCTCAACGCACTTGAGGAACCGGTGAACGAGGATTTCGAGCAGCTCCTTGCGCCCCTGCTCCCGAAGCTCGGCCTTGGAGGCGGGCCTCGAAGCCCTGTAAGCCCGATGGCGCGCCAGCGTCTCGTAGAGTTCGTCCGTTCCGATATCCCGGTTCGCCTGACAGAGCAAGACCGGAATCTTCCAGTTCGGATCCCTCCTCTCGCCGAGTTCCACCATGGATTTCAGCTCGGAAAGAATCCGGTCCGCCCCCTGCCGGTCGGCCTTGTTCACCACGAAGATCTCGGCAATCTCCATGAGGCCCGCCTTCATGGTCTGGATCGTATCGCCGGACTCCGGGACCAGGACCACAACAGTCGTGTCGGCGATGTCAACAATATCCAGCTCGGTCTGGCCGACCCCGACGGTTTCGATGATGACCACGTCGAAGCCGAACGCGTCCAGGAGTCTCAGGACGTCCCGGGTCGCCCGGGACAGCCCGCCGTGGGTTCCCCGGGTGCCCAGACTGCGGATAAAAACGCCGTCGTCCAGGGCGTGCCGCTGCATCCGGATGCGGTCGCCCAAGACCGCGCCGCCCGTGAACGGACTCGACGGATCCACGGCCAGCACGCCCACGGTCTTGCCTTCGGAGCGGAGCCGCCCGATCAGCTTGTCCACCAGCGTGCTCTTGCCAGCGCCAGGCGGCCCGGTCACGCCGATGGAGTAACACCGTCCGGTTCGGGGATAGACCGCCTCGAGAACCTCGGGCACGAAGACCGCGTCGTTCTCAACGTAGGTGATCATCCTGGCCAGGGCGAGCTTGTCGCCCTTGAGCATGCGGTCCAGCAGAGGCTTGAAATCCGAATTTCCTTTCACAACTGCCCTCTCGCGGCCTCGCTTTTCGAGCGCCGGCCTCACCCGTGCTTCCCCCGTTTGCCTCTGTCCCCCGGCGTCTCAAGCCCGACATCCGCAAGGGGCCTTCGGACGGCAGAGCCCGTTTGCCTTCGGGCTCGGATCAGAGCGCGTGCTCGAGAACGACAATCTCGGTCTCGGCCGGCAGCGCGCCTGCCTTCACTTCGAGGGTGGATCCGGAAAGCTTCTTGACCCGTTTCTTCCCTTTGAGGAAATCCTCCACGTGCAAAAGCGGAAACCCGCACTTGGCCGTCTTGTAGTGCATCGGCACCACGATCTTCGGCTTGAGCTGCGCCACCACAGCATCCGCCTCGCCCGCGTCCAGCGTGAAGGTTCCGCCGATGGGAACGAGCAACACATCCACTGGACCGATCGCCGCGACCTGCTCCGGCGTGAGCACATGGCCCAGGTCTCCGCAGTGGACCACCCGGAGGCCGTCGGCCTCGAGGCCGATCACCAGGTTCGGCCCCCTTTCGCTTCCGCCCGAGTTGTCGTGAAAGGTCTGCACCCGGTTTATGACGACCCCCCGAATCTTCTCTTTTCCAGGAGTCTTCACGATGACGGGATTTCCTTTGAGAGAGCCCGCCGCGTTGTGGTCCTCGTGCTGGTCGTGGCTGATCGTCACGATGTCCGGAGCCAACTCGATTTTTCCGTAGCCGATCGCGCCCCCGTACCCTCCGGCTTGGTAAGGATCCATAAGGATCTTGAGTCCCTCCCCTGTGGTGATCAGAAAAGCCGCGTGGCCCAACCATTGGATGTTCATGGCGTCTCCTCCCCTGGACGAAAAGGTTCGACGCAAGAAGCGCTTCAAGGACTCCCTTGGCGTGCTCTCGTCTATCTACTTCAGGGGGCGCAAAATTGCAAGGCTGGGGGGAACAAGTCCCGGCGCGGAAGGCATTCCATGGCGGTCTTTCTCAGAAAAGGCCCTCTTGCCGGCCCTTGGGCAAATCCACCCCGAAATGCTCAAAAGCCAGCCGCGTGGCCACCCTGCCCTGCTTCGTTCTGCCCAGCAGACCGCACTGGATGAGGTACGGCTCGTGCACGTCCTCGATGGTGTCGGCGGACTCATTCACAGCGGCCGAAAGGGTGTCGATGCCGACCGGACCGCCTCGGAACTGCTCCAGAATGGTCATAAGGATCTTTCGGTCCATTTTGTCCAGCCCGTACTCGTCCACCTCCAGAAGCGCAAGGGCCTCGGAGGCAGTTGCGGCATCGATGACTCCGTCCCTTCTCTCCTGCACCACGTCGCGCACGCGCCGCAAAAGCCGATTGGCGACCCGAGGGGTTCCCCGGGAACGGCGAGCGATTTCGAACAATCCTTCCTGGGTGAATCGGACATCGAGAAGCCGGGCCGACCTCTGGAGAATCCGCTCCAAGTCTCCGGGGTCGTAGAAATCCAGCCGCTCGATCACGCCGAACCTCGTCCGCAAAGGCGAAGTGAGAAGGCCCGCTCTGGTGGTAGCCCCAACCAGGGTGAACCGAGGCAGATCCAGCTTGATCGCCCGGGCACTGGGTCCTTGGCCGATGATGATGTCGAGCTGATAATCCTCCATGGCCGGGTAAAGAATCTCTTCCACCGGCCGGGGCAATCTGTGAATCTCGTCGATGAACAGGACGTCACCCGGCTCCAGATTCGTCAGGATAGCCGCCAGGTCTCCCTGTTTTTCCACCGCAGGCCCTGACGTCACCCGGATCCCGACCCCGAGTTCCCTGGAGAGAATGTAGGCCAGAGTTGTCTTGCCCAGGCCAGGAGGACCGTAGAAGAGCACATGGTCCAAGGGTTCGTTGCGCCTCCGGGCCGCGTCTATGAAGATTCTGAGCTTTTCCTTCAAAGCGTCCTGGCCGACGAATTCCTCCAGGCACGAAGGCCGCAGATTGCCCTCGAGGAAGTCCTCGTCCTCCCTGTGCGGATTCAAGCTCGTGGGTGCGGTCTTTCTGGCCATGTTGGATTGCGAGCGTCTTGGGCTCTCCCCCCGGCACGGTCCGTCTCTACCGCGCGAGCGAACGCAAAGCCTCCTTCAACAGGGTCTCCACTCGCAGGTTCCCGGCTTCCGGTTTGCGTTCGAGGACCCGCGACACGGCTTTGTCCGCCTCGCTGCGGCTGTATCCCAAGTTCACCAGAGCCGAAAGAGCTTCGAGAACCACCTGCCGGTCTGACAGGCGCAATTCCGCGGCGCGGCCGATCCGGATCTCCCTGGGAGGGATCCGGTCTTTGAGCTCCACAACGATCCGCTCGGCCGTTTTCCTGCCTACTCCTGGCACAGCCCTGAGTCTCTGGGAATCTTCCTGGAGAATCGCTTCGAGAACCTCTTCGGGGGGCAAGGCGGAAAGAATGTTCAAGGCCAATCTGGGCCCGACCCCGGACACGGACGTGAGGAACCGGAAAACCTCTTTCTCCTCCTGTCGCAGAAATCCAACCAGGAGAATCTGGTTTTCCCGCACGTGCGTGTACACATAGAGGCGGACTTCCTCGCCCGGGTCCGGGAGCCCGTAAAGCGTCGACAGGGGCACCATCAGTTCGAAGCCGATTCCGGCCAGATCCACCAGGATCGACTGAGGAGTCTTTTCTGCCAAAATGCCTCTCAGGCTGCCGATCAAAGCGCTCTTGCCCTCCCGGGCCCCTGCTGCCCGCGTGCCGGAGCGGGCCCGCACCGGCTGGCCACGACCTTCGGCAACGGACTCCGATAGGAATGGATATGACAAATCGAGGCCGCAAGGGCGTCCGCGGCGTGATTCGTCACGCCCTTGTCCAGCCGCAAAAGGGTCTTCACCATGGCCTGAACCTGGGATTTGCCCGCGTGGCCATAGGCGCAGACGGCCTTTTTGATTTCGGTGGCGGAATATTCGAAAACTTCAATCCCGGCGAGAGCGGCGGAAAGAACCACCACGCCTCTGGCGTGGCCGAGAAGAAGAGCTGACCGGGGATCTCGGGCGAAGAAGACGCTTTCAATCGCCATGTGGTCGGGCTGCCATCGTTGAAACAGGCCGACAAGCTCCCGGTGGAGGTGGGAAATCCTTTCCACGAAGGCGAGTTTCGCGTCAGTCCGGATGACACCGCTCGCCAGGGCCTGGAACCTTTCGCCTCCCGGGGCATCGACAATCCCGAAACCCGTGTGAGAGATCCCGGGATCGATCCCGATAACTCTCATCAATCACCCCTCCGGACCCTCCCTGGCCGCCGAAGATCCCGCTCTGCCGGGTTCCACCTCCCCCACGCTTCGGTCCGCCGTGGCGCGCCCGGCTGGCTCACGTATTCAATCGCTCCATGACCTCCTTGGAGATATCGAAGTTCGCGTACACGTTCTGAACGTCGTCGTTGTCCTCGAGAAGATCCACAAGGCGCAGGGCCTGCTCGGCCTCCTTGCCCTCGAGTTTCACGGTGGTCTTGGGAATCATCGTGACTTCGGCGGTCTGGTAGGCGAATCCCTTCTTGTCAAAAGCATCCTTGACGTTCAGGAATGCCTCCGGAGGCGTGAGGACCTCGAACACCCCGTCCTCCTGGTTCTCCACGACGTCCTCTGCGCCCGCCTCCAAGGCAACCTCCATGAGAGCATCTTCATCGACCTGATCCTTGGGGAACGAAAAGTAGCCCTTCTTGGTGAACTGCCAGGAAACGCTGCCGGGCGTCCCCAGGCTCCCGTTGTGCCGGCTGAAGATATGCCGGATCTCGGCCGTGCACCTGTTCTTGTTGTCCGTCATGGCCTCAATCAGGATCGCGATCCCGCCCGGCCCGTGTCCCTCGAAGGAGCACTCTTCGTACCGGGTGCCTTCCAGCTCCCCGGTTCCCTTCTTGATCGCCCTCTCGATGTTCTCTGCAGGCATGTTCTCCGCCTTCGCCTTGGCGATCGCGGTGCGCAGCCTCGGGTTCATGGCCGGATCGCCTCCGCCCAATCGTGCGCTCACCGTGAGCTCGCGAATCAGCTTGGTGAAGATCTTGCCCCTTTTCGCATCCTCTTTGCCCTTCTTGTGACGGATGCTGTGCCATTTGGAATGTCCGGACATCGGGAATCCTCCTGCCCTGCCAGGCCCCAGGTATTCCGGCCCGAGGCGCGCTTTGACTGCATATTAAATCAAGCTGAAAAAGGAAAGCAAGAACCTCCGTCCTCAACCGCGCGTTTTTGCGATAGGATTGGCCCTTTGCCCCCCTGGAAAAGGCAAAACAAAAAGGGGCCAAGGGACGAACCCTCAACCCCTGACACGCTCCCTGGTGGGCGATGCAGGATTTGAACCTGCGACTTCCACCGTGTGAAGATGGCACTCTACCCCTGAGTTAATCGCCCCCGCAAAGGACTGCCCTTGCGACGCTTCAAATCTTAGCAAAAGAGTGACCCGAGAACAAGAGGGAAAAAGCCGGCCGGACTTGACTCCCCTTCGATGTTACCGCAAGAAGGCCGAAAAAGATCATTGCCTGTGCTGGCCTGGCCCTCCATCGGCAGCGGCCACGAGGAACCGTGTGCCTTCAGGGGCCTATTTCTTGGAGGGACGCGCTCCGTCGCGTCCGTCTTCGGGTCTTACGGTTTGCCTGCCACGACGCCCGAAAAAGAACCGGCCATGACAGAGCATGGCCCTCCATGGGTTAACCGTCAGGGACCATGGTTTTCCCTGGAGGGACGCGCCCCGTCGCGTCCGTGTTCGGATCTGCCGCCACCGCGCCCTCCCCTTGCGGCTACGACAGAGCATGGCCCGCCATCGGCGGCGGCCACGAGGGGCCTCGAGAATCTGCTTTCGGAAACCTCGGGAAGCGGAAAAAAGGACGGATCCATCCCGGGCCCGTATCCGACAGGTGCGCCAGCCGTTCAGGACTGGGGCGGCGGCTCGGCAGCCCCCCCGATCTTCGAGCGGTTTCGTCTCCTTTTCGTCCGATACTGCTCGGCGAATCCGAGGCGGTTGCGCCAAGAACGCATGGATGCCCGGTACTGGCTTTTGACACTTTCGAAAAGGCTTCTTTGTTGGGCGTTGAGCATCCCCCTGGGACGGTCGAGGACCTCTTCGATCGACGCCTCAAGATCCCGCATTTCCTTGATCTCAGTCGCGGCCAGCCGCTTTCCCACGCGACGCAAGGCGATCTCCTGCTCCTTCTTGAGATGGAGCTTCCTCAGGAGTTTCTTGACCTGGTCGAGATCCCGTCTGGCTTCGACGTACAGGTCCGCCATGGTCATTCCCTTTACGCGTCCACTTCGGGGTGCAGCTGCTCGCCCTTGACGCGCAGAGACCCGATCCATTCATCGAGTTTCTGAATTCCCCTGGCCGACAGCCAGGCCTCGATTCCCTCGATCACGCGAATGGTGGCCTCTGGATCCCGGAACTGGGCCGTTCCGATCTGTACGGCTCTCGCTCCGCATAGGAGAAACTCGAGGGCGTCTTCGGCGGTCAGAATGCCGCCAACCCCAATCACCGGGATCCCGACTCTCCGGGTGACCTCCCACACCATGCGCAAGGCCACCGGCTTGATGGCAGGCCCGGAAAGCCCACCGACGACCGTGGCCAGGCAAGGGCTGCGCGTCTTCAGATCCACCGCCATGCCCCGCAGGGTGTTGATGAGCGTCAGACCGTCGGCGCCAGCGCCCTCCGCGCGAAGAGCCATTTCTACGATATCGGTCACGTTGGGAGACAACTTGATGAACAGAGGCCGATTCGTCTTGGCGCGGAGGAGCCGCACCAGGTTTTCCAAAACTCCTGGGTCCGAGCCGAAAGCCGCCCCCCCTTTGGTTACGTTGGGGCAGGAGACGTTGACCTCCAGGGCATCCACGCCGTCCTGGTTCCCGAGGGTTTCGGCTAGAAGCGCATATTCCCTCTCGGACTCGCCCAGGATGTTCACGATGCGAAGGGTCTGAAGAGGACGAAGGGCCGGTAGAATCTCCCGGAGGAAAACCTCCAGGCCCACGTTCTGGAGGCCGATCGCGTTCAGCAGGCCGCCGCAGGTTTCCACGATCCGGGGAGGCGGATTGCCCTGCCTGGGCAAGACCGATATGCCCTTGACAACCAAGGCTCCCAATCGAGCCAGATCGAAGAAACGGGCCAGCTCGAGCCCGTAGCCGCATGTGCCGGATGCTGTCATGACCGGATTCTTGAGGGTGAGTCCGGCCAGAAGCACAGAAAGATCCATGCCCACCTGCCCCGCAGGTTCTTTTATTCGATTCCGCTCCAGTCCACTTCCGAGACGCCGAAGACCGGCCCTTCTGTGCAGACCTTACGGTATGTCCAGCCGCCGTCAGCCCGGGAGTCGAGCGTCCGCGCCACGCATCCTTGGCAGACACCGTATCCACAGGCCATTCGGGCTTCGAGCGAGACCTGGCCGTCGACGCGGGCCTGGACGAGCAGGCTGGCCGCACGTCGCAGCATGCCGGGAGGCCCGCACACGAAAGCCAACTCCGCCCTCCGGCCGCCGCTCTCCCCTCCCGCCAGACGCTCATTCAAGAGGTCCGTGACCAGCCCCCTATGCCCCAGGCTCCCGTCCTCGGTGGCCAGCCGGATGCGGGCGCCCATGCGCTCAAGGCCTTCGAGTCGGAGGATCTCTTCCCGGGTTTTGGCCCCGTATAGGAGGCTCGTCCGATTGCCTGCCTTCGCGCATCGCTTCGCCGCCCAGAAGAGCGAGGCGATGCCAATTCCGCCGGCCACGAACAGGCAGGATACCTCCGGACCAGGCAGGCGGAACCCGTTTCCGAGCGGTCCCAGCGCGTGAAGTTCATCTCCTGCCTTGAGGCTGGCCAGCAGAGCGGTTCCCTTGCCCACGACCTGGTAGAGAACCTCGACGCGGGCCCCATCCGTGTCCCAAACCGCGAAAGGCCGAGGCAGCAACGGATCCCTCAACCCAGGCAGATGAAGCATGAGGAACTGCCCCGGCGCCGCCCTCGAGGCCAAGCGGGGCTCTTCAAAGCTCAGCAGCCAGGTGCGCGGAAGGAGTTGGACGTTCGAGAGCACCCGCACACTTCGGACCGGCCCTGCCGCAACGGTCACTGACAAGGAGCGCTCCTCAGCATGATGAAGGCGTCCTCGCCGGTGTCCTGGTAGTACGCCTTCCGAAGTCCGCAGACATGAAATCCGAACTTCTCGTAGAGCGTGATGGCCCGCACGTTGGACACCCGGACTTCGAGGTAATACCGCTCGACGTCCTTCTGCCGGCAGAAACGCATCAGGTGGTCGATCATTCGCGAGGCGTACCCCCGACGCCGGCAGTCCTTGCGGACGGCCAGGTTGAGAATATGGCACTCGTCCAAGACGATCCAGGAGCACAAGTACCCGGCGACGCGCTGAGATCCAGGCTCGATCAAAACCAGCGGCACCGCGTTGGACCCGTGAATTTCGTTCAGGAAAGACGAACGGCTCCAGGGAGTAAGGAAGGCGTCGTTCTCGATCGCGAGAACTTCGTCCAGATCCCGTTCCTCCATCCTGCGGATCCATTCAAGGCTCATGGAATTCCCCGTGGCACGCTTTCGGGCAGGCGTTCTCAAGGCTCCTGGCGGGCGGCCCGTTTCTCCTTGGCGCCCGGTTCCCTCTCCAACCCGAAGATCGTAGCCAGGGGCTCGTGCTGGACCATCCAGTAGGCGGGCCGCATGAGGCAATAATCCACGGCCACGCCGATCGGGTGGAGCAAGTAGGCCGCCAGCCGAAGGGGATGCCCCGCCTCCTTGGGATCATACTGCGGGCTTTCAGAGGCTGGCGCTGCGGAAGCCCAAAGCAGGAAGGCCACCCAAAACCCGGTCGCAAGAAAGCCGCAAAGGCGGCGGCCGCTCCCTGTGGGTCGAGGCTGACGCATGGCTTTGTCCCTCCCTGAGGAAGCAAGAAGGAGTTCGCACTGTCTCTGATGATAAGCGTCCCGTCGGCTCCGCGTCAATCCGCTCCCCGGCGTGAAGGGGGACCGCCGGGGGCAGCGAAGGCCGCGTGAGAAGGGTTTTGCACCGGTTCTTTACTGGCGCTTTTCATCTTTCTATAATAATCTGTTTGCGGTCGGCTCCGCCTTGATTTTTCTGTCTCACCCGGACGGACTGAACCCCATGCCAGCGCTGCCGAGAAAGATCAATTTGTTTGCCTATGGATCTCTGCGGAACCCCGCGTTCATCGAATCCATCACCGGCGAGATGCTGGAAGGGAAATCCGCGGTTCTCAAAGGATACAAGAAGTACTACACGCCCTTGGGGTTTCCCTTTATTCTGCCCCATCCGAAGGGAAGGGTCTACGGGAAGTGTTACTTCGGCCTTTCTCCCGAAACCCTCCAGAAGATCGACCGCTTCGAATGCGAAGGCACTCTGTACGACCGCAAGAAGGTGTCCCTCACGGTCCAGGGCAAGCCTTTGCGCGCCCAGGCATACATCGCCAACCTTCTTCACATCCGCAGGGCCTTCGGCCCGAACATGGATCTGGCCCTCGTGGAGAAGGCCGAGAAGTTCATTGAAGAGCATGCGGGAGAGAGGATCAAGATCCTCACGATGCACCCGACGGGCGACAGGACCGAGTCCGACCTTGTCGCTCTGACAAGGCAGGAACTTTTCGGAGCCGAAATCTTCAACTTGCTCAACATGCTGCTTCTGGACAAGTACATCAGCGACTACACCATCGATTCCCACCTGAAAATCCGGGGGTTGCCGACCCTGTCCAAGATCCGTTCGGACCCGCAGGCCCTCTCCTACGCGCCCCAGTATCTCCATCTGGCCATGCGGTTCATCCTTCTGAACCAGTTCGAGGAAAGCTTTCGACACCAATTCCGATCCGAGTTTTTTGTCCGCATGCCCTTCTGCCGGTTCACCCTGAGCCTGTTGGCGGCCCTCATCCTGCACAACCGGCACCGCCAGGAAATCGACGCGCTCCTCGAGGAAGCCGCTCTTTCCCAGAGGGTCTCGGAGAACGAATACATCGATTACGCTCTCCAGGCCGTCCAGACCGCCCATCGGGTCTACCGCCAGTACAACTTGGAGGCAGCTTTCATCGTGCGGGAAGTCTTGCTCGATCGGCAGCACGGCCTGGTGCCCATGGGGGCCGAGCTTGAATTCAGCGACGTGGGCCGGCTGGCCACCCGACAAAACCGGCCCCCGGACCCGCGCTTCCATCACTTCCGGTACTTCTACGATTTCGACCTCGACCGCCGAACCTGGAAGCTCGGCGGGCACGTGGACGATCACAAGTACTCTCTCGTCCGAGACGAGACCGAAGGAGGGTTTCTCGAATACTCCCTGGGCAACACGGACGTATTGCAAAGACAAAGCCAGCCCGTGACCGACGACCCCTGGATCCTTGGCCGCCTGGTGGAGGAACTCGTCAGATTCACCCCAGTCCGGCCCCACAGTCTTCACTTGTCTTTTCAGGACCCCGCAGACCGCCCCTGGAGGAAGCAGAACGATCCGGAGATGCTCGAGTGCCTGCTCCTCCTGGGAGGAGACTTTGGATGGGACGAGAAATGGAGCCTCGTCGAGAGGAGACTCCACGGCGAAGAGACGGTCGATCCGTGGGGAAACATGCATTTCATCCGCGAGAACTACCATGCCCTGATCGGAACCGAGGACGGCGGTCAGCCCTTGCGCGTGATGGAATATCAGTTTCCCCGGCTGGCCCCGGGCATTTCCTACGAGCCTCTCATCTGCGCCCTCAAAGGCTTTCACCTGGGATACAGACCCCGGCCCATGAGCTCGGTCGTCACGAGCCGATACTATGAGGAGGCACGGGAGGAAATCGAGGCCCTCAAACGGTGGACCTCCTCCGTCTCCCCCCTGGGCACGGACACGATCTCGAAGTTCCTCCAGCACGTGGAGAAGGGCCTGGAAACCGAAAAGAAAGGCCGCAAGAGGGCCCACGCGAGGCGCTACATCCAGAAGATGCTCTTCCAGATCGAACAAATCCTTTTTCTGCGGAACGATTGGATCCGCCAAAGCCTGGCAAAACGGGACGGCACGGCCGCTCCTTTCGGACAGGCCGGCCAGCCCGACTCCCCTTGATGCCGCATCGAATTTACGCGGCGCTACATCAAAAAGAGACCAAACCCAACAGGAGGGGAAAATCCGGATGGCCCGCTTCAACGAATTCAAAAAATTCCTGCCCTATCGTCGCAGACCGAGCAAGTTCGAGAGCCCGACCCGGCCGAACCTGTTCCGCGACATCTTCCCTTTCGTCGAGATTCCCCGGATCGATTTCGACTTCCAGGTCGTGCCTTACGATCCTCCTGAGGAAATCTTCATCACCGACACCACGTTCCGGGACGGCCAGCAGGCCCGACCACCCTATACGCCTCAGCAGATCGCCGACCTGTACACGTTCCTTCACCGCATGGGCGGCGAGACGGGACGGATCCGCCAGAGCGAGTTCTTCCTCTACACCGACAAGGACCGCAAGGCCGTCGAGCTCTGCCGGGAGAAAGGGTTCCGCTACCCCGAGATCACCGGCTGGATCCGGGCCGTAAAAAAGGACTTTCAGCTCGTCAAGGAAATGGGGCTCAAAGAGACGGGGATCCTCACCTCCATCTCGGACTTTCACATCTACCTCAAGCTCAACAAGAACCGGCACCAGGCCATCGAGGACTACCTCGCCATCGTCAAATCGGCTCTGGACCTCGGCATCGTGCCGCGCTGTCACCTGGAGGACATCACGCGGAGCGACTTCTATGGCTGCACCCTCCCCTTTGTCCAGAAGCTCATGCGCCTGTCCGAGGAGGCCCGCATCCCCATCAAAATCCGCGCCTGCGACACCATGGGCTACGGCGTGAGCTACCCGGGCGCATCGCTCCCAAGGAGTGTCCCCAAGATCATCCACACCCTGATCCGGGAGGGAGGCGTGCCCAAGCACCAACTCGAGTGGCACGGCCACAACGACTTCCACAAAGTGCTCATCAACGCATCCACGGCCTGGCTGTACGGGTGCGCCGGCGTCAACGGCACGCTGCTCGGCTTCGGGGAGCGGACCGGCAACGCGCCGATTGAGGCCCTGCTCATCGAATCCATCGCCCTCACTGGAGATTCCAAAGGATTGGACACGCGGGCGATCACGGAGATGGGCCGGTACTTCGAACGGGAATTGGGCGTCCGGATCCCTCCCAATTACCCCTTCCTCGGAGCCGAGTTCAACACGACCCGTGCGGGCATTCACGCCGATGGTCTCCTCAAGAACGAGGAGATCTACAACATCTTCGACACGGAACGCATTCTCAACAGGCCCATGGAGATCGGAATCACGGACAAGAGCGGCGTGGCGGGAATTGCCCTTTGGATCGCCAGCCACATCGGGCCGGGAAAGAAGAAAAAGATCGACAAGAGGCACCCGGGCGTGCTCAAGATCTACGAATGGGTCCACAGCCAGTACGAGCAAGGCAGGGTCACTTCGATTTCTCCTGAGGAGCTGATGGAACAGGCCCGTCGGCACCTTTCGGATTACTTTTGACCTCGCCGGCAGGCTCCGCCGAAGAGGGGGCGCCTGCCGGGCCCTCGGCTTTCGGGATTCTCGCCAGAAGGGTTTCCACCTCCCGGGCCCTGGGGTGCTGCGGATAGTCGGCCAGGAACTTCCGGTAGACTTCGGTCGCCTCCTGCAGCTTTCCAGTCGCCTCCAGACATCGTCCGACGCCGAGCAGGGCCCAGCCCGGATGGTACGAAGGTTGGGTCTCGGCCGCTTTCCGGTAGGAGGCGATCGCCTCTTCGTACTTGCCCTGTGCTTCCTGGCAGTAGGCAATCCCCTCCCACGCGAGGGCGGTAAGCTCATTTGTCCGGTGTCCGCGATCCAGATAGCTCCGGTAGATCTCGATGGCCTTCTCGTAGTCTCCCTGCCGATACTTCAAGTCCGCAAGGACCAGGCGGCCCGTTTGCGCGCATCGCGTCCGAGGATAGGTCGCCAACAGGTTCTCCAGCGCGGACACGGCGCGGTCCAAAGCCGGCCCGGATGGGTCTGTCCCGCCCTTGGAAGCCAAAGCTTCCTGGGCCTCGCCGAGCAAAACCGAGGCCCGAGCCTCCTGGTTCCTCGAGTACGTTCTCCAGCCAGACAGGAGCAGAACCAAGACCAGAAAACCCGCCAGCCCATACAGAGCCTCCCGCTTGCGGGCCACCGCAAACGCAAGAACCCGGCTCCACAGGGTGATGAACTCGTCCGGCTCCTTGATCTCCTTGCGGGTGATCTTCTTTTTCGCTGCCATCGGGGAGATTCCTTTTTCGAGAAAGGGGCGGCTCAAGGGTTCTCGTATCGCTCAAGGGCCACCAGAACGTCTTCCAGCGCCACCGGAGACCGGAAGAGCTCGCAGCCGGTCACCCGGTGCGTGACCGCCTGGTACATCTGTTCCACCGTTTGACGGAAGCCGGGGTCCAGTTGCCGGGGAGGCCTGCCGAGCTTCTCAAGAATCCTCGCACGCATCGAGCGCGAAGAGGCCCCTTCCTTCTTCGCTTGCTGGATCGCTTCGAGAAACTCCCGGTCCATCCTCTTGTAGTATTGTCTAAGGGGCTCTTTGCTGATCTGCGTCGAGCCGCACAGGATGCGCAGTTCGTCCGGCGTGATCGTGTCGGCCAGGAGAAGGCCCGAACGGCTCTTGACGAACTCGAGCTTCCCGTCCCAAAGTTCAAGCCCCCGGTCGCAAAACAGACCGAACAGAAACAGAGCCACCAGAAATGCCCGGTCCACGAGATCGCTGAACTGCGCCCCCTCAAGTCCAGAGATCTGGAAGGCCTGTTCGAGAGACAGGTACCGATCAGACGGCTCCAGCTTGGTCGAAAACTCCATGACAGGCCGGCGCAACCACTGCCCTTCTTCCGGCTGACCGTCGAGCCCCAATTCCCGTGCGTAGGCCGGGCTCTCGCGGATACGGTCGAGCAGGGAACTGCCCCGGGGCAGACCGAACCGGAACACGACTTCCAGGGGAATCAGGTATTGGGCCACGCCGGGATGGAAGGCCCTATAATCCCAGACGGTCCTTCCGTGGACCGACACGGCTGTCGGCGTGAGGACGGGCACAGCTTTCACAAGAATTCGGTTGGACGGCTCCTTGAGTTCCGACAGTCGCCGGGGCTTTCCCTGCCCGTCCAAGAGACCGAGGAAATGGGTGCGGAGTCCCGCAGACAGGACCTGCCGGCCAGCCGGCGACCGGAACACGCGGCTGGCCTCGCCGTCCGGATCGAACCGCTTCCAGAGATCGGTTCGCTTCGCGATCTTCTTCCACGCATCGGCGCTCTCCAACTGTTCGAACAAGAACGCCGTCATCCCGGCCAGGGCGCTTCCCTTGCCCCGGATCGTGTCCGGCATCTTTCCATAATCGAAGACCGAGTAGTCGTCGGTGAATTCGAACACGTAAAGGCCTTCGGTTTGCCCGCGGGGCGGCCTTACACATCTCACGTTCTTCACCGACCCACGGTACACCATGGGAAATGAACGGGCTGTCATCTTGGGCACCCTCCTTGCTTGTGCCGTTCGCGACGACGGCAGCCGCCAGACCTCTCAATCGAAACGAAAAGGTCTTTCCGCCAAGAAATCGGGGATCCCCACCTCGGAGGAAGCGAGGTCTTGAACCCAAAGGTTCTCGAAGCCAAGGGCCTCGGCCGTCTCAACAGCCTCTTCGTACTCGGAGCGAAGGAGTCGCCGATCCAGAGGCGGCCGCCCCAAAGCGAAATGCAAAGGCGCGTATTGGGCCATGAGACTCACCGCAATGGCCGGGGAAAATGTCTCGGCAAGCCAGGTCAAAGACTCCTTCACGCCCGCCAGGCCGCCCGGCAGAACCAGGATGCGTACAAGCATCCCTTTGCGGGCCAGGCCGCTCTCGGGATCTTCGTCAAGGAAACCCACCTGGGAAAACATAGCCGTGAGAGCCTCGCGGTTTCTCTCAACGTACTCCTGTGCCCCGGACAGCTCCTCGGCCGTCGAATCGGACGCATATTTCATGTCCGGCAGATAGATGTCAACCTTTCCCTCCATGAGAGCCAGGGCCTCCGGGCTGTCGTACCCGTGGCTGTTGTAAACCACGGGGATCGTGAGACCTTGAAGGCGAGCCTTTTCCAAGGCCACGGCCACCTGGGGCGCGTAATGGGTGGGCGATACCAGATTCACGTTGTGGCAGCCCGAGGCTTCGAGCTCGAGCATGATCCCGGCAAGCCTTTCCACGGAAACCTCCCGCCCCCATCTTTTCTGGCTGATCTCGTAGTTCTGGCAAAACAAACATCGCAGGGAACAGCCCGAAAAGAAAATCGTGCCCGAGCCCCGGATCCCGCTCAGGGGCGGCTCCTCTCCCATATGGGCAAGCCACTTGGCCACGCGCGGCTCGATTCCGCCGCCGCAAGGCCCCCGGGAACCCGTCCTCCTGTCAATCCCGCATCTTCTACCGCAAAGGACGCACCGCTTCAGAGCCGCTTCGCACCGCTCCTGCGCGGCCAGCGGATCCTTCTTTTCGGCCTCGGTGCGCCCAAGTCTTGTCAATTCCATCTCCCTCGCCCAGCCCTGAGAATCTCTCAGGTTTCCCCGCGATCCAGAAAGCCCTCGAGAAACGCCGCCAGCCGGATTGATCCCAAACGCGAATAGCGCCACAGCCTGGCCAATCCGACAAAACGGGACGGATCCTTGACGATCCAGGCCGCTGCTGACCGCCACTGGCCACCTTTCCACAGTCGCAAGAAGCCCGACACGTCCGGAAGGGAGAAAGAAAGCTCGTCCAGCGCCACCCGCACGGCCACGAAGGGAACGCCAGCTTCGAAGGCGATCCGAGCCGCGACCGAGCTTTCCATTTCCACGCTGCCGGCCTGCCACCGCAGCCCGAGGTCCCGTTTTTCCCGCTCTGTCGGCACCACCCGGTCCGAGGTCAACATCCGCTCGGTGTGGAACCGCCACCCCCCTTTTCTGGCCGTCTCGCAGGCGTGGTGGAAAAGAAAGGCATCGGGCTCGAAGCGGCTGGGATTCGCCCCAGACAGGAAAAGGAGCTCGGCCGGGATCAGGAGGTCGCCCACTCGAATTGCGTCTTTCAGCGCCCCGGCGTAACCGATCGAACAAACCGCAGCCACCGAACCGGGCAGGACCAGACCTTTCAGAGTTCTGCCGGCCCGATCCGGCCCGATGCCGGTCCGGACCAGCACGATCCGCTCTCCCTTCCAGGTCCCCTCCCAAACCCTACCCCCAAGACCCGGGCGGGCCAAACAGCCTCCGAGCTTGGAGCGGATCGGCCTGATCTCGGAGTCCACGGCCGCCGCGATCAGCCAAGGCTCGCTCACGACCTTCTCTCGGCGGAGGTCTCCCGTCCGGGCAGGCTCCGCGCCACCCGATCCAGAATCCCGTTGAGAAAGGAAACCGCCTCCCTGTCCGCGAACGTCTTGGCCAACTCCAGCGCCTCGTTGATGCTCACTTTTGCCGGGATATCGTCGCAACAGAGTAGCTCGAACGTGGCCAGCCTCAGGATGTTCCGGTCCACCACATTCATTCGGTCCAGGCTCCAATGGCTGGAAGAGCTTTCGATCCTGCGGTCGATTTCAGACCTCCGCTCCAACACGCCCGCCAGGAGTCTTCTCGCAAACGGAAGGCATTCGGCGTTCTCGATGCCCCATGGCAGGAGTGCTTCGAGATCCCGGTCCCATTCCCCGAGCAAGTCCGCCGTGTACAGAGCCTGTACGGCCAGCTCCCGCGCTTTTCTGCGAACACCCATGGCGACCGCCGTCTCTTTGGATCGAAAACAGAACAGGCCTTGGAGGTTAAGAACCCGCCCGGACCGCCCGGAGGAGGCTCGCCATTTCGATGGCGGCCTCGGCAGCCTGCCACCCCTTGTTGCCCATCTTGGTCCCAGCCCGCTCGATGGCCTGTTCGATGGTGTCGGTCGTGAGGATTCCAAACGAGATGGGAACGCCGCTTTCCAGCATCACCTGGGCTACGCCCTTGGTGACTTCGGCGCTCAACACATCGAAGTGGATGGTACCGCCCCGAATGAGGGCGCCGAGACAAACGATGGCGTCGTACCGCCCCGAGGCAGCCATCTGCTTGGCCAGCAACGGAATCTCCCAGGATCCCGGAACCTTGACGATCTCCAGATCTTCGTCGCGGGCGCCGTGTCTTCGCAGCGCATCGAGAGCGCCGTCGGCCAGCCTTTCCGTAATGAAGTGGTTGAAGCGGCTCACAATGAGACCGAACCGAAACCCCTTTGCGTCCAGCGTGCCTTCTCGGATGGTGGCCATTTCAGCCCTCCCGTCCCATGAACGGTTTTCTCAAACGCCGGGCTCCTGCCCGGCTCAATCCTTGTCCGGAATCGCAAAACCATGCCTGACCAGGAAATCCAGGCCGAATCCGCCGCCGGTCTTGGTGCGCTGCTCTCCGGTCTCTGCGAGCCCCAGGAACTTTTCCACGTATTTCCCGATGAGATCCGCCTCCAGGTTCACGGGGTCCCCGACTTTCAGGTACTGGAGCGTGGTGCTCTGAAGCGTATGGGGGATCAGATAAACGGCGAACCGATCGCCGCCGCATTCCCCCAGGGTCAGGGAGACGCCGTCCACGCAGATCGACCCTTTCTCCACGAGGTACCGGGACACCCTGGAGTCGGCCTGGATCTCAAACCGGACATTGGGCCCCTCGTTGCGCCGGCTCAGCACGACCCCGATCCCATCCACATGGCCGGTCACCAGATGGCCTCCCAGACGGTCCGTGAGGCGCAGGGCCCTCTCCAGATTCACCCTTCTGCCCACACCGAGCCCTCCCAGCGTCGTGCGGCGCAGCGTCTCCTCGGAAAGCTCCACGGTGACAGACCGCACCCCCACTTCCACAGCAGTCAGACACGCCCCGCTCACGCAGAAACTGTCCCCGACCCTCGAGTCCGAAAGATCCAGAGGCACCGCAAGACGGAGAGCCCGCAGGCCCTTTTCCTGCCGAAAGGACTTGATTTCCGCCATGCATTCAACGAGTCCGGTGAACATCTTCTCCCCTAGCCCGCCTCCCCGGAGTCAACCACACGGGCAGTCAGAGACTCCTCCGACTCGGAGCCTTTCAGCCGGCACTCCAACAAGACATCCTGGCCCGATCGCCGGCACCGGAGGTCGAAAGCGCGAAGCGCTTCCTGGGGACTCTCGGCTCCCCTGCCAGCCAAAATCCCAGGAGCCTGTTCGCCCCCGAGAAGAATCGGCGCGACGAAAAGCAGCAGCCGGTCTCCCTCGCCTTCTTCCAGGACCGTCGTAAAGACGCCCCTGCCCCCCTCGACGAGAACATGTTGGATTTCCCTCTCTCCGAGCCTCCTCAAGAGATCCCCAAAAGGAACTCTGCCCGCGCGATCCGCAGAAAAGACCTCGACCTGAACTCCCCGCGCCCTGAGCGCGGCCACCTTTTCGGCCGGCGCCCGATCCGTTGTCGCCACAACAGTTTCCGCCTCCGGCCCCAGCACCGCGGCATCCGGGGGAATCCGCAAGGCCGAGTCCAGAACGACTCTGAGAGGCTGCGAAGCGCCCCGGATCCCGCGGCACGTGAGCAGCGGGTTGTCCTGGAGAACTGTGCCGATCCCGACAAGGATCGCGTCCACCTCCGACCGCAGCCTGTGCGCCCTCCTCCTGGAAACTTCGCAGGTGATCCACTTAGACCGGCCCGTGAAGGCCGCAATCTTCCCGTCGAGCGAAACGCCCGCCTTGAGCGTCACAAAGGGCTTGCCTGTTTGGACCCACTTGAAAAAGGCTTCGTTCATCCTGCGGCAGGCCGCCTCGAGCACCCCCAGGGTCACCTCGACCCCTTTCGCCCGAAGTGCCCGAATGCTCCGGCCGTTCACAAGAGGATTCGGGTCCACCGTTCCCACCACGACTCGACCGATCTGCCTCTCCAGAATCAGGTCGAGACACGGCGGCGTCCTGCCGTAATGAGCGCACGGCTCGAGATTCACGTACAGGGTGCTCCCCCGCACGTCTTCCCGCGCACTTTCGATGGCCACGACCTCGGCATGGGGCGTGCCCGGCTTTCTGTGGAAGCCCGTGCCGATGACCCTTCCCTGCCGCACCAGCACGCAGCCGACAAGCGGGTTCGGCCTCGTGCGGCCCTTGCCCCGCAACGCCAGCTTCAGGGCCATGGCCATGAAGCGCGCGTCGTCCGCCGACGCCCGGGACCGCAGGTCAGACATCTGGTGGAGAGCTCCGTTTCATGAGCTTGCTTGCCTCGGTGAGGAAATCGGTGGCGTCCTTGAACTGCCGGTAAACCGAGGCGAAACGGACGTAGGCCACCTCGTCCATCTCGTGAAGCTCCTCCATGACCCTTTCTCCGATCCTCTCGCTCGGAATCTCCTTTTCCCCCTTCTCTTGAAAGCTCTGCTCGATCCGATCCACGGCCCTTTCGATCGTGTCGATGCTGATGGGCCGTTTTTCGCAGGCCTTTTTCATGCCCACGATGATCTTGGTCCGGTCAAAGGGCTCCCGCCTGCCGTCCCGCTTGATCACCAGAGGAAGGGATTCTTCGATGCGTTCGTAAGTCGTAAACCGCTTGCCGCATCCAATGCATTCCCGGCGCCGCCGGATGACATTGTGGTCCTTGCTCAGCCGGGAGTCGACCACCCGATTTTCGAGAGACGCGCAGAACGGGCACTTCACGGGGCGTGCTCCTCTTCCGGCCGGACCCGATGCACCTCAAGGCCCGCCTCCTCGAGCATGCTCTCGGAAAGAGAATCCGGATATCCTTCGACGTAATAGATCTCCTGAATCCCTGCGTTGATCAGCATCTTGCTGCAGATCACGCAAGGGAAATTGGTACAGAAAAGGGTTGCCCCCCGAATGCTGACTCCGTGGTAGGCGGCCTGGAGGATGGCGTTCTGTTCGGCGTGGAGCCCGCGGCAGAGTTCGTGCCTTTCGCCCGAGGGGATGCCTTCCCTTTCGCGCAAGCAACCGATATCCAGGCAATGGGCCGTTCCGGAAGGCGCTCCGTTGTACCCCGTTGCCAGGATCTTCTTCTCCCGAACCAGGACCGCTCCCACCTGGCGCCTCAGGCAGGTCGAACGGGTCGAAGCGAGCCGGGCGATCTGCAGAAAGTACGACACCCAGCCTGGCCTTTTTCGCTCGGACCGCTCGTCCAACGGTTTCTCGCCTCCACGCATCCCCTGGACAGATCCGCTCGAGGAAAGCCTTGGAAAAGCCCCCTCAGCCCGAATCCTGCCGTTTCTCCGGAGCGGACCGGCTGCAGACTTCCCTTTCGATGGCCGAAATTTTTTCCAGCCTGCGCCGGTGCCGGCCGCCCTCGAACTCGGTCTCCAGCCAGACCCGCAGGATTTGCTCGACCTCCTGGGCCGCAAGCTTCCAGCCAGGAAGGACAAGGACGTTGGCATCGTTGTGTTTCCTGGACATTTCGGCCATGTGGGGCTCGGAGACCAAGGCTGCCCGGATCCCCGGGTATTTGTTCGCGGTGATGCTCATCCCGATCCCGGAGCCGCACACCAGCACAGCCCGGTCCGCCCTGCCGTCCAGGACGGCCTCCACGGCGCAGCGGGCATAGTCCGGGTAATCCACTGAGGCGTCGGAATCGGTTCCGAAGTCCAGAACCGGAATCCCCATGCGGGACAAAAGGTCCCGGGCGATTTCCTTCACGCGGAATCCTGCGTGGTCCGATCCGAGCGCTACCGTCGTCTTCTTCATTGTTCGTGCCTCGCACCGGGCGCTGCGGCCCGGCCGGGTCTCAACCGCACCCTATTGAAGACGGGCCACAATGTAATCGATGGCTTCTTGAACGGATGTGATCTTCTCGGCCTCCTCGTCCGAAATCTCGGTGCCGAACTCCTCCTCGAGAGCCATGATCATTTCCACGATATCCAAGGAGTCGGCCCCGAGATCGTTCAGGAAGGTGGCCTCCCCCCGGATCTCTTCCTCCTTCAAGCCGAGCTGCTCTGCGATGATCTTCTTGACCTTGCGAGTCACTTCGTCGACAGAAACGGCCATGGTTGTCTGCTCCTTTCTTCGATTAGGCTCGAGCCTCTTCCCTTGCGCTGCTTCGGCTTTGAACCTCCCTCGAGTCCAGCCGCCTTCAGAACCGAAGGGCCTTCATGCGTACATGCCGCCGTTTACGTGAAGGACCTGCCCGGTGATATAGCCCGCCTCCGGGCCCGCGAGAAAGGCCACCGCATCCGCGACTTCCTTGGCGGTTCCCAACCTCCCCATGGGAATCGTCCCCAGGATCTGCTGGCGGACCGAATCGGGCAGATCGGAGATCATCCCCGTTTCGATGAACCCTGGAGCCACCGCGTTCACCGTGACCCCTCTCCCCGCATACTCCCTGGCCACCGAGCGGGTCAGGCCCACGAGGCCGGCCTTGGCCGACGCATAGTTCGCCTGGCCCGGATTGCCGGTGAAGCCGACCACCGAGGCGACATTGACGATCCTTCCGTACCGGCGCCTCGACATGTGCGGCACGACTTCGCGGATGCAGAAAAAGGCCCCGGAAAGCCCAACCTGGAGCACTTCCTGCCAGTCCTCCTCCCGCATGCGCACAAGGAGTTTGTCCTTCCGCACGCCGGCATTGTTGACGAGGATTTCCACGTGCCCGGCCTGTTTCAGAACCGCCCGAACGCCCCCCCGCACGTCAGACTCGCGGCTTACGTCCATTCGCACAGGCGTGGCCCGCCACCCCTTGGCCGTCATTTCCTGGGCCGCCGCCTCCAGGGCCGCTTCGTCCCGGGAGCACAGAAAAACCCACGCCCCTTTTTCCGCAAGAACCTCCGCAATCGCCTTTCCGATCCCGCGGCCGCCACCGGTGACCAGAGCAACAGAATCGCTCCACACCATACTCATTCGCCCCCAGCCTCACAACGCCGCCAACGGCACCGCTTTCCGCAACGCCTCCACATCCTCGGCCGAGTCTATCGTATCGCAAGGAATCGTGCGACAGATCCGCTTGCAGAGGCCTTTCAGCACCCTGCCGGGGCCCACCTCCACGAACCTGTCCACCCCGCTCTCGACCATGAAGCGAACCGAGTCCTCCCATAGAACCGGGCTGGTGATCTGGACGGCAAGGAGGCTTCGACACCTTTCGCCGCTTCGCACGTCTGAGGCGGTCACGTTCGAGACCCAGACCGGATCCGGGTCCCGGAAGGAAATCGCTTCCAGAACCCCCGAGAACGCTTGGGCAGCCGAGGACATGAGTTCGGTGTGAAAAGCCGCGCTCACTGGAAGGCGGACGGCCTTGGCTCCCCTGGCCCTGGCCGCCCGTTCGGCCCTCTCGATGGCTCCCACGCCTCCAGAAACCACAATTTGGCCCGGTCCATTGTAATTGGCTGGCACAAGGACGTCGCCGTCGGCGACCTGAGCGCAGATTTCCTCGACTTGGGCACGGTCAAGCCCCAACAGGGCGCTCATGGCGCCTTCGGCGGCTCGGGATGCCTCCTCCATGAGCCTGGCCCTTTCCCGAACCGCCCGGAGTCCTTCGACGAAGGTCAAGCTGCCGGCAGCCACGAGGGCCGCGTACTCGCCCAGGCTGTGGCCAGCCACCCGAAAGGCCTTCTCTTGCCAAGCCTCTCGAAGGGCCAGGTAGGCGGCCACGCTCACCAGGAACACGCAGGGCTGGGTGTAGCGGGTCGCCTGGAGCAGTTCCTCCGGCCCGTCGAAGCAAAGCCTCCGGACATCGAAATCGAGTTCCTCGGACGCCTCGTCGAACAGCTCTTTCACGCAGGCGAACCGATCCCACAGGGAGCGCCCCATGCCCACGTACTGGGAACCCTGGCCCGGGAACAAAAGGGCAGTCTTCATCGCCTCCTCCCCGATGCCAGCCGGGGGTGATGAGACCGAAAGGCTCCTTAGTCCACCTGGATCACGCCCTCCTTCTTGTAAAAGCCGCAGTGCGGGCACACGTGGTGAGGGAGCCTGGGCTCGCTGCACTGCGGGCAAGGGACGAGTTTGGGCGGAACAAGAGCATGGTGGCTTCGCCGCTTGTCTCTGCGGCTTCTTGAGTGTCTCTTCTTCGGGACTGCCATGAGTGTTCCTCTCAAGGATGTAACAGGCCAGGAAACACCGCCTGCAGGGCTCGCCTGTGGGCATTTTCCTTCAGCCTGCCTGGAGCTTTTTTTGTCGCGCTCCAAGGGGGTTAGGGGTTCGGAAACACAAGGGACTTCAATTTTTCAAACGGAGAGACTCTCTCACCGCTGGGACAGCCGCAATCCGCCTCGTTCCGGTTGGCGCCGCATCGCGGGCAGAGCCCGCGACAATCGTCACGGCAGAGGGGCTTCATGGGCAGGGAAAGCACGATGTGCTCCTCGATGATCCGGTTAAACTCGAACGCGTCGTTCTCGTAGAAACCACACTCGAGATCCTCGGCGTGAAGTTCCAGCTCCTTCACGCTCTCCACCCTCCTGTCGTAAGGCCGCAGGACATGGCGAAATTCGAGATCCAAAGGGAAAGCCACAGGCTCCAGGCAACGGCTGCACTCGAGGCGCAGAACCGCTGAAAAGCGGGCCCGGATCAAGACATTCTGCCCGACCCTCTCAAAAAACGCGTCCCCAGCGGGCTCCCGGTCGAAAAAGATCCCGGCCAGGGCCTCTTTGTCAAGGGGCTCTGCCGTGATGGGCAGGGCAAGACCTTCATCCGGGATTTCTGAAACGACGATCCTCACGGCCGCTCCTTTTGAGATAACGGGCTATAATACCGATGATTTTTCAATTTTGTCAAGCCGCTCAAAGGCTTGCGTTCGTGGAAACGGGATTCTGTTCCCATTCAATGGGGGGGCACAAGACTTTGCGGCCATGACGGAGCATGGCCCTGCATGGAAAGGCGGCATTCACCTGCGGCCACGAGGGCCCGTAGCCCTCGATGGGCGTTTTCCCTGGAGGGACGCGCTCCGTCGCGTCCGGGTTGGGGGCACACCGTTTCGCGGCCATGACGGAGCATGGCCCTCCATGGAACGGCGGCATTCACCTGCGGCCACGAGGGCCCGTAGCCCTCGATGGGCGTTTTCCCTGGAGGGACGCGCTCCGTCGCGTCCGTCTTTGCCCCTGTCCAGACCTCCTGCCAGGCTTGACCCGAGCCGGCAACAGACCGATACTGCAAGATAGAGTCAACAACGCCTACAAGAGGGAAAAAAGCCCATGCTCCGAAAGGCCCGCTTCGCTGGCGACTGGTACCCCGGCGATCCCGTTTCCCTCCGCGCAGCCCTCCAAAGGTTTGTCCCTGCCGATGCTCCCCAAGTCCACGCGCTCGGCATCGTCTCCCCCCATGCCGGGTACGTTTACTCCGGGGCCGTGGCCGGCCAGACCTACGCAAGAGTTCACGTGCCTGCTTTGGCGGTTGTGGCATGCGTGAACCACCGAGGGATCGGGGCCCGGGCCGCCCTTATGGCCTCAGGCTCTTGGGAGACGCCCCTCGGCAAGGTTCCGGTAGACGAAAGGTTCTGTACACTTCTGCTCCAGAACTGCCCGTTCCTCGCAGACGACCCATCGGCCCATTTACGGGAGCATTCCCTTGAGCTTCAGCTCCCCTTCCTTCAGTACCGCAATCCTGGCATACGGCTGGTTCCGGTCTGCCTTCAGCAACTCTCGTTCGCCGAGTGTGATGAGCTGGGCCGCGCCATCGCGAAAACCGTTCGTGCCAACGGAGAGCAAGCTTTGTTGGTGGCCAGCACGGATCTTTCGCATTTCGAATCACAGGAGGTGGCCCGAGAGCTGGATCAACAGGCGATCGAGGCGATTCTGGCACTGGATCCCAAGGGGCTTTACGACGTGGTCGGACGCAAGCGGATCTCCATGTGCGGGGTCATTCCCACTACGACCATCCTTTCGGCCTGTCTCGAACTGGGCGCCAGACGGGCAGAGCTTGTCCGGTACGCGACTTCAGGCGACGTGAGCGGGGATTTCTCGAGCGTGGTTGGCTATGCGGGCATCTTGATCCAGTAGCCTCGAAAAGAACCCTGCCATCCCGGAGCGCCGTCAAGGAGGCTAGTCGTCAGGAGCCAGGCTTGACAATCCCCCTCCCCTCGCACGTATAATCCTTTTCCTCGGGAAGCCTTGTCAGACAGGGTTCCGTCGAACATTGGGGGATCGTCCAGCGGCAGGACTCCAGACTCTGGATCTGGCTACCTAGGTTCGAATCCTAGTCCCCCAGCCAGCCCGTCACAATCGCTTCCTTCGGCCAAGCAGGTCCCATCGTCCAGCGGCCTAGGATACTGGCCTCTCACGCCAGAGACACGGGTTCGAACCCCGTTGGGACCGCCAAGAACAACAACGGGGGGCCAGCCTGGGTCGGCTGGTCCCTTCTTTTTTGCGTGGGGTCGGGGGCGCTGCAGCGACTGCGAGAACTACGAATTCGAGGCTTTCAGGATTTCCTCGATCTGCTTTTCCGTGTCCCGGTAGTTGTCGGACTCTTCGCGAATTTGCCGGAACGTATTCAACGCCTCCTCGTCGCGGCCAAGAGCCCGCAACGTCAGGGCCATCTCGTACCGGATGCCTCTGCACTTTTCCGAGTCTTCCCCGGCCAGAGCGAGGGCATTCTCATAGTACCCCAAAGCCTCCGGCCATTGCTCCAGCTCGGCCGAGCATTTCCCCATTAGAAAGCGAGCGTCCGCCGCAAGAGCCGGGTCTCCGCATGCCAGCTCGAACTCTTGGATCGCATCCTCATAGAGCCCCATTTCCTGATAGGCGATCCCCAGGTTGTAATGGGTCTCGAAATCGCCGCGGCTGACCTGTTCGCGGATGCCCTCCTTGAAGGAGGAAAAAAGGTCCTCGAATTTGATTCGTTCTCCCTGGCCAGCGGGCTGGGGCGTTCCCCCTGCCGCCCGCTCCCTACCCTCGGCCTTGGGCTTCTGGTCTTCGGTCTTCTTCCGCAAGAGTTCGTAAACGTCCGCCTCCATTTTCACCCGGACCTCACCCGGACGGGCTCTCGTCTTTTGGGGCGCTCGCTCTCCCAGCACGTCCGGCGCTGGGGAAGCCTCTTCTTCCCGGGGTTCGAACTCCCGCAAGAACTTTTCCTTCTTCTCCAATTCGCCCTTGAAGGCGTAAATCTCCCTGAGCTTCGTTAAGGTCTGGGCAAGCTGAGCCCGATCCCCGCTTTTCTTGAGCAACCCCGCCAGGATCTCGTATCCCTCAGGAGAGCCTGGATAGACAGAAACCAGCCAGCGGGCCAGAAGAAGCGCGTCTCCTTCGAGTTTGTCATCCTGGGCCATGGAACGGGCGATTTCGGACAGCCGCGCTGTTGGCTCGGTGAAAATTCCGGAAGGATCCGGAAACAGGGCTTCGAACATGAGAGCCTTGTAGCGAAGGTCGCGAATCGGCAGGTTCGAGATCTCCTGGAAAAGAGCGAAGATCCTCTCTCCGCCCTCCCTCGGCCGGAGCCGTTCGGCCAGGCTCTGATAGTACGGGTAGGCGTCCGCGTACAGGCCGTACTGCAGACAGAGCTGACCGATCCTCCTCAAGGCCTGGACCGAGTTCGGATCCAGTTTCAACACCTGCCGGTACAGGGCGATCGATTTCAAGTGGAAGCCGGCCTGAGCGAAAATCTCGGCGCAAGCCGTGTACTGATCGACCGCCTCCGGGATCTCCCCCAGCTTTGCGTGAAGATCCCCCAGCTTGAGCCGGCTGCGGGTGTCCTGGGGGTTCTTCTTGATTTGCTCGAGGAACTCCCCTTTGAGGCTCCCCGACTTCTTCCGCTGCACGAGTTCTCGAATTCTTCTGAGGATCATCGAAAGGACCTTCTCGCTCCCTGCCGGGCGCTCCCCACAGCCGCCCGAGCCTTTTCCATGATGCGTGCCCTCGAGGTCATACTGGTTTATCGGTATTCTGCCGCTTTCTCCTGAGCCATTTCACGAGGCCCTCCAGTCCGAGCAGGTAGCTGTCCCCTCCAAACCCTGCCACGACGCCGACCGCAACGTCCGAAAGATACGATTGCCGACGAAAGGGCTCCCTGCCGTAGACGTTGGAAAGGTGAACCTCCACGAACGGCACAGAGACCGCCGCGAGGGCGTCTCTCAGCGCGACGCTCGTGTGGGTGTATGCGGCGGCGTTGAGAACCACGCCGTCCACGCCTTCGGCACCGGCCTTCTGAATCCTCGAGACGAGCTCGCCCTCGGAGTTGCTCTGATAGAACTCCACGACCTCGACTCCGAGCTCGGCCGCCTTGCTCCGAACCCGTTCGTTCAGAGACCCAAGGGTTTCCGAGCCATAAATTCCGATTTCGCGCGTCCCGAGGAGATTCAGGTTCGGTCCGTTGACGACAAGGATTTTCATGACCTCCTTCTCCGCAAAGCTGGCTCGAACGCCGCTGCCGCCCGCGGTACCGGCGGGCACAGGCTTCAGTTCCTTCCCTCGTTCCTTGGTTTCCCCCGCGAGAGACGCGCCGCCGCCTTCAGCCGCAGTTCCTCGATGCGCCGCCGCAAGGATTCGTCCCCAGGCTCCAGGATGCGCAGTTTCCGGAAGATCTCGATCGCCCGCTCATAGTACCCCTGGGTCGCGTAAATCTCCGCCAATGTCCTGGTGACGATTTCGCGGCCGCACCCCGCAAACCCGGCGCCCGATGGGCCCGCCGCGCTCGGCTCTCCGTCCGGCCCGATCCCTTGCAGCTCATCCCGGGCTTCCTGGTCCGAAGGATCCAGGCAGACGATCGCTCCGAGCGTCCTTCGGAGCCCCTCTCGGTCGCCCTGATCCCGGCAGATCGATGCCAGAAGCCTCAGGGCAGCCAGGTTCTCCGGGGCAGACTTTATCACGGTTTCGGCTTCCTGTCGGGCCTTCACAATGTCGCCTGCGTCGTACAAGGCCCTTGCCAAGGCAACCCGGCCGCTCAGGAGATTCGGATGGTGTGCGAGCCCCCGGATGCACACATCGATCGCCCGACTCAGCATGCCCCGTTTCCTGTATGCTTCTGAGAGCGGAGCGAACAAAACGGAAGACGGCTCACGCGCAAGGATCTCCCTGTACCTTGCAATCTCGCCGTCTTGTTCCCATTCAGGGCCTACTGAGGCCGCCGCAACGCCCCCTTCTTTCCCTTTATCGGACATACGGGCCTTCCCCTTGAGGAGCCGCTTGGAAATTTCTTGCTGGACAGCCCTTCCAGTGCGTGGATTCATTCTATTCGCAAAGCGGGTCAAATCAAAGACGCATTTCAGGCCCGTCTCCGGAGTGTCGGCGGCCATAACGCAGCACAGGCGGTCCAGATAGGCTCCTTCTGGCACAGGTCTTGCCCCATATCCAGCTCGGCCAGAGTCTTCAAGGTCGCGCTCGAACCCTGCACGCAGCCCCTTCTAGGAGGGGGGCGGCTGAACCGAAGCTGACAAGGAGGCAAAAAGACCCTCATAAATTACATTATGTCCTACGCACAATTACCTGGTATTTATATGTTTTCTTGTTGGCTCATTTTGTAGATAATTTTTTCGTACAGTATCACGATTATCAGATGAATCGGTCGGGAGCCATCTTGAGCGCCGTGATCCTGTAGGCAGGTGAGAAGACTTCTCGATCTGAACACGCCCGGACAGGCACGAAACCGAACCCGGAGTGCAGTTTTGAACGTCCCATTTCGTAACTCAGCCCGCATGCCCCTTCCCGAGCCGCGGGCCAGGAGGCGTCCATGAGAATTCAGTTTGCCCTTTTGCTGCTCGCTGCGACTGCAGCCCTCCAAGCCGCTCCGACTGCCGCCGAGGGTCCCAGAAACGACCTGGGCGGCACGGGAGGCCAAGCCCGACTCCTTGAAGGCAAGCTAACCGGATATGGCAAGAACTTCGTCGAGGTCGACGGCGAGAAGGTCCGTCTCTGCAAGGACGCGACCATCCTGGACCCTGAGGAGAACCCGATCACGGTGAGCGGCCTTTGCGCCACTGAAAGCGTGCAGGTCACCCTGGAAGGTTCCTGTGCCGCAAAGGTCCGGGTCCTGATTCTGCGGAGGTGACATGAACCGGAAAAGAGTCGTTTTCGTCGCAATCGCCTTTGCCCTGACCTTCCCCCGGTCCGCTCACACCGAGCCCACCATGGCCGACTATACGGCCTACCCGCCTTTTCTTGTCGTATCGCCCAAACCGAATGTGCTGATCGTTCTGGACAACTCGGGCTCCATGTTTTACTTCGCATACAATTTCAACGGCTCCGGCACGAGCACGGGGTTCAACCCCGCAGTCCGCTATTACGGCTACTTCGATCCCGACAAGTGGTACGTGTATTCAGGCACCCTTTTCGAAGAGTCGGGAAACAAGGCAGATCGGGCTAAGCTCGCCAACGAGTGGGACGGAAATTTCTTGAACTGGCTCACCATGCGCAGAATCGACATCGCCCGCAAGGTCCTCATTGGCGGCAAATGCGTTTCCCGTTCCCTGCCCGGAAACCCTCATGACCTCCTTGCCGAAAAGGCGGATGCAAGCTCCCGAGGCTACCGAAAGCAGGTCGAAAACGCCGAGAACTACACGCCCTATTCCGGCACGCGGTGTTTTACTTTTTCCTATGGATCGTCGGGCACTTCCGACTTTACCGTCGGATCTTCCCCCTCGGCCTGTCCCTGTGCAGGCACAGACAACTACGTGGTCAAAGTTCATCTATCCTCTGAGCCCACGGGCGTGGTCCAAGACGTCGGAGATAAGGTCAGGCTGGGCCTCATGTTCTACAACACGGACCAAGGAGGCCGAGTCGCAAAGGAGATGACCGACGACATCGTGAGCAGCATGGTCACGGCCATCGAAGGCGACAGGCCCGGGACCTGGACGCCTCTCGCAGAGGCGCTCTACACGGCGGCAGGTTATTTCGCCCAGAACAACACTACGGGATCCACGGGCCCGAGGTATTTCAACCCGAATGCCCAATCTTATCGGGTCGCCTCGGCCGCGGATCCATTCAACTACGGCACTGGAGGAACAACCGAATACGTCTGGTGCGCAAAGAGCTTCGTTCTGGTGATTACGGATGGGGAGCCCACCAAGGACGATTCGATTCCGGCTTCCATCAAGGGATACGCCCCGACCTACACAGATGACGCTGCCCGGGTCCCCTCCTGGGCCGGCCCGGCCAATCCCAACTATTTCTGGTACGACCCGAACAATGGTTCCCATTACTTGGACGACGTGGCGCTCTGGAGCCGCGTGGACTTGGGAGCCCACAAGTACAGAGACCTGAGAAGCGATCTTCAGGGTGATCAGTATTTGACAAGCTACTTCGTCTATGCCGCTTTCGGCGGTGCCTCGCCCGACGGCCGGAGGCTCCTCCAACAGGCGGCCCGAAACGGCGGCTTTGAGGACCGCAACGGCAACTTTCTTCCGGATCTCGAGGTCGAGTACGACAGGGATGGGGACGGAACCCCCGACACGTATTACGAAGCCGACGACGGAGAGGCGCTGGCTCGAAGCATCATGGCGGCTATCACGGATATCCTGCGGCGCACCTCTTCTGGCACCGCCGTCTCCATTCTTTCCACGAGCGCCCACGGCGAGGGCAGCCTGTTCCAGGCCTACTTTAAGCCCAAGGAGATCCGCTTCATGGGCAGCGAGTCCGTGGAGCTCAACTGGATCGGCTTCCTCCATGGCCTCTGGGTGGATGACCACGGCAACCTCCGGGAGGACAACGGCGACTTCCGGCTGATCTACGAAGAGGACAACATCGTCAAGTTTTACCTCGACGAACAGAACGAGACCCGGCTCAAGCGGGATTTCGTTTCAGCCGATCAACCCTACGGGGACGGCGCTTGGGACGAGACGAACATCTCTCTGGAGGACACGCGCTCGTTGTGGGAGGCAGGCAAAAAGCTGGCTTTGAGAAATCTCGGTACGAGGCCCCGGAAGATTTTCACGACCCTGAACGGAGAGAACCTCTTGCCCTTCGAACCCGCGCAGGCCGCCGCTCTGAAGAACTATCTTCGTGCCTCCTCCGAGGCACAATCTGAGCAAATCATCCGGTACATTCAGGGTGAGGACATGACCGGGATGCGTTCGCGGAGAATGTTCGTCGACACAAACGGGGACAGCATGCCGGATACGGAATGCACGTGGCGCCTGGGCGACATCGTGTATTCGACGCCGGCCGTTGTCTCCAGACCGCTGGAGAACTACGACGACATTTACAGCGACAAGACCTACGGAGAATTCGAGCGCAAGTACGCTCGCGGCACGACGTCCGAACCCGTGCCCAGGCCCACGGTGGTCTACGTAGGAGCCAACGACGGCATGCTTCACGCTTTTAACGCGGGAGTCTACCGCTCTGGAGACGACGCGGCAACGCCGGATCGCGAACATGGCCGGTACACCGAAGAGTACCCCTCGTATTACACCGGCGCCCTGGGTTACAGCCCTGAGCTGGGAGAAGAAATCTGGGCGTTCGTTCCCCAGAACCTGCTCCCCCACCTGCGATGGCTTACGGACCCCAACTACACGCACGTCTATTACGTGGACCTCAAGCCAAAAGTCGTGGATGCGAGGATCTTCGCCGACGACAGCACCCACCCGGGCGGCTGGGGAACGGTGCTCATCGGCGGTCTGGCTTTCGGCGGCGGCACTTATGCAGTAACCGACTTCGATCAGAACGGAAACCCCAACGACCCCAGGACGTTCTCCTCCTGCTACTTTGCGCTGGACGTCACGAACCCCGGGGCTCCAGAGCTCCTGTGGGAATTCTCTGACTCGAGCCACATGGGCTTTACCACCTCCTATCCTGCCGTGGCCCGTGTCGGGGAAGCGGACCAGGCCGGATCCTGGTATGTCATCCTGGGATCCGGGCCGACAGACTATGCCGGATCGAGCACCCAACCGGTGTCGGCGTACGTCCTTGATTTGAAAACAGGAACCCTCCTCAGGCGGTTCGAGTCCGACGCCAACGGCTTTGCCGGAGGCGCGGCCACGGTGGATCTCAACCTCGACTATAACACGAACGCAGCCTATATCGGGGCCAGCTACCTGGTCAGTGGGACCTGGCGCGGCAAGATGTACCGGATTCTCATTGGAACCCCTGAGGGCGGGTATGGTGCGCCCAACACTTGGACTATATCTCTATTGGCGTCAACGCGAAACGGCCAGCCGGTCTATGCCCCGCCCGCCATTGCAAGCGACCATCTCAACACGCCCTGGGTCTACTGGGGCACGGGGCGCTTTTTCACCATCGAAGACAAGGTCCTGCTCACGACGCAAAGCTTCTACGGGGTCAAGGATCTCACCCTTGCCGAGGGGGCGCCCGCTCCGGGCAAAGGACCCGGAGATCTCATCGACGTCACGAACGTCGCGGTAAGCTACGGCGAACCCAACAGCACGGTCAGCGGCTCCACGTTGGTCTCGGACGGCGCGTCCTGGCAGGAGATGCTTGAAGCCATGCGGGGCTCGGGCGGCACCACGACCTATGGCTGGATCCTGGACCTGACGGACACGGCCGGCGCCAACGCGGGGGAGCGTGTCCTGGAAAAGCCGAGCGTGTTCGGAGGCCTTACGATGTTCACCTCCTACAAGCCGGACCAAGACATATGCGGGTTTGGCGGTCAGGGCAGGCTTTACTGCCTCTACTACGAAACCGGCACGGCCTACAGCAAGAACGTCTTCGGGTTCGAGCAGCCTCAGGCCGGAGAGGCCGTGGAGAGATCCTTCGACCTGGACATGGGCCGGCCCTCGAGCTTGGCCATTCACATCGGCCAGGAGAAGGGCGGCAAGGTCTACGTGCAGCAGAGCACCGGGGAAATCCGGGAAATCATCATGCAGACTCCATTTCACCAGAAGAGCGGAAATGTGATCTGGTACGAGAAATGACATGAACCCAAAGGGCTTTTCTCTCGTCGAACTCATGGTGGTGCTCGCCCTGATCGGCATCACCTCCACGATCGCGGCCGTGAGTCTCAGCTCGAACGACGCCTCCCTTCGGTCTTTCGCACGAGACTTCCGGTTTAGCCTCGAGAAGGCCAAACAGGAAGCCCTGGCCCGGAGCCTTCCGGTCGGTGTGGCCTTCTACGATCCGGGCACGATCGACTGCAACGCGGACGGACAGATCAACGACCGGGACCGCTGCTACGTCGTGTATGCCGAACAGGACGGACTGGAGGGTTTCAATCCTGCTCAGGATCTCACGCTCGCCCGGGGGGTGATTCCATCCTCGCTCATTCTCGCCAACACAACAGATCTTCTCTTTTCCCCTTTTGGAGGGAGCCGGGCCGCGGACCTGGAAATGGAGACAGCCTTCCGAACCGACTATCACCAGTGCGCGAGCCAGTGCATGACTGTGTCTTATCCGATCCGGGTCAACCACGTGGGACGGATCGAAATCGGAGAAAAGGAGGAGACGTGCGCAGACTGCTCCTTGTGCGAATCCTGCCCGTAGGCCGAGGCGGGTTCAGCCTCACCGAGCTGCTCGTCGCCTTGGTCGTGTCGGGCGTGCTGGTTGTGGGCGTCGCCGGCGGCTACGTGGTTCAGAAGGGGACCTATGAGGACGAGGCCAACCTCAGGGATCTCCAGATGAACGGCCGCCTCGCCCTGGACCAGATCGCCCGGGTCGTGCGGAACGCAGGCCTGGGGTGCACCGAGAACTTTCCGCCCCACGGCACGGACACCCTTCAGGGGGCGTTTCGAACGGTTTCGCGCGTATTCACCGCGGAAAACCATACCGACGGGCCGGACCGGCTCACTGTCGTCACAGGGCTGGCCAGTCGCACGCGGATCCAGTCAAAAGCAGAAGGAACTATTTTTCTCCTTGCCAGCATAAACGGTTTCGACCTGACCACAGGCCGATACATTTTCATCGCTCCCTCTGACAATAACCGATTTCAGGAAATACAAGCCATCAACGACCTGAATGTGACTCTGTCATCCTCTCGCTCGGCCTTTGCCGGAGACAAGGTCTTTCGGGTGAACGCCTATACGATCATGCTGGACCAGGCCGACCGGGACACGCCCCTGGACGTGGACGGGGACGGCGACACGGACGACGGAGACGGCGACGGGATCCCGGATCTCGCCATATTTGACAACACCATGGACCTGGCGGACGAACGCCTTGTGCAGGTCGCGGAGGGGATCGAGGATCTCCAGTTCCGCTACGGGTGGGATGCGGACGAGGACGGCGTGATTTCGGACGCCGAGTACGTGGACGACCCGGCCGGAAACGAGGAGCGGATCCGGGCAGTTCGCATCTTCCTCCTTGTCCGAGGCTTGCAGCCGGACCGGCACTTCACCGATCCCAACGGCAGCTACACGATTGCGGATCACACGATCGACCTCGATACCAACGATGGAAACGGGGTCGATTCGGACTTCGACCATCGTTACCACAGGCAGGTTTTCGTCGAGACGGTCATGGTCCGAAACCTGAACCTGTAAGGGAAGGAAAGGAGCGTCATGGACGTTCGGCTCGACCGGCGTTCGCCCAAGCAAAGCAGCCCGTCCCGGCTTTCGCAGGCCGAGTCAGAGGCCGGCTACACTCTGCTCGAAATCCTCGTGGCCCTGGTGGTCCTCACCATCGGGGTTCTCGGGTTCATGGCTCTGCAGTTCCAGAGCGTGAACGGCCGGGCCTTTGCCCGCTCTATGAACACCGCGAGCACCGCCGGACTGGCGACCCTCGAGGAGATGCGCACGATCAATTTCGACCAGCTCCAGGGCTCCGGAACCTTGTACCGCTCTCGCTGGGACGGTACAGAGGCCGCCGAGGCCGACTATGACTCAGGGGACGCCTACAAGATCGAATGGAACGTTGGAGACTTCGCGGGAATCTCCGCGAACCCGAACGTGCGGCTTCGGGAACTCAAAACCGTTTACGCAGTCGTCCGTTGGAAGGAAAAGGGCGTGGAACACTCCATGACGCTCACAACGTTCGAGAGAGGATTCAAGACCGGAGATACCACGTGAAAAAGAGCGCTTCGAAAGGCCCAAGGCGGATTCTCGTTTCCCGAAGGGAGGGCATGGTCCTCATCTCCACTCTGCTCATCCTGGCCTCCGTTTCCCTCATCGCCCTGGGCATGAGCAGCGACACAACGTCTGAGGTGAGAATCGCCGGAAACCGCAAACAGTTCGAGCAAGCCTTTCACCTGGCGGACGGCGCGGCCGACATGGGCGTCCAGGTGATTCTCGATCACATGGACGACGCCGTAGACCCGGAAGAGGATTACCCGGACAGCGGAACGTTTACGCTCCTCGACGGAAAGCTCTACCTCCAGAATTTCCAGATGGACGAAAATCTCTATGCAGACATCCAGGGCTACTCGGAAAACGACAACGAGGCAGATCCGGACAACGGAAAGCCGGACGTGGCGTTTTCCCTGACTGCGCCAGCGGAGACAACCTTCGCCGCGACCGACGTCACGGTGGACATCGACCGCCTTGGAGCGGACTACCTGGCCGGTTCGAGCATCGAATTCGCGGCCGGCTACGAAGGCGTCGGCAAAGGCGCAGGCGCCGGAACGGTCGCGGTATACCTGGCTGTCCACACCCGAACAAGTCCCCAGGGGAACTCCGCCCTCACGTCGGAAGTGACAACCGTCTACCGCAAAGTTTCTCAGGTCATCGGAGGCGGGCAGTGAAATCGAACCCCACTTCTCCAAATCCTCGACGACGGGCCAGAAAGCGGCGGACTCCCCGCATCAGGGGTGCGAGGGCGGCGCTTCTGCTGGCGCTTCTCGCCTCTACCTCCTGCGGATCTCCCAAGAAGCCGCCGGCCGAGACGCCTGGCGAGTCCTCTCCACCTGCTGCAGCCCACTCCGTACCCGCTCCCTCGGTCTCTGAATCATCCCGAACAGAGGCGCCCGGCCGGCCGGAAGCAACCCGCCCCGAAGTACTGCAGATCACACGGGTGGCTCTGCTTCCCAGGGCACCGCGAGCAGGAGACACGTTGACCGCTGAGGTGGAATCGAACGATCCTTCGCAGAATGCCTTCTTGACCTACCGCTGGTTCGTAAACGGTGAGGAGAATCCGGGCTGGAGGGGAAACACCTTCGCAGGACCGTTCAAAAGGGGCGACGAAGTTTCGGTGGCGGTCTCTCTTCCCGGGACTTCTTCTATGGACTCGGCCGTAACAGATTCGGTCCGAATCGGCAACGCTCCTCCTCAAGTGGAAAAGATCCAAAGCCCCCGCTTCGAGGAAGGCAGATACACCACCCGCATCGTGGCCTCGGACCCCGAGGGCGATCCCCTCAGCTTTTCGATCGTCAAGGGTCCCGAAGGTCTCTCCATCGACGAGACGGGCAGGATCACCTGGACGCCCGGCGAGAACGATCTCGGCAGGCACGAGGTCACGATTTCTGTGAAGGACGATTCCGGAGGGGAAATCGTCTACACCTACGCCTTTTCCGTGGACCGCCAGTAGACCAATCGATCCCGATGGAGGGCCATGCTCCGTCATGGCCGCTTCTTCTCAGGACACCGTGCCAGGCAAACCGTAAGGCCCAAACACGGACGCGACAGAGCGCGTCCCTCCAACGAAGACCTCCATGGAGGGCCATGGTCCCTCGTGGCCGCGGGGGGGGATCAGGTATCCCATGGAGGGCCATGCTCCGTCATGGCCGCCTCTTCCCAGGACACCGTGCCAGGCAAACCGTAAGGCCCAAAGACGGACGCGACAGAGCGCGTCCCTCCAACGAAGACCCCTATGGAGGGCCATGGTCCCTCATGGCCGTGGGAGGATCCGGCATCCCATGGAGGGCCATGCTCTGTCATGGCCGCTGGGGATGATGCGGTTGCTGGTAGGTTTCAACGCACAAGTTGTGGACCGGTGCTCCCTGCGTTCCCTTGCCATCATTTTTGTTCGCAATAGTCATAGTTGCCGATGTTAAAGCTCGTTGAGCTTCCAAAGGTCAAGTCTTCTCCAAAGTCGTTCTCACCGTAAAATGTATAGAAAATGTTATACTTACAGAAGCCAAAACTCAACCCTCCCTTGGATACGTACTCGGTCTTTTTCCCCACATCGACAAACGTGAACCGATCGTATTCAGTCGGCGTGCAATCCAGCGTGCCGGCCTTGCATTGCGGGATGACCACGTTGTGCATCAGTGGCGGGTCCAAGACCGGATCCAGGTCCGGAGCATCTTGGGGGCTCACCGCCTCATACTTGATCCGATAAGACCGAACCCTTACTGAGGTCCCCGTCTCCTCGTGAGAATTGGGCAACGCCTGGTTGATGAACCCTATCTTCGCGAAATGGTCAGAGTAATACTCGTCTTTGTCTTCGCAAGTCCCTCTGACTACATCGACTTGGTCCGTGTCTTTGCCCTCCTGATAGTATGGTGTAACGATCGCTTTCATGATTGACCCGGTATCGTCGGCGTCCCCGGGAATGTCGCCGCAACCCACCGTAAGGGCAACCCCGACAAGCAGTACTCCCAACAGCGCTGTATGCGGATCGCGGTGCCTGCAAGTGTTCATGGGCCTCAAGCCTCCCTCTGAGCGAAATCGACTCACTCGATCCATTCCCCGGCCTTCTCCTGTTTAATCGGAATAATCCGGGGCGTAATAAAGATAATCAGTTCGGTCCGGATGTCCGCTTTGCCCTTCTTCCGAAAGGCGCTTCCCACGCCCGGAAGATCCTTGAACCACGGCACCCCGCCCACGGTTTCGGACTCGTTGTTCGTGAAGATGCCTCCGATCACCGCGGTCTCGGCATCTTTCACCAGCACCGAGGTCTGGGCCTCCTTCTTCTGGATGATGAAGCCCACCGTGGGGTCCTTGATCGGCGTGTCGTTGCTCACCACGATGTTCATCACGATGCTGCGGTCAAAGGTGATCTGGGGAGTCACCGAAAGCTTGAGCTTGGCGTCCTTGAACTCGGTCTTCGTCCCCTCGTCCGAGGTGGTCTGGTACGGCACTTCCTGGCCCTGCTCAATCCGGGCCTCCTGGTTGTTGAGGGTGGCCACTCTCGGACTGGACAGCACGCGCGCCTTCTTTTCTTTCTCCAGGGCGCTGAGCTGCATGTCGAGCTGAAAGGACTTGGTGAGCGACCCCAAGGAGAGCCCGAGCGCGCCTCCCGCGCTGCTGTCGATCGCTGCGGGCAGGTTCACGACCGGGTTCGTGATCCCGGGCACCTGAGCGCCGCTCACGTTGCTCGCCGCTCCCCCTATGTCCACCGTGTGCGGAAAATTCATGCCCGTCGGATTCCCGGTGGCCGGCCCCGCCCGGTAGAGGGTCCCCCACTGGATGCCAAGTTCACGTTCGAAGTCCACGTTGAGTTCCACGATCTTGGCCTCGATCAGGACCTGCGGCGTCTGGGTGTCAAGCTCACGGACCACCTTGACCATCTCCTGAATGTTGGCAGGCAGATCCCTCAAGATGAGCGAATTCGTGCGCGTGTCCACAAGGATGCCGGCGTCGTTCCTTTTGCTCTTGAATCTTCCCAGCAGGCCTTCCAGGTCCTTGGCGCGAGCGTAGTTGACAGGCACGATTTCCATGACCAGGGGCTCCACGTTCTCTCGCGCCTCGTCCGCCTTCAGGGCTTCCTCGCGTTCCTTCTTGAGCTGACTGTAAGGAGCCACGCGCAGGATGTCAGGTCCGAGTTCCTCCTTGTCAAGAGCGTAGGTTTTCAAAATCACGTCCAGCGCCATGTCCCAGGGCACCTGCATCAGGCGAATCGTGACCTTGCCCTGCACGGCCTCGCTGATCACGATGTTCTTGCCGCTCACTTCGGCAATAAGTCTCAGCACGTTCTGGATGTCCGCGTCCTTAAAATCCAAAGATATCTTCCTCCCCGTGTACTGCGCAGGGGACAAGGGAGGCATCGGTGTCGGGGCAACGGGCGCAGTCGGCCGAGAGACGGCAGGGATCGCAGGTCTCTCCGCGCTTCCTCTCGTTGCTTTTGGAGGCATATCAGACGCCTTCTCCGGCGACGACGCCGGCGCCTGCGGCCTGGGCGGTTCAGGGGCCGCCTTTGCGGCCGTTTCCGGAACGGCAGGCGGGGGAGTGGCAACCGGAACAGCGGCAGCCGCCACGGCTGGCGCCTCGGGCCTCTTGGGCGGCAACTGTATGGTCACCCTCAGAGTTCCGTCCTCCTGCTGGACGTGGTAGGGGAGTTTTTCGCGCATGCGCACCCGGATCCGGGCCTTGCCGGCCGGCCCGGAACCCAATTGTTCCGGAAACACACCGACCACGGCGGTTTCTGATGCGCTCGTGTCCAGGGGCCGCAAAAGGGAGGCCGCAACGGCTGCGCCGGGAAGGACCAGGCGAATCCCGTCTTCGGTCTCCTCCACGTCGAACACCGCCTTGCCCTGGGTCGTCACGACCACTTGGGAGGAATCAGAAGTCTTGGCGAAATCGATCCCCGTGACCAGAACCGGTTTCCAGGGCTCGGCCTCGACGCTGGGCTGGACGGCCGGCCCTGGCCCGGCCGAAAGAATAGGAGCCACGGCCGCCGGAGGCGGAATCTCCCCCACCTGAATCACCAAGTCCGATCCTTCGGCACGCACAGCGGCCTCGCCGCTCTCTTGCCGGGCATCCAACACGAACCGGACCTTCTCCGGATACCGGCCCACCCGAATCTGCGCGAAGGCATTGCCTTTCAGAGTCAGCCTTTCGAAGGGCGGCTCCAGAGACGGGCCGAGGACGTCCACGACGAGCCTGGAAGGATTTTCCAGACGGAAGTAGCGGTACCCGCTTTCGCCGACAACGCCTTTCAGCGTGATCCTTGTCATCGGCGCTCCGTATTCCTCGACGACACCCGACTGTTCCCACCGCTCGATCTGCGGTCCTGACCGGGCTGGGCCGGCCTGGCCGGGGTTGCCCGTCGTCTCCTCAGTCGAAGCTTGCATGGCTTCGGCCACTACCGTCTGCGGTTCCGGCTCCGAGCGCTCGAGCACAACCTTGAGGTCCCGTCCTTCCTCACGGACGCGGTGAGAAAGCGGCTCGGCAAGTTCGATCACGAGCCGGGTCAGGGAAGACCCGCCTTCTTCAACCACTTCCGAATACACCCGATGGACGCCGCCCTGATCCAAGGGATCTGGGATTTGGAGGGGCCCGACCTCGGTGTTCTGGAGATATACCAAAACCCGGTCCGGGTCGGTGGCCGGGAAAAGCGTGTATTGCAACGGCCTCCTGCCCGAAAAGGTGATAACCGTGGCATCCCCCTCGGGCGCGACCCTCACGCTTTCCAGAACATTGGGTCCGGTTGGCGCAGCCTCCAGGGAGTCCGCAGGCAACTGCCCCTGGCCGGCGGCGCAACCAAAAATGGAAATCCACACAGCCAGCGCCCCAGCCAGGGGCATCGGCCACGATCGCCTCCGGAAGGCCCTGGTGGAAATTCCCGTTCCGCCTTCCCAGCGGGCGGTATGTCGGCTGCCTGACCGGCAAACGTCGAAGAACGGGAACGAGGTCATGGATTCTCTCCTTCCTCCGCTGCGTAGAGCCTCTTCACGATGCGCCTTACCTTCAGCTCCCCCATCACATCTCGGTACGATTCCTCAATGACCAGCCTGTCTTTTTCGATGGCCGTGATCTTTCCCTCCTGGTCTCCCACAAGGTCACCCACGGTCACCACGTACCCTTTGCCCACGTCGTCCTCGAGAAGCGCCTTGTTCGTTTCCGCGCCCATGACAATCCCGACTACCTTGAGCTGCTCGAGTTTGTATCGCTGCAGAGGCGTGAGCACCTTGGAGGACTTATCGGTCAGAACAGGCCCGCGAGCCTCCACAAAGGACTTGAAGGGATCCCGTTTGAGCCGGGCATGCTCGGGTTCGGCTTCCTCTGTTTTGGACTCGCTTTCGGCCTCGGCAGGGGCGGGAGCGGTCTCGGCAGGAGCCGGAACCGTTTCGGGAGCTGCCTTTCCCGCCGCAGCCTCAGGCGCTTGTTGAGGGGCGCCGACCCGCTTCTTTACGCCGGGCGGCGGCTCCTTGCCTTTCTGGCCGCACCCCACGGACCCGAAGCCCAGGAACGCGACGGCCAGCACAGCCAGAAAGGCCGCGACCGCCAACCATCCTTGAGGCAAGAACCCATGTCTCGTCGCCTTCATGGCCCTCACTCTTCCTTGGGGGTAGCCGGTTTCTTCTTCTTGGCGGACGCCTTCTCGGCCTGGACCGCCCGCTCCGATTCCTCGAGGAACTTATAGGTCGTGGCCTTGCAGGTAGCCTCCAAGGAATTCAGGTTCTCCTGCTTCTTGGGCTGCTCGATCACGAGGTCCGAAACGGTCACGATCCGGGGCAGTGCCCCGACACGAAAAAAGAAGTCCAGCATATTCTGGAAGGACCCAAGAAGCTTGATGTCGATGGGCACCTCTGCGTAGAACTCCTTGGGCTGTTCCATGCCTGGACGGAACAGGGGAAGTTCGAGCCCAGACTCCCGTCCCAGGTTGGAGATGTTCTCCAGAAGCGTCGGGATCTCCTTCTTGTTGGGCAATTGGGACATCGCCACCTGCAAGGCCCGCTCCATCTCCTGATATTCCTGCTTGAAGGCCTCCAGGTTCTGGGCGATCGCCTCCTGCTCGGCCTTCTTGCTGAGAAGCTGGGTGAGCTTCGCGTCGAGCTGCGCCATCCGGGCCCTGAGCGGAAGGAAGAAAAACCACGCATAGAGGACGCAAATCAGGGCCACGGTCCCGCCGAGGATCATCATTCTCTTCGGCCGGTCCAGTTTCAGCAACGTCTGCAACGAGATTTCCATGGCTTTCCTGTCAGCACCTCACTCCGAGGCTTTGGGCCTCGATCGGGTTTCGGGCCCGCGGCCCTCCTGGCTTGCCGACGGCGGGGCAGCGGCCTGGGTCTGCCGGAGGGTGGCCACAAGGGAAAAGTGCTTCATCCCGACGCCCTCAACGGTCTTCTGCTCGGTCAGCAGCAGCTCGATGTTTTGGAAAGACTCCGAGCGCTCGAGGTCCTTCATGAAGTTGGCGATGGTCTCGTTGTCGATCGCATAGCCCTGCAGGGAAAGCTGGATTCCTTTGAAGGAAAGCCTCTCAAGCCACATTTTTTCCGGCATCCGTTCCGCAATGTTCTGCAGCAACTGGGCCGTGAGCATCTTGCCTTTTTCCAGGGTCTGGATCACGGCGAGCTTGGTCTCGAGCTCTTTCTTGGCTTGCTTGTATCGCTCGACCTCGCCCACCTTGAGCTTGAGCTCGGCCAGCTCCTTTTCCACGGCCCGGATGTCCTCCTCGATGCCTCTCTTCTTCTGGTACAGGGTGAAGTGGATCCCGCCGAGCACCACGAGAGTCAGGAGAATGCTCAACAGATAAATGGAGAGCTGCTGGCGTATGCTCTCCCGCTGGATCGCCTCCCGGTCAGAAAGCAGATTGATCCTGATCATTGGTCTCCCACCCTCCGGATGGCCAGCCCCACGCTCACGCCCATAAAAGGTGCAATTCCTCTGAGTTCGTCCGGCTTCCAGCGGTGGGGGTCCGCGACCACGCGCCGGAACGGATCGGCAAGTTCCACCGGGATGCCCAGCCGCTCCTCGGTCTTCTCCACGAGGCCGGGCAGACAGGAACAGCCTCCTGAAAGAACCACCTTGTGGATCCGCTGCTCTCCTGACGTGGCGGCGAAAAACTCCAGGGAACGCTGGATCTCGTTCAGAAGCGCCTCGGTCACGTGCTCCAGGATGGGCCGGATGTCGGGGCCGGAGGCATCCCGACCGGGCGCGCCGAGTTTGAGTCTCTCCGCCTCCTGGTAGCTTACGTTCAGGTCTTTCTGAATCTCCTCGTTGAACTGGTTCCCGCCGAAATGGATGTCCCGGGTAAAGAGAGAAATCCCGCCCTTGAAGACATTGATGTTCGTCACGCTCGCGCCCATGTTGAACATGGCGATGAGTTCGTCCGGCTCGGACTCGTAATTCGCTTCGTACATGTTTTGCACGGCGAAGGAATCCACGTCGATCACGACAGGCCTCAAATCCGCTTCCCGCAGCAGAGCCGTGTAATCCTCCACCAGATCCTTCTTGGCCGCAACCAGCAGAACGCTCATCTGGTCCGAGCCTTCCTGATCCGAGCCGGGCTGCTGCGGAAGGATCTGATAATCCAGATTGACGTCATGGATATTAAATGGAATGTACTGTTCGGCCTCCCATTGGATCGACTGAGCGAGTTCTTCCCGGCTCATCGCGGGGAGGCTGATTTTCTTGATGATGACCGAATGTCCTGAAACCGAGGTGGCCACGTTGCGGGTCGTGGGCTTGTGCTCGGCCAGAAGCGCCCTGATCGCCTCGACCACGGCCGAGGCGTTCATGATGGCGCCCTCTACGATCGCGTCCGGCGGCAAAGGCGCCATCCCGGCGTGAACGAGCTGGTACCCTCTGGACGTCTTTTTCAGCTCTGCAAGCTTGAGGGAACTCGACCCGATGTCTAGGCCGAAAAGGTGGCTCCTTTTGCCGAACAGCATGCGGCTATCCTCTCGATGGGTTTCTAACCCCCTCCTTTGCCTCGTGAAGAGGGGAAGATCTTATCTTTGTCCTCGAGCTTCAGGCCCAGGGCAATCAGGATCTTTCTTTTGGTCGACATCCGGCAGTTCATGCCTCTCTCGACGCGGTTGACCGTAACCGGGGACAGACCCGCCTTCTTCGCCAGCTCCGCCCTGCTGAGCAAGAGGTCCTCTCTAAGCTTCCGCACCCGATTCTTTTCTTCACCGGCGCTATCCCCGGGAAGCGCTCCTCTCGAAGGGTACACTTCCGTAACCCCACGGGGTTCCCTTAACGGCACGTCAGGGTCTAGATTTTGAGGGATCATCTATGAAATTCGCTATTTTTGTCAAGGGGAAAGTGAGCCTTTTGAAATGAAAATGAACGATCGTGAACGATTCTGAAACAGCCGTTTCTGAACTCGACCGCCCAAAGCCGAGAAAGCAAACACCATCTGTCTGTCCCGCGCTGGGCAGTGACATCCTTTCTGTCGAAATTCCAATGGGTTGTGTCCAAGGCCTCTTCCGGATTCGACAAGAGCGGACTCAATTTTGTGCAATACCTGTACCAGGGCAAGGGAAAACGGAGCGAGGCAAACCCCACCGGAGGGCCAAGCAAGGAACTGAGAGGGGATGTGACCGGAGAAAAATGGCTACTGTTCGGGTTCCCACCAGGCCAGAGGGTCCCAATCAGGAGGGCCGTCCAGAAGAAGGCAAAGCCGGCGGGTCAGGTTCTCGCCCACGGACCCGGTGGATACGAGAAGAATCCCAGAATCTCTTTCTAGGTAGGGAGCCGCCTCCTCACTCAGATCGTACGCCCTGACCCTGTATCGGCCCCCCTCAAAAGGAATCCACCGGTCGAAGGGACTCTCTTCCCCTGCTTCCGAGCAGTCACCGGGTTCCGTTTCACAGTCTTGGGGGTGGATCTCCGGTAGGGTGGAGCCATGGGATTCCAGATAGGCTCGCGCCCGGGCGAGGCCGCTCTCGGCGATGTAAAAGACCCGCAACGTGTCCGTCACGTACCGGGCGCTCCGCCTGTCGAGGGCCAGTTCGGTCGCAGCCAGCAAGACCAGCCCCGAGAGCAGAGCCGAAAGGACAACCACGAGCAGAAGAACGGTTCCGACTCGCGTGCGCAGGCTTCGGGGTCTGCCATGAAAGAAGCGCGGCATCGCTACGGCTCCCGCTCAGAGACCTCCAATCGGGTTTCGAACCAAGACCGCTGTTGTGAGACTCAGTTTTTCTTCCGTTGCTTCCATGCCAAGGGTCAGACGGACCGAAACGAGGGCTCTCCCGGCACGGGTACGCAGGGAGAAAGGAGGCTCGTCGTTGGGGTTCGAAAGCACATGGTTCGCCAAGGGCTGCCCGTTGCGCGAAAGGAGATTTGCGGACGCCTCCCACCTGTAGATCAGTCGTTCGTCGGGATCCTCCGCGTCCCCGTCCGGCAGGCTCCCAGCCGATTCTCCCCGAATGTCTCTTTCGATGCGGACTTGCCAAGCCGCAGAGGATGCTGTCTGAAGTTCCAGCCCTCCAACGCCAGGCTCAGTATACGGGTTGCACCCCGCCATCCGGAGATCCCTCGCAACGCACCCCAGGGACGCCACGAGCATGTGCCGCTCCAACAGGGCTCGGTCAGAGGTTTCCATGCAACGCCGGATCGCCAGCGCGCTTTGGAAGACAAAAGCCGTAACCAGGCAGCCCAGGACAAGGGCAGGCAGCATTTCGGCCAGGATCCACCCCGAAGGCTTTTCCCGCGTTCGCAGCGGCTTGCACATCTTTCTTTCGTCCCCGTCGGATGAAAGGACCTTACCCTCCGCCCTTGACGGCCAGCGAGACAATCCTCTCGGCCTTGCGCTCCCCCCTCCAAAAGTAGGCGCACTCGGATTCCAATCTCCAAAGCCCGGGCTCCCCAGGTGCAGGCACGACTGTCCAGAGTCTTTCCATGCCCCTATAGGGTCCCTCTAGGAGCGCCACTTGGGCATCCTGGCTCTCAGCGCCCCCGGTTTCAATTTCGTATCGAAGCTCCTCCATCTTCTCCTGCGCACACAGGGCAGCCCGAACCGCAAGGCCCGTTTCGACCTGATAGGCACCAAACAAAGCAAGGGCAGACAATACCCCCGAAAGGGCAATGGCGGCCACGGCCATGGCCACCACACACTCAAGAAGCGTCATGCCCCCTGGCCAGAGACCTTTGCTGAGGCTCTTCCTCTCTCTCCGGCCCGGTTTCAGAAAAGAGGGCGCCAAGCTCCACCTCCTGTGCACGACGAAGGCGCCAGCGGATCATAGGCCCAAAGCCGCACTCTCCCCGTGGCCAGAATGAGGCTCAAGGCCCGCATTCGATCCGCCCGTTCAGGCAGATCCCTCCGGGGAATCAGGTACAGGGAGCCGCAGCGGTCACTCGTGCCCGATGGAAGAAACCGAACCGACGACTGCACAAAATGAACGCCGGACGGATCCACCGGCGCGCAACCGCTGGTCCTTGGCACAGACCGAGCCGCACCCAGCACCACTCCGGGGTATTCGGCCCCGATGTTCAGGACCCGCACCTGTTCCTGCGTCTCTGTGCCTCCGCTCGAGCTCACACGGTAGACGCGGACCTGATTCTCGCTCGACGCCAGAACGACCCGAAAGGGAACTCCCTCCCGCAAAGCGCTCCACCGGGCCCACTCCATCAGTCCGCCGATACCCCGGACCGCGCGCTCGGTCCGCATGGCCGGTACCATTTCGCCGAGCCCCTCGGCTGCCGCGGCCGCCACAACGCCCAGGATCGCCATGGCCACGACAAGTTCCGAAAGAGAAAACCCCTTACGGCCCCAAGTCGCCGGCCCGCGTCCTGCCTGTTCTCCCATGGGGATTCCCTTCTTGGTTCCAAGCAACAAGCTGGCAGAGATGCGCGCCCACAACTCGGCCGGAAAAGCTCAAAGGGAAAAATACCGACAAATCTCCCTTTGGTCGCCTCGCTGCGGGTGCCCGTCGAGAGAAAGCAAGTCCAGGGCCGAACGGGTGCAAGGCGGGCGGCCAAGGTCGAATTTCCCTTGCGCGTCGCCCGGATGGCCGTTCGTGCCGCAGAGGGTGAATGAATGGAATTCCTGGGGGAGACCGCTAACTTTTTGTGGAAAGCCGTCCACACGGAAAAGGTAGGTGCCAGGTCCCAGGCTTCAGGTGTGGGAGGAGAGACCCGGCGCGCGCCCCGAACGTTCTCACGCCTGGATGCCGTACTCCTCGATCTTGTAAAGGAGGGTCCTGTGGCTGATTTCGAGAAGCCGGGCAGCGTGGGTGCGGTTCCCGCCCGTCTGGGCAAGAGCCCTCTGGATGAGATCCCGCTCGATCTTGCGGGTGGCCTTCTTGATCGAAAGACCGTTGTCGGATTGTCCGGGGTTGTCCGCGGCTCCCGAGTCCAGGATGCGTTCCGGAAGATGCTCGAGCCGGATGTGGTCGGTTTCGCTCAGCACCATGGCCCTTTCGATCGTGTTCTCAAGCTCCCTGACATTGCCGGGCCACCCGTATTCCATGAGCGCGCTCAAGGCCTCGGGAACAATGCCCGTCACCGCAGTGCCCAGCTTGCGGTTGTACTTCTGGATGAAATGCTGGACCAGAAGGGGGATGTCCTCCTTGCGCTCCCTCAGGGGAGGCACATGAATGGGGATCACGTTGAGCCGGTAGAAGAGGTCTTCGCGGAATTCGCCCTTCTCCACTTCCCGGGCCAGATCCTTTACGGTGGCCGCGATGATGCGCACGTCCACCTTGGTCGCACGGGTGTCTCCCACCTTCCGGATCTCCGAGTCCTGGAGGGCTCTCAGAATCTTGACTTGCAGGAACTTTGGAAGCTCGCCGATCTCGTCCAAGAAGAGCGTTCCTTCGTGGGCCTCCTCGAACAGCCCCTTCTTGGTGCGCGTGGCGTCCGTGAAGGCGCCCTTGACGTGTCCGAAAAGCTCGCTCTCCAGCAGATTGTCCGGAATGGCCCCGCAGTTGATGGCCACCATGGGCCCGTTGCTCCGGTCGCTGTTGTAATGGATCGCCTTGGCGATGAGCTCCTTTCCGGTGCCGCTCTCCCCCGTGATGAGCACCGTGGACTTGTAATCCGAAACCTTGCGGATCGTCTCGAAGATCCTAAGCATCTTGTCGCTTTTGGCCACGATGTTCTCAAAGCCGTACTCCCGCTTGACCTCCTGCCGAAGGAGAAAGTTCTCCCGCCGCAGCTTCTCCCTCTCTTCGGCCTTCTTGAGGGTCAGGAGAATTTCGTCGGGCTTGAACGGCTTCGACACGTAGTCGTAAGCGCCCTTCTTCATGGCTTCCACGGCGTCGTCGAGCGTGCCGTAAGCGGACATCATGATCACCGTGGTCGAGTTCAGTCCCCTTTTGGCCATCTCGTCGAGGAACTGCATACCGTTCATGCCCGGCATGCGGATGTCGCACAACACCACGTCGTAGCCGTTCTTGGCCAGCAACTGGAGGGCCGACTCGCCGTCGGCGGCCGAGTCCGCCTCGTACTGGTGTTTCCGCAGCAGGGAAGAAAGCATATGCCGCATGCTCTCTTCGTCGTCAACAATCAGAATGTTTCTCGCCATCCTGGGGGGCCTCCTCCCCTGAATCCGATTCGTGCGCGGGCAGCCGCAGCCTCACCGTCGTTCCCTGCCCGAGCCTGCTCTCGATGCGGATGTCTCCATGGAAGGATTCGACGATCCTTTGGCTCACGGACAATCCCAGCCCGGTTCCCTTGCCGACTTCCTTGGTCGTGAAGAAGGGATCGAATACCCTCGGCAAGTGCTCGGGTGCGATCCCGGCGCCCTCGTCCGCGACCTCCACCTCGACGAGCTCCTGCCCCTCCAGGAACGGAAAGCCCCGCGTCGGGTCCTCCCTCCGGAGGAACCGGAAGTCCAGGCCCTCTGGGTCGTCCTTTCTGCGCGGGGGCAGGGGGCCTGCCGCGCCAGGAGGAAAGGCGAAGCGCGTACGCTGGCAAGAGATCCGAATCCTTCCTCTCCCGTCCAAGGCGTCCCGGGCGTTGAGAAACAGATTCACAAAGACCTGCTGAAGCTGGCCCGCATCGGCTTTCACCGGCGGCAGGCCGTGGGCAAGGTGAAGGTCGAACACGATTTCTCGGAAATCCCTCTGGGCCGAAACGAGCCGCACCGTGTCCCGCACGATCTTCCCCAGGTCCACAAGGCGGACCTCCCGGGGCACGGGCCGCGAATATTCCTGAAGATCCATGACGATCCTGTGGATCCGGTAAATCTCCTTTTCCACCCGGCGCAGGTACTCGTCTCGCTCCTGATGGTCCTCCACACCCTGCTGCAGGATCCCGACATACCCGAGGATCGCGCTCAGGGGATTGCCGATTTCGTGGGCGAGACCGGCCGCCAGGAGGCCGACCGAAGCGAGTTTTTCGGACTGGATCACCTCCTGCTGGCTCTGCTTGAGCTGCCGGTTCATTTTCTGCAAGGCCTTCACATGCTCGTTCAGCGTTTTCTGCTGGGCCTTCAGTCGATCCGCCATGCGGTTAAATGCCTGCGCGAGCTGGCCCATCTCGTTCGTGCCCGAAAAAGGCACTCGCCGGTCCAAATCCCCTTCGGCCACGGCCTGCACGACCTCGACCATCTTTTCCAGGGGACGCACGGTCGTCCTGGAGACCAGAATCGTCCCGCAAATGAGAAGGACGGCCATGCCGGCTCCGGCATACAGCACGAGGAACCGGGCCATGCGGTTCGAGCCGGCGTAGACCTGCTCCAGGGGCAGGCTCTGCTCGAGCATCTGGTCGCCGTGGATGAAGCACACGCCGACGCCGGTGAGCAGAAGCGCAAAAGCCGACACGACCAAAAGGTTGCCCAGGATCTCCCACCGCAGTCCTCTGGGCCGGAAAAGCCTTTTGGAGGGCACTCTCCCCTCCTTCTCAGCAGCGGTAGCCAGGCCGGCCGTTGACCCCTTTGTTAGAGTCGAAACGGCCCCGACGAGACAGGATTCCTTCCCCGACATTTGTTCGGAACCAGAGCCCGAAAAGTTTAGCAGCCTTCTTCAGGCGGGATTTCGCGGGACCGGGTCAACCGTGGACCCAGTTCCAGTAAGCGAGAACGATCTCCTTGCCTGCAAGGAGATAGAGGAAAGAAGCCGCGGACAGAAAGGGGCCGAAGGGAATGGGCAGCTTGCCGTCAGCGCGTCGCAGGATCATGAGGGAGACGCCCACGACCGATGCGATCAGAGATCCGGCGAAAATCGTGAACAGGGACCCTTTCCAACCGGTAAAGGCCCCCATCATGGCCAGAAGCTTGATGTCCCCGCCGCCGATGCCCTCCTGCTTGCGGAGCGCCTCATAGCCGAGGCCCACCACGAACAGGAATCCGCCGCCCACCAAGAGGCCCAGGAGCGAATCCCAAAAGGCCCGGTAAGGAGTCAGGGCGGCCAGAAGCAGGCCGCACACGATCCCCGGAAGACTGATTTCGTCCGGGATGATCCGGTGATCCAGGTCAATGACGCTCACCGTAAGCAGGGCTGCTCCGTACACGAAAGCCACTCCGAACTCCCAGGTGAGTCCGAATCTTCTCAGGCACAGCCAGCACAGAAAAGCGGTCGCACACTCCACGGCTGGGTAGCGAAGAGAAATGGAAACGCCGCAGCTCCGGCACCTTCCCCGCAGCAACAGATAGCTGAGCACCGGAAGATTGTCGTACCACCGGATCGTTCGGCCGCAAGCCGGGCAATGCGACCTGGGCCTGACGACCGAAAGGTCCCGGGGGAGCCGGTAGATGCATACATTGAGAAAGCTGCCCACGACCAGGCCCAGGACCACGGATCCAGCATCGAGCACGGGGTGGGAAGGTTGAAAGAACCCTTGCACCGGCGCACCTCCTCCTCAAAAGGGCGAGCCAAGCCGGGGAAAAAGACCGAACAGAATGTGCAGAGAGGAATACCGGAGGAGAAGAAAAAGTACAAGTTGAGCCAAACAGGCTCAGCCGGACCAAGATCGGGCAAGGCCGCTACCAGCCCACGCGGTTGTTGTCCTGGTCTACGCTGAACACAAGGCCCTCGTCGGACGTACCCGCCTTGCCGGTCGCCCGGGCCGTAAAGGTTGGACCTACGACCACCACACTGTACTCGTAGTAGAGCCTGTCCGGGTCTCCGGGCTTGAATTCGGGCAGCGCGGCCATGAGAGCCGCCGTGTCTGCTCCGGCCACATAAGCCCCCCGCTCGGCAAAGGCCTTTTCTTCGAGCAGCCTCAGGATTTCGAGGTTGGTCTTGAATTCGCTTCTTCTTGCCCGTTTCTGAATGCCCATGTACGTCGGGATGGCCACGGCCGAAAGAATGCCGATAATCGTCACCACGATCATAAGCTCGATCAGGGAAAACCCTTTGCGATGCCGCCTCATGGGCTGTCCTCCGCGACCTTTTACCAGGCCTCTCCCTGCCAAGTTCGGTACGAGGCGAGGATGCCGTCCCCGCGAGGTCCGCCGGCCCAGGAACTGTTTGTGGCGACCAAATGGGCGCCCACGATTTTTCCCTCCGGGGTCGCGACAGGAATCAAATGGATCCTGCCGTCCCGGGCGCAGTCGTCAGGGCTCCTGCCGCCCGGCTCGACGACAAACAGAGGCTTTCGGCTCACCGGGCTTACCGCTCCGAGGCGCTCGTTGCAGAACCGGGCAAAGGCTTCCAGGACGTGGGCGTTTTCGACCGCTTCTCCCTCGTCGCTTCCCCGGCTCTGGGCGACGGCGGCTGTCGCCTTGCCGCCCAGCGAGGCGTGGATCCAACGGTAGAGGTCGGCTCCGGCAAGGCTGGCCTGGGAAACGAGCGACTCCCTGCGGAGTCTCTTTTCCATGCCCAGGTAGTTCGGCAGGCCGATGGAAACCAGGATCCCGAGCGCGGCGAGTCCCACCATCCAGTCGGCCAAGCGGGTGCGCCTTTTCCCGTGCGTTCTCATCGCACAACCCCTCACGAGGTCAGAGAAAACGCAGGACTGCACCTGGCCCGTCCGCCGGCATGACCAGGTGCAGTCCAGACATTGCCATTCCAGGGATGAGCTTATTCCACGCTCACGGTCGTCTGGAAGATGATGCCGTCTCCGTTGGGGCCGTCGGTGGCGTTGTCGCTGCAGCCCGTAACGGTGCAGGTGTTGCCCGCGCAGTTGATGCCGATCTGCCCGCTCCCAGCGGCGCAGTCACCGCTGACATAGAGAGCATTCCCGTTCCAAGGGCTCACTTCGGCAGCGAACTTTGTGTTGGCAAGCCATTGATCCGGAATGTCGGCGATGGTGTCTGGCCTCGCAGCATCGTCATTGGCATCCACAACGCCGTCACCGTTGAAGTCGACCACGCCGTGTTCCGCGCTCGCAACAGCCGCCATCCAGCTTTGGAGTTCGCTCTTGAGAGAAGCTCCCGCCTCGGTGATGGCGCGAGTCTTGGCCTTTTTCTGCATACCAAGATAGTTCGGGATGGCGATCGCGGCCAGGATGCCGATGATGGCCACAACGATCATCAACTCAATGAGGGTGAAGCCTTTGCGATTGCGAACCTTGCTGAACATCTTCGAATACCTCCTGCTGTAACGAGTTGTTCACGATGGTTTTCCGTCCAAACCTTCGCTCTTGTCCGTGGGCCTCTCACCTCCCTTCTGAATCCGGCTTTTCGGATTGACCTTTGGATCCTGTCTCGAGAGCCCTTCCCGCTTGGCCCAAGTGGGCTGCAAGGGTTATGCCAGGAAGGGAGCAGGCCTGAGACGGAGGCGGGAGCGAGGCGCGCCCGATCCTTTGAGGCTGGCCTCGGATCCATTTGCCACGAGGAATCGAGACATTAGCCGTGTCTCCTGAGCAACGACTCAGCGCTGGACAGAGGAAGGGCGCGGGCCCAAGGGCCCACACGAGAAGGATCTGCCAGTGCCGTGGATTGTCACTCCGCTGACAAGGATGGATCCCCTGGAGGGACGCGCTCCGTCGCGTCCGTTTTCGCGCAAACCTTGGAGGGACGCGCTCCGTCGCGTCCGTCTTCGGGCCCCGTCATGGCACGATTCCCCCCTGCGGCCACGGGGGACCGTGGCCCTCCATCGGGTTGTTCCATGGAGGGACGCGCTCCGTCGCGTCCGTCTTCGGGCCCCGTCATGGCACGATTCCCCCTTGCGGCCACGAGAGACCGTGGCCCTCCATGGGTTGTTCCGTGGAGGGATGCGCTCCGTCGCGTCCGTCTTTGGGCTTCATCACGGCAAGATCGACGCTTGCTCCATGGGGCGGCCATGACGGAGCATGGCCCTCCATCGGGTTTTCCCCTGGAGGGACGCGCTCCGTCGCGTCCGTCTTCGGGCCCATTCATGGCAAAATCCTCCTTGCGGCCACGAGGGACCATGGCCCTCCATGGGGCGGCCATGACGGAGCATGGCCCTCCATCGGGTTTTCCCCTGGAGGGACGCGCTCCGTCGCGTCCGTCTTCCATCCCTCCATTGATTGGCCTCACTCATCCCAGACAAGCACCTCCATCTCTCCCTGGAAAGGCCATTGCCCGGGCTCATGGCACAATCCTGCCCGTACCGGGTTCTCTCGAACGTATAGCCACTTTTCCTCATAACTCTCGCCGTTGCGAAGCTGGGTGTCCCAAAAGGACTTTTGCCAAACCGGATGTTCCATCGGCCGCGGCCAGCGGCGGGATGCCCAAGACTTCCAGTACCGAACCCAGTTGGCCACTGGCGGCGACTCAGAGGAGCTTGGCGCGCAAAACAGGTGCACGTGATCCGGCATGAGGACGTACCGGCCCACATGCCAGGTGCTCGCCTCCTGCCATGCCTGTCTCAGGAGCGCATGGACGTCTGCCTTGTCATAAAGGCGTCGTCGTCCTGGTGAACACACGGTGAGGAAAAGGATTGAGGGTCGATGACTTTTCCAGGTGACCGGGTAATGGACCGGGCTCTTCCTGGAGGGACGCGCTCCGTCGCGTCCGTCTTTGGACCCCGTCATGGCACGATTCCCCCCTGCGGCCATGAGGGACCATGGCCCTCCATGGGGCGGCCATGACGGAGCATGGCCCTCCATGGGTTGTTCCCTGGAGGGACGCGCTCCGTCGCGTCCGTCTTCGGGCCCCGTCATGGCACGATTCCCCCCTGCGGCCACGGGGGACCGTGCCCCTCCATTGGGTTTCCCAGGCCCTGCGGCCATGACGGAGCATGGCCCTCCATCGGGTTTTCCGCGGAGGGACGCGCTCCGTCGCGTCCGTCTTCGGGCCCATTCATGGCAAAATCCTCCTTGCGGCCACGAGGGACCGTGGCCCTCCATGGGTTGTTCCGTGGAGGGATGCGCTCCGTCGCGTCCGTCTTCGGGCCTTACGGTTTTGCGTGCGCAACCACCGCATCAGCCACCCACGGCCATGACGGAGCATGGCCCTCCATTGGATGTCGGCCCCCTGCGGCCATGACAGAGCATGGCCCTCCAGAGAATTCAGGCGCTTTCAGGCCGCGTCGCGGCCGTTCATGCCGTACTTCTCCAGGCGGTACCGGAAGGAGCGGAAACTGACGTGCAATAGGTTCGCGGCTTTCTTCTTCACCCCATGCGTCCGTTCGAGAGCTTGCCGAATCAAAGCCCGTTCGATGTCTTCCACCATGCTCTCGAGGTGCACACCCTCTTCGGGCAGCTGCAGGGGTGACCACTCCCGCGCGGGATGGAAAGATCGGCGGGTCCCATTCCGGAGGTCCGAAGGCAAGGAGTCGGGAGTGATGACCGATGAGGTCTCGAGCGCCACAGCCCGTTCGAGGATGTTCTCCAGTTCCCGGACGTTGCCCGGGTAAGAGTAATTCATGAGAATCTGCAGCGCCTCATCCGAGACCCTGTGAATCTTGCGGTTGAGTTCCCGAGCGTACTTCCTCACGAAGTGCTCGCTCAGAAGCGGGATATCCTCCCTTCGCTCGGCCAGCCTCGGCATATGAATCTGGATCACGTTGAGCCGATAGTACAAATCCTCCCGGAAAGTCCCTTCCTCGACCTCGCGCTCCAGGTCCTTGTTGGTCGCGCAGATGATCCGCACGTTCACCTGGATGCTCTCCGTGCTGCCCACGCGCCGGAAGCATCGCTCCTGGAGGAACCTCAAAAGCTTGACCTGCATGGGCAGCGGGATTTCGCCCACTTCGTCCAGGAACACGGTGCCGCCGTCGGCCATCTCCAGCAGGCCGATCTTGTTCTGGATCGCGCCGGTGAAGGCCCCCCGGATGTGCCCGAAGAGCTCGCTTTCGATGAGGTTCTCCGGAATGGCCCCGCAGTGGATCGCCACAAAGGGCCGGTCCGCCCTTGAACTTTCGTAATGGATGGCCTTGGCCACAAGTTCCTTGCCCGTACCGCTTTCGCCGGTAATGAGCACGTTGGTGGGCGTGTTGGCGACTTTCTGCACCAGGGCGAAAACCTTCTGCATGGCCGGGCTCGTGCCCACAATGGCGGCCTGGGTGTCCCATTTCCGGACTTGCTTCTTGAGAAGCTCGTTTTCCTTCTCCAGGTGCCTCCGCTCCATGGCTTTCTTCAGGATGACCCGGACTTCCTCGACCTTGAAGGGCTTTGTGATGTAATCCAAAGCTCCCTCTTTCATGGCCTCAACCGCGGTCTCGGCCGAGGCGTAAGCCGTGATCATGATGACGGCCGTGTCGGGCCACGTCTCCTTCACTTTCCGGAGCACGGCCAGCCCGTCGACCTGGGGCATCTTCACATCGCAGATCACGATGTCGAAGAATTTCTCCTCGATTTTCTCGAAGGCCTCTCTGCCTCCCGCGGCGGTTTCGACCTCGAAGCCATCGTTCTTGAGCATGATGTCGAGGAATTCCCGCATGCCCCGTTCGTCATCCACAACCAGGATCTTCCCCTTCCCGGACATTGGAAATCTCCTGTAAGCAGTTTCGGGCCACCGGTTGTCTGTTGCCAGGGCTCGGTTCAGACTTTGTCAGGCCTTACAAAGCCATGCCCCGTCTTTCCCTGGCCGCTGGCTCTGCCGTTGCTTGCCTACGCTGGACCGCCGTCCCGAACGCTCGTCATTTTGCTCCGGACGGGACGTCCTTCTTTCGTAAGTCCTGTCCTTTCCTGGGGCGGGCGGCCGTCTGCGGACGATTGCCTGCACGGCAAGTCGATCTGAAAAACCGTTTCCGCCCCCGGATCGCTGCTCACGCGGATTCTGCCGCCGTGGCTCTCCACGATCCGGTACACCACGGACAAGCCCAGCCCGGTCCCCTCTTCCCGGGTCGTGAAAAAGGGATCGAAAATCTTGTCCAAGTTCTCTGGCTGGATCCCTCTCCCCGTGTCCCGAATCCGGATGGTGACCCAGCCGGCCGGGTCGTCTCGTCTTGCCTTGGCCTCGGCCTCGACCCGGATCTCCCCTTTGCCGTCAGGCAGGGCCTGGACGGCGTTGAGCAGAAGATTCCAAAAGATCTGCTGCATCTGCTTGCGGCTGGCAACGAGCTTGAGAGACCGGTCGATCCGCAGCGAGACTCGGATGCCTTCTCGGAAGGAAGGATGTTTCTCCAAAAGAGCCAGGGTCTCCTCCACCAGGGGGAGAAGACAAAATTCTTCCTTGCTGCCGGGTCGGGGCGACGCGAACAGGAGAAAATCGCCGATCAGCTCGTTCAGGCGTTCGCTTTCCTGCAGGATGATCTGCATGAGGCGCCGGTTGCTTTCACCGAGTTCGAGCTCGCCCTGCAGCAGTTGGATGGATCCGTAGAGGGAGGCCAGGGGGTTGCGGATCTCGTGGGCGAGGCCCGCGGCCAATTCCCCGATGGCCGCCAATTTCTCGGCCCGCCGGAGCTCTTCCTCCATCTGCTTGTAGCTCGTCAGGTCTTGAAAAATCAGCAGATGCCCGAAGGGATTCCCCATATGATCCTGAAGCACGGACGCGGACAGGCCCAAGGTGAGGATCCTTCCGTCCCGGCGCTGGAAGAGTTGTTCCCACCGCACGGGCAGGGATCCCCGATCCCCGTCGCTTGCCAACGCGTCTGGAGGCACAACGCCCAGAACCCTTTCGAGCTTCTCGCCCAGCACCTCGCCGGCGCCGAACCCCGTGATGCTTGAGGCGGCCTCGTTGAAGGAAGTGATCCGGCCTTCCATGTCGAGCGTGACCAGACCGGAGCGGATGCACCGCACGATCGCGTCGTTCAAGTTCATGAGGTTCCGGAGGCCGGCGGACTGCTCCCTCAACATGACCCCGGCCTGACTGACGCGCTGCCGCAGGGTGGTCGTGAGCCAGGCCGTGGACAGCATAGAAGCCAGTATGAACACCAGCAGCCCCACCGGGTACGTGCCGGGATGGCTCGCGATGGAGGCCGCGATCGGCGCCGCCATGGGCCAGAGATTCCCATGAATCTCCAGATGGAGTTCGGCCCAGTAGAAGAATCCGCACAACAGGGCCGTGAGGACGCTGCCCCGGGTTCCGAGCAGGGCGGTCGCCTCCATGATGACAAACAGGTACAAAAAGACGAAAAGGCTGCCGGAACCGCCCGTGCAGTAGATCCAGGCCACGGCGAACAGCAGGTCCCAGCCGACCTGCAGAGTCCGAAGGACGGGACGGGCCGTTTCGAACCGGACCGCCACGACGCTCAGCACGCTGAAGCCCCATGCCGCGACGAGGAGCTTGAAGAGCGCGCCGATATCCGAGGGAGGCGGGATCCCCTCATTGCGGGCGTGCAGGCCCAGGGAGAAGAGGAACAGAAGACTCACCAGTCCCAGCCGCCCGAGAAGACACCATCTGAGCACTCGGGGAAGGCTTTCCCCGTCCAGAAAACCCTCCCGGCAGCCGCACGTGCCGTGGGGGATCGCCAAGGACTGCCCCGCCAACATGCGGCGCCCGGGGTTCTCCTCCATGGACAGCATGCTCAAGATCTCATCCTCCCCATCTGCCGGCTCGTTCCGCGATCCTCCCAGCCCGCGCGCCCCTCCTGTTCCATCCCTTCAGCTCACCACCGAAGCCATCTTGAAGATCGGCAGGTACATGGCCACCATCATGCCGCCGATCATAACGCCCAGAAACACCATCATCAGCGGCTCGAGCAGAGAGGTGAGCGCCGCCACGGTGGTATTGACCTCCTCGTCGTAGAAGTCGGCGATCTTGTTCAGCATGGTGTCCAGGGATCCCGTGCTTTCTCCTACGCCGATCATCTGAACCACCATGGGCGGGAACACCTTTGTCGTGCCCAGCGGTTCGGCGATCGTCTTGCCTTCCGAGATGCTCACCCGGGTCTTGAGGATCGCCTCCTCCACGATCTTGTTGCCGGCGGTCTTGGCCGTGATCAGCAAGGCGTCCAGGATGGGCACGCCGCTCGAAACCAGGGTGCCCAGGGTCCGGCTGAAGCGGGCCACCGCGATCTTGAGCAGAAGGACTCCAAAAACCGGAAGCTTCAACATGCCCCGGTCGATGATCATCCGGCCTGAGGCCGTCCGATAGTACCGACGGAAGAGCGCGCCCGCCGCCACAAAGCCAGCAAACACAAAGACGATGTTCGCCTTGAGAAACTTGCTCAGGCCGATCACGAAGAGCGTTGGCCCCGGCAGAGTCGCGCCGAACCCTGCGAACATCTTCTCGAAGACCGGGATCACGAACATGAGCAGAACGATGACCACGATCACGGACACGCCGAGAATGGCGGCCGGGTACACCATGGCGCCCTTGACGCGTTTCTTGAGGGCGATTGACTTCTCCATGTACTGACTCAACCGGGCCAGGATGATGTCCAAGGTGCCGCCCACTTCTCCCGCCGTCACAAGGTTCGTGTAAAGCTCATTGAACACCCGCGGGTGCTTCTGGAGAGAATCGGAAAAGGTCGCGCCGGCCTCCACCTCAGCCTTCACATTGAGAAGCACGTCCCGGAAAGCTGTGTTCTCCTGCTGCGAAGCGAGAATCTCCAGGGACTGAACGAGAGGAAGCCCCGCGTCGATCATCGTGGCGAGCTGCCGGGTGAAGACTGCGACATCCTTTTCCTTGATCCTCTTGGTCAGGCTGAACCCCTTCTTGCGGGCCTTGACCCCCTCGGGTCTCACCTGGGTAGGCTGGATCTGTTGCTTGCGGAGCTGCAGGACCGCAACCGCGGCGTTGGCCGCCTCAATCTGTCCCTGCACGACCTGGCCCTGCCGGTTCCTGCCTTCCCACTTGAAATTCGGCATCCTGGATCCTCCTCGGGACGCCTCCTGCCCGCCTCTCTTTTGCTCGAGCGCCCTCGCGGGAACTCGAAGAGGCCGGCTGCGGGAGGGTCTCTATTTCCGCACGGCCTCGAAACGCCTCGGGCCTGGCTGCGGAACGGGTTTTGCGCCTTTCTCCCGTTGCCGGTTTCCAATCATCGCGTTCAGTTCATCCGGATCCGACGAACGCGAAATCGCGTCGTCATAGGAAATGAGGCCCCTCGAAAAAAGATCGCAGAGGGACTGGTTCATGGTCTGCATGCCGAATTTTGCCTGGCCCATCTGCATCTGGGAATAGATCTGGTGCACCTTCTCCTCCCGGATCAGGTTGCGGATGGCCGGGTTGGGAACCATGATCTCCAAAGCCAGAACCCTCCCAGGCGCACCCTGCCTGGGAATCAGGATCTGACTGAGCACGCCCTCAAGGACCATGGAGAGCTGGGCCCGCACCTGGGGCTGCTGGAAGGGCGGGAAGACGTCGATGATCCGGTTGATCGTCTGCACGCAGGAATTCGTGTGAAGAGTGGCCAGGGCCAGGTGTCCGGTTTCAGCGATGGTCAGAGCCGCTTCGATGGTCTCCAGGTCCCGCATCTCTCCGATGAGCACCACGTCAGGGTCCTGGCGGAGGATGTAGCGCAGAGCCTTCTTGAAACTCTCGGTGTCGCTGGAAACCTCCCGCTGGTTCACCAGGCTTTTCTTGTGGGTGTGCACGTATTCGATCGGATCCTCGATGGTCACGATGTGCAGCGGCTGGTGCGAGTTGATCTCGTCCACCATGGCCGCAAGGGTGGTGGACTTGCCGCTCCCTGTGGGTCCGGTCACCAGAATGAGTCCCCTGGGCTTCTGGGCCAGCTCCTTGACGATCGGCGGGAGTCCCAACTCCTGAAAACTCCGGATCTGGTACGGGATCATCCGGAAGGCGCCCGCCACCGTGCCTCTCTGCACGAAGATGTTGGCCCGGAACCGGCTGAGATCCTTGATCCCGAAGGACAGGTCCAGTTCGTTCTCCTCCTCGAAGCGCTTTTTCTGCGCCTCGGTGAGGATGCTGTAGCACATCTGCTTGGTCTCGATGGGCGTCAAAGGCTCCATGCGCAGAGGCACCAGACGCCCGTCGAGGCGGATCACCGGAGGGGACCCTACGCTGATATGCAGGTCCGAAGCGCCCTTCTCCGCCATGATTCTCAACAATTCGGGAAGCGAAGCCATCTCCGGTCCTCCTTCCTGCGCGGTTGGGCGGCCTTTCGCCGCCTGCTTGCGTCTGCTTGCGTACTCCCTTTCCCTTTCAGCTCAGTCCATCGTCCAGGCCTTCTTCATCCGGGTTGCCTCTTCCGCCCTCCTCGTCGGCCGCGGTGACCCGCGCCACTTCTTCCACAGTCGTCACGCCTTCTCGGATCTTCTGAAGCCCGCTCTCTCTGAGGGTCTTCATGCCGGCCTTGCGGCCAATCCGCTTGAGTTCAGACACCGACGCTCCCTCGAGGATCGCTTCCCGCATCTCATCCCGTACAGGCATGACCTCGTAGAGCGCGATGCGGCCCTTGTAACCCGTGCCGGAGCAGCGATCACAGCCCCTGCCGCGATACAAAACCGTGTTGCGCGCGTCCTCTCGGCTCATGCCGAGCTCCACCAGGGCCTGCACCGGGAGGTCCTCCTCCTGGCGGCAATCCGGACAGATCTTTCGCACGAGCCTCTGGGCCAGGATGAGATTCACCGAGGAACTCACCAGGAAGGGCTCCACTCCCATGTTGAGAAGGCGGTGGATCGTGCTCGGCGCGTCGTTCGTATGAAGGGTGCTCAGCACGAGATGGCCGGTGAGGGCCGCCTTGATGGCGATTTCGGCTGTCTCGAAGTCGCGGATCTCGCCCACCATGATGATGTCCGGGTCTTGTCGCAGGAACGCCCTGAGGGCCGACGCAAAATTCAGCCCGATTTCCTCGTGTATCTGAACCTGGTTGATCCCGGGCAGGTTGTATTCCACAGGGTCCTCGGCAGTCGAGATGTTGTGGCTCGTCCGATTGAGCTCGCTCAAGGCCGAGTACAGAGTCGTTGTTTTGCCGCTTCCCGTGGGACCGGTGACCAGAACCATTCCGTAGGGCCGGTAGATGGCCTCCCGGAAATGCGCCAGGGCCTGCTCCTCGAAACCCAGCTTGGTCATGTCGAGTTGAAGGGCGCTCTTGTCCAGGAGACGAAGCACGATCTTTTCCCCGAACAACGTCGGCAGCACCGAGACCCGGAAGTCCATCTCCTTGCCCAAGGCCTTGAGCTTGATGCGGCCGTCCTGGGGAAGCCGCCGCTCGGCGATGTCCAGAGAGGCCATGATCTTGATGCGCGAGATGATGGCGTTTTTGAGTTTGAGGGGCGGCGACATGATCTCGTAAAGCACCCCGTCGATGCGGTAGCGGACCCGAAACTTGCGTTCGTACGGTTCAATGTGGATGTCGCTCGCTTCCCTCTTGATCGCCTCGGTGAGGACCAGGTTCACCAGTTTGACGACCGGGGCCTCGGAGGTCGCCTTTTCCAGCTCCTCGAGGTTAAGCTCTTCCTCGCCGCCCACGACTTCGAGCTCGAGGTCCTCGAGGTTGCTCATGACCTCGGCCAGGGAAGCTGACTGGTCGTAGAACCTGTCCAGGGCCTTCTTGAGCGCCCCCTCCTCGGCCACGACCACGTCGATGTTGTACCCCGTCAGGAACTTCAAATCGTCGATGACCATGTAATTCGTCGGGTCCGCCATGGCCACGACGAGAGTGGACCCTGCCCGGCTCACCGGCAGGACCTTGTGCTTTTGGACGACGTCGACCGGAATGAGCTTGAGGATTTCAGGCGGGATTTCGACCTGGGAGACATCGATGGACGGAAATCCGAACTGCTGGCTGAGGAACTGAAGGAGGTCCTCTTCCCGAATATAGCCGAGCCGGATCAAGTTCGAGCCTAGAAGGCCTCCGGATCGCTTTTGTTCCCGGAGCGCCTCTTCCAGTTGCGCTTTCGTAATGAGACCGGCCTCGACCAGCCGTTCGCCCAGACGGCCGTTCGCCGCGCTTCGGGGCGGCTGAGGCTTTGCCGCCGGCTGCGCCTGCGTCATACGCATGCGAAAAATGGCCCTTTTCCAAACCGGGTGGGTGCCGCTTCCGGCTCTCCCAATTGCCGAGGAACGGCATCGTGCCGCAACCGCTGGATTTCCAGCAGCTATTTCGGGAGCAAGATCTGTACCAGGGGTGACCGATAGCGGCAGGAAGCCGCAAAAGGGCCTTTCCGGCGGGCCCAAGGCCGCTCTAAGGCGAGGGCAAGGGCATGAGGGTGGGAAAAAAGGTTACAGGCTCGAAAAAAATTTCAGGCTTGCGCGCCCGTCGGCGGAACCCGTTCGTCCAAGAGACCCCGAAAGGCCTCCAGGACGAGCGCATTCTCGCCGTCCAAAAGGGTGCGCGGATCCAAAAGGACCTCCTCCTTTTCAATTCTCGCGATGACCGGCACCTGCGCCCGGCGCAGGCGCGCCTGAATTTCCTCTGCGCCCATTCGCTGCGAGCGAACAGCCACAGCGGTGCCCGGAAGGTCCTCCAGCGGCAGGGACCCTCCCCCGGCCCGCGCCGAAACCGCGCGAAGATAGACCTCAAAGTCCTTGGGGAGAAGTCCGCGCAATGCCCTGGCCAGTCGGGCGGCCTTCTTCTTCAGGGCTCGCGGATCCCGAGCAAGAAGCGCAAGGGTCGGCACCCGGTCCTGGACCGTCCGGGGATCCTGATAGAGCGTCAGGGTGGCTTCCAGGGCCGCCAGGGTGAGCTTGTCGATCCGTAGGGCTCGATTCAAGGGATGCTTCTGAATTCTTTCCAGGATTTCCCGCCTGCCGACCAGAATCCCAGCCTGGGGACCGCCGAGGAGCTTGTCGCCGCTGAAGGTCACGAGGTCAGCCCCGGACCGGACAGCCCTCTGGACCGTGGGCTCGTCCCCAAGACCCGCCACCGCCAGGTCCACGAGACACCCGCTCCCCAGGTCGTGCATGACAGGAATCGAGAACCGCCTGCCCAGCCCCACGAGGTCTTCGAGACTGACCTCAGAATGAAAACCCTGAACACGGTAATTGCTCGGATGAACCTTGAGGAGAAGACCTGTGGAAGATGTCACGGCCCTCTCGTAATCGACCAAGTGGGTCCTGTTCGTGGTGCCGACCTCGACCAGCACCGCATCGCTTTCCCGCAGAATGTCCGGAATCCGAAAGGAGCCGCCGATCTCCACCAGCTCTCCCCTGGACACGATGACCTCCCGGCCTCGGGCCAGAGTCCGCAGAGCCAGAAATACGGCAGCCGCGTTGTTGTTCACCACAAGGGAAGACTCGGCGCCGGTCAATTCACACAGAAGGCCCAACACATGCCGGTAGCGGGATCCCCTTTTCCCGCTATCGAGATCGAGTTCCAGGTTCGAATACCCCCGTGCCACTTCGTGAACGGCCTGGAGAGCTTCCGCAGCCAGCGGAGCTCGGCCCAAGTTCGTATGAAGGACGACTCCGGTTGCGTTCACCACAGGCCTCAGACTGGGCCGAAGGATGCGCTCGATCTCTTCGGCGATTTCGGCCGCCAGCACCGAGCGGGAAGGCGCGGCGTCGCCTTGACCCGCGAGGATGCTCGCCCGCCAACGATCCAGCACAGTCTGAACAGCCTTTCGGAACGCCCATCGAGGCGGCCCGCCCGCGGCCTTAGACCCTAGCTCGGGCCACTGCAGAATTTCGTGAACCGCAGGGAGGTCTCGAAGCAAGCCATTGCGAGTCTTGGGATGGGTGGACATAATCGCCCGCTCCTCTCGGGCACAAGAAACCGCAGCGCGAACAGCCCTGTCAGGTTACCACATCAAGCCCAAACCTGGAAGGATCGCGCTACGAGCAGGGGTCAGTCCTTCATATTACGGATTCGACGCCGAGCGTGTGCCACCACCGCATCACCCACCCACGGCCATGACAGAGCATGGCCCTCCACGGGATTTTCCTTGGAGGGACGCGCTCCGTCGCGTCCGTCTTTGGGTCTTACGGTTTGTCTGCCACGGCGCCCGAAGAAGAACCAGCCATGAGAGAGCATGGCCCTCCATTGGGATGAGGGATCGTTCCCAACCCGGCGGCCATGACAGAGCATGGCCCTCCATGGGATGTCGGCCACCGGCGGCCATGACGGAGCATGGCCCCCCATTGGGATTTTCCCTGGAGGGACGCGCTCCGTCGCGTCCGTCTTCAGGTCTTACGGTTTGTCTGCCACGGCGCCCGAAGAAGAACCAGCCATGAGAGAGCATGGCCCTCCATTGGGATGAGGGATCGTTCCCAACCCGGCGGCCATGACAGAGCATGGCCCTCCATGGGATTTTCCTTGGAGGGACGCGCTCCGTCGCGTCCGTCTTCAGGCATCGTGATCCCAAGATCCCCCCTGCGGCCACGAGCGACCATGGCCCTCCATTGGGTTCTCCCTGGAGGGACGCGCTCCGTCGCGTCCGTGTGCATAGGCCGCCGGTTTTCTTTTCCCGCGAAACCTTGTATCGTAAAAATGTTCGGTCTGTTCCTGTCTCCTGCCGCAGGGATCCCCAGGACATCCGAATCGATTCGACAAGAACCTTTGGAGGAGGCGAGCCTTGTCCCTTTGCCCGGGAAAGGACGATAGCATCCTTGGCCAGATCCGGAGGCCCGCCCGATACCTGGGCAGCGAAATCAACGCGGCCCGGGCGCCCCAAAAAGGAGACCTCAGAGTCGGTCTGGCTTTTCCCGATCATTATGAGATTGGCATGTCCCATCTCGGGATGGCCATTCTCTATGACTGCCTGAACCGCACGGCCGGTGTGTTCGCAGAAAGGGTTTTTCTGCCCGACACGGACCTGGAGGCGCACCTGCGGGCAAGACGCGCGCCCCTGACCACCCTGGAAACACGCACACCTCTCGACCGCCTAAACGTGCTCGGCTTCAGCCTGGCCTACGAACTCACGTACACGAATGTCCTGGCCATCCTGGATCTGGGCCAGATCCCCCTCCACGGGGAAGAAAGACAAAGGCGCCATCCCCTCATCCTGGCCGGAGGCCCCTGCGCCTTCAATCCCGAGCCTTTGAGCCCCTTCATCGACGCTTTCGTCATCGGCGATGCCGAGAACCTCCTGCCCGAGATCTGCCTTCTCGTCAGAGAGTGGAAGACATCTGATGCCACCAGGGAAGATCTGCTCCGGAGGCTCGATCGGCTCGACTCGGTATACGTGCCGTCTCTGTTCTCGCCCTGTTCGGACCCGAATCGGCGTCTGATCTCCCTGTCGGGCCGCACAGCCCCCGTGCGGAAGGCCGTGGTGCAGGACCTCGACCGGGCCCCTTTTCCCGAAGCCCCGATCGTGCCTTTTGCACGAATCGTCCACGACCGCATTAGCATCGAGGTGGCCCGTGGTTGCCCCCACGGATGTCGCTTTTGCCAGGCCTCGGTCCTGTACCGGCCAGTGCGCGAAAGGAGTCCCGGCCGCATCCTGCAAATCGCGAACAAGAGCCTTCTCGCCACTGGATACGAGGAGCTGTCCCTCCTTTCCTTGAGTATCGGCGATTACTCCCGGCTCGTGCCCCTCGTCCAAGACCTCATGGCCCGCGTGGAAAACCAGAGAGTGGCTCTGTCCCTGCCCTCTCTGCGCGTGGGTTCCCTCGACCGCGAGGTGGTCTACCAGATCCGCAAGGTTCGCAAGACCGGTTTTACCCTGGCTCCCGAGGCCGCCTCGGCGCGCCTGCGCAATGCCGTCAACAAGGACATCGACGAGGAAGAACTCTTCCGGAGCGCCAGGCTCCTGGCTTCCCTGGGATGGCGGTCCCTCAAACTTTACTTCATGATCGGCCTTCCCACAGAGACCGAGGAGGACGTGGACCGAATCGTCGCGCTCGCATCAAGGATCCGCGGCGAGGCCCTTCGTGCCAAGCCAGGCTCTTTTCAGGTCACGATCAACGTGTCCACTTTCGTACCCAAGGCCCACACCCCCTTCCAGTGGCACCCGCAACTGCACCCCCGCGAGGCCGAACGAAGGCAGGCCCACCTGAAACGGGCGATCCGTCGGACGGGCTTCAGGCTCAAATGGCACGACGCAAACGTGAGCTTCCTGGAAGGCGTCTTCGCCCGCGGGGACCGAAGAACAGCCTCTCTCCTCGAGGAGGCCTACCGCCTGGGGTGTTCGAGGGACGGATGGACCGAGCATCTCCGGTTCGACCTCTGGCAAAAGGCTCTCGACAAAACCGGCGTCTCGCCCCAGGAGTGTCTGAATCCGGTCCCCGACCCAGCGGCGCCCCTCCCTTGGCATTGGATCGATCCGGGCGTTTCCCCGGCCTTCCTTCTCCGGGAATACGAAAAAGCCCTTCGCTCCGAGCCAGCCCCCTTTCACTGTACAGGGGATTGCTCGGGCTGCGGCCACTGTTCTGGGTCTGAGTCGCCAAAACCGACGCAGGTCTCCTCCCCCGCCCGCCCCTGCCAAGACTCACCAGAGCCCGCCCCCAAAGAAAACCCCCGGCCCGGCGCAGCCATGGGAGTCGACGGACTCCTGCGCGTCCGCGTCCGATACGCAAAGGAAGCGAGCGCGGTCTATCTCAGCCACCTGGAAACGCTCACGGCCCTTCAGAGGGCCTTGCGACGGAGCGGTCTGCCGATCGCGTTCACCCTCGGAGAAAATCCCCATCCCAGGATCGCCCTGAGCCCGGCCCTGCCTTTGGGCATGGAAAGCCTTTCCGAGTACGTGGACATCTGGCTCGTCAGAGCCATTTCAGCCGAAGCAGTGGCGAACTCCCTGGCCAAGGCGCTGCCCCCCGGTCTTCGGGTTCTCTCGGCCCAGCCTGTGGCTTGCGGCGCACCGTCCTTGGAAGAAAGCGTCATCTGGATGGAATACGAGGTCCATTTTTGCCGGGACGAGCCGGGCGAGCCCTCGGTGCGGGAGCTGCTCAAGGGGGACGTGGAAAACTTCCTGGCTGGCCGGTCCTCGATCGTGGAAATCCGATCCGAGGGGAAAAGCTCCTTCGTGGACCTCAGGCCCGCGGTGAGGGATCTGGCTCTTCTGGACGGCCCGATCGTTCGCCTGCAGCTCCAGAAGATCCACGGCAATCTGCCCTCCCCCACGAGGGTTCTGGACGCCCTTTTTGCCTCCGGAGAGAGCCGCCGAACCGGCAGGCACGTTCGCAAAACGCAGACCGTTTTTCAGCAGACGAAACCCTGACCCGGACCGGCCAACGGATCATCGGCCATGGCAAACGAACTGATCATCAATGTCACGCCCCACGAAACGCGGGCTGCCCTCATCGAGAACGGCCTCGTGACCGAGCTTTACACCGAACGGGGTCACAAGACCGGCTACGTGGGAAACCTTTACAAGGGACGGGTGCTGCGCGTCCTGCCCGGGATGCAGGCCGCCTTCGTGGACATCGGGCTCGAACGGGCCTCCTTCCTCTACGTGACCGACGTCTACCAGAACCAGCTCGGCGATTTCAGCTTCTTTCTGAGCGAGGAGGACAAAGAGGACATCCTGGAAGAGGACCCCCAGGAAGAAGACGCGGAAGCAGGAGATCTGTTTGAAACGAGCCCTCCTGTCCAGGAGACCACCCGCCAGGAGATGCACATCGAGGATTTGCTGAAGGAAGGACAGGAAATCCTCGTCCAGGTGGTCAAGGATCCCCTCGGCACCAAGGGGCCTCGAGTCACCATGCACGCCTCCCTGCCCGGCCGATACCTCGTCTTTATGCCGACCGTGAACCACATCGGCATATCCCGACGGATCGAAGACGAGAAGGAACGACAGAGGCTCAAGAAGATCATCCAAAAAATCAAGCCTCCTTACTCGGGCTTCATCATCCGCACCGTGAGCATGGGCAAGACGGAGAAGGAACTGAAGGCGGACATGGACTATCTCCTCAAGCTCTGGGACGACATCCAGACCCGCATGGGCCAGGTGACGGCTCCGGTCCTTCTCCATCAGGACCTCAACCTCACGCTGCGCCTGATCCGGGATATCTTCACAAACGAGGTCTCCCGCCTGGTCATCGACTGCCCCAAGGAATACGAGAAAGTCTGCGCCTTCATCGAGACGTTTATGCCGAAGCTGCGGAACCAGGTGTTCCTCTACCAGGAAAGGGAGCCGATCTTCGACGCCTATCGGATCGAGGTCCAAATCAGCGAGGCTCTGGGCCGCAAGGTCTGGCTCAAGTCCGGCGGATACATCGTCATCGACGAAACCGAGGCTCTCACGGCCATCGACGTGAACACGGGAAAGTACGTGGGGCAGAGAAACCTGGAAGACACGATCCTCAAGACCAACCTGGAGGCGGTCAAGGAGATCGTTTATCAGCTCCGCCTGCGCAACATCGGCGGGATCATCATCATCGACTTTATCGACATGGAAAGGAAGGACCACCGGGACAAGGTCTTTCAAACCCTCCTCGAAGCCCTGAAAACGGATCGGGCCCGGACCAACATCCTCAAAATATCCGAACTCGGCGTCGTGGAAATGACGCGCAAGAGGACGAGGGAGAGCATTCTTCGAACCCTTTGCGAGCCCTGCCCGTATTGCGAAGGCAAGGGATACGTCAAATCGCGCCAGACCGTCTGCTACGAGATCTTCCGGCAGCTCCAGAGGGAAAAACAGGATCTCCGGGGAAGCAAGATCGTGCTTCATCTCCACCCGGACATCGCTGGCCTCCTCTACGGTCAGGAACACAGCAGCCTCGAAAAACTCGAACAAGAGTGCGGGCGGCCGATCCTCATCAAGACCCGGCCGGATTTCCACATCGAGCAGTTCGAAATCACCTCCTACTGAACCGTCCGGTCGAAACGGCGCGTTTTTCGTCCCCCCAAAGGAAATTTTTATCTGGAACGGCCGGATCGGGCTCACGTTCTCCACCCTGCTGGCAAGGCCTCACAGGCATTTCCTGCCCGATTTTCCAGTGGATTTGAGCCGAGCCCCCAATCCGTCTCCTATTGAGCCAAACCCGTGGTACGCCTCTTGCTTCTTCGTGGCAATCGCCTCCTCCCGGTTCCCTGTGAAGAAAGGGAGAACCTCGTGGCCACCTTCGCGCATCGGATCGAATTTCTGCGTTTTGAAGCAGCGGAACGAAGCTTTTGCGTGGACGTGGACCAAGTTGTCGGCATCGTGACGATTCCCCCCAGTTTCAGGGAGGTTCCTGAGTCCGTTCCCTTTCAGAACCAGGAAGTGCCCGTCTATTCCCTCGAGAGGCTGCTCGAGCTGGTTCCAAAACCCGGCCCTCCGCCCCGAGAGATCCTCGTCCTCAAGGGACCGGGGGGACTTTACGGCCTTTCGGTCGATTGGGTCGGGGAAATCTGCAAAGTTCCGGTTCAAAGATGCGTCTTTCGTTTTCCGGCTTCGACACACTGCCAGATCCGCATGTTCGGCATCTGGGGCATGGCTGTGCTCGAGAAGGACCTGGCCCTGATTTTGGAACCGGGCGTTCTCGTGCAAGAGGTTTGGGATGCGACCCCTGGCCTGCGCCCAGCCTTCGAGCCACTCTCCACGAAGGAGCGGACAGCCTACCCTGCAGGCTGCAGGGGATAAGCCTCCGGCCCCTCTGACCCGCCACGGCATCCACGCCAAGAACGACCCCTCACCTACCGCCGCGCCCGCCACGCCCGCTCGTTGACTTCCTGTCGAAATTCCAGTAATTTAACTGGACCGGGCACGGCGTCCCGGCTGACTTCTCTGTCCATGGGGGTGTTACGGGAATGTATGCGGTCATCAAAACCGGCGGAAAACAGTACAGAATCTCCGAGGGTGACGTCCTTCGAATCGAGAGGCGGGAGGCCGAACCCGGTCAGGAAATCGTTCTCGACCAAGTTCTTCTGGTTGGAGAAGGCGACGCTGTGGAGGTCGGCAATCCCTATCTCAACAACGTCCGCGTGCGGGCAGAGGTCCTCGCCCAGCGGAAAGCCAAGAAGATCGTGGTCCTCAAGTTCAAGAGACGAAAGGGTTACAGAAGGAAGCAGGGACATCGCCAACTCTACACAGGCATCCGCATCAAGGCGATCGAACGAGAGGCGGGCGAGCCCCTGAAAGAGGCGTAACATGGCACACAAGAAAGGTGTGGGGAGCTCCCGCAACGGCCGAGACAGTGCCGGCCAGAGGCGGGGAATCAAGATTTTCGGAGGCCAGACAGTGCGGGCGGGCGCCATCCTGGTGAGACAAGTGGGCACCCGGGTGCATCCGGGCCAGAACGTGGGCATGGGCAGGGATTTCACCCTGTTCGCGAAAATTAACGGCACGGTCGCCTATCGCAAGAGCGGGAAGCACAAGACCACGGTCCATGTCCTGCCGGGCTGACCCGAATCGCCTGGACGCCGCCCCAAGTCCCACAAGGCCGCCGCCCGCCTTCCCCGGATGCCGATGCGGTTCGTCGACGAAGTGGAGATCGTGATCCAGGCCGGCAAAGGGGGCAACGGCTGCAGAAGCTTCCTCCGGGAAAAGTACAAGCCCAAAGGGGGGCCGGACGGCGGGGATGGCGGAAAGGGAGGAGACGTCGTCATACGGGCGGACGGCAGAAGAAACACCCTCATAGACCTTCATTTCCAGCGACACTATCGAGCAGAAAACGGAAAGCACGGCAAAGGCAAACAGCAGCACGGCAGAAAGGGAGCCGACCTCATCATTCACGTTCCCCCTGGAACTCTGCTGATCGACGCAGAGACAGGCCAAGTCCTCCAAGACCTGCGCCGCCCCGGGGACTCCTTCCTGGCCGCCAGAGGCGGCAGGGGGGGACGGGGGAACATGCGGTTCGCAGGCCCCTCTTGCCGAGCCCCGGATTTCGCCGAGGAGGGCCTTCCGGGGGAGACCAAACGCATCCGCTGCGAACTCAAACTCTTGGCCGACGTGGGCATCGTCGGCTTGCCGAACGCCGGCAAGTCGACCCTGATCAGCCGGATCTCGGCAGCCAGACCCAAGGTCGCCCCGTATCCCTTCACCACCCTGGTGCCCCATCTGGGCATCGTGCGCGCTCACGAGGATTGCTCTTTCGTCGTAGCCGACATTCCGGGCATCGTCCCCGGCGCTTCCAAGGGACAGGGACTGGGCCTGCGCTTCCTCCGTCATATCGAACGGACGGCGGTCCTGCTGTTTCTCATCGACCTGGCCGACCCCCTGGAAGAAGACCCCCTCGAAACTTACGGCATCCTGAAAGCCGAGCTCGGACAGTACAGCGACCGGCTGCTCGCGAAACAGAGAATCGTGGCGCTCAACAAGATCGATTTGCCCCTCGCAAGGTCCAGGATGAGAAAGTTCAGGGGACGAACCCTGCCCGACGGCGTGCCCCTGATGTTCATATCGGCCCACACCGGGGTCGGTCTTCGAGGCCTGGTCTCGCGCCTGGCCGCACTCTGCGGAAGCCGCATCGCCGAAGGGGAAGCCAGCTTCGCTGCCGAAGATCAGGCGGGGTCGGCTGTGACCGCCGCGACACCCCCGGCCTTTGCAGAGCAAATCTCCGAGCCTTGGCCATACCCGCGCGGAGGAGACGGTGAGGGCGGCGGCAGAAAATCCTAAAGCCGAGCGGATCAGGCTCGGCGTGATGGGGGGCACGTTCGATCCCGTACACCTCGGCCATTTGCGCGCGGCTGAGGAGGTGAGGGAATTGTTCCGACTCGACCGAATCGAGTTCCTGCCGGCACGGGTCCCCCCCCACAAGACCGATCGGCCTGTGACGCCCATTTCCTACCGCCTCGCCATGCTGGAAGAAGCCGTGGGTTCTGCCCCGGGCTTTGCGGTCTCGAGGATCGAAGCCGATCGAGAGGGCCTTTCCTATCTTGTGGACACTCTCGAACAGTACCGGAGAACTCACGGGTTCGACGCCGCCGTGCATTTTGTCCTGGGCATGGACAGCTTCCGGGAAATCCGCACCTGGCACCGCTACCCGGAACTTTTCGCTCTCGCCGATTTCATCGTGACCACCAGGCCCGGCTACGCCAGGCCTGGGCTCGCCGAAGCGCTGCCGGCCGATGTGGCTCGAGCGTTCCGGCCGGTCCGCTCGGATGGCACCCTTTTCGAACACGAAAGCGGCAAGAAGATCTATTTTCAGGAAATCACCCTGCTTGACATCTCGGCCACAAGAATCCGCCAATGGCTCCGACAGGGCAGATCGGTCCGCTACCTGGTCCCGGACCCGGTCCTGGCCTACATCGAGAAACACCGCCTTTACCGGTAGGCAGGGGAACAACACAAAATGCCGAGGAAAAAATCGCAAACGAGCGTCTCCCGACCGGCTGAGGACCGCCTGGCCAAGGCCAAGGCCCGTCTTTGCGCCAGACTGGCCATCGAAAAGAAAGCCTTTGGCATCAGCGTCCTGCACGTCGGCGCGGTCTCCCCAATTGCAGAGTATTTCGTGATCTGTTCAGGCCGATCGGTCCGCCAGACACGGGCCATTGCCGAACACATCCAGACGGCTCTCAAGGTTCAGCGCCGCGAAACCCCTTTGGGCGTCGAAGGGGAGGCGGAAGGCGTCTGGATCCTTCTCGACTATGACGACGTCGTGATCCACGTGTTTTATGAACCCACGAGGGCCTACTACGCCTTGGAAAGTCTCTGGTCCGATGCTCCCCGGTTGAGAGACTCGGCGCTCCTCAAGGCCGAACGGGAGGCCTTGGCGGGCTCCGCCCAAGAGGAGGGAGATTGGGAGGATTGAATCTCACCCTGGTGCTTGTGGGGAAACCCCGAACGCCCTTTGTGCGCGCCGGAATGGAGTACTATGCCAAGATGATCGCCCAAAAGGCCGCTCTCAGGTTTCGCGAGGTCAAATCCCACCCCCTTCGAAAGGGCGTGTCGGCTCAGCAGGCCCGATCGCACGAAAAAGACCGGATCCTCAGGTGCTTCGAAGAAAGGCAAGTGCGGGTTTTTCTGGACGAGCGGGGCCGAAAGCTCGACTCCCGCCAGTTCGCCGCGTGGATGGGTGCCATGATGGCACAGGGCCGTTCCCGCATAGCCTTCGTCATCGGCGGCCCCCTGGGCCTTGCGCCGGAGCTTTTGTCTGAGGCCGACATGGTGCTGTCCCTTTCCCCTTTTACTCTGTCCCACGAGATGGTTTTGCTCGTTCTTCTCGAACAGATCTACCGCTCCCTGGCGATCCTTCACAACCATCCGTACCCCAAGTGAACTTTTCGCCTCAAAAGGAGGGGCAACGGCTCTCCACCATGTCATTCGGCGTTCGTTCGTTTCTCGGCGAGATCCTGGAGGTTCTGCTGCCGAGAGTCTGCCCTTTCTGCAGGCGCGCCACGCCGAACGGCCAGGACCCCTTCTGTACGGGCTGCGCTGAATCCTTCAAGCCTTTCCGGCCGCCCTTTTGCACCGTTTGCGGGAGACCGGTTCCTGCCTCGTTCCACGGGGCTGAGTCTCTCCTTTGCACGACCTGTCTCCACTGCCCCAGGCCCCCTTGCCCAGGCTTCCGCGTTCGGTGCGTGGGTCCGTATGAAGGCAACTTGAGGGAAGCCATTCTCAGGCTTAAGTACGGCCGCGACCTGCTTCTGGGACCGGCCCTGGGAACATGGATGGCTTCCCGCTTCCGGGTGTTCTTTCCGCAGGATTCCTTCGACCTCCTCCTGCCCGTCCCGCTGCATCGGGCAAGACTCCGCCAGAGAGAGTTCAACCAATCCGTCCTGCTGGGCAGACCCCTGGCCCATTCGCTGCGGGTTCCCCTGGAGCTGAAGGCCGTGCTGCGGATACGGGACACGCCCTCCCAGAGCCTCTATCGCCGTGGAGACAGAAGGAAGAACCTCAAAGGGGCCTTCCGGGTCGCGAGTGCCGAGCGCATACGGGGTCGCTCGGTCTTGCTCGTTGACGACGTCTTCACGACCGGGGCCACGGCGGCGGCTCTGGCGACTCTGCTTCTTGATGCTGGCGCAACGGGTGTGTCCGTTTTATGCCTTGCCAGAACCGTAGATCCGACCTCGCCTCAGTCGGGTCCGATTGGCAGTGGCCCACACGAAACAGAGGCTCCTTGACACCCCAAGGCGGCTCCATTAGCATCCACCCTGGATTTCAGGTTTTCTCCCTTGCCCGTCCCCTTTCCGAGAGGAGAGCTTCCGTTCTTGCAAGCGTCAGGTCTATCGACAGAAACAAGGTCCCGCCGGAAGGCCTTGTGGACCCTCGTGCTCGCCTTGTGCTGCGCCCTTCTCCTGTCCGGCTGCCATGTATGGAGCGCCCACAGAGTCCTCGGGCAGGCGCGCGAAGAACTGGCGAGGGCCGAGCAGATGGATCTCGCCGGCGAAAGTCTTTATCATCGAGTCGTGGCACAGGAACTGATCCAGGCCGCTCAGAAGCAATATGAAGACGCGGACTTCCCCGAGGCCGACCGGTTCGCCCAGGAGGCCCTGCGTCACCTTTCGAGGATTCCCGGTGGGTCCGCCCAACCGTCCGCGGACTCTTCATCCAGCGACGCAAGCGAGGCAAGCCCTTGAAGCGCGCACAAACCCTTTGGGCCCTTCTCGGCGCGAGTCTTCTCGTTGCGACCCCTCAATCCGCCCCGGCCGAGAGGCAGGACCTTCTCCACGAGATCCAGGCCCTGGACGCCTACCTCAGCAAGGCCCACATGGCCGGAGGCGCGCGCTGCGCGCCCGAGGCGCTCGCCACTGCTCAGATCTGCCTCGCGAAGGTCAAAGAGGAACTCGAGGAGGGTGACCGCTGGGAGGCCGAAGACCTCCTGGTGAGTTGCCAAAGACTAAGCCAGGGGCTCTGGGACCGGATCGTCCTGTGCGGGCAAGACACCGACGAGGACGGGATCCCTGATTCGACAGACCAGTGCCCAGACCAGCCCGAAACCTATAACGGTTACCGGGACGAAGACGGATGTCCGGACCGGGTTCCATCCCGGGCGCTTCTCACACCGGATAAGATCGAGATCCTCGAACCTCTTGCATTTGACGAAGGGACCCAGGCCCTGCTTCACGAAAGCGAACCGGTCCTTGCGGACGTGGCCAGGATTCTTGCGGAAAACCCTTCGGTTCGCATCCGGATCGAGGCCCATCTGGACGGCTCGACGGACCCGGAAGCAGCTTTTTCCATTTGCAGTCGAAGAGCGGAAAACGTAAAAGACGCTCTTTCAGCCTTGGGCGTGGACGCGGCGCGGATGGAAACCGCCCCAAAGGGGTCGGCCGAGCCAATCGCGTCAAACGATTCCCCTTGGGGCCGGAAAGTCAACCGCAGAATCGAATTTGTCCGCATCCCTTGAGACCGCGTCCCAGGAAGGACCCGGTCTGGCGCGGCATGCCCCCCTTTCCATGCTCCGGAGATCCCCGTGGCAGCCTCCAAGATCCTTGCACTCGACGCACTGGCCCGAAAGGTGGAGGCCCATCGACGGCGGGGCAAACGGATCGTCTTTACGAACGGCTGCTTCGACCTGCTGCACGTCGGCCACGTCCGCTACCTCCGCCAGGCCAAGGCCCTCGGAGACGTGCTCATCGTCGCGGTCAACAGCGACCGTTCGGTGAGAAGGCTCAAGGGCCAGGACCGGCCGATCCAGAACGAGCAGGACCGACTGGAGATTCTGGCTTCCCTCGAGAGCGTGGATTACCTCACCCTGTTCGACGAGGATACGCCCCTTGCCGTGATCGAACGTCTTCAGCCCGACGTCCTCGTCAAGGGAGGGGATTGGCCCCCGGAGCGGATCGTGGGCAGGCAGGTCGTCGAAAAACGCGGGGGCAGGGTCGTTGTGATCCCGTATGTAGCGGGCGCCTCCACAACGGATCTCGTCCGCAAGATCCGCCGGCGAACCAGCTGATGGACGACCCGCGCACCCGACAGGACGGCCGCCGCCGCACGGGGTCATCCGTAGGGATACATGCCTTTTTGGACCTTTCTGAGAGCCTCCAGCAGCCGGTTGTGCTTCTTCTCGTCCTCGAGAAGGTAGTTCAGGAGATACTCCTGGACCAGCATCTTCCGGCCCTTGAGAGCCTTCAAGCTCTCCTGTGCCAGCCGAATGGTTTTCTTCTCGATTTCGATATGGCGCTTGATGGCCTCCCAGACCGATCCCACCTCGTCGGGGGACAGGGAAACCGTCTTTTCCGTCAGGCTGTCTGCGATCCATCCCTGCACCCGGTAGTGCATTTGGGAGTCGTGCTGGATGATCTCCATGACCAGCCGCACGATCGGATTCTCTGTTTCCTCGATGATCTTGCCCGTGGAAGCCACCGAAGCATTCTCCACCTTCTGCCAGCTCCTCATGTTGGCCACGAGTTGCCCTTGAACGGCCTTGGTCGACATGTTCCTTGCCCTCCTTTCTTTTCTGGTCTCTTTCCGATTTCCTGCTTCCGGTGCAGCCCATTCATTCTTCAAGCCCATCTCCCCCCACTCCCCTCGGGCGCGTCCGTCCTGCCCCCCTCACCTGGCATGGGCTCGCTTTCGGCGCTTCTGCGCTTCCTCCAGGACCGAGGCGGCCAGATGGTCCGGTAGGGGCTCGAAGGCCAGAAACTCCATCGAATGGTTCGCGCGGCCCGAACTGAGGGACCGAAGAACCGTGGCGTAGCCGAACATCTCCGCCAGAGGGACCTTGCCCGAAAGTTTCTGGGAACCCTTGCGGAACCTGCGCATGTTCTCCAGGCGGCCCCGCCTTCGAAACAAATCGGCCGAGATGTCGCCGATGTATGCATCGGGGGTGGCGATCTCAATTTTCATGATGGGCTCGAGAAGCTGGGGGCCTGCCTTGCGAAAGGCCTCCTTGAAGGCCATGCTCGCGCAGATGTGGAAGGCGCGGTCCGAGGAGTCCACCTCGTGGAAGGATCCATCCAAGAGCACGGCCCGGACCCCGACCACGGGGTATCCGGCCAGGACTCCAGTGGCCATGGTCTCCTCGATGCCGCGCCGGACCGCAGGAATGAACTCCTTGGGGATCGCCCCTCCCCGGATCATGTCCACGAACTCAAAGGAGCCCTCCGGGTACGGCTCGATCCTCAGGACCACGTGGGCGAATTGTCCGCGCCCGCCCGTCTGTCTCTTGAATCGGGTGTTCGCCTCGGCGATGGACGTGATGGTCTCCCGGTAACTCACGAGGGGCTCACCGGTTACCACCGGAACCTTGAAGTCGCGGCGAAGCCTGTCCTCAATGATCTCCAAGTGGAGTTCTCCCATGCCTGCCACCAAGGTCTCGCGAGTCTCGGGATCCACGAAAAAGGTGAAGGAAGGGTCCTCCATGGCCAGCTTCCGCAGCGCCTTGGCCAGCACGTCCTCGTCCTTGACGTCCACAGGCGCAATGGACCGCTGGATCACAGGCTCTGGCACACGGATCCTCTCGAGCAGCAGGGGCGCAGAGGGGTCGCAGAGGGTATCCCCGGTGGTGGAGTACTTGAGACCGATCAGCGCCACGATATCGCCCGCCGAGGCGCAAGGGATCTCCTCCCGCTTCTTGGCGTGGATGCGGTTGATCCTGCCGACCCGCTCATACTGCGACTGGGTCGAATTGAGGATTTGCTGCCCGGGCCGCAGTTCTCCTGAGTAGATGCGCACGAAGGTCTGCTGCCCGACATACGGATCGTGGATGATCTTGAAGGCAAGACCCGCAAAGGGCGCCCTTGGGGACGGAACCCGTTGGACGGCCTCCCGGCCCTTGAGGTCCAAGCCCACTACGCTGCCCACATCCACCGGAGAGGGAAGATAATCCACCACCGCGTCCAGGAGGAGCTGAATCCCCATGTTCCGATAGGCGGACGCGCAGAAAACGGGCGTGACAAGGGAATGGATGACGCAGTACCGAGCCACTTTCCGCAGCTCCGCCTCTTCGATCTCCTGTTCGGACACGAACTTTTCAAGGAGGCCTTCATCGAACTCGGCCAGCTTCTCCTCCAGAAGACTCCTGGCCTTCCGGGCTCTATCGAGCCAGTCGTCCGGGATGTCCTCGACAACCCGCTTGAAGTTCTCGAAGGTCACGGCCTTGAAGGCCACCAGGTCGATGATTCCCCGGAAGGTGTCACCGCAACCCATGGGGAGTTGAAAGGCCACGGGGTTGGCGTCGAGATGATCCCGCAACTGAGCCAGGCACCCATCGAAGTCCGCCCCCTCCCGGTCCATTTTGTTCACCAGGGCGATTCGCGGCACGTGATGGCGATTCGCCTGGTTCCAAACCGTCTCGGACTGGGGCTCCACTCCGCCAATCGCGCAAAACACCGCGATCATGCCGTCCAACACGCGAAGGGACCGCTCGACTTCAACGGTGAAATCCACGTGGCCCGGCGTATCGATGATGTTGATAGTGTGCCCCTTCCAGGCGCAGGTGATAGCGGCAGAAGCGATCGTGATTCCCCGCTCCTGCTCCTGGACCATGAAGTCCATCGTCGCCTGTCCGTCGTGGACTTCGCCCAACTTGTGGGTGACGCCCGTGAAGTACAAAAACCGTTCGGTCACCGTGGTCTTGCCCGCGTCGATATGGGCGGCAATCCCAATGTTTCGAATCTTGTGAAGCGTCATGATCCGTCATTCCTGCGGCAGCAGATATCCTTCTTGGGCCCGCGTCAGACCCGACCCGCGGTTGCTGCCGCCGTTCCGATGGGAGGGAAAAAGACGGGGGGACGTTCGGAGGGAACGAACCGTATCCGAAGCCATCATGAAATATATCACATTTCGATCCCTTCTCTCAAAGGAGCAGCAAGACCTGGCAGCGTTCACCTCCCTGCACCCTCGATCACCGTCTTCCAGCCGGCCAGAACCACGCCAGGGACTTCCCAGGTCTGCGGAGGGCCTTTCTCGAGGGGGATGCCCAGCTCGACACGCCCTGCAGATCTCAATTTCTCTCCGAGCAAAGGCTCCACGTATATCGCGCAAGCGCTCAGAACCGTGTACATTCCTGTCATCCTATGCTCGACCGTGAGCACAGGGGCCGGGTAGCTCGTTCCGTCCACCCGGAATTCCGCATTCCCCTTGGCAAAGGGCCATCGTCTCGGCGCCGTGACATAGAGAACCAGCGAATACCCTTGTTTCCCGTGCCCACCCTTCCCGACCAGCCTCAGGAACTGGACGGTGGAATAAGGCTTCACTCCCTCTGTGAATATACTTTGCCCCGCCCTCTCGTCCTTGGGAGGTTCAGCGCCCCAAAGAGAATCCCAGAAGAGCAAAAAAGCAAAAAGAACTGCAAGCCCGGTCTCGACGACTCTTCCCATCAATAGCTTTCCCCCTCGATGGCCCAGGTCTTGGGGGATGTGGAGGGAAACGAGAAAAAAACCTCGATTCCCTGTTAGCAGTTTTTAAGCTCTTTTTTCTTCCAACCCTGTTCCGGAGTCATCTTCTTCTTAGATGCGCTAAGAGAGCCCAGGGGCCACAATGAACGCATCTTTTCTTTTGGACCCTGTTCAGCTACCGGTATGCACCCCCGGCAAAGCCCGTCTTCGAGGCTCCCTCATGGATCCGTCCGGTTGCGAGGAGATCGAGTGGACCGTTCACCCGTCCCGGGGAAAGGTTCCCTTCAAGAGAGCACGGCTGGACCGGGATTCGGTCCGCCGGTGGCTCGAAGTCCCCCTGTCCTTCTCCCGGGAAATCGGAGCCTGCCCGAGGCCGGACGGAAGGCCTTTGCAAGAAGCTCTTCAAAAAATTTTTGCAGAGCACCGGAAAATCTCTTGCAAATTCTCGCGACCGGCGACAAGATGCGTTCAAACGCTTCCCGGGAAAGAAGGGGCTTCCCAGGGGAGAACCGCAAACCCGAGTGGACGAGGAGAACGAGATGGCTGAGCAGAAGAAACCGATGACCAAGGCACAGATTGTCGCCCATTTCGCCGCGAAGTTCGGGATGACCCGCAAACAGGCGGCCGAAGTGCTCGAGGAGCTGGCAGCGCTTGCGATCGATCAGACCAAGAAGGTTGGCACCTTCATTCTGCCCGGCATCGCCAAGATCTCCAAAGTGAAGCGCAAGGCTCGCAAAGGCCGGAACCCTGCTACCGGCGAAGTGATCAAAATTCCTCCCAAGACCGTGGCCAAGATCCGTCTTTTCAAGGCTTGCGCAGAGGCGATCGTCCCGAAAAAAAGCTGAACGGCCCGGGGAGGCCGCCGTCTTTGGAAAGCGGCCTCCCTCTGCCGGCGTCTTTTCGACTCCCTTCCTCTTGCCCTCGACCTCCTACCGCTTTTGGGATAGGGACGGGGTGCGGTACGACATGTTCGGCCGCGCCCGGGCCCCAAGAGAGTCTCTCTTTTCTTGCCAGCCGGCATCCCCGGATTGAGGGATTCCCCTTCCTTCACCCCTCCCACACGGCCACCCAGGGGAACTCGCCCGCAAAGGAAGCACGTTGAACTGTTCGTCGAGTCGGATCGTCAAATTGGATCGCGAAAGATTTCTGGAAAAATACTTCTCAGGTGTGAGACCATCAAAATGACAGGAGATGGAGGCATGCCGGGGTCTGCTCGGCCAAGGCACGCTTTCCTTTGAGGCTCTGCGGCCACCCGATTCAAAGAAAAGGAATTCCGTCGTGAGCGGGGAAGGACCGATCCGGGGTGTCCGTGTGGTGGACCACGGCGGAGACGCGGGCATCGAAGCCTGGGGGAGAAGCCTGGGAGAGATCTTCGAACGCGCCGCTGAGGGCTTCACCAGACTGGTCACGGACCCGCGGAAGATACGCAGGAGGCTCGCCAAGAAGATCCGGATCGAGGGGGAGAAAACAGAGGACCTGCTCGTGCGGTGGCTCTCAGAACTCTTGTACCAGTTTGAGACCCAGGGCCTCTTGTTCAAGCGGTTCAAGATTTTGAGCATTGGCCAGGGCCGGCTGGAAGCCGTGGCCGAAGGTGAGCCGTTCGACGAAGGCCGCCATGCAATCCGCTCTCTCGTCAAGGCGCCCACCTATCACGGCCTGAGGGTGGACCAGAAGGACGGCCTATGGCGCGCACGAATCGTGTTTGACTTATAATTCTGTTGAAAACGTTGGGCTTCCCCTTCAAGGAGGATCCCATGGCACGTGAGACAGACATCTTCCTCGAACAAGTTGACCCCTGGAGATGGCGGATCCCCAAGACCGGTCCCATGCGAACGGACGGCCTGATCTTCGCGGACTCGAAACTCATCCAGGCGGTCCGAGGGGACGAAAGCCTCCAGCAGGTCGCCAACGTCGCCACCCTGCCGGGCATCGTGGGCTCTTCGCTTGCCATGCCCGACGTCCACTCCGGGTACGGATTCCCGATCGGAGGCGTTGCGGCCTTCGACGTGGAACATGGAGTGATCTCGCCCGGAGGCGTGGGATACGACATCAACTGCGGGGTCCGCCTCCTACGGTCCGGACTGGACCGAAAGGATGTGGAGAAGAAGATTTCCGCCCTCGTGGACGCTCTGTTCAGGAACATTCCGTCCGGGGTGGGGTCCCGGCGGAAGGACCTCAAACTGGGTCACAAGGACATGGAGAAACTCCTCCGAAAAGGCGTCCAGTGGGCGGTCGAAGAAGGGTTCGGCTCGGCCGAAGACCTCGCCCACATCGAGGCCGGCGGGTGTATCCCCGGGGCGGACCCAGAGGCCGTGAGCGAACGGGCTGTGGAACGGGGCCACACGCAGGTCGGCACCCTGGGTTCGGGCAACCATTTTGTGGAAGTCGGGTTCGTGGAAGCGGTCTTTGACGCCGAAGCCGCATCGGCCTTCGGCCTCGAGCAGGGCCAGGCCACGCTGACGATCCACACGGGTTCCCGGGGTCTCGGCCATCAGGTCTGCGAAGACTACATTCGGGTTATGGCCGAGGCCTCCCGCCGATCCGGGATCGAGCTGCCGGACCCCCAGCTCTGCTGCGCGCCCCTGGATTCGCCCGAAGGCCGGAGATACCTGGCCGCCATGGCTTGCGCGGCCAATTTCGCCTTCGTCAACAGACAGATGATCACCCATTGGGCAAGAGAAGCCTTTGAAGAGGTCTTCGGCTTGTCGTCCGACGAGATTCAGCTCGGCCTGGTCTACGACGTCTGCCACAACATCGCCAAGATCGAAACCCACAACATAGAGGGCAGGCAAGTCCGAGTGTGCGTCCACCGCAAGGGAGCCACCAGGGCGTTCCCACCCGGGCACCCGGAGATTCCACCGGACTACCGGGCCGTGGGCCAGCCTGTCCTGATCCCCGGCGACATGGGCCGATGCTCCTATGTCCTTGTAGGGACAGATCGGGCCGCCCAGGAAAGTTTCGCCTCCACCTGCCACGGGGCGGGCCGGCTGATGAGCCGCCATCAGGCCAAGAAGGCCGCCAAGGGTCGGTCGATCCCCCGAGAACTCGAAAAAAGAGGGATTCTTGTCCGGGGCGCCAGCATGGGCACCCTGGTGGAGGAAATCCCTGAAGCCTACAAGGACGTGGAGGACGTGGTCCAGGTGGTTCACGAGGCCGGGATCAGCCGCAAGGTGGCGAGACTGCGGCCCCTGGGCGTGATCAAAGGTTGAAATCGTGCCGGTCCCTTCTTGGCGCAGAAACTTTTGGCCCCTGCGCCGACTCGAATGAAAGGGCCGGGAGTTTCGGTCGAGTTGAGCGGCCGAGCGGGCTCTTCTATACGTTTTCGTCGTGGATGCGCGGAAGGTTCCTGAACCCCCATACAGCAACCAAAGGAGGAAGGCATGAAAGGCAACGCAAAGGTCATCGAAAAACTCAACGATCTGCTCGCGGATGAACTAACGGCCATCAATCAGTACATGGTCCACTCCGAAATGTGCGAGAACTGGGGCTATGAGAGGCTAGGTGCTCTCGCCGAAAAGCGCGCCATCGACGAGATGAAGCACGCGGAAAAGCTCATCGGCCGAATCCTCTTTTTGGAAGGAATCCCCCTCGTCAGCCAGCTCAAGAAGATGCACATCGGGCCGGACGTGCAGACCCAGATTCAAAACGACATGAAGGCCGAAGAGGAGGCCATCCGGTCATACAACGACGGCATTCGCCTTTGTGTCGAACAGGGCGACAACGGATCCAAGGAGCTTCTCGACTCAATCCTGCTCGAAGAGGAAAAACACTTGGACGAGCTCGAAGCCCAGGCCGATCAGATCAAGCACATGGGCCTTCAAATTTATCTCACCCAACAAGTCAGAAAGTGAAGGGGACTCCCTGTTCCTGAGAGCCCCTTGTGGGGCTCCTCAAGGAAAATCCAAAGGTCCGGCCGTCAGAATCGGCTAAACAGGAGGCCACCGGAAAGGGAAGGCTTCGCCCTTCCCTTTTTCGGGCCTCTACCTTCCATCTCATTCCCCTCCGAGAAGAAGATCCTCCTTCCCTTCAGGGGGCAAAACAAAAAAATTTCCATTTCCGGCCTTGACAGCTTCCTTCGAGTGATTAGAATCTGTTCGTCACAAGGCTGGCACTCTCGATGCTCGACTGCCAATAAAAATACATAACTACCTATTTTATTTACATTTCCTAGATGCATCCGTTCGCTCAATCTTCAGTTGGTCCGCGCCTCCTTGGCGCGCCTGTCTCTTGGAGCCGGGAACCATGGGCTTCTTTGGCGGCTTGATGACCGCAAAGGGGCCGAGTGCGTCCATACAAGTCATTCACAGAAGGAGGAGTGAGGGATGAAGATCAGACCGTTGGGCGACCGCATTCTGCTCAAGAGAGTGGAGGAGGAAGAGAAGAGCAAGGGAGGAATCATCATTCCGGACACGGCGAAGGAGAAGCCCCAGGAGGGCAAGGTGATCGCGGTAGGCAAGGGCAAGGTTCTGGAAGA
>Ga0315298_1000062_pt1 | contig 196037 bp, 164 predicted proteins | sample WHS_1_MG_FD_203077 | JGI IMG/M metagenome (GOLD analysis project Ga0315298, IMG submission 203077) | Extremophilic microbial mat communities from Washburn Hot Springs, YNP, Wyoming, USA - WHS_1_MG | ecosystem: Environmental > Aquatic > Thermal springs > Hot (42-90C) | place: USA: Wyoming... | reverse complement strand
CGACTACTGGTTTGACAACCTCACCGTCAAGCTCGGGGCCGAAGGGCAGGTCACCGACGACCTGTTCGCCCGCGTCATGCTCAAGATGCGGGACAATCCGCAGGTTGAGCCTGTGGCCGACCCAGGCTGGTGGATGGCGGGGTGGCTGCCTGGGTACATCGCTGACCGGTACAACCAGCGGATTGCGGAGGAGCTGCAAAACATGTGGTGGCTCATCTGGTGGCGGGAGGAGTGGATTCCGGACGACGCTCTGAAGTACGACGCCAACTTCATGACCGTGGACGGCCGGGGGGCGTGCAACCCTTGGCTGCAGGACCTGGTCTGGCTTGACGAGGCCTACCTGCAGTTCAACACCAAGGGCTTGTGGACTGCCAAGTGGACCGTGGGTCGGCAGTACCTCCGCTACGGGCTTGGCCTGGTTGTTAACAACGACCGCAAGAGCCTCCAGGGCGTGCGGATGCAGGCCACGGACCTGTGGGGGAGCAACTTCGACCTGGACGTGTTCGCCGGCGGCGGCAACATGGACTACAGCTTCCGCTTCCCCGCATGGGGCGACCTGCTCGGGCTGGGTTACCTCGGCGACTCCTACCTGGCGGCGCGGCTTTCGTATGACCGGCCGTCGTGGGCTGTTGGCGTGAACTACCTGGCCAATGGCTACGCCGAGGAGGAGGCCTGGAGCGCCGACCTGTGGTGGAAGTACTGGGGCGACCGGGAGCTGTGGGCTGAGTACGCCGAGCAGAAGCAGTTCTTCGATGGCGGCGACCCAGACGACATGGACTTGGACCCCTACGCCGTGCTGGTGATGGCGGACCTTTGGAAGGCCCCGAAGTGGTGGCTGCGCGGCATGTGGGGCAAGACCAAGGACTTCTACAGCATCGTCTACAGCACCCTCAACCCGTACTTTGAGGACTATGTGGTCCGGCCGTGGGAGTCTGGGGTTGTGCCCGGCTACATCCCGGTCGAGCGCTGGACGCGCTGCGTGCCCATCTTCCGCCAGGTGGAGACCATCGGTGGGACGCTGGGCTTCAAGCTCGGCTCGTGGCCCATCGAGTTCTCCTACTACGACCTCGACCAGGTTGACGACGCTCCTCTGGCCTACGACAAGCTGTGGTCCATCAGCGTGTCGAAGGAAGTGGCCAACGGCGTCACCCTGCACCTGCTCTATGGCCGCGAGGAGGCGACCAACGATCCCCAATTCCTCCAGTACGTGAATCAGTACTCCAACTACAATCTGAGTCGGTATGACGACGCCGAGGTCCTGGTGGGCCGGCTGACCGTCAGCTTCTAACTCGATCCGCAGCCACAGCGACAAGCCAGGGCCCCCAATAACGGGGGCCCTGATTTTTTGCGAACCAGGCCCGGCGGTCGGCGCGCCTGAGATGGGCGTTTCGACAGTGGGCTTCCGGCGGGTGCCGTGGCTGTCGCAGCCCAGCTCTTTGACATGGTCCATCGGTTTCTGTAGACTACTATGTCCACTCCCCATCCGGAGGTGCCAGACTGATGCCAACCTACCTATACAAATGCAAGAAATGCTCGTACCAGTTCGAACTGCGGCAGCCCTTCGGGGCGGCGAAGCCCGAGGCCTGTCCGCGTGACGGTTGTGGGGGAGAGGTTGTGAAGGTACTTACTCCGCCGGCCATCGTCTTCAAGGGGCCGGGCTTTCATGTGACGGACTACGGCCGGGGTGGCGGGAACGGAAAGAGTCGCCCCCGGTCCAAGGACACGGAAACCGAAAAGGCCTCGACAAGCGCCAGCGAGGACTGAGCTGGGGCTGGGCGATGCGGGAAAGGGCCGCCGCGGCAAAAATCCGAGGCGGCCCTTTTACGTCTCGAAAGTGGCCGCGGCTGGCCGGGCGTTCTCAAAGCTAAATAGCGGAGAGCCGGTTCGGCCCGAGAACCTGGTTAGGTGAGGCGCGTCCGGCGTGAAAGGCTATACGAACTTCGCGAATTCCTCCATGGGCTTTCTGGGCTTGGCGGGTGGCTGCTCGGCCGGATAGCCGAGGGGCGTCATGGCCAGCGGCTCGACACCTTCGGGCAGCTCTAAAGCCTCCTTAAGTTTCGCCGCGTCAAAGGCGCCTATCCAGCATGTACCCAGGCCCAACTCCCACGCCGCCAGGACGAGATGGTCCATGGCTATGGTCACGTCTACATCGCAGTAGTTCTTGCCGTCGCTACGGGTCCAGGCCTTGTCCGGCAGTCCACAGGCGACGATGGCTACCGGAGCGGCGTGGAGCCACTCCGCGCCGTAAGCCGCCTTGAGCTTCTCCTTCACTTCCGGGCTACGCACCACGTAGAAAATCCACGGCTGGCGGTTGCCAGCCGAGGGCGCCAGGCGTGCGGCGTCTAGGACCTGCATGAGTACCTCTTCCGGTATGGCGTCGGGTTTATAGAGCCTCACGCTGCGGCGGGTTCGGATAGCCTCGATTACGTTCATGCGGGTACCTCCTCTCCTTTGGGCCTTTGCGGCCTGCGTCGTGGCCGCCCCTTACTCGCTCGTGAGATAGGGGCGCAGCCGCGCCATGGTTTCTTGGTCCACTTCGGCCTCAATGTACACGTAGCTGGGACGATAGTCCTCAGCAGTAATCCGGCCGCGCTCGCGGACGGCATGTAGCAAGTCCAAGCGGTCGTAGGGCAGCCGTGCGGTGGCTGGAATTAAGTCGCGAGTGAGCAACTCGGTCAAGCTGGCCCGCAGCTCGTCAAGATTGTAGCCCGTGAGAGCCGATATGGGCAGGGCACCAGGCAGGCGTGCCAGCAGACGGTGTGCCGCTTTGCTTTGCGCTGCCAGGTCCCACTTGTTCAGCACGACGATAGTTGGGCGGTTGATAGCACCGATTTCGGCCAGGACATCATTTACGGCCCTTATCTGGGCCGCCGCGAAGGGGTCGGAGGCGTCCACCACGTGGATTAGGGCGTCGGCCTGCACAACTTCCTCGAGGGTCGCACGGAAGGCCGCCACGAGGCTGTGGGGCAGGTCCTGAATAAAGCCGACGGTGTCGCTGATGAGCACGGGGAAGCCTTCAGCGAGGACTGCGCGGCGCACTGTCGGGTCGAGGGTTTCGAATAGCTGGTCGTCGGCCGCAGCTTCTTCGGAACCAACCAGAGCGTTCAGAAGCGAAGACTTACCAGCGTTCGTGTAGCCGACGAGGCTGACGAGGGGCAGGCCAGCGCGTCGGCGGGCCATGCGTTCGGTGTCGCGGCGGGTTTTGATTTCGTCGAGTTCGCGGCGGAGTTGGCGAAGGCGGCGTTCGATGTGGCGCCGCTCGGTAGCCAACTGAGGTTCACCAGGCCCGCGCACGCCCACTCCTCCGCGCCGCCTGCCGCCAATGCGCGACATCATCCGCCCGCGTCCCGCCAGTCGGGGAAGTTCGTAGCTCAGTCGCGCCGCTTCGACTTGCAGCTTACCCTCCCTCGTCGCCGCCCGCTGGCTGAAGATGTCGAGGATGATTTCGGTGCGGTCAAGTACCTTGCAATCCAAGGCGTCCACTAGGTTCCGTTGCTGGACTGGCGACAGCTCGGCATTGAACACAACTACGTCGGCGCCCTCTCTGAGGGCCAACTCCCGTAGCTCCTCCAGCTTCCCTTTGCCAAGGAAATGGGTGACGGTGGGCCGCCGGCGTACCTGCACAAGCAACGCCACTGGCGCAAGACCGGCGGCCTGTGCCAAAAGCATCAGCTCGCGCATTGAGCGCCGCCCCGCACCTTCGAGCGGCTCTGTCCCCACCAGGATTGCCCGCTCAGGGCCTGACACCGCGTCCGGTGCACTCTCTGGCCTCTGCTCGCTCAACCGCCGTGATTGCCTCCTGTCAGGCTGTGGCTTGCTGTTGGCAGGACCGCATGCCTGGGTTGGAACCGCCAGCCTCCGGCTCTCAATAATTTTAGCATGCCCTGCTGGCAGAGGCGGTCAAGGTACACTTCGACTTGCGTGAGCAGGCTTTTGCGTAAAAGCGCTTGGGGCCTGGGAGCGGGCTTGCGGACGCAGGGGGGCCGCGGGCGGTCGGCGACGGTTGTTTTTAGCCCTTCGTGAGCTGTGGGCCCCTTTTTGTTATATGCACTTTCTGCCTGCTGGTCCAATTATCGTCGTGCGTTGCAGACCCTGCCAATTTCCGGTCTCGGCGATACGGCTAGGCTACCGCACCGACCCGACCCAACCGCCTGTGAAAGCTCACTGTTCCGGCATCCCGAGTTCCACGCGCGTGCTTACCGGCTTGCTTTCGTTCATCATCAACGCCTCGAAAGTCACTCCCTGCGGGCCGCGGAAACTCGTCCTGTTCAGTCCATGCATGCACCTATGTGCAGCAGATTTGGCCTCTATCCGTTGCCACTGACGTGAAAGCTCTAACCCTACCCGTCGGCGCACCCACGTAGCTCCCCTCGCCCCACGCTTCTCGGAAACCCCGTCCTTTGTGCCCAGCCCGGAAAGCAAGGCATGATGGGGCGCCGCTATGGCAGGCCGAGGCTGACCACTGGCTTTGAGCGCTCGCACCGCGGGCTGTGGCACGTGCCCGGCAGTGGGGCCGGCGTGTTTTGTGCAGACGCCCCCGTCGCACGCCGGGCAGACAGAGGACGCAGCGTCCGGCTCCAAATGGCAGCCGAAGCGAGTTATGCTGGCGCGCCAATCAACCCACGGGCGCCTCCACCCCGGCAGCGAAGTAGCGTCGCCGGAAGGCCAGCGAAACGTTGACCAGGCTGATCAGCACGGGCACCTCTACCAGGGGCCCGATGACTGTGGCAAAGGCTTCGCTGGAGGAGATGCCGAAGACAGCCACCGCGACGGCAATGGCCAACTCGAAGTCGTTGCTTGCAGCATTCAGGGCAACGGTCGCGGTCTGTGGGTATGTAGCCCCTACCTTCATGGCGATAAAGAAGGACATCAAGAACATCGTAACAAAGTACAATAAGAGGGGAACTGCAACCCGCAGCACGTCCAGCGGCAGCCGGACGATGTACTCGCCCTTGAGTGAGAACATGACGATGACTGTGAACAGCAGCGCCACCAGTGTCAGAGGGCTGATCTTGGGGATGAACCGAGTCTCGTACCATTCCCGTCCCCTCGCGGCGATGAGCGAGTAGCGGGTCACTAAACCGCCGAAGAAGGGTATCCCCAGGTAGATGAGCACGCTCTTGGCGATCTCTGCCATTGAGACCTTTACCGTCGTCCCGGGTAGCCCGAAGACCGGGGGCAGCAACGCCAGAAAAACGAAGGCATAAAGCGGATAGAAAAGGATCTGGAAGATGCTATTAAAAGCCACCAGACCGGCGCAATACTCCCTGTCCCCGTCGGCCAGATCATTCCAAACCAAAACCATCGCGATGCATCGGGAGCCCGACGAGTATTACGCCGTACATGTAATCGGGGTGGCTGCGCAGTAGAAGGACAGCCAGCACGAACATTACCACCGGGCCGGTGATCCAGTTCTGCACGAGAGCCACGAGGAGCACTCTCTTGTTGCCGAACACGTGGCCCATCTCTTCGTAGCGCACCTTTGCCAGAGGCGGGTACATCATTAGGATCAGACCGATGGCGATGGGCACCGACGTGGTGCCAATTTGAGACGCTTGGTTGACGGCCTTGACCACTTCCGGCCACAGGTATCCAAGCCCGACGCCGACGGCCATGGCCAGAAAGATCCAAAGAGTTAGGTAGCGGTCTAGGAAGGACAACCGCCGGCCGGACGCTGCCCGCCTCTCAGTGGTTCCCCCTGCGGCGCGGTCGCGTACCATTGGTGACATACACCTCCTCGCCCAGCGTTCCAGAGCGCTGCGCTATTGTAGTGCGGGGGCGGGCGGAGCACAAGCAGGGTATGCCAAGGCCGATAAGTTCAGCACGGGTGGACACGCTTCCCAAGCGCGATTGTTGTGTAGGAGCGCTGGGGCACAGGCGCGGGGGGGCCGGAGCGACGGGGCGCGCCACGAGGAGACTGCTACAAATCTTGCCGCCGTCGTAGCCGGCTAAAATATTCCATACCCAAACTGCAAACCGACAGCGACGCGGGTGGATGTGTCGGTAGGCTCGAGCTCCTGGAGTTAGTGGGCTGAGAGGGCGTACCGCGTTGAGGGAGGGCCCAGCACCATTGCAGGCCCAGCACGGTCGCCCGGTGAGCTTCCTGGATGTGGCCTTGCGGCGGGTCCGCAAGGACCGCAATGGCCTGCCTAAAGAGCGGCAATCAGTGAGTTCTGCAACAAGGGGCCATACTTGGACGGCGTGGAGAAAGCTGGCAAAAACAAATAGCTTCCGGCCCCTTGACGGTTTGCGCTGACCACCTGTTGGGCTGGCTTGTCCGCTGCCTGGCCCTTCTGGGCCACTCAGAACCCCGGTTTGTGCAACGCTCTCTTGAGAAGGCGGGAGCGGGTTGGAGCGGGTGGTGGGGGATGAGATGGTCGTCGCGGCCGTCCGTTGCTGCTGGTGCGTCACCGCAAAGGCGGTTTGGCAAGGGGCTGTCGCAGCCTCGTGGCGGGGTTGCGCTCCTTGAGCCTGCGCTGCCTGGGAACATAGCGCAGGGGCTGGGCAAGGACTTCGGGTTGCGGCCGGTTGGGCACAGGACCAGGCCACAGCTCCGGACGCGGGCTGTGGGCGTCGTGGGCTTGGGTTCGCTGGCGTTTGGTGAGCCCCCGCCGCGGTCGAGCTGCCGGCGGCCCACTAACCCCCTGGCATGCCTTCGGGCATTCGGTTGATAAACTTGGCGTGGCCGTCCAGCCACACGCCGTTGCGGGCCATTTCAGCCTTGGGGTCATGGAAATTGTCTGCGTCGAGGAGGAATGGATAGGGCGTGAGATCAATGCCCAGGAAGGTCGGCTCGGAGAGCGGCTGAGGCATGCCCAGGGCCGTTCCGTTGAAGAGGACGACCCAGCCGTAGCTCGTCACGCCCCAGCCGTGCCCACCCTCCGCCAAGGGCCGATACCATGTTGCGTCCGACTTGCACCGGAACAGTTGCCTGTTGCGTACATACGGTTCCAGAAGAACGTGAAGAGGCTGGCAGTAATCCCAGTCGCTGCCGTCATTGTCCTCGCGCGGGTCTACTTGCGGCAGGAATTCGTCGTAGTCCTGGGCGTACATTTGCACTGCCATGCCTATCTGGCGCAGGTTGGACAAGCAGTTGGCTTTCCGAGCTTGTTCCCGTGCTCTGGCGAACACGGGATAGAGTATGCTCGCCAGGATAGAGATGATGGCGATTACCACGAGCAACTCGATCAAGGTGAAACCACCCCGCTGCATGTCGGCTCCCCCAGCGTATGTCTCTTTACAGTTGGCGCCCGCTTCACTCTTGCTTGCGCGGGCGTCCCTTGGCATCTTGACTAACGTATTGACGCGCCAGGTGCATGAAAGTGCCATGGGCTTAAGGATTTCATTGCTGAGAGGAGAGGCTGACGAGAATCTTGCACGGTGCGATGGGACGACGTACCACGACGCAGGATTTTTCGGTATCGAGGGGAGCTGGCCGACCATTGAGGGTGGCTTTGCGCAAGGACATCCGAGAAGGTGGTCGGATGCGCAGGTATACTGTCTCCACGGGCTTGGGCGGGGGCACCAGGTGCACGGTTACCTGATTTGTGTGGGTTTCCACGGAGAAACTCAGGCGCCCCCACCTGGTTGGCGCAGCTGTTACGCTGAAGTGCTGACCTGCTGCAAACCAGCGCCGCGGCGCTGCCTTGCATAGCCAAAGGCAGTCTCGGTCGCGCTCCTCGAACACCAGCATCCAACGCAGAAGAAGCGGGACTGTCAGTTGGGCGGGCACGCAGTAGTCTGCCACATTGCTCCGTCCGCCGGTCTCAAAGGCCTGGACCTGCTCAAAGTCCTGGAAGGTACCGCGCATTTGGTGGTGAGCCAGGTGACCGTAGAAGCCGAGCAGGAAGTGTTCTATTCGGTCAAGGGTGAGCAGGGCGCGAGCGTAATTGGCGTAAGGCCAGTCGTCAAGGTGGCCGAAGAAGCGCGTCATTCCGAAGAATTCACCCTTGTGGCGCCGCCGATACTCGACAATGGCCGCCGCCGCTTCAGGGCTGAGGAAATCTGCCGAAAGCATCTCGAGCCAGTAGCGGTAGTTTGTATAAGACGCCAGCGTGTGCTGAACCATCGAGGCGAAGGGTTGGGGCAGGCCAGGGTAAGGCGGAATGAAGTCGAAATCGCCGCGAATGGTGCTCACGGCCAGCGAAGCCTCAATATCCTGGCGCAGGGCCGCCGCCTCAGCGAGCAGTTGCCGTCCGCGCTGGGGCTGCAGACGAGTGTCACACAGCAGTCGCCCCCACTCGCTCAGCCCGCGCCATGCCCACATGTTCCCCGAATAGTAGTAGTTCACGTCCTCTCGCGTGTCTGCTTCGGGCGATCCGATGATTAGCCCGCGAGTTCCGCGCGCTACTTCTTTACGCTCCGCGCTAGCCGCTCGTAGGCTCAGCAGGTGCTTGCATATCCGGTCCGCCGCCTGGTAATGGCGGGCGAGCCAGTCGTGGTTGCCGGAGTAGCGGACGTAGCGGGCCATGCGCTCGAGCATCATTCCATACTCGGAGACGGCCGGCCCGTAGTAGTCGAAGGTGCCGTCAGGTCTCAGAAGGTTTTGCAGGTAGTAGTCCAGGTCGCACCGGGCTTCGTCTAGCAGACCCCATTCCAGCTCGGCCTCGACCATAAACAAGGTCGTTGGTGGGAAGGCGTCATGCTCGGCGCCGGCGTAGAAGCCCACGCCGTACTTAGGCCGGTCGCCAACGTAGGTCGAGCGTGCGCGTATCAGCGAGGCCAAAGCGGCGTCGGTCAACCGTTTCTCGGGCAACCTGACATCAATGGCGCGCGCGGCGAAGGCGCGGCATTGATGGTAAAGCTCCAATAGCTGCGCGAAAAACTCGCCGGCATCGGCAAGCTCCTGCAAGGGGGCGAGGGCATAAGCTCGCCATGGGCCGTCGCTGCGCACCGCGACGAAAATCCCTGCGTCTGTCGCGAAGGCTATCTCTTCCCAGCCGCGGTGCAGAGCCGGGTCGTAGAAGCCATAGTCAATGGCCGGCAGGTATCCGCCCAGCAGCCCCAGCTTGCTGAACACGGGCAGCAAGTCCGGCCAGAGCGTAGCGGGGTCGAACAGTACCTGCTGGAGGCGGTCCGGGCCGTACTCGGGCTTCAAGTAGCCTATACGCCCGGTGGGCTCAACCACCGGTTTTTTTGCCATGGCCCGTGTGCCGATTACAGTGTAGCTGGTAAGGTCCGGCAGCCAGGCGGCCACCGCCTCAAAGCTCGGCTCGCCGAGGCTAAGAAGGCGGTGGCCAAGTAGGTCTTCGGAGGATTCCTGGGCTTGCTGAATGGCTTCTGCGTCGTAGGCAGGTGGGGGAGGGAGCCTGGCCAGGTCGCCAACGGGCTTGCGGATTTCTGCCAAAACGTCGCGGGAACCGACGTAGACGAAGACACCCCAGCGCGGGAAGCGTCGTTCAAGCACGACAGCAGCAGGCCGGCTGGTTCGCCCTACAACCATCCAGCCCCACACTACCTCGCCCACGCTGGCTCTCTTCTCCTCTTGGCCAAGCTTGAGCACGGCCTTCTCGTCGCGCCACCCCAAAAGCACAGGCACGCTCAGACCTTCGCGTTCGCGGCACTCCTCGGGCGGATAGTAGGGGTCTTCAGCTCGCGAACGCTGCACGCCGGCATCCTCTGGGGCGTTCAACGTTTCCTCTGCACCACCCTGGGCAGAAGTGGTGAGCCCAAGAGCGGGAAAAACCAACAGGGCCACCAGATGCATCCTTGGCGTCTGAGTCCCACCAGGTCGCCGCAGGCCGGAGGCTTCACCGGCCCAAGGGCAGCTTGCTCACGGCCTGCACGATTGGAGCGAGTTCGGCCTGCCGGTCCGCCGGTAGCCGCAGGTAGACGCCGATGCCAGCCTGTATGTAAGGTCCGATGACGGCCATTAGCTCCTGTTGACCTTCCGGCGAGAATTGGGCGAAGCGCTCCGCAAAGCGGTTCATGCCGTTGGCAATCCGCTGGATGATGCGCTGGCGATCTTCCTTGGGCATCTTGAAAAATTCGTCAACCGCCCGCTGCATACCCTGAGCAACTTCCGCCGGATCGGGCGCCACGCCCTGCATGCGCCGCGCTGCCTCGCGCAGCACCTGTTCTTGCTCCCCCGGCGCCATCTGCATGAACCGCTCGAACTCCGCCTCTGGGTCAACCGGCTCGAAATACAGGCCGCGGGCCCATTTTGCGCCAAGTTGTTCGGCGAGCCTGTTCAGCGCATCCTCCACGCCAACTTCCTTGAAGTCCACCGACAGCTTCGGCGTTTTTTCTATCAGTGTCTCGTCCACCACAATCTTGACCTGGGCCGACGTGCTCACCATCGCCACCACCGTCGCGGTTTCCATCTCCGGCAGGCCCACGGTTATTTTCCGGTCAGGCAACTCAAACTTGGGTTGCCTGGTAGGCAGAGCCTCTTCGGGGATGAGGAAAACGGCTGGCCTGGGTGCCGCCTGCACCTGTGCGGCCAGCATCACAAGCACTCGGAAGGGTTTTCCACTGGCCTGGAGGGTGACCGTTTTTTCGTTCAGCTCCGGCGCTGCCCTGAGTAGATAGCCCGACTGGTCAGAAAGCTGTTTCAGGGCCTCCGGCAAGGCCATTTCTTGGAAGCTAACCGTCACTTCTGGGTCGTTTGGCGAGTCCGGCTCGGGCAGGTTCCGAAAGCGGATTGCTGGCTGGGCTAGCGCACTGCCGGCAAACACCATTACGGCGACAGTTGCGAGCAAGGGCTTTCTCATGCCGTCGTCCCTCCTGTGATGGTGCCAGCGCCTCGTAGCCTGGCCCGCTAATCTTGACACTTCGGCTGAGACAAGGTTCCCTGGCCGGCTGCAGGAATCCTCAAACAGGCGCAGAAAAGCCTCGTCCGGAGGGATACGGTAATGACTGTCTATGCGGCATCCTACGACCTCGAAAACGCTGAGCTTTGTCCGGCCGGGGCTGCGAAGCTGGTAGAAATCCATCGCAAGTACGATGCTCCCGCTACCTTTTTCTGCGTTGGGCGTGTGGTCGAGCAGAGGGCCGATGACCTCAAGCGGATTTTTGGCGAAGACCCACTTTTCGACATACAGTCGCATACCTATTCCCACGCGCTGCTCAAAGACCACTCAGTTCATGGCCCAGGTATATCCTTGGAGGAGCTTCGTGTGGAGGTTGGTCGCGCCGTGGAGGTTATTGCGGACGTCTTTGGCCGCCGGCCTATTGGCACACGCTCCGGCTGTGGCTTCAAGGACGGCATGCAGGGCGAGCCGGAGCGCCTCCAGGTCTTCGCTGACTGCGGCATGAAATACATCAGCACGCACCTGCGCGGCCCCTTCGACACAATTCCCTCGCCCTTCACCATGCCCTACACCTACGCCGCCGATGGCTTTCCAGAACTTTGGGAGCTTCCGAGCCACGGCTGGCATGACAACGTCCTCAAGTGGGGTGGTCATCCGACCATGTTCCCGCCAATCTACCCCTTTGCCGGACGCCTAGACGTGGTGAAGACCGTCCAGGAAGACTTCGAGGCCGCCAGGCCTTGGGTGGACTACGCGGTGAAGCAGGGACTGCCCTATGTCGGCCTCGTCTACCATCCCTGGTCGGTCTACAGATTCGACCCCGACTGCGGCACCATTGATCTGCTCCTCGGCTACGTCAAAAGCCTAGGCCTTGAGGTTATCACCTACACCGAGCTGTATCGGCGGCTGGCCACCGGAGAAATGCAGGTGGCTTGACGCTCGACTGGTATGAGCTTGTGGGCGGCAGGCTAGGAGCGGCGAAGGAGGGGTTAGGTCATGAAAAACGCGGTACAGATTCTGGTGCTGGTCTGCACTGGCTTGGGCGCTGGCTTAGCCATGGCACAAGAGCAGCCTGTTCCTGTTGATCCCGGTGCGCCGGCGGAAAGCATCCGCTCATGGGTCAATGACCGCTTCGGGATGTTCATCCACTGGGGCATCTACTCTCTTCTTGGGCGCGGCGAGTGGGTCATGTTCAACGAGAAAATCCCGGTGGAGGAGTACGAGAAACTCCAGGCGCGCTTCAATCCGACGAAGTTCGACGCCGAGGCGTGGGTGCGCCTCGCCAAAGCCGCCGGCCAGCGCTACATCACTATTACCAGTAAGCACCACGATGGTTTCTGCATGTTCGACAGCGCATTGACAACCTACAGTTCCATGCATTCGCCGGCCCATCGCGATTTCATCGGCGAGCTAACGCGAGCGTGCCAACGTAACGGCGTGAAAATTCAGTACTACTACTCGCTGCTCGATTGGCATCATCCCGACTATCGCACGAACTTCGCTGCCTATCTTGACTACGCCTTCGGGCAGATACGGGAGCTTTGCACGAAGTACGGGCGGATTGACGGCATCTGGTTTGATGGCGGGTGGGAGCATTCGTGGCAGGAGTGGCAGGCTCCCAAACTCATTGCCATGATCCGCAAACTTCAGCCCCATGCCCTTGTGAACGACCGGGCAGGCTGCGGCGGCGATTACGCCACACCCGAGCAGACGATTCCACCCGGCATGCTGGGCGGGCGGCTCTTCGAGTGTTGTTTCACGATAAATAACAGTTGGGGCTACAATGCATACGACCGCGCCTTCAAGTCGCCTCAGCAAATAGTCATGATGCTGGCCGACATCGTTGGCAAGGGCGGCAATCTTCTGCTGAACGTAGGCCCTCTCCCCACCGGCGAAATCCCAAATGAGCAGGCTTATCGCCTCCGCCAGGTGGGCGAATGGTTGGCCAAGTACGGCGAATCCATTTATGGCTGCGGGGCCGGCCCCTTTGCTCAAACTCCCTGGGGACGCTGCACTGCCAAAGGCAATCGGCTATATATCCATCTTTTCGAGTGGCCGGGCCGTGAGCTCACACTGGCTGGCCTCCGGACCAAGGTGAAGGCTGCCCGGCTGCTGAAGGGCAATGTGCCTGTAAAGGCTCGCCTGACGGAGGACGGCGTGGTGCTGGGCTTGCCGGAGGAGTTCGTGCCAGATCTGATAGACACGGTGGTGGCGCTCGACCTCGACGGCCCGCCGGTGGTGGAGTTTGCCATCCGGCAGGCCGAGGACGGCACGGTGCGCCTGAGCGCCGAGTTGGCCCAGATACACGGCCACCGCCTCATGTGTGAAACAAAGCCTGGGCCTGACGGCGCGCCGGTGCCCAATCTCGGCTACTGGGTTGACCCGGCTGATTGGGCCTCTTGGCAAATGAGACTTGACCGCGGCGGCCGATACGAGGTCGAGGTGGAATGGGCCAACGAGGCCGGTACGGGCGGCGAGATGGAGATTGATATTGGCGGCCACAAGCTCACCTTCGTTACCGAAGAGACAGGTGGCTGGGAGAAGTTCCGGAAAAAGACCATCGCGACGGTCGAGCTGCCACGCGGCAAGCATGACGTCGTCGTCCGAGTAGTCAGGATGTCGGGCGCCATGACGAATCTGCGCGCCATTGTCCTCCGGCCAGTGGAATGAGCTAGCTCCGAATTCGGGTTCCTCGCAAGGAGCGCGGCACAAGCCGTGGCTTGCCTTCGGCCGTCGCGTGGATGCTCAATTGGTGAACAAAGGACCACCGCGGCCGTCTCTTGTTGTGGAGTTGGGTGTCAGCTCTGCTAGGAAGGGAGCGTTCCCCAGTGATGCGCGCAACAGGTAGGGCAGTACGGTTAGCGCTTGGGACAGCATTGCTGTGCTCTGCTGGGCTTGGCTCGATGTGGGCGGCGCCGGCATACAAGACGAAGCACGTTTTCATCGTCGTGATGGACGGAGTGCGTTGGCAGGATACCTTCGGCGACCCGACGCACCAATTCATCCCTCGCCTCTGGAATGACCTCCGGCCACAGGGGTGCCTTTTCACCAACTTTTACAACAACGGCATTACAGTGACGCGCCAAGGGCACAGCACCCTCATATCCGGCACTTGGCAGCGGGCGTCCAACGGCGGTGCCCGCCTGACCATGCCTACCCTTTTCGACTATTACCGGGACGAGACCGGCGCCCCAGCGGAGAAATGCTGGGCGATTTTCGGCAAGGGGGCCTATGCCTTCGCTCCTTATAGCTCCTTCCCAACCTATGCCGACAAGTTCGCGCCGCAGTTTGTCTGCGGCGGCAAGGACACACCGTGGAATGAGCAAAACGCCGACGGAGACAGGGGCGTGCTCGAGAAAGTACTGGACGTGATGAAAACCGACAAGCCTGACGTGGTCTTCGTCAACTTCGGCTACACGGACCATGCCGGCCACCGTGCCAAGGACGTGGCCGAGTATCAAGCCGCAATCCGCAACTGCGACGAGCTTTTTGGCAGGCTTTGGGACGCCATCCAGGCCGACCCCTACTACCGCGATACGACAACGGTCTTTTTCACCAACGACCACGGGCGTCACACCGAGGACTTCCACGGCCACGGCGACTCATGCGAGGGCTGCCGACACATCATGCTCCTCGTGCTCGGCCCGGATGTGAAGAAGGGTACGACGGTGGACACCCCGGCTCTCCAGATAGACGTTGCCCCCACTGCTGCCGAGCTTCTCGGCATTCAGACGCCCTTGGCAACAGGGCGGGTGCTAACGGAGTGTTTGGCGGAGCCGCTCAGCCTCAACCGAAAGGAGGCCGTGACGGATACTGCCCGGCAAGCGGTTGCCCTGGCCCGCCTCGCCAGCAGAGACATGTTGCGCACCGCAGGCGAGTACGTGGTGAAGAGCATGACGATAGACCAGGTTCCGGCCGACCTCGCCGGCGAGCTTCTGGCCCGGGGGATGCTTCGGGCCGCACGCGAGACCGGTGACCAACGCTTCCTCGATTGGGCTATCGGCTGGATCGAGGCTCACAAAACTAAGGAAGCTCCTGCAGGCTTGCCGGCCGCCGGCGCCATGCTTGACTTGCCCCCTGAGAAGCTCACTGACTATCTGCCCACGGCCCGCGCGGTCGGGGATGCGTTGCTGGCCGCGCCGGATGCCCTTCCCCAGAGCCTCCCGCAGCGGACGGCGCAGCTTTGGGCAGGCGTGTTTCTCGGCAGATTGGCAAAGGCGGCTCGAGGCCGCGCCTACGCTGACTCGGCCCTGGCGCGGCTAACCCATGCCCTTGCGATGCCCAGCCCTGAGCCATCCACTCTAGACGGCGCCGTGGATTTGCTTCTTCTCGGCCAGGCTGCCTGGTGCTTTCCCAGGGAGGAGGCTGTCGGCAAGGCTTACCTTGTGGCTTTGGCCCGCAGCCTTGCAGGCATGAAAGAAGTCGGCGGCCTCTGGGCTGATCCGACGGTGTCAGTTCTCAACGTCTTCGCCATCCAGGCGGCGAGTGAGGCAGGTGTGCTAAGGGGCCTGGCGGCAAAGCCTGCCAAGACCGCGCCCGCATCACCAATCCTCGATGCCCTCACGCCTTGGGAATTGGCGGCTGCCTTGGGCGGCAGGGTGGCCAAGCGTCCCGAGGCTGCTCGGAAAACCTTATCAACTCTTATTGCCACCCGCGCCCGCCAGCAGTTTCCAATCAGCGTCGAGCTGCTCAAGTACAACGTCAGTGAAGCCGGTGCTTACGCAGACGGCTCAGCGATGACCCAGGGAGTGTTCTTGCTGGCGTGGGAGCAGCCAGCCTGGAGCTACGGTGGCGACAGTCCTTGGCCCCCGGGCAAGGAGCCCAGTCAGAAAGTGGCTGCGGGCAGGGGCGGCAGGCAGACGGGTACCCAGCCACCCCGGCGGCGGGAGCAACCGGGCCGGGCTGAAAGTGGGCAGGGAAAGGAAGACTGAGAGCCTTAGCTGTGCGTTGGGCGGGTACGAAGTGTCCTTTTTCTTATTTGCCTGGATAAGTTGAGACTCGTCGCTCACTTGGCCCGCCGAACGACGTAATGGCAGGCTGCGAGGAGCGCTTCGCGGGCAGGCCCCTCGGGAACCTGGGTGAGGCGCTCAGAGGCACTCACCGCATACTGCTCTGCCAGCTTACGTGCTTCTGCGCGGCCGCCTAGCTGCTCAACCAGGGCAGCCGCTTCAGCAATCGCCTCATCGGATTGTTTGCCCGATGCCCTCAGGCGTTCGAGGAGCTGCCGCAGGCGACCGTGGGCATCTCCCTGGAGGGCTAGTATGACGGGTAAGTTGGGTTGGTTGCTGGTTAGGTCTTTCCCGCGGGGCTTGCCCGTCTGCCCCGGTTCGCCGTACAGGTCGAGCAGGTCATCAGCTATCTGGAAGGCGATGCCGAGGTCGCGGCCAAAGGCTCCCAGGAGCTGAGTGTTGAGCAGGTCGGCGCCGCCTTCCATGGCACCGATTTCGCAGGCTGCTGACATGAGGCTGCCGGTTTTGCCGGCGGCGACTGCCAGGTACGCCCGCAGGTCGAGCATACTATCCCGACGCGAAAGAACGACCAGTTCGGCTTCGCACATACTCGCCACGGCACTGGCCAGGCGGCTAAGGGCCCGCGGGCGCCCCTGGAGCGAAAGGCGCCGGTAGGCCATGGCGGCGATATAGTCGCCGGTCAAGACCGCCGCCTCGACGCCATACTGGGACTGGATGCTCGGTTTGCCGCGGCGCGTCGCCGACTTGTCCACCAGGTCGTCGTGAAGAAGAGAGGCCAGGTGCACTAACTCAACCGCCGCCGCTGCCCGATAAAGGGCGTGGTCTCCGGGTGTTAAGGGCCGGAAGCTAGCTGCGCTCAACAGCATCAGAGTCGGTCGCAGTCGCTTACCGCCCCGCAGCATCTGGTGGTAGATTTCCCGGACGACCGGCACGTCCCTGGACACTACCTCGTTAAGAATCTTCTCAACGGCGGCAAGCTCTTCCTTGACGGGCCAAGCGAAGTCGACCCACTCGCGCTGCGCCCCTGGTGTTGACGTTTCCTGTTGAGCCACTTGGTTTCCCCTAGATATGGTCTGTGCAAGCCTTGTCTTTGGCTGTCTCGTCGGTTCCGCTCTGTCCGCCTGCCTGCAGATCCCAGCCACCCTAATTTGCCCCTGGCCAGCTCACACCTCTTCTGCCTGGCCTACCCAGAAGCTGAGACACTCCAGCTCGGCCGTCATGTCCACGTCCCGAACTACTACGTGCTCGGGTACTTTGAGCCTGGTGGGCGCGAAATTGAGAATTCCCCTGATGCCCGCGGCGACCACCCGAGACGCCGCCGCCTGGGCAGCCGACTCTGGCACGGCCAGCACCGCTATGTCAATCTTCTCGCGCTGATTGTCGCTGGCCAGCTCGTCAATGTGCCGCACTCGCATGCCCTGCACGAGGTGGCCAATGCGGGCTGGGTTGTTGTCGTAGAGGCCGACTACCTCGAAGCCCCGTGCCTCGAAGCCGGCGTATCCAGCAAGAGCTGTCCCAAGGTTGCCTACTCCTACAATGGCGATGCGGCGCTTCCGCTCCAACCCCAGGATGCGCCTCAGGTGTTCGCACAGGCTTGATGCGTCATATCCCACGCCCCGCCGACCGAAGCTCCCAAAGTGAGACAGGTCCTTGCGCACCTGCTCGGGCGTGACGCCGCACAGGGCCGCCAGCTCTTGCGAGGAAATGCGGCTCATGCCTGCGTGGACGGCCCTGGCCAGGCACCGCTCGTAGCGACACAAACGCTCAACGGAGGGCGCCGGGATTTGACGTTTTTGCACCATTTCGTCCTCCGGAGGCTACAAGCTTGCCAACGCTCGCGATGAAAGCTCGGCGGCCGCTGTGAAGGCTTGCGGAGCTATTCCCATGACCAATATCCCCACGGCCGCTACTACTACTGCCGCCACAAGCGTCCTGGGCGCCTTCACCGGCGGCTCACTGGTTCCCTCCACCAGGTACATTTTCCTTGCTATGTTCATGTAGTAGTACAGCGAAATGGCGCTATTGGCAACACCGGCGACGGCTAGCAGCCACAGTCTGGGCACGCTGATGGCCGCTCCGAAAAGCAACAGCTTGCCCACAAAGCCCCCCGTAGGCGGTATACCGGTCAGTGACAGGAGAAACACCGTCATTGCCGCTGCCAAGGCCGGCGCCCGCCGCCCCAGGCCGGTGAAACTGGCGATGAGACTGTCCCCGCTTGCCGTTTCCACGATGAGGGCCACAGCAAAGGCTCCCAAGTTCATGAAAAGATACGCCGCTGCATAAAACACCAAGGCCTGCAGCCCTACCGGACTGAACCAGGCCACAACGACGCCGATTAGCAGATAGCCGGCATGGGCGATGGACGAATATGCCAGCATTCGCTTGATGTTGGTCTGCCGTATGGCCAGTAGATTGCCGGTGAACATGGTGGCGACGGCCAGAAAGCCTACCACGGCCGGCCACGCGTCGGGGGCGGTGGACTGGAGGGCGCTCATAAGGCGTATTAGCAAGGCGAGACCGGCTATTTTCGGGCCGACCGACAGGAAGGCTGTCACGGATGTCGGCGCTCCCTCATACACATCCGGCGCCCACCAATGGAAGGGCCACATGGCCAGCTTATAGCCCAGTCCGCCCAGAACCATCGCCGCCGCCACCCCACCAAGCACGGTCGGGTTGGCCGTAAGCCGGTCGGCAAGTGCCCGCACCTCCAAAGTCCCAGTCAGCCCGTACAGGAGCGACAGCCCGAACAGCATCAAGCCCGACGCTGCAGCTCCGTAGATAAAGTATTTCAGTCCGGCTTCGTTGCTCTTCGGATCGTCTCTCAGCCACGCAGCCAGCAGATAGCCCGTGATGGACGAGAGTTCGAAGGCGATGTACAGCACTATCAAATCGCCCGCCGAGGCCATGAAGCACAGGGCCAACACGAAGAAGCAGAGCAATGCGAAGTACTCCCCGAAGCCTTTGCGCAGCCCAATCAGATAGTCGGCCGACATCAAAACAGTCATTGCGCCAGCCACGACGAACACTAACTTCAGGGCTACGGCCAGGTTGTCCACCAACAGGGCGCCAGAAAACTCGCTGGCAGGGCCGCGCCCCCACAGCCGTGCCGTTGGAAACAGGGCTGCCACCAGCCCCAGCCCTGCAAGCAGTACAATTTCCTTCCGCCACGTGCGCGGGAAAACCAGGTCGGCCACCAAAACAGAAAAGGCGACCGCCGCGAGGAACAGCTCCGGCGATGCCAGACTTAGGTCGGCGAAAGGCTTTGGCGTCATTCTGATCCTCGCGGGCGCCCGTCGCCTTACCCGAGAAGGCTGCGTAGCGCGTCCATAGTGATGTGGGCGTGCTGGCTTAGCATTTCGACCAGCGGCCCTGTGGCCGCATTGATGAGCCGCAATATTGGCATGGGGTAAAGCCCCACGGCCAACATGATGGCCACCAGCGGCGCGGTAGCAAAAAGCTCCCCAGAGTCCATGTCCTGCAGCGCCTGCCATTTCGGATTCGTCGGTCCTAAGAAGACCCGCTGTATCATCCACAGAAAGAAGGCGGCCGTGATAACGACTCCCACGATTGCCAGCCCCACAATCACCTTATAAATAGGGAAGCTTCCGAGGAATACCATGAACTCGCTGACGAAGCCGGCTAGCCCTGGCAGGCCTAATGATGCCAAACACGACGTTATCATGACCGCCGTATAGACGGGCATGATGCGGGCCAGGCCGCCAAAGGCATCAATGTCGCGAAGGTGCGCCCGGTCGTAAATCACGCCGACCAGGAAGAAAAGCGCGCCGGTGATGATGCCGTGGTTGAACATCTGCAGCACGGCGCCATTGAGGGCGGTGGCCCGCGATACGAGAAGGTCGCGCAGCTCGGCGTCCCTGCCGGACATGATTGCGCACGCCGCCGCCACGCCGAGCATCACGTAACCCATGTGATTGACCGAGGAATAGGCAATAAGCTTCTTGATGTCGCTCTGCCCCATAGCGCAAAGAGCGCCGTAGATGATGCTGATGAGGGCCAAGATGGCGATGAGGAAGCTATAGTGCGCCGAGGCTTCTGGCATCAGAGGGAGGCTCACTCGCACGAAACCGTACGTTCCCATCTTCAGCAGCACGCCCGCAAGAATTACGGAGCCAGCGGTGGGAGCTTCAACGTGCGCGTCCGGCAACCACGTGTGGAACGGCCACATGGGCACCTTGATGGCAAAGCCCAGGAAGAAGCCCCAGAAGATGAGCGCCGTTTTCAGCGTCACCCCTGCTACCGGCTGCTGGCGGATTAGCTCCACCATGTCGAAACTCCGCGGGTCCGACGAGAAGTACACGCCAAGGATTGCCAGCAGCATAGCCAGCGAACCCACCAGCGTGTACACGAAGAACTTGATGGCCGCATATTCGCGGCGCGGCCCGCCCCAGATGCCGATGATGAAGTACATCGGAACCAGGGATACTTCCCAGAAAACATAGAACAAAAAGAAGTCCAAGGCGCAGAACACGCCCAGCATCCCTGTCTCCAATAGCAGGAAAAAGACCATGTACTCCTTGACCCGTTCAGTTATGCGGAACGAATACACGACGCATAGGAAAGTCAGGAGGGTGGTGAGAATAATGAGCGGCATGCTCAGGCCGTCTACGCCCAGGTGATAGGTGACGTTCAGGGCTGGAATCCAGGGATACCTTTCCTCAAGCTGCATTCCCTGCGCACCGATTTGGTATGGTATCAATGCGAGAAGGGAGAGCACGAAGCTGGCCCCGCTGGCCAGCGTGGCTACCCAGCGGATGGCCTGCACGTGGCGCTCGCGGTCGAGCAGCAGCACCACGGCCATCCCGACCAGCGGCACGAAGACCATCAAGCTCAGAATCGGTATGCCCGCAGTCATAGCCTGTCTCCCGAATGTCTGTCAGTCGCTCCTCGATGCCTGCGCGTCCTATTGCTTTCAAATCATCGCCCTTCCGGCCTCTTGGGGGCCGGCCTAGCTGAAAGCGAGCCCATGGCCCCTTACCACGGCAGCGGGAAACCAAGTTGCGACCAGAGGACAGCTATCGCCGCTGCTGCCGCCAACGTCGCTGCGAACACAGCCAACCCCGTCACGTAGTCCTGCGTGCGGCCCGTTTGAAGGCGCGACAAACCTTCACCTACCCAGCCGGTGACCAAGGCGACCAGGTTGACAGCCCCATCCACAACGATCAGGTCGAACCAGCGGATGAGTTGAGCCAGAATTGCCCGCGTCCCCCAGCCGACGATGTTGACCAGCCCATCTATGACGGCCAGATCGAATTTCGCGGCCAGACGCGAGCCGAGGACGGTCGCGCCCACCACAGTGTATTTGTATAGCTCATCGAACCAGCACTTGCGCTTTGAGGCCACGTAGAAAACCCAAAGCGGGCGCTTCAGCGCTTCCGGCGAGACAACGCCCCATCTGTACATGGCAGCGGCCAGCAATAACCCCCCGACCGCCATGGTTGTCGAGGCGACAGCCACAGCCGCGTTGAAGCTGACGTGAGCTTCTTCAATGACCGGGGCGGTTTCGGCCAGAAATCGGTGGAACAAATTGTTGGCCACCCAGGGCGAGCCAATCCAGCCTAGGAGGATGGCGAAGAAGGCCAGGATGCGAAGCGGCCAGAGCATGATGGGCGGGCTTTCGTGGGCGTGTGCTGCGGCCTCGGTGCGGGCTGTGCCGGAGAAAACGCTGAAACACAGCCGTCCCATATAAAAGGCCGTCAGGAAGGCACCGGCTTCAAGTCCCAGGAAATAGATCCACCGGCCTTCTGCGTGACCAACGTGGAAGGCCGCCGAGATTATCTCGTCCTTGGAAAAGAAACCGGCGAAGGGGAAGATCCCTGCCAGGGCCAGCGTGCCTGCCCAGAAAGTCCACTGCGTAACGGGCATCCGTCGTCCCAATCCGCCCATCTTCCACATGTCTAGCTCGTCGTGCATGGCGTGCATGACCGAGCCCGACCCGAGAAACAACAAAGCCTTGAAGAAGGCATGAGTGATGAGGTGGAAGATGCCCGCCGCAAAACCGACTGCGCCCATTCCAAGCCCGCACATCATGTAGCCGAGTTGGCTAATGGTTGAGTAAGCCAGGACGCGCTTTATGTCGTTTTGTGTCAGGCCAATGAAAGCCGCGAGCAGGGCTGTGAGGAGGCCGATGCCGGCCACGAAGGTAATGGCCGGAATACCGAAGACCACTCCCTGGTGCAGCGAAACCCAGTATAGCGGCGCTAGACGCCCCACCATGTACACGCCGGCCGCAACCATCGTGGCGGCGTGAATGAGGGCACTCACCGGCGTAGGCCCTTCCATGGCGTCCGGAAGCCAGACGTGGAGTGGGAACTGAGCGCTCTTGCCCACCGCGCCGCCGAAAAGTAGCAAGGCCGTCAACCCAGCTACGCTAGCCGACATGGCGCCCGTGGCTGCCGCCCGGAAGGCTTCCTCGAAGCTCAAGCTCGGTGCATATCGCCATACCACGAAGATGCCCAGTGCGAAGAAAAGGTCTCCGATGCGAGTGGTGATGAAGGCTTTCTTGGCAGCGTTGGCAGCTTCGGGCTTGTGGAACCAGAAACCGATGAGTAGGTACGAGCAAAGCCCGACCAGCTCCCAGGCGACGTAAAGCACGACGAAGTTGGCCGCCAGGACCAGCAAAAACATGGCGGCGCAGAAGAGGCTCATGTAGGCGAAGAATCGTTGGTAGCCGTCGTCGCCGTGCATGTAGCCAACGGAGAAAATCATGATGCACGTGGCGACGATGGACACCATGGCCAGCATGACCGCAGTGAGGGCGTCTACCTGGTAGCCCACCTCGAGCACCAGCTGGCCCGCCGGCGCCCAGGGGATGGAAGCTTGGTGAGCCGGCGCGCCGGTCGCAAGCTCATATAGCGCGCCCAGTGAGAGGGGCAAGGTGCTCGCGATGCCGGCCACAGCAATCCATGCCACCCGCTCGCCCAAATGGCGTTTCAGGCCCGCGCCGAAGAAAAGCAGCGTTGCGCTCGCCGTCAGAGGCAGTAGCGGTATTATCCAGGCTATCTCACGCATCCTCGTCGGTGCCCCAGCTAGTCATGTACCGCGCGTTCCGCAGTTTCCGGTTATCTGCTGCCCTCGTCGTCTAGGGGGCCGAGCAAGCTGGCCCCGAACCGCTTCCCCGCCCAGATGGTCGTAGGCAGAGGGAACGCTTCCATCGTTGCCACGCCGGCAGGTCACCACTTCATCGCCCCCACTTCGTCGGGGTTGGTAGTGGCTAGTGTCTGGTAGAGGCGCAAGACTATGGCAAGGCCGACGGCTGCCTCGCAAGCTGCGAGGGCAATGACCATCAGAGCGAACACCTGTCCGTCCAGGGCGGCGCCGCCGCTGAGATTGGCGACCGGCCCGAGGCTGCCGTAGCGTGAAAAGGCCACTAGGTTGATGTTCGCGGCGTTCAGCATCAGTTCTATGCCGAGGAGCACCCCGATAACGTGGCGGCGGGTGATGACGGCGAAGAGGCCCAGGGCGAAGAGCACGGCGGCCAGGACGAGATAATGGGGCAGGCCGACGGGAGGAATAGTCATTCGGCATCCTCCTCAGCCCCGACGTTGAGCGGTGCCCGCCATTCCGAGGTGGTGTCTTCGGCCTGTGCTTCCTGGACGTCCTCTGGCAGCTCCCCGCGGCGCCGGTCGGGACGGGCAAGCACCATTGCACCAATCATGGCAACAAGCAGCACCACGGAGATTAATTCGAAGGCCAGCAGATGCCGCGTCAGGAACAGACGTCCGATGGCCGCGGCGTTGCCCGACGGTGGGGTGGGCATAGAAGCCGCCGCGGCCCACTGCTTCCAGCAAGCATAAGCCACTGCCGGGACGAGGACCGCTGCCAGGGCGCCCGCTCCCACCACGCCTGCAAGCAGATGCTGGCTGCCGCCTAAAATCCCGCGTCCTGTACCGCGTTCCAGCAGCAAAACGGCAAAGATAATCATCACTGCTATGGCGCCAGCGTAAACAAGTATCTGGATGGCGAAGACAACGTGGGCGCCGAGCAGCGCGTACAGGCCTGCTATGGACAATAGGCAGAACAGCAGCCAAATGGCGGCGTGTAGCACGCGCGGTGCGAAGAGTACGCCCAGGGCCGTCACCAGTGACGCGCCGGCGGCGGCCAGGAAGGCAACGTACTCAACTATCTGAGTGGGTGTGAGACCAACCCATCTCACCGGGCATCCCCCGCCTCAGCTTGGCCCTCCTGGTGCTGTGCCTTCGCCTCGATGGGCTTGAGCGGCTCGTGGTACTCGAGTCCTCGGGTGCGCAGGTATTCGATGTCCCGGATTAGGTGTTCGGGCTTGAATGTGGCCGTCTCATAGTCAGGCGTCATGGTGATGGCTCCGAAGGGGCAGGTTTCAACGCAGAGCCAGCAGTACATGCACAGGCCGGCGTCAATGCTGAACTGCACAGGATGGCGGTCCTTGCCGCGCCCTTCTGCAACTATCCAAATGCATCCGGCAGGGCAGATGTTGGCGCACTGCATACAGGCCGTGCACCGTAGCCGGCCGGTCTTGCGGTCCGTGATGAGGGCGAAGTCGCCCCGGTAGCCGGGCCGGGGTTTCCAGTTGCGCTCTGGGTTACGGTACGGATACTGCTCGGTCACCTTGCGGCGCCAGAAATTCTTGAAAGTAACCCAGTGGCCTACCGCTAGGGTCCAGGCGCCCTCTACTATGGCCCACAGGAACGTGAAAGCCGTGGGCGCCTGTCTGGGGGGCAGGTCTGGTTTGCCCGTCGTGGGCGAGGGCAGGTATTCCCCCCGCGCCCGCGCCTCCAGCACGCGCCTGGAAACCGGCTCATATTGTCCTCCTGCTGCTTCCGTCATACTCACATCAGGGCCAGGCTTACGATTAGCACCGCGAGAAAGCCCGCTGGTATGAGTATCTTCCAGGCAAATTCCATAAGCTGGTCGACTCGCAGCCTAGGCAACGTCCACCGTATCCACATTGCCGCTATCACGAAAGCCCACGCCTTGACGTTGAGCCACACGAAGCCCTCAAAGGGCAGGCTGGACCCGCCGAGAGGCGACGCCCATCCGCCCGCGAAAAGCACGGCAAAGAGCAGCCCAACCACGTACAGATGCCCGTATTCGCCCAGGAAGAAAAGAGCGAACTTCATACCCGTGTATTCCGTGTGGAAGCCAGCCACCAACTCGCTTTCTGCTTCGGGAATGTCAAAGGGCACGCGGTTGACTTCCGCCACGCCGGCAATGATGAAAATCGCCACGGCGAGCCAGAGGGCCGGCCGCCACAAGAACCATTCCGTGACGAAGGCCTGCTGCTGCTCAACGATGCTGGATAGCGATAGCGTGCCGGCCTGTAATACAACGCAAAGGGCGGCCAGCAGAAAGGGTATTTCGTAGCTGATAAGCTGAGCCGCTCCCCGCAGGGCGCCCAAGAGCGACCATTTGTTGTTCGATCCCCAGCCGCCCGCTACTATTCCGATAACTCCTATGCCGGACACCGCCACGACGTAAAGAAGCCCGATTTCCAGGTCGAGCCAGCGGGCCACGTTGACGCCTCTGTCCCACGGTACGACCGCGAACATCATCAGTGTCGTCACGAGGAAAAGGACTGGGCCGAGCAAGTGCAGGCGCCAGTCCGCGGCCGCCGGGACGATGTCCTCCTTCTGCAGCAACTTGAGGGCATCCAGCACGGTCTGGAAAAGGCCAACTGGCCCTGCCCGCACCGGCCCCAGCCGCGACTGGATATAGCCCGAAATCTTCCGCTCTAAGTATATGGCGGCCAGGGACACCACCGTGATAAGGGCGAGCAGGAATATGCCCGCGGCCAGCCACGCGAGAAAGTCGTTGACCAGGAGCGGCACGTGCCAACGCTCGGCCAGGGCGTCAGCTTGACTGCGCAGGTACCCAAACCATCGCGCCAGGGCGCTCATGGCAGAAGCACCGGCCCAGAGGGGGCGGCCACGCCTGGCTTTTCAGGTCGCCAGAACGGCTGCACCCTCCGAGTTGTCAACCGCTTATCGGTCAACATCGCCCAGGACTATATCAATACTTGCCAGAATCGCCACTACGTCCGCCACCAGGTGCCCGCGCACCATCTCGCGCAAGGCCTGCAGGTTGTAGAAACTCGGCGCCCGCCACCGCAGCCGCATTGGTCTTTCTGTCCCGTCGCTGACGATATAACAGCCCAGCTCGCCTCGCGGGGATTCCACCCGTTCGAACACCTCACCCGGGGGCGGCTTGATAACTCGCGGGACTCCCTCGGCACGGATTGGCCCGCTTGGGAGTTTCTCCACGGCCTGGCGTAATATGGCCACACTCTGCCGTAGCTCCTCCACGCGTACTAAGTGGCGGCTCATGGCGTCTCCGTAGGGCTGCACCGGTACGTCGAAATCGTATTCTGGATAGGCTGCGTAGCCCTCGATTTTGCGGATGTCCCAGGCAACACCTGAGCCGCGCAGCACAGGGCCTGTGCACCCGTACTCGATGGCTTTGTCCGGCGGCAGCACACCGAGGCCCTCCATGCGGGCACGAAAGATGCGGTTGCGCGTCAAGAGATTATTGTATTCCTCGAGGCGGGCGGGGAAGTAGCTGAGAAATTCCCGCAGGCCGTCCAGAAAATCCGGAGGTAAGTCGTTGCGCAGCCCGCCGATGCGCAGGTAGTTGTACAGCAGCCTCTGCCCCGTGGCGTGCTCCAGGAGATTGACGATGGCCTCCCGCTCGCGGAAGGCATAGAGGAACACGGTGGTCGCACCCACATCTACGCCCAAGGCAGCAAAGTATACCAGGTGCGAGGCAATCCGGTTGAGTTCGGCCATGATGACGCGAATATGTTGGCAGCGGGGCGGCACCTGAACGCCCAGCAGGCGCTCCACAGCCTGCACGTAGACCAAGTTGTTGCCCAGGGCGTTGAGATAGTCGAAACGGTCGGTATAAGTGGTGAACTGCTTGTAGGTCTTGCGCTCGCCGATTTTCTCCAGAGAGCTGTGCAGGTATCCGATTACGGGGTCGCAATCCACAACGGTCTCGCCGTCGAGGGTGAGGATGAGGCGCAGCACGCCATGGGTGCTTGGGTGCTGAGGCCCCATGTTGATTGCGAGCTGTTCCGTGCGCAGTCCGGCCAACGACATTGTTCTCGTCCCGTCAGCTTTCTGTGTCGGCGCCCTGGCCTCCGCCCGCGACGAAGGGGTTTTCGTGGATGGGGTTGGGCTGCAGGTAGGGATGGTCGAGCGGATACACGTAGTCCTTGCGTAGCGGATAGCCTTGCCAGTCGTCGGGGAGAAGTAGCTTGCGCGGGTCTGGGTGACCTACGACCTCAATACCGTACATCTCCATGACCTCCCGCTCAGGCCACCAGGCACCCTTCCAAAGCCTCATTACGCTTGGCACACACGGTCGCTGTCTCGGCGTGACCGCTTTGACCGTGACCTCGAAGGCCTCACCGGGCCGGAACAAGTGATAGACGACGGCTAGGGCTTGGCCATCGTCGAGGCCGTGGAGGTCCGCCAGTCGGCTTACCGGCGGCTGGACAGCCGCGCGCAGCATCTCTAGCAGGTCTAACGTTCGTTCTGCCCTGACCTCGAGGACAAGTGCCCCGCCGGCGTCCACCGACGCCGAAAGCAAGGCCTCGCCTAGTAAGTCGCGAGCCGCCTGCGCGATTGCTTCCTGCTCCTCGGTCACTGCCCTGAGAGCCTCCTGCCCAACTTGGCTACTCAGTGATTTCAGGCCGTCCCGCAGATTCTGGGCGCCGCAGCAAGGCGGGCGTGGCTTTTTGCTTCAGGCGCTCGCGGAACCGCCACTGGGGGCGCTGGCCTTCAATGCACGGTCCATCTGCCAGGCTCTCGCCACGAATCTTGGCGTGTAGCTGAAGCAGTCCCCAGATGACGCCTTCCGGCCGGGGCGGACATCCTGGAACGTATATATCCACAGGGATGATGCGGTCCACGCCTTTTGCAACGCTGTAAGCGTCGCGGTAAAAGCGCCCACCGGAAATGGCGCAGTTCCCCAGGGCTACCACGTATCTGGGTTCGGGCATCTGGTGATAGAGCCGCTCCAGGGCAGGCGCCATCTTTATGGTCACCGTGCCGGCGACCAGCATGGCGTCAGCTTGGCGCGGCGTGGCCCGCATGAACATGCCGAAGCGATCAAGGTCGTAGCGCGAGGCAGCGGCCGCCATCAGGCCCTCGATGGCACAGCACGCCAGGCCGAACTGCATGGGCCACAGCGAGCAGGCCCGACCGATGTTGAGCACCTCGTCAGCGAGTCTGATGAAGAGCACGCCGAGAGAGTTGTCCGCGTAGCGGCGAGCGATTTTGCGCACTGGCTCGCCGATAGCCCGCTTCAGGCGCCTGTCATCTATGCGCTTGGCCACGCCCCCAGCCACGGCGTCGAGCCACCGCCGTAACTGTTCCTCACTAAGCCGCTGAGTGAGATTGCGGCCTTTCAGACCCATTCCAGGTCACCCTTACGCCAAGCATAGGCCAAGCCCAACAGCAAGATGGCCACAAATATCAGCGTCTCTACGAGCGCCAGGGAACCCAAGGCCGATGCCTTGACCATGTCCCGATAGGCTACGGCCCAGGGGAATAGGAAGATGGCCTCAACGTCGAAGACGACGAAGATGAGGGCGATGACGTAATAGCGCACGAAAACCTGGCCCCAGGCTGGGCCGATGGGATCCATGCCGCACTCGTAAGTGAGTTGCTTCTCGTCGTAGGGGTCGGCTGGCCGCAGTAGCCAGGCAAAGACAAGTGCGCCGGCCGCCATGATGAGGCCGAAGGCCAGATAGGTTACGACCGGGCCATAGGTCACGACTTGGGGGGCTGCCATGGCATGTGAATGCGGTCACAAACTGTCGCCGCGCCGCCCAACGACCAGCCAAGTATACCGGTCATCGCCTCGCCTTGTCAAATCGCTCCTTCTCGCCATTCCCGCCGCGGCCTGAGGGGGGATGGGGTTGGGGACGCTTTTCGGGCATGCGTGAGTGGCTGGTGTGGTGCAGGCGGTATTTTGCGCACGTGCCGTCGTGAGAGGACCGCTTCGGCTGCTCCCCCGTGGGGGTTCCGGCAGTGGCTAGTTGTGCTGATGGCGCACGCGTCCCTCTCGGCCCAGCGTTTTCATACCCCGCGGGGCGGCCGATGCTCCCTAGGCCTCTTGTCCTCGGCGAAGGGCTTTACGGGTCTTGGGCTGGTGGGCTAAAATGAGCGCCCAGGGCCGGGCCGCCGTGGAGGCGGGGGAAGGCGGCGTCGAAAATGTCTCCTGGTGCGGGAGGGTTTGTTGCCGGAAAGAGGAGCGCAAGGGCGTCTGGCCTCGGCTTTGCGGTACCAATCGAAGGAGCACGTCGTTCCATGGACCTGAAAAGCTATCGGCAGGCGACCATCAACGGCACCAAATGGCTCATGACCCAGCAGGAGCCGGACGGTTCCTTCCGGCCGGTTGACCATGGCCTGGCCACTTGCCACAAGGTGCCCTACGCCTTGGCTCTGATGGGCGAAGAGGAACGTGCCGCACGACTTTGCGCATGGGTTGTGGATCACCTGATGGACGACGAGGGTGACTTCACCCGCCTGTATCCTCGCTTGGGTCTCATGAAGCGCTATTACGAGTACGCCAATGCTTGGCTGGTATCTGGCGCTCAGAAGCTTGGGATATTCTCGCTTTCCTGGCCAGCCTCTGGGTTTCTGTTGACCCTGCAACATCCTAAGTCCGGGGGCTTCCTCACCGCAGGGCCGTCGGCAGGCTTTGCCGACGAGCAGGATCTCCTTAGTACCGCCGTTGGAGGGCTTGCGTGCCTTCACATGGGCCAAACCGACGCTGCCCTCAGAGCCGGTGAGTATCTTTCCATACTCTTGGACATGCAACCCCGCCCCAATGCGCTTTTCATGGTAACAGGCGCCGGAGGCAAACTCATTCAGACAGGGTTCTCAGAAGCCGAGGAGTTTCACTACGTCTACCATGTGGGCCGTCCATCTCAGTTCCACGCAGCGCCCGCCCTCGCAGCATTGTTCCTCACCAAGCTTGCCGAGGCCATGGCGGATGGTGCCTGGCGCGAAGCCGCTCGTTCTTATCTGGCCTACACTGAGTCCTCTCCGGACCGCGTCAGCAGTATTTGGAGCGGCTTCTTGGGATGGGCTGCTGCTGAGCTGTATGCGGCCTTGGGGGTTCAGGGCTATCTAGAACTGGCCGTGGCGGTCGCCGACAACCTCCTCGCTCAGCAGCTCGAGAACGGTTCCTGGCTCCAGGCTTCGATGAGTGCCGATTTGGAGTCGGACGTGCTCGATGGTACAGCTGAGCACGTAATAGTGCTGAGGAGCATAACTAAGGCCCTGGCCTTGGGCGCTTGAGCGCGTGCTGGGGTCATAGGCTACTTTCGGGAGGATGAGACCATGGCCCAGGAAAGGTCGGAAGCTGGCGGCGGTGTACAGGCTGGCGGGAAGGTCGGCTGGGCAATCGTGGGCTGCGGTGTAATTGGCCCATGGCATGCTGACGCCGTAGCGGCGTCCGGAGAAGCCCAGCTCTTGGCGTGTTGCGATGTCATTCCGGAGCGCGCACAGGCCCTCGCCACCAAACATGGGGCCCGCTGGTACACCGATTATGAGGAGATGCTTGCCAAGGAGGAGGAAGTGCAGGCGGTATCGGTGTGCACGCCGTCGGGTTTGCACTCGCCGGTGGCCGTGGCGGCGGCGCAGGCCGGCAAGCACGTTCTCTGCGAGAAGCCCTTGGACATCACCCTGCGGGCGATGGACGCGATGATTGCGGCCGCCGAGGAGCACGGCGTCAAGCTAGCCTGCGTTTTCCAGAATCGCACCTATCCGGACTCGAAAAAGCTCCGCGAGGCGGTCCGCACCGGCAAGCTGGGCAAAATAGTGCTTGGGGACTGTTATCAGAAATATTTCCGCAGCCACGAGTACTACGCCAGTGGGGCCTGGCGGGCCACCTGGGAGCTGGACGGCGGTGGCGCGCTTATGAATCAGGGCGTCCATGGCGTTGACCTTCTCTTGTGGGTCATGGGCAACGCCAAGCGTGTGAATGCTCAGTGCCGGACGCTGGTGCGCAACATTTATGTGGAAGACACGGCCGTGGCTTTAGTCGAGTTTGAGAACCGCGCGCTAGGCGTCATTGAGGGCACTACTTCCGTCACGCCGGGCTACGGCATGCGCCTGGAAATCTCTGGGGACGACGGCACCATCCGATGGGAGGACGGCAAAATCGTTCGCTGGGACGTTCCGGGCGAAGAGGCCGCTGCGGGAGCTGAGGAGAAGGCTGGCGAGGGCACGGCCGCGGATCCGACGGCTCTGAATATCTACGGCCATCTTCAGCATGTGCGCGACCTGTGCGCGGCCATCCGTGAAAACCGCGAGCCGGAAATCACCGGCCGGGACGCCCGCAAGGCCGTTGAGCTCATAAAGGCCATCTATCTATCCAGCCGGCTGGGAGGCGACACGGTCGAGCTGCCGCTGTCCTACGACGACGATGGTCCTGGCATCTATCCGCCCTTGCGCCGCCGAGAGCTGTAAACCGTCTGCTGTGCATTTTTATGCCGGCGGCGAGGCCCTGTCTCCCCGTCGCAGGTCGCGAGCCTTGGATGGACACGTGTGTGTTCTCGTCCACGAGGAGGGCTTGGGCGAGTGCGGCTCCAAGTACCACTGGCGATAACCTTCATAGTAGGCCTTGTGATGCTCGTGCAGTTCTTTGTGCCTCACAAGGTCGGCGAAGATGTAATGGATGCCCTGACGGCCTGGGCGCGCATCATCGGCGCTTTCGCGCTGGTGCTTGGCATCGGCAGCCTTTTTCAGCGTCACTTAGAGCGGATGCGCCGCCGCCGTGAGGGCTGGCAGTATAGCATCGTAACTCTGCTCAGCTTCACGGTCATGGTCATCGTGGGCCTGGCTTGGGGCAAGGAAAAGGGCAGTCCCTTCAACTGGGCCTTCACCAACATTCAGGTGCCGCTGGACGCCAGCATGTTCTCGTTGCTGGCTTTTTTCGTGGCTTCGGCAGCCTATCGCAGCTTCCGCGCCCGCAGTCCCGAGTCCACTTTGTTGCTTCTGGCGGCGGTGGTGGTGATGCTGGGGCGCGTGCCCATCGGTGAGCAGCTCTCTCCGCGCCTGCCAGAGGCCACGGAATGGATCATGAGCGTGCCGACGGTGGCAGCCAAGCGCGGCATACTCTTCGGTGTGGCTCTGGGCGCCATAGCCACCTCCCTTCGCATCATAGTGGGCATCGAACGTTCCCACCTCGGCGTCGAAAGTCGCACATGACAACTCGCGGGGTTGCCGGATGCTTCAGCGCCTGATGCGCATAGACCGGAGGCTCATCTATCTGGCCATCGCTGCGGTGGTGGCGGCGCCGTTCGTTTTCAACTGGACCTTGCCCCTCGGCTCGGCTTCGCCACGCACCCGTGCTATCTATAGGCACATAGAGGCTCTCCCACCCCGCTCCGCCATCATGATCTGCTTCGACTACGGTCCTGCCTCCATGCCGGAGCTGCACCCGATGGGCATCGCCTTGGCCCGTCATGCCTTCAGTCGCAAGCTCCGCGTCATTGGGCTTACCTTGGGGCCTGAAGGCTTGATAATGGCTCAGAATGCGCTTTCCGCAGCCGCCAAGGACTATGGAGCACGTGAGGGAGAGGATTGGGTGAACCTTGGCTATAAACCCGGCTTTATCTCCGTTATCTTGGGCATGGGCACCGACATCCCTAAGGTCTTCCGCACTGACCACAGAGGCGTACCGATTGCCGAGTTACGGGCCATGGAGGGCATTCGTACCTACGCCGACTTAGGTCTTGTGGTCGAACTCACCGCCAGTCCTGCCATCAATGATTGGGTTGTTTTTGCCCAGTCGCGCTTTCACGCCAAGCTGGCGGGCGGTGTCACCGCGGTCATGGCGACGGACATGTATCCCTACCTGCAAGCTGGTCAGCTTATCGGTTTGCTCAACGGGCTGAAGGGCGCCGCCGAGTATGAAGCTCTCATCCGTCACCCAGGCCTGGCAAGCCTTGGCATGACCAGCCAATCCTTTGCGCACGTCGCCATCCTCGCTTTCGTGGTATTGGGCAACATTGGCTACTTCGCCACACGTCGGAGGCGCCGATGAGCGGCACCGAGGCTCTTGCTGCCCACGCTCTGCCCCCCTTGGCCGACCTACTAGGCCTTTGGCTAGCTGCCTTTTTGACGCTGGCCATCTACAGCTTCCTGTACGGTGACAATCCGGTCTACAAGTTCGCCGAGCACCTTTTCGTGGGCGTGTCGGCGGGCTACGGCGTGGTCATCGTCTACTACGAATCGGTTATCAAGGACATGATTGACCCGCTGCTGCGTCCTGAGCGAGCCGGCCTCGACCATCCGAACTACTGGGTTATTTTGCCGGTCCTGCTGGGCCTGATGATACTGGCTCGCTTTTGGAGACGGTACGATTGGCTGTCGCGGTGGCCGATAGCCTTCGTGATGGGCTTGGGGGCCGGCGCCTCCATCCCCAGTACTGTGCAGGCGTATCTCATCGTCCAGTTGCGGGAGACCATCAGGCCTTTGTGGGCACCGGAGGCGGGTCAGTCACTGGCGGCAGCCGCTTGGAGTAGTTTCGGCAATATCCTCCTTGCCGGCGGTCTGCTGTGCACCCTTAGCTATTTCTACTTCTCGCGGGAGCAAAAAGGCGTCCTGAAGGTGGCCTCGCGGGTAGGCATGTGGTTTCTCATGGTGGCTTTCGGAGCGGGTTTTGGCAACACCGTAATGGCCCGAATGTCCTTGCTCATAGGACGTGTGGAGTTTTTGCGGTATGAATGGTGGCCTACGGTAGGGCCGGTGTTGCGGGCCATTTGGCAATTCTTTGCGGGCCACAGCAGCTAGCTAGTAATTGCTCCCCTCGCAGCCCGCCATGAAACGGCCTCTTTTGCTTTTCTGTCATCGTTTTTCCCATGTGGCAGACAATGGGCCGGAGGCCTGTATTACGGTGACCGTGAAGTGCCTTGACCCAAAGGTGAACCTTTTCGCGGCAGGGTTCGTTCAATTATTTACGGCTGTGGTCCGGGAACCTTTGCGCCAAATCCGCAGTTGTGATATTCTGGCTATGGCCGTGTAAGGTCACTATGTCTCTTAAGGGGTGTTGGAGGATATGTCCGAACAGCGCAAGCGAGTGCTAATCGTTGAGGACGTGCCGGAAGATGCAAGGTTGATGGTGGCCAGCTTGGAGCCAGAGGGCTATGAAATACGCGTTGTGGCGACCGGCAAGGAAGCTCTGGACGCCTTCGCTGAGTTTGGGCCAGATCTGGTCATCCTCGATATCATGCTGCCAGAGGGGCCAGACGGCTTCGAGCTCTGCCGCCAGTTCAGGACGAAGGGCGACATCCCCATCATAATCGTGAGCGCCAAGACCGAGGAGATTGATACTGTTGTTGGGCTTGAGCTTGGCGCGGACGACTACATCCTCAAGCCCTTCCGCCCGCGGGAGTTTGTAGCGCGTGTGAGGGCTATGCTGCGCCGTGCCGTGTTCACCGAGCGCGCCGAGGCACAGAAGAAGCATCTGTCCTATCCCGGCTTGGAGATTGACCTTCCAACCCGCTCGGTGACAGTCCAGGGGGAGGCCGTCCATCTCACGCCGAAGGAGTTCGACCTGCTGTTCAAGCTGGCGAGCAATCCGCGGCGGGTATTCACGCGCGAGGAGCTAATGGAGCAGGTGTGGGGCTACCAGACCCGCAGCGGCGACCTGCGCACAGTGGACACTCACATCAAGCGGCTACGCAAGAAGCTTGAGGAGAACCGGGATGTGGCTTGGACGCTGGCTACGGTGTGGGGTGTGGGCTACCGGTTCGACATCAAGCAGTGAGCTGTGGGCTGGGCATGTCCTCGCACTGCTGTGGCCGTCTGTGCGGCGTATACTGAGGAAAGAAAGCCGGCCAGAGCCCTCCAGGGGAAGTTAGCGCTGGAAGGTGGCCGGTGAAAACGTGAGCCCGTGAGTATGTCGCCGTGTTCACGCTTTCGGCCCGTGGTGCGCATAGTATGTCCCAGGTAGTTGACCGGGAAAGCAGAGGAGGGCTTCGGTGGCGTTAGCGGTAGTGCAGGTGGCAGCCGAAGGCATTGTTGCGGTATTGTGTGGGATGTGGTGGGGCGCTGGTGGTGGGCCAGCGCCCCATTACGGTTTTGTCTTAGGAGCGCCTGGGAGCCTGATAGCAGGTACGTCAGTTGTGCCGACGCCAGCGATGTGGGATTTAGATAGGCTTTCCCGAGCGCCGCGGGTCTACCGGGCCGAGGGTTTTAGCGAGCCTGGCCTCAGAGCTGTTTTCTACGAGGGCCTGCCCTTCCAGGGCAGACAGACTCGTGTGTTTGCGTGGGTCGGCCTACCGAAGCTGCCCGCGGGGCAGAAGGCACCTGGGATGGTGTTGGTGCATGGGGGTGGCGGCACTGCCTTCGCCGAATGGGTGCGGCTATGGGTTGGCCGAGGTTATGCTGCTATTGCCATGGACACCTGCGGCTGCGTTCCGAGGGGTTCCTATGGGGCTTGGGAACGCCACCCCATGGGCGGCCCACCTGGATGGGGTGGATTTGACCAGATTGACTGGCCAAGGGAAGACCAGTGGGCTTTCCACGCTGTCGCAGATGCGATTCTCGCCAATTCGCTGCTGCGGTCACTGCCTCAGGTGGACCCCGAGCGGATTGGGTTGACCGGAATCTCGTGGGGCGGCTGCCTGGCTTGCATAGTGGCGGGTGTTGACACGCGCCTGCGGTTAGTTGTCCCCGTTTACGGGTGCGGCTTTACCTTGGAGACGGCTTTCGGCGATGCGGTGAGGGCCTTGGGAGCCGACCGGGCCGAGCGCTGGATGCATTGGTGGGACCCTATGGTGTACCTACCGCGAGCGCACATGCCCATGCTCTGGGTGAACGGTACCAACGACTTCGCGTACACCCTCAATGCCTATCAGAAGACGTATCGCTTGCCTAAAGGCCCGCGGACCCTGTGCATACGGCTGCGAATGCCCCATGGCCACGGCGGTCCGGGAGAGAATCCGGAAGAGATTCGCGTTTTCGCCGACAGTCTTCTCAAGGGCGGTCCGCCGCTGCCGCGCGTCAGGGGTTGGGGGCGTGATGGGGCGACGGTCTGGGCGACCTACGAGAGCATGGTACCAGTAGTAAAGGCCGAGCTGATGGTCACAAAGGACGTGGGCAGGTGGCAGGACCGCCACTGGGAGGCCTTGCCGGCGGTGTTGGAGCCGGGCGGGAGGGTAACTGCCGTGCTGCCTGAGGGGGCTGCTGTGTGGTACATCAACATTGAAGACAACCGCGGCTGTGTCGTCAGCACCGAACATGAAGAACTCCGTCAATGACTTAGGTCTGGTACGTGGACGGACAGTTCTATGCGCATGTGTAGCTAAGGCTGTTGAGGGGCGCTGGGTGACCTGCCGCTTTGTCAAGCGGTGAGCTGGTTACGGGAGAGTTGATGGGCGCCCGGCCAAGGGGCTGCCATTTCCGCCGTGATGACTCTCTTAATTGTCCGGGCGCATCTTATGGACGCGTTGAGCATCTGTCCGTCGTCGCGTCGCCGAGGCCTACAGAAAGCGAAAGCTCGCTCCGAGTGGAGCGAGCTTTTCGCTTGCGGTTGCGTCAGCGAGGGGGCAGAACATCCTTGTTCTGGCTTTGGAGGCGCGGAGGGGAATCGAACCCCTGAATAGCGGATTTGCAGTCCGCCGCCTTACCACTTGGCTACCGCGCCTCGCTGCCCCGGAAACCCCGGCCCTTGCCGAGGGCGAAGTCATTTGGAGCGGGAGACGGGATTCGAACCCGCGACCTTCTGCATGGCAAGCAGGCGCTCTACCAGCTGAGCTACTCCCGCTCCCTAACCACCGGCAAAAACTCCGAGCGAGCCGACTAAAGTTTAGTCGTTTGTCAGGCGGTAGTCAAGAGCACGACGGCGCTATTCATCGCTTGGAGCGGGAGACGGGACTCGAACCCGCGACACCCGGCTTGGGAAGCCGGTGCTCTACCACTGAGCTACTCCCGCTCTGGATGGTGGGCGGTAGAGGATTTGAACCTCTGACCTCGTGCGTGTGAAGCACGCGCTCTAGCCGACTGAGCTAACCGCCCAACTTTTTGGTGCCGAGGGCGGGACTTGAACCCGCACGCCCGAAATTGGGCACTAGGCCCTCAACCTAGCGTGTCTGCCAATTCCACCACCTCGGCCGCACCTTAATTATACCCAGGCCGTCCGGAGCGAGTCAACGTTGTGGGGCCAGCCGTGGGGGAGCGGGAGGGCGAGGATACTGCTGTCCACAGACTACCCGCGGATGCAGCAACACGGCTGGGAGAGACTTTGGGCAGGCACGCCGCGCCTTTTCGGGGGTCGTGGTTGCCGGCCATAGGCACCCTAGAGTAGGCTGATGCGGCCGCTGGCAGGCCGGTGATAGCAGCCATGTTGTCGCTACTTATCGCTGTGGTCGTGGCGGGGTCGGTGCAGGCTCAGGTCATCGAAACGGCGGACGCCGACACGCGCTTGCGGGCGGGACCGGGTGAGGAATATGACCGCGTCTGCGTGCTGCCGGCAGGCGTTGCGCTTTGGAGCATTGGCAAGCAGGGGATGTGGTACCGTGTGGCTCTCGGCGAATGTCTTGATGCGTGGGTCTACCAGGCCACCGTCCGGCCGACGGGCCGCACCACACGCCCTGCTAACGCCCGCCTTAGCGATTTGACGGCCGCACCAACGCCATCGGGCACGCGCGTTGCCTTCGCGCTTACAAGGGCGGTGCCTTTCCGGATCCTGTCGGAGCTTTATCCGCCAAGGTTGACGGTGGATCTTTTCGATTGCGCGTCGGGTGCGTATTGGGTGCGGCAAAAAGCGGGTGAGGGGGTTTGCCGAGGGTTGGCGGTGTGGATGGAGGGGATGGGATGGGTGCGGACGCGGATAGACCTAGCCCTGCCCGCGATTGTTGGCTACACTGCCTCGTACGTTGACGGCAAGACGCTGGTGCTGGAGATTCGCGGTGGCTATGCAGGCCCAGGCCTGGCTGGCAAGACGATTTGCCTAGACCCAGGCCACGGCGGTCCGGACCGTGGTGCGGCTGGGCCTAAGGGCCTCCAGGAGAAGGCAGTCAATCTGGCCGTGGCCCTGAAGGCAGCCGAGCTTCTGCAGGCCGCCGGGGCGCGGGTCGTCCTGACGCGCTCCACCGACAGCCAAGTCGGGCCACCTGGCTGCCGCGAGTCCGAAGAGCTGGAAGCGCGCGTGCAAGTGGCCGTCAAAGCGAAGGCCGACCTTTTCGTGAGTATTCACAACAACCACGCCGGCAGCGGGGCGAATTCATCCGTAGGGGGCACAGAGGCATATTGGTGGGCGCCTTTTTGCCAGCCTCTTGCCAAAGCGCTCCTCGATTGCGTCAGTTCCGCGTTAGGCCTGCCACCACGGCACATCGCGTGCCGGTCCTTTCACGTGCTGCGCTCTACCGACTGCCCGAGGGCCCTGGTGGAATGCGGCTATCTTTCCAACCCGGCGGAGGAGGAATACATGCTCAGGCCTGAGTTTGCGGCGCGGGCAGCCGAGGGCATTGTGGCCGGGATTCGTCGGTACATAGACTGGGCGGCGGGTGCTGCCCCACAACCCTAGCGCACGTGGACAGTGGCTGGTCGTCTGGTGCGGCGAGGAGATGATCCGCCCACCACCCTAGCCCACGTGGGCGGGGGGGCGGCGTCCGCGTGCTTGCCGGCTAGTTGTTAGAGGATTGCGCAGGGCGGCTTCCAAACCGTCGGGTCGTTTTAGACTTCCTGGCGAGCGTTGCGTGGGCGGAGGAACCCGCCCTGGAGCGCCGAATTGTCCGCTGGGACGGTGCGAGATGTCGGTTCGCTTTAGATTCATCGTGGTCGAAGGGGGAGAAGGGAGCGGCAAGTCCACCCAGGCTCGTTTGCTGGGCGAGGCCCTTGAGAAACTTGGGGAGGAGGTGCTCTTGACCTTCGAGCCTGGGGATACGGCGGCCGGGAAGGCCATCCGAACTATGTTGTTGGATGTTCCGGCAAGGCTGACGACGCTGACGGAGGTGTTTCTTTTCTGCGCCGACCGCGCCCAGCACGTCAGCGAAGTCATTCGGCCGGCCCTGGCCGCCGGAAAGATTGTCATCTCTGACCGCTATGAGACCTCGACGTGGGTCTATCAGGGGTACGCAGGCGGCGTCGGTGTCGAGGAGGTAGAAAAGCTCAACGAGGTGGCTACGGGTGGCCTTCATGCCGATTTGACAATCATCCTCGACCTGGACCCAATAGTGGGCCTGGCGCGGGCGGGCCGTCTTTCAGAGCGCGAGCAAGCGCGGGCACGAAAGGGCAAAGGTATCGCCAGGCAAGCAGCCCTCCCGCACCTGATTTCGGACCGCTTGGAGGCGCGGGAACTTGAATATCACCGCTTGGTTCGCGAAGGCTATCTAGCCTGGGCGCAGGCGCACGCAGATGTCAGTGCAGTCTTTGACGCTACTCTGGCGCCTGAAGAGCTGCATCGGCACATTTTGGAGCGTGTTCTTTCGGGTTGACGTGCGATAGCACAGCGGCGACGCTCGGGACGTTATGAAACAAGTAGGGGAAGGAGATGTCTCTTTCTCGCATCATTGGCCACGAGCAGCCCAAACGCCTTCTCCGCCGCGCCTTTGCCGAAGGGCGAGTGCCGACGGCTTATCTTTTCGTGGGGCCACCCAATCTCGGCAAGTCTACGGTGGCTGTGGAGTTTGCAAAGCTGCTTAACTGCCTTTCTCCCCTGGCGCCGTCTTCGGTTGCGGAAGCCGATTGCTGCGATGCCTGCGAGGCCTGTCAGCGCATCCAGGCTGGCTCCTTCGCTGACGTGCTTTGCGTGCGACCGGTGGTTCGGATTGGTAGCGGGGCGCAGACTCAGACCACTGAGTTTGAGGGAGCCGTCCTGACCACGGACCAGATTGGCGAGGTCATCACGCGCGCAAACCTCCACCGCACCCGCGGACGCCACAAGGTGCTCATCATCGCCCGCGCTGAGACAATGAACCCGGAGGCTGCCAACCGCCTTCTCAAGACTCTCGAAGAACCGCCCGAAGGTACTCTCCTCATCCTTACTTCCTCGAATCCCTCGGCACTGCTGCCAACCATCGCGTCGCGGTGTCAGCGAGTGGCCTTCCATGCCGTGTCACCGGGGGCCTTGGTGGCCGGGCTGCGGGCGCAAGTGCCGGAGGCTACGCCCGAACTTGTGGAGACGGTAGCGCGGCTGTCCTCGGGGCGACCAGGCTGGGCGCTGACATTGCTGCGCAAGCCTCGCGCCCTAGACGTCCGGCGCCGCCTTGTAGACCTTGTGGCGTCGCTACCCGACCAACCCCTGATAGCTTCGCTGGCGCTTGGTGAAGAGCTGCTGAGCCTGTGCGAGGCATGGTGGAAGGCCATCAACGAGGGCGATGAGGCTGCTGATGTTCTTCAGAGGAGCGGCGACCGAGCGCGGCGCGTGGCAATGGTGGACGTACTCGATCTGATGGCGAGCATTCTGCGGGACGTGATGCTGCTATGTGAGGGAGGGGAGGAGCGCGTGCTGAACGTGGATGTGCTTCCGACCCTGCGCAGCGTGGCGGCTGGCACTTCTGCTTCTAGAGCCCGCCGCGCCGCTGCTGCCGTTCAGCAGGTGCAGCGTCACATCCGCGGCAACGCCAACCTAAAGCTTGCCTGTGAGCTGCTCATTGTCCAGGTAATGCAGCTCTTACGCGTGAGGGCGGTGGCGTGAGCCGTGCGCTACTTCGTGGGCCTTGGCAGTAATCTGGGCCAGCGAGCGGTGAACCTGGCCCAGGCATTGGTTCATTTGTCGCGCCTGTCCGGCCTGCGTTTGCGCAGAGCCTCGTCTGTATACGACACGGAACCGGTGGGCATTACCGACCAGCCAAGGTTTTTCAACATGGTGGTGGAAATTGACACTGAAGCCGTTCCCGAAAAGCTCATGGCCGACTTGCTCGCCATCGAGCGCGCTATGGGCCGGACGCGCGATGTTCGCTGGGGACCTCGGCTAATTGACCTCGACTTACTGCTTTGGGATGGACCACCTGTCGTCGGAGCCGAAGTGCAGCTTCCCCACCCGCGGCTGCTGGAGCGCCCCTTTGTGCTGATTCCGCTGGCTGAGATTGCGCCCGACGTGCTGCTACCGGACGGCCGGCAGGCGGCCGAAGCCGCCTCTTCAGACCCCAGCGTGGTTCCTGCCGGCTCGCTCTCTGTAGTGGTGCGCCGCGAGATAGCAGGCCGCTGAGATGTTGCACCCATGTGCCCGGGTCAAGGTTTGGAGTATTATGGCGGTCGGTCTACGCCAGCATGGGCGTCTAGGGCGTGCCGGGAGTGACGTTGATTGCTGTTTGGGGATCGGCTACTTCGCGAGAAGACGGCAGCTTTTCGGCAACTGGCGACGATGCTGGCCGCCGGTATGACCCTGGCAGAGGCTCTGTCGGTTCTTTCCGCTCGGGTGCACGAGCCGCGGTTGCGCGCCTTTTTTGTCCGTGCTGCCGGCCAAGCCAGCGGCGGGCGGCGATTCTCGGATATCCTTGCCGAATATCCCCAGCTTTTTCCGCCTTTAAACTTGGCCATGGTCCAGGCTGCCGAGCACTCAGGGCGTATCGAGGAAATCTTCAATCGCCTGGCTGATTACCACGAACAGGAATACCGCGTCCGGCTCATGCTGAGCCGCGAAACCTTTTACCCAAAGGTCCTGGCCGCTGCGATTTTCGTCATTCCGGTGGCGGGTAACGCCATCGTTCGGTGGCTGACCGAGGGGACAGGCGCAGCTGTCATTTCCATCCTGAGGGCTTTGGCCCTGTTGGCTTTGGTTGGTGGCATTCCCGCCCTTGCGCTCTATCTTGCATATCGTTCGCTGGCCCGCAGCGAGGCTGGGCGGGCGGCTTTGGATGACGTCAAGCTGCGGCTACCGCTGCTAGGCAAGGTTGTACATCGCTCGGCCATGGCACGATTCTCGCGGGCGCTGGCTACGCTATACCGTGCTGGCGTCGCTATGGACAAGTCCCTAGAGCTTGCTGGGGATGCTGCGGCCAATGCGCGCTTCCGTGTAGTGGCGCGGGAGGCGGCGGGGCTGGTCGGTCACGGCAGCAGCCTCGGCGACGCCTTAGTGGCTGCGGGGCTGGCGGACGAAATGGTTCTGGGCATGGTGCGCACCGGCGAGCAGACCGGTAACTTGGACGAGACCATGGACCACATAGCGGCTTACTACGAAGACGAAGCTGCTACTGTCACCCGCCAGATGGCGGTGGCCATTGTCCCCGTTGCGGTCATTGTGGCTGCCATCGTGGTTGGCGTCATGGTGCTGCGGTTCTATACTGGACTATACGCGGGTTTGGACGGTCAGTAACGCGGTCGCCAGGCGGCGCGGTTCCTTTGATGACGCAAGCTGTGGTGGGCAGCGAAAGCGCTTGGGAAGTGGGAGGCGTCGCTAGGAAAGCCTGCTGGATATGTCGGCGCGCGGGGTTCCTTCAGCGGCGCCTAGCGGGAGGGGAATGTAAGCAGTTGGGTGCTGGTCAGGGATGAAGCTATGCTGGTGGAGACTGACGCTCATGAAGTCGCCCGCATTGCACGAGCTGAGGCTATGAAGGGCCGGTCGGTGGGTTTCGTACCGACCATGGGCGCGCTCCATGAAGGCCATCTGAGCCTCGTCCGGCGCTGCCGGGCTGAGAACGACTTCACGGTGGTGAGTATCTTCGTCAACCCGACCCAGTTCGGCCCGACGGAAGACCTGGAGTCGTATCCGCGCACGCTGGATGCAGATTGCGCCGCCCTGGAAGCCATTGGTTGCGACCTGGTCTTCGCGCCGCGCACAGAAGATATGTATGATAGCGACCATTCCACGTGGGTTGTCGTCGAAGGGTTGACAGAGGTTCTGTGCGGCCGTTTTCGGCCGGGGCACTTCCGAGGCGTGACAACCGTGGTCGCCAAACTGTTCAACATCGTCCGTCCGGACCGGGCGTACTTCGGCCAGAAGGACTACCAGCAGCTCAAGGTCATCGAGCGTATGGTCCGGGACCTCAACTTCGGCATCGAAATCGTGGCGTGCCCCACTGTTCGCGAGGCCGACGGCCTGGCCATGAGCAGCCGTAACAAGTATCTTTCAGCCGAGGAGCGGGCCATTGCGCCTGCTCTTTATGCGGCCCTGGCCAAGGCAGCCGAAGCGGTGCGTGGCGGCGCTTCTGGGCGCCAGGCCGAAGAGATAGTTCGTCGGGAGTTAGCAGCAGTGCCGGGCTTTGAGCTACAATATGTTGAGGCTGTGCACCCCGAGACCCTGGAGCGGGTGGAAGAGGCCGGCCCCCCTATGGTGATTGCTGCCGCCGCCTTCTTGGGCAGAGCCCGACTCATTGACAACGTCATTATCGAAAGCTGATGGGTATGCTGCGCAAAATGCTGAAGTCGAAAATCCACGGCGCCACCGTTACGGAGACGGCGCTGCACTATGAGGGAAGCATCACTCTCGACCGCAACCTTATGGATGCCGCGGACTTGCTGCCGGGGGAGATGGTGCTGGTAGTGAACCTCAACAACGGCGCGCGCCTGGAGACCTACGTGATAGAGGGCGAGCGAGGGTCGGGAGTGGTGTGCCTGAACGGGCCGGCGGCGCGTCTAGCGCAGCCAGGGGACACAGTGCACGTCATTTCGTGGACCTACCTTGAGGAGGAGGCTGCGCGGGCTTGCCGTCCTGTCACGGTGAAGGTGGACGCCCAGAACAGGGTGGTAGGGGAATGAGCCGGCGGCTGCCTGAGTGGCCCGTGGAGCGGCAAGCAGTGGCAAGCGTCGTGGCCACTGCCCTGGCCGAGGACGTTGGCCCTGGCGACCTCACCACTCGTGTCTGCGTTCCGGCCGAGGCCCGTGCCGTCGGCACCATCGTCGCCAAAGAGCCGGGCATCCAATCGGGCCTGTATGTTGTCGAGGAGGTCTTCCGCCAGCTCGACGAGGCGATCGTCTTCGAGGCTCTTTTAGGCGAGGGCGAGGCATTCTCAGCCGGCGCGGTGCTGGCACGACTTGCCGGTGCAGCGCGCCCAATCCTCACCGGAGAACGAGTAGCCCTGAACTTCTTGCAGCATTTGTGTGGGGTCGCTACTCTCACGGCAGCCTACGCCAGGGTCATCGAGGGGACCGGCTGCCTGCTACTGGATACGCGCAAGACTACCCCCGGCCTGCGAGCGCTTGAAAAGGCGGCAGTACGCGCCGGTGGGGGGCACAATCACCGCTTCGCCCTTTTTGACGGCGTGCTTATCAAGGACAATCACATACGTGTTGCCGGCGGAGTTGCCGAAGCAATAGCGGCGGCCCGCTGCGCCGTCCATCCTGGCCTTAGGATCGAGGTCGAAGCGCAGACCTTCGCGCAGCTTGAGGAGGCCTTGGAGGCCGGCGCTGACATCATCCTGCTAGACAACTTCACGCCTGAGCAGGTGGCCGAGGCTGTGCGGCGAATAGGAGGTCGGGCGAAGGTTGAAGCATCGGGCGGAATAACGCTGGACAACGTCCGTGCCTATGCTGAGGCGGGAGTTGATTTTGTGTCCGCTGGCGCTTTGACGCATAGTGCCCCGGCCCTAGACCTTAGCCTGGAGCTTGTCGCCGATGAAGCGGCCGAGGTATGAACGGTTTGTTTTTCCCACCAGCGTCTTCCTCGGCGCTAGCGCCTCGCTTCTGTTACGCACCCTCTGCTGGCCTGCAGCAGGCCCACCGACGGTGAACCTGGCCCTCAACCGGCCTTATACGGCCAACTGCGGTATCTTGCCGGGCTGGGAGGGGTTGGTGGATGGCGCTAAGAACTCTGATGAGCCGCCCGACTGCTTTGCTACTGACGATTCGCGCGATTTTCCCAAGACCATCGTCATTGACCTTGGGGGCCTCTGCCAACTAACCCGCATCGTTGTCCACAACTCCGCCAATGGCAACACCAAGCAGGTTGTCGTCTCCCTCTCGGCCGACGGCAAAACCTATGAGAAACTTCGCGAATACATCTTCCCGTCGGGCAAATATCTGCCGCTGGTGCACTCCTTTGCTCCTCGCAAGGCTCGCTTTGTGCGGCTCTCCTTTGCCGATACCTGGGGCCAGGGTGCAGGCGGGGACAACATCATCTACCTGCGTGAGGTAGAAGTTTACGGCAAGCGCTTCGGGGGCTTCGAGGGCAGCCCTTGGCCTGTGCTGTCCGTTTCGCAGGTAGTGCGGCGGGGGTCGGCTTGGCCCACGGCCCGGCGCTACCTGGACGAGCTATCCCGCCCAGCGGTGCTCGCTGTTTTCACCAATGCGAAACCGGAGCCAATCCTTGGCGCCGAAGGTTGGCTTACCCGTGCCCTGCGCTCTCGGAATGCACCTTGGGCGGCCAAGGGCGTCAGGGTGCTGAGTTTCTCGTTGGCCACCAATGGGGAGCAGGCGGTGAAGGAACTGGCGGGTCTTTTCGATGCGACTGCACCTGACCTGTTTCTTGTCGTGCCGTCGCCGGTGGCTGACCAGGGCTTCGTGAGCGCCGTGCGACGGTTCGTGCAGGCAGCGAATAAGGGCGGGGTGGCTGTAGTCGTTTGCCTGCCGCCTCCACCGCGCGATAAGAAAGGGCTTGGCGCAGACACGGAGGACTATCGCCGGCTGCGCACGGAGCTTTTGGCGATAGCGGCGGGAGCTGGAGGCTCGGTGCTTGACCTTGGGGCGGCCTTGGCCAGAAGCGAGGACCCAAACAAGCTGTTGGGGCCCGAGGGCCCAGTTGGGCAGGGGATAGAACTCGCCGCTAAAGCTCTTGCTGGGCTATTGCACGACTAGGGAGTGCGCCGACTGCGGGGTTGGGTGGCGGTCGGGGGGCCTTGCCTTGGCCGAGCTGGGTGAATAGGCCGGTCGGGAGATTGGAGCGCAGACTCCAAGGGCAAGCGAAAAGTTCGGGATGCCGGCTCGGCGGGCCACGGCAACGTTGCAAGAGAGGCGTGAAGCCATGTACTGGATGCTGTCCGTCGCCGCAGGATTATTCGTTGCAATTTTTGGTGTGGATGCTGTCCGCTTCGTATTCGAGAACTGGTTGGGGCTTTATTCCGACCTCTCAGTAACTGACGCCTGCCTGCTTCTGCTGGTGATTGTCCAAACGACGATGCTGGTGCGGATGATGCTGTGGCAGTATCAGTCCGCGGAGGAAGGGGCGCGGCTGGGACGGCGAGCGCGAGTCAGCCCACGGCCGGCGGCGGCAGGCCAGCGGCCCCCTTCTCCCCGTCGCGGCTCGGCTCGCGACGATACTGATGCCGGGCAGCGGCGTCCCTCGTCGCGGTAAACCAGTGGTGCCAGAGCGCCGCTGAGGGCCGGTATCGCCCAATAATCAGCGAAACTATATGCACCACCTGTGTGTCCTATTCTGAAGAGCCGAAGGATGAACCGCCGAGAATTCCTGCGTGCTCTTGCGTCCTGTGCGGCCGCCAAGCTCGCCCGACCGGCTTTGGCTGGATCGCTGGGTGGTCGGGTGCGCGTTGCGCTTGCCAGGGATACCGCACTGGCTGGGCTGGAAGGCGAGGCGCTTCATGAAGCCGTGGCGGCCTTGACCCATCGGGCAGTCTGTGACGCGCTGGGCATCGCCAACCCCCACCAAGCGTGGAGGTCTCTCTTTCGGCCCGACGACGTGGTGGCCGTCAAGCTCAACTGCCTGGCCCCGCAGCTTGCTCCATCACCTGGCATTGTCCGAGCGATAGTTCAGGGCCTCGGCGCTGCTGGCGTACCGCCCCACCATATCATCTTCTACGACAAGGAAGACCGCGATCTGGAAGCCGCTGGATTTACGCCCTGCGCTGAAGGCGATGGCCCCTATTTCTATGGCACCATAGGTCCAACCAGGAACCCAGGCTATGAGGAGCGCTTCACGCTGATTGGCGAGACCAGCTTCCGCCTAAGCAAAATCATTACCCGCGAAGCCACCGCCATCATCAACGTCCCTGTGGTCAAACAGCATGAGTATGCCGGAATGACCGGTGCGCTCAAAAATCACTTCGGCTCCATCCACAACCCCGAGGACTTCCATAAGTTCGCATGCGACCCGGCGATTAGCGATGTCAACCGTGCCCTCGCCATCGCCAGCAAGCAGCGGCTAGTCATCTTCGACGCGTTGAGGGTTCTCTATGATGGCGGGCCTGCCTACCAGCCGGGCTGCGTCGTGCCCTATTGGGCCGTGATGGCTTCCACGGATCCAGTGGCAATTGATACGAAGGTCTGCCAGCTCATAGACCTGTGCCGTCAGCAAAAAGGCCTGCCGCCTCTGGCGACGCTGGAATATCCGCCGAAGCACATCAAAACCGCGGCAGCCGCCGGCCTAGGCATCGGCGAGGACGACCGCATAGACCTCATCGTCTACCAGGCATGACGTGCCCGGCGCGTCCTTACCCGTTGTTTGCCATGGAGCAAGGCTTGGGCCATTACATCGCTTAGTCAAAAGCACAAGGCGGGCAGCACCCTGGGCTTGGGCCGGCGGCACCTGCCCGACCGGTGGGCATGCGCCTGCCCGCCGTAAAGGAGCTCGTTTCACGGAAGACTGATTCGAGGGATGGCATCATGAGTTTCGCTGGCGACGAAGTGAGAATCATTCATAGCGCGGATTTTCATCTCGGCGCGCGCGCGGGTTTGGGAGCAAAAACCGCCGAACACCACGGGCTGCTGTTCGAGGCGCTGGAGCGAGTGTCAAAACTTGTCGCGCAAGCGGCTGACGTGCTTCTCGTCGTTGGCGACTTGCTTGACCAAGCGCCGGTGAGCGAGCACGTGGCCGGCGCTCTGGCGGCGCGGACGACGGAAGCCATTTTGGGCGCCCTCCAGGCAGCGCCATCGCTTCATGTCGTCATCATCCGCGGCAACCACGACCGCGAAGTCGCTTATGACAAAGGCGCGTGGCGTGAGCTTGGCAGTCACGAGCGTGTACGAATCGTTAGTGAGCCGCAACTTGTAGCCCTTGACGAGGTTGGCATCAACATCGTGGCTCTGCCTTGGATGGGCGGGGAGCCGGTTCAGTGGCGGGACTGGCCTGCCGCCGAACCGACCGTAGTGGCGGCCCATTGCTGCTACCCGCAGGCTCTGACCGGGCCTCAGGACTTCGTTTTGACGCAGCAGGAAGTAGAGAGTTGGCCGGTCAAGTATGTGGCGTTGGGTCACTATCACTCCGGGCCAACTTACCGCGTCGGGGACAGACACGTTGTCTATGCGGGCGCGCCAGAGGTCGTGAATGTAAGCCAAGAAGGAAAGGGGCGGGTAGTGCGGGTGCGGGTCGGCAGGGACGGCTCGGCGAATTGGGAGCCTGTCCCCATAGGCTCGCTGACGGGCTTAGGGTCGCAGGAATGGCGGCTGGAGGAGCTACCGGAGCCACATCTGGCAAGTCTGCGCCAACGGCTGGAAGCTCTGGCGGGCGAAAAGCATTGGCTGCGCGTGCGGGTTACGGGTCGGCGGTCATCCTTCGGCCCATTGGACCTATATAGTGTGCAGCAGGGGCTGGCTGACAAGTTTTTCTCGCTGGAACTTATTGACGAGACCAACCCGCCCATTGATGTGGAGGCTCTGCAGGCCGGTGAGGGCGAAATCGTTCTCAAGCATTTTTTGCGCATCGCGCAAGAGGAGCTGGCGGCCGCCAAAGCCAACGCGGAGCGTGCAAAAGCATCCGGCCGCCAGGAGGAGGAGGACAAGGCTCGGAAGAGTATAGAAATCCTGCGCGAGGCTTTGGAGCGCGGTTACTCCGTTTTGCGTACCTCGGAGGAACGGACGTGATACTCAGGAGGCTGGCGGTAAACAATTTCGGTTGTCTAGCCGACGGCGAATGGGTGTTCACCGAGGGCGCCAATGTAGTGGTGGGGCCTAATGAGGCAGGTAAGTCCACCTTGGCCGAGGCGGTGGTGCAGGCGTTGCTCGGTTCGACTCCGGTCACGACGGTCAGCAACGACGCCTTGCGGCGCAAAACCTGGGGCCGACAGGAAATGTATCGCCTGGAGGCTGAGTTTGCGCACGGCGGGCAGGAGTGGCGTGTTGTCCGCGATTTCGTGGAGGGCAAGTCGCGGCTGGAAAACTTGACCACGGGCGAAGCGGTGCGCCAGGACACGAACGTGCGCCAAAAACTCGCCGAAATGGTCCGGCTCACCGCGGACCGCTCGGAGGAGCAGTATCTTGCCACCGGTTACCTGCGGCAGGGCGACTGGGACGCTGTTGCTCAGGCCACCGGCGTGACGGACCTGCTAGCGCAGGTGGTGGAGACCTCGGGCGGCCGGGGTTTATCGGCGCGCATCCGCAAGCTTAAGCACGAACGCGAGGAATTCAGCCGGGGCCTTGGGCGTCCGGCTCCAAAGAACCCAGGACCGGTGGCCCAGGCTCGTGAGAATGTCGAGAACCTGCGTAGACAGATGGAGGGTGCGGACGGGCTGCGAGAAAGAGCACGGAAAGAAGAAGAGGCAATGCGCAAGCTGGATGAGGCCACCGAGGAGCTTGAAAAGATAGAAGCCGAGTTACGGGAGGCTCGTCCCCGCCTGGAAGCCGCCACGCGCCGCCGGGAAATTGAAAGCAGTCTCAAAGCGGTGCGGGAAAAGCTTGAAGAAATCACGAAGGTCATCAGTGAGGCCGAGAGGTTGCAAGGTGAGATGGAGAGGCGAGAGGTCGAGCTGAAGTCTCGCCGGCCCATAACGGTTGACGAAGTGAAGAAGCTGGAGCAAATGCAGGAGCGGGCCGCGGAGCTTCGGAGAGAAGCCACGCAGAAACGAGAGGAGGCGGCCGCCACGCTGCAGGCGGCTCAAAGGAAAGAAACCGGAGCGGCTCAGGAGACCCGCGAGGAAGCGGGCCAAGCGCCAGTCGGCGTCTCGCCCATGCTTTTGGTTGCCGCTGTGGTTATCACTCTCGTGGGCGTGGCTTTTCTCGGGGCGGCATTGGCTCTCGGCGCCAAGGTCATGGTAGCCAGCAGGATAGCCTTGGCCATCCTGGGGGCCGCCATGGCTGCTGCCGGTCCCATATTTGCCTTCCACGCTTCTGCCGCAGTCCGCGCACGCCAGGTCGGCATATTGGCCCAACGCCAGCAGAGGGCTGCTGAAGCTCTGCAAGAGGCCCATCGTATGGTCGGCGAGGCCGAGACCTTGAACAAGTATGCCGACGAGGCCGACCGGAAAGCCGAAGAGCTGGAGGGCCAGGTGCGCGCTAAGCTCGAAGAGTGGGGGATGGCGGACCTGCCCTCGGCTCGTGACTATGCTTGCTACAACGAGGAAATTAGCAAGAAACTGGCCGAAGCGAAGGCCAGGCTCGAAGGCCTTCTTTCAGGCCGGGACGTAGACCAGTTGCGAAACGAGCAGGTTAGGCTGCAGGGGCAGGGACGCGAGCTTGAGGGCCAACTTTCCATGCCGGAGATGCAGGCGGCGGCGATGAGCGACGCGGAATATGGGGAATTGAGGCAGCGGGTGGAGCAGTTGGAGAAGGCGCGGGCGAATTGCGAAGAAAAGAAGCTGCGAGCGGAGGTTGTCCTCGACAGCACACGCGGAGCCGGGGAGGAGCTGCTGAGCTTGGAGGAAACGTTGGCGGAAGCTGAAGAAAAATATCAAGCACTCCAGCGCCTCTTGGAGGCGCTGACGAAGGCGGAGGAATGGATTGACGCTGCGCTAGAGGAGGCGCGTCGGGAGGCTCACGAGACCTTGATTCCAACGGCCTCGCGTTTCCTCGAAAAGCTGACTGCCGGTCGTTACAATGACCTCTTCCTAGATGTGATAGATGCCAAGCTTGCGCCGAGCGTTGGGGCGGCGGAGAAAGGTGGGCCCGCAGCGACTGACGAACTTAGCTATGCCACCCGCGAGCAGGTGTACCTGGCACTTCGGCTGGCGATGTGCGAGGCTTTGTGGCCGGAGGAAGGGCCACCGCTTATCCTGGACGAGCCGCTGCTGGCCTTTGACGAGACACGAAGGGCCGGGGCTTTCGAGCTGCTGAGGGACCTGGCGACGCGCCGTCAACTAATCATACTCACGTGCTCCAGGGATTACGACGCCATCGCCGCCAACCGCATAGAGCTATCCCGGTGGTGAGGGCGGCGCGTGAAGGAATCGGCGGCTTCGTAGCTAAAAACAACTATGCAGCCGGCGACGAAGAAAAAGCGCCGGGGAGCGTCAATGATAAGGTGAAGGAGGGACCCACATGGACGAGGTACGTATCGCGTTGGTGGGCTATCAGTTCATGGGGCGCGCCCACAGCAACGCCTACCGCCAGGTCCAGTTCTTCTTCCCCGAGCTGAAGGTCAAGCCCGTGATGCGGGTGTTAGTGGGGCGCAAGAAGGACCTGGTGCGCCAGATGGCCGAGCGCTTCGGGTGGGAGGAGGTAGAGTATTCGCTTGAAGCGGCGGCGGCGCGCGAGGACATTGACCTGGTTGACATTACCGCGCCCAACGACGTGCACGCCAAGCTGGCCATCGCTGCTGCCAAGGCCGGCAAGCACGTCTTCTGCGAGAAGCCGCTCGCGACGAGCCTGGCTGACGCGAAGGCTGCTCGCGATGCCGTCAAGAAAGCGGGCGTCATCAACGTCGTTTGCCACAACTATCGCCGCGCTCCGGCAGTTTCCCTCGTTCGGAAGATGATGGAGAATGAGGATTTGGGCGAGGTTTATCACTGGCGGGCGCTTTATTTGCAGGATTGGGCCATGTCGCCGTCGGTGCCGCTCATGTGGCGCTTCCAGAAGCGCGTGGCGGGCTCAGGTTCACTTGGTGATTTGATGGCTCACAGCATTGACCTGGCTTTGTGGCTGGTGGGCGACATCACGTCGGTGGCGTGTACAATGAAGACGTGGATTAAGCAGCGGCCGAAGGCGGTGGCTGTGGACGGCGGCCTGGGCGGAGCCGCAGCGGCTGGCGCCATGGGCAAAGTGGACGTGGACGATGGCGTCGTCACACTGGCCGAGTTTGCCAATGGGGCCCTGGGGACCTTCGAGGCCACGCGCTTCGCCGCAGGGCATAAGAACTACAACTGGTTCGAGATCAATGGCACCAAGGGGTCGGTCATCTTCAACCTTGAGCGCATGAACGAACTGTATTACTACAACGGCGGGGATCCCGCTGACCGCACCGGCTTCCGCCTCATCCAAGTCACCGAGCCGTGTCATCCTTACATGGGGCTTCCAGGTGGAGGGCCTCGTTACTGGCCCACCGCTCACATCATCGGCTACGAGCATACCTTCATCAATACTGTCGCGGACGTCCTCAACGGCATTGCCACCGGCCAAAATCCCGAGCCTTCCTTCGAGACGGCCTGCCGCACCCAGGCCGTCTTGCACGCCTGCGAGGAAGCAGCTAAGGCCCGCGCCTGGGTGAAGGTTCCGAAAGTCTGACGCCGTGGCGAGGTGGCCGCGGCTTTTCTTGACGGGGCCGACGAGTGTGTTTTGCTGGTCGTGACTGCTAAGTCCAAGGAGGGATATGGTCATGAAAGTTGGAGCCTTTTCGGTAGCTTGGAGCAACAGGCCGTTGGAGGAAGTGCTGGATTATCTGGCTGGGCTGGGGGTGGAGGCGGTGGAAATCGGTACGGGGAACTATCCCGGGGACGCCCACTGCAAACTTGACAAGATGCTGGCTAGCGACAGTGCCCGAAAGAGTCTTCTCAAGGCCGTCGAGAGCCGAGGGATGATAATCTCTGCCCTGAGTTGCCACGGCAATCCACTACACCCGAAGACCGCCATAGCCCGCAAGCATCACGAAACCTGGCGCAAGACCGTTCAGCTTGCGGCCAAGCTGGGTCTGGAGTGTGTCATCGTGTTTTCGGGTCTGCCGGCTGGGGCCAAGGGCGACAAGGTACCGAACTGGGTGACGGCCCCCTGGCCCGAGGACCATCTCCAGGCCCTAAAGTATCAATGGGACGAGGTTGCCATTCCCTACTGGACTGAGGAGGCGGCCTTCGCGGCCAAGCACGGTGTCTATGCGTGCTTTGAGATGCACCCCAACTTCCTGGTCTATAACCCCGAGACGCTCATCAAGCTGCGTTTGGCCGTGGGCAAGCATGGCGACCGAATCTGCGCCAACTTTGACCCCTCCCATCTTTTCTGGCAGGGCATTGACGTGCCGCGGGCGATACGCAAGCTAGCCGAGTACGGTGAGGTCATCAAGCACTGCCACGCTAAGGACTGTCGTGTTTACCCTTGGGTGGCCGATGTCTACGGCGTGCTCGACACCAAACACTACGGCGACGAGCCAAAGCGCGCCTGGATTTTCCGTACGGTGGGCTATGGTCATGGCGAGGAAACCTGGCGCGACATCATCTCAACGCTGCGCATGGTGGGCTACGACGGCGTCCTAAGCATCGAGCACGAGGACAGTCTGATGAGTCCGGACGAGGGTTTCCGGAAGGCCGTTGCCTTCCTTAAGCAGGTGTTGATTTCCGAGCCGCCGGGCGCCATGACCTGGGCCTAGCCCTGGGGCGCGGCTCTGGCCAGGTCGCGGGAGGGTTGGCACGCGGGGCCGGCCACGGGCCGGCCCCGCAGTTATGTTCCCCGTCAAAGCTCCGCCTTGGTTTACGACTTGTCGGGGAGGCAAAGGGAGAGCGCCGCGAAGGATTCTTGCGGAGCGCATGGAATCGTGGCGCGGCGATGTCGCACCAATCGTGGAGCGCATGCATGCCGTCAGTCGTCACGGCGCTTTTAGTGGGCGCGTCGGAGTGGCTGCATGGCGGAGGTGCTACTATGACTGCTGGCGTAATTGACGTCGGTAGCCACCGTCAACTTTTTCTTGACAACCGCTTCATTGCGGCGTCGGAGAACGTGACCCTGCGGATGAACTCTCCTCACCGCCTTGGGCCGGTGCTGTTACCCGAAAAGCCTTGGGAGAGCCACGAGATTGGCTTCTGCACCAGCGTCATGGAGCATGAAGGCGAGTATTGGATGTTCTATCGGGCCACGTCGGCCGACGCCGGGGCTGGCGTGTGTCTTGCAATCTCGCGCGATGGCCTGCATTGGGAGCGTCCCTCCCTCGGCGTTGTGGAATTCAAGGGCTCACGCGACAACAACATCGTTTTCTGGGATGTTGGCGAGGCGGTGGTGTTTTTCGACCCCCGCGGTTCTCAAGACGCGCGCTTCAAGGCGGTGGTGGTGCTCAACTGGCCCGACCCAGAGAGGGGAGGGATTTACGTTTTCACGTCTCCTGACGGCCTTCACTGGACGCGGCCTGAACGGCGGGTGTTGCCATTGGTACCGGATACGGCTAACCAGGCCCACTGGGATTGGCGGCTGGGCAAGTACGTAGCTTACATCCGCGTATGGAGGCCCTTGCGCAAAGTTGGTCGTATTGAGATGGATGACATCTTAGCGCCCTGGCCCTACGATCGTTCGGTGGAGCCTTATTACATCTGGGGCCGCGACAAGGTGCCCGTGACCAGCCGTGAGGTGCCGGTGGCCTTCGGTTTCGACGAATCTGACCCACCGGACACGGATGTCTACAACCCCGCCGCCGTGCAATATCCCTGGGCCGCCGACGCCTATTTCATGTTCCCAAGCGCTTATCACCACTTCCCTGAGCCTCCGGTCGGTGCTGTCCCCAACGACGGCCTGCTGGACATCCAGATGGCTGTGAGTCGCGACGGGGTCACCTTTCATCGCGTATCGCGCGACCCGTACATTTCCCTCAATATAGACGGCCGCAAAGATTCCAAGCAGCTTTACATGGCCGTGGGGATGCTTCGCCGTGGCGATGAAATCCTCCAGTATTACGCAGGCTACGAGACGACTCACGGGGGCCGGCGGCAGAAGGGGGCCGAGCATGAGCCGGTCGGGTCAATCTGCGCCGCCGTGCAGCGCTTGGATGGCTTCGTGTCGGCTGATTTCGCCTACGGCGGGGGGCGCCTTCTAACTCCGCCGCTGCTCTTCGAAGGCAGTCGCTTGGAGCTGAATATAGACTGCTCCGCCATGGGGCGGGCACGAGTGGAGCTGCGGGACGCTTCGGGCCGGCCGATACCTGGATTCACTCTTGACGACGCTGACGTGCTTTACGGCAATCAGCCCCACGCTACGGTAACCTGGCGCGGAAAAGCAGACTTGGCCGCCCTTGCCGGCAAGCCGGTCCGTCTTCATGTCGTTGCGCGGTCGGCGAAGCTATACGCCTTTCAGTTCCTCGCAACATAACGCCGCCGGCGCGCAGCCTCTGGTTCGCGGTCTGTAGGCGTGCCTTGTTGAGGCTTCCCGCGTGTGGGCTAGGAGTGGGCAAGCTTGTTGGCTGTGCGCCGGACGTCTACGAGCAGCAAGCCTAAGGTTGCGTGCCCCGATGCCAGGCAGGCCAGCACCTGGCCCGCACCCGCGCGTGCTACGATGACGTACCCTGCCGAGCCATGGGCATAGATTTCGTTCAGGTCGCCCTGTCCGAATTCCTTTGCTGACCGAGCCGCCCGCATGAGTAAGTCGGCCGCCAGGGCTGAAAGCAAGTCGGTGTTGACCTCTGGTACCGCGTCGGCTGCTACGGGAAAGCCGTCCTCAGTGGCAAGAACCGCTGCGCCGATGTCTGGGTTATTTGCCCGAAGCTCCCGCAAAATGGCTGCAGGGCCGCTGGGGGCTGCAGGTGCCGCCGGCGCGGACGATGACATGCTACTCTCGAAGGCCATGGGTATCCCTCCCGCCGCTGTTGGATTCTGCCTCACGTAAGCAGGGGCAGTTTGACAACCTCGCCGCCTTTTTCTGCGGACATGTCCATTGCAATGCAAACCTCGTGGGCATGCACGCAGGCCTCCACGCTGACCTCAGATTCCACGTCACCGAGAATGCACTCGACAAAGTGGTCAATCTCTCCTTCGAAAGGATGATGCTCTACGTCGCCGCTATCGGGCAATATGGTTGGAATCTCGGCCCATTTTGTCTGACCTGGTAGCAGCTCCTTAGCCCAGATGCGGTTATCGCGGATGGTTCCCTTGTCGCCCAACAAGTCCACGTTGAAGCTATAGGGAAGTTGGCAGTCGAAGGAAGAGGAAAGCTTACCCACGGCGCCGGAGGCGAAGCGCACGATGGCCACCTCCGTGGCCGGATATTCGAAACGCTTGTCCCAACCGCCGGAGAAAGCGGCAACCTCAACTATGGGCGCACCGACGAACCATAGCAAGGCGTCAACAGCGTGGCAGCCCGCCGCCAAGAAACTACTGCCCCCGCAGGCCTTCGTGCGCACCCAGTCCCAGCCGCCGTACCAGTCGGAAATCTCGTGCCAATAGTCGCACTCGGCATAGAAAATCTTGCCGATGACGCCTTGGTCCAGTAGGCGGCGAGTGTTGAGAAAGGACGGGTTCCAGTGCAGGACGAAACTCACCACCGTCTTGACCTTGGCCTTCCTGACCGCGTCGCGCAACTGCCGCAGGCCCTCAAGGTCGAGGGCGATGGGCTTCTCGATGATGAAGTGCTTGCCGGCCGCGGCCGCCTTCACACCTTCTTCGACATGCAGGTGGTTGGGCGTGCAGATGCTTAGAGCGTCCACGCGCTGGTCGGCCAGCAGCGCGTCATAGTCCGTGTAAAAGGCCAGTTTCTGCGCGTCAAGCCCTGCAAGGGCAGCCTTTTGCCGGGCGCTGCTTTCTCGCCGGCTGCCCACCGCCACGACTTCGCAGTGTGGGTTTCGGTCATAGGCCTTTAGGTGCTCCGTCGAAACCCACCCCGCTCCCCACACCGCGATACCCAGCTTCCGCTCGGCCATACGCTCTTACCTCCCTTATGGAAAGCTGGTGAAGGGTTCGACGGGTCTGCACTAATCCCTTCCTGTGTAGCCCTTCGAGTCATCTCGACAGGAGCCAAGCGGCCGGCGGCGAAGAGAGACGCCGCGAGGAGGAGGTGACGCCAAGCATGACATGTTCGGCTCTTTTTGTGTGCGTTCTGGCGGTTACGTCTGCTTTGGGCCAGAGCATACCGGTGGTCAATCCAGGTTTCGAGGAGGTGGATGAGCGCGGCCTGCCGGTAGGTTGGCAGGCTGACCCGGCGGTCTACCAAGTTGATGATACGGTCGCCCACTCGGGCCGAAGGTCACTTCGCTACGTGAATGACGATCCGGGTCGCTATGTGATGTGCGCACAGAATCTTCCGCTCAAACCCGGACACATGTATGAGTTCTCGGTATGGGTCAAGACGAAGGGCATCCAAGGCGAGGACAGCGGAGCTACCATCTGCCTTGAGTGGTACGGCGAGGACGGCAAGTACCTGGGTGGCTCCTATCCCGCTGGAGTGAAGGGCGACAGCGACTGGACACTTATTCGGGCCATTTCGGGGCGCGTGCCCGCCGAGGCGGCCCGGTGCCACGTGCTGTGCTACGTCCGCGCTAAAATGACCGGCACGGCCTGGTTCGACGACGTGGAAGTCAAGCGAGCCTTCGCGGAGCCACTCCAAGGCATCGTCATCACGCGGCCTAACTATCGTGGCTGGCTTTGGCCCGGCAGGCCGCAAGTCGTTGAGGCCGACGTGATTGTAGACAAGACCGACCTGGAGTGCGAATGGGCTGACCTCGCGGTGCGCCTGGAAGTCCTGGCAGGAGACGGCAAAGCGGTCGCCACGAAGACCGTCCCCGCCGCCGACCACTTGCGCCCTTCGGTGGCATTGCCTACTAGCTTGAAGCCAGGCCAATATCAAGTGTGCGTGTCTCTTCTTGACCGCCGCAGCAACAAAGTTCTTTCTTCCCGTACGGGACGGGTCGTCAAGCTCGCAAGACGCCCAGACGCGACTGTGTACATTGACGAACACAATCGCCTCATCGTTGAGGGAAAGCCCTTCTTCCCGCTGGGTTGCTACTGGGGAGCTGGCGAGGTGAAGGAAGACACAATTGCCGTCTATGCCGACAGCCCCTTCAATTGCTTCATGCCCTATGGCTTTATGAAGCGAGAGCAGATGGACTCGGCTCACCGGCATGGACTGAAGGTCATCTACAGCATCAAGGACAATTACGCCGGGACACAGTACTGCCCCCCTGAGATTAAGACCGTTGAGGACGAACGCCCCTTTACTGAGCGTATCGTGAAGGAATTCCGCGACCATCCTGCCCTCCTGGCTTGGTACCTCAACGACGAGCTGGGCCTGGAGCTTCTCGACCGCCTGACGGCCCACCAGCAATGGCTTGAGGAATGGGATCCAAATCACCCCACCTGGGTAGTGCTTTACCAGGTTGGCCAGGTGCGGGAATACGTGCCGACCTTTGATGCTATCGGCACGGACCCATATCCGATACCCAATCATCCGCGCATGGCCGGCCAATGGGCACGCCAGACGGTGGAAGGTGTGGCCCGTGCCCGACCCGTATGGATGGTTCCACAGATATTCAATTGGAGATGCTACAACCCCCAGGGCAATGGTCGCACCCCTACCTTCGAGGAAATGCGCAGCATGGCCTGGCAGTGCATCTGCGAGGGCGCGATGGGGCTGATTTTCTACTCTTACTTCGATATCAGACGCGATCCTGACACCCCCTTTGAGGAGCACTGGCCGCGTGTGAAGCAAATGGCGGCCGAGATAAAAAAGTGGGCGCCCGTTTTGCTCTCCGTGGACAGGCCCTTGGCGGTGAGCGTTGCCGGCGAGGCCATCCATGCTCGTGTGCAGGCTTACGGCGGCAAGACCTATGTATTCGTGGTCAACGATGACTACGAGGCGCACACGGCGGAGTTCAGGCTCAAGCCTGGCTGGCGGCTGAGGCGTGTGTCCGATGGCCGACTGCTCACCGCCAGCGCTGGCGGGCAGGCCAATGACCAGATCGCGGGTCTTGACATGCAAGTCTACGAGGTGGTGCAGCGGCCCTAAAGGTAGGTAGCGAGCGGCCCTGCTTTGCTTGCGCTCCTGGCGGCGGGTGTACTATAATCAGGCAAGATGATGCGGACGCGGTGCCGCCGGGAGTGGGCTTAGTGGCGAAGATCATAGTAACGGGCGGACAGCCGCTGCGAGGAGAAATCAGGGCCAGCGGCTCGAAAAATGGTACGCTCCCCTTATTGGCTGCCGCCCTACTTGTACCGGGTGAGACAATCATCGAAAACGTCCCGCGAATACGGGACGTAATGACGATGTTAGAGATGCTCCGGGCCTTGGGCGCCAAGTGGCAGTGGGTAGGGCCTGGGCAGCTCAGGATAGATGCCACCAACCTCAGCAGCACCGTGGCGCCCTACGACCTTGTGCGGGCGATGCGGGGGTCGTTTTACGTAGCCGGGGCGCTCCTAGGGCGCATGCGAGAGGCGGAAGTCCCACTGCCGGGCGGTTGTGTCATCGGCAGTCGGCCTGTGGATTTCCACCTGGCGGGTTTTCGTGCTCTCGGAGCTCACATCGAGGACGAGCACGGCATAATGCGGGCCAAGGCCGACCGCCTACGCGGTGCTCGCATTTACCTCGACCCTCGCTATCGCAGCGTGGGCGCCACCATTAACATAATGCTTGCTGCCTGCCTCGCCGAAGGCACGACGGTCCTGGAGAATGCTAGCCGAGAGCCTGAAGTGGTCTCTTGCCAGGAGATGCTAGCGCGTTGCGGCGCGAAAATTCAAGGCATCGGAGCTGCTACGGTGGTAATTGAGGGCGTGAAGCGTCTCCATGGCACGCGGGTTCGGGCCATTCCGGACCGCATGGAGGCCGGGACGTTCCTGGTGGCCGGTGCCATAACCGGTGGGGACGTCACGGTGGAGAACGTGCGCCCAGATCACATGCACGCCGTCATAGAAAAGCTTCACGAGGCCGGGTTCGTGGTCCACAGCAAGGGCTCTGCCTTGCGTATCGCCGGCGTTCGCCGACCTCGCGCAGTTGACATCAGCACGGCGCCCTACCCGGGCTTTCCCACCGACCTTCAGCCCAATTTTGGGGTTCTCGCCGCCGTGGCCGAGGGTACCAGCGTCATTGAGGAGACAATCTTCGAGTCGCGCTTCAACTACGCGGACGAGCTGGCGCGTATGGGCGCCAATATCCGCATTGTCGGCCGCGCAGCCATCATTCGCGGCGTCGAGCGTCTCTATGGCGCTCCCGTCGAGGCCACGGACATCCGTGCCGGTTCGGCTCTCGTCCTTGCGGGCCTCGTCGCTGAGGGCAGGACTGAGGTGGAGGGAGCTGAGTTTCTCGATCGCGGCTACGAGGACTTCGTGAGCAAGCTCGGTGTTTTAGGGGCCCAGATCGAGCGGGTGGGACAGGAAGGGGCAGAGGTCGAGGCATGTTCCCACTAAGTGCCCGGTTGGGGATTGATCTGGGCACGGCCACCATTGTGGTTTTCATGGAAGGCCGCGGCATTGTACTGCGCGAGCCTTCGGTGGTGGCGGTGGAGATGCCTGGGCGGCGGCTGTTGGCGGTGGGGGAGGATGCCAGGCAGATGCTTGGCCGCACCCCAGGCAACATCGTGGCCGTCCGGCCGCTCCGCAGTGGTGTCATCGCCGACTATTCCATCACGCGGGACATGCTGGCCCACCTGCTACGCCGTGCTTGCGGCCGGCGAATGATTCTTTTCCGGCCTCTGGTGGTTATTTGCGTGCCATCGGGCGCCACTAATGTGGAAAAACGGGCCGCTTTGGACGCCGCTCGCTCCGCCGGCGCCCGCGATGCCATTCCTATTGAGGAACCGATGGCGGCCGCCATCGGAGCTGGCCTACCGATAAGTATGCCCGGCGGCAACATGGTGGTAGACATTGGTGGCGGTACAACCGACATTGCCGTCATATCTCTGGGGGGCATCGTGGTGTCGGATTCGGTCCGCGTCGGTGGCAACGACCTCGATGAGGCTATCATTCGCCACGTCCGGCGCGTCTACAACCTTGACATAGGGGAGCGCACTGCCGAGAGCATCAAGATTACCATTGGCTCCGCTGCCCGCCTCGAACAGGAGCTGGAGATGCCGGTGCGTGGCCGCGACGTCGTCACAGGCCTGCCGCGGACTGTCCACGTCACCTCGATGGAGATTCGTGAGGCCATGGCTGATGTCATCTATCGCATTGTCGAGCGCGTCAAGGCGGTGCTGGAGAATACTCCGCCGGAGCTGGCCGCCGATATCGTCGAGCGGGGCATCACTTTGACTGGCGGCGGCGCCCTATTGCGAGGGATTGACCGCGTCCTGTCGGCCGAGACCGGCATACCCGTCCACGTGGCCGACGACCCCATCTCTTGCGTGGCAAGGGGCACCGGGTACGTCTTGCAACATGCCCACAAGCTGCGGGGGCACGTAGAGTTCAGCCCGGCAGCCTTCTGAGCCGGCCGTCCTGGCGATCACCTAGCTTGGGGATTGGCCTCAATGCACGTGCCTCCGGCCACCGCAGCGATGTCTACAAGCGCCACAGCCTTGATGAGAGCGTTGTGGCTAGGCAAGCTGCCATATGAGGCGGCCCATCAGCTCCAGCTTAGACTGGTCGAGGAGCGTGCTGCGGGTCGCGTTCCTGATACGTTGCTGTTGCTAACGCACCCGCCTACCATCACTGCCGGCCGCTCCTGCACGCCGCAGGAGCTTGAATCCGGCCGAGCGGCGGCGAAGGCCACGGGGTGTGGGTTTGCGGAGTGCGAGCGGGGCGGGAGGCTGACCTTCCATGGGCCAGGGCAGCTCGTCGCGTATCCCATTTTCCACTTGGACTGCTGCGGCCGCGACCTTCACCGCTGGTTATGGTTGCTCGAGGAGGCGGTCATCAGCACCGCTGCCCGCTTTGGCGTCGGAGCATGGCGGGCCGAGGAGCGAGGCGTCTGGACTGCCCGAGGAAAAATCGCCTCCGTGGGCGTGGCAGTACACCGGTGGGTCAGCTATCATGGAATAGCCCTGAACGTGAAAACCGTGACCCTGCCGCAGGGAGTGTTTTTCTGCGGCTTGCCCCCGTCATGTTATTCCAGCCTGGCGGCCCACGGCGTTAGCGCGGAACTGCAGGACCTTGGACGCGTTCTTGCCGGTGAGATAGCCGCCCTTTGCGGCCTCGTATGGTCGGGGGGCTTGGGTTGAAGAAGGTCGTGCTGGCAGAAGTTTTGCTGGGTCTGATGGTTGCGGCGCTGGCGGTTTGTGCGGCAGTTACCCGCCAGCCCGCCGACCTGACCCTGCGCCAGTGGGTGCCTGTAATCGTGGTGGCCGCTGCGGCCACCGTCTGTGGCCTGCGCGCCACTTGTGTCGGTATCGCCTGGCCCTTGCTGGCCGGCCTGTGCCTTGCGGCAGTGTGCCGCATGTCGTACGACCCCGTGTTGCCCGAGGCATTGGTGGGGCGATTGCCGGCGCAGGTGGCGCTGCTCGAACCTACCACGCCCATGGCTCTGGCGGCGCTCATGGTGGCAGGCTGGGCCGTCACAAGCCCGCGCAGGGCACTGCGCCTGGGACAGCCTGAGAGTTTGGCCGTTACGTCGCTGCTTTGGACGGTGCGGCTCCTCATCGTCACCGGCATAGTGCTGTTCGTGCTCTTGGGGCGGGTCTACGACCTCGAAGGCGGGGTGGTTCTGTGGAAGCTCGTGGTGTCATGTGGGTTGTACGCTGGCCTGATTTGGGTTGGCATTGAGGCTGCTGCGGCTGCGCTGCTCCGCTGGCCTATGGCGGCGGTGATGTTGTTGGGGCTGGTCGTGAGTTTCCTGCGGAACCTTCTTGGGGGTGGCGGCCTATGACGCGGCAGGCTGCGCCAGCATGTGCGGGGCAGCCGTCGCCTGCCTGGGTGGGCTGGCTGGGAGCGCTCCTTGTTGCGGGGTCGTTCTCGCAGGCCGCTTATGCCCTTCATCCGCGGAAGGGGCCCTTTGTGGGCTATTTAGAGGGCGCAGCGGTGGTGGTGCTGCTGCTGTGGGGTATGTGGGTGGTTGCCAGTGGTCGTTTGCGCGTTCTGCGCTGGCCACCGTGGCCTGCATGGGCTTTCCTGGCGCTAGCATGCCTATCGCTCGGCGGAGCAGTGAGCGTCAAGGCAGGCGTTGTCGAGATAGCCCAATACGCGCTGTATTTTGTGGCCCTGTACGTCTTCTTCGCCGATGCGTTTGCAGGGCGGCCGTGGTTAGCGGTGAAGGGCTTGCTCGTCGGTGCTGGCGTCGCGGCCGGGATGGCGCTAGGGCAACTGCTGGCCGGAGCAGCGCCTATGGACGTGCGGGGGTTGGCCGGTAACCGGAACGTCCACTCTGCTTTACTGGCGGTGGTCCTGCCACTTTTGTGGGTGCCGGCTTGTGCGTGGTGGCCTCGGTCGCGCTACTGGTGTGCCGCGGTTGGGCTTTCCCTGGCTGCCGTGACGATGCTTGGGCCGCCTCATGTCTGGGTGGCACTGGCGGCCATGGCTTGGGTGGCCGGTGCCGTCGCCGGCGCCAACTGGTGGAAGGCCATGTTGCCGATCGGTGCGGTGGTGGTGCTCGTCAACTTTGCCTCGCCCCTTCACCGAGCCTGTAATGTTGACGAGTTCATGAACCCCTGGGAGACCGGGGACGTTTATAAGTTACTGAAGGATGCCGGCGTCCCGCAGCCAGTCGCACTTGTGAAAAAGCGGTGGTTGGAATGGTACCCGGCGCTGGCTATGATTGCGGACCGGCCGTTGCTAGGGGTTGGCGCGGGTAATTATCAGCTTAATATCGGTCGTGCCGAGTACTGGGGATACTTACCTAACGCCAAGAAGACCGAGCCAGATACGAATAATCTATATCTGGTGGTGGGTGGGAGTGTGGGGCTTGCGGGCCTGGCGAGCCTGTTGGCGCTGGTGGCCTACCATGTACGGATTGTGCGGCGAAGGGTGGAGGACGGCGACGTGCTTGCGACTGGTCTGGCAGCTTCCCTAGCAGTGTCGTTGGTAGCCAATGTGTTCGCGGCGCTGTTGGTGCGTGGGGCGGCAGTCGGGTGGGTGGCTTTGCTTGCCTTGGCGCCCCTGTGCGATGAGCAGTGCGAAAGAAAACCCGACAGCGAGGGTACTGGCGGTTGCCGAGAAGGTAGGTGAAACCAATGGCGGCGACGCGGTCAAGCCTTGCGGTGGTGTTGACGATTCTCCTGGTGGCCCTTTGGAGTGCGCTGGTCTGGGCCGCGCGGGTCAAGATTGTCATTGAGGCCGAGCATTACTCGTCCCTCACGCCTTCCATGACGGTAGGCGCCGACAAGGTGGCCTCCGGCGGCAAGTACGTTTACATTCCCTTGCGACGCCCTCACGGCGAAGATGAGTCTGGCCCCACGGACGCCGGTAACACCGTGTACAAATTCAAGGTTCCCGCGCCGGGCGTGTACAGGCTCTGGGTGCGTGCTAACTGGTATGACTCCTGCGGCGATAGCTTCTTCGTTGTTGTGGACAACCAGCCTCAGTCCTGGGTGGGTGAGGACGGGACCTACCAGAAATGGCACTGGGTGAAAGGCAAGACCTATCAGCTCTCTGCCGGCGTCCATACGATAAAGTTTCAGAACCGCGAGGATGGCGCCAAGCTCGATCAGTTTCTTTTGACTAATGACTTGCGCTACGTTCCGACGCGCATCGAGGCCGAAACTCCCGCTTACATTGTCGCGGACTGACTTTCGGCGACGTGGCAGCCTGAACCAAAGAGGACAGAGGTCTTGGGGGCTTGAGGAACAACCGCTTTCGGAGCATGGGAACTCACGTGGGATTTGTTGGGTGGGCCGCGGTCAGCGCGGCCCTGTGCCTGCTCGTTGCGTGGCCTGCGGTGGCCCAAGAGGAGCAGCCGGCGTCTGCGCCAGGCGGGGTTCAGTGGGTTGAGGAGCAGGGCGAGGTTCCCTACGCCATTGCAGGCTCCCTGAGCGCTTCCGGCCAGCCATCCTTTACCGTCCATCTCCAGGCCGCCGACGGCAAGGGGCATATTGTTCTGCAGGTGAAGGCCGGCCAGGCCCAGTTCTTTGCTCTTCAAGGCGGCAAGGCAGCGCCCATCGGTGCTTCCGGCAAGCTCCAGGGTGCGTTCCCCGAGGGAACCGAGTTTACTCTGCAGCGTACCCTTTGGCGCTTATCTTTTCTTTGCGGAGGCCGAGTCGTCTGCCGTGGTTGGTCGCCGGCCGCGGAGGGAGCCTCCGAAAAGGTGGGCTGGGAGGCCGCTGGCGGCACGAAGATCGAGGATGTGCGCCTGCAACCCCTCGGCCCGATACAGATGTCCGACGACTTCATGCGCGCCCCTGACAGCGGCGGCACGTGGGAGCCGGAAGCCGGTAAATGGCAACAGCGTGCCCTCCGCGAAGACGCCCAGGCAAGCGCCATGGACGCTTCCAAGTCAGCCAACCCCTTTAGCTACTACGGCGAGGCTGGCGCCGAGGGGCCCGGCATAACCCTAACCGGCTACTGGTTCTGGACCGATTACCGCGTCAGCGCTGCCGTTCGTGGCGACGAGGAGAGTATCATTGGCCTGGTGGTCTGCTACCAAGATCCTGCCAACTACCTGGCCGTCCGTTGGACCTGCAAAACGGCCGCCTCCGCTGCTGACAAGCTTCAACTGCTTGCCGTTGCCGATGGAAAGGAGCAGGTCCTTGGCGAGGCACGCCAGGGGTTTCTGGCCGGCCAGTGGTACCGGCTCGCCCTTGGCTGGAGTGACGGACTGTTGGTTTGCTGGGTGGACGACGAGCCGAGGCTGCGGGCGCGCACGGACCTTTTCGGGCAGGGGCGGGCGGGGTTGCTGTCGGCTGGCGCCGAGGGGGCTTTTTTCGACGATGTGGAGGTGGAGGACTGGGAAGAAGTGGCCGACGAATTGGTGTTTATGCAGCCTGGCAAGTGGGAACTGCAGGGCGGTCAGTGGGCTGCCGGCCCTAAAGGTGTCAAGGTGACTGCGAAGGCCGAGGCCACGGCAACCACCGGGCGCCCGCAATGGCGAGACTATGTGGCCTCTGTGCAGGTCAGCGGAACGGCCTCTGCCGCTGGCCTGCTTCTTGGGGCGGGTGGCCCAACGCCTGTGCTGGTGGCTGTCCGCCCGAAGGGCGCAGCGGCTTCCCTCGCCATCCTCACCCGGCCTGCCGGCGGCAACTGGCAAGAGCTGGCTTCGGTGCCTTGTCAGTACTCTGCAAAGACCGGTGCCTTCCTCGAAGCTTCGGTAGAGAAGGGATTCGTCACGGGTCGGTTAGGAGGGGCTGTAATCGAGGCCTTTGTAGCGGGGCTCAGCGGTGGTCGTGTGGCCCTTTTCGTGTCGGCGGCTAGTGACATTCTCTTCAGCAACTTCGCCGTTCGTTTCCCGCCGCCACCTCCGCCAGCCCACCTCGTCAAGGAGTTCACCGACGTCAGCCAGCATTTCGAGATGGCCGAGTGGGCTTCGCGACGCCACGCCTGGGTCAACGAGGAGGACTTGGCCAAGGGCGTTCACCTTCTGCAGCCGCGGGTGGCGCAACCTTCAGGGCCGTGGTGGAGTAAAGGGGACTACTTCGGGGACTACGTTGTCTCGTTGCCGGTCAGGGGCGTGGGCAGCAGGGACTTCATGCAGACCGTTACGCTGGATGCTGAGCCGGGGTGGTATGGGGCGGGCGTAACCGTGGCAGTTTCGGGTCGGTCGGGCGAGAAAGTGTTGTATCTGAAAGTGAGCAGCGGCGACACGGTGGTGGGCGAGGCGCAAGCCTCCGTGGAGGGTGAGGCGACAGTGGCCTGTGAACGGCGGGGACAGTTCGTGGTAATACGGGTGGACGATAAGGTGGTCTGGGCCCAGCGAGTGTCGTCCCCTCCGGGACGACGCTCGGAGACGCGGGCTGCGGATGAGAGAAAGGGTGAAGGCCAGTGAAAGGCGCACCGCTGCTTTTGCTGGCGCTCCTTAGCTCTTCGCTCGCCGTGCTGGTCTGGGCGCAGGAGCAGCCGTCTGCGGACGCTGCCCTTGCTGCTTTCCGGGCAGGCCGTTATGAAGAAGCGGCCACCATCTGGACGGCCCTCATCACACAGAAGCCCAACGTGCCGGGATTCCATTTCTGGTATGGCCGCACCCTCTTGGAACAAGGGCATCTGGAGGAAGCTGTGAAGGAGTTTCGGGCGGTTTTGCAGGCGAAGCCCGACTCGGTCGAGAGCCTGTACTGGCTCGGCGTGGCACTTAAGAAGGGCGGGGACATCGAGGGGGCCCGCCAGGCGTGGGAGCAGGCCCTCGCCGTGCGGCCCGGCTATGCTGAGGCCAGGCAGGCGTTGAGCCAACTCAAGAGCGAGGCTGGGCCAGGGCGTAGCCCTGCACCAGCCGCAGGCGCTCCATCGGCTGGTCCTTCGCCACAGGGAGCCAAAAGCGGGTCCAGGGCTCACCACCGCGTCCGGGTTGACCTTGCCAAAATCGGCGACATTGCGGACGTTTCCGTTACGACCCGGAACTTTCTCGACTATACCTTTTCCGCAGCGCCCACGGACTGGTACGTTGGCGGTGGCAACTGGGGTACGACGAACCGGTGGACTTGTCAGCCTCAATGGTCGTGGTTCGGGGGCTTTGCCGAGCTAGCTCCTACGGTCATTTGGAACAAGAAGTTTTTTGTTGGCGACATCACCGTGGATGCCTATGGCTGCTTTGGGATGCTCGCCAACTATCCCCGCAGCTACAAGAATCCGGCAGACCTCAACATCACCCTTTGCGGGGATGGGGCGGACCTTGGTAGCGGGTATGCCTTCATCGTAGGTGGTTGGCAGAACAGCCGGACGGCCATCGTCAAGCAGGGCAAAATCCTCGCCGAGACCACCGACCCAGACTGTCTGATGCCGGTGTTTGAGGACCAGTCGTGGGGTGGATACGAATTTCACCGCAAGTGGTGGGGCGTCCGGGCACGGAAGGTGGGCAACTTACTGCAGCTTTTCGTGGACGAAAAGCTGGCGTGCGAGGCGCGAGACCCAGAGCCACTGCAGGGTGGTCGGGTAGCCCTATGGGGTTACGACAACCGTATAGTGTTCGCGCGGGTTGGGATTTGGTACGAGGCTCTGGCACAGCCGCAGCCGCCCTTGCCGGCTGAAAAATGGACGGTCAGGACGCAGCTTGCCGCCGACAGCCCTAGGCTAGCCTCATCTGGCAAGACCACCGCTGTTACTAATCTGCCACCCCCGAAGCTCTCCGTGCCGAGCGTGTTGGCAAATGACTTCGAGTGCGACATCGAGCCATTGCGAGCTCATTCACCGGGCTTTGCCAAGCTGACCTTGGCGTCGCCCGGCGCGGAAGGCTCGGCGCGGTGCCTGAAAATCATTAACACCGGCCCCGGCGGGTCTTTCGGCGTGGACCTTATCACAAAGCCCATTGACCTGGCCCAGCAGCCCATCCTGGAGTTTGACTACAGGATCGGCCCGGACGCGAAGGTGAACCTTTATGCCCAAGTGGGCGAGCGCACCTACGAGATAGTGTTTGCGGGCCGCACGGATGCCGCTGGGCTTGCCGACTTGGCTGGCCGCATAGAGGGCGTGCAGGCTGACGGCCAGTGGCACCATGCTCGCGTGGACCTGGCCGCACTGCTGCGCCAGGCCGCCAAGGCGTGGGGCGCGGACGCGCTTCAGGTTTCTGCATTGTGGTTTGGCAACCTAAACGAGCGCGACTATCTAGGCGCCGGCTTCGGGGGCAATCCCGCCGGTGCTTCGTGGGCTTTGGATAATGTTCGCCTCTACGGGCCGGTCGCCAAGACGGTCGTCGCTCCGCCTCGGCCCCCAGCGGGGAAAACCATCAAGGCGGTGGCGTGGCTGGTGGACCAGTCGCCGACGAGCCAGCCGGCCCAGGATGCAGGCCAACCGCCGGGTGAGAAGGAGGTTACGGCCGGCAAGAGTGGCTGGTGGTACGTCCACGCAGCGTGCCAACTGGAGGATGGTGGGTGGCTGCCGGTGGCCCACGCTCCCGTGGCGGTTGATGTGGACGCTCCGATGGCGACCCTGGTCTCTCCGGCTCCTGGATCGGTGGCCGGTGATGAGGACATCATCGTGGCCATCTCGGACCCACCCTTCAATGCTATCAACTGGCGCCAGCTTGTGCTCAAGATAGCCGGCAAGACTGTTCAGCCGGGCCAGCCGGGTGTGACAGTAGACGGCGCAGCAAGCCGCGTGGTCGTCGAGCCAGCGCTCGCCGGCTTGGTTTTCGAGCCGGGCCAGGCCGTCCAGATAGAGTTGGTGGGCCTTCGCGACGTTGCCGGTAATGCTTTATCGGCGCCGCTGTCGTGGACCTTCACGTACTCGGTCGAAAAGGACAAACGGCCGCCGCGCTTGGCAGCGGTGGCTCTTGGGCGAAAGTACCTTGCGGACGCGGATTTCGAGACGGAAATTGGCGGCATGGAGTCTTACTCCGGCGGTGGCGGTGCACTGCTTTCTCTGGACCGCTCGAAGGCAGCGTCGGGGCGCAGCAGCCTCCGGCTGACCAATCCCTCTGAGATGGGCCGTTTCGGTGTGCGGCTGGTCAACCAGCCCTTCGACGCCGGCGTCTATCGGCTCGTCAGTCTCGACTACTGCATACCGCCCCACTACCGTGGCGACTTCGCCGTCTACGTGAATGGGGACTGGAAGGGCATAAGATTCACCGACACCGACAACCCCATTGGCTACATCGGCAAAGTCGAGGACGTCCGAGCCGATGGCAAGTGGCACCACGTCGAGTTCAATCTTTACGATATGCTGGTCGCCGACGATCCCACCGCGCCCGCTTACCGGGTGGATTGGTTTGTGCTGTCCGACTGGGGGCCAATTACCGCCAACTTTCGGCGGCGTGAAATCTGGCTGGACAATTTCCAGATTGCGCCCGTGGTGAGCGGGCTGGAGCCTATCAAAGCGTCGGTGGTGGCCGCTGACCCAGGCGGTTTCAGGGGCGTGGCGTGGGTTCTGGATGCTCTTGGCACGGCTGCTGCGCCGAAGCAGCCCAACGCCGACAAGCTTGAGTTTGAGGTGCCAGCCCAGGCCAGCGGCCTGTGGTGGTTCCGCGTCAGGGCCTTCGACCGTGCCGGCAATGCCTCCGGCGAACTGGCGCGGCGGTTCCTGGTGGACGCGGAGAGGCCTCAGGCGGGGGCCGTCAGCCCCGGTGACGGCCAACGCGCCGCCGAAAGCGAGATACAGCTCGCCCTCGACGACCGCGGCCCCGCCGGCATCGATCCTACCAGCGTGGTGCTCAGGGTCGGCGACCGGGACTACCGCTGCGACCGAGCCGGCCTCACCTATAACGCGGCGGCCAGGCGGCTGGTCTGGAATTGCGAAAAAGTGACACCCCAGCCCGTGGTTTTTGCAGACGGCCAGCGCATTGACGTGAAGTTGGTCGCTGCAGCCGACTATGCAGGGAATCCTGTGGAGCAGCTTCCGGCTTGGTCGTGGGTAATGGACTATAGCCTCGACCGTCGCCCGCCCATCATCGCCGAGCTTGACTCTCCCACGCACCGTACTTGGGTCACCCAGACCTTCGAGGAGGGAGTGGAGGGCTGGGCGAACCGCGGGGGCTCCGATGGAGCCAAGGTGGAGTGGGATACCTCCACCGCTGCCTCCGGTCGCGGGTGTGTGAAGCTCACCCAGCAAACCCAGGGCGGCTCAATGCAGGCTGCCCTCAACATCCCGGCCTTCCAGGCAGAGGCCTATCCCCTTGTGAGCTTCGACTATAACTTCCAGCCGGGTGTACATTTGGACCTCCTGGTCTGGTGCAACGGCAGCTACTATCCTATTGCGATGACCGACGACCCGGCCGGCGCCATTGGCCGCGTCCAGGGGATGGTGGCCGATGGTCAGTGGCACCACGTCACTTTTGACCTGTTTGGAATGCTGCGCCGCGTCATCCGTGAGGGCAGCCTCACCGTTTCCTTTGTCATTGTCAGCGACCGCAACAATGCGGATAACCCGGTGGGGGCGGTGGCGAGGTTCGACAACTTCGTCATTGGCCGGCCCGGCACTGGCCCCGTGAACATGACTTGGCGCGCCACAGACACCACAGGCATTAAGGCCTACAGTTACGTCTGCGACCACAACGCTGCGACCGAGCCGGACACCAATGCGGAGAGCTCGGACCAAAGCGCGAATCTGGGTGCTCTGGACAACGGCATTTGGTACTTCCACATTCGCGCCCAGGACGGCGCTGGTAACTGGGGTCCAGCCCGCCATTACGCCATCCTCAACGGCCCCATCGGATAATCCGCTTCGCCTACCCCTCTGGCGGCGCTTGAATAGTGGCTGTATGCTTACCAGCGTGCGCCCACGTACGCTTGCGACGCTGATGGCGGTAGCCCTCGCCGTTCGGGTTCCGGGGCTGTGGTGGGGGCTGCCCGGCCCAACGCACCTATTCTCGTATCATCCCGACGAGTTTCACTCCCTGCGAGGCGTGCTTTCCCTTTCGCAAGGCGATCTCAATCCCCATTTCTTCAATTATGGCTGTTTGTATCTCTACCTCGTGGATGCGGCTTGCTTTATCTTGCATCCCTCACTGGTGCTGGGCCTGAGTGCGGAGGCTTTGCCCGCAGCGCTCCGCGCCTGGACGCTGGACGCTCGGCTCGTGTCGCTGCTGGCGGGCGTGGCTACGGTAGGAGTGGTGGCAGTGGGAGCGGAGGCGTTGTGTGCAGGGGCGGGCGTGTGGGCTGGGTTGGCTTTGGCTTTGACGCCGCTTCATGCCCTCCACGCGCGCTATGCCACGGTTGACGCCACTTTGGCCCTCTGGGCTGCGGGGGCGTTGACGACAGCCGTGTTGGCTGCAACACGCCGAAAGCCGTCTTTGTACTTGGTCTCCGGTGTCCTGGCTGGCCTTGCAACTTCTACGAAGTACAGCGGCGCCGTAACCCTCGTCATTCCAGTCCTGGCTGCGGTGCTTGACCCTAGCTTCGGGCCGGCCCGCCGTTTGCGCCTGGCCGCAGCAACCTTGTTCACGGCTGCGGCTGCCTTTGCCTTGACTTCGCCCTTCGTGTTCCTCGCGTGGGCAGAAGCAAGCCGCCACATTAGCTTTGAGCTTCACCACATGCGCGTGGGCGAGTCGCCTGCGCGCGAGGCCGACCCCTGGGGCTGGTGGTTTCACCTTAAGTGGCTCACCCTCGGCACCGCCGGCCTTGGGCCTGCCGGCCTGGTGTTCGTGCTTGTGGCGGCTTGTCGGCGGCAGGCGTACCTCTGGCGGCCAGCCGCAGCCTTTGCACTCTTGGCTTTTGCCGCCATTTCTTTGGCGGGAGTGCGCTACGTGCGTTACGAAATTCTTCTCCTACCGGCCGCGTTTGTTGGCGCCGGCGCTTGTTTGGCCGGGCTTATCAGGAGGCGTCTGAAGTGGTTGGCAGTCATCTGGCTTGGACTTGGTGCATTACATAGTGGGTACATCGCCGTCCGGCTTTGCCGCCCTGATAGTCGCGACCTGGCGCTACGCAAGCTCTTGTCGGTAAGTCGGCCGGACGAGATAGTCGGCCTTATCTGGGAGCCTTGGTTTCACTCGCCGCCCGTGGATTATTGCAACGGCGGCCAGGCGCTACGGCGCAATCCGACCTTGCGCCAATGGGCGCGACCACTACGTCCTCTTGGGGTGGTGGGCTACGACGCCGCCAGGCTACGGGCCCTTCGGCCTCGGTGGTTCATTTTGAGCGAAGTAGAGCAACGCGACTATATCCGCACCGGCCAGGCGAGTGAGCTGTGGGAGGTTCTGGCTGCTGAATATGTGCCGGTGGCCGCTTGGAACGACGGCCCCTGGGGCACTCTCGTGCCCCGGAGTCTTGCCCCACCCCAGGACTGGTTGTACCCGGCCATGCCCCTGTGGCTGCTAGCGCGTCGAGACACCAGTAGGGCCGCAGAGGCGGGGCTGCGCGGGCCTCCGGCTCCAGCCGGGTAGCTGCCCTTGCCTTTGGTTCGGCGCGCGGCCAGGTCGCCGTGCCAGCGCGTGGCCTGCAGCTCGGAGTGCTGCTTTTGGGGCGACGGGCCTGCCCTGATGGTGGGAACTGTGCCCTACGTTAGTGGAATTCTATCCTCACGACCCGTGGCCCTCTGAAGCGGCGTGGCAAGAAACGTTTCACGAGCAACGCCCCTGCCGCAAAGCCGGCGATGTGTGCCCAGGAGGCTACCGGGCTGTTCGGGCCTGCCGTGAGGCCGGCGAGAAACTGAAGAGCGAACCATGCTGCCAGGAAAAACCATGCGGGCACGTCCATCACAAACCAGAGGATTAGCAGCGGTACCAATGCTCTGATGCGCGCCCCACGAAAAAGAACCCAGTACCCGCCTAGCACGCCCGCGATAGCCCCGCTGGCCCCCACAATAGGCTTGTCGGAAAAGCCTGTCATCACGCAATGGCCCGCCAAGGCCAGCAGGCCGCAGGTGAAGTAGAAAAGCAAGTACCGTAGCCGCCCGAGCCTGTCCTCGACATTGTCGCCGAAGACCCACAGGAAAAGCATGTTGCCAGCCAAATGCAGCAGCCCGCCGTGCATGAACATGCTCAGCAAAGCTGCCCCTGAGATTGCCGCGAGTCCCTTGGCGGTGTTTCTGCCGACGTCGAACAGCTCTCGCGGCACGAAAGCATGCGCCACAGCCAAGGACGGCTGGTCAATCTGCCAGAGGAATACACCAATGCAGGCGGCGATGATGGCCCAATTAATGAGCGCTGGCCGCAGGGTGCGAATATTGTCTCGAAGAGGGATCATAATTGCGGTGCAATTCGCGCTGTTGCCGCCCAGGCCTTCGTGAAGCGTTACGCGAGGGCCTGCGCTGCCGTGCGGGTGCCATGCGGGCCGGCTGCCGATGCTTGCCTGGTCGCTGGGCACAGGCTTGCCTACCGCGAGGTCGGAAGTTAGCATAAGCGACATCCGCGACGATCAACGGTGTCTTGCAATGTTGCGGCGTCTGCACCAACGCCTGGTTCGGGTCCATCCGCAGCTTCCTGTCTACCTGGCTGCCATCGCGCTTTCTGGGGCCGCTGGCGGTATGTGGGAGACGAGCTTCAGCAACTACCTCAACGACACTTTCCATATTGGGGCTGCTGCCCGCGGCATGATCGAGTTTCCGCGAGAACTGCCGGGTCTGCTAACGGCTTTTTCCGCTGGCTTGTTGTGCTTTCTACCGGAAGCCCGCATGGGCGCGGTGGCCTTCGCGCTGGCCGGGCTGGGTATGGTTGGCGTGGCAGGCATAGGCCGGAGCTGGGGCGCAATGCTTGCCTCCGTCATCGTCTGGAGTGTGGGCACACACCTTGCCATGCCAGTGACGAGTTCGTTGACGATGAGCCTGGCCTCCGAGCGAAGCCGGGGCCGACGGCTGGGGCAGGTGGGAGCTGTTGGTCGCCTCGGCACCATCACTGGCTGCGCCGTGGTCTGGTTCCTGGGGCGGGCGGGAGGCGTGCGCTACTCGGCCATCTTTCTCACAGGCGCCTGCGCTTTCTTTCTAGCCGCTGCGCTTCTTTCAGGCCTGCGCGTGGGTTTGCGGCACCCCCGTCCCCGCCTCATCGCCTCGCGCCACTACTGGCTTTATTACGTCCTCGAGCTGCTGATGGGTGCGCGTAAGCAGATCTTTCTCACCTTCGGCCCGTGGGTACTGGTGAAAATCTTTGGCCAGCCACCGGCTACCTTTGCCAAGCTTTGGATTGTCACTGCTGTCATCGGCCTCTTCTTCGCGCCAACCCTGGGCCGTCTTATTGACCGCTTCGGTGAGCGCGCCATTCTCGTAGCGGACGCTTTCGTGTTGTTCGTGGTCTGCATTGCTTACGGTTTCGCCGAAAGCCTGCTCGGCCATGGCTCCGGCACGCTCTACGTCCTCTACGGTGCTTACATTATTGACCAGCTCTCCTTCGACACTGGCATGGCGCGGGCAACCTTCATTTCGAAAACCGTCGCCACCCCCGACCACCTTGCGCCTACGCTGTCGCTGGGGGTTTCGATAAACCACGCCGTCTCGATGTCAGTGCCCACGGCTGGCGGGTTGTTATGGGAGCGCAGCGGCTACCCGTGGGTTTTCCTATGCGCGGGCCTGCTCTCGGTCGTCTACATGGCCTTCGCGGCGCTGGTGCGGACACGGCCCGGCGCAGCTCGGGTCTCTCTTTGCCAGGCCGACCAGCAAGTGCGCGCTGAGCATTGACAGGTGACGGGAGAGCGATGACTTACGCTGAGGCCGTAGAGTGGCTGGAGAGTCTGTCAAACTACGAGCGGACGGGCTTCGTCGCGCCAATGAGCCGTTGGGTCAATCTCAACACCATGCGCGCCCTGCTGGCGCTGTTCGGCGACCCCCAGGATGGCCTTCGCTTCGTGCACATTGCCGGCAGCAAGGGCAAAGGCTCTGTGGCCGCCATGGTCGAGGCAATTCTGCGGGCGGCCGGCTGGAAGACTGGTTTGTTCACTTCCCCACATCTCATCAGCGTGCGAGAGCGCATCCGAGTAGCCGGCAAGCTCATTGCACCGGAGCAGTTCGCGGGGCTTGCTGACAGCGTCCGGGCGGCTGTCGAAGAGTTGAGCCATCATCCCGGCCTTGCGCCCGTCACTTACTATGAGGCCGTTACGGCCATGGCCATGCTCGGCTTCGCTGCCGCGCGGGTAGACGTCGTAGTCCTCGAGACCGGCCTTGGCGGCCGCCTTGACGCCACCAACTTGGTTCGTCCGTCCGTGTGCGTCATCACTCGCCTTTGCTTGGAGCATACTGCGGTGTTGGGAAATAGTCTCGCTGAAATCGCTGCCGAAAAGGCTGGCATCATTAAGCCGGGCGTGCCGGTGGTACTTGGCGCCCAGGCTGACGAGGCTCTTGGCGTGCTGGAGCGGAGGGCGAGTGAGGTGGCCGCGCCGGTGGTCAGAGCACCGCAATCCCGCCTTCTTTGCGCTCCGATTCTGTCTCCCGGCGCGTCTTCGCGGCCCCAAACCGTGCTCATAGGAGATGGGAGCTATGAGTTAGCGCTGCTGGGCGACCACCAGGCCGAGAACGCTGCCCTGGCCGTGGCTGCGACGGCTGCCCTGAGTGAGGCCGGGTTCCCTGTGCCGCCGGAAGCGACGGCAGAGGGCTTGCGCACCGTCCACTGGCCCGGCCGCCTCCAGGTCGCCTCGGGCCGGCCCATGTTCCTCCTGGATTGTGCTCACGCCCCGGCGGCGGCCGCTGCTTTATCCGATACGGTGGCCAAGTGCTTTCGCTACGCCAACCTCTGGGTCGTCTTGGGTATGGCCGACGACAAGGACGTTGAGGGCTTTGCCTGCCAGATGGTGCGGCTGCGGCCGCGCATCATTGCCACCGCAGCCCAGACTCCTCGGGCGATCCGGCCTGAAAGCCTGGCCGCGCGTCTCGAGCCTATAGTAGGCTCCAGCACGGTCGCCGAAACTGTGCCGAAGGCCATCGAAGCCGCCCGCCGTTGCGCCGGCCCCGATGACCTGATTTTGGTCACCGGTTCGGTGTATGTAGTGGGTGAGGCTCTCTGCCACCTTGGTCTGGCGGAATTTGAGTGTTGATTTCGACGGTCGTCCTGGCCCCGCGCTTTTTGACGCACAACTTCGAAAAAGGCGCAATGCTGCGCTAATCCCACGGCGATAAAGACATCCTAGCGGCGACCCAATTTGGGCGAAACTGCTATACTTCCCGAAACGTCAAAAAGAAGCGGTTTCGGGGGAAAGTGGGCCTATGAGCTTATCCTTTCCGGGTGTTGTTACTGCCGCGGTCGCACTGCTGGCAGCGCTGGCGCAGTCCGAGGTTTCCCTCTGGTTGATTGTCCCGGATTCGGGGCGGCCGGGTGTTCTTCGCGCCCAAGGTGCGTCGGCCCTTCAGGATGCGGGCTTCGACGTAGGAAGCCTACGCACGGGTACGGCGCCCCGCGTTCTCGTAGTGTATCCTCGTGCCCTCGCAGACGATGCAGCCGTCGGCACGGTTCTTGAGATGGTGCGAGAGGGGGCAGGTCTCGTAGTGGTGTACACGCTGTCGGCAGACGTTGCCCAACGCCAGAACGAACTTCTTGAGCCATGGGGTGTCGAACTGGTTCCGGCGCAACGCGGCACCGGTCAAACTGACGTAAGGCCTCATCCCATCACTCGTGGTGTCGAGAAGCTGTTTGCCTGGCGCATGGCCGCCTCACTGCGAGGGGTAGAGGCGCTATTGGTGCAGGGCGACAACATCATCGCGGGAGCCGTCGAAGGTGGCGCTGGGCGGCTGGTGGTGCTGCCCCTAGATGCCGTTGTGCCCGGCCAGGAGTCGGATGCAATCCCGCTGCCCAACCTCAGGCTGCTGGTACAGGCGGCGCAATGGGCTGCGAGATTCAAAGAGCAGCCGGCGGCCGGCCGGCAGGCCGGTGCCGATCCCCAAGGGCCTGGGGATGTGCAGCAAGCACGGCCCGAGGGCGAAGTCGAGGAACCACTCCAGCCGGAGCTGACCGTCCCATCTCCGGGCAGCCGGGGTAAGTTTTCTGCGGTAGCTATGCTGGACATTGCCGCGGCAGACGAAGGCTGGCCAGCCATCAGGGAAGCAGTCGTGAAGTTAGTAAGCGCCCTTGGGTTGAAGCCCCAGCAGGTTCCGCAACCTGGTAAACCGCCTTCACAAGCGCAGGCGGCGGCTGAAAAAAGCGAGCGAGAACCGCCCAACGAGGAGCTGGCTCGCCTGCCCCTCCTTCGCGCCTTGCAAGACGACCCTGCCCTGGTTGTCGTTGGCTCGTGCCGGGATTTTGCGGACGCTGAGGAGGTGGCGTTAGCGGCGTACGTAGAATCTGGCGGTGCTGCCCTGCTTCTCCCGCGGGGGACCGACAAGACCAACCGGCGGCTTGTTGAACTAAACGGCGTGCTGGCAAAGTTCGGCATGGGGGCGTTGCTTGGCAGGCCAGGGGGCCTGCCGACCCTTGGCGCGTCGCGCATACTAGCTGACGTCCCCGCACCCAAGGAACTCCCGCCGGGCGCGATTATCATCGGCCATCGGGGACTGGACCTCGTCAGGGTCGGCGACAAGTCGGCGCTGCGGGTGCTACAAAGCGAAGCTGGGCGGGTGGCGGTAGCCGACCCAGTGCCGCTGGCAGTGTCCAAGCCGGAGAAAGCGGCGTCGGAGTGGTGGCAATCAGTGCTTCAGGCCATCCTGCGCTGGCTCGTCGAGGGGATGGAATTTGGGCAATAGGTTCCTGCTTGCCGTTGCGGCCGCGCACGTCCTACCAAGGTGCGGCTATGATGGCCGCGCAAGCTTAGGAGGGTGGCGCCGTGGCCCTGTATGATTTCCATACGCATACGATGCTTGGCGATGGGGTTCTCAGTCCCATCGAACTGATCCGCCGCGCCATCGTCGCTGGCTACGGCGCCTTGGGCATCAGTGAGCATTGCGGTCTGGGTATGATGGAGCGATTGTTGTCGGAAGTGCGTGCCGACTGTGAACTAGCACACAAGCATTGGGGATTCCTCGCCTTGCCGGGAGTGGAGCTGACGCACGTACCGGCCGGTGCTGTTGCGGAGCTGGCGGCCGAGGCCCGCCGCTTGGGCGCAGCCTTCGTCGTGGTTCACGGCGAAAGCCCGATTGAGCCGGTGGAGCCTGGAACAAACCTTGCCGCGGCGTGCTGTCCGGAGGTGGACATACTGGCGCATCCCGGACTGCTCGATGAGGAAACTGCTGCTGCTGCGGCGGCAAACGGGGTTTTCCTGGAGATTACCGCCAAGTTCGGACACAACGCGGGCAACGGCCGGGTCGTCGAGATGGCTCGTCGCGCGGGAGCGCGCCTTCTGCTTGGCAGCGACGCCCATGAGCCGGGCCACCTTTTATCTCACGACTACGCCCTCACGGTCCTCCTCGGTGCTGGTCTGTCGCCCGAAGAAGCAAGCCAGGTGATAGAGGCGAATGCCAGGGAGATGCTTGACCGATGCTTGCGTCGGATAGGTTGGTAGGGGGTGCTGCCGCAACCTTGGCGGCGTTCACGGCCGTCCTTACCGTGACGGGGGGCTGCGCCCGCGGCACCGGCGCCTCTCCAGTCCCCAGCGTCGTGGCCGACATCGTTCTTACCTTTGCCGGGCCGGTGAACGACGCTTTCTATTATTTCATCGCCATTGACGCCGACGACGACATCAACGACGGTCCGGTACCGGTGGCTGCCGGGCCTTACTGGGGGAATGGGTGGGGCGCCGGCTCCTTCACTCATTTCGTGCAGTATAACCAAGGCGTTTATCAGGTTTTCCGCGAGGTGCTCTCGGCTGAGCTGCGCAGCGCTGGTGGGGGCATCCTGGCTGTCTCAGGCACGCCCCAGTGGACTGATACGGGCACGATCACTCTGACAGTGGGGCCGTTGACCTTCGGCACGGTAATGGTTTCCGGAGCCGGAATGATAACGTCAGTGACCAACAACGGCGACCAGAACGCAGGCACCCTTACCGTGGCCACCGACGCCGCGGGCAACATCGTCGCAGGATCAGTAGCCTTCACGCCGGCAGCCAATGGTGGTCGCTCGCTCACGCCCAGCGAGGCGGGCCAATTAGCCGCCCTCAATGCTGGCGGCGTCCCCCTGGCAGCCAATAGCTTTTCGTTTCTTGGACTGAGCCTCAATCTCGGTCCGCCGGTGGCCGGTAGCCAGACCCTTACCATTGCCCCGACGACGGCTACCGTCACGGCCCGCTTCGTCGGCGACAGCCCGCCTCAGCAGACCCGCGACACTATTGGCACTCTCACTGCTAACTCCTCCACCCCCACGGCCACGCCACCCGTCCCCGGCCTTAGCTTCACCACGGGCGACCTCGTTAGTGGCGGCACCGCAGAGGTCAAACTCGTCGCCGCTCCCGGGGTGCTTGTCGGGACTCCTTACGACTACACTCTCCCCAATGGCACTTCAAGCCTTCGTGTGACCCTGGACATCAGCCAACTTTCTCCCACGGCTCAGTACCTCTCGCTCAATTTCATCTCCACGCCCCGTCTTGTCTTCGACCCTCAGGCCACCGAGCGCGACCATGTTTACGACGCCCTCGGTGCCATGGGCAACGACTATATAACTCTCCGCATCGGTGAGTTTGGTACTTGGCAAAACGGCCAGGGCTTCGTCCGAGAGGGCGCCAATGATCCTACCCTCCAGTACGCTCAGAGCGAGCAGGAAAAGGCTAGCGTGGACTTGATTGACTGGCGCGTAACGATTAGGCGGCTGTAGTCGGCGGATCCTTGCCTCTGCGCCGCTACGTCCCGGCTTCCGCACCGCGCCGGCACGGCGTAAGCTCAGAACGGGGCTGAGGGTGGGATGAGCTGCTGCAGGGCATTCAGCGGTAGACGCCGTACTCAAGTAGCGCGTCGAACATAGCCAGCACATTCTCTACCGGTGTTTCTTCGAGAATGTAGTCGTGGCTGGCACCACCTATGTAGCCGCCGCCGGGCATCATTATTTCCAGCACCTTGCGCACTTCTCGGCGCACGGTCTCGGGCGTTCCTTGGATGAGCACGTGCTGGGAGTCAATAGCGCCGTTGAACACTATCTTTTTCCCGTACTTCGCCTTTAGGGTCGCCAGGTCCATCCCTGCACAGCGCGGCTGGATGGCATGGACGGCATCAATGCCAATCTCAATCATCGCGGGCAGGAGTGGCTCAAAGCCTCCGCAGCAGTGCAGCATTACCTTCATCCCGTAGTCGTGTCCCAGGTCAACTAAGCGCTTGAGGTGCGGCAGGATGAAGCGGCGAAACAACGCCGGACTGAGCAGTGGGCCTGTCTGGCTGCCGAAGTCGTTGCCGATGAAGAAGATGTCAATGACGTCGCCGGCGGCGTCGAAGATGCGCCGGCTTACCTCGAAGTAGTAGTCCACTAGGTGGCCCATCAGGGCATCAACAAACTCAGGCTCGTCGTACATGCGCAGGTACAGCTCTTCCATGCCCACCAAATCAATGGCGTCATGCCAGAAGGGAGACCAGTCGCCGCCGAGGATAGCATACTGTCCGCCCCAGGCGGCTGCTTGCTCCCGCAAACCTGAGACATCCACGGCTGCGGGGTCTGGCCAGGGATACGAGTGCACGTCGGACAGGGTCTTGCTGGCGAGGGGATGGCCCGTGGGTTGACCGTAGCCTATGCCATGGCGCTCAACCCCGAAGACCGTCCGCCAGTGGACTCCCGGCGGTAGCGGTTTTGGATCGGGCGGCGGCGGAGCCATGACGCGGCGGAAGTCGTCGCCAAGCCGAACTCGGAGAGCCTCATCGTCGGTCAGGCCCGTGAATTTTTTCAGCTTCGCCCAGAATTCTGGCGACGCCCCGCACCAGACCGGCACCCGATCCGGCTCCTCATGCGCGAAAGTCGCTAGCACACGTTCCCGAGACGTCATGCAATGCTCACCCCGGCCACTAGGGTTCAGGACTTTCCGCATGACTTACTGCGCAGGCCCAGAAGCAGAACGGCAATCCAGGCTGCAACCACTGCGCCTAGAGGACACCCGGCCGCAAGGACAACAATAAGGGACACAGCATAGTCTATGCCGGTGCCCCTGAACGTAGGCGCGAGGGCCCAATCCGCGAGCAGGACAAAGGCGACAGCCCCCACGGCGGCGTTCATGACAACCAGGCCCCATGCCCAACATCTGAGGCCCTTCATGCGCCTCGTCGCCAGCACAAGACCCACCAGCCCTGCCACGGCCAGCGTTACGCTCACCGCCAAAGGCACTTCCCACCTGGAAGCCACAGCAGCCACCTTCTTTTGCCTGAGGCGTGGTCGGCTTCAGTTCTGCGGGCCGATGGATCTGATCGCCGACGGACCGGGCCGCAGGCTTGCTGATATGCCGCGTCGCGACTCCGGCCCGGCCTTCTAGTCCGTATGGAAGATTTCCTCCATCTCGGCCCACCACTCGCCCGGTGCTCGTGTCTCAAGCGGCTCCTGGCAGGGCTTGCACAACGCCCACCATTCCTGCGTCGTCGGGTCGGCTGCCATCTTCGCCATGTCCGCCTCGAAGTTTTCGCCCACGTACTCGAAGTAGCTGAACAGGTACCCGTCTTTGTGGAAAATCGTGTAGTTTCGAATGTTGCACTGCCTAATCATTTCCAAGACGCCGGGCCACACTGCCGCATGCAGCCTCTTGTACTCCTCAAGCTTCTCGGGCTTGACTTTGATAACCATCCCGTAGCGCTTCATGGTCCATCCTCCTGTCACCTTTGCTTCGGTCCGTCACGGCTGACTATCTTCGCGATAGCTCCTGCTTTGCCACTGGGCCTGTGGTCACGCAGGCACTGTCTGCGTCCTCCAAGGCCCTGTGCCGAAAGCCGCCTACACGGGCGGTAAATCAAGCGGATAGGTCCCGTGTTCGCGGAGAGTGCGGACGGCTAGGTCGTAGGTTTCGGGCGCCACGCTGCTGCTCACCGAGTGATCGGACTGGAAGACCCAGCCGCCGCCACGGGCGGCCTGCAGCTTGTAAATTACTTCGCGCCGGATAGATTCTGCGTCGCCGCTTTCCAAGGCCCGCACGTCAATGTTGCCCACGAAGGCCAGTCGTCCGGCATATTCGCCTTTAAGCTCAACCACGTCCAGGCCGGCCTTCGCTTCCAGCGGGTTGTAGCCGTCCAGTCCCATTTCCACGAAGTCGTCATACAACACGCGGCAGTTGCCGCAACCGTGGTAAATCGCCAGCAGGCCCGCGTCGTGAATGGCTCGAATCAGCGCCGCCACGTGCGGCTTGAAAAGTTGGCGCCAGGTGCCGGGGCTGAAGAACATCCCTCGGCGGTAAGCAACGTCTCCCCATATATACATGCCTGCCAGGCGCCCACGCCCAGCCTGTATCTGAGCTTCTGTAAAGCGCACCAGGAATTCGCCGATACGCTCCACAAAGGTCCTCAGCAGGTCCGGTGCATCTACCATCCATAGCAAGGCATTCTCGCTGCCCACAATGCGCCACAAGTATTCGTATGGCTCACAGACTGAGCCGAAGACGGCAAAATCCTCCGCGTATGCATCCACTCGCTCGTCCCAGGGCGGCAGATCTCGCGCGATGGTGTCACCGATGCCGTTTATCTGGTCGTCACCGCCCTCGAAGAAACGTCTCGGGTCCGCAGGGTCGTCGAACGCAAAATCCGCCATCTCTTCAGGGCGCTTGACGGAAAAGTCCTCAAAGTGAGGCATGGGCTTGTCGCCCGAGCGCCGGATGATGGCGCCGAAGCCGGTCTTCAGGACTATGTCTTCCCCGCCCTCCCATACCACCTCGAAAGGTTGGATGCGTGGGTCCATGTTGGGAGTTACGACCACGTAGTCGAGGTCCCAGAACCGATACGGGTCAAAGTCGTGGCCCCATTTTGCCTGGCAGCGCTTGAGGAAGCCGGTCCAGAAGAATTCGCCGGCGGGCACGCGGTCGGCTTCTTGGTGTGATAGGACTGCTCGCAACCGCGCTATCTTTTGCTTGGCCCCGGCCATGCTAAAGGCGCCTCCCTTGCGCGATGTGGCTGGTGTGTTCTTTGCGGCAACCTAGTTCCGCCACAAGCGGCATGAACCTCTGTGCGGTTCCAGTCAGCCACGACAGCGGTGCCCGACCCGCGGAACTGCAGCGTCAAGTCTCGAACCTTACTCGCACGAGCCGTGTCCAGCGCAGCGTTGCAGGGCGCGGTAGCAGACTTTCGAGCAACCTCAGAAGTTTGTCGGGGGAGAGATAGTTATGGCCAGAGGCTCCCAAGAGCGCGGTGAGTTCCAAAGGCGCTTCCCTCGACCCCGCCTCGACGTACACGATCCCCTGACGGACGTCCGTCACCTTGTCGTTGTCTCGAAGGGCGAGCTGTTGGGCACTCATAACCGCAGCGGCAGCCTGGGCCAGCTCTCCACGCGTAAGCGATGGCTCGGCTGCGAGTTGCATGCGCCATAAAGCTGTGCGGATAAGGTTGAGGGCTGTCGGGCCGGCTGCTGGCTCGACTGTTACCGTCACCACGCCTAGATCCGCCGGAAGCTGTGCCCCCAGTCGCCATAACACTTCGCTTTCGGGGAGCTTTGCCGTCAACGTCGCCACGACGATTTCTCCTTCGCCCTCCGCGCCAAGGGGCAAAGGCGGCCCAAAGCTCAGCCGCATCCGCTGGTTGTAGCCCTCACTGTAGGCCACGGGAAGAGCAGCCCGCCGTACTGCCCGCTCCATCGCGCGGGCTACGTCTAGATGGCCTAGGTAACGCAGCCGCCCCGTTTTGCGGTAGGTGATAGTGGCGCGCCATCTCACGACCTCGCTCACGCCTCCAGCACCTCCGGCAGGACGCCTCGGCAGCCTATCACGCGCCGGCTAACGCCGCAGGAATGACATTTCCCCTCGCGGCAATCGGGTGTCGTTTGGCCCTTCAGAGCCTTCTCGTACTCCAGCGCGAGAAATTGCTTTGTCACTCCGAGGTGGATGATGTCCCACGGCAGAGGTGCATCCACGGGGATGTGGCGGCAGGCCCACTCTTGAGCCGTTCGTCCCGTCTGGCTGAGGGCTTCCTGCCACCGGCTCAAGTCGAAAAACTCGCCCCAAGCGTCCAGGTAGGCGCCAGCGCGCCGGGCGGCCTCGATAGCGCGCCCAATACGGCGGTCGCCGCGGCTGATGGCGGCCTCAACGAGGCTCTGGCCGAAGTCGTGAAAGGAGAGGCGCACGGCAGGGTCGCGCACGGTCTGGCGCAACCGCGCGCGGGCCTCTTCCAGGTATTCTCGCGGCGCCTGTCCACACCACTGGAAGGGCGTATGGGGCTTGGGATTGAAAGCCGCAAGAGATACGTTTATTTGCATGCGACCGGCCTTGCGCCCGAGGGCTGTGCGTCCTGTCGAGGCGACGTGGTTGATGAGGCGACCGATTTCCGCGACATCTTCCTGGGTTTCGGTGGGCAGGCCGATCATAAAATAGAGTTTCACGGTGAGCCAGCCCGCCGCAAAAGCCGCCTCTACAGCGGTGAGCAGGTCTTGTTCGGTCACGTTCTTGTTGATGACGTCGCGCAGGCGTTGCGTGCCGGCCTCTGGCGCGAAAGTCATTCCGCCCCGACGGACTTGGGCGATTTTGCGGGCCAGTTGGACGCTGAAACTGTCCACCCGCAGCGACGGCAGGCCCAGGCTAACGCCGCGCCCCATGACCGCCTTTTGCACGGCCTCAATGACTTGTTCAATGTGGCGATGGTCGGGGCAGTTGAGGGCAACCAGAGAAAGCTCCTCGTAACCGGTGTTATTCACCAACTCTGCGGCCTGTTTTGCTAGGGTTTGCGGGCTGCGCTCGCGCACGGGTCGGTAGAACATGCCGGCGTGGCAGAAGCGGCAGCCGCGCGTGCAGCCACGGGCGATTTCGAGTTGGCCGCGGTTATGGACGGTTTCGACCCAAGGGACAGGTGGGGCGGTGGGGAATGGAGCTGACTCCAGGTTGCCCACCAGCCGCGCCGTCACTTGTCCCTTCGCTCTAAGACCGCCTCGCGGTATCAGATGTCCTTCCACTTCTTCCAGCTCGTACGCGGCGGGCCAATACACTCCCTCAATCTCGGCTAAGGCGCCGAGGGCCGCTTCCCGTTGCTTAGGTCCCCATTTGCGCCGCGGCCCCAGCTCTTCCTGCAGGTCTTCGAAGCGGGCCAGAAGCTCGTCCAGCAGTTCTTCTCCGTCGCCGATGCAAAACAGGTCCACAAAGGGAGCAAGCGGTTCAGGATTAGTTGCTCCAGGGCCACCAGCGATTACTATCGGCTCGCTCCCCCGTCTCTCCGTCGCCCGCGCTGGCACCCCGCCCATTTCTAACATCGCCAGCAGCGTCGGATACGTAAGCTCGTACTGAAGCGTAAAGCCAACCAGGTCGCAGTCTCGTAGAGGAGTGCGCGTTTCGAGCGTGGCCAGAGGCTGGCCCAATTCCCGGAGGGCGCGCGCGAAGTCCGGCCACGGCGCGAAGCACCGCTCTGCCGCCACTTCTTCCCTAGAGTTCGCCACGTGGTACAGTATCAGTGTCCCGAGATGGTCCATGCCCACCTGATACACGTCCGGATAGCACAGGGCCAGCCGCACCTTGGCATGGGGCTTCGCGACGGCGTTTATTTCGCCGTCCACATAGCGGCCGGGGGTCTCTACATGGAGCAGAACATCGTCGGCAAGCATGGCCACGGCTCTGGCAGCATAGTATGGCCCGTGGCGTGGAAGTGTCAACGACGCAGACCGGCGCGGCTCGGCGATTGGGCTCGTCGGCAAAGCGACGAGTCGCCTCTTTGTAGGCCCTTCTTTGCCGGCGGCTACTGGTTATGCCTGAAGGACGCGGCTTGTGGCTGCCGGTGAAGTGTCTTATTATCGGTAGGGTTGCGGTCCAAGAAGGACTTCGCCGAAGGGCATGTCCAATACCAGCTCGGCATGACCTGTGGGAGGGTCCTGATGGCTTTCTGCTCCGCAATTTGGCTGAGTGTCCTCACGGCCTTTCCAACGGTCGTGCAATTCACCTTCGACCGCGACGTTGAGGAGTGGATGCCCTCGCCCTTGGACCCCGGCAGCGGGGTTTCAGTGCTCACGGATGCGCCCGGCGGCCGGCGGGGTGTCCTTCGCATAACCGGTCACACGCCCCCGTCTTTCGGCGCCTGCTACCGCCCTTGGGACGACTGGCGGGCTTACCAGTGGCTTTCCTTTGATTTATTTATTCCCGCCGACGCTCCCAGTGACCTGGGCGTGTACGTATATTTCAAAGACAAACAGTACTACTGGTATCAAGCGCCGGCCCTAAAAGACCCCGTCACGGGCCGGATGAAGTTCAAGAAGTGGCGCGGCGTCTGGCTGCCCGTCCGGTTGGACATCTCGCGCACCAGCCGCGCATGGACGCCTGGGGGCCACAAGAAAGCCTGGGAGCGCGTACTCTACTATCCCCAAGAATTGGGCATCCGGGCCTTTGCCAAAAAAGATTGGAATGCGCGCATTCTCATTGATAACTTGCGGCTCGAAGGCCACGCTCCGCCTCTAGGGCCTTTCGACCCGGCTGCCAAGCCCGTCGTCAAAAAAGGCTTGAAAGTGTCGGCATCGGCCACCCAGGTGCCTGTCTACGGCAAGCTGGAGCTGACTTTTACGCTGCAGCGAGAGTACGATAACCCCTTCGACCCAGAAATAGTTGACGTCACAGGGCATTTCTTCGCGCCCTCGGGGCGTGAGATGGTGGTGCCCGGCTTTTATTATCAAGGCTACGAGCGTCACCAGGATGATAAAGGCTTTGAGCGCCTGATACCCACCGGCCCGTCGTGCTGGAAGGTCCGGTTCGCGGCGCCGGAGGCAGGCAAATGGCGCTACTACGTGAGCGTGCGTGACGCGCTGGGGGAGCTGCGCTCCGACGAAATGACCTTCACCGCCACTGCTCCCCAAGACCCCCGGGGCATGGTACGTATCAGCGCCCGCGACCCCAGGTTTTTCGAGTTCGAGAACGGCGAGTTCTTCTATCCGCTTGGCATCAACATGCGTGACGGGGGCGACCAGGCTTCGGCTCAGCGTGGCACGTATGACTTCGACGAGTACTTTCCGCTGTTTGCCCAGCATAACGTGCGCTTCTGCCGTACCTGGATGTGCGCCTGGTGGGGCGGCATTGAATGGAGCGAACGCTACGACTCGCGCTTCGACGGCGTGGGCCGCTACGCCATGTACAATGCCTGGCGTCTGGACCACGCCGTCAACCTAGCCGAGCGCAACGGTATCTTCCTGGAGATTACGCTCAACAGCCACGGCCAGGTCCGCCGCGATAAGTTCGACGCGGAATGGCGGTACAACCCCTATTCCGTCAAAAACGGCGGGTTCGTGGCCAGCCCTGCCATGTTCTTCGCCGATGAGGACGTGAAGCGCTTCTTTCGGCAGCGCTATCGCTATGTCGTGGCCCGCTGGGGCTATAGCCGCAACGTCATGGCCTGGGACCTTTGGAACGAAGTTGACTTGGTAGAGGGCTACAATCCCCAAGAGGTGGCCGCCTGGCACCAGGAGATGGCGCGATACCTGCGTTCCATTGACCCCTGGGGGCACCTAATCACCACCCACATCTGCCTCTACTGGGCCGCCGGACGCGAAATCTTTGGCCTTCCCGAAATCGAATTTGTGCAGGCCGACCACTACTGGAACCGCCAAAACCATAAGGGCCTGGAAGCCTGCTACGCCATTCGCCGCGAGCACCCGAAGCCATTCTTGGTCATCGAATACGGCCCTCAGACGGCCGAGCTGCCAGTTACGCCGCAGGTTTGGCAGCGAGAGTTTCGGGTAGGGATGTGGGCGAGCAACTGCCTGCCGTCCGCAATGCCGGCGGTATGGTGGTATCACCAGGCGTGGCGCGAGCACAAACTATGGGAATATCAACGGGGCCTCGAGGCCTTCAACGCCGGCGAAGACCGCCGAGGGGCGGGCTGGCAACAGGCGCCGTGTCAGGTCAACCAGCCTCGCCGGGTGGCCGTCGCCGCCATGAGCGGCCCCAAGGGCGCCCGCTTCTATGCTTATAACTGGGATAATATGCTTTACCCGCGGGCTGACCAGGTCCCCGCGGCGCAGTGGCTTTCTGGCGTCCAGTTGACCATCGGTGGCATTCCAGACGGTCGTTACACCGCTGAGTTCTGGGAGCCGGTTGACGGCAAAGTAATCGCCACCGCTGACGTAGAAGCCTCCGGCGGTGCCGCCATCGTTGCCCTACCCGACTTCGCCCAGGACATCGCAGGTAAGTTGCGGCCCGTCGAGCGGTGAATCTCAAGGCGAGTAGGCAACATCTTGACGCAGGCCTGAGCTGTCTGATATTCTATGGCTGAATAGTATAAATCCCCTCGGAGGTGATTGCGGTGCGGAAGTGCGGGTTTACCCTCATTGAGTTGCTCGTCGTCATAGCCATTATCGCGATCCTGGCGGCCATTTTGTTCCCTGTGTTTGCCAGGGCACGCGAGAAGGCGCGGCAGGCAAGCTGCCAGAGTAACCTCAAGCAGATTTCTCTGGCCATGCTCATGTACGCACAGGACTACGACGAACGGTTCCCTGGCAGCCTCATCGCCCACATGCCCGGCGGGCCACAGCAGTATCCGCAGGACGCCTGCTGTATCGAGCGGATGGGGTGGGTTCTCCTGTGCGAGCCTTACATTAAGAATCAGCAGGTCATTTTGTGCCCCAGTGGCCCTGATGACTGGCCCGTGCGACCGATTTTGAATAAAGCGGTTCACTACAAGTTCAAGCACGCCTGCTGTGCGAGTGGGACGGGGTGGAAGATTGCCCAGATCAACTGGCCGGCTCAGACCATCATGTTTAATGAGTATCGGGACTGGCACAAGACGAAGAATTGCGGGTGCCGTAACCCCGCCGACCCTGGGACGGGTTTCAATGTGGCCTTCTTTGACGGACACGTGAAGTACGTTACCAGTGGTCAGTCGCGTTACATGCGGGTCGCCGGCCTACCGTATTTTGATCCGCACTGGATGATAACCGATAGCGGACAAGGTACGGCCGATCCAAGCCTGGGTTACGACTTCTAGAGGCTCTGGCCGCGCCGGCTCGGGTTCTGCGAGGTCGGTAGGCTGGGAGCGGGCACGGCCGGGGTGCGGCTTGGTGCTTGCAAAAGCGACGCCCGGGCATGCTGCCCGGGCGTCTTCATTGTGCGAGTAGCCGGGCCAGGATTACCTCGAGAAGATGGGGAAAGGGGCCTTTCTTTTCGACAAACACGCCATTGTAGCCGCTGACCCTCGCCACGTCCTCCGTCGAAGTCGCCCGGCCGGTGAGCACAACCACGCGGATGTTCTTCCACAGTGGGTTGCTCTTGATGGCCTCCAGGACCTGCCAGCCATCCAGCACGGGCATGACGATGTCGAGGACGAGGGCATCGTAAGTTTGTCCGTCGGCGGTGGCGCGGCAGAGCTTCTGTAGGGCTTGTTCGCCGTTATAAGCCTCGTCGCACTTGATGCCTTCTTGGCATAGTCCCGCTGCTATCAGGCGGCAGATGGAGGGGTCATCGTCAACGATGAGTACGCGCGGCATCAGGCATCCTCCCAGGCTTCAGGGATAGGTGTTCCGGCTTGTGTCGGGCCGGCATGGCCCTCCAGTTGCCGGTGGGTGCTGCTGGGTCATTGTTCTTCCCGCCGCATAAGGCGCTGGGTGCGTCGCTGGAATTCCCGCTCGGCGATGGCCTCTCGCTTGTCATACTTACGCTTACCGCGCCCGAGACCGAGCTCCACTTTGGCGATGCCCCGTTCGTTGAAGTACAGGCTTAGGGGGATGAGGGCATAGCCCTTCTCCGCGACCCGCGATAGTAGCCGCCGGAGCTCTCGGCGGTGTAGAAGAAGCTTGCGCGGCCTGCGGGGTTCGGGGCTGACGTGGCCGCGGGCAGAATACGGCGCGATGTACATGTCGCACAGCCACAATTCGCCGTTCTCGCCGATGGCATAGGCCTCGGTGATGCTGCAGTTGTGTTCGCGCAGCGACTTGACCTCGTGCCCCTCAAGGGCCAAGCCTGCTTCGATGGTTTCCTCGATAAGATAGTCGTGGCGGGCACGGCGGTTGGTTGCGACGACTACCCTCCGCGCCATGGCGCTCACCGCAGGCCAATATAGCGGCGCCAGCCATCGGGGTCAACGAAGACTTCTGCGGCGTCGGTCCTTGACCGGCCCAGCCCGCCGCGCGGTTTACCTGGAGCGGGCCGGTGCGGTATTCTTTGGTGCAGGATCGTGCCATGGTGGAACTTCTAAGAGTTGAGCAATGGGCAGAAAACCTCCGTGAGGTGACCATGGGGCGCTGGCTGAAGGCCGAAGGTGACGCTATCAGCGTCGGGGAGGCCGTCTGCGAGATAATCACCGAAAAGGTGACCTTCGAATATGAATCGCCCGTGTCCGGCGTGCTGCTGAAAATCTACGCGCCCGAGAAGAGTGTTCTGCCCGTTGGGTATGTTTTCGGCTGCGTTGGCGACGCTGGAGAGGAGCCACCGGCAGAGGTCGAGAAGGAGAACGCGCGCCTGCTCGAGCAGCACTGGGCGCAAACCAGGCTGGAGCTGGAGTTGGAAGGCGAGGGCGTAAGGGTGGGAGGAGGGGGGCGAGTACGGGCCACGCCGGCGGCCCGCCGGGCGGCCCGGCAGGCCGGTGTGTCCTTGGCCGAGGTAGCAGCCTGGCTCGGCGAAAGCCGTCCCGTCACCGAGGCTGACGTGGAGGAGTTCTTGAGGAGCAGGCCACAGTAAGCACGCCGGGGCGCGTAAGGAGGGGATGCTGTGATAAACCTCTCGGGGAAGGTTGCCCTCGTCACTGGGGCCTCCCGCGGTATAGGGCGCGCGGTGGCCATAAAGCTGGGCGAGCGCGGCGCCGACGTGGTGGTCAACTACCGCGAGCGCGCGGATGCCGCCGCCGAGGTGTGCGAGGCCATCGCCGACATGGGCGTGCGAGCCTTGGCTGTCCAGGCTGACGTGTCTTCAGCCGAGGAGGTTGCCGCTATGGTCCAGGCCGTTCACGCTCAGCTTGGCCCCGTGGATGTTCTTGTCAACAATGCGGGGATGGTGGCCGACCAGTACCTGGCCATGATGAGCGAAGAGCAGTGGGAACGCGTCCTGGACGTTTCTCTTGGTGGGGCCTTTCGGTGCCTCAGGGCGGTTGTGCGAGATATGATCAAGAAGCGCTGGGGGCGAGTGGTGAACGTCTCCTCAGTGGCCGGGCTGACGGGTGACATCCGCCGGGCGAATTATTCGGCCGCTAAGGCTGGTCTCCTTGGCCTCACGCGCGCTGCAGCCCGCGAGCTGGCTGGCCACGGCATCACCGTCAATGCGGTAGCCCCAGGCGTCATCGAGACAGACCTCATAGCTACCATGGACCCCCAGCGCGCCAAAGCTCTCCTGGACCTCATCCCTTTGGGGCGGTTCGGGAAGCCCGAGGATGTTGCAGGGCTGGTAGCCTTCCTGTGCAGCGAGGAGGCGTCGTATATCACGGGGCAAGTATTTGTGGTGGATGGGGGCCTGCACATGTAGCCACCAGCTCCGCCGGCCGGTAGCGGCGCGACCTTTGAGCACTCTCGTGCCCGCTGAGGCCTGCGGAACTCTCTGCCGGTCCAATCGTCTTTAGCCTCGGACTTGCGCTATCGCGTTTAGGTGCCATGAGCCGACGAGTGGTCATCACTGGGCTGGGCATTGTTTCCCCGCTGGGGTGCTGCGTGGGGGAGTTTTGGCAAAGGCTTCTGGCGGGCGAGAGAGGATTTTCGCGCATCGGCAGGTTCGACCCTGTCGGCCTTCGCAACGAGCGGGCGGGAGAAGTCAAGGACTGGGCCTTCGATGCGGCGGCCTTCGGGCTGCAAGAGCCGCCGTCGCTGGCCTCGCAGTTTGCCTTGGTGGCTGCCGCCGAGGCGCTTCGCGACGCGGGCCTGTCGTGGCCTCTTGTCACAGCCGGTCTTCAGGCGGCCTGCGTCACCTCCACCAACTTTGCCGGCGCAGACCGCTGGGAGCAGTTCGTCCGGGCCTTCCTGGCGGGCGAGCCGCGAGCAGAGTTGTTTGCCAGCGCCGCTTTCGGTGAGACTCCGCTACTGATGCGGGAGGTCTTTGGGCTCAGTGGGCCGGCGGGGGTCACCTCCATCGCCTGTTCCTCAGGAGCGGCTGCTATCGGGCTTGCCGCCGACTGGGTGAGGGAGGGCGTTTGTGGCTTGGCCATCGCCGGCGGCCACGACTGCCTATCCCCTTGGCCCCTGGCTGGCCTCAGTGCACTGCATACTATAACCGCAGAGGACATTCACCCCTTCTCCGCCGACCGCAGCGGCACGCTGTTCGGCGAGGGCGCGGCTTACGTGGTTTTGGAGCCTTTGGACACCGCTCGCGCGCGGGGCGCGGCGGCTTACGCAGAGGTGGCTGGGTGGGCGCAGAACAATAACGGCTACCATCTGACGGCCCCAGACCCAGGTGCTGAAGGCATGACCCAGGTCGTTGCGGCGTGCCTTGCTGATGCCGGACTATCGGTCGAGGAAATTGACTACATCAACGCCCATGGCACTGGCACTCAGCCCCATGATCCGGCTGAGACGCTGGCTATCAAGCAAGTCCTGGGCTGGCGCGCCTACCAAATTCCCATAAGTTCCATCAAGGGTGCTGTGGGGCATCTTATGGGGGCCGCGGGCGCCATCGAGATTGTGGCGACGGCCCTTGCCATCGCCCACGGTGCCGTACCACCTACGGCCGGCTATACGTCGCCGGACCCGACCTGCGATCTGGACTACGTGCCCAACGTCGGCCGGCCTGCCACCGTCCGGGCCGCGCTATCCATCTCGGCCGGCATCGGCGGCAGCAATGCCTGCGTAGCGCTGAGGAGGGTCGAATAGGGTGTTGCCGTCGCCCGTCGCCGTCACAGGCCTTGGCATTTTGTCTCCTATGGGGATTGGCCGCCACGCGACCGCCGAGGCTCTGGACGGGGGCCGAGCTAACCTTGGTCCACCAACCGTTTTTGACGCAGCGTTGTATTCCGTCCAGCGTGCTGGCGAGGTCCCAGGCTTCGTGCCAAAGGCCCTTCTCGAAACTCCGAAGACCTATCTTGACCGGTGCTCTGCCCTCACTCTTGCCGCGTGTTATCTGGCCGTGCGCGACGCGGGGCTGCAATGGCTGGAGAGCCTGCCGGAGCGCCGGAGCCTTTCCCATGGGACGGCCTTTGGGTGCTTGGATTCGATGATGGCGTTCACCTCGCGGATACAGGCGGCCGGCGCCAAAAGTGCGTCGCCCATCGTTTTCTCGCACAGCTTCATCAATACGCCCGCCAGCCTGGCCGCCATCGAGTACTCCGTGCGGGGGCCAGCTCCCACCTTCGCCTCTGGCGATTTGGCCGGCGCCGAGGCTATCATTTACGGCGCGCACCTCGTCGGTAGTGGAACAGTGGACTTTTGTCTGGCTGGTGGCGCCGAGGCGCTCAGCGAGGCCTTGTACGCTGCTCTCGACGACGCGGGCCGGTTGGCCGCTGGCCTGACGCCCAGCGAGGCCAGCGTGATGCTCGTGCTGGAGCCGCTTGAGGCTGCCCTGGCACGCGGGGCCGGCATTGTAGCAGTTCTCACCGGCGCGGCCCTGGCCGGTAGTCTCTCGCAGGCCCTCACGGCGGCTGGCGCGGAAAATGTGCAGCCCTGGGTCGCTCCGCTGGATTGGGGCCATGCCTTCGGCGCCGAGTTTCCCTTGCGCGTCGCAACGGCTATCATCGCTGGCACCGAACGGGCTGCCGTTGGTATAAGCACGCAGCTGGGCGGCGCTGCGGTGGTGCTGGAGGCATACAAGTGATGCAGTGCCCTTCACAAATCGCTTTTCCGCCAGACGAGCTGCTGGACCATTACCGCCTCATGGTGCTCATCCGCCGATTCGAGGAGACGCTCAGCGACCTGTTTGGGCGGGGGGAGATTCCCGGCACGGCTCACTTTTGCGTGGGCCAGGAGGCCTGCGCCGTCGGAGCCATTGCAGCTCTGCAGCCTGACGACCTTGTTACGTCCAATCATCGCGGCCACGGTCACGCGCTGGCCAAAACCCGTGACCCGAAGAGGCTGATGGCGGAGCTTATGGGCAGGGCGACGGGCTTCTGCGGTGGCCGGTCGGGCTCTCAGCACTTGTGCTGCATCCAGAAGGGTTTTCTAGGCTCCAACGGCATCACCGGTGGCATGGTGCCAATCGCTGTGGGAGCGGCTCTGTCTCAGAAGCTTTTGGGCACCGGCCGAGTTGTGCTTTGCTTTTTTGGTGACGGCGCCACCGGCCAAGGGGTGTTCCATGAGGCCGTGAATCTGGCTGCTTTATGGGATTTGCCGGTCGTCTTTTTCTGCGAGAACAATGGCTATGCTATGAGCTTGCCGGTAGAAAAGGCCTTTCGAGAGCCTTCGGTTGCACGCCGTGCTGCGGCTCACGGCCTGCCTACTGCCACCCTGGACGGGATGGACTATTTTGCCGTGCGCAAAGTGGTCGAAGAGGCAGTTGCGGCCGCTCGCAGTGGCCAGGGACCTACGCTGCTGGAGGCCATCACTTATCGGTTCTGCGGCCACTCGAAAAGCGATGACTGCGCCTATCGCTCTGGGGAGGAGGAACTCCGGTGGCGCGACCGCGACCCTATTGTTGTAATGGGCCAAGCCCTTCGCGCTGCTGGGCTATTGGACCAGGCAACTGAAGAACAAGTCACTGCTCAGGTTGAAGCCGAGGTCAAAGAGGCGGTTGACTTTGCCATGTCTAGCCCCTTTCCCGAGCCTGCCACGGCGTGCGATTTTCTGTTCTCGGGCTGCTATCCCAAGGAGTAGGGTGGCTTTCGTGGAGGAAGCCGATGCGCATAGGTGAAGGCGGATTTGTTGAGGTATTGACCCGACGGGAGCAGGAGACGATTCACCGCAACGTCCTGCGCATCCTCTCGGAGGTCGGCCTGGAGGTGGGCAGCGAGCGGATGCTGGGGATATTGGCCGACTTCGGCGCGGAGATAGACCTTGGTGCCCATCGGGCGAAGTTTGCCGTTTCCCTGGTTGAGGACTTTCTGAGTCGTTGCCCCAAAATTGACTGGTCGCAGCGCCGCCCTGGCCTCCACATTAGATGCAGTACGTATTTCAGCCGGTACCACGTCCCAGGCACGGACTGCATCGAACCGCTAACTGAGGCAAAGGCGGCGGACCTCTTTCGCACGGCCCAAGCGCTGGCGGTGGTTGACGGCTGCATGATGACGGGGTGCTCATGGAACCCTCGCCGAGAAGTGGAGCCGCTCTGGGAGCGCTTTTACGCTTGGAAGTTCGGCGCGGGCTGTTCTGGGACTCTTTTCCCGACTGAGGCAAACCCAGCTCTGTATGAGCTTTACGAGACTTACGCCGGCCTGAAAGGCGTAAGCATTCAGGAGGTTTTTTCGGGTAGCGTTTACATGCAATCGCCGCTGCGTCTTGGCGCCGAGGAGGCGCGGCAGTTCTTGTTCTGGTGGGAGCGTGGCTGCCGGGTGTGGATAGGACACATGACCACTGGCGGCACCACAGCACCGGTGACGCTGGCCGGTTTGGTGACGCAGACTCTCGCCGAGAACCTTGCCTTAGCTCTTCTCCAGGCGGCCTTCTATGGTGACTTTTCCTGGTCGCCGAGCATGATGGCCAGCGTGGCTGACATGCGGACCCTCATGCGCTCCTACGGAGCACCGGAGATGGCCCTGGCCAATATGATGGGGGCTTCCATGGCTCGTTTCTACGGCCTACCCTTCTTCGGGCATAGCGGCTGCACTGATGCTAAGCTTCCTTCTGCCGAGGCGGCCGCCCACAAGCTGCTTTCCGTTCTTCCCACTGTTCTGGCCGGCGGCGATGCTTTCATTGACGCTGGGCTGCTTTCGGTGGACGAGGTTGTGTCGCCCGTTCAGCTCATCCTGGACGCAGAGCTTGGCGGGGCGCTCAGGCACATGCTACGCCAATTCGAGGTCAGCGACGAGACCATTGGTTTCGACGCGATCCGAGACGTGGCACCGAGCGGCTTATTCATCAGCCACGAACATACTCTCCGCTGGTTTCGGCAAGAGCTCTGGCATCCACGGATTTGGTCGCGGGAGATGTTGGACTCGTGGCAGAAAAGCGGATGCAAGCTCGATGCAGACCGCGCCCTCGACCTCTATCGCGAAATCTCAGCCACTCAAACGCTTCCGCAACACTTGGCGGAAGACGAAGAGCGAGCCTTGTTGGAAGTTATCCGCCGCGCCGAGTCATCCCTAGGAAGCTGAATATGCGCGAGCTGTATTTTTCTCATGCCTTGCGCGAAGCTCTTGAAGAGGAAATGGAGCGCGACGAGCGGGTCGTGCTCATGGGGGAGGACATTGCCGAGTACGGCGGCGCCTTCAAGATAACCGCCGACTTCGTCCGGCGGTTCGGGCCTGAGCGGGTGCGGAACACGCCCATTTCCGAAGCGGGGTTCGTTGGCGTCGCCATCGGCGCGGCTATGACCGGCCTGCGGCCGGTCGTTGAGATAATGTTCATGGACTTCATCACCTTGGCCATGGACCAGCTCATCAACCACGCCGCCAAGTTCCGGTACATGTACCACGGCCAGGTGTCGGTGCCCTTGGTGGTTCGAGCACCTGCTGGGGCTGGTCGGCGCTACGGCCCAACACATTCGCAAAGCCTCGAGCGCCATTTCGTGGCCACGCCGGGTCTTTTGGTTGTTGCTCCCGCTACGCCCGCGGATGCCAAGGGCCTTCTCAAGGCTGCCATCCGCTGCGACGACCCCGTGATTTTCGTGGAGAGCAAAATCCTCTACGGGCGGCGCGGCGAGGTTCCGGAGGGTGACTATGTTACTCCTCTGGGGCGTGCTCGTGTGGCACGCCAAGGTGCTGACGTTACGATTGTGGCCTGGTCGCGAATGGTCGAAGAGGCCCTACGGGCTGCTGACGCTCTGGCCGACCACGGAGTCCAGGCCGAGGTCATTGACGTCAGGACCCTCGCGCCGTTGGACATGCCTGCTATTGCGAATTCCGTGCGCAAGACCGGCAGAGTAGTTGTGGTTGAAGAGGGGCCGCTTGCAGGGGGCGTTGGCGCCGAAATCGTCAGCCGCATCGCCGCCGAATGCTTCTACGAGTTGAGCGCACCGCCGCGGCGGGTGGCGGCCGTTGACGTGCCCGTGCCTGCCAGCCCGGTTCTGGAAGATGCGGTAACCCCTGACGCTCATCGCATCGCCAAGGCCGTGGCGGAGCTGATGGCCGAGGGCGGCTGACCCTTCGCGTCCGAGGAGACCATAGTATGTCGGACAAACTGGACGCCGCGCTCATTGTCGTCAATTACAACAAACTTCCCTACACGCGCCTTTGCCTGGAAAGCGTTCTCGCTTCCGCGCCGACCTTTGCCCACATCATTGCGATTGACAACGGCTCCACCGACGGTACTCGTCAATGGTTGGAAGAAGACCTTCCTGCTCTAGCGCAAGCCCGCGGCGTGCGTGTAACTGTTATCGCCAACGACAGCAACGTCGGGGCCTGTACAGCCCGTAATCAGGGCCTGTCCGTCGCTCGTGAGCGGTACCTCGCTTTCATGGACAACGACGTTTGTGCGCGCACGCGCCGCTGGCTGGCCTTCCTTGCCGAAGCTCTAGAAGCTTCCGCAGGCGTTGGCATTGCCGGCCCCAAGCTGCTTTTTCCCTTTGAACCTTTCTGTATAGAGCACGCCGGCGTGGGCATATCGAGGTCGGGTCGCGTTAAGTATCTGGGCCGTGGGGAGCCACGCGATGCCCCTGGGCACCAGGCGGCGAGGGATGTCCAGGCCTTGATCAGCGCCTGCTGGCTGATGAAAGGCGAGGTGCCGGAGCAAATTGGCGGCCTGGACGAAGTTTTCAATCCTGCTCAGTATGAAGACTTGGACTTCTGCTACCGTGCCCGGTCCCGCGGGTGGCGGGTCGTCTACGAGCCGCGGGCGGAGCTTTACCACTTCGAATCAGTCACTACCGATGGCTCGCCTGATGTAAACTATCGCTACATCACTATCCGTAACGGTCTTGAATTCAAGCGTCGGTGGGAACACGTCTTCTCGCGCGAGGACGGGCCGGCGGACGAGGAGTGCCGGTGGCTGGCCCTGGAGACGCGCCCTATTGAAGTGACGGGCCGGCCGCCCATGGTGGACTGATACTATGCGCTGCCGTAACCGCTGCTAGGAGGAGGGCCGTTGATGCTCAGCGATGCCGAAATCCGCCAAAAAATCAAGGAAATGATAGTCGAGCGTTTGTTCCTCGATGTCGCCCCTGCCGATATAGGAGACGATGAGAGCCTCCCTGAGAAGTACAACATCGACTCGGTAAACCTTTTCGAGATAGTGGTTGGTCTGGAGGAGGTTTTCGGGATTACTCTGGCCGATGAGGAGTTGAGCGTCGAGGCCTTCTCCACGGTTGCGAAGATCGCGGAGGTAGTCGCGCGGAAGCTCTCGTGAAGATGAGCGTGCCCATTGCATTGGAGTACTTAGAGAGTCACGGCCGGCGGCTGCATGCCATTGTGCGCGGTGAGACAAATAGGCCAGCCGCGGTCATGGCCGATCCCTTCGCTGAAGAGAAGAAGTGCGCTCATCGCGTGATGGCAGAAGCCGCCGAGGCCTTGGCCGAGACAGGCGTGACCGTGCTGCGGTTTGACTACGGCGGCACGGGCGACAGTGAAGGTGAGTTTCGCGACCAGACCCTTGCGGCGTGGCGGGAGGACCTCATCACGGCAGCCCGGTGGGCGCGTGGCGAGCTTGCCCCCAGTGCCTTGGCTGTCGTAGGCGTGCGCTTGGGTGCAGTTTTGGCCGCGCAAGTCTCGCCGACGGTCCGGCCAGAGGCACTTGTGCTGATAGCTCCAGTGAGTGACGGCAGGGCCTACTGGCAAGAGAATTTCCGCCGCCAGCTCATCAAGACCAAGCTTACCGCTGGGGATTCCGCCTCCGCGGAAGAGCTTCACGCCGCGGAGGGTGAGGAGTATTTCGACCTAGCCGGTTGGGTTGTGTCCCGTGAGCTGCGACGCGAGCTGCAGGACATCCGTTTAGGGCCGCGAGAAGCAGCAGTGGTGGCCGCCCGGCGTTGTCTTGTGCTGGATGTGGCACCGCGCGCTGAGCCATCGGCGGCCGCCCTTGCTCTGGCTGAGGCCCTGCCAGGGGGAGTGGCTGTGGGGATACGGATGGAGCCGTTCTGGCAGCGCATAGGCCTCGTTGACGCCACGCCCCTGGCACAGGTGCTTTGTGACTGGCTTCCGAAAACGCTACTTGAGCTGTCTTCTTCAGGGACATGAGCGAGCGCCACCTGCTGTTTCAGTCGGCGGGTGAGAGGCTGGTGGGTGTCCTTCACCGGCCCGAGGGGGCGCCTCGTGGGGGACTTGTTTTTCTTCATGGCTGGCCGGGCTACCGAATTGGCACGCACCGGATGGCAGTCAATGCCGCGCGAAAGGCTTGCGCCAGCGGTTTTGCGTGCCTGCGGTTTGACTTCCGCGGGCGTGGCGACAGCACCGGGCGCACGACCTTGGCGACCTTGTCAACCATGATCGAGGACGCCCTGCAAGCCGCGGCGCTCTTGCGCCGAGAGACGCAGGTGGAGGCGCTGGCGTACGTAGGTGACTGCTCAGGCTGCGAAGTAGCCATTGGCGCTGGTGACCGCACGCCTGGCCTGCAGGGGATGGTTCTCTGGTCGGCGCCGATTGTGGGTGGGTCGAGAGCTGCAGCGGACACGGCTAAGCGCCGGGGCGTGCTTGCCGCGTATGCACGGAAGGTTTTTTCTCCCGGCACTTGGCGCAAGTTGGCCCGTGGCGCCGTGCGGTGGGACATGGTCAGGCGCGCTCTTGTCCGTGGTGGCAAGGGCCTTGGGGAAGAAGGCGCTCCCTCTGACGCAGCCATTGACTGGCGCGCCCGCTTTTTTGCTTTCCCTGGGCGTCAGCTTTTCATTTACGGCGGCGCTGACCCCACCACGCCAGCCTGCATCGAGGCCTATCGGCGCCTCTGCGCCGAAGCCGGCCGTAAGTTTGAGCTTCACATTGTTGACGGAGCCAACCACGCCTTTTACTCAGCCATTTGGGAGGCCGAGGTGATTGCCGTCACCCTAGATTGGCTTGAGCGCCTGTTCCCGGCGCCGGTGTGAGCCTGACATGCCTCCTATGTCCCTGCCCCTGACAGCCGCCAGCCGCCCGTACGCCGCCAGCGGCGCCGTCGGTCCTTTGCGGGATGCCGTTGCCTCTGCGGCCACCTGGGAGGCGCATCCGTGGTTACCGGCGGTACTGAGGGCTTCGGAATTCGCTAGGCCGCGCCGACGGGCAGTCAGGTGAACTATGCTGGCTCTTGTTGACGCCTTGTTGCCCAACGGCCACCGAAGCGGCGTGGAGCACTCGGTGGTAGAGTTGGTGCGGGCGCTCGCGCGACTGGCGCCCGAGGAGGTAGGGTATGCGTGCCGTGCGTCGCTGCTTGCTACCGAGCCGTGGCTGCGGGGAAAGCGGGTGTTCGTAGCCCCCAGGTGGGCCTCCGGACGCCTAGGTCGGATTGCCGCCGAGCAGTTTTGGCTGCCCGCCGCCGTGCGCAAGGCCCAAGTCCGCCTTCTGCACGGGCCGGCCTATGTGCTTCCTCTTGGCTGGCAGGGACGCTGCGTAGTCACCGTTTACGACCTCATAGCCTTGCTCCACCCTGAATGGACTAAGCCGTCAAACGCGCTGCATTTTCGGCTCCTGGTGCCAAGGAGTGTCAGGAAGGCCGACATGGTCATCGCGCCATCGCTAGTCGTAGCTGACGAGATCGCAGAGAATCTGCGACGCACAGGGCGCATCCGGGTGGTGCATCTGGGCGTTCGGGAAGTGTTCCGGGAGGCGGCGAAGGACGAGGAGGTAGACAGCTTCCGGCGGAGCTTCGGGCTGGACCGGCCGTATTTCGCCGTGGTGGGCAACATTGAGCCAAAAAAGAATCTCCGCGCGGTTGTGAAGGCTTTCGAGATTGTGGCATCCCAGTTGGACCACGAGCTGGTGGTGGTCGGGCGTTTTGGCTGGCGCTGGGAAGAGGACGTGCGAGCCATGCAAGAAGGCAGCGTGGCGGCCAGGATACGCTTCCTGGGCCCCCTTAGCGACCACGACCTTCGGGCGTGTTACGCGGGGTGTACGGCTCTGATACAATTCTCGCTGTACGAAGGTTTCGGGCTGACTCCTCTTGAGGCGATGGCCTGCGGAGCCGCAGCGGTGGTCTCCGACGGAGGAGCGCTGCCGGAGACAGCTGGGCCAGGGGCAATGGTGGTGCCCCTCGATGGTGGTCCGGAGGCGCTGGCCGCTGCGTTGGTGCGCTTGGCCGAAGACACCCAGTTTCGCGCCGACCTCGTCGCTAGGGGGCGGCAGTGGTCGCAGCGGTTCACCTGGGCTGGCCACGCCGAGAGGGTGCTGCAGGTTTACGAGATGCTCGCGCAGTAGCTGGGCTACCGTCATGCGTGAAGCGAGCCATGAGCACAGGCGTCGTGGATTAGCCTCGGCTCGTGGGGCCAAGGACGCCTCCTTGAGGCCACACTCCCGCGACCGCGCTGTCCTTTACGTGTTCCCAACCTTTCCTTCTATCTCGGAGACCTTCCTGTTACGGGAGATCAATGCCCTGAGACGCGAGGGCTTGAGTCTTTGCCTGGCTTCCCTTCGGCGCGGTGTTGACACGCCGCTGCACCCGGCGGCGGCGCCGTGGCTGGAGGAGGCGCTCTACCGCCCTGCGCCGGTCGAGGCGCGCTTCTGGACGGGGGTGCTTGCCGCTGTCCTTCTCATGCCCGTGGGCTTTGCCTGCGCTGTGCGGATGGCTGCTTGCCTTCTCCTTCACACTCCGGTGAGGGTGCGTGAGGTGCTTTTGGCACTGGCTTCGGCCACATATTTCGCCTGGCGGCTGCGGGGCAGTCCAATCAAACACGTTCACGCCACGTGGGCCAACGAGGTTGCCACTACAGCCCTTCTGCTGGCTGAACTGTTGGACTGTGGCTTCAGTTTCGCCGCCCATGCGGGCGACATCTTTACCGGGTCTGCGGGGTTTCTGGATATTAAGGCCCGTGAGGCCGAATTCGCCGTCGTCTGTTCGCAAGTTGCCTATCAGTGGCTTCGTGACCATTTTCCACCCCGCCAGCGAGGACGACTTCACGTGGTGCGCCACGGTCTCGACCTTGCTCTTTTTTCTCCCAAGCCGCGGCTTCGCCGCCAGCCTTACTACATTCTTTCGGTGGGCCGCCTGGTGCCGAAGAAGGGCTTTCTGCATCTTCTTCGCGCCGCTGCTATTCTTGTCAATCGCGACACCATTGACTTCGAGCTTCACATCTTCGGCGGCGGTCCTCAGGAGCGCGAGCTGCATCAAGTCATCAATGGTTTGCAGCTATCGGGTTTTGTGTTTCTTCATGGCCCGGCTACTGAAGAGGAACTGTTGGCTGCTTACCAGGAGGCAGACCTCTTCGTTCTGGCATCGGCCCAGACGCCCGATGGGAACAATGAGGGCGTCCCGAACGTTCTTGTCGAAGCGCTTGCCATGCAGGTGCCGGTAGTTGCGTCGCGAACGGGCGGTATCCCGGAGCTTATCCAGCACGAGGTGACAGGCTTGCTGGTCGAGCCAGCAGACCATTCGGGCCTGGCATCAGCCATCGAGCGGATGCTCACTGACGATGAGCTAAGGGCCGCCGTTACCGCTGCTGGCCGGGTGAAGGTTGAGCAGGAGTACGACATCAACGTCAACGCCCGCCACTTACTGGAGCTTTTCAGAGCAGCGGCGGGATAAGGAAGACCATGGGCGAAGAAACTCCCGACTTCGCGATGCCTGAGCCTGAAGACGAGGCGCCAGCCGCCGGCCAAGAGATGAAGCGTGCCGGCCGCCAAATGGCTGTCGCTGCCGTCATCATCAGTTTTTTCCTCTTCCTGGGCCGCATTGCAGGCTACGTGAAAGACCTTATTATCGCCCACTACTTCGGCCGTTCCTCCGCCGCCGACGGCTTCTATTCCATTTACAACACCATCATCTTCAACATCCACACCAAGTTTGAGAGCTTGATGCGGCCCACTTTTCTTCCGGAGTTCGTGCGCGTCCGCGACAGCGACGGGGAAGAGAAGGCGTGGCGGGTGGCCGGCGCGGCCGCCCTGATGGAAGGTACTGCGCTGGTAGTGCTCGTTGTTTTCCTGGAGGTGGCCGCGCCTTGGCTCATCAAGCTTCTGTGGCCTCCCTTGGCGGCCGACGCTCGCAGCTTCGGCCTGGCTGTGGTCATGCTCCGGGTCATGGCCCCATCACTTCTCTTCTTTAGCCTCTCGCTAATGCCCGAGCTTGCACTCCACGCCTATAAGCGTTTCACGTTGCCAGCAGTGGCTGAGGCGGCTTTCCGCACGGGGTTGCTGCTGGCGTTGGTGGCAGGGCTCTACCTCCTGTGGCGGCCATCAACTCCAACGGCTATTTACGCGGCAGCCGCAGCGGTGGTGGTGGGTGGGTTCCTGCGGCTTTTCGTACAGGTCCCAGGCATTGGCGCCTTTCTGCATCACTTGCGGCTTGTTGCCTTCTGGCGCGATCCAAGCGTCCGGACCATGCTCTTGCTTATGCCGCCCATTGCCGTTAGCCTCGTGTTCTCATATCTGCGCGTCCTGGCCGACAGCATCTTCGCCGTCCGGGTGGGCGAGGGTGTCTACACCTGCCTGGTCTTCGGTCGCAAAATGATTGACGCTCCTGGCCAGATACTTCCGTTGGCGGTGAGCTTCGTCGTATTTCCCTTCCTCTCCCAATGGGCCGTCCAGGGGGAGCGCGCCCGCCTCGGCCGGACGCTCGTGGGCATGACTCGGGCCATGGCCTTCGTGTTCTTGCCAGCCACGGTCGCACTCATGGTGCTTGCGCGTCCCATAATCTCCCTCGTCTTTGAGCACGGCGAGTTCGACGCCGAGGGAGTGCGGCTGGCCTCTCTGGCGCTTTACTGCTACGCCCCCGCCGTGGTCTTTTTGGCCGTGGAGGGTAGCATCAACAAGTGGTACTTTGCCCTCAAGGATACCGCCACGCCCAGCTATGCGGGGGTTGGCAGTGCCGTCCTGCATATGCTGATAGGTTGGTTCGGCACCTTCGTACTGAACGGCTCGGTCGCCGCCATCGCCCTTGCGTTGACGATTAGCAAATCGCTGAAGGTCATCGTCCTGTACGCCTTGCTGCGCGGGCGGGTGGAGGAGGTGAACCTTCGGGAGCAGGTGCGGTGGGGTTTGCGCCTGGCGGTCGCGATGGCCACCACCGCTGTGGTCATTTGGCTGCTGGCCGACCGCACCACGAGCCTTCTGGAAGCCTGGCATCCGCCGGTGGGCGGGACGAAAATGCGCCTCGCTGTCCTCCTGGCCGTTGTTGGTGGCGGTGGTGGCTTATGGTATGCGGCGGCTTGCTGGCTGTTTGGGGTGGAGGAGGTGCGGGCGCTGGGTGTTGGACTGGCTAAAAAGCTGAGGAGGGGACGGGCCGACGGCTGAGCCGCTGCGGGTTTTGCATGTCCTCGAAGCGATGCTCGGCGGCACCCGGCGTTACCTAATGGATGTTGCGTTGGGGCTGCCGCGAGAGAGTTTCCGCCAACACGTAGTGATTTCCCTGCGCCGTGCCGAGCAAGGAGCAAAGGATGTGGAGACGCTCCGTGCCGCGGGCGTCGAGGTCACAGTCCTGCCAATGCGCCGCAATCTCAGTCCCCTGACTGACCTGTCTTGCCTTGCGGCTCTGCGTCACATTATTGTTGCGTGGAGGCCGCACGTCATCCACGGCCACAGTGCTAAGGGAGGGTTTCTGGCACGGTGGGCGGCCCGCGGCCAACGCCTCCATCCTCGTCCCGTAGTGATCTACTCCCCTCACTGCTTCCCCTTCCAGATGCGCACTGACCCCCTCCGCCGTGCTTTATACTTGTGGCTGGAGCGCCTGGCTGCTCCGTGGTGCGGCCTCATCGTCGCGGTGAGCGAGGCCGAGGCCGAAATTGGCCAGCGCGCCGGCCTGAAGCCCTCCCAGGGCTATAGAGTCGTTCCGCCTGGCTTGAACGTCTCCCAGTACCCCATGGTCCCGCGATACCCCAGGAGTCAGCTCGGCCTGCCGGCTGGACGCCTTCTGGGTGTGGTCGGTGCCCTAAGCCCGCAGAAGGCTCCTGCTCTCGCCCTGAAAGCCTTTCAGCGAATAGCGAGCGACTTCCCTGATACTGTGATGGTTTTCGTCGGCGACGGGCCTCTTCGTGGCTGGCTCGAAGCGGCCGCTGCCGCTGCCAAACTTGCCAACCGTGTGGCCTTTCTCGGCCACCGGCACGACGTGCCCGAGTTGCTTCCCCACTTCTGTGCCGTAGTTTTGTCGTCCCGCTGGGAAGGTATGCCATATTCGCTTCTGGAGGCCATGGCAGCGGCGCGACCGGTAGTTGCTCCCAACATTCCCGGAGTGGCCGACGCCGTTGTCGGCGCAGGGGCAGGCATCTGCTTTCAGAGCGGTAGCGTGCCTTCGCTCGCGGCAGCACTGGCGGCAATGCTGGCCCTGCCTGCAGATGTTGTCGCGGCTTTCGGCACAGCAGGTAGGCGGTTGGTCGAAGCTCAGTATGCGGTTGCCGCAAGCGTCAGCAGACTGGCAGAAATTTATCAAGATTGCGCGGCGAAAGCTATTCAATCATAGACTGGGCCGCACGCTAAGCTGGCCGCGCGCACGGCTTCAGCGGATCCGCTTTTCCCCCTGATTTCCTTGACGTTTTGCTGCCTCGGGTGGTATACTTTTTCCGTCTTGAGTGGCGTTTCCACGGGGCCGAAACCCACCAAGCAGGGCGTCGCGACTGGGGTTGAGGGCGTTGCTGATGCGGCATTCCTCCGGCGCGTCGAGACCTCGCAGGAAGCTCGTGCGTCGGGCTGGGTAGCCCCCAACCTGCCGCACGCCCGCGCGGGGTGTCCCGAGGGGACGCGGCGGGCTGACAGCCCGCAAGAGGTGCTGACCAATGGCTGAGGCAACAGAGTACACAGCAAAGGACATTCGCGTCTTGAAGGGGCTGGAGGCTGTCCGCAACCGGCCCGCGATGTACGTGGGCACCACCAGCGCCCGCGGCCTTCACCATATCCTTTACGAAGTCGTGGATAACTCCATTGACGAGGTCTTCGCGGGCGCATGCGACCGCATTGACGTCACCCTGTACGAAGACGGCACCGCCGAAGTAGTGGATAACGGCCGCGGCATCCCCGTGGACGAACATCCCACGGAAAAGCGCTCCGCTCTCGAGGTGGTGATGACGACGCTCCATGCAGGCGGCAAGTTTGGCGGTGGGGGCTACAAGGTTTCCGGTGGCTTGCATGGCGTGGGTGTCTCATGCACCAATGCCCTCTCGGAATGGCTCGAGGTCGAGGTGAGTCGCGACGGCGCCAAATGGTACCAGCGCTATGAGCGCGGCAAACCCGTGACCAAGGTTGAAAAGCGAGGCAGCGCGAGGGGTACCGGCACCAGGGTGCGGTTCAAGCCAGATGCCCAGATTTTTGAAACCATTGACTTCGACTTCGATACCGTTGCCCGCCGTCTTCGCGAGCTTGCTTATCTCGCTGGCGGCGTCAAGATAACCCTCCGGGATCGCCGCGGTGCCCAGCCTCGGGAAGAGGTGTTTTATTACAAAGGCGGCATTAGAGCCTACGTGGAGCACCTAAACGAAGGGAGCGATGTCCTGCATCGCCCGATTTATTTTCGCGGTGAGCGCGAGGGCGTAGAGGTGGAGATCGCCATCCAGTATAACGATGGCATCCATGAGACCATCCTCAGCTACGCTAACGCCATTCACACCGCCGAGGGCGGCACACACCTGAGCGGTTTCAAGAGCGCTGTGACCGCCGCGATCAACAACTACGCCTTTTCTTCGGGCATGCGCAAGGAAAAGCAGCGCCGCCTTACCGGAGACGAAGTACGTGAGGGCATGACTGCCGTAATTTCCGTCAAGCTCCGCAACCCCCAGTTCGAAGGCCAGACCAAGACCAAACTCGGCAATTCGGAGATCGAGGGCCTCGTTTATAGTATCGTCTATGAAGGCCTGAGCGAGTTTCTTGCGGAGAATCCTGCAATTGCCAAGCGCATCGTCAACAAGGCGGAGACGGCCGCCCGCGCCAACGATGCTGCCCGCCGAGCCGCCGAGGCCACTCGAAAAACCGCCCTCTCAGGCGCCAGCCTTCCCGGCAAGCTCGCTGACTGCTCCTCGCGCAATCCCGAGGAGAGCGAGCTCTTTCTTGTGGAGGGAGATTCGGCTGGCGGTAACGCCAAGCAAGCGCGCGACAGTCGTTTCCAGGCCATTCTGCCTCTGCGCGGCGTCATCATAAACGTCGAGAAAAACCGCCTCGACCGCGTACTGTCCAACGAAGAAATCCGCGCCATCATTACGGCCCTCGGCACCGGCATCACCCCCCATAGCGGCAACGGCGAGGCTGAAAACGGCGGCGAGGAAGCCACCAGCAAGTTCGACCTCAGCAAGCTGCGCTACCACCGCATCATCGTCATGGCCGACGCCGATGTGGACGGCTCTCACATCCGCACGCTGGTGCTTACCTTCTTTTTCCGCTACATGCAGCCCCTCATCCGCGCTGGGCACCTGTACATCGCTCAGCCGCCCTTGTATCGCGTCAAGGCCGGCAAGGAAACCCATTACGCTCTCGACGACGAGGCTTTGAAGGCTCTCTTAGATAAGCTGGGCAAGCGTGTGACGGTGTATCGCTTCAAGGGCCTTTCGGAGATGGACCCCGAGGACCTGGCCCAGACAACCATGGAACCGGCAACGCGCAAGCTCCGGCAGGTCACGCTGGAGGAGGCCGAGGAAGCCTCGCACATCATTTCTGTGCTGATGGGCGATAACGTTGAACAGCGGCGCGAATTTCTCGTCCAGCACGCAAAAGCCACCCAAGACCTCGACCTCTGGGCCTAGTGGTGTACGCGCTCTGCCTGCGGCGGCGACGCCCGCCCACACGCTGTCAAGCACGCAGGACACGACAGTTACGTGACCTTGCCGCGCTGATGGCGCGGTTTTTGTGAGGTAGCTAAATGGCAGCTCATGAAGAACGACGGATTGCTGCAGTAATCGAGCCCATCTCCATTGAGGAGGAGATGACCGATAGCTTCACGCGATTTGCGCTGTCGGTCATCATGGCCCGCGCCATTCCCGACGTCAGGGATGGCCTGAAGCCTTCTCAGCGGCGCATTCTCCTCGCCATGCAGAAGGAGGGTCTGACGCCCGACCGTCCTCATGCCAAGTGCGCCGCCATCGTCGGCGAGACGATGAAGACCTACCACCCGCACGGCGACCAGCCCATCTACGACACGCTCGTGCGGATGGCCCAGGACTTCAACATCCGTTATCCGCTAATTGACTCCCAGGGGAACTTCGGTTCCCTGGACGGCGACCCGCCGGGCGCGATGCGCTATACGGAAGCCCGTCTTTCGCCGGTCGCCATGGCGATGCTGCAGGACCTGGACAAGGACACTGTGGACTGGCAGCCCACCTTTGACGAGCGCGCTCAGGAGCCGAAGGTCCTTCCGGCATTGTTTCCCAACCTGCTTGCCAACGGGGCTTCTGGCATTGCCGTCGGTTATGCAACCAACATCCCGCCGCATAACTTAGCCGAGCTTGTCGAGGCCGCCATCTACGTGCTCGACAATCCGGCCGCCACGACGGAGCAGATAATGCGCCGAATGCCTGGGCCGGACTTTCCCACCGGCGGCATTATTCTTGGACGCAAGGGCATCCGTGACTACATGGACACCGGCCGCGGGTCCGTGACCATGCAGGGCCGCGCTGTCGTCGAACCCCTCGACCGCAACCGCCAGGCTATCATCATCACAGAGCTTCCCTATCAGGTTTCCCGCGCTACCGTAGTCCAGCAAATTGCCAAGCTCTACGCCGAAGGCAAGCTGGACGGCGTCGTTGACCTGCGCGACGAATCAGACCGCAAGGGTATGCGCGTCGTCGTCGAACTCAGGCGCGACGCCAATGCTTCTGTCATACTCAACAAACTCTACAAGCACACGGCTCTTCGCAGCAGTTTTGCCGTGAATATGCTGGTACTGGTGCCGGTCGGGGAGGCCCTGGTGCCGCGGCAGTGCAATGTCCGGGACGTTCTCAATCACTTCCTCATTCACCGCCGCCAGGTAATAGTTCGGCGGACAAAATACCTTCTCAAGCAGGCCGAGGAGCGCGCCCACATCGTCGAGGGCCTTCTCAAGGCTCTTGACGTGATTGACCGTGTCATTGACCTCATCCGCAAATCTGCCAATCGCACCGAAGCGCGTCAGGGGCTGATGCATACTTTCGGCTTCTCGGAACGCCAGGCCGAGGCCATCCTCTCGATGCAGCTCGGTCAGCTCACCCGCCTCAGCCGGGAAGAACTGGAACGCGAAATGAAGCAGCTTCGCGCCGCCATCCAGGAGTACAACGAGATTCTTGGCTCCGAGGAACGCCAGTCAGAGGTGATCAAGAAGGAGCTTCGGCAGCTCGCCCGGGATTTGGGCGACGAGCGCCGCACCCGCATTCTTGAGGAAGAGGCCACCGACATTTCCATCGAAGACCTCATTGACCAGGAGGACGTGGCCATCACCGTCACCCGTGACGGCTACATAAAGCGCATGCCCGTGGACACCTATCGCCCGCAGGGCCGTGGCGGGCGCGGCGTCCTGGCCCTCACCAAGAAAGAAGAAGACTCCGTCCAGGAACTTTTCGTCGCCAGCACGCACCATCATCTACTGTGCTTCACCAACACCGGCCAGGTCTATCGCATTAAGGCTTACCAAGTCCCGATGGCCTCGCGTACGGCTCGCGGCACGCCGGTACAGAACATCGTCCCTCTCGAAGAAGGCGAGACAATCACGGAATTCATCGCCGTCCCCAGTTTCGACATGGGGGGCTACTTGTTCATGGTCACCGGGCACGGCGTGCTGAAAAAGGTGCCGCTTGAGGAGTTTGATACGCCGCTGAAGTCCAAGGGAATCCGCGCCATCACGCTGGACGCGGGTGACCAGCTGCGCTGGGTGCTGTGGACTGATGGCACGCGCGACGTGGTTCTCATCACGAGCCGGGGAAAGGCCAATCGGTTTGATGAGGAGGACGTCCGCCCTATGGGGCGGGCTGCCCGCGGCGTGCAGAGCATGTCCCTGGCTAAGGACGAGCGCCTAGTGGCTGCCATCAGCGTTCGCAAAGATGACAAGCGGGATTTGCTCGTCGTCAGCGAGAAGGGCCTGGGTAAGCGCACGCCCCTTAAGGAGTACCCGCGCAAAAGCCGGCGCGCCCATGGCGTCATCACCATGCGCGTGACTGACAGGACGGGGCCGGTGGTGGGCGCGGCCGTGGTCGAGCCGGATGACGAGATAATGTGCATCACCGCCCAAGGCGTGCTTTTGCGCTGCCGTGTGGGCAGCATCCGCCAGACTGGCCGGGCTGCCTCGGGCGTACGAGTGGTCCGCCCTGACGACAACGACCGCGTTATCGCTGTGGCCAAAATCGTCCGCTACGCCAAAGGGGCCGAAGAGGAGGAGGTGGCCGACCGGCCAATTCTTGTCTGACGGGCCGCGGCCAGACCTGCCGGCTTGCCGCGTATCCCGCCTTGCATGGGGTGTAGAACCATGGCCACCGGCAAAGATCGCAGAAGGGCTGAGCTTACGGAAAATGCCCGGCGAGTGCTGGCGCGGCGCTACTTGCTCAAAGACGACGCCGGCCGGCCCATCGAGGAGCCGGAAGATATGTTCTGGCGGGTGGCCAGCAACATCGCCTCGGCCGAAGCTAACTACGGCGCGTCGGAGGCCCAGGTCGGGGAATGGGCCATCCGCTTTTACGACGCGATGGCCTCCCTGGAGTTTCTTCCGAATAGCCCCACTCTCATGAACGCCGGCAGGGAGTTCCAACAGCTCTCTGCTTGCTTCGTCCTGCCCGTCGAAGACTCCATGGAGAGCATCTTCGAGGCCGTCAAGAACACGGCCCTCATCCATAAGTCCGGAGGGGGCACGGGTTTTTCCTTCTCCCGTCTGCGCCCCAAAGATGACATCGTTTCCTCCACTAAGGGCGTCTCGTCGGGACCGGTTTCCTTCATGAACGTTTTCGACGCTGCCACCGATGCCATCAAGCAGGGCGGCACGCGCCGCGGCGCTAACATGGCCGTGTTGCGCGTTGACCATCCTGACATCCTCGAGTTCATCACCGCCAAGCGCGACGAGACCAAACTCACGAACTTCAATATCTCGGTGGCTGTCACTGACGCTTTCATGAAGGCCGTCGAAGACGATTCTGAATATCCCCTGGTAAACCCGCGCAACGGTGAGGTCGTGCGGCGGCTTCGCGCCCGCGAAGTTTTTGACCTCATCGTGGAGTGCGCCTGGGCGTCGGGCGAACCGGGGATGATTTTCCTCGACCGCATCAATCGCGACAACCCCACCCCAAAACTGGGCGAAATTGAGAGCACCAACCCCTGTGGAGAGCAACCCTTGCTGCCATACGAATCGTGCAATCTTGGCTCCATCAACCTTGCACGCATGACCCGCGGCCCTGTTGGCTTGGCCGAGATTGATTGGGAGAAGCTTGCTGCCACTGTCCGCCTGGCCGTCCGTTTCCTCGACGACGTAATTGACATGAACAGGTTTCCGCTGCCCCAGATTGCCGAGATGACCCTTGGCAACCGCAAGATTGGCCTGGGCGTCATGGGCTTCGCCGATATGCTTATACTCCTCGGCGTGCCGTACGATTCCGACCGCGCTGTCGAAGTGGCTGAAGAGGTCATGGGCTTTATTCAGCAGGAAGCGCGTGCGGCTTCCGCCGATCTCGCCGCGCAACGCGGCCCCTTTCCCAACTGGCAAGACAGCATCTGGGCACAGCGCGGCATTAAAGTCCGCAACGCGACCTGCACTACCATCGCTCCGACCGGCACCATATCTATCATCGCCGGCTGCTCCTCCGGCATCGAGCCGCTGTTCGCCGTGGCCTTCAAGCGACACGTTCTTGGCGGCGAAACTCTCGTTGAGGTGAATCCGCTATTCGAGCAGGCCGTTAGGAACCGCGGGCTGTACTCCGAGGAGCTCATGGCGGCCGTTGCTGAGCATGGCGCCGTGCGCCCGCTTTCTGACCTGCCTGACGATTTGCGTGAGCTTTTCGTCACCGCCCACGAGATAAGCCCTGAGCAGCACGTCCGCATCCAGGCGGCCTTTCAGCGCCACACCGATAACGCCGTGTCCAAGACCATCAACTTCCGCAACCAGGCCACCCGGGAAGAAGTCGCCCAGGCCTATTGGCTGGCCTATGAGCTTGGCTGCAAGGGGATTACGGTCTATCGGGATGGGTGCCGCCGCGAGCAGGTGCTTACCACCGGCAAGACTGACAAAGCCCGGCGCGTGCCATATGGCATTGAGCCGCGCCCCCGCCCGGAGGTCGTACAGGGGCAGACCCGGGTAATGTCCACCGGCTGTGGAAAGCTCTACATCACCATCAATTTCGACGAGCGGGGCCCCTTTGAGGTCTTCGGTAACATGGGCAAGGCTGGCGGCTGCGCTGCCTCTCAGACAGAGGCCCTGGCCCGTATGATTTCCCTGGCCTTGCGCTCGGGCATTCCGCCGGAGCACGTCATCAAGCAGCTCATCGGGATTTCATGCCATCAGCCTGCTTGGGAGCCCGGCGGCGGGAAAATCCTCTCTTGCGCCGACGCCTTCGGCAAGGCTCTCCAGCGCGCCGTAAACGCCGAGGCTGGCCAGCTTAGGCTTGGCCTTGAGGCTGGCGAGAAGCCGGTGGGGGCTGGCGCTTGTCCCGATTGCGGCGGGGCCATGTACCAAGAAGAAGGCTGCCTTGTCTGCCGCGACTGCGGCTATTCCAAGTGTGTCTGATGAGGACGACCGCGCCCAGTGCGTTGGAGATGATTGACAGATGCCCTTGGTGGTGGTGACGGGCGGGTGTGGCTTCATCGGGTGTAATCTCGTGCGGCTGCTCTTACGTGAAGGCGGCCCAGACCTGCGCGTGCGCGTTTTTGATGCTCTTACCTATGCTGGCGACCTGCGCAACCTGGCGGACGTTATCGGCGACGAGCGACTGGAGGTGATTCAGGGGGACGTGGCTGATCCGGCGGCAATCAGCGCGGCTCTGTGCGGCGCTGACCAGGTCTATCATCTTGCCGCTGAGAGCCATAACGACCGTGCCATCCTTGACCCCTGGACGACCTGGCGCGCCAATGCCGACGGCGCTGCCCGCCTTCTAATAGCCGCACGGGATGCCGGAGTCGGCCGGTTGCTTTTTGTCTCCACCGATGAGGTCTATGGCGTCGCTGCCGAGGGTCAGAGATTTTCTGAGGACGCGCCACTAAACCCCCGCGGCCCGTACCAAGCCTCGAAGGCTGCCGGTGACTGTCTTGCCAGGGCATTTTTCGAGACTTATGGCCTGGGCGTCATCATCGCGCGCCCAACAAACAACTACGGTCCGTATCAGTTTCCGGAGAAGCTGATTCCCGTGCTGGTGTGGCGGGCGCTTCACGACGAGCCGTTGCCCTTGTATGGCGACGGTCGCCAGCGCAGAGATTTTCTGCACGTCGAGGATTGCTGTCGTGCTCTGGTGCTGCTGATGGAGAAGGGCGTACCCGGCCAGGCCTATAACATCCCCGGCGGCAACGAACACGCCAACATTGAAGTGGCCCGCGCCGTCCTGCAGCTTCTCGGGAAGCCTGAGACCCTCATTCGGTTTGTGGCAGACCGTCCAGGCCATGATTTTCGATACGCCCTGGATGGCCGCAAGCTCGCTGCCCTCGGCTGGCGCCCCTTGATTCCGTGGCAGCAGGGGCTTCGCGACACCGTGGCGTGGTACGTGGAGAACCGCGACTGGCTGGAGTACATGCTGGCAAAGGCACGAGATTTCCTCGACCGCTGGTACGCTAACCGGTCGTGAGCCGCGCCGCAGTCGGCGCCACTTCCGCGTCTGGCTTATGTCCTGAGCATCGCCGCCGGCCTGGCGATTTCGGCCACGGCTCGCGCGGCGGCTTCAACGTCCTCCAGCGAGGTAAAGGGCCCGACGCTGAACCGTACGGCGCCGCGATGGAAAGTGTGCTGGGCTTGGTGCGCCCAGGCTGCGCAGTGCAGACCCGCCCTGGTCAATATCCCGCGCTGCTCGAGTTCATATGCCACTTCTGCGGGATCCAGCTCGCCTACGTTGATGCATACCAGCCCCGCCCGCATGTCCGCCCTCCTGGTGCCGTAGATTTCCACTGCCGGTGTCTCTGCGAAGGCGTCCAGCAGGCCCTGCATCATCTCCACCTCGTGGCTGCGTATTGCTGTGATGCCTCGCGCTGCTATCCAGCGAAGAGCGGCGAGCAGCCCGGCGCAGCCCGGGCCGTTGATGGTGCCGCTCTCCATGGCCTCGGGCCACTCCTCGGGTTGTGTGTCCTTCTCCGAGAAACTGCCCGTGCCGCCATGGCAAAGCGGCTCGACCTCCAGGCCAGGCCGCACGTACAAGGCCCCCGTGCCCTGTGGCCCGAGGAGTGCTTTGTGGCCTGTCACTGCAACCATGTCCAGACCCCAGTCGTCAATTTGCAGCGGCAGTACACCTGCCGACTGGCTGGCATCCACCAGCACCACTAGACCGTGGTCGTGGGCTGCAGCAGCCATTTCTCGGATGGGTACTATCTCGCCCGTAACGTTGCTGGCGTGCACCATTACGAGTAGCTTGGTTTTGGCCGTTACGAAGCGCGGCAGGTCGGCCGGGCTTGCCCCCATCCCGGGCACGTGGGGGAGTTTCGTCACCCGGATCCCGCGCGCTTTCTCCAAGTATCGGAGTGTCCGGGCCACAGCGTTGTGCTCGATAGACGTGGTGAGCACGTGGTCGCCAGGCTTGAGAAAACCCTTCAGTGCTGTGTTTATGGCCTGCGTAGCGTTGAGCGTCATCGCCCAGCGGGTTGCCTCACGCGTGCCCAGCAGTTGGCTTAGTGAGCGGCGGACGTCATACAGTAGTTGTGACGCCGCCATGGCGAAAGTGTGCGCACCCCGTCCAGCACTTCCCGCCAGGGTCAGGATGTTCTCCCGTACGGCTTCCGCTACTTCCGGTGGCTTTGGGAAACTTGTCGCAGCGTTGTCGAGGTATATCAGGGGCCGGCTGCTCTCCCTGCATCGGCCTTGGGGTTGTTCTCCTGAGGCCATGGTCGCCACCTCAGCTCTCCGACCATCCGTTTGCCTACTAAGTGCCACTCTCTACTGCCAGGTCATGCAGCGGCACAGGTTTCCATCCTTTCCTCGGCTCGCCCACATACGTGCTGCCCAGCCTGGCACCCCGCAGCAGTATCCCCACCGCCCGCGTCGCTGCCGTCCATGGGATGCGCAGCGCCACCCCACAGCCCGCCGTCAGCGTCCTTGGCCGGGGCACAAGAACTGCTTCAGCCAGGCCTGCTTCTTCCAGGAGCGTTGCGGCCTCTATGGCTTCTGTGGTGCGGTCGTAGGTGACGAGGAGGTATCCCATCGGTCTTTGTGTCCGTCCGTCGCAGGGGTCAGCCTGTGGGCTTCTCAGGCGGACGATAAAGCTCTCGCAGGCGCTGATGCTCGCGAGCTCCACGGACGGCGTCCCAGATGGAATACGTGTAGATAATGAGGTATCCGATTCCGCCAAATACGAGGCAGAAGATTTCGCGTCCGTGGCTGGTTTCCGGACTGAGGAGACCAAAAACGCCGTTGACGGCCAGGCCCAGAGTTACCATGGCACCCGCTGTCAGAGCTGCCCCCTTCTCGTATTCGCCGTTGTACAGTTGCCCCAATCCAGGGAATAGGCCGGAACGCATGGCGGCCCCCTCTGCCTGCGGGTGGCCGATTCCGCGCAAAGTGCGGTCCTCCAACTGCATCTGCAGCATCCGTTGCTGGAACTCGGCGCTCTTGTGCTGCAGTACCACCTCACCGAGCTTTCTTTGTGCGTCGGCGTTGGCCGGCTCTAGCTCTGCGGCCAACCTATACTCTGCCTCTGCTTCCTCCAACTGGCCCAAGGCTGCTTTCGCGTCTCCAAGAAGCTCGTGGGCCGTTGTACTTGCCGGCCGCGCGGCAACCAGCCGCTGAGCGATCTCAAGGGCCTCTTCTGCGCGCTTGACGTGGAGCGCCAGACGCGCCTGGTCGTACAATTCCTGGAATTCCTCGTCGCTCAGTTCGGGATGCTCCTCTGCCACCGTGCCAACCTCTCGGCGAGGCCGCCCCGCTTGCCAGTCTCACTCTCCGAGCTGCTGCGGGCCGCCGTCGGTGACTTCCTCGCGGGGTGCGTCCGCCCACAGCCGCTCTAGCGCGTAATACTCACGGGCCTCTTGTGTGAACACGTGGGCCACCACGCTCAAATAATCCAGCAGCACCCACCGCCCTTCTCGCCGTCCCTCAACGTGTCCCGGCCTCACTCCCTGCTCCAGCAGTTCCTCCACCATCTCGTCGGCCACCGCACCAACATGCACTGCTGACCGGCCCGTGCACAGCACGAAGTAGTCGCAAATGGGTGTCAGTTTTCTTACGTCGAGTATCACTACGTTCGTGGCGCGGCGTTTTAGGGCAGCCCGCGCCAGCGCGTATGCGCGCTCCCGGGCATCCAAGAGTGTCCTCAACCTCCCTCGTTCACGGCATGGGCCGAGTAGTCCTGACCGATGATAACGCGAATTTCCGCCAGCCCTAGCTCCGACCGCACAACTTCGACGTTGCGCTCCCCCAGGTCCAGCGCCAGCTTCTCGGCTATCTCGCGAGTGCCTTCTGGATATTCCACTCGGCAGTGCAGCAAATCCATCCTCTCAGCGTTGCCGGTCCGTGCGATGACCCAGCCAAGGCTTTCGAGGCGCTTAGCGGCTATGGAGGCCGCCCCCTGAATGCCCGAGCCGTTGAGCACAACCACGGGCGGCTGGTTGACCATTGCCCCGCTCAGATGCGCTTCTGCCTGTTCCATCAGCTTCTGGAACTTGTCCTCCAGAAGCTCGGCGTAGTACACGCCTCCTATTCGCGCGTCTCGCACGGGCACGGTCTCCGTCATAAGGTCCGTAGCGGTCATCGTTTTGGCCACCCGCAACATGTCCACGGCATCCCGCCACGAGACGTTTGTATCGAGGCGTCGCAGCACATAGCTGCCTGCCCGCAGCAGCGCCGGCAGGTTTGCCACCTTCACCTTTTGCTCTATCACAGCGCGGATGAACTGCTGCTGGCGCCGGGTGCGCATCAGGTCACTGTCGCCGTGACGGTAGCGAACGAAACCCATGGCTTCGTATCCGTTGAGGTGGTGCCAGCCGGGCTTGAGGTGGATGTGGAGGTTGCCCCAATTATCGTCGTAGTTCATCCCCCGTCCGCGCCCCTCCACGTCTGGCACTTCAATGTCAACACCGCCGAGGATGTCAACCGCCTTGACGAAAGTGTCGAAGTCGCAGCGGACGTAGAAGGGAATTTCAACGCCCAAAAGGGCTTCCACGGTTCGGCGTGTCAGTTCTGGCCCACCGTAGGCGTAGGAGTGGTTGATTTTGTCCACGCCGTGGCCTGGGATGGGCACGCGCAGGTCGCGGGGTATTGAGATAAGAACAGCGCGGTGCAGGCGCGGAGCGATGAAGAGCACCATGGTCGTATCCGCGCGCCCCTTGTCATGGGGCCTCGTATCAGAGCCAATGAGCACGAACCGGACGACCTCCGCTCCACCGAAGGGCTCCGGCAGAGGATGCATGAGGCTAGGATGTTGGCTTTTGTTGCCGCTGGCGGCTGCCGGATTAGCGATGGTGTCGTAGCAGCCTACCGCTCCAATTACCAGCACGACCGTCGCCAGAAACGCAACCATCGCGTCGGGAATTCGCCCTTGGGTCTTCGCGCCGCGGCTGCCTTGTGTGCTCCCAGGGGATTTTCTCATGGTCTATACAGGCTCATCTTATTGATGTAGTCCACCACCGCGTCCGCTGTCAGGTGCCGGATTGACCTTCCCTCGGCTACGCGCCGGCGCAGCTCCGTAGATGAAATCTCTATGCCGGGCATGGGCATGGTCAGTATGCGGGCTGCTCGTTCCGCTCCCACCACGGCGGCCAGGCGACCGAGATCGAAGCCCGGCCGGTGCACAGCCACCAGGTGGGCCTCGCCCAGAATGACGTCAGGCTCGCGCCACGACATTATCTCGAGGACTGCATCTGCGCCGGTTATGAAGTAAAGCTCTGTATTGGGACCGACGCGGGCCCGGAAAGCGCGGATTGTGTCCACAGTATACGATGGCCCTGGCCGCTCCAGCTCCTCTCGAGAAACTTCAAAGAACGGGTTGCTCGCAGTTGCTAGCACGCACATGGCGTAACGGTGCTCGGCCTCTGTGACTTGATAGTCCTTCTTGTGCGGGGGCTGGCGGTTCGGCACGAACACCACGCGGTCAAGCCGAAATTGCTCTCTTGCCTCTTCAGCCACCACCAAGTGGCCGAGATGTATGGGGTCGAAGGTGCCACCCATCAACCCTAGACGCATGACTGGCTTCCAATTTCGCCGAGCTTGTCCCATCGAACGCCCAACATTGTAACACCGCGGGTAGCCACCTACAAAGCCTGCCAAAGCAAAGAGCTACACTGCCCCTTCCATGTGTGAAGCGGGCCGCCTGCGGAAGGCTGCTGATAATCGCGCACAGTTCCGCCGCTTCCATGCGTGAAGAGGGCCGCCCGCTTTTCTCAAACAGACGAGCTTGCGCCGGCTCTCATAAGAAGCTCTGCCAGGCGCCTGAAAGCGTGTCGGACGCTGCTTTGCATCCTCTCGACGCTTTGCGATTGCAGAAAGTTCTCACCGTTTTCAACTTGCTGCGCCCAAGCCGCCACGTGCTCCAGCGCGGGCTGCGCTGCGTGAGGATAGCCCACCGCGTCGCAGAATGCTGCCACCTTGGGGTCGTAGTCCACACCGAAGGCCTCCACGCCGGCAGTCGCGGCGAATATTAGTGCGTGGAGCCGCGCTGCGACGACACCGCAGGCACCGGCTACAATGGCCGCTCCGATACGGGGGTCTTCTGGTGTTGGCAGGGCCATGCCGTGGGCAATGCCAGCCACCTCCCGCGCCAGGGTCTCATCGGCCGCCTGGAAGGGCATGACAACTACAGGCCGCTCGAGGCTCGCCAAGGCTCGCGCTGCTTCGGCCACGGCTTCTTCAGCTCCTGCCACCTGCCGCGGCACCACCAGCCAGTAGCCTTCTGGAAGCCGTGCCCCAGTTCCCGCGAGCCATTGCCGTGTCTCCTCTGGGCTGGCTGACTTGAGAAGCAGTGCTGGATCACCTGCCACCTCGGCGGGCTTTCGCAGGCCCATCCGCAGTAGCAATTCTGCGCTATTTTCATCGCGGACGATGAGGAGACGTGCCTTCCCAAGCAGCAAAACAGTTAGCGAACGCCACAGCCATCGGCGCAGCGGCCCGACGCCTTGGCAGAAAATGGCGTAGGGCCTTCGAGCGATCCTGGCGGCTAATAGCACGCCCAAGTAGTAGGCCGGCGACATGCACGAGGTCGCATCTTGGATGAGCCCGCCCCCGCCCTGAACGAGTACGTCGCTGCGCCGCAATGCCCGCCAGAGGCACCTTAGGCTCCAACGGTCGCAGGCCTCAAGTCCGTAGGTCCGTTGTGTTGCCGCCGGGTCGCCGGAGAGCACTTCCAGTTCCACCTGCGGCAACTGGGTCACCAGCTCCTGGGCAATAGCGGCCAGAATTGCCTCATCGCCCAGGTTGCCAAAGCCGTAGTAGCCCGACAAAAGTGCGCGCATATCCTTCACGTACGGGGCCGCGAAATCAATCTTTCTGCAACCCACCACACCGCGATGAGCACAAGCCCCGCCGCCGCGCCAAGCCCCAGCCCCAGCCCCACCCGCTGCGCCGTAAGCAGATATGGGCTATGCAGATGGCAAAAGCTGTTGGCCACCGAAGCTTGCCCCACTGATCCAGCGGCCAAGGCTATCCAAGCGCCGCGCTTTCGCCCGCGATACACCAGCCATAGCCCCAGTAGAAGCGCAGGGTGTCCAATCGCAAACTCCTTAGTCCGCGGTCTTACCCCGAAGGTTTGCTCCAACATGGTACGGGCCGTCATCTCGACGCCCGATTTGCCTGCCGGAGGTTCGTTTCCGGACCGAACCAGCATTAGTGCCGCCGCTGCCAGCACAAGGACGGCCGCCGCGGCGTGCCAATATCGCACACTCGCCTGCGCTGCTTCGGTGAGCCCCGCAACGAGGGCCGGCCATTCGGCTACAGGCCCTCCCTCCAACCGCCACTCTTGGTAGGTCCTCGTGGACCGCGCCACCTGGACCACGATAGCCACCAGTGGCGGCAACAGCAGCGACAGCTTCACTCCACGGAATACATCAGCCCCTGAAAGATGAAGTCGGTCGCTGAGAAGCCCCGCGGCCATCGTTGCTCCCGCCGCACTCACAGCCGTGACCACGATGAGCGTCAGCAGCGCCGACCAGAGGGGCTGCGTGGTGCTCTCGTCGGGCGGCCGGATGAACAGTACTCCCGCGCTGGCCGCCAGGATTACTCCGCCGAGCGCCAGAAGGTCCGTCCACAGGCCGCCAGCGGCGCCTAAGAGGGCTGCCGCTGCTGCGGCCCCTACCATCGCCGCCGGCGTCAGCGTCCATGCCCATCCGAGCACGCCAGCCACGGCCAGCGCCAGGCCAGCCAGGCCTACCCCGATGGCCGCACGCACGGGCAGGTGAGTGTGGGTCGCTGGCGGCAGCGGCGGCTCGCCGAGGGAATAGCCGCTTGCTCGCAGTCGGCTGGCGATGCCTTCGAGATAATTCACGTTTGCCGAAAGAACGTCCTCCCCTACGGGCGCAGTCGGCATGAGCCGCACGTAGAGCACGCGGATGCCTCGCTCCCGCACGGCCCGCAGGTAGCGGTCGGTGGCCTGCTGTGGGGTGAGGACGTGCATCTCGTCCTCGGTAATGCTGTGCGTCCGAAGTACTCGGCCTCCCAGCAGCCGCGCCAGCTTGTCAGCCCCGAGCTGCGGGCTTAGTTCCAGCCATCCAAACTTGAGCTGGTTGGCGTCGAGGGCGTCCTTCGTGGCGGCCAGGCAAAGAGGATTGCCTACGACCTCACCACCGAGAAAGACAACAATGGTGGCGCCTATAGCCCGCGCTAATTCGAGCGAGCCTCTCACTGCCTCGGCGGAGGAGATGAGGCCCGGTCGGGGGCGCGCCACCAGCCTCAGGCCTGCCTGCCTCACCAGCGCTGCGGCTTGTGCGTCATAGCCCAGGCCGAACTCCCCGGCCTGACACACCGCCTGAGGCACCAAAAACGACCGTCCCACCGGCATGATGGGCGGCAACTTGCCCCCGGCCTCAACCGTTCCTTCGAGGGTTATGCCCTTGGCCCGCAGCGCATTCTGCACCTGGTCGCCGGCCGCCCAAGCCGCTACGTTGACCACCACGTGCCCTGCCGGCACGAAGCTCTGCGGCACAAGAGGGCCGCTCAGCACCTGTAGGATGCCTCGGTCTTCCAGACCCTGAACGGTGTCCTCGGCTAGGGCCACGTGGCTGGCCACCGGCTGCAGACGGTGCAAGACCGTCTCGATGCCGAGGCCTGAAGCCGCAGCGAGCTTTTGTACTTCGTCCCAGTCAACTACTACGGCAACTTCGCCGGGGCGCTCGCTGCCGAGCCGCTGGCTCACCTGCCAGCCTGCCGCGGCCAGACCCACGACCCCCATCGCTGCGATGATAGCGTACCTTGTTGGCATTTATAGCTCCCGCCTCGACGACGGCCTGTAGCCGTCACACAACAAACAAGGCAGCCCCGCCGGGCTGCCCCGTTTGTCCGTTGCCCGGGATGCGGACGGTTTGCCCCCTGTCGCGCCATCCAAAGCCGTCTCCGCTGCCGCCTGGCCTCGACGGCGCCCCTCCGTTCCTTTGCTGTCCGCCGAAAGTATAACCTGGGCTCGGCAGGCGCTCAAGTTGGGCCGCTCGACGTTATGCTTGCTCTTTTCCCTCGCCCCAGCTTGCGGCTGCAAAAAACCTTACAGCGCCCTCACACGAACTTGTTCCGCAGTCCTCCGGCGCCACGTCTACCCCTTGCGTATCCTCTTGCCGGAAAAGCCTGACGGGCTGCTCACGCTTTCTTCTTTTCTCGGCGCCCCGCTTGCGCACCGAAAGTCCCTTCCGCAGCCTTTGTCACCCTTGCCGCGGGCGCTTACGATCCACACGCCACTGGGCGAGGCGCTTGCGGATTTCTTCCTCAATGTGCGCAGGCAGACGTCCTTCCGGCAAAGGCTCGGCCGGCTCCGGCACACACTTCATCTCTGGCAACTCTGGGGCTTCTATACGCTCAGGAGCGGCGGCTGGCACTTCTTTGGGAAGCGCCGGCCTTGGCTGCGGGTACTCACCCCGCACCATCCCTCGCAAGACTGCGAGGGCCGCTGCCTTGTCGGGCAGAGCGCCTCGGGTATCAATATCTTCCGGCAGAGGCACGGGTTCCGGCGCCCCCACGCATGACGGACAGCCCTTCTGGCACGGACAGTTTTCCACGAGTTCGAGGGCCGCCGCCAGCACCTCATCCATCCGCTCGAAGACTCTCCTGGCGTAGCCCACGCCACCTTCGAAGCGGTCGTAGATAAATATGGCCGGCGTGGCGAGGTTGGCCGAGTCTTTGACCGCCCCTATGTCGGCTGGGTCGCACATTACCAGCGCCGGCAGCACACCGGCGATGGCATTGGCCGCGCCCAACATTCCCTCTTCCGGTTGCAGGCCAGCTTCCCTCAGCGCTCTGAGCAGGTTTCTGGGAGGAGCGACGTAGGCGGCTTCGGTGTAGAGTTGGTGAGGGGGCAGGTTCAGGCCACCAAAGCCCAAGCTGTCCGAGCCGTAGAATTTTATCTTGCGGAACATGTACACGAGGCTAGTGACTTGAGCCGGCCCCAGGCCCTTTTGCCAGCGCTCGGCTTTTTGTTCTGTCCAAGCGTCACCTTGGCGAATCATGCGTATTTCGGCACGGTCCACGCCCACGGTGAAGTAATCCGTTTCCTGCGCGCGCACGGTGGCCACTCGGCGCTCTAGGTCCAGGTTTTCGACGAAATAGGTCTCGCCCTCGTGCAAATAGATGGCCTCGGTATGCAGGCTCGTGAAGGCGTTCCACTCGTCCGTGGTTCCGATGACGCGGGGTTTGCCAGAACTCACATCCTCAATGGTGTAGGTGTTGGGATCGGCGTTGCGCAGGTTGATGTCGCCGGCAGGATATTCGGGGCCGCTCCAGTACCAACGCCCGCTGATTTCGGTGGCCTCGCCGACGTCGGCAAGTATCCGCACGATCCCTGGCGTGTCGGGACCGAAGTACTCCAAGTCCCCAGCATCCAGCGGCAGCTCCTGAAGCGCACAGCGCAGGTGAGCTGCCAGAACGAAGGGATTTCTCGCGTCCGTAATGACGTCTTCGTGCCGTTGGCCGAAAAAGTAGTCCGGATGGGTCACCATGTACTGGTCCACGGGCTGCGAAGAGGCTATAAGCACGGCCAGCGACTCGTCACTCTTGCGTCCTGCCCGGCCGGCCTGCTGCCACGTGCTTGCGATGCTGCCCGGATAGCCTACTACCAGGCAGGCTTCCAGGCTACCGATGTCAATGCCCAGCTCCAGGGCATTGGTGGACATGACGCCCATCAGCTCGCCGGAGAAGAGCATCCGCTCCAGTTCGCGGCGCTCTTCCGGTAAATAGCCCCCGCGGTAACTCCGCACCTTAGCTGCCAGTCGCGGCGCCTGCTTCTCCAGCGTCTCTCGCACGTAGCGGTACAAAAGCTCAGCCGTGCGCCGAGCTCGAGTGAAAGCTATGGTGGGGGCTGAGTAATGGGCGATCAGAAAAGCCATCAGTCGCTCGGCTTCCTGGCTGGCGCTGCGCCTGAGGCCCAGGCTTCGGTCAATAATTGGCGGGTTCCATAAGACGAAGTACTTGGCCCCGCACGGCGACCCATCGTCGTCCACCACAGTCATCGGCAGGCCCGTCAGCGCCTCGGCGTGCTCCTTCGGATTGCCAATGGTTGCTGAAGAGCAGATGAATATGGGCGCGCTGCCGTAGTGTCGGCATATCCGGCGCAGGCGTCGCAACAGAAGAGCCACGTTGCTGCCAAAAATGCCGCGGTATGTGTGCAGTTCGTCCACAACCACGTAGCGAAGGCTTGAGAAGAAGTGTGCCCATCGGGAGTGGAAGGGGAGGATGCCGCTATGGAGCATATCGGGGTTGGTGAGGATGATACGAGCCTTCTCACGCAAGGCGCGGCGCCGGCTTTGCGGCGTATCGCCGTCGTAGGTGCCAGCGTCAAGGCCTAGGTCTGGTATCCGCTCGTCATAGCGGCGAAGGGTTTTGAGTTGGTCCTGCGCGAGGGCCTTAGTCGGAAACAGATATAGCGCCTTGGCGTGAGGGTTGGATAGAAAAGTCTCAAGCACGGGCACATTGTAACAGAGGGTTTTGCCGCTGGCGGTGCCGGTAACGACTACGACGTGGCGGCCGGCACGGATGGCCTGGATGGCTTGGGCCTGGTGGGTGTAAAGCCGCTCGATGCCGTCCTCGCGGAGAGCGTCGGCGAGCGCCGTGGGCAGGGGCGGCGAAACCTCCGCGTAGCGAGCAGGGCGGGCCGGCAGACGCCGCGCCTCGGTCACCTGGCCGTGATAGTCGGGGCTGTTTATGATGGCCTGGAGAAAACCCGCGGCGTCCATGGCAGGCGCTCAGGCTTCATCTTGAGTGTCCCTATCGTCGCCTTCGGGCTGATTGTGGCCGGCTCCAGGCGGCCGGAGGGTGAGCGGGGGCAAGGGGCCGCCCCTGAGCTGTTGTTGCTGTTCGATGAGCCGCCGGCTGTAACTAAGGGCCTCATGTAGCCGTCGCATCCGCCGCACGAAGATGACCCCCACTGTCACTAGCGACACGACATATAGCGGTAGGCGGTACCAAAGGGCGTCCCAGCGCAGGAAGATAGCCGGCCACCAGGCCATGATGATGATTAGCATGGCCACGGCCTCCAGCATCTCGGCCCGGCTCATGGCTCAGACCCCCGCGTCGCTGCTGGGCTCTAGTTGGCGTAGAGCGGTCAGCGCTTCATAGAGGCTTGCTCGGAGGCAGTCGTCCAGCGGCAGCTCGCCGAGGGGCCGATTGCCGTCCATCAAATGTGGATCTACATCCGTGATGGGCAGCGGGCCGTCGTCGGGGATACCTGCGATAGCTTCTTGGGAGCCGTGGCGACGGCGGAATTCCGCCAGGCGCCTGCGCAGGGCCTGGGCCTCCTCGGCCAAGGCCTCAATGGCGTTCACATTTGGCCGTGGCCGCTTATTCTTCACTCGGTCGAGCCAGGTGGCCCGCTCCGGTGGGGAAAGATAGCCGCTGGCTACCAGCGCATCCTCGACATATGAGCGCAAGTCGCCATAGACGCCCGTGCGCTCCCAAAAGCTCAACTCCTGGCGGATGGCACGCAGCATCCTGTCAACGAGGTCGTCCAAGGCGACCCAGCCTTCCTCGTCGCCCAGCGGCCTAGCGCGGCGCCTGCGTTTGCGGCCCGTAAGTAGCTCGAAGGCCACTGCCATTGCCTTGGCCAAAGGCGATCCCTCAAGCCGGTCGAGCTGGCGGACTTGTAACTCCCAGGCCTTTTGGGGAAAGGGGGGCATGTAGGTTGGCTCGCGGGGCACCAGGCGGAAATCCAGCCGGCCTTCGGCGAACAGCTCGGCCGTCAAGGCATACAACAGTTGCAAAGCGAAGTCTTCTGGGTCCAGCTCCTGATCGGTCAGGGGAGCGTAGGCGCGGTCACGGCCCGGAGGCGTCTTGGCGGCAGGCCGCACAAACTGGTGAGCGAAGAGGCAGACAAGCCCGTCGGGGCCAACGGGGCCTAGACTTTCTGTGCTTACCTGGATGCCTTCCTGCTCGGCGGCCAGCTCGGCTGCCCTGGACATTATCAGCTTCCAGGTCCTGTAGCCGCCAACCAGGATGGCTGCTCCCAGAGCAATAAGAGCTAAAGCTATCGCAAGCTCCATATTCCTTCTCCGCCGCTGGCGTAGGCGTAGGCGCTGTGGTTATGGATGGACTCGAAACTTATGCACGTCACCTCGTACCATTTCACGCCAGGCAGCCCTTGCAGCGCCAGGACGCTATCCCGCACCACATCCTCGACGAACTTGGGATTGGCGTAAGCTTGTTCCGTAACATGCTTTTCGTCTTCGCGCTTGAGGACTGGGAACACCTCGTAGCTGCCTTGGCGCTCAAGGAGGGGGATGAGGTCTTCGAGCCAGACCACCACGCCCACCTCCGTCCCCACCGCCGCTCTCACCACCGCTCGCTGACTGTGCGCCCCCTCCTCGGAAATCTCCAGCGAGCAGGGGCATACGGTCATGACCGGTACCTGCACTTCCACCGCAAAGCCGAACTCCTCACCAACCATTTTAGCATCGAACCAGCAGTCATAGTCAAGCTGGCACGGCAGCCGCGACACAGGTGTTAGCTTGTCGAGGAAATACTTAAACCCCATGGAGAGATACGCCGCCGGTGCGTCAAAGACCGAGACTAACTCCCTCAGGATTTCCCGCATTTCGGTTTGGCTGATTCGCTTTTTGCTCCACGGACCAAGGGTTTCCACGAAGCGGCTCATGTGGGTGCCGCGTTCGTGGTGGGGCAACTCTACCGTGGCGTCAAAGACCCCGACCACTCGGGCCTCTCCACCTGCCTTCTGCAGGATGCGCACGGGCAGATGAAGGTCGCGCACTCCCACCCGGTCAAGAGTGATGCCCCGCAGGTCGCGCTCGGCAGCCACGTCGCGCATTAGGTTTTTCCCACGGTTGCGTTGTGCCATGTCGCCGTCCGCCCTCGTGCTCTAAGCCGGTCTACCCCGCGCCACTTCCTTACCCGCTCGCCCTTGCTAGAAAGTGCTGCGCCACCTTCTCGAGACCCCGAACGATATCATCAACGTCGTCTTCAGTGAAGCCCTCGTTCCAGCTAGTCACGAAAGTGTGCGCCTGTGCCCAGTAGGTATCCGGGTAGTCTTCTTCTCGGTACTCGACGCCCCGGCCATAGGGCGGCTCCCACGGGAAGTGGCCCGAACCGTAGGCCCGCCGTTCCTTCAGGAACGGATACATGCAGATGGGTATTCCGCCGGCGTAGCCAGTGGCGAAGGGCAAGCCCTCAGCTTGAATGGCCTCGCAGAATTCCTGCGTCGTGCAGCCCAGCCGGTGTTCGTCTATCTGGAAGCTGAATATCCACCAAGAATGTTCGGCCTTCGGATGGATCCAAGGCGGCACAATGCCCTCAATGGCGCTTATGCGCTCCCTCAGCAGGCCGGCTGTGGCCCGTCGCCGCGCAAGGATTTGGTCCATCTTGCGCAGTTGGGCCAACGCTACCGCACCCGTGAGTTCGTTCATGCGGTAGTTGATGCCGAGCTTGACGTGGCCTCGGTACTCGCCGCGGCGGTCGAAGTATTTATCGTGGAAGGCCCTGGCGCGGCCGGCCAGATCGTCGTCGTTGGTGATGACCACGCCCCCATCGCCGGTGGCTATCTGCTTGGACTGCTGCATGCTAAAGGCGCCGAGGTCGCCAATGGTGCCCACGAGGCGGCAATCGAAGGTTGCTCCGTGGGCTTGCGAGCAGTCTTCGATGACGCGAAGGTTGTGCCGCCGAGCGATGTCGAGGATTTCATCCATGGGGGCCGGCTGGCCGAAAAGGTGGACCACAATTATTGCCCGTGTGCGATCGCTGATGGCCGCCTCGATGCTATCCGGCCGCATGTTCATCGTCCGCCGGTCAACGTCGGCAAAGGTAGGCACGCAATTGCACTGCAAGATGCCAATAACAGTCCCGGCGTCGGTGACAGTCGTAGTGATGATTTCGTCGCCAACTTCCAGGTCGAGGGCCGCCACAGCGGTGTGAATGGCAGCGGTCCCAGAGGTCACCGCTATCGCGTGCTTCACGCCGTACCGAGCTGTCATCTCTTGCTCAAAGGCCTCAACCGTCGTGCCGCCGTAACGGAAAAGGTTCCCCGACTCGATGACCTGCCGCAGCAGCTCAAGCTCTTCGCCGCCGAAGGTGCGGCCGGTTGCGTTGGAGATGCTCGGCCATGGTCTGCTGGCCGTATCACGTACTGGCGTGCCTCCGTCCTTCGCTAACTTTTCCACGAGCAACACCTCCGCCGCAGCTAATTCGCCGCTGGGGGCGGCCATTCCTGCCGCAAGAGGTTGGAAAGCGCAGGCGGCGATGCGGACCGCAGCAGAAAGACTTCGGCGCAAACTAGCGCCGCGGTGTTGCCGGTGCGTGCTGAGCAAAGCCACGGGACCGGCCGCGAATGGGGCAGAGTGGTGTCCCTGGCTCGAGCTCCAAGTCTTTAAGCAGCGGGCTGAAAGTGGTGAGGCAGTGCCCTCGAAGGTGGGCCTGACGATGATGGGCGTACTATTGAGCAGATGAGGTGGGATGTGCTATACTGCATACCGGCAGGCGGGGAGGGGTAACAAAGGAAGCGAAAGCCGCAGAAACATCAAGGGGGACCGCTCCATGGCCAGGCGACGCGGGTACCTTGCTAGCGCGGTGGTAGCTTTTGTGTTGTGCGCCCCGGTGATAGGCGAGGAGATACAGCTTGCAGGGATACGGCTTGGTCAGCATGCGATTAACCTGCTGGATGTTTGGGGGCAGCCGGACGGGATAGTGGTGGGAGAGGGCCCAGAGATGCCTACGGCGGCGCAAGCGCCTGGGGCTGCCGCGGGCACGCCCATGATGACGCCCCCTGGCGCGGGGCCTGGCATGGGAGGCCCGGCCATGGGTGCACCTGGGATGGGAATGGGCGGCATGGGCGGTCCTGGGATGGGGCCGCCGGGGGGCGCTGGCCCAATGATGGGCGGTCCTGGGATGATGGGCGGCATGGGCGGCCCAGGCCCCGGTGCTATGCCTGGCGGCCAGGGCGCTCCGGGGATGGGTGCCGGTGGTATGGGGCCAGGGGCAGGAGGCGCTGGAGCCGCTGGCGCGGCGGTCGGCGCGGCGCCGTTTCCAATCTGGGCTCTTCCCGTGTGGATCACGCTGCGGCCGGGCGAGGTTGAGTGGATTTACCAGCGTGGTCCGGTGGTGATGGGTTTTGCGCTCGACAGGGATGGATACATAACATGCATAGCCGTAGCAGGGCGCGAGTGTAACTGGGCCCGCACCGCTCTCTGGCAGCCTCACCGGTACGTCAAGCTCGGCGACAGCTTCAAGCGCGTCCTGTATCGTTACGGCTACCCAGACCGCGTTGATACCTTTACGGCCAGCGGGCCTATGACTGGTGACAACTCGATCTCGGTGACCTTCGGCACCGTGAACCGCACCTTCAGCCGTGACTGCGTCCTGCGCTACGAGGAAGAGTCTAATATCGCTTTCACCTTGCACGACTTCAAGGTCGTGCGGATACACATCTGGCAGAGGTAGGTAGTGGCCTCGCAGGTTTCGGCGCCCCGCCGGCTGAGGAGGCCGGCGGGGCGTGACTTCCGCGCCTGGCGTGGTTACCTCTTTGGCGCCTGTGGGGGATCGGGAGCCATCCTTTGCAGGGCAGGCGAGGGACGGATTTTGCTAAAGGAGGAGGCGAGCTGCTGGCGAAGAATAACGCGAGGGCCGCGGGGGAGGGCCGGCGCGGACACGCAGGGTAACCATGGCAACAGAGTCGCCTAAAGACGAAATCAAGCGGCGGATTGACGTCGTGGCCTACATTTCGCGCTACGTGCCGTTGCAGCGCTCGGGGCGCCGGTGGCGCGGCCGCTGCCCCTTCCATCAGGAGCGCCACGCATCCTTTTACGTGGACGCTGGGTCAGGGTTGTGGAAGTGTTTTGGGTGTGGCGCAGCGGGCGACATATTTACTTTCGTGCAACGCATCAACAACGTCACCTTTGTCGAGGCAGCGGAGCAGCTTGCGACGGAAGTTGGTATTGAGTGGCGGCCAGCACGCCAACCCGATGACCGCGCACGTTCCTTGCGCCAAGCCGTGCTCCGCGCCAACGAAATGGCCCTGCGGTTCTTCCAGGAGGCTCTGCAGGGCCCAGAAGGAGCAGCCGCGCGGGAATATCTGGCGCGACGGGGGTTTACTGAGGAAACCATTGCTCGCTTCGAGATAGGGTACGCCCCAGACGACGACCAGGCACTCCAGCGCTATTTGGCTGCGCGGGGGCTGTCGCCAGAGCTGGCGGCGCAGGCCGGCCTGGTTCATAGCAGCCATCGGGATATGTTCGTCAACCGCATCATGTTTCCGGTGCGGGACGTGACTGGCCGGCCCATCGCCTTCGGGGGCCGCGCCTTGGACGACGCCGAGCCAGCCAAGTACATCAACTCACCCGACACGCCCGTGTTCCGTAAGGGAGAGACGCTCTACGCGCTCAACTTCGCCCGCGCCGCGGCGGCCCAAGCGCGCCGCCTCATCATCGTCGAGGGCTATACGGACGTCATTAGCTTGCATCAGGCAGGGATAGAGAACGTGGTTGCGTGTTTGGGGACGGCTTTGACGCGCGAGCATCTGGCACTGGCGTCCCGGTATGCGGAAGAAGTAGTGCTGGCCTACGACGCGGACGCTGCCGGCCTGAAGGCCGCCCTGCGTGAGACTGCTATGCTGGAGCGGTGCCCGGCGGCGGTCAAGGTGGCTCTCCTGCCGAGTGGCCACGACCCTGACAGTCTGGTGCGGGAGGTTGGGCCGGAGGCCTTTGTGGGGGCCGTCGGAGAGGCCTTGCCGGCGGTTGAGCTTCGCCTCCAGCTTGTCCTTTCGCAGCACCGGCAGGCCAAGCGACCGCCGGCGGAGGCTGTTACGGCGGCGGCCCAGTTACTGGCGGAGGTGCCGTCTCAGACGCGGAGAATGGAGTTTCTGGACAAGGTGGCGGACTGGTGGGGTCGTGGCGACGCCGCTCGGACGGCGATGATGCGCCGGGCGTTGTGGTTGGAGGTGGGGCGGAGACTGCAGGAGAACCGCACCCGGGAGGCCGCCGCCCCGAGCGCCCAAGAGCCCCAGGACCGCCAAGTGATATTGCAGACGGTGGCGCAGGCGGCCGGGGGCATTCCTGCAGGCCGCGTGCGGTTGGAACGCTCGCTCCTGGCTTGGGCCGTGAACGACCCGAGGATCGCTGCGCAGGTGTTTGACAAGCTAGCGCCGGAGGCTTTTCGGGCGCCCGGCCATCTGCCCATAGCGCGGGCGCTGGCCGGCCAAATGGCGGAGGGTGAGTTTCGGCCAGATGCCCTCCCAGCTCTTGTCGGTGAGGACGTCACGGCCCGGGAGGTGCTCGCGGAGCTTCTCCTGGCCGACTGGGAGCCGCCGACGGATGAAGAGTTGGCAACAGCGCTGCAAAAGCTGGTGACCTTGGTCTCCTGCGGAGTGGACGTGGTGCGCTGGGAATGCCCGGCAGAGCGTGTGAAGGAGGTCAAGCCACCGGAGACGACGGCAGCGGCTCTGGAAAAGGTACGCGCTGAGGTCATGGAGCGCATGGATAGAGGCGAGATCACGCGCGAAGACCCACTGTACCAAGAATATCTTCGGCTGGTTGAGATGCTCCACGGCAGAAAGGGAACAATATATTACGAAGCGAGAAGGATGACTTCGACAGCTGCGGACCGGCGCACGGGGAGTAGGCGGCAGGGGGCGCGGCGCCGGCCGGGGGGATAGATTGACGCCGTGGCACGGCCTCGTGATGTAAGAAGAATTCCTGAAGTGCGGCGGCTGTTGATGAAGGGCCGGCGCCAAGGGGTCCTTACGTATGCTGAAATCCAGGACGCCTTGAGCGAGTGCGAGGCGCTGGATGCCAGCGGCGTGGACGAGGTTTATCGCCTGCTCGGGGAGGCGGGCGTGCGCATAAGCGACGGTCAGGACCTGTTGCCTTTGGACGAGCCCTTCCAGGGCATTGCTCCCAGCGAGCTCCAGGAGCTTGAACAGGTCCCAATAGACGACTCAGTGCGCATGTACCTGCGGGACATCGGTCGGGTGCCGCTGCTTACCCCCGAGCAGGAGGTGGAGCTAGCACGGCGCATCCAGCGCGGCGAGGGCGAGTTGTGGTACGACCCTGCCGAGAATTGTTTGTGCTTCCGCCCCCATGAGCGGCTGGAACCCAATACCGTGTACACGGTCACCATTCGCGGCGGGGACGCAGGCATTTTTGACCTGCCGGGCGAGCCTTTGCCCCAGGACTACATCTGGCGTTTTCGGACCACGCCACTTAACGAACCGCTGAAGGTTGTGGAGACATCCCCGGCTCATCGCCAGAGCGGCGTGGACGTCTACACGGAGATAATACTGTATTTCAACGACGCCATTCACCCCGAAACGGCGACCCCTGAGCGCATCAAGGTGAGGGACAAGAAAGGGCACCTGGTACCAGGAGAGGTGGAGGTAACGCCAGACCAGCCGTGGCGGGTAGTATTCAAGCCCCTGGAACCGCTCCGGTATCGCAACCATTACCAGGTTGAGGTAGTTGGCGGGCCGGGAGGGATTAGAGGGGAGACCGGGCGGGCAATGGCCGAGAGCCGCACGTTCACCTTCAAAACGATGGTGACCCGCGCGGGGCCACGAGTGGTGGACAGTACGCCGGCCCACGGCGCGCAAAACTGGCCCTTGGCCAGGCCGCCTCGGGTCAGATTCGACCGACGGCTCGACCCCGCCACTATCAACCAGCATACCGTTCAGCTTCTTGACGCCATGGACGAGCCGGCGCCTGGTAGGCCGGTCTACTGCGACGAACGGCGCGAAATCACCTGGGTTTTGGACGAGCCGCTCAAACCGGACATGACCTACGTGCTGTTCATCGTTGGCGGTCGCAGCGGTGTCCGCGGCTATAGCCCCCTTCGCCGCAAGCCCGGTTTGCCGCTTCAGGAGAACGTACAGATAGAGTTCAGTACTGCCCCAGAGGCAGAGCCGACGCGCATAGAGCGCACTTGGCCGCCCGCCGATGCCCGTGGCGTGTCTCAGCGCCTCATCGTTCGCGCGTATCCGTCGCAACAAATAGACCCCGCCAGCGTCGAGCCGGGCTTGGTGAAGATGCGCGACGAGGACGCCGTGAAGAAACTGGCCAACGCGAACCTGCGCCTGGTCGTAAGCATAGCACGCAAGTACACAGGCCGCTCCACCATGAGCTTCCTAGACTTGGTCCAGGAAGGCAACATGGGCCTAATGCGGGCCGTGGAGAAGTTCGACTATCGAAAGGGCTACAAGTTCTCGACTTATGCCACGTGGTGGATACGACAGGCCATCTCCCGCGCCATCGCCGACCAGGGACGGATAATCCGCATACCCGTCCACATGGTCGAGACCATCAACCGTATAGTGAAGACATCGCGCCAGCTCCTCCAGCAGTTGGGGCGAGAGCCGTCGCTTGAGGAAGTGGCGAAGGAGTTGGACATGCCGCTGGACCGAGTGGCGGAGATCAAGCGCATCGCACCCGACCCGCTGTCCCTGGAGGCGCCGGTAGGAGAGGAAGAAAACTCCTTCCTGGGCGACTTTGTGCCCGACGACATGGACCAGACGCCGGTGGACCTCGCCTCGAACCAGGTTCTACGTGAGCAGCTTGAGAAGGTGCTTGCGACCCTGACGGAGCGCGAGCGGGAGGTCCTGAAGCTTCGTTTTGGGCTAGAGGACGGCTACCAGCGGACGCTTGAGGAAGTTGGCCACATTTTTGAGGTGACGCGGGAGCGAATTCGCCAGATCGAAGCGAAGGCGCTCAAGAAGCTGCGCCAGCCGAAGCGTAACAAGCCTTTGCGTGACTACGTTGAGGAGCTGTAGGGTTTCGAGGAGGGGTGGAGGAGCGGGCAGTGGGTGCCCGCTCCTACTTTGTGCCTGCTGTCACAAAAGCGCCCGACTGTGCTAAACTAATATGATACTCCCGCTCGGTCCTTGCCTGTGGCGACCGAGCGGGCGGCATGACACCATATGCTGAGGCTCACCCCTCGGCGCCGTTAGGGGAGGGAGGTTTATTCATGAACGATGACCTGAGCATTGCGCAGGCGGCCAAACTACGCCCCATCACCGAGGTGGCCACCGAATGCGGCGTGTTGCCTGAGGAGCTGGAACTTTACGGCCCCTACAAGGCCAAGGTCCGGCTCGATGTACTTGAGCGCTTGGCTGACCGCCCAAACGGAAAGTACATCCTTGTCACCGCCATAACCCCAACGCCCCTGGGCGAAGGGAAGACCGTCACCACCATCGGCCTCACCATGGCTCTGCAGCTTCTCGGCCACAGCGCCATCACTTGCATCCGTGAGCCTTCTCTGGGGCCGGTCTTTGGTATCAAGGGGGGCGCGTGTGGCGGAGGCTACGCGCAGGTCGTGCCGATGGAGGATATTAACCTTCACTTTACCGGCGACATTCATGCTGTCTCGATGGCCAACAATCTCCTGGCCGCCATGGTGGACGCTTCCATCTGGCATGGCAACCCGCTAAACATTGACCCCCTGGCGGTGACTTGGAAGCGGGTTGTGGACCTCAACGACGTGGCCCTGCGGCATGTCGTGGTGGGGCTGGGTGGCCGAACGGGTGGTGTGCCCAGAGAGACGGGTTTCGACATATCGGTGGCCTCAGAGGTCATGGCCATTTTGGCTCTATCCAGCGGCTATAAGGACCTGCGCGAGCGCCTCGGGCGCGTATGGATAGGGTTCGACCGGGCGGGCAACCCCGTGACGGCGGACATGCTTCGGGCGGGCGGGGCGATGGCGGCCCTGATGGTGGATGCCCTCAAGCCGAACCTAGTGCAGCGCCTCGATGGCGGCCCCGCCTTCGTTCACGCTGGGCCTTTTGCAAACATCGCCATCGGCGCCAACTCCATACTCGCCGACATGATTGCCTGCAAACTAGCGGAGTATGTGGTCACCGAGGCGGGCTTCGGGGCCGACTGCGGGGCGGAGAAATTCGTCAACATCAAGTGCAGGGCCTCTGGTCTGAAGCCCGATGCCGTTGTGATAGTGGCGACAGTGCGGGCGCTGAAGATGCACGGAGGGGCTTTCCGAATGCCGCCTGGCAAGAAACCGCCAAAGGAAGAGATCGAGAAGCCCAATCCGGAGGCGGTGGTGCGTGGCTGTGCTAACCTGGCCAAGCATATTGAGAACATGCGCCTGTTCGGCCTGACGCCGGTTGTTGCTGTCAACGTCTTTCCCACCGACACCGAAGAAGAAATCGAAGCAGTTAGGTCCGAGGCTATGAAGGCCGGGGCCTTTGCGGCTGAAATCTCACGAGTGCATGCTCATGCAGGGGCCGGAGGCGTCGAGTTGGCTCAGGCTGTCATAAAGGCCTGCGAACAGCCTTCGGAAATGCGCTTCTTGTACGACCTCGAGGAGCCAATAAAACAGAAAATCGAGAAGATAGCTACGCAGGTCTACGGTGCCGACGGCGTTGATTTTATGCCGGAGGCCGAAGCCAAGATAGCCCAGTACGAGAAGCTGGGCCTCGACAAGCTGCCTATCTGTATGGCCAAGACGCAGTATTCTCTCAGCCACGACCCCACGCTGCTGGGTAGGCCGACGGGCTTCCGCGTGCCCGTGCGCGACATCAGACCGGCTGTGGGTGCCGGTTTCCTGTATCCGCTGTGCGGCGAGATGCGCACCATGCCTGCCCTTCCCACCGAGCCAGCAGCCGTCCACGTGGACATTGACGAGAAGGGCAGGATAAGGGGTTTGTTCTGAGCAGCGGGAGCGATGCCGATGAGCACGGAGCTGCCCGGGCAAGCAAAAGATTGGACCCTAGCTCAGTATCTTGCCCGCCTGGCCAGTGACTCGCCCACGCCAGGGGGAGGGAGCGTGGCGGCTTTGGTGAGTGCGCTGGCTGCCGGCCTTGGCTGCATGGTGGCGGCCTTCACGGTCGGGCGGGAAAAATATGCTGCGGTTGAGGAAGAAGTGCGCACCATTCTCGACGCCCTCGACGCAGAAACTCGCGCTCTTCTCGACCTCGTCCAGGCTGACATGGACGCCTACAGCGGCTTCCGGGCAGCTTATTCAAAGCCTAAGGACGCCCCAAGCCGGCCGCAGGCCATCCAGGAAGCCCTGAAGGCAAGTCTGGCGGTACCCATGGCAGTCCTGGAAAGTAGCCTACGAGTAGCCCGACTGCTGCCGGAGCTATTCGAGAAGGGCAACCCCAACCTGGTGAGCGACGTTGGCTGCGCTGCGGCTCTGTTGGAAGGCGCGGCCACGGCGGCCTACATGAACGTCGCCGTGAACCTCCCATCTATTAGCGACACCGATTTTGCGGCCCGCATTGAGGCTCAGGGTGAGTCTTTGCTGGCAGAAATACGGCAAATCTGCAGGCGCGTGGCTGAGGACACTCTGGCGCGTGTGCGGCGGGCTTGAGGCTGCACGTCTTAGACGCCCTTGGGGCGGGCAATAGCTTGCATCGGAAAGAGGTGACGTCGGAATGAGTCTGCGCGAGCACATAGATCGCGGTGAGTTCCTCATCACGGGAGAAGTAGCGCCGCCTAAGGGCACAGACTTTCACGAGATGCTTGAGGAGGCTGAGCACCTCCGCGGGCGCGTGCATGGAATCAACGTGACCGACCTGCAGTCCGCTGTCATGCGGGCCAGTTCGCTGGCCGGCTGCATCAAACTCAAGGAGGCAGGGCACCATCCCATTCTTCAAGTCGTCTGCCGTGACCGCAACCGCATTTCGCTTCAGTCCGAGCTGCTGAGCGCGGCGGCCTTCGGGATTACGGATTTCCTCGCCCTCACGGGTGACTACATTACCCTTGGCGACGACCCCGATGCCAAGCCGGTGTTCGACCTCGACAGCGTCCAGCTCATCACGGCTGCCCGCACTTTGGAGCAGGGCAAGGACCTGGCTGGCAATGAGCTCCAGGGGGAGCCTCCGAAGTTCTGCGTGGGCTGCGTAGTCAATCCGGGCCTCGATCCGCTGGAGCTCCAGATAATGAAACTGCGCAAGAAGATTGCTGCCGGCGCCGAGTTCGTCCAGACCCAGGCCATCTACGAGCCGGAGCGATTCATCCGTTTCCGCGAGGAGGCTGGTGACCTAGGCGTTCCCGTAATGGCCGGAATAGTCATCCTCAAGAGTGCTGGCATGGCCCGTTTCATGAACCAGAGTGTTGCCGGCGTGCACGTGCCGGACGAGCTTATCGAGCGCATGAAAAACGCCCAGGACAAGCAGCAGGAGACCATCGCGATTACGATTGAGCTTATTCAGGCTTTGCGGCCGTACTGCGACGGCATACATCTTATGCCGTTGGGTTGGACGCACGTGATACCGCCCATCCTTGACGGCTGTGGGTTGTGAGGCAGGGAGAACTGGCCAAGAGGCGACGGCGGGCCGGCTCGGATGAGCCGGCCCGCCTTGCTTCTGGCTGCAGGCGCTGTTAAGTTTAGCTTGCACACTCGCAGCAACAGCGGCCATGAAAGGGTGGATGAGTTCGCCCAATCTTGCCCCACCGCCAGTGGCCCTGGCGACCTGGGCGGTTGTTTCCATCGCTGCTGGGGCCTTGGGGTGGTCGCTGTCGCGGTGGCTGGGCTTTAGGCCTTTGGGGCGCGGTCAGCGGTTTCTGCTTTCCGTGGGATTGGGCTACGTGGTCGTGGCGTACGCCGTTCTAGCCGTGGGGCTGGCTGGGCGGCTACGGCCAGAGGCGCTGGCAACCATCGTCGCGGCGGCCCTACTCGTCGGTGCGCTGAGTTTGCGAGAGATGTTTGCAGCTCTGCGCGGCGCCGCGCGGCGTCTGCTGGCTGCCTTCCGGCGTTCTCCCTCGCGGTGGTTTTACTTGTTTTTGGGGCTTTGGTTGGTTTTGACTTTTTTGGGTGCGCTCGCGCCATCAGACGGGCGGGACTGGGATGGTTTGTCAGAGCACCTCGCCCAGGCCAAGACTTATCTGCGCCATGGGCGCATCGAACCGCTGTGGTACGACCACCACAGCCATTTCCCCAATACTGCGGTGATGCTCTACTGCGTTGGGCTGGCTTTCGGCGGCCAAGGGGCGGCCAAGCTTTTTCACTGGGGATTCGGACTGCTGGCCATCTTGGCTGCCTGGAATCTTGCTCGACTTCGGGTCCATCCTAAGTCGGCTGCCGCAGCAGCTTGGGTCTTGGCGTCCACTCCGGCCGTGGGATGGCTGGCCACGGTCGGCTATGTTGACCTGGCTTCGGTTTTCTTTTGCCTGTCTGCGGCCGAGGCGCTTCTGGCGTGGCGGGAAAACGGGGACGCACGAGACCTGTTGCGGGCGGGCTTGCTTGCGGGCGGCGGGATGACGGCGAAGATGCAAGGTGTGTTTAGCTTCGCTGTTTTCGGTCTGGCTGCCGTATTGTGGGCCTGGCGGCTGAGACGCCGCTTTGCGTCTGTGGTGGCCTTCGGTGCTATGGCCACTTTGGTAGCTTCTCCCTGGTACATCAAGTCTTACCTCGTCACCGGCAATCCCTTTTATCCCTTCGCCTACAATATGTTCGGCGGCAGGCACTGGTCGGCTGAGCAGGCGCGCGCGTATGCGTACCATCACGCCAGCTTTGGCTACGGGCGCCTGCCACCCGAAAGCGAATGGCAGAAACTACCGCTGCTAGCAAAGCGCTTTACCGGCCCCCGCAGCCCACTAATGATGCTCCTTGCGCCCTTTACGTTGACGTTGTTTCCAGAGTACTACGACCCGCGCCAGCCGCGGTTGACGGCGATGGTGCTTTTTAGCGTGGGGCCGATGTGGCTAGCGCTGGCGCCTCTGGTTCTGCTGGCAGTTCCACGACCGAAGGGTGTTTCGTGGCTTGCGGGGCTTTTCGCGGTGTTCTGGCTTTTGTGGCTGCAAACCACGCAGCTCGCACGGTACTTGCTCCCGTGGCTCGCGCTTCTCGCGCCCGTGGCGGGCCATGCCTTGCAGGACCGGTTGGGGCGTGGCGGGGTATCCCAGAAGGCCTTTGGGATTTTCGCAGTTGTGTGGAGCGTAGTGGCGCTGGGCTTTCTGTGGATGCAGGTGGGGCCGGCAGCATCTGTGGCCTCGGGCCTACGGCCGGCTGAAGGGTACCTGACCTCTGCGCTCGACGTGTACGGGCCGCTTGAGTATGTCAACCGTTTCTGTCCGCAGCATGCCAAGGTTGGCACCTACGGGGAGCCGAGGCTTTTTTATCTCGACCGCGATTACATCTGGGCGGATCCCGGCCACAGCCAGCTAATCAACTATTCGGCAGCGCACACGCCGGAAAAGCTCGTGGCGGAGTATCATCGTCTGGGCCTGACGCATCTTCTCATCAACCAGCGTTTTTTCGGCCGGCTTGAGGATGCCTCGACGTCGCTACACAAACTTATCCTACAGGCGGAGCGGCGAGGCCTCCTCAAGCGCGAAGCCGTGCTCGGGAGGGGGGGAGAATTTCTGCTGTTGGCGGTGAAAGCCTGATGGCCAGCGCCCAGGGAGACGGGTCACGCAAAAGACAGGCGGCAGGCGGGGCCCAACCCACCCTTTGGCCTGTTAGCGTTCACAATCGCGCGGGCCAGGCAATTGTTGGAGCGGTTTGTGCGCATCTTTTCGTGGCGGGGTTTCTGGCGTTGATGCAGCCTATGGATTTGCCCCTCGGGCCGGTGGCAAAGCACAGCATCTGGGCTAAGGCTGTCCCGCCGGACGAGAGTGCCCATGTGGCATACTTCGAAGAGCTACTTGCTACGTGCCGTCTGCCGGTCCTAAAGGCGGGCGTGGGCAATTACGAGGCCCATCAGCCGCCCCTATATTATCTTTTGGCTACACCTATCTACGCGGTTTTTCTTAGCTTCGGCAAGCCGGTGGCAATTTGTGCTGTCCGCTTGTTGAACGTGCTCTTGGGGGCTGCGTCGGTGCTGGCCCTGGCCCGCTTGAGTATCCTGGCCTTTCCAGGCAATGGATGGTTTGTAGTGTTCGCTACATTATTCGGCGCGTGCTGGCCTGCCAGATTGTTGGCCTGTGCCGGTGCCGGCAATGATCCCTTGGTGGAGCTTGCCTGTCTGATAGCCCTGGTGCTTTTGGCGAAGCTCGTCACCGGTCCGTTGGAGCCGCGGGCTGCCTTGGGGGCTGGGTTGGCCATTGGCGTGGCGATGCTTTCCAAATCTAGTGCGCTGCCGCTGGTGCCCGTGGGCCTTTTGGCCGTGTACCTGTCCTGGAAGCGTGGCTGCCTAGCGGACGGGGGGGCCGATTGGCGAAGACTGGGAATAGGCACGGGAGCGCTGCTGGGGGGCTTTTTGCTTTTGTGGGGGCCGTGGGCTGCGCGGAACGTCGTGTTGTACGGTGACCCCTTCGCGGCTGAGGTCTTCCGCCGCATCTTCGGCGAAGACCGGGCGACGCCGGAGTACTTTCTTTCGCGCGGGTTCAGCGGGACGCAATATTTTGCTCTTGTACTGTATCAGACGGCTCTCTCTTTTTGGGGCGTTTTGGGTCAAGCGAACGTTTTCCTGCCGTCGGTGCTGTATACGCTTGGCTTCGTTTTTTGGGGTGCGACGGCCATCGTAGGGCTTTCGGGCCTCATCTGGCGCGGCGATCGGCCGTCGGAGTCTGCGCGGCCCATCTGGACACTTCTTGCCCTCCACGGCGCCTTGATGCTTGCCTTCTTTCTGCGATTCAACGCGGAGTTTTACCAGGCGCAGGCGCGGTACTTCATGCCGGCGACAGCCGTGATAGCTTTCTACATGGCTCGGCCTTGGGCGCGGCGTGACTGGCCGGCCTGGCTGCGGGACTTAGGTATGCGCCTCTGGGTTCTTGCCATCATCCCTGTGACGGGGTACATCCTTTACATCGGGATTACGGGGTCGCTCACTCGCCTTTTCGAAGAGCTCCGTCGGCGAGCGGTGAAATGAGTCGCGGGAAGGGTGGGCCGAAGGAGCGTCGGTCCGGAGGTCGCGTCGCCCAGGGCGGACCGTTAGGGATATATCGGGCAGCTTAGGGGAAGGGGTGCCCTCCTTGGCTGCCGGCTGCCATCGCTTGCGGTTTTGCCTGCCTGGAATCGAGGTGGTAAAATAATATGGTGCTGGGATGTGGTTTCCCAGCGTGGAAGCTTCGAAGTCTGGGGGCGAGCAGCAGTGGTAGAGAAGTCAACTTGGCGCAATAAGGTAGGCCTCGCCGAGATGCTTCGCGGCGGGGTAATCATGGATGTCACTTCCGTGGAGCAGGCAAAAATCGCTGAGGATGCCGGCGCGGTCTCGGTGATGGCGCTGGAGCGCGTGCCGGCTGATATTCGCGCGCAGGGTGGCGTGGCCCGCATGGCCGACCTACATATCATTGAGGCCATCATGGAGGCCGTGACCATCCCGGTGATGGCTAAGTGCCGCATCGGCCATTTCGCGGAAGCCCAGGTCCTTGAGGCCATCGGCGTGGACTTCGTAGATGAGAGCGAGGTTCTCACGCCGGCCGACGAGGAGCACCACATCTGGAAGCACGACTTCAGGGTGCCTTTCGTGTGCGGCTGCCGGGACCTTGGCGAGGCGCTGCGGCGGATTGCCGAGGGCGCGGCGATGATACGCACCAAGGGCGAGGCTGGTACTGGCAATATAGTTGAGGCCGTCCGGCACATGCGGGCCGTCCAGAAGGAAATCAAGCGCCTGACGACGCTGCGGGACGATGAACTTGTGGCGGCTGCCAAGCAGCTCGGCGCACCGCTGGAACTCGTGCGTGAGGTGGCCAGGAGCGGCCGGCTTCCGGTGCCGAATTTCGCCGCTGGGGGCATCGCCACTCCGGCGGACGCGGCGCTGATGATGCAGCTGGGTGCCGAGGCCGTCTTCGTCGGCTCGGGCATCTTCAAGTCAGAAGATCCCGCCACGAGGGCGCGGGCCATTGTCCACGCAGTCACGTATTACAACGACCCAGTCGAGGTAGCAAAGGCGTGCAAGGAAGTCGCCGGCGCAGCCATGCCCGGCCTCGATGTCAAGCTCCTCGGCGAGGAGGAGCGCCTGGCCACTCGCGGATGGTAAAGACGGCTTGCGGGACGCACGCTATCCACCGCCGGAGCTTCTATCTGCACCATGAGCAAAACACTCATTGGAGTTCTTGCCCTGCAGGGGGATTTCGCTGAACATCTACAGGCCTTGGGCGACGTTGGGGCCGAAGCGATGCCGGTCAAGCGCCCGAGCGAGGTGCTGGCCTGCGACGGACTGGTCATTCCTGGCGGCGAAAGCACGACCATTGGAAAGCTGTGCGAGCGTTTCGGCGTAGGCGAGGCCATTCTAGAGCTTCACCGTCGGGCCGTGCCCATCTGGGGCACGTGCGCCGGCCTCATTCTTCTCGCCAAGGAAATCGTCGGCAGCGACCAGTGGCGCCTGGGAATTCTGGATGCCGAGGTGGCCCGGAATGCCTTCGGGCGGCAGGTGGACAGTTTTGAAGCGGACTTGCCCGTGGACGGCATTTCAGGGCCGCCCCTCCGCGCCGTCTTTATCCGCGCGCCTTATGTGACCCGCGTCTGGGGCGAAACGACTGTCCTATGCACCTTCCAAGACCGAATAGTCGCCGTCCGCGAGGGTAACCTTCTCGGGACAGCCTTCCACCCAGAGCTTACCGACGACCGGCGCTTGCAGGAGTACTTCCTAGGAATGGTTGAGCAGGCCAAGGCAGCGCGGGGTTGAGGGGTTGGGGCTGGCGGCGCTGCGCGGAGATGGGGCTGGCGCGGGGGAGCGTTGATAGGAAAGTTCCTTGCAGGGGCTCCAAGGAGGTGGCTGCGTCACCGTGAGAGGCGTAATCCTGGTTGGCGGCTTGGGCACGCGCCTCCTGCCTATGACGCGGGTGACCAATAAGCACCTCCTTCCCGTCTGGCGTTACCCCATGGTCTATTACCCGCTCTACAACCTTGTTGAGGCGGGTGTGCGCGACATCATGATTGTCACGGGCGGCAACAATCCTGGGGCCTTTTTGGAATTGTTGCACGATGGGCGCGAGTTTGGGCTTGAGCACTTGTACTTTACGTATCAGGAGGAGCCGCAGGGCATAGCCGATGCTCTCCGACGTGCGGAGCACTTTGTAGGCGGCGAGCGGTGTGTAGTTATACTAGGCGACAACGTCATAGCGGGCAGCATTCGCCGCTACGTGGAAGCTTTTTCTGCCCAGCCGGCCGGCGCTAGGTTGTTGCTGAAAGAAGTTGACGACGCGCATCGCTTCGGAGTAGCTGAGTTCGACGCAGCCGGACGGCTGGAGAGGATTGTAGAGAAGCCCACCCAGCCACGGAGCAAATACGCGGTGACGGGAGTCTATATGTATGATGCGCGGGTATGGGAGATTTTGCCGAGGCTGAAGCTGTCCGAGAGGGGCCAGTACGAGATAACGGACGTGAACAACGAATATCTGCGGCAGGGTTTGCTGGAGTGGGACGTGCTGGAGGCACCGTGGTCGGACGCCGGGACGCCGGAAAGCCTGCTGCGAGCGACGGCTATGGTGCGGGAGGCGCGTTGGGAGCCGGTGTTGCGGCCTGCCGTCTCATGATGCTGCGAGGCGCAGCGAGGAGGCGCTCGCGATGAAAATACAAGGACTGCGATGGTGCGGGGCGGTGCTAATCGCGGCCGCCATGTTGGCGGCGGGATGCAATGAGGACAAGGTCGAGCGCATGATTGGTGACGACGTTGCCCGGTCGGTGGAGCACAGTTATCCGATGGTGAACAACCCGGCCGTGCGGGATTGGGTGACCTTCGTCGGGCAGACGACCGTGGGTTTCTCTACTCGCCAGCACATTCCCTATACCTTTAGGGTGCTCGACAGCGACACGGTCAATGCCTTCGCAGCGCCTTGGGGCCATGTGTACGTCTTCAATGGTCTGTTAGAGATGGCCGAGGAGGAAGACGAGGTTTGGGGTGTGATGGCCCATGAAGTCGGCCACGTAGTGAATCGCGACATCATCAAGGCCGTCAAGCGCAGCATCCTTTGGTCCATTGGCCTGAACGTAGTGCAAAACCGCTCGCGCAGCTTGGGTGAAGTGCTGGGCATCGGCCTGGGCCTGCTGTCTTTCTCTTACAGCCGCGACGACGAGCGTGAAGCCGACGATTACGCTGCTCGCAGCATGCTGGCCTCCGGTCACGACCCGAACTACATGGTCGTTTTCTTCACTCGGCTCATGGAGAAATACGAAAAGGAGAAGCCGTCCAAGATTGCAGTTCTTTTGCGCACCCATCCGCTGACGAGCGAGCGGATCGCCCGGCTCAAGAAGCGGCCGGAACTTGACCCCGATAATGCTGCCGTCTTGGCCCGCATCGGCGATGGTTACCTGCGGCGTGGGCGGCCGATGACGGCCATGAGGTTCCTGCAACGAGCCTTGGAGAAGAACCCTGAGCTGGTCTCGGCGCGATTGTCGCTGGCGGAGGCTGCCCTGGCCCGAGGTTACCTGGAGCAGGCCAACGAGGAGCTTCGCAGAGCCTATGAAAAGCTGGGCTACGTGCCTTCGCTGAAGCGGCGTCTTGCCTATGCCAGCACCCTGCAACCCAAGGCCTGGCCCGAGCCGCCGGAGGAGGAGCGTCTGGAGCGGGCGAGCGCCTTGTCTGGAGTGCAGGGTGTCGAACAAGTTGTGGCGCAGAGGCAGGCCGAGACCTTGGCCTCCCAGACAGCCCTGCTCGCTCGTGTGCAACCCTTGTCGGGACGCGCCCGTGCTTTGATGGGTCAAGTGAGCGAGCTTGGCAGCGAGCAGATTCAGCTCAGCGAGACAATGCAGGCGTCCTTGGTTGCCGGCAACGCCGCTATAAATTCGATGGCGGAACTGGTTTCGTTGTTGGAAGGCGTCGGCGATACTGCTGCTGCCACGGCTGCCAGGTTCGAGGTGGCCGAGAAAATGCTAAAGCGGGTAGCTGACGTGGGCGCTGGCGCCTTCCCGCCCGGTGCGTCTGGGTGGCTACGCCGCAGCTTTGCCGAACTAGAACGGGCACCGACAGACTTGCGGGAGGCGTTGTTGGCGGCGTCGGAAGCTGTCCCCGCTGCCGAAAAGGCGGTAGCATCCTCGGCTGATGCGGCCAATTACATGGCTCGGCTGGTGGAGATAGGGGACAACAGTCTTCTCTTCGACTCGTTGCGGGTGGCTTCGGAAAACGTGCGAGCCAGCACCGCGGCGGCTGCCGAGGCCGCCAAGAAGTCGAAGCAGGCTGCTGCCCGCGCCCAGGCGCGCATCTTTGTGGCAGAGCTCAATCTTGCGGCGGCCGGCGCCACGCCCGAAGAGCTTGACACCATGGTAGGCCTGGTGGCCTACTTCACGCGGTCTTCGCCGGAGCGCGTCTGGCATTTGTTGCGGCAAGGACTTGGGCTGGGTGAAGCAGCCGCATGCCTGCTGTCGTACGAGGCGGTATCACGTCCGGTATCAGAAATTGCCCGAACAGTTGCTGCGGGGAACAGTGTGGTGGACGCCGTGGAGTCAATGGGCGGTTCTTTTCGGGGTGCCAGTGTGCTCCTGAAGTACGCCGCCAATGCCGTCAAGCAGGAGCTCCCCACCGGCAGCCACGAAGCGCCGAGATTTACGTCCTGAATAGCCGGTCTAACAGTGCTCCGGAGCGCTTTGGCGGATTGAAAACCAGCGCCCACGGCTGCTTGTCATCTGCGCTTTTGTGATGCCTCTTGGCTGCAACTACTGCCAGCTTTCGTCAATTAGGTTCTTCGTCTGTGGCAGGTTCTCGGCGACCTCGGGGATGCGGCGGAGGTTGAAGAGGGCTTCTCCGGCCTCCAGGAATTCGTGGTCGGCAAGAACGGCGGCCGCCTCGGCCCATGCGGCCCAGAGCCATTGTTCGGCCTGGGTGAGCGCCAGGCCGAGAGCGTGGTAGTTTTCGGGCCGTGACGGTTCCAGGGCTACTGCCTGGCGCGCTGCCGCCACCGCTCTCGGCACATCGCCTTTCAACAAAAGCAGGCGCGCTGCTAGAAGGGACGCAAGAGCGCGGTCGCCTCGAGGGTCGTGCTTGGTTGAGGTAATGTCGGCCTTCGCGGTCTCTTCCCAATCCGTGGGTGCCCTGCCGTCGGCAGCCAGCTCGACGAGTATTTCGGCCCTAAGCAGACGGGCCGCCGAAAGAGTTGGATTTTGGGCAATGAGGGATGCCAAGTCGGCCAAGGCATCTTCGGGCGAGCCACCCGCGAAGGTCGCCCAGGCCTTCCGCAAGGCAGCCCGATGGAAGCCAGGTTCGATGCGGAGGGCTTCATCATAGGCGGCGCGGGCCTGTTCACGGTTCCGCACCAGCTCGGCCCGCCAGCCAGCTTCGTAAGCCAGGGCCGCCTTCTCGTTCTGTGTCATGGGCAGCTCGTAACGGATTGCAGGAGACGCTGGGTCGCCGAGGGCGGTGAGTAATCGGGCTATCCATCCAGCGGCGCGAGCCAGCAGCGGGACGATGCCCTTGGCGATGGTGGCGGCTGTTGCCCGCCGCGCTGCCGATAGCGCCATGGCGAGCTGGCCGTGGTGAGCGGCACGTATCATCAGCCAGGCCTCGTCGGCGGCAGTATCTCCAGTTTTTTCTGGTGGTGGTATGTCTGCCGTCTGTTCCGCCTCGGCCCACGTTTCGGCCATGTCCGGGGGAGGGGCTGCCTCCACTGCCGCAAGCTGGTCTGCCAGCGTCATGAAGACCCGCTTGCCAGCTATTTCCGTAAGCCATGGCCAGCGAAGGCTGGCGAGGACGCCTGGTTCTGACACCACCACCAAGCGCCTTTCGTGGAGCTCTTGGGCAGCCTTGCGCGTGCCCGCCGTGACCCAGCCTAGCTCCTCCGTGGCTTCCTGCACCGTCGGGGGCGCCAGGTTGCCGCCTCGCCTGCGCTCAACCAGCCATTCCAGCAGCGCCCGCGCCTCGTCGTTCAGAGGACGTCGGATGAAACTATCGGGTTTCGGCATCGTTGTTCTGCGGGTTTGGTCGGCCCGCCCACACCCATCGGAACGTGCGCGGCAATGATACACTGCCATTCAAAGCCAGCGAAAGCCGGCTTGGGAAGGAAGATTAGCCGTAGGCGCAAATGTCTTGTAGAATCAGGCTGTGGCGCGTGTTGTATTGGTGCATGACTATTTGGTGCAAGGGCTTCGGGGAGCTGAGCGCGTGCTCATAGAGATGCATGAGCTATGGCCCGAGGCTCCTATTTACACGCTGCTTTTCGACCCCGAGCGCATGGGCGAACCATGGACAACTTTAGACATTAGAACGTCCTTTCTCCAGAAGCTGCCGAGTTCGGTGAGGTTATACCGAAAGCTGTATTTGCTGATGCCGGCGGCGGTGGAGCGGCTCAAAGTGGAGCCGTGCGACGTCGTGGTCTCGGCATCGTCGGCCTGGGTGAAAAACCTCCGCCCGCCGCCGGGTGCCCTTCATGTGTGCTATTGTTACTCGCCGGCGCGGTTCCTCTGGCACCAGCGCTCCGAATACCTGAGCGGGTTGGGGCTGCCGGGGCCGGCGAGGGCTCTGGTAGGCGCTACACTTGTTCCGCTGAGGCTGTGGGATAGACGGCGAAGCCACCGCGTGAACGCTTTCATCGCCGTCTCGGAAGCGGTGCGCCAAAGGATCCGGCGGTATTATGGTCGTGATGCCGTGGTGGTCTACCCACCTGTGGACGTGGAGCGTTTCGCAGAAACACCAGCCGGCGACGGCTCTGGCGAGTACTTTTTGGTCGTGGCCGCCCTTAACCCGTACAAGCGCGTAGACCTGCCCGTGAGAGCCTGTACGCGCCTGGGGTTGCCGCTGAAGGTGGTGGGTGACGGCTTGCTGAAGAGCCAGTTGCAGGCAATCGCCGGCCCGACCGTGGAGTTTCTGGGGCGGGTTTCGGAGGAGGAGTTGCGCGAGCTTTATGCCGGGTGCAGGGCTTTGTTGATGCCGCAGGAGGAAGATTTTGGCCTGGTGGCGGTGGAGGCACAGGCAGCAGGTAAACCGGTTGTGGCGTACCGGGCCGGCGGCGCTCTGGAGATCGTGCGAGAGGGCGAGACGGGGCTTTTCTTCGATGCCCAGTCTCCCGAGAGCCTCGAGCAGGCCATCGCCCGCCTGGACGGAATGGCTTTTTCCGCCGAGGCCTGCCGCAGCAATGCGGCACGTTTCAGCTCCGAGCGGTTTCGGCGGGAGATGAGCGAGACGGTGCAGTACCTTCTGGGCCAGTGGCGGACGGGCAAGCGGGGTGTGCTGATATGAAGCCGCGGCGCCGAAAGCCGGAGGATCGCGACGAATCGCTCTTCGCCGCCGTGGGGAGTGGGGAGCACGTCCCGCTGGCGGCCCGTATGAGGCCACGAGAGCTAGATGAGGTGGTTGGCCAGGATCACCTCGTAGGCCCTGGTGCGCCGCTGCGCAAGCTCATCGAAAGTGACACGCTCGTCTCGATGATACTTCAGGGGCCTCCTGGTTGCGGCAAAAGCACTTTGGCGCGCATCATCGCCAACCGCACGCGCAGTCACTTCGAGCTTTTGTCTGCGGTCACTGCCGGAGTGGGCGACATTACCCGCGTTGCCACGGAAGCCCGCGAGCGCCGCCAACTATACGACCGCGGTACGATCCTTTTCATGGACGAGCTTCACCGCCTCAACAAGGCACAGCAGGATTACTTGCTGCCTTATGTGGAGGAAGGCGTATTTGTGCTCATCGGGGCGACGACCGAGAACCCGTACTATTCTGTCACCGGGCCTCTGCGGTCGCGCTGCCGGCTCTTTGTGCTGAGGCCTTTGGAGGACGAACACCTTGTGCTTGTTTTACGGCGCGCCCTTGCTGATAGCGAGCGAGGTCTGGGCGGCCTGGGGGTTCGTGCCACAGAGGAAGCCCTGCGGCTGCTGGCGGCCCAGGCCGGCGGCGACGCTCGTGTCGCCCTGAACGTCCTTGAGACGGCTGCCTTGGTCTCACCGGTCGAGGAGGGCGGACGAACGATTACTGTAGACACCGTCCGGCAAGCTCTAGAACGCCCGATGGCTTCCTATGACCGGGCCGCTGACGAGCATTACGACACCATCTCGGCGTATATCAAGAGCATTCGCGGGTCAGATCCGGACGCGGCCATCTACTGGCTGGCGAAGATGCTCGAGGGCGGCGAGGACCCGCGCTTCATCGCGCGGCGCATGGTGATTGCGGCTGCAGAAGACATCGGCCTGGCCGACCCAAGGGCCTTGTCCTTGGCGGTAGCGGCTGCGCAGGCAGTGGAGCTGGTAGGTCTGCCCGAAGGTCAGATACCCTTGGCCGAGGCGACTATCTATTTGGCCTGTGCGCCTAAATCGAATTCGGCATATCGGGCGATTGCCGCAGCTCGCGAGGAAATACGCAAGCACGGTGCGGCGGCAGTACCGGGCCATCTGGCCGGTGGCGTCCGGCCCGACGACCGCCGCGGCGAGTACCTGTATCCTCACGACTTCCCGCACGGCTGGGTGGCCCAGAGGTACTTGCCGGAGCCTTTGGCCGGTAGACGATTCTGGCAGCCCAAAGATAACATGGTGGAGCGCAAACTTCTCAACGAACTTCTACGGCGCCGGGGGCGCGCTGGCGACCCGGGCGGCGAAGGTGGTGAGGCCAATGGCGGTTAAAACGCAGGCGCTGGAAGACTGGTACGTCTTTGTTGGGGTCAGTGGCGAGCTTGATGCCTACATGGCGCCCGAGCTGCGCGAGACAGTGGAAAAAGTGCTCGATGGCGGAGCGCGCTGGCTGCTGATAGACCTCAGCGAGGTGGAGTACCTGGACAGCGTTGGGCTGGGGATCCTAATAGGGGCAGCGCAACGGGCCGGCGAGCGTCGGGGCGACATAGCCGTCGTCTGTACTCGACCCAACGTCCTGCGCGTCTTGGAGGTCTCGGGGACAAAGGAATTGCTCAACGTCGTCGGCACGGTGGAGGAAGCCCGCACCAGGCTGGCGGCGTCCCGTGATCAGGCTATGAGCGAGACCAGTGGAGGTGAGGCGTGATGTCTAACCTCAAACCAGACGTGCTGCGCCTCGACCTTCCCTGCCGCGACAAGTATCTGCAGGTGGTGCGTCTTGCGCTACACGGTGCTGCCAGCCGCGCGGGACTGACCATCGAGGACATCGAAGACCTCACCGTGGCCGTTAGCGAAGCGTGCAACAACGTCTTGTATCATGCCTTTGACGAGGAAACCCTCCGCACGGGCAACCCGCGAATGCTCATCACCCTTCTCATTTCCGACGGCGAGGTGCGGGTCGAAGTCGAGGACCAAGGCAGGGGTTTCGATCCTAAGCACGTGCTCGCAGCCGACCAGTCCGAGTTGCCCGCCACTCAGAGCTACGGGCTGTACCTCATCCGCGCCTTCACAGATGAGATGAAGGTGGAGAGTGCCCCCGGCAGCGGCACGAAAGTCTCCTTCGTGAAGCGCGTGTCGAGGTGAAGGGGTTGCCCGACTCCTTGGACCAGCGCAGCACCAATGAGCTATTCAGTATGCTTCGGGCGGCTAAGGACCCGAATGTCCGAGCGCGCATCCGCGAGCATCTAATCAGCCGCCACGAAGGCCTGGTCCGCCACGTCGTCAAAGACTACCTCGGCAGCGGAGAAAGCTACGAAGACCTTTACAGCGTCGGAATGCTTGGCCTCATCAACGCGGTGGACCGCTTCGATCCCGAGCGCGGGAACCGGTTTGCTACCTTCGCCGTGCCGACTATTCGCGGGGAGATACGCCGGTACTTTCGCGATAAGACCTGGGGTGTCCGCGTGCCTCGGCGCATTCAGGAGCTTAGCTTGAAGGCGCGGGATGCTCTCGAGCACTTCACACAAACCCACGGGCGCACTCCCACCTACGAAGAGCTTGCGCGCGAGCTAGGGGTCACCGAGGAAGAAGTTATCGAGGCGCTGGAAGTAAGCCGGCAGTACGACTTGCCAAGCATCGAGCGTACCGAAGACGACGAGGAAGCCCTGGCTGGGATTGACCGCGCCGGGGCGCCGGATGCTGAAATCGAGGCCCTCGCCGACCGCGATGCTGTCCTGCGCGCTGTGCAAAAGCTTCCACCACGGGAGCGAATGGTGATACTGCTTCGGTTCTTCGGCGGGTTGAGCCAGCAGCAGGTAGGGGAGAGACTTCACGTCAGCCAGATGCACGTTTCGCGGCTGCAGCACCGGGCCCTGGAAAAGTTACGGGCACTGCTGCGCGCCAGCTAGCTGGCAGGGCCTCTGGTGAGGACAATGACGGCGCGCTATTGGTGGCAACTGGTAGGTGCTGTGGCCCTTGGCGTCCTCGCCGCGGCAGCCGTGGTAGCCGTACTCACCCGCATCTATCCAACCCTCATCCTCTTCGCCTTGGGCCTGCTGATTGCCCATCTGGTGGACCCCGTCCTCGACTGGCTCCAGGGGCGCGGCTGGTCGCGGGCTCGTGCAGTCTGGGTTCTCACGCTGCTGGTGGTGGTTGTCTTGGGCGCAGTGATTACCGTGTTGGTGCCGCCGCTTATGCGCCAGGTCCAATCGGCGGCCGATGCCTTCCCAATGTATGTTGCGCGAATAGACAGTCTTTACGAACAAGCCCGTGACTGGCTCGTTGCTCGCGTCGAGAACCAAGACCTGGCCAAGGAGTACGCTGCCGCCCTAGACCGTGAGATGACGGACTTCAGGTCCTGGCTGACCGCCCGTTTTCCTGCGGCGCTGCGCTGGTTGTCCGCTCAGCTCATGCGTTCGCTAGGGTGGCTGGTACTGCTCGGGCTACTCCTGCTCATCAGTTTCCACTTCTTGATGGTGATAGATCACTTTCGCGCCGCCCTGCGGGAGATGCTTCCGGAGCGGGCGGCGCCCCACATACGCAGTATTTCCAGTCAGATGAGCGCCATGCTGGGCCAGTACGTCCGGGGACTTATAACAACCGCGGCGTTCGTGGGGATAACATCGGCGATTGCCCTGGGCGTTATCAGCCTCTTCTTTGGAACGCGGTACTGGCTCCTGGTGGGCTTAGCGCATGGGGTGCTGTACGTGGTGCCATGGGTGGGTGGGGCTGTGGCGGATGTCCTGGCGCTATTTTTCGGCTACACGACTGCCCTGCGCTACCCCGCCTTGGCGGCTTTCTGTAGCCTGGCCGTCCTGGTGGCCATCAACCAACTTGGCGACATACTCATCATGCCGCGCATTGTCGGCCGCCGGGTGGGTCTTCACCCCTTGGCGGTGCTTTTTGGTATACTGGCCGGCTACCAGCTCTTCGGCTTGGCCGGAACGCTGGTGGCTACGCCGATGATGGTAGGGGTGAAAATACTTTTGGCCCACTGGCTGCCTGTTCGAGGGCCGGCGCTGACGGAGAAGGCGCCTCGCGCCTTCTTAGACCTCGATTTGCCTGCGGCCGTCCGCCAGATGGGCGCGGCCGCAAAACGCTTGGGCCAGCGGGTCGAGACTGCTCTGCACCCTCGAAGCGATGCCCAACCGCCTCCACAAAAGCAGACGAAGGACGGACCAGCCGATGACGGTTCAGGAGCTGCGTAAGGCCTTTCTCGATTTCTTCCGCGGGCTGGACCATCTGGTCATGCCCTCGGCGCCCCTGGTGCTGGACGACCCTACGACGCTCTTCACCAGCGCCGGGATGCAGCCTTACATCCGTGCTTTTCGGGGCGAAGAGCCACCGCCCGCCCCCCGCGTTGCCTCAATCCAGAAATGCGCCCGCACGGGCGACCTGGACAACGTTGGCCGCTTCAATCGTTACCACACCTTCTTCGAAATGCTTGGCAACTTCAGCTTTGGCGACTATTTCAAGAAAGAGGCCATAGAGTGGGCCTGGCAGTTCACTACGGACGCTTCCTGTATGGGCCTCGACCCTTCGGACTTGTGGATTACCATCTTTGAGACGGATGACGAGGCCTTCGAGATCTGGCACAAGCACATCGGCGTACCGGCCAACCGCATACTGCGTTTCGGCCGGAGGGACAACTGGTGGCCGCAGGTGCGCTGGGAGGGGCCTTGTGGGCCGTGCACGGAAATCCATATTGACCTCGGTCCGCAGGTGGGCTGCGGTCGCCCCGAGTGTGGCGTCGGTTGCGATTGCAACCGTTTCCTGGAACTGTGGAACCTGGTTTTCCAGATGTATACCGAGGCCGAGGATGGCACGCTTACGCCGCTGCCTGCGCCGGGTGTGGACACGGGCATGGGTCTTGAACGCCTAGCCCTGGTCATGCAGGGGAAGGTGTTTACCTTCGAAACAGACGAGCTGTGGCACATCCTGCAGGCCGGACTTAGCGAAATAAACGCTCAGCGCTCGACGCCTCTTGCTTACGGCGAGGACTGGGACAGTGATGTTGCCCTTCGCGTAATCACTGACCACGTCAGGGCGGCGGCCTTCATGCTCGCCGACGGGGCCGTGCCGTCCAACGAAGGCGCCGGGTATGTGCTGCGCCGCCTCCTTCGGCGCTCAATGCGTTTTGCGCGCCGGTTGGGCGCCGAAGCGCCCTTCTTGCATCGGGTTTTGGCGGCCGTCACCGCGGCGATGAGTCCTGCTTATCCGGAGCTCGCGGTGAAGCAGGAATACTCCGTGGCACTTCTGCGACGTGAGGAAGAGCGCTTCACGGCTACGCTGGCCCAGGGCATGGCGCGCTTCGATGAGGTGGTTGAGCGGCTAACCGCAGAGGGGGAAACCGTGCTCGACGGCCGTGATGCCTTCGTGCTCTACGACACCTACGGCTTTCCCTTGGAACTCACCATCGAAATGGCGCAAGAGCGCGGGCTGAGCGTTGACACCGAAGGCTTCGCGGCAGCCATGGAGGAACAGCGGTCTCGCTCGGCGCTGGGGCCGCGCGGATTGGCCCTCCATGACGTGCTCAGGGCGTTTCGAAACCTGCCGGGACCCCAGGCGTGGGGCGGCACGGAGTTTGCGGGCTATAAGCCGCCTTTCAAGGCTTCCGCGCGCGTCTTGGGGATAGTTGGCAGGGACCAGGTGCTTGACGTGGCCGATGATGGCGAGGAGGTTGGCGTCATCCTCGACCGCACGCCCTTCTACGCTGAGGCTGGCGGCCAGGTGGGCGATCGCGGAGAGATAACTTGGCGGGGCGGCCGATTGATTGTGACCGACACGCAATTTCTAATCGGGGATACGCGGGTGCACATCGGGCGGGTCGAGGGCGCTTCTTTGCGGGTTGGGCAGAAAGTGCGGGCCGCCCTGGATGAGGGCCGCCGCTGGGCTATAATGCGTCACCATAGTGCCACGCATCTGCTGCAGGCGGCCCTCCGCCGTGTGCTCGGCCAACACGTTTCCCAGGCAGGGTCGCGGGTGGACGAACATTCGACACGCTTCGATTTCACCCACCACGAAGCCCTAAGTGATGACGAGCTCACGGCGGTGGAGGACTTGGTGAACTCGTGGATTCTTGCTGACCTGCCCGTGGTCGTGGAGGAGGTTCCGCTGCAGGAGGCCCTGGCGCGCGGTGCCACGGCCCTGTTCGGTGAAAAGTATGGCGACACCGTGCGCGTGGTCTCCGTGAAAGGCGTCAGCATGGAGCTTTGCGGCGGTACCCACGTGTCGCGCACGGGCCAGATTGGGGCCTTCCGAATTGTGTCGCAGGAGTCCGTGGCAGCTGGTGTGAGGCGTATCGAGGCGGTGGCCGGCTTGGTAGCTGTGAACCGTGACCGGGAGCGCGAGCGGCTGCTAACCGACCTCGCCCGCCACTTCAATGTGGCGGTAAAGGATGTGCCTGGACGGGTTCGGGCGCTTGAAGAGCGCGTTGTGCAGCTCGAGGAGCAGGTGCGGGCGGTCCGGCAGAAACGTGCGGTGGCCAACGTGGACGAGCTAGCGGCAAAAGCCGTCCAGGTCGGGCCGGCGAGGTTGGTTGCTGCGGCGGTACCGGGGGCGGACCGCGCCATGTTGTCAGCTCTGGCCGATGAGCTTGCGGCCAGGCTGCCTGACGCAGTGGTGGTTCTAGGCACGGAGGCCGACGGGAAGGTTGCGCTGGTGTGCAAGGTAGCAGAGCGGCTGATCGAACGTGGTGCCCATGCGGGGGAGCTGGTTAGGCGCGTTGCGGCGGTTTGTGGGGGTGGGGGGGTTTGGGGGGGGGGGGGGGGGGGGCCGCGCTCACTTCGCTGAAGCTGGGGGCCGCGACCCGTCTAAGCTGGACCAGGCGCTGGCTTCTGCGCGGTCGGCGTTGGCTGAGCTGTTCGAGGCAGCGCAGTAATGCATGTCGGGGTCTCGCTATGAAGTTGCTGGGCGTTGACTACGGAAGGTCACGGGTTGGCCTGGCGATTAGCGACGCCACGGGCACCGTCGCCATGCCGTTGGCGGTTTTGGAGCGCAGCGGGGACCGCCAGGCGGATGTTGCCGCCGTTGCCGAGATTGCTCGCCGCGAGAGGGCTGAAAAGATAGTGGTTGGACTTCCCCGGCAGCTCTCTGGAGGGGAGGGGCCGCAGGCACAGGAAGCCAGCGATTTCGCGCGCTTGTTGGAGGCTGCTTCGGAACTGCCGGTCGTGCTGTGGGACGAACGGCTGACCAGCGCCATAGCGGAGCGGGCGTTAGTGGCCGCGGACGTCTCGCGGGCGCGTCGCCGCACACGGGTGGATAAGGTGGCCGCTGCGCTGATCCTTCAGTCGTACCTCGATGCTCATCATGCCAGGAAAGTGCGCCAGAAACTCTCCCCACAATAGCTTCGCCAGCGCAGGGCTGGCGGGCCTAGTGCTGGCGGGCGCTGTGGCCGGCGTCTGGGCCGGCTGGTACCGCCCAGCCTTGCGCCCAGCCGACCCAACGGCCACCTCCGCGGTGCTCGTGCATCTCCCCTCCGGCGCATCAGCACGCGATTTCTGCCGCCTATTGGCTTCGAAGGGCTTGGTGCGCAGCGAGACGGCGGCCTTGGTGTATGGTTACCTCGGTGATAAGCGGTGTCGCTTGAGGGCTGGCTACTACGACCTCTCGCCAGCCATGTCCGTGCCCGAGATTTTCACGGCCGTTGCAGAGGGCCGTGTTGCCACCAGAAAGGTCGCCGTCGTTCCTGGCCTGAGGCTTGAGCAGGTGGCGGAGCGAATTGAGCGCGCCGGACTGGTCTCAGCCTCGGATTTCCTGAAAGCTGCTCGCGCTTCGGTATTTCTCAGCGAGACGGGTTTGCCCATACCCCCAACCGCGACCCTGGAAGGTTACCTTTGGCCAGCGACTTACACCATCCCGGTGGGCACCCGCGCGCACGACATCGCGCTGGTGATGCTGGAAGCCTTTCGGGAGAGGTTCGCTAAGCCGCGGGCCGCCGAAATTGCAGCCAGCGGGATGACCCTGCATGAGGTGGTGACGCTAGCATCTCTTGTTGAGCGGGAGGCCGTTGTGGACGATGAGCGCCCGCTCATCGCAGGTGTGCTGCTGAACCGTTTGCGGCGCGGATGGAGACTGCAGTGCGACGCTACGGTCCAATATGCTCTGGGGCGCCACAAGTCGCGTCTCAGCTATGAAGACCTGAAGGTAGCGTCTCCATACAACACTTATCTCCACACGGGTCTTCCACCTGGGCCTATCTGTATGCCCAGCGAGGCGTCGCTGCTGGCTGCCCTGCGGCCCGCTAGGCATGAGTACTTCTTCTACGTTGCCTGCGGTGGAGGGCGGCACGTTTTCACTCGTACCTACGAGGAGCACCTGGCCGCCATCGCTGCCATAAGGGGTGGCGGGCGGGGATGAGACGCCTCAGCCAGGCTGAGAGATTGCGGCCGGACGCCCTCTTCCGGCGGGTGGAGGACATCAGCCCGGAGTGGCTGGCCGCACGTGGTATCCGCGCCGTCCTCCTTGACCTGGACAACACCCTTACCGCGTGGCGCTCAGAAGAATTGCCAGCGTCCAAGCAGCGCTGGGTAGAGGCTCTTAAGGAGCGTTTCGGGGTGTGCTTGGTTTCGAATACGGTTTTCGGAGGGCGCTTGCGACGGATAGGCCAGAAGCTGGGCATTCCGGTGGTGGGCCGGTGGGGCCTGGGGCGTAAGCCTGGCACCGGCGGTCTTCGTGACGCCATGCGCCTGCTAGGCGCCAAGCCCGAAGAAACGGTCATGATCGGCGACCAGGTTTTCACCGACATCGTCGCTGGCAAGCGGGCGGGTGTAATGACCATCCTGGTGGTGCCGGTGGATCCCGAGAGGGAGTTTTTTGGAACGCGGCTCGCGCGGCTACGTGAGAAGGCTTTGTGGGAGCTTTGGCTGGCGGAGCTTGAGAGCCGAGGCGAGGCGAAGCAGCAATGACGGGCCAGGACTGGTCCTGCGCGCTTGCCGTCAAGGGCACGACTACGGTCGTCGGCGTGATCGGTTGGCCCGTCGCCCACAGCCTTTCTCCGCCCATGCACAATGCCGCCTTCGCGCACCTCAAACTGGACTGGGTTTACGTACCCTTCCCCGTGGCGCCGGAGGACATTGGGCGAGCCGTCGAGGGTGTTCGAGCTCTCCGCCTCGCCGGCGTCAACGTCACGATCCCGCACAAAGCTGCCGTGGTGCCCTACCTCGATGAACTCGACCAGACCGTCGCTGACTTGCAGGTGGCTAACACCATCCACAACCTTGAAGGCGTCCTCAAGGGCTACAACACGGACGGCCCAGGGCTTTTGCGAGCTCTGGAAGAGACGGGCTGTAGCGTGCGAGGGCGGCGTGTCGTAGTGGTGGGTGCCGGAGGGGCGGGGCGGGCTGTAGCCACCGCCGTTGCCCGGGCTGGAGCAGCGTCCCTTGCCATCCTCAACCGCACCGTCGCAAAGGCTGAAGAGCTTGCCGCAGCGGTAGAGCGGCTAGTTGGTTTGGCGGCGCTGCCGCTTCCGCTCAGTGGGCCGCTGGCGCAGGAGGCGGTTGAGGCAGCCGAGGTCGTTGTGGACTCTACCTCGGTTGGCATGTATCCCCACTGTGACGAACCGCCGGTCATCTCCCCGGAATGGCTGCATCCTGGCCAGGTGGTGTGCGACCTGACCTATAATCCGCGCGACACGGTGTTGCTAAAGGCCGCGCGGGCACGGGGTGCGAGGACCGTAGACGGAACCGGCATGCTGGTACACCAAGGTGCGATTGCCTTTGAGATATGGACGGGACAGCCAGCGCCGGTCGAGACCATGCGGCAAGCTTTGTTAAACGCCCTCGAGCAGCCCGACGCGTGACGCCGTTGCTGCCGCCCTACGCCGATAGCCAACTGGCGAAAGCGCCTCACGGACGACAGAGCCGTGCCCTGCGCAGCGACCCGACCTAAACCGTGGCGAGACAAGGGTTGCTCAGATGTTTAGGGCGGCGCATGCCTTCTCGTAGTCGGCTTCCCGCGTCTCCAGGACGGCACCGAACTTGCCCCCGCCAGCCACGGCCAGGGCGCCGGTCATGCTCACACCCGCCGCGGCGATTTTCTGGACCGCGGGCAGGAGCGCACCGGTCTCATCATCGCCTTCGATGTAGATGGCCGGTTTTTCGGTAGTGCTCACGCCGTTGCGCATGGCAACCTGGCGGAGCTTTGCCAAATCTTCCGGCACGGCCTCCAGAAACGCCTGGCCGTCCTTGACCCATGCCGCGGCGGCGTAGAGGTTCACGCCGGCGTCTCGAAGGGCACCCAAAACTTCGGCTAGTAGCCCAGTGCGGTCGGCCATCGAAGTAGCCACTATGACAACGCGCTTGGCTGTGAAGGCCATGGCACCTACCTCCGCGAAAGAGTGACAGTCTCGCACAGCTCACTTTAAAGTGAGCGGCTTCGCAAGAAGCATTTCCACGTCGGCGCCTGTTCTCCTCCGGCAGTGTAGTGTGGAAGGAGCTTGGTTCAGTAAGGCGAAAACTCGCGGCACGGGTGCAGCTATCTGCGGCCGGTAGTGTTGGGGTCATAGCGTGAGGTCCGGATTCGACGCCAAACCAAAGGGAGGCGAGCCAGGACAATGGGTGCACGAGTAATAGATGGTGTGGCAATAGCAGAGAAGGTCAAGGCGCAAGTGGCGGAGGCTGTGGCTGCCATGAAGCCTAGGGTGCCGAAGCTGGTTGCGCTGATGGTAGGGGATAACCCTGGTGCCCGTGCTTACGCCAAGAGCCAGGGGAAGGCATGCGAAGAGGTGGGCATTGCTTACGAACTACGTGAGCTGCCCGAGACCATCAGCGAGGCCGACTTGATACGCGAAATCACAGCCCTTAATAGCGACCCGGAGGTCACGGCGGTGTTGCTAACTATGCCCGTTCCTCCGCATCTGGACGGTCGGGCTGCACAGCGGCTGATTGACCCGCTCAAGGACGCCGATGGTGTGCATCCGGTGAACCTTGGTGGGGTGGTCCAAGGGCGGCGGCAACTGGCCCCGTGCACGGCCCTGGCCGTCATGGAAATCCTTGAATCCGCGGAGGTGCCCCTCAAGGGCGCCGAGGTTGTGATGGTAGGTCATTCAGAAATAGTCGGCAAACCCACCGCCTTGCTCCTGCTCGAACAGCTCGCCACGGTCACAGTCTGCCACATTGGCACCGTCGACCTTGCCGCCCATACCCGTCGGGCCGAGATACTCATCGTCGCCGTCGGCAAGCCAGGGCTTATCACAGCCGATATGGTGCGGCCCGGCGCGGTAGTTGTGGACGTCGGCATCAATCGGGTCATGGATCCGGAGACAGGGAAGAGTCGAATTGTTGGCGACGTGGACTACGGCCCCGTCTCAGAGATAGCGTCGGCCATAACGCCTGTGCCCGGCGGGGTCGGAGCCGTCACCACAGCCATGTTGCTGCGTAATGTCGTCGAGGCAGCCACCCTGCAAGAGACCCTAAAACGAATCTAAAGCCCGGCAGAATGCTTCAGTCGGGAGGGGGAGAACCGGTAGTTTCTTCGGGTGCGGCAGGCTGCTGTTTGGCGGCTTCCGCCGGTGGGAGCGTTGATTCTGTCGCAGGCGTACTCGCGCTTTCGCCAGGGACGGAGGCCGGGGTCCGAAGGCGGCCTGTTGTAGAAGAAGCCACGGTGACCTTCACCACGGCCGTGGTCGCTCCCACTACTGCGAGCCCCTGCGGCGCCACGAGCTTTGCTTCGTAGCTGCGCGTGTCTCGGAGAGAGGAAATGTCCACAACGCTCGTACGCACCGCCTGGGCGGTGGCGAGAAGTTTGGGCGGTCCAGTCACGAGCACTGTTGCTGGCCGCACCGTCACCTGAACGATCTGATAGCCTGGGGGTGGGTTGGTGAGGTCGGGCCAGACCGGCAACGTCCGGCCAGTGACCCGCTGGATGGGCACGGTGACGACCACGCGCTCTGGTTCCACGCGGACGCCTGGGATGGGCAGGCCGGAGGCGTCGCGCGGCTGAACCTTAACCTCACGAGTCGTTGTCGTGCTCAAGCCCGAAACGTCCAGTACGGCGACGACGCGGGCTACCCGCTCCACGGCGCTTGAGGGGCCTGCGATATGGACGGCTGGTGGGTCTGCCCATGGGCGGCCGATTTCGCAGCCGTCGGCCGGCACCCCCGGCGTCTGGACGCTCACCGGCCGCTCTGCTTCGGCCGATGCATCTAAGCGGACGCGTACGTAGTGGTGGGAGAGTTCCACCACCTGTACGCCCTTCGGCCTACCCGCCAGCCTCACCGGTAGGTCATGGGATCCTACGCGCTGATCGGCGAGGTCTACATAAGCTGCAAGGGAACGCTTCGCCTGCTCGACGGCCGACTTGCGGCCGCGGATTGTCGTCGTTACCTCCCTCGGCGAGGCGTCGAGGAACTCGACGTTGGCAGGCGCGTTGGTGGCTCGCACCGCGAGGGTTATAGTCTCCGTGGCTAAGGGGTCCTGAATGTTCCTGACGTTGAACCAAAACACGGCCGCGCCGATGACCGCCAGGAGTTTCAGCGGCCACTCGAATTTCACAGCGTGCCAGAGTATGCGCAGGCGACGTGTCATGGCTCACCTAGAGGCGCCAAAAGAAAAGGCGCGGCCGCTCCTCGCTCTCGAAGAGCCTCAGCAGGCGCTCCGTGAGCTGAACCTTTTCCAGGGCTGGGCTCAGGGTACCATCCACGGCGAGAGAAATGTTGCCCGTTTCCTCGCTGACAACGATGGCAACGGCATCTGTCCGCTCGCTGATGCCGAGGGCTGCGCGGTGGCGCATACCCGTGCTCACCGACAGGCCGGGACTTTCTGAGTGCGGGAGCACACAGCCTGCTGCCACTACTCGGTCGCCCCGGATAATCACCGCGCCGTCGTGCAGCGGCGAGTGAGGGTAGAAGATGGTGGCCAGGAGTTCCTGGGAGAAAAGGGCATCGAGGGCCTTGCCGGTACGGGCGACTTCCAGGAGCCGCTGAGAGCGCTCAATAACGATGAGGGCGCCGGTGTGGCTGTGGGCGAGGTCGGCGACCGTGTCAGCCAGCTCGCCTATCAGGCGTTGCCAACGCTCTGTACCCAGTTCACCAAAGGTGCGACCAATCCACCGCGCGCGCCCGAGCCGCTCAAGGGCCATCCGCAACTCTGGCTGGAAGATGACGACGACGGCGATGACGGAGGGGAGCATGAGGTGGCGCAGCAGCCAATTGAGCGTCGGTAGGGGAGAGGTCACCCAGATAAGAACGATGATGACGATGAGGCCGTTGATGAGGGCCATGGCTCTGGTGCCGCGTACCAGCAGCAGCACGCGATAAATAACGTAGGCCACAGCGGCCATGTCGAGCATGTCTATGGGTCGCAGTTGACTGAAGGTGCTAATGAGGAGTTCAGCAAAGTCCATGGGCTGGGCCACGCGGCAAAACTTGTGTGCAAACGCAACAGTCAGACGCCCTTCGACAGACACGAACAGATGCCACGCCTGTTGGCACTATAGCACCGGCTCATAGCGGGGGTCAACGTTGGCCCTACGCTTCTCTGCCTCTACGTGGGAGATACACGGCACGAAACCGAACGCTTCCGGGCCAGGGCTTCGAAGCAGCGCAGCGTTATTGACGGTGTTATTTTGGTCACCTATATTGGGGAGGACCTTAGCCCCAGGAGGAACTGCCTTCCGCGCAAAAAGCCACGTAGGAAGTGGGCCATGGCGTCACGAGTGCTGAACCACCTTCCAGGCGAAGGATACGTCGTGGGTCACCTTAGTGCTGGCCTCGCCGCCGCCGTGACCATCGCCACTTACAATGAGGCCGAGAATCTCCCGCTGTTGGTGGAGCGGCTGCTGAGCATTGAACCTGCCCTTGGTGTTGTGATAGTGGACGACGCGTCGCCTGATGGGACTGGGCGCTTGGCCGATGAATGGACGGTGCGGGCACCGGGCCGCGCCGTGGTGATACACCGCGAAGGCAAGGGTGGCTACGGCAGCGCGATTCAGCGGGGGCTTGCCTACGCCTACCTGGCCGAAATGCCGGCGTTGCTGACAATGGACGCCGACCATTCCCACGACCCAGCCGTGGTGCCCGCCTTGATTGAGGCGTTGTCGGAATATGACATCGCGGTCGGGTCGCGATATGTGGAGGGTGGTGGGGTGGAGAACTGGCCCCCGCAGCGCGTACTCCTCAGCCGCCTGGGGGGTGCCTTTGCTCGTTTCGTTACAGGCATGCCCTTTCGTGACCCAACGAGCGGATTTCGGGCCTACAGACCCTCGGCCCTTGTTGCCATAGACATTTGGGGCCTCAAGGTTCGCGGCTACTCCTTCTTAATGGAAGCGCTATTTCGGGCTTGGGTTCGGGAGCTGAGGGTAGTGGAGATTCCCATTGTGTTTCGCGACCGCACGGCGGGACGCTCCAAGCTATCGCGAAAAATAATTTTCGAGGCCTTCTTCGTTGCCTTGCGGCTGGGCTGGACGCGGCGCTGGCCGCCAGCTCTGCGGCGCTATAAGGAGGAAATGGCACGTTGGGCCAGCGCCGGCGCGGCGTAATCTGTCCCCGGTTGTCGCGGCGAGCGGAGCTAACAGCGCTCCTGACCCTCGCCCTGGCTGTGCGCCTCATCGGTCTGAACCGCCCCTATATTTCCGTGCACTGGATAAAGCAACTGCAGGTGGCGCCCATTGCCCTCAACTTTTACCAACACGGCTATAACATTTGGTGGCCCGAGACCGACTACTCCGCCGACCGCCCGGCGTACATCGAAATAGAGTTTCAGCTCGTCACTTGGCTCACGGCGCTGTTGTACAACCTATTCGGGGTCCACGAGGCGGTCGGGCGGCTGGTCGCCATCGGCTTCAGCATGGCGGGCATCGGATTGCTCTTCCTGCTTATGCGAGACCTCCTTGGCTACCGGGCAGCAGTTTACGGATTGCTTTTCTACGCCTTTGCGCCGTCGAGCGTCTATTTCGGCCGCGTCCTGATGTCGGAGCCGGCGATGCTGTGTCTTTCCATTGCCACCGTCTATTTCTTTCACCGCTTCACGCAGACCGTGCGCTTTCTTTTTTACTGCGCTGCCCTAGTGGCCGCGGCGTTGGCTTTTTTAGTAAAGCTGCCGACGGTTCACCTCGCCATCCCCTTGGCTTACCTGGCCATCCGGCGTTGGAGGTGGGGGGCGGTGCGGCAGCCCGGCCTGTGGGTCTTTGCCGCACTTTCGCTCCTTCCTGCGGCTATCTATTACGTTCATGCTCATCGCGACATTGGGCCACAGTACTTCACTGTCGGCGTCGGTTTTGGTGGGAACATGTGGTTTGAGGTCCGGCATTTCCTCAGCCCGAAATCTTACTCGCTTATGGTGAGTCGTCTCCTGAAAGACCACCTTACCGCAGTGGGAATGGTTCTTCTAGTTCTCGGAGTTTTCTACCGCATGGGGCGGCTGAAGCGCGAGGCGCTGTTTCTTTGGTGGCTGGCTGGAGTGGCCGTGTACTTCGTGGTGGTTTCGGGAGGTAACCTGCGGCAGACGTACTATCAGCTTCCCCTTCTCCCGGCGGCTGCTGGGCTGGTGGGGCCGGCCTGGGCGCTGGTCAGTCGGCTCCGCGCCTTCCGGCCCGGCGGCAATACTGCCCTGGTGGGCCTTTTCGCCATACTTTCTATCTGGGGCGCCCAGCCCTTCTACGAGGAATACACTCCCATTCTTCGCGCGGCAGCCGTTCTGGACCGTTTGGACCCTTCCCGCCAACCTGTGATCGTGATGCCGCCCGGCTACGGGTGTCTGTACTACTTGCGGCGGCCAGGGTGGGTGGGTCGGGAGGCGATGGGCAAGCCAGCGGAATGGGTGAAGTCTGCCGCTGACCTTCCCGGCCCTGCCTATTTCGAAGACCGCATCCGCCGCGGTGCCCGCTGGGTTGTTTTCTTTAGCGCGCCGCCAGGGGAAGCACGGCCGGACTTGCTGGCCTATCTTCGGGCTAACTTCTCCGTGGCGCATAGCGATCCCGATTTTATTGTCTTTGACCTCGCACGCCGGTTATCTGAAAAGAGACGGCCATGAGACCAAGGGCGGTCGTTGTCGGTGGAGGCATCTCAGGGCTGACGGCCGCGTATCGGCTGGCCAGTGCCGGCTGGGGCGTGGAAGTCGTCGAGCAACGGGAAGAAATCGGCGGCCTTGCCCGCTCGACGTCCCTGGGCAACGGGCGTATCGAGTGCTACTACCATTTCATTTGCGGCGGTGATGCCCACCTGCTGCGTTTGGCGGACGAGCTAAACCTAGCAGAAAGCCTCCGCTGGGCACCCGCGCCCATGGGGCATTTGTACAACGGAAGACTTTATCCCTTTAGCACGGCCTGGGACCTGTTGGGGTTCAAGCCGCTTAGCATAATTGAGCGATTGCGGCTTGGGCTGGCGTCTTATAAAGCCCAGCGAAGCACGAAATGGCGCCCCCTGGATGCGGTCACCGCGAAGGAATGGCTTTTGCACACGGTGGGCGAAAGAGTTTATGAAGTGCTGTGGCGCCCACTGCTGGAAGTGAAGTTCGGCCCTTACGCAGACCAAGTAACGGCGGCATGGCTTTGGCACAGGTTGTGGCGAGTTGGCACCTCACGGCGGAGTGCTTTTCGAGCCGAGGTCATGGGCTACTTCGGGGGCGGGTCCGAGACGCTTTTGGGGCGGCTGGCTGACCGTGCGGCTTGCTTGGGAGCCGGCCTCAATCTCGGTACCACGGCACTGGCCCTAAGGCCCAGTTCTTCAGGGTGGAGCGTAGAGACTTCGCGGGGCGACCTGATGGCCCAGGTCGTTATAATGGCGGTGCCTCTGCCAGTCGCCGCGGCGCTGACGCGCGACGCACTGCCGGAGTACGCCTCCCACCTCGGTAGCGTGCCTTACTTGGGGGTCGTCTGTGCGCTGGTCAGGGCGAACCACACCGCGACGCCTTACTTTTGGGTGAACGTGAACGACCCACGGGTGCGATTCAATGGCTTCATCGAGTACAGCAACTTGAACCGCTCGGTCGGCACATGGGGCGGGGAGGTCCTGTACGTGCCGGTGTACTTGCCTCCGGAGGATCCCCGGTTTGTCTGGTCAGATCGCGAGTGGATGGAATGGTTCCGGGATGGTCTGCGTGGGGTGGACGAGGATTATGCGGCGAACATTACGGCAGAGCTGGTGACGCGGGACGTTTACGCTCAGCCGGTGTGCACGCGGGGCTTCGCGGCTCGCCGTCCGCCCATCAAAGCGCCCACTGAAGGCCTGTTCCTCGTCGAAGCCTCGCAACTGTATCCTTCCGACCGGTGCCTTTCGGGCATGATAGGCTTGGCGAGTCTGGCAGCTCGTCGGGCTGGCGAACTGGTCAACTAGGCCCGAGTCCCACATCCGCCACCGTGCTGCTGCCCCTGCACTCCCGTGCCGTTGCCACCGCACTCCCCTGCCGCCGCCATTGCCCTCACGCTGGCGTTTGATTACGCCTCAGGACCGTGGCCGTGACCTTTGCCTGCCCTCGGGGCTCGATGGTAACGGTGAAAACGAGTGTATCGGCGTCCCGCTTACGCCAGGGTGCCGAAGCTTGCGTGACTTCCCAGCCCCTTGCGGGATGCTCAACCAGCTCCAGTTCGACGGGTTCGGGCAGCGTATTGCTGAGGGTGTATTCATATTCGAGCTTCTCTGTAAAGGCTGCTAGGCGACGGTTGGCATCTGTACGCACGTCCACTTGCGTGCTGGCGGCTTTGACGCGCTTGACGAGGATTCCTGGCGCATCCCCTATCCGCAGCTCCACAGTGCTACCGGGCGCGGCGCCGCCAAAGTCCTGGACCGTGCGGTGGGCGCCGGTATGCATTACCACCTTGCCGGCCGGCAGCGGCCGCCTACCAAACTCTGACCCAGGGTCGCGTTCGAAGACCGCGATGCGGCTTGCCGTGTCTCGCCCGTCGCGGCTGTCCCAGCGCAGGATTTCTTTTGCGCGTATCTCGCGAGTGCTCCACATTGGGAAGGTCTGGGTGACTTCCGCCTGCAACGACACGCCTTCGCAACAGCCAAAGGGTGTAAGAAGCACCACGTCCTCCGCCGGCGTACTCTTCCATCCACTCACCACCGCGGTCAGAACCCACTCCGTTGCGTCACTGCCCAAGGCGACCAGATGCTGCCATTCCACCTTCAGTTCAGGGAGCCGAGCTGCTAGATGCACTAAAACCCTCTCCGCGGCACCCGTTACTGACAATTTCCATTCCACAGCCTCAGCGCTCTCTTGTCGCTCCAGTACTGTGACGGCTCCTTGCGGTTCGCAGCCAAGGACGCACGCCGAGCCAAGGTCTATGCCAGGCTCAGCTATCGGCCAGGCCAGCACAAAGGGGCCGCCGCTGGCCGGCAGGGGACAGTCAACCACGAGCCATGCCGCGCCCTGGTCGGCTATTAGGATGGATCGGCCTGCCAGCGGCATGGGTTCAAGGACTGCGCCGATCGAGGCCAAAAGAGCTACGGCTATCACGCTGACCGGCCCCCTTTGGTGTTTGGGCGGTGTATTCGCGTCTGCGGCGGTCACATCCTCTGTTGCGTCAGGTGGTGCAGAATGGGTAACATACTTATGAGTAGCGCCAGGGCGAGGCTGGGCATGAGTGCCTGAATGCGGTATGCTTTGTGGATAGCCCACGAGGTTTTGTACCATTGGCTGGGAGGCACTTGCGAGATGACTATAACTGACAAGAAGACCCTCGAAGACATCCTTGCGGCTTTGGAAGGCTGCCAGAGGATTTTCATCGTTGGCTGCGGCGACTGCGCCACAGTGTGCGAGACCGGTGGTGAGTACGAGGTTGAAGAGATGAAGAAGGCGCTAGAAGCCGCTGGCAAGACGGTCGTCGGCACCGCGATTCCTGATTCCACCTGCGAGGTCCTCGTGACCAAGAAGGAACTGCGCCAGCACAGGGAGGCCACGGAGGCGGCAGATGCTTTCCTGGTTCTTTCTTGCGGCGCAGGCGTGCAAGCCGTCACAAGCCTCGTCGAAAAGCCCGTGGTCCCAGGCCTGGACACCTTATTCCTCGGCGACACCCTCCGCAAGGGACAGTTTTACGAGTGGTGCTCCGCTTGCGCTGAGTGCGTCCTGGCGGATTACGCCGGCATTTGTCCTGTCACCCGTTGCCCAAAGAGTCAGCTCCACGGCCCCTGCGGAGGTGCGCAGGACGGCAAGTGTGAAGTCGACCCGGAACAGGACTGCGTGTGGTCGCTGATTTACGAGCGTGCTCGCAAGACGGGCCAGTGGGACGCGATAGCTAAGCGGATGGCTGCCCCGCGTCACTATAAGCGCACCACGCGACCTCGCAAGCGCGTCTTTGAGCCGAGGCGGGCCGGCCTATCGGCGGCGAGAGACGCTGAATAAGAGACGGCAGCGGCTCAGCCGGTGGGGGGCAACTGCGGGACGGGGTTAGGTTCGGGCCATCGCGTCCTTTGCTTCGGTGGTAGCTCTTGGCATTTCTGCGAAGCGCAGGCCGGTGCCACCTGCCCTGTTCACCTCAACCGTGCTCAATACCGCCCGTATTCGCTGACGGCCTGGAAGAAGGCCAGGATGTTTTCCCACGGCACATCGGGCTCAAGCACGTGGGTAGGTGCGAGAAGCAGCCCGCCGCCCTGGCCTACAGTCTCGATGAGGTGCTTGACGGTGGCGCGGACCTCATCGGGCGTGCCGAAGGGCATGGTGGTCTGAGTGCCCACGCATCCCCAGAAGGCCAGTCGGTCGCCGAAACGTTTCTTGATGCTGACGGGATCCATGCACTCAGGCTGGACGGGATTTAGGATTTGCAGGCCGATTTCGATGAGGTCTGGGATGATTGGCTCAATGTAGCCATCGGAGTGGTACCACAAAAGAACGTCCGGATTGGCCTTCTTGGCCACCTGCCAGACGTACTGCCATCGTGGCTTGAACCATTCACGCCACATGGTTGGACTCATCATCATCCGGTCCTGCATGCCGACATCGTCGCCGCACACGAGCATATCGCAGCCCGCCTCGGCGCACCGACCGGCCATGAAGGCCCTGTCCTCCGTCAGCCGGTCCAATAGGGCTGCAGCCATCTCAGGCCGCTCCACCATGTCCTCGAAGAGCTTTTCCATGCTTCGGATCTGCCACGCGTTCTCGAAGATATGCCCGACGCCGCCTGTGACAAACCAGTCCTCGGCGTGAAGGCGGGCTACGTCGGCTTCCAGGTGCTGGTGCCTGTAGGCGGCAGTGAAGTCGGGCCAGGGGTAGTTCTCGTAGTCTGCGGGCGAGCTGGCCCAGGCGAGGGGGAACCGGTAGCGCGTGAAGTGATGGAAGTGGCCGGGAATGTGAGCCGTGCCGTATTCGTCAAAGCTGGTATCTGGGGGAAGTTCCTCGCGGTAGTAAGGGCGGAAGTCGGGAAGCTCTGCGGGGCCGGCGAACCCCACGCCGGCTACCTCCATGCCGAAGTATTCCTGCGGGCTAGGTATCTGGGCCGCCTGAGCTGGGTCCGAGAGATCCAGGCATTTCTCGGCGGCCACGTGAGCTTTGTAGCGTTCATAGACGGCTGGCGTAAAGTCAGCGCACTTGGGCACGCGGTCGGGCTGCTGTCGGCGCATAGCCGTTAGCACCCGCTCCCGCCGCCCCATTTCTCTTGTTGGCACAGTGCGTCCCTCCGCTAGTTATGGTACGGCTCGGGAAGCCGTGTCTTGTTTTGGCGAGACTTGAGGCGACCGGCCTGCTATAGCTCCTCTCCAAGTGACTCGGCCGCCACGTCGTGGTACGAATGTGTCAGGCTCGTCTCAGCGGCATAAGCCCGCCGCAGGTTTTGGTAGTTGCGCCTTAGGCGCTTGAGTTCGTCGGTTTTCGTGTCAGGGTTGTTGAGGGCCTGGTATAAAATGGCACCTTCGGCGTGTTGCGGGATGGGCCACTCGGCTAGGTAGCAGATGGTCGGCACCAAGTCGGTAATCCAAGCTGTTCGCTGCATCTTGTAGTTTTGGCGCACGCCTGGCCCCTTGAGTATCAAAAGACCGCGTAGGTCGCCGAGGCCCCAGGTGGCCGTGGGCAGGTGGTCGCCGTGTTGGCCGTCAAATTCCCCACGTACGGCGAACACGACGTCACCGATGTTTTCTCCGTAGATGCCCAAGGGGCGAGCGTCCTCGCGCCTCAGAACCATAGAAAAGGGACATAGGCCGAGCTTGGGATCCCGATAACTGAGCAGAGCCGTTATTACGGCATCGCGGACGTGCTCATACTCGTCGGGCGCGACGATGCCCTGTGGGTCTCGGCCAGCGAGATTTACATATACGTAGCTCGACCGCTGGGCGAAGGCCTGGGTTTTTTCCCAGACAACCCGCGGGCCCTGTGGCGTGTCTTCCATAGCCAGCAGGCCCGCTTCCTGAAGTATCCGGTTGACCGGTACGTGCTGGCCGCTGGCCTTGGCGCCGTGGTCCGACACGACCGCTACTAGTACGTCCTCAGCCGCGTGCCGGAGGATTTTGCCCAGCATGGCGTCCCAGGCGCGGTGAAACTCCCGCTCCAGCTTTTCCGCTCGCGCCCTGGCCTCGGAAGCCGGCTCCGTCACGGGGTCCAGGCTGGTTGCTATCGAATGGTACATCCAGTCCGGCGAGTGCAAGTGCATGACAAAAAGGTCCCACGGCTTGTTGCCGAGCAGATAGTCAGCGGCGTCTGCCAACCACATGTGGCCCTCCCACAGCATTTCGGCGAAGGTGTCTTCGTCAATCCAGCCCAGGTTGAGTTCGTCCACGCCGAAACCCGGCAGGGGCATTGGCGCCAGGCCGGCCAGCTCGTCTGCCAGAGCCTCGGGTTTGTGGTAGCCGTCCAGAGCGCAGATTGGGGACAGGAAAAGCTTCAGGGTTTTGCCATCGGGGCTGAGCTCCAAAAGCTTGAACTTGAAAACACCACGCCGCGGCCCCTGCGGGAACCCGAAGTCATACAGGAGCTTCGCGCTCCACTCGCCCGGCTTGAGCAGGCACATCGGCTCGGAATCTTGCTTGCTGGCGTAGATTGCCAGCCGCGGCCCATTGCCATCTGAACTGACAAGGCCCCACCAACAGAGTGGCTGCGGATCCCCAAGCGCCGCGCGAAAGGCGAGTGGCAGCCGATACTCAACCATAGCTCCCTCGGGCAGATTCGCCCAGTCCGTGGGCGCCTGCGCATCCACGACCGTGCCCAGGGGATATTCCTCCGTGGCAAACAGTTGGGACGCACACAGGTCGCAGGCGATGTCCCAAGGGGACGTGCGCTTTGGATGGAGCCGCCATTCATTTGGTGCCAAGCCGGCGCCGGCGACCTGGATGAGCCAGTCCCCGCCGCGCGGTGGCCAGGAGGTCGGGTAATTGAGCACGATGGAGCGCTTGCCAGCGCGCGCGGCAGCCTCCCATAGAAACTCCGCCTGCACGTCATTGCTGTCAAAGGCAGGGTAAACCTGGTCCAGAGGGCTGCCAGGCTTGTGCATATGAAAACAGGTCACGGAGTGGGTGCCAGGCCACGCGCCTGTCACGATGGTTGCCCAATTGGGCGGGGTGATTGTTGGGAAGGGAACGAGACAGTTCTCGGCGAAAACGCCTGCCTCGACGAGGGACCTCAGATTAGGCATCTCGCCCTCGGCCATATATTTGAGCACCCGCGGCACGATGGGCGCATCAGCGCCCAGTATCATTACGCGCATGGTCCTCCTCCTGTGTCCATTGGTTGGGATGGGCGCATCTTCTCTGGTCTTTCGTGTCTTCCTCCCTGTGATAGCGTAGCTTTGCCACTTAGTACTTACTGCTCACTTTTGGCTGAGGATGAGCGGATTCCAGTATGTGGCGAGGTGGAACCATCCTGCGGCTGTCAATGCGAGAAAAAAGACCACCAGCGCACCCGCCGCCCAGGGCCTCAGGCGCGGAGGACAAATCTGTTCGAGGGCCAGCCCCATGGTGATCGCTAGTCCCGCAACGAAAGGCATCAGGTAGCGACCATTGCGATAGGTGCCAGCATGTTTGAACGTGGCGACGTAAAGCAAAGCCAAGAACATGGCTGCATAGCCCGCAGCCGGCGCCAGAACCGCCGCCATTTGATCGCGGGTGAGGGTTATTGGGCGCCGCGCCAGCCGCCACAACCATACCAGTGCTCCTGCCAAAGCAAGAACCGTGACCAGCCGCAGCAAAAGCAGGATGGCCGGCAGCAGGCCGGCGGGTGCCCAATCAATGGCTGGCCATGTGCTCGCCCACAGGCCGTTGAGGGCTCGCAGGAACAGCCGCCATGCGTGGCCGCTGAGTACTGCCTCCAGGGGAGTAAGGCCGGGTGGCAGTATGGGTATAGCGGGATACGGATTGACGGCCCCGTACACCAGCAGGTTTCGCACCCACCACCATCCACAGACCGCAAGGCAGCAAACCGCCGCGAGGAAGCCTGCCTTCCAGAACTCCTCCCGCCGGTAGAAATGTTTGCCATGGGCGATGGCTAAAGCCACGGCAACTGTTGGCCCGCCGGCGAGAAAATTCGAAAACTTGGCCAGGGAGGCAAGACCCAATACGGCACCCCATAGGGCTGCCGAAGATACACGCGAATCCCAACGCTGCACGAGAACAACATTGACCAGGAGGGCGGACATCAGCACCGCGGCGGCGTCGTTATTAACCATTGCCACGCAAACTAGAAGCTGAGGCCAGAAGGCGATGAGACTAAGGGTGAAGAGCGTCATACCCCGCCGGCCAGCCATTGCCTTCCGAACAACGGGCACCAGTAGGCAGAGGGCCGCTACGCCAAAGAATGGCGCGACGCATCGCATTGCTCGCATCGCCGCCGCGTCTCCAAGGCTGCTAAACGCCCAGTACACCGGCAGCATAAGCACGTAGTACAGCGGCGGGTGGAGGCTATGGGCGCCACCGCTGAGGCGTTCGTCGGGTGGTGGGAAGCTGTGGTGTTGTGCCAGCCAGCGGACGTAGGCGAAATGCCGTGGCTCATCAGGAGCATAGCCCAGGAGCATGAAAAAACTTGTGGTGAGGGCGAGGGCGAAGTGGGCAAGGACGATGCCAGCGATGGCCCAGTCGCGGCTTTGTCGGGGCGGGCTAAGCTGCTCTGAAGGGGCGGCGGCGGTCAAAGTGCTTCTTGCACTCCTTTTGCAGAGCTATCGTCATCCCTGGGGCGCTCCCACACGTCCACAGGCTCGCCAAGGGCTGCCCGAGCCGCGAGGATGCCCGTGAGCATCGAGTGGTCCATGTTGTTATAGCGATGCAGACCCCCGCGCCCGCATGGGAATACATTCTTCAGCTCCGACAGGAATTCCCGCAGCACCCGCACCCGCTCGCGATAGCCGAGGTCGTAGACCGGATAGGCTTCTGCCGAGCGAGCCACGTAGCCGCGCCTGACAGGTGCCTTAGGCATGAGGCCGAGCTGGGCAAACTCTTTGGTGCCAAGTTCCACCAGCTCTACGTCGGGCATGGTCCAGACCTCGTCGCCCTGCCAGGCGAAGTATTCCAGGCCGATGGCACTCGCATCTTCTTCCGGAACCATCTCGGCGCTCCAGTTTCCGAAGTTCTGAAGCCGGCCCATGCGAAGGTCGGGGGAGTGGACATAAATCCAGTTGTCGGCGAAGGTGGAGGGCGCTTCGACGATTAGGCAAACCGTGAGGAAGGCGCGAAAGCGGAGTCGAGTGGCGGCGTCCCTGACGGCCACCGGCGCTTCTGGGCGGATGGCCAGGGCGAGATCGCGCAACGGCATGGTGCTTATGACGGCTGAGGCCGCCACCTCCTCGCCCCGTCCGTTGCGCCTTTTCGTAAGCACCGTGACCGCCCGCCCATTCTCTGTCCGCACGGTATAAACACGCTGGCCGGTGAGGATTGTCCCCCCGCCGGCTCTTACCCGCCGCGCCAGTTCATCCCGCATCTCCTGAGGCCCGCGGCACGGATACAGAAACTCGTCAATCAGACTACGCGACCGCTCTTCCCTGGGCCTCGGCCACAGCGCCTCGCGGACTACTTTCCCGAAGGACAAGTCCTGGATGCGTTCTGAGGCCCAATCGGAGCTGACCTGCGTGCAAGGCATTCCCCAAACCTTTTCTGTATAGGTTCGGAAGAAAATCTCGTACAGTTTGCGACCGAAGCGGTTTTTGACCCACGCTTCGAAGTTGTCCTCCGGTTTCTGTGGGAAAGAACGCGCCCAAGCGTAGCTCGCTGCGACCGAGGCGGCTGTCAGTGGCCCCAACTGCCAGAGGGCCTGCGCAGGCTTTAGGGGATAACTGAATAACTTTCCGCGGTAGAAGATTCGAGACAGCCGAGGCCGCACACGGAGACGCTCGCCGAGGAGTTCTCTCCAAAGGGTCTCAATCTGGCGGTTGCGCGTGAAGAACCTGTGTCCGCCCAGGTCGAAGCGAAAACCGTCAAATTCAACCGTCTTGGCGAGGCCGCCTATTTGTTCTTCCGCCTCGACGACCACAGGCTTGTAGCCGTGATTGACCAGTTCGTATGCGGCCGCCAGACCGGCTGGGCCGGCGCCTATCACGACAATCGGGTCGCTCATGTCATGTACGCGATTTCGGCGGCGGTTCCGATGAAATATGCTGGGCGGCCCCAGAGGGGCTTATACTTTGGCACACATGGCGTCTTCGACAGACCGCTGGTTGTTCCTTCCTGGCGGTGAGACACTAGCGGGCCTTGTGAGGGGCGAGCCGCGCTGGCGGAGCGTGGTGAGGGTTTTGGAGACGGAATGTGTGTGCGTACATGCGTTCGATAGCCCCGCTGGGCAGCGTTGACCCGCCCGTGCCTTGCCGTTATACTCTCCTCGCTATGCCAGGGTGTAGAAAGTTCCTGGTGGGGGGACTGGTAGGCGTTGCCTTCATCCTGTCGGTAGCGGCCTGCGCGGCCCAGTATCGAGACGCGTGGGTCATTCCCAACGCCGCGATGGTACGCACCGGCCCCGGCCAGAACCACGACAGCGTTACGGCCCTCCCCCGCGCAACAAAGGTGACGGTTTTAGCCTTTCGGGACAAATGGTGCCTGGTTAAGTTGCCGGACGGCAGGAAGGGGTGGGTTGCTGAGTGGCTCCTTGAGTTCAGCAAGGAGAAGGGCCGTAGGTTGGCGGCTTCTGCGTCGAAAGGTCAGGACGTGGGCCGGTCTGGCGCCGTGGGGCGCGCCTCGCAGCCCGCGCCGCGGCCCGCCTGGGTATGTGTGAGCGCCGCCAACGTGCGCAAGGGCCCCGGCCTTGGCTACTCCCGCTACGGCGTCCTCGCCCAGGGCGTGAAGGTCTACGTCGTGGCGCGCGAGAGGGAATGGTGCAAATGCCGCACGCCCGGCGGCTACGGCTGGATACGCCGTGATTGTCTGGAGTTCGACATCGAGGCTGGCCGGAAGCTGGCTGCGGCTGCGGGGTCGGCCGCTCCGTCAACGGCGGCCGCGACATCTCCCGGCGGCTCCACGGCGAAGGGCTTCATCGCTGCCACCCAGGTCCGGCTACGGGCCGAACCCTCCCGGTCGAGCCGGACGCTGGCCACCCTCGATAAAGGTCAAACCGTGTACGTAGTGGACAAGCACAATGGATGGTACCGGCTGCGGGTGCATGGTGGGAGCGCCGGGTGGGTGCACGCGAGTTTGGTGAAGCTGGCGGGCCAGTCCCCGGCGGGGCCGAAGGTTGCCGCCGCAACTCTGGAGAAGCCTGCCGATTTCCCTTCTCCGAGGCTGCAGCCGGCTTGGCTCCACGACGAGGCCACAGGTAAGCCGCTCGAGGTGGAAGCTTTCGCAGCAGCCGATGGAGTCAATGTCCGTCGGGCGCCAGGTCTTGGAGCCAGTCTCAAGGGGAGCCTCCACAAGGGTAGCCGAGTTGTCGTCAAGGGTGTTCACGGCCACTGGGTCTTCGCTCGCCTTCCGGACGGCACCGACGGCTGGATAGCCGGCTGGATGCTCAATTACGGTTCGGCCGAGCAGTGCTCTATCACTGACGAAACTGGCCGGACCTTCCCGGTGCGTGTAGGCTGGGTGGCGCGGCCAGAGGTAAACCTGCGCTCCGGCCCTGGCCTCGACTATCCGGAGCTTACGGAGGCCGGCTTTGGCACCGCCTTTATCGTCCTCGAGCGCCGAGACCAGTGGTATCGCGCCGCTTTTAGCGATGGGTCGGTGGCTTGGGTGGCGAGCTGGCTTGTAGACACGCGCGAGCAGCGGCTGGCGCGCGCAGCCAGGATGGCCATGATTGCCTCGGGGCGGGTCGCTGAGAGCTCCATCGTTGGCTCTGCTGTGACGGCCGCGGCTGATTTTGGCAACAAGATCGTCGAGCTGGCTAAGAGGTACCTTGGATACCCCTACGTTCGCGGCGGGGAGAGCCCCTCTGGATTCGACTGCTCGGGGTTCGTGAGGTATGTCCACCGCCAGTTCGGCATTGACGTATCCCATGATAGCCGCGAGCTGTTTACCCAGGGTACTCCCGTAGAGCGGGACGCGCTACAGCCGGGCGACGTGGTGTTCTTCCGGGATACCTACCGGCCTGGCATCAGTCACGTAGGGATTTATATTGGCGACGACCAGTTCATACACGCCTCGACGCGGCGCACCGGAGTCCGAATATCGAGTCTGCAAAAGCCTTTCTACGCGGCGCGCTACGCTGGTGCGCGGCGGATGCACGAATAGAGGAGGCTGGATTGACGCCCGCGCCGCGCGGGTTGGGTCATGCCCCATATCCTTGCCATAGTGGGTAAAGTGGTCTTCGTTGCCCTTCAGCCCGTAGCGGTGGCGATGGCCGCCCTAACACTTCCCGGCAGTTTGCTGGTGGTTGTGTCAGCGTTCTTATACTCGTTCTTCAGTGGGTGGCAGCGGCCTGCCTGGCCCGTTCTGGTTGCTTTGACGGTCATGGCGCTCATCGCGGAAACTGCGGACAATGTGCTGTCCGTGTTCGGTGTGGAAAGATACGGCGGGAGCCGCCGAACAGCCGTGGCTGCGGGCGTCGGGGCATTGGCGGGCGCTATCATGGCTGGTGTACTTTTTAGCTGGCTGGGCATAGCTGCCTTGCTATCTGGGCCAGCCGGCTGGCTTGTGGCAACGGCTCTGCCGCCGCTTCTGGGAGCGGTGGGTGGGGGGTTCGTGGTGGCTTACTGGCTTGAGCGGAGGCACGGCAAAGCCGACGGCGAAGCCGTGCGTGCGGGCTGGGGCGCGGTTCTCGGTCGCGTGCTCGGAGCCATAGCAAAAACGACCCTCACCACCGCCATGGCGGTCATTGCATTGGCGGCAGCCTTCTGGCCGCGCTGATGTTCGACCTCGCCCAGTATGGTCTACTCGCTGGGTAGCATAGTGCCGGCGGCAAGTACGTTAGCTGGCCCGCGGCCCTTCCCAAGCGCCAGACCGTACCGGATAGCTTCGGTCACGAACATTTTGGCGCGGCGGGCAGCCACCTCAAGCGACAGGCCCTTTGCGAGTTCGGCCGTCAGGGCCGCCGAGAGGATGCAGCCCGTCCCGTGGGTGTGGTGGACTTCTATGCGAGGGGCTGAAAGAAGCACAGGCTCCCGCCTGCCGGCCTGCAGCAAGACATCCACCGTATCTCCTTGGAGATGGCCGCCCTTGACAATGGCAGCCTTGGGGCCCATCTCAAGCAGACGCCTTGCCGCCCGCACCGCCGCCTCTACGTCTTTGATGGCAAAACCCACCAGCCGCTCAGTCTCCGGCGCGTTAGGCGTGACAACCGTCGCCAGAGGCAAGAGGCAGTTTATCAGTGTGCGGACGCCGTCTTCGTCCAGCAGCGGAGAGCCGCCGTGCGCCGCCAGAACTGGGTCCACCACGAGCGGCTCAAGACCTGCTTCCTTCGCCAGCCCTGCGATGGCCTTGACGATGTCCCCTGTCGCGAGCATGCCGGTCTTTGCGCCAGCGCAGCCCATGTCGGCAATGACGCTGTTGACCTGGGCGGCTACCAGAGCGGCTGGCAGCGCCACGTACTCGCTCACGCCTTGGGTGTTCTGGCACGTGACGGCCGTTATCGCGGCCGCGCCGTACACTCCCAGCGCCGTGAAAGTCTTCAGGTCGGCCTGGATGCCCGCCCCGCCGCTGGGATCGGAGCCGCCAATGGTCAAGACAACCGGTGGGATTTGCTTTGCACGCATGGCCTTTCTCGTCCAAGACATACCGTCCGTGTGCAGGTCTCTCCCTACTGGTGCGGAAAGTCCGCGTGTAAGCAGGCAGCGTGGTCACGCTGCGCAGCGGTCTTTCCGCCGTCACGGAGAAAGCCTGCTATAATCCAAAAAGCTCCATGAAGACGTTGTGTGTTTCTGTGGCAGTGGCATTAGTCCTGCTCGCCGGTGGGTTTGCCGAAGGCGATGGGGGTGGTGCCATTGGCGGCGGGCCAGTGCCCCTGGTCGTTGAAATCACGGCTCAGGAGGTTCTTTACTCGCACGACCGCCAAACGGCTTTCGCTAAGGGCGACGTAGAGGTGGCTGTTCGGCGCCGCGATATGCCAGACTGGTGGGTGCGAGTAACGGCGGCCGAGGCCACTGCAGACCTTGCCACAGGCGTTGCGGAGGCCGCCCAAGGCGTGCGTGTGGAGACTGAGTATGCCACCTTCGCCGGACGGTCGTGCCACTTCGATCTTGCCCAGGGAATTTTCTGGGTGAAGCAGGCCTCGGCCGCGGTTGACCTCCCCCTGGCGGCTCCTGGGCTTGCACCGCGGGCCTACTTTTCGGGCCAAGAGGCGGGAGGCCGCCGCGACGTTTACTACGTCATCCGAGGGCGCGTCACCACTTGCGACCGTGCTCAACCCCACTGGGCTATCGAGGCCCGTGAACTTACCTACAGCACTCGCACCGGTCGGCTCAGGGTGCGCGGAGGCCGCGTCCGGCTGTACGGCAAGAGCATTCCTCTGCTATCGCCCCTCAGTTTGAGCGTCGGTCCGTCCAAGGAAAAAAGGCGGCACCTTGCTGGCACTCCCGGCTACTCTAGCCGCGATGGCCTCTATGTGCCCGGAAGCTTCCGGTTCAGTGGCGAGGGCAAATCCACAGTGCTGAGCACATCCTACAAGATTGGAGTGCGCCGTGGTTGGACCGGCTACATCGGCGCCGATCACTATTCAGACGTCAACGAGTGGAGCCTCGGCTACACCAGGCGCGAGACGCGGTACTTCAGGCTGCGTGACTTTTACTCTCTTGACAGGGCACCCGAGGCTTCCTTCACGCACCATTTCGTCCCGCTAAACTCTTCCGAAGCCTTCCGGCGCACCTTGGACCTAACCCTCTCCGCTGGCTACTACCGCGAGAAGCCCGACCGGCACGACTTGCCTGAACAATCAGCCGGCAGGTTCAGCGTTAGCCTTGAGAGTGCATACAACCTTGCGGCACGAGAGCGTCTGGAGGGCGAATGGGCTGGCTGGGCGGGGCGGTGGAACCAGTACGACACCGGTCAGCACTTTGGCGTACTGGAACTGTACGCAGGGCAAGGGCTGCGACTGTCGAAGCGGCTGGCCGCAGGCCTAACGTTTCGCCATCACGTCACAACGGGCGAGCGGCTGCTGCTCATGGACGTGCCCGACATCCGTACGGAACTCGCCCCGGAAGTCTGGTGGGATTTTGATCCTCGTTGGCGCCTAATTCTCGAGGGGCGCTACGACATGGGCGATGAGCGACTGGCTGATTACGTCATCGAACTTCAGCGCCAGGTTCATTGCCTTACCTGGTTCACTCGGTACCGGTACGCAAATGATTCCTGGATGGTGGGCGTGACCTTGAGCGGTCTCACGCCGCGCGTGAAAGGACACGGCGAGCCATCGGCATCCTTGCCCGGTGACGTAACTTCGGACCAGGCAGGGCTTGCTGAGCCGTAGGTTATCTCTGGTACAGCCGAATTGACTTGCTCTTCTGGCGGAACCTATAATCGCCCCAGCCAGGAGCCGGGAGGGGGATATGGTGATGCAATCCCGCGCCTTTTATAGAGCAGTGTGGGTGGGGTTGTTGCTGTTTGTTATCGGGAGTGCTTTCGGTCAGCAGCCTGCGCAGCAGACTACAAGGCGGCGGATTAGCGTGCCGCCCACAGTTGCAGGCCGTGCCGCACAGCGTCCGACAGTCCCCGCGACACCATCTGCACAACCAGTTGCGCAGGGCCGGCTGCCCGCCCAGGCTCCTCGCCCCGCAGTGCCTCCGGCGGCACCAGCGGCTGTCCCAGGCCCGCCTGCTCCGCCCCCGCCGAAACCTGCCTTTCGGCTCAATGGGCGCGAAGTGTCCGAGGATGAGGTGATGCGCTTCGCATGGACGCGGATGGGCAAGGTGGTTATGCGAGACCTTGCCGACGAGATTCTGATACGTCAGGCAGCCGCTGCCCGTGGCCTGAAAGTGGCGCCCGCAGAGGTGGATGAGCGTGTTAAGGAGCTTGCAGCGGCCGTCGGCGGCGAAGAAGCCCTCGTGGCGAAGCGGGGCGTGGCCGGCATGTCGGCTCTCCGCCAGCAAATTGAGACGGAGCTACTCCTGGCCAAGCTCGTAGAGGCCCATGGGCGGGTCACAGACGCAGAGGCCAGGGAGTATTACGAGGCTCACAAGGCTACCTTCACCACGCCCACCCGGCTTCACCTTTTTGAGATTGTCACCGACGAAGCCGAAGCTGCTTACCAAGCTCGCACTCGCTTGGCTGCTGGGGAAGCCTTTGAGGCCATTGCGCGACAGGTTTCTTCGGCTGCTTCGGCTTCAAGCGGCGGTGACCTCGGCTGGCTCACCCTAGACGACATAGAGAACCCGGTGCTGCGCTCCGTGGCAGCCACCCTCAAGCCGGGAGAAGTGAGCACGCCAGTTCTTGCAGAGGGCAAGTACTTCATTTACCTTCTGCGCGAAGTCAGTCCGGGCGAGACAAAACCCTTCGAAGACGTAAAGGAACAGGTAGTTGAGGCGCTGCGTGCTCAGCGGGGCGCGACTCCAGAAGGGGTTCTCAACTCGCTGCGGCGGAAGGCTACTATTGTGGTTCTTGCTGCACCCTTCAAGTATATTGAGGCCGAATACGAACAACTAAAGCAGATAAAGGTCGTTGTGGACGGCAGCCGGCTAGACCTGAGACCTGCGCCTGTACTGCTCCCGACGGGACGGCTGATAGTGCCGGCCAAGGCCTTTTTCTCGGCCCTTGGGTGTCACGTGGAGTGGCGGCCGGCCACCAAGACCATGGTTGTCACGCGCGGCAAGAAAACTGTGCAAGTTTCCCTGGGCAGCAATGCGGCCCTGGCGGACGGTCGCCCCGTCACCTTGGTTAGTCCGCCCGAGCTTCGGGACGGGGTCATATGGCTGGCGCCGCGTCAGGTGGCTGAGCTGCTCGGCTTTCGGGCTGAATGGGACGCGGTCAACTATGCGTTGGTTGTCACCTCGCCCGCACCATGATCCGAGCCGGCCCGTCGGCCGCGCCGTCCGGCAGCAGTAGCGGGAGCGGGACGGAGCCGCCGCGGATGCCAGCGTATCCCGACCCGCCTGACCCGCTGCGGGTGCTCCACGAGCGCCCCGACGAGTGTGCCTTTCGCACGTTCACCTCGCGCCAGGCCATTTTTTTCGGCGTGCTTTTGGGCTCTGTTTGTGTCGCGCTACTTCTGCGGCCTATTCCCACGCTCGTTACTATCAATGCGGCGGCTATGGTCTTCTATTTGCTCATAGTGTTTTACAAAGGCTTGCTGGCTTATCTGTCCTTGGGGCGGTCAGCCTGCGTTGAGGTCAGCCCTGAGGACCTGGCAAGCCTTGACCCGCGACAGCTTCCAACGTATACCATCCTCGTCCCACTTTACCGCGAGGCCGAGGTCTTGGCCGACCTGGTCGAAAGCCTGGCCTCCCTTGACTATCCTGCCGATAAGTACGAGGTATTCCTCCTGCTAGAAGAGGACGACGCGGCGACGCGGGCGGCATGCGCGGGTATGACGCTCCCACCGAACTTCCGCCTCGTGGTGGTACCTCACTCCCAACCCAAAACCAAGCCCAAGGCGTGCAACTGGGGCCTCGAGCTCGCCACTAGCGAGTGCTTAGTCGTCTACGATGCGGAAGACCGTCCAGAGGCTGACCAACTCAGGAAAGCCGCAGCAGCCTTCGGCAAGCTCCCCGAGAGCTTTGCCTGCCTGCAGGCTAAGCTCAACTACTACAATCCGCGCCAGAACGTCCTGACGAGGCTTTTTACCGCTGAATATGCCAACTGGTTCGACCTTACTCTGCCGGGTCTTGCAGCCGCAGGCGGCCCTATTCCCCTTGGCGGCACCTCAAACCACTTCAGAACGCGTGTCCTGCGGCAGTTGGGCGGATGGGATCCTTTCAATGTTGCAGAGGACTGCGACCTGGGGGTTCGGTTGCACAAGGCCGGTTTCCGAACGGCGATGATGGATTCCACCACCTGGGAGGAGGCTAACTCACGGCTGCTGAGCTGGATTCGCCAGCGGTCACGTTGGACGAAGGGCTACTTCCAAACGTACCTGGTGCACATGCGCTCGCCGCTACGTTTGCTTCGGCTTCTGGGCCTAATGCAATTCATCAACTTCCAGATGATAGTTGGGGGCACCGGCTTGTGTCTGCTTCTCAATCCCGTCTACTGGGCTATGACGGCGGCCTGGCTTCTCTTCCGGCCGGCTGTGGTGAGCGCTGTTTTCGGCCCGCCGTGGATTTACGCGGCGGGTGCCGCCTGCCTGTTGCTTGGCAACTTGTTGTTTGTGTGCCTTCTCGCGGCAGCATGTGCCCAGCGTGGGCATTGGGACCTAGTCAAGTATTGTCTGCTTGCCCCATTCTACTGGCTAATGATGAGCGTGGGCGCCTACAAAGCCTTGGGCCAGCTCCTCGTGCGTCCATACTACTGGGAGAAGACGGATCATGGCTTCTTCGAAACAGCCACCCCCTGACCTGGTCCGGATACCGTGGAAGCAGCGCTAGTTGTTGCTACTTTGGGCCAGCGTCGGCGTCCGTCGCGGTCCGTGGTACTTCTTGTTTCGGCAAATGTGGTGGGCTAGAGGCCCAAGGCCGCCCGGACGGCGGTCACGTCTGCGACTTCTGGTTTATCCGAAGCGGCCCGGAAACACGTCAGACAAACAATTTCGTCGGCCCCGAAGGCCGGCGCCTGGGCCAGCCCTTCGAGGGTCATGGGCGGTACGAACCAGCAGCGCACGTGAGGAATGCTTGGTAGCATCATTCTGCCGATGGTCAATTCCCGCAGGTAGTCCTCCGGCGTTGGCGGATTGCCCAGCGCTCGCGTGCGGTATCCATTAGCTAGGGGCTCGGGCCAGTAAGCTTCAAACCCTCCGGTCTCCTCCTGGACGTCGTGCAGCAGCGCCAGGTGCTCAGCTTTTTCGCGAGGGGTTTCGTGGTGGCCGAAGGTCATTGAGGCGGTGCTGACGATGCCAAGGGCGTGGGCACGGCGCATGACGTGCAACCAACGCCCGCCGGTTATCTTGCGGGGACATAGGGCATCGCGGATGCGGTTGGAGAAGATTTCACCGCCGTCGCCGGTAAGTTGGGTCAGTCCCGCGTCGCGTAGGCGTTCCAGCACCCCGTCCACGGACAGCTTCTCGGCCCGCGCCAGGTCGTTGATTTGCTGGGCCGATAGGCTCTCGATGGAGGTGCTGGGCACTGCTTCTCGCACCGCCGTGAGGACATCAACTACGTACCCTAGGGCGCCGTGGGGATTTGAGCCTCCGATGAGATGTAGACGGTCCGGACGGAGCTCCGCCAGCATCGCAGCGCGCCTGCCGACTTCCTCGGGCGGCAGAACGATGGCGTCCGGAGCGGAGGGAGGGCGGGACTGCAGGCAGTGGGGGCAGCCGTTCGTGCAGATGTTGCCGTACTCTAAGCGGGCAATGTGGAGCACCTGGACACTTTCGGGGACCCCGTGCGCTGCGGATACTGTCGCAGCAAGCTCATTAAGGGGAGCTTTGTACAGTGCTATTGCTTCGGCGACGCTTATACCCGTGCGAGGCGCCGACTTGGGTCTGGTGCTAGCTTCGGCCAACACAAACCGACCTCCAAAACACTCCCCGCCACCGCCCGACACACGACGGCCCGCCATTATAAGCAACCGGAGTTTTTCTGGCAAGAGCGGGAAGGTTGACCTGCGTGTTAGGAGAGTGTAACATCGGGCGCGTGAAGGGGCTAGGCCAAGGTGGCAGTTGGGCCAAGGTTGGCGGGCTGGCGATAATAGGCACCGTGATGGGCGTTTGTGTGGCCCTGGGGCTGGCAGTAGGGTATTGGCTTGACAGAAAGCTGGGCACGGGGCCGTGGTTGGCCCTGGCAGGTTTGCTGGTGGGTGTTACGGCAGCCTTTCGGGAACTCTGGCGGGCCGTCGTGTTATCACGCCGGGACGATCATTGATGCCGCCCCCCGCGGTGTACCATCTTAGGATTTCGGTGGCGGTGGCGTTGGTGGTGGGTGTGCTGGCCGCGGGAGTTGGGTATGCCGCCGCTGGGTGGCCTGCCGTCGCCGGAGTGGCTGGTGGGATGGGGGTTATGCTAGCCGCAACGTTGGCAGCGGCGGTGCAGGCAAAGGCTGTGGTAGCTGGGCGGGGGACACGAAGAGTGCGGCTGGCAGCGGCGCTGGCTGGGATCGTCTCTCTTGCGATCGCACTGGGCTGCTTTTGGTGGTTGGTGAACTACGTGGGCGTGCCGGGCTGGTCGCTCTTTATTGGGGTGACGGCCATAGTGGCGGGCCTAGTATGTGGTTTCGCCCTTCGCGGTAGCGGCTTTGGGGGATAAGCCGCTGGCCGGTCCTCTTGTGGTTGCTCGTAACGTCAGATGCACGAGGAAGGAATACAACCGGTCGTCAGTTTCTTGCTGGACAGGCTCCCGCCCGGCCTGAGGGCGTGGGCGGATATTGGTGTTGTGCATGCCGCCCTAGCGATACTTTTCCTCATCGTCGTTGCCCGGCTCGCCACAAGGCGCTTAGAGTTGCGGGCAGAGAAGGCTTCGAAGTTGCAGATGGCGATGGAATGGGTTTATGAGCTGCTCACTGGCTTCGCGACACGGATGATTGGCCCGCGGGGGCCGGAGTTTGTGCCGCTGCTGGGCACCTTTTTCTTGTATATTTTCACGATGAACCTCATGGGGCTGGTTCCTGGGCTGGGGTCGCCGACTTCTCGCTTGGGCGTGACTGCTGCCCTCGGAGTAAGCGCTTTCCTGGCGGTACAGTACGCCGGTTTTCGCCACCGTGGGTTGCGATACCTAATGCATTTCGTGGGCGAGCCGATATGGCTGGCGCCGCTGAATATTCCGGTTCATATTGTTGGCGAGCTGGCGCGGCCCCTCTCGCTTTCCGTACGTCTCTTTGGCAACATCTTTGGCGAGGACACCATGCTTCTGCAGTTCATGCTGTTGGGCGTGGCGGTAACTTCCGCCGTTTACGTGCCAGTCCCGCTTCAGCTACCCATGGCGGCCTTCGTGATTTTCGGCGGGTTCATTCAAGCCTTGGTGTTCACAGCCTTGACTGCTGCCTACATAGCTGGAGCCATTGCTGAGGAACACTGACCGGGTGCCTGCTTTGGATGGCATCTCAGGTCACCGACAGAAAATGGGGCGACGGCCCCTACGACCCCTAGGAGGTGTGGAAGATGTTGTATGGCGCCATGCTGGCCCTTGGCACCGCCCTGGCGGTACCCATCGCGGCAGTCGCGGGAGCCATTAGCCAAGGCAGAGCGGCAGCCAGCGCCCTCGAGGCCATCGGCCGCCAGCCTGAGGCCTCCCGCGATATCCAGACGAACCTCATCATCGCCCTGGCCATGATCGAATCACTGGTAATCTATGCCTTAATTGTTTTCGTCATTCTCCAGGGTAGGTTGCCGGCAGTCGCGGAAATGCTCACCGCCGTTTCTCACTAGGAGGCTGCACGACCGTGAGCGCTGAGACCCTTCAGACCGTCGGCTTTAGCGTCACGGTCTGGGTTGTCAACATTGTTGGCTTCCTGCTGTTGCTGGCAGCGCTGTCCAAGTGGTTATGGCGTCCAATAAGCGAGGTGGTGGAGACACGGCGCCGGCAGGTGGCTGAACAGCAGGCGGAGGCCGAAAGGCTCGCTGCCCAGGCGCAGATGCAGTTGTCAGAGGCTGGAGAGAAGGCTGCGGCTCTGCTGCAGGAGGCTGAGGAACGGCGGGCAGCCATTCTTCGGCAGGCTTCTTCGGAGGCTGAACGCATAGCCCGCGAGGCGCGAGAGGAGGCCGGTCGGCTCCGGCGGGAAGCTCGCGAGGAAGCTGAGGCTTTACGGTTGCAGGCCCTGGACGAGGTTAAGCGAGAAGTTGCGAGCCTCGCCGGCGCAATGGCTGAGCGGCTGTTGGCGCGGGTCCTTGACGATGAGCGCCAGAGGGCCATTCTCGACGCGGCTGTGGAGGATATTGAAGCTTTGGTGGCAGAAGAGGAGCGTAACTGAGCCGTGGCTGCCGCTCGTCCTGCTCTCGCCAGGCGCTATGCCGAGGCGCTTTTCGACGTCCTGGGCGGCGACGTGGAAAGACGCGAAGCCCTCGCGCTGCTACGCCGCCTTGCTCAGCTCTGGCGGGAAGAGCGTGAACTGCGCGTCCTCCTGGCAGCGCCTCATATCAGCCCAGAGCGGCGGGTCGAGGCCATCTCGCGGCTTTTGGAAGTGTCCGTCGGTCATCCCTTGGACTTCTTCTTAGCAATGCTTTTCGAGCGGCGGCGGCACGACCTTTTGCCGCTTCTGCCTGAGGCCTTTGAGGCTGTGATGGATGAGCGCGCAGGAGTGGCTCGCGTTATTGTGACGACCGCAACGCCGTTGGACCGCTCTAGCCGCGCGCGTCTGGCGCGCCTCGGAGAGAGGCTCGCCGGCCAGCCGGTGCGGCTCGAAGAGCGCGTGCGGCCAGAGGTTCTTGGCGGTCTTAGCCTGCGCCTCGGGGACCGTCTCTTGGACTTTACCCTTCGTACATTGCTCTCGAGAATGGTCGAGCGTGTGGCCTCGGCGTCTTTGCTGCCGGCACGGCCGGGCGAGTGAGGTGAATTTGGTGTCTCGTCGTCCTGAAGAAGTGACCGAAGTAATGCGGCGGGAACTGGACCGCTTTCGGGCTGAAGTGGACACGGCCACCGTGGGCACTGTGATTGAGGTGGGGGACGGCATCGCCCGCGTGTATGGGCTGGACAGTGTCATGGCTTCGGAGCTGGTGGCTTTCCCTGGCAATGTCATGGGCATCGCCCTCGACCTGCAGGAAGACAACGTCGGCTGCGTGCTCCTCGACCCAGGTGAGCACCTAAAGGAGGGCGACGAAGCACGCTGCACGGGGCGCATTCTTTCCACTTATGTCGGTCCAGAGCTGTTCGGCCGTGTTGTGGACCCCCTGGGCAAGCCCCTCGACGGAAAGGGGCCTCTGGGGGCGTCGAAACAACGTCTCATTGACGTCAAGGCTCCGGGCGTAATCCATCGCCAGCCCGTCCGGGAACCGCTCCATACTGGCCTCAAAGCCCTCGACTCCATGATTCCAATTGGGCGCGGCCAGCGCGAGCTTATCATTGGCGACCGCCAGACCGGCAAGACGGCCATTGCCATTGACACCATCATCAACCAGCGCGGCACGGACGTATTTTGTATTTACGTGGCCATCGGCCAGAAGATGTCTTCGGTGCGCCGCATAGCGGCAGTGCTCGAAAGACATGGGGCCATGGATTACACGTGCATCGTAGCGGCCACGGCCTCGGACACGGCCGCCATGCAGTACATCGCCCCTTACGCGGGCTGTGCCATCGGGGAGGAGGTACGGGACGCTGGGGGGCATGCTTTGGTCGTCTACGACGACCTGAGCAAGCATGCCCAGGCCTACCGGCAGATGTCCCTGTTGCTGCGTCGCCCGCCGGGCCGCGAGGCCTATCCGGGGGACATTTTCAATCTTCATTCGCGCCTACTGGAACGCGCAGCTAAGCTCTCCGATGAGCTGGGCGGGGGCTCTCTGACGGCCCTTCCGATTGTCGAGACTCAAGAAGGCGATTACTCAGCCTACATTCCCACTAACGTCATCTCCATCACAGACGGGCAAATCTACCTGGAGCCTGACCTCTTCTTTCAAGGCCAGCGGCCCGCCGTCAGCGTGGGTCTCAGCGTCTCTAGGGTAGGAAGTGCTGCCCAGACCAAGCTGATGCGGGCGGTGGCCAAGAGCCTGCGCCTCGACTTGTCTTCGTACCGTGAATATGCCGCCTTCGCGCAGTTCGCTGCGGACCTCGACGCCCAGACCCAGGCGATTCTCGCCCGGGGCGAGCGAATGATGCATGTGCTGCGCCAAGGGCAGTACGAACCAATGCCAATCGTGGACCAGGTTATCGTTATCTTCGCGGGGGTGCGCGGGCATCTGGACTCCTTGCCTCTGGCTGATGTCCGTCCCTTCTGCCCGGCCCTGATTAAGTATGTTCGCGAGAAGCACCCCGACGTCGTTGCGGATATGGAGGCAACCCTGGACCTTTCTGACGCGACGGCGGAGAAGCTCGCCGCTGCAATCGAGGAGTTCAAGCAAGAGTGGGCTGAGAAGCATCCGTCGTGAGTATTGCCGAGCGGGAAGTGAGTTCACTTGCCGCAAGACCTTCGTACGATACGCCGCAAGCTGCGGACAGTTCAGAACATCTGGCAGATAACGCGGGCCATGAAGATGGTGGCGGCAGCGCGGTTGCGACGGTTCCAGCAGGCTTTGGCCGCTGGTCGGCCTTACTGGGAGGCTCTGCTCGACCTGGCACAGCGGCTGGTGCAGGCGCTGCCGGATGTTAATCACCCTTACCTGTCCTCGGCGTCGCCTGAGCGATCGGCTTTGCTGGTAGTGGCCGGCGACAAAGGGCTTTGCGCCAGCTACAACTCCCTGGTCTTCCGGCGGGCAGAGGCGGCGCTGGAGGAGACAAAAGCTGCGGTGCTTTTCGTGGTCGGGGAACGGGCGCGCCGTTGGGCCCAGCGGCGACAACTCACACCCCACATGGCCTTTGCGGCTTTCGGCGGTCGCCAGGCTCAGCAGGTGCACATTGACGTCGCTCAAGCGGTCCTCCAGGGTTTTGACCGCGGTGACTTCGACGGCTTATACGTTGTGCACACGCCCTTTCGCTCGATGCTGTATAACGTGCCCAGGCTGACCCAAGTCCTGCCCATGGGGCGCCCCCAAGGGCCGCCCGCGCCCGGCAAGCCCATCTTTCTGCCCAGTCCAGAGAGGCTTGTGTCGTTGCTGTTGCCGATGGCTGTCCGTGCACGGCTGGCGGGTATGATTGTCGAGGCGGCTGCGGCGGAGCAGGCCGCCCGAATGACCGCAATGAGCGCTGCCGCCGACAACGCCGAGGACCTGGCAGAGTATCTCACCCGCCTTCGCAATCGCTTGCGCCAGCAGGAAATAACTACCGAAATCCTGGAAGTCGTCTCGGGTGCCGAGGCTCTGCGGCAAGGTGCGGCGGGCGGAGATTAGAGCGATCGTGCTGGGCGTAGGCAGCGGCCAGGTTGCAGCCCACAAAATCGCCGAGCTGTTCTTGGACGGCTCAGAGAGTGAACACCGCCCCAAAAACGGGTGCTGCGCCAGAAGGCAGTCGCTCGGATAGCGCGATGGAGTGATATTCATGGCTGTTGGTAGGGTCGTTCAGGTGCGCGGGCCGGTGGTGGACATCGAATTCCCGGATGGGGAGCTGCCCGAGCTTCTTGAGGCGATTGTGATTCGCGACGAGGCTAGAGGCATAGACCTGGTCGTGGAAGTGGCCCAGCAGGTCGGCGACCGCACTGTGCGTTGTATTGCCATGGATGTCACCGATGGGCTGGTGCGTGGCACACCGGCGGAGAGCACCGGCGGCCCCATCAGCGTGCCGGTGGGCAAGGCTACCCTGGGGCGGCTTTTCGACGTCCTCGGCCGGCCTATTGACGGCCTCGGCGAGGTAGCGGCGGACCGCCGTGACCCCATCCACAAGGCGCCTCCTTCCTTCGACGAGCAGGCCGTCTCGGTGGAGCAATTTGAGACCGGCATCAAGGTTGTTGACCTGTTATGTCCTTTCCCGCGTGGGGGGAAAATAGGACTCTTTGGCGGCGCCGGAGTCGGTAAGACCGTGCTCATCATGGAGCTAATCCACACCGTCGCCACTAAGCACCAGGGGGTTTCCGTATTTGCGGGCGTTGGAGAGCGTACCCGGGAGGGCAATGACCTTTGGTTGGAAATGAAAGAGTCGGGCGTGCTGAAGAGCACGTGTCTTGTCTTCGGTCAGATGAATGAGCCGCCTGGGGCGCGTCTCCGCGTCGGCCTCACCGCTCTTACCATGGCTGAGTACTTCCGCGACGACGAGCATCAGGACGTACTCCTTTTCATTGACAACATTTTCCGCTTCACCCAGGCTGGCTCGGAAGTCTCGGCGCTTCTGGGCCGTATGCCCTCCGCTGTTGGTTATCAGCCTACCTTGGCTACAGAGATGGGCGAGCTTCAGGAGCGGATAACGTCCACCAAATACGGCTCCATCACCTCCGTGCAAGCCATCTATGTGCCCGCCGACGACTACACCGACCCTGCGCCAGCAACAACCTTCGCCCACCTCGACGCCTCTATCGCCCTTAGCCGCGAGCTGTTCGAGCAGGGCATATACCCGGCTGTGGACCCTCTGGCCTCTTCTTCGCGCTTGCTTGACCCGCTCATTGTTTCCCAAGAACACTACGAGGTCGCCCGCGGCGTGCAGCAGATACTCCAGCGCTACAAGGACCTGCGTGACATCATTGCCATCCTTGGCGTTGAGGAACTCTCTGACGAAGACAAGCTGGTGGTACACCGCGCGCGACGCGTCCAGCAGTTCCTCACGCAGCCCTTCTTCGTGGCGGAAGTATTCACGGGTCTGCCGGGAGTTTACGTGCCGCTTGAGGAAACCGTGCGAGGCTTCCGTGAAATCCTCGACGGCAAGCACGATGATCTGCCGGAGGATGCTTTCCGGATGGTCGCCACGATAGACGATGCCGTGGCCAAGGCCAAGGGGCGAACGTGACGGATGGCCCGGCTTTTTCATCTGACAGTGCTCAAGCAGGATGGGAAGGTCTTCGAGGGCGACGTTGTGCACGTGCGCGCACCGGGCTTGGACGGCAGCTTTGGTATCTTAGCGCGCCACGCCCCCATGGTAGCCGAGCTGGGCATCGGCGAGCTGCGCGCTCGCTCGGCTGCCGATGGTGGCGAGCTTTTGATGGCCTGCGCGGGGGGCGTGATAGAAGTCAGGGCGGATGGCCAGGTAGTGGTCCTGGCTGGGGCCGCTGAGCTGGCCGAGGAAATTGACCTTGCGCGCGCTCAGGCGGCTGCCGAGCGGGCTCGCGGGCGCCTCAAGGCTGCTCCACACGACCCTTATTTGGACGTGGAACGGGCGCGGGCAGCCCTTGCGAGGGCTCTTAATCGCATCCGCGTCGCACGGCATCGTCAGCCCCGGTGACTTGCTGTGCTTCCCTCGCTATTCTTTTGCTTGGCCCGAGGTGTTGGCTGCCTTCCGCCGAACCGCAGTCCAGGTGATGGCTGTATGTTTCGCTACATAAGCGCCAGGAAATTCCTCTTTTGCGCGTTGTTTGCGTTCTTAGGTGGCGGACTGACCGCGCGTCCGATAGACCCGTCAATTGACGATGAGCGCGGGCCCTTCTGCTACTTCAGCCGCCCCAGTACCGTTCTCGGCGTAGCGAATGGGCCGGAAGGAGCCCAGGTGATGCCGGAGGGGTGGCTATGGACAGGTGCCGCCGAGCTTGTCTTTTTCGCCGGTGCGTCTCTAGAGCCCTTGCGCCAGCGCATTCAGACTCTGGCCGACGGCTGTCTTCCCATCGTCGAGTATTCCGTCCAGCGGGACGGCGTCGTTTATGACGTGACAATGTTCGGCGCGACCTTAGACGGAAGGCCCGAGAGCAACCTGGTGTGCTTCGTGCGGGTGCGAGTACGCAACCCTGGTAAGGGACCGGCCACGGCGGTTTTTGCAGCCGCCGTGCGCGGCGACGGCCCCAACGCCTGCGTGGCGATGCGGCAGAGTTTCAATCTCGTAGGGGCCAAGTACGAGCTCGGCCCCTTCTATGCCGCTCGCGACGGCGCGATTGTCTACACCTTCTCCCAGACGCCCAGCCCGCGCCGCTTCATCGTCCCCGACCGCGAGGACCCCGGTCCTATCAGGGCCGTGGATGAGTTCGTAACGCGTGCGGCGCCTGTGTGTATGGTCCGCTACGACCTGAGGCTTCCGGGGGGTGGCGCCCAAGACATTTATTTCAAGATGCCCTATTACCCCGTGCCGCTGGATAGCCCGGAGGTCGGACGGCTGCGGGAGGCGAGCTTCGAGGATTACCTATCCCGCACACGCGACTGGTGGCGCAGGTACTTGGCCGTGGGGGCTCAGATAGATCTGCCTGAGCCAAAGGTCGTTGAGGCTTGGCGCGCCGGGCTGGTCTACGACAGCATTGCCCGCGACAAGGTGGGCGACGACTACATCGCCAAAGTCAACGAATTCCAGTACGACGCCTTCTGGGTACGCGACGGCGCATACATCGTAGCGTCCTTTGACTTTTACGGGCGCCATGAGTGGGCGGCTCAGTCTCTGGATTTTTTCCTCAAACAGCAGCAGCCTGACGGCATCATGTATCAGCCGCCTCAATTGGACGGCTTTGGCCAGAGCCTGTGGGCTATGGGCAACCACTGGCGGCTTACCGGTGATATGGCCTTCGCCCGCCGAGTCTATCCCTACTTGGCACGCCACGTCCGAGGCGTCGTACAAAAGGCTCAGGCTGACCCTCTGGGCCTTATCCCGCCGGCGCCGCCGTATGACAATGAGACCATCAACGGTCACTACACGGGCCACAGCCTCTGGTTCCTCACGGGCCTGCGCGACGTTATTGCCATCGCCGAAGCCTTGGGCGAGAGAGCGGATGCGGCAGAGTTTCGCGGCCGGCTTGACGAATATCGCGACAAATTTCTGGCTGCCGTGGCGGAGGCCACTGGAAAGACCGGCGGCTATCTCCCGCCCGGCCTGGATGCTGGGCCCGGCTGCGACTGGGGCAATCTTCTTTTGACTTATCCGCGCGGCGGCCTGCCGTCGAGAGGAGTTTTTGAGCCTGACGAGCCTGTCGTGGCCGCCACCGTGGACACAGTGCGGTCCCGCAAGTATGCCGAAGGCATCATGACCTACGGTCCGGGCCTGGCCGTCCATGGATTGCATCATTACGTCACCATCAAGCTCACCCAGAATCTCGTCAATATGAACCGTCAGCGTGATTGTCTTGCCGATTTCTATGGCTGGCTCGTGCACACCAGCTCCACTCATGCGGGTTTCGAGGGTGGCATCGCGCCCTGGGACAACCGGGACCCTGGCGGCAATTTGCCGCCTCATGGATGGAGCGCGGCCATGTACAACGGCCTGCTGCGTAACATGCTCGTGCGCGAGTGGGACGGCCACTTGCATCTGTTCACGGTCCTCTCGCCTGCGTGGCTGAAGATAGGCTCGCGGATCGCCCTGCGCAGAATGCCCACGGAGTTTGGCCTTATTACCGCCGACGCCCTGGCGGAGGAAAACCAGTGGCGCGTGAGGCTGAACACTACCTGGCGCACGCCGCCGTTGGACATCATCCTGCATGTTCCTTGGTTTGCAACGGCCACATCGGCGGTGGCTGACGGCAGGCCGGTGGCGGTTACACCAGTACCCTTCGGCGATGGTCAGCAGATTGTTCTTCCGGCGTCAGCCAGGGATGTCACAGTTCGCTGGCGTCTGAAAGACGTGCCAGAAATCAGTTACGAAGCCGCCGTGGCTGCCTGGAAGGCAGAGAACCGTAGGCGCTTTGAGGAGTACGTGGCTGCAGGAGGGCAGCCCGAGCCACTGTGGCCTGAGGGCCGGCTGCTCATGACGCGCGAGGAGCGCCAAGATGCATGGGCTGAGCTGGAGGCGGAAATAGGCATGGCCGTCGGCTGCGAAGCGACGGCGAGTCATAGCGAGGATGGCCACCCACCTTCGGCTGCGGTTGACGGTGACACGAGCCGCGCCAGCTACTGGGGCGCTACTCCTTACCCAGCCTGGTGGCAGGTAGACTTGGGGAAAGTCCATCGCATAGGACGCGTTCGCGTCATCACTTTCTGGGATGACGGTCTGGAACCGCGCTACTATCAGTTTCGCGTGCTTGTCTCCGAGGACGGTCAGGCTTGGCAGCAGGTTGGCGATATGAGCGAAAACACCCTCCCTGCCACGCCAGGCGGTGTGGAGTTTTCTGCTGGAGGCAGGAGAGCACGCTATGTGCGTGTTGAAATGCTCAAGAACTCTGCCAGCATTGGCGTTCACCTGGTAGAAGTGATGGTATTTGGTGGGGAGGAGGCGCCGGTTGTAGAGCCGCCAAGCCAGTCCTTCATCGCTTGGTCCGCCGAGGACCAGAGCGGAGCGCAGGCCCAGGACTTTCCTAACTGGGGCTTTGTCGGCACGGAGCGGATAGTCCTTCAGGGCACCAAGATCGCTCGCGCGGCCACGAAGGTGCGTTTGGTCTTCCGCGCGGGCAAGGACGCGGGCATCGCCATCAGCGATGTTTCTTTGGCCAGCACAGACCCTGCGGACGCGGCGGATATTTTGGTGGCCAGCCGTGTGCCCGTCACCTTCGGTGGCGCTAACGATGTCGAGATTCCGCCGGGCGGATCGGTCGAGAGCGACTGGATCCGCTTTGACCTAATGCCTGGCCAGGACTACTCGGTCACTTTCAGGGTCTTGAGAACCGGGGCAGCTACCCTTTGGCCTCACGAAGGCACCAGGCGGTTCGAGGCCGCTCCTGGCGCGGCTCGAACTGCCAAATGGTCTCCTTTGGGGGCTTCCGCCACCTACAACATCTACTTTCTGGAGCGTGTCGAGGGAGGTGAGTGACGGAAGCAGAGAATGCGCACCTGGGTGCTTTTCATGAAGGCCGGTGGCGTGCCGAGAGCGCTGGTGCACAGCGTGGGTCTTACTCGGCTGATGGCCGGAAGAGGTCGTGGTATTCTGCCTGGAGCGTGTCTTGCAGAGCGGTGTAAAGTTCCCAGGGAGCGCGGGGCCATAGGACGGGCATGTTCTTCAAATCTGGCAGGCCGCGGGGTGGTTCCAGGTCTTCTCGGGCTGGGTAGCCTCCACCGACGTCGCGGATGAGAGCCTGTCCCTCACGAGAAAGCACGAAATCCACGAAGAGCTTGCCTGCGTTAGGATGAGGGGCGGCTGCGAGGACGGCAATTGGGCCGAGCACGATGGGGGCGCCGTCCTTGGGCCAGATCATGCGTACCCCCGGCTCGCGAGAAGCTGGTTCGGCCATTATGCCGGCGAGCACGTCCACCTCCCCGCGCCGCAGTCCAGCCAGCATGTCCACCTCGCTGCGATAAATCCTCACATGTCTGACCGCGAGCCGCTCCCAGAAAGAGTACCCATATTTGTCCCGCAATAAGTAATACGTGGCGTATGCCGACCCACTGGTTTCGGCGTCCTTGATGCCGATGGCCGTATCAAGCGGAAGGTTGAGCAGGTCGCTCCAAGCCTCGAGCTTGAGCCTTTCACCCTCGCGGACAGCCAGCGTTGTCACCACCACTCGGCAGGCTGCCCAGTAACCGGGCGAGCGCAACGCCGGCGGTAGGGATTTCGACTCTGGCGCCTCGTAGCGGTACAACTGCCCCGACCGCTGGAGGTTCACGAAAACGCCCGTGTCCAGAACGTGCAGCACGTCGGCCACCACCTGACCCCGGCTAATCTCGTTCTGGACCCGCTGCACTATCTCGAAGGTACTTGAGCGGGTTACTCGGCAAGTGAGGAAAGGGTACTTCTGCATGAACCGGCGCGCTATCGCGTGAGCGTCCTGAGCGGGCAAGGACGTGTACCAATCCAGCTCTCTTTCGCGGCGTGCTTGGGCCAGTATCTCTTCCTGAGACACCGGTAGCGCCGACGGCCCGGCGTTAATGGTGACTTCAAGAGGCCGCGGCTGAGGACAACCGCCCAAAGCCACCATCATCCCAGCCACGACGGCTACGGCGGCCATGCTTTGACGGAACGGCCTGTTATGCCACACAGGAGTCATTCCTGGTCGCCCTCGACGAGCCACAGATTGCTCCGAATGTGTTTTGAGCGCAAGCGCCGTTGGCTTGTTTGCGCGAAGGTTTCTGTCGCCCACGGACCTGAAGAGCTGGTCTCCGCGACCAGGTCCTCGGCTTCCGCGAGGAAAACTTCTAACCCTGCCCAATCGCTGCCTGTCAGGAGCACGACCGCCTCGGCATCAATTGTCTGAGACCACGCATAGGCACGCAGGAAATCGTCCACCTCGGCTTCCGTGGTACCCCAGGCTACTAGCAGCCATCGGCCCGCCGTCCCAAGGCCGAGGCCGTCCAAGGCCGCTGCCTGCGATAGCGCAGCGCGCTGCCAGTCGTCAGCCACTGGCCCATTGCCAGAAATTTGCGCTGGTAACAGGGCCGCTGCTATGATCGCGTTTTCGGGCAGAGCTTCCGGTATTTGCTGCCATTGCATTAGACCGCGTCCTGCAGGGGGCTGTTGTGCGGCCTTCTCTGTCAACTGGCGTTGGGTTGCCTGCTCTTGTCGCCTGAGTTCCTCCGATGCTGACGCGATGGGGGCCAAGGCCCCGCGGACAAGCCCTGCGGCCGCCGCACTCGCCACCAGCGCCAGAAAGCCGGCTAGCAGAGCCGTCCGCAAGGAAAGAGCCACTAGCGGCCCTATTGCCACTTGGGCGCGGTAGCCTACATGCAGCGACAACTTCGCCTCGCCTGTGCGGATGGCCACGTTGACCGGCACGATATCGCCACGGCCTGCCGCGGCCGGGCCTTGAGCTGCAAGGGTGCGGGCGGTCTCCGCCGTAGCCCCAGATGGCCAGTCGTCACGCCGGAAGGCCCACGCCAGCGGCACGAGAGCTTCATCAGTGAGAATGATGTAAGAGAACTCAGCCTGGTAGCCCGGCCCACTTATTTGCTCGTGTACGAGTGAATCAAAGTAGCGGCGGAGGCCGGGGCCTGGCCCCTGCTGTATAGTGACGATATGACCAATAAGCGCTGCCGCGCGGCTCAGCGAGGCCTCCACTTCGCCAAGGAGCAGCGCGTGCAACTGCCAGGCCTGGAGCGCCCCGGTGAGGAGTATGCTCACCGCCACGACGGCTGCCACGAAGCTTACCAGCTTGCCTGAGAGGCGCAACAATGGGGCGCGGCGAGCTGGGCGTTCCGCAGGCATGTGGGCCATCGCGTAGGCAGCAAAGAGCAGCGCACCGAGGCCTAATAAGTGCAGAGTTCCCAGTCGCTCGCCAAGCACCAGCCACGACGCCACTGCCGTGACCGCCGTCCCCGACGTACGCAGGCCAGCAGCGTGATGAACCGGCAATCGAGCCATTCCCGCGTAGTAAAGCCAGATGGGAAACCCTGTGCAGACCAAGGCCAGCACCAACAGCGCGACCCACTCTGGAGCTCCTTCGGGTGCGGCGAGGGGGTGGCGGCGAACGATGGCCGTCCCTGCGGCCAGGGCAACGCCACCAACAAAACGCGCCGTGGCAACCGCTGCTGGCGGCCAGTTGCCCAAAGCCGCCTTCGCCGCAACTTCGGCTGAGGCCCGCATCAGGCCCGCAGCGACTGCCATTGCCACACCCACTGCTGGTTGCGCGGACACCGCTGCAGGCCGGCTGAATTCTCCGGCTCCCAGCAGACCGGCGGCCAGGAGCATGGCGGCCACCATACTAAGGCTGCCCAGCGACACGGGCTCCTGCAGCCACACGTAGGCCAAGAAGGCGACCAGAAGCGGCCCCGCCTTGGAGAGGGCGTTGCTGACGGCCGCCGGTGCGTAGAGCAGCGAGCTGGTGAAGAGGAGGGCACCCGCTCCCGAACCAAAGATGGCCACTACTGCCAAGGAGATGTGGGGAACTGCGGACCGAGGGTGAGGGGTGGCATTCTTGCTTTCGGTTGTCGGCCGCCGCAGAAAAGCCATGGGCGCCACGGCCAAAAGGGCCAGCAGATA